>Ga0224557_1000022_pt1 | contig 200750 bp, 177 predicted proteins | sample 714S31014metaG_FD_180677 | JGI IMG/M metagenome (GOLD analysis project Ga0224557, IMG submission 180677) | Peat soil microbial communities from Stordalen Mire, Sweden - 717 S3 10-14 | ecosystem: Environmental > Terrestrial > Soil > Wetlands > Peat | place: Sweden: Norrbotten County, Stordalen... | reverse complement strand
CACAGACGTTGGCAAAGGCACCGGCCTTGGTTTGAGCATCTGCTACGGCATCGTCCGCGAACACGGCGGAGAAATCATCTGTCGCAATAATTCCGAATCTGACGGAGCCACTTTTATCGTCCGCCTGCCCTTGGCAGCCGACGGGGCTTCGTTCGGCGCAGCCGCAGGAGTATACCCAAAATGACACAGACTGCCAGCAAACCCGCTTGTACGCCCGTGCTTCTCATCGAGGACGAACCCGCCGTTATGGTTTTCGTCCGCTCTGCGCTTGAACGCAACGGTTACTCGGTCATGTGCACCGAGTCCGGCGCCGAAGCGCTTCATCTGCTTGCCCGGGGCGATTTTCACGGCGTGGTCTCCGATATGCGAACCCCCGGAGGCGTGGATGGCGCCCAGGTGCATGCCTGGATCGCCGTTCACCGCCCGGATCTCGCTGGCAAAGTGGTGTTCATCACCGGCGACATTGCCAATGAGGAAACCGCTGCCACCCTGCGCCGCACCGGCGCGCCCTGTGTCGAAAAGCCCTTTCGCGTTGCCGATTTCATCTCCGTCGTTGAACAAACGATGGGTAAGGCGGTCCCATGACTCACGACTTCCGGATCCGGTTGTTGATTGTCGATGACGAGCAGGCCATTCGCCGGCTCTGCATGACGGTGGGCGAATCGCTCGGGTTTTCCTGCTTCGAAGCGGAGAGCGGCGATGCCGCCCTGGCGCTACTCGAGGAGCAGCCCATTCACATGGTGCTCACTGACCTCGTCATGCCACGCATGTCCGGCATTGAATTCCTGGAGCAGGTCAAGCGCGCCTATCCGCGGATTGAGGTTGCCGTAATGACCGGCCATGGCTCGGTCGAAACCGCGGTGCAGGCCATGAAGCTGGGCGCCTATGACTACATCGCAAAACCATTCGCTCCACTGGACGAGTTGCGGATGTTCCTGCGGCGCATGGCGGACAAGGTTCGCCTGGAAGAAGAAAATCTTTATCTTCGGGAACGCTCTGAGACCGAGACCGCGGTGCACGGCATTATCGGTAATTCCACGAGAATTCAAAATGTGCTGCGCATGATTTCGCGGCTCAAAGATACGCGCACGCCAGTCCTGATCTCGGGCGAAAGCGGGACCGGTAAAGAACTGGTCGCGCGCGCACTGCACTTCCGTGGTAATTTGGCCGCCCGTCCGTTTGTCGCGGTGGACTGTGGATCGCTGGTTCCTACACTTATTGAGAGCGAGTTATTCGGCTACGAAAAGGGCGCGTTCACAGGAGCGCTGCGGTCCAAGCAGGGACTGCTCCAGTCGGCTGACACCGGAACCATCTTTCTCGATGAGGTTGGCGAGTTACCGCTCGAAATGCAGGCCAAGTTACTGCGTTTCTTACAGGAGAAAGAAGTCCGCCCGGTAGGAAGCAACGAGAAGATCAAGGTGGACGTGCGGATTATGGCCGCCACCAATCGCGATCTGGAGACCGCATATAAGAAGGGAACCTTCCGCAAGGATCTTTTCTTCCGGCTCAATGTGGTTACGATTTCCCTGCCGCCGCTGCGCGAGCGCCGCTCCGACATTCCGATTCTCTCCAACTGGTTTCTCGAACGTCTTGCTCCCGGGCGTGGTGTCCAGATTTCCGGCAATGCCATGAAGGCCCTGCTCGCCTATGACTGGCCCGGCAACGTGCGCGAACTGGAAAACTGCATCGAGCGCGCCATCGCGCTTACCGACCAGCGCCTTCTCGATCTCAACGATCTTCCCGCCACGATCGCGCGCGCCGAACTCGGGGCGGTTCCCGAGCCGCACGTCATTCGCGAACTCACCGCGCAATCGACCGATCTGGAGGACCTGGAACGCGCCACCATAGCGCGCGTGTTCAGCGAGGTTAAGGGGGACAAAATCCGCGCCGGGAAAATGCTCGGCATCAGCCGGGCCACGCTCTACCGCAAGCTCAAGAGATATAACATTGGGCTGCGAGAGGAGCCGAGTGGACCTGCTACGCTGCAGTAGACGATTCGATCGTTGTTCCGATTCCGTAACTGCGGAGCATGAGCCTCTCGCAAAGTCCTGAACCTACGTTTCCAACAAACTGCGATCTGTGTGGTTAGTCGTTCCGAATTCGTAAATTCGCAGCTGACTTGTCAATCACTACGAACTTTGCGTTTGACATTCGCGGCGGGGAGGGGCGCACTAATATCGTCGTAATAATCTCTTGCTTGACAGCCCGCCTGATATAATCCGTGAGAGTTACATCGCAGACTGCGCGCTTTTGAGGGGGGAGACATGCGACGACAGACATTTCGGTATCTATGCCAGATTATGTTAGTGTCAGCGATGGTATTGCCCTGTAGCAGGGCGTTTGGGCAGGGGTGCGGACTGGAGCCCGAACCTGGCTCGGTGGTGGAGTGCATTTCGGGCCCGCAGGTTCCCTCTACCTGTACAAGCTTTGGCGATCCTTCGGATTACTGCTCGATTAACTATAGTGAGTGCCTAATTGCAAAAAACAGGTATCAGAGATGGACGGTGGCCAGCTCACAGCCAGACCCCGACGAATGCGGAGGCGGTGGTGGCGGCGAATGTTCGGGCCGCTGCCTGGAAACTGGTTGCCCACCAACCTATACCTGCGACGCCTCGACTTGCGGTTGCGTGTACCTGTTTGGAGAGGTTAAGGGGCAGGGCAATAGAACCAAACGCGGTTGCAGTAATCGCGCACCCGCTACTACAAGGGCGCGCCCCATGGTTCTCTCCTCGGGCAATTATCGCGACGGTGGGCTCTATGAGGGGTTATTGTTGGTTTTTTCGCAGGACAAGGGGCAGCTAGTGTGCCCCAATTAACCGTTGTACCTTTGAACGAAGGAAATGCCGTTGGGGGTGAAACTATGAAAATGACGCCGCTCCTGTTGGCCAGCCTGTGCGCGGTCCCGACGCTGTGCGCGCAGCAGGCTCCAAACACGGTCGTAAGTCTTACGGCAACCACCAAAGTTGTCGTCCCCTCAACGCACTACGGAAGCATGAGCTTCGGCGAGGACATGTGTGACAGTGCCGGCAATCTCTATACCGCGCAAGATGACACTTCCGCCGATGAGGCCACTATGAAAGCCCTGACCGCGGAAGAGGTGGGCGCGACGATGAGGAAACGCGCGACGCTGCCTTTCCAGAAAATAACGCCTGTAGGGACCCTAGCCGGAAGTTTTGGAATTGCGGATGTCTTTCCCGGCGCTAGAGCCGTCACCCGCCATGGCTTTTTTGTGAGCGCGGAGGGAAAAGTCTTCCAGGCAGTACATGTGCATGACCGCGACGACAGCGTCTTTGTGGTGGAATTCGCCCAGGACGGCTCGGTCAAGGCGAAAACGGAGCTGCAGGTGGGACCGCTCAGGGGCATCGAGGGGGTCCCAGCCACTCCAGGAGGCCCGGTGGGATCGTGGGCGTCGCCTTGGCATTTGGCGGTCTTCAAGTCGGGCGAGTATCTATTGACAGGCGCAGCCGGGAAAGACCGTCTCACCCCTTTCACGGCAGTGTTCGACGCGAACGGGCGCATGTTGAAGAAAATCTATGAGCCCGAAGACGAGGAAGCCCGCCTAAAGACAAGGCCCGACGCCTATTATGCTTCGAGCCGCGGAGGCGACGGCGGCCTGGACTTTCTGAGGTCTGGGGGTATCGCCGCTGGCCCCGACGGCAACGTTTACCTTTTGCATGGCACCCAAGCATACGCCTTGGTCTATGTCATTTCCTCCAAGGGCGACGTGGTTCGCAAACTGCGAATTGAATCGGGAGATCCCGAGCTCGTGGCAAGGAGCATCAAATTGTATGCCGGACACCTTGCGGTCGAATTTGACGATAAGTGGGCTGGTGAACGTCGAAACCTGATCAAAGTAACTGACCTGCAGGGCGGCCCGGTCGCAGACTATAAGATCGGCACCGTGGGCGGCGATTTCCTGTACATGGCCGACTACGGCCCGGAGGGATTCACCTTCACTCCCTGGAGTCACGAGGGCAACATGTATCTAGTCAAGGCCAAACTGCCGTAGGTCCGATGCAGGGCTTCTCGGCTTGTTGGAGGTGGGCCTATAAAGGTATCCCCGCCCTTGCCAATGAGCCTGTGCGCGGGTGCAGTTTCTGATTGCCGAGTCACACCGGGGAGCGGTTTCGTGAGAGCACGTGCCCGCCACGCCTACCAATTGATCGCCGAAGAGGGCCCAAACGACGCTTGTGGAGGAATGTCGCCATGGTTAGGCGTATCAGCAAGATTCTTGCAATGTTTTGGCTGCTAAGCGCGCTGGCTATCGCCCAATCGGCCGAACAGAGGAAGCAGACTTGGATAAAGGAGTCACAGAGACCGCAGTTACCGGCGAAGAAGGCCGTCGACGGGCATTTGATGCGAGTAGGCACCATAACGAGCCCTTCTGAACTGGCGGACAGGTTTTACAGACCAATGAAGTGCGACAACGACGGCAACCTCTACCTCCGCACAGAGGTGGCTGGCCTTCCAGCGATTCACAAGCTGAACGCCAAGGGCGAAATGGTCGCGCTGTTCGAGGCCCGTTCCAACCCTAACAATACGAATAAGGTGGACGCTGCGAGCTACTTCGCCTTCGACCCGGAGGGCGGAGACCTGTACGAACTTGTCTATCCTCACGAGCCGGGCCGATACGTGTATGTTTACAAAGCCGATGGTACGTTCAAGTCCGCAGTGAAACTCAGAGCGGGCTTTCCGATTGTGCCGAAGACGCTGGCGGTCTTTCCGAGCGGCCAGTTTCTTATTTCGGGCGAGGAATACGATGCGGATCGGACGGCGGCGATGTGGCCGTTCACCGGAATCTTTGCCGCCGATGGAGCGTTGCTAAAGGAGTTGGATGTTGGGGATGAGAAAGAACTTCACGACATGGCGGTGGCGGGCGACCTTCGCGCGGTACGTCCGGGTTCGATTTCCAATCGCGCTGTCGACGGTGGGTGGGCAGAGATGGGGGCGGATGGGAATGCCTATCTGATGCGCTGGACGGACCCCGCGATCTTCTACGCAATATCGGCCGGCGGCGAAGTTGTGCGGCGATTTACGGTGGACCCCGCGGAACCTGGGTACCTGCCGTGGGGAGTGCACGTGTACAAGAACAGGATTGCCGTGCTGTTTGAGGAAGGGCAACGGCACGACAAGATCTTGAAGATTGTCGATCTCGAGGGCCATGAGATCGCCACCTATGACGAGCCAAGGAAGGCCGACGGCAAGCCCGGAGACGCAATCAGCGCGGCCTTTGCCTGCTACACGGAAAATCCAACGCGCTTCGTATCTCTTGGGTCGGACGACGACAACAAGGTGCAATTCTGGATTGCGGAGCCGCGCTGAACAGCAGCCGCAGCTGGGTACCGCCGACAGGAGTGTCCTGCGCCTAAGCCAATGTGAGACGATTCCATCCACTCGTGTCACTCTGAGACGTGCTTTAGCAAGGTTTCTGGAGATGGAGCGGAAGGGCGCCGAAACAAGGGTGCTAACCGCTGTTATTTCAATCGCGTACTCGTAAGTGCATGCCCCTTCAAGTTTTGGTAGCAGTCGTGCACTTAGCTTAGGCGATCCAGCAGAAGCGAGTCCCCCTCGAACCTCTTCTCCAAACTGAGAAGAGGCGGCCGCTTCAGTTCCGGAGATAAAAACAAACCGTGCCCTATCAGGCAAGCGCTCCAGCCCGCGCTCTCGAGGTTGATTTCGTCGGCCAGTTGGCCAAGTTCTTTCCGGAAGCGACGCCGGTTCGCATCCCCATTCGCCTGAGCCGCGCCAACGGTTCTGAAAACGGCAATGGCACTGCCGGCGGAAATGGATGGTCTCCGCTGGAGGAAACGGTCATCGAGTTCGGCACGCCTCGCGAAGTTCTCTTTCTCGTCAAACATCCGCTCGAGTTTGCGGACGCGGTTCTGGTGGAAAGCAAGGACGGCGCGCTGCGCGCCGAAGCCTCCGTCGTCGCCGCTCAATATCATCCGGAACGGACCGTGGTTGCGGTCCGCTTCCTTAAACCTGTTCCCAATTGGATTGTGAAATCATGATTGCATCCCAGCATTCTCCCGAAGAGCGGGCCTCCGTAGTGCAGGGCCTGTACCCCATTTACACCGCGCTGGTGCGAGAGTTCGTGATCGAGGTTGCCGATTGCCCGCAAGAGCCCGAAGCGACGCCCGAGGCTACCGAAGAATGCGAAGCTTGGCTCAGTCGGGTCGACGCCGAGATTCAGGTGCATCAATTGCGCCAGTTTCTCCAGACCACGCCGCTGGCGAGCGAGGCTGTGCTTCGCAACCTGCTCGCGCATCACATGCAGAAGCCGGTGAAGTCGGCCGCCGACCGCGACAAAATGGATTTCCTGCTGGTCCAGTATTTCTCGTTCTGCGCGCCTTCCGGTCTGGAAGAATCTGATGTCGATCTGGAATTCGTGGCGCAGGTTCTTGAGCCTGTGCTCGGTGAGCAGCGGGTGAATTGTCCAGAATGGCTCGTGGCGCTTGATTCTATCCTCGCGACGGCGACGCACTGCCGCCGCCTCAGCGAACTCTTGCACAGCGGAGTGCTCGATCAGGGCCGCAAGCTCAAAACGCAAGCCGGCGAACGCTTCTACGATCCTGCTGCCATGGTCGCTTTTGTACGTTTCAATTTCATGATCCGGCGCATCTTTTTCCGGAGGATGCACGACGATCTTAACGCCATCCAGGACGGCCTGCGCGAGCTCGAACAGCGCGGCATCGCCACCATCGACTGCCGTCGCGCGCAGTTTTCCGCCGGCGAGCCGACCAGCCGCCTGCGCATGATTTGCCAGTCGTGGAAAGTCATGTTCCACGCCGAATATTCCTCGGGGCATCCGTTGCGCATGTTGGTCGATCTTCGGGCCGCAGTGGATGACGCTCTCAAGGGATCGGGGGCGGCGAAAGGGAAGAACTCGCGTGCTGCCGCCGCCGGGGCCGCCGAGTCGGACCCTGGAAGGATTCAATAGAGCAGGCCCCTCTTGCCCGCGCGCAAGTTGCCAGGCGCATCAGCCATGCCACAAAGCCGTCCCACCGTTCTGATTCTCTCGACCGACGCCGCCTTCGCGCGCGAACTGGCGGCCCATTGGCCCGCCGATCCGAACTCGCCGGAGTTCACCGTGCTGGACGAAGGGCTCTTCCGCGGCCGTGGCGGAAATTGTTACGATCTCGCAATTGCGGATGCAGCCTCTCCCGAGTCGCGGCTGGCACTGAAACAGGCGCTCGCTGCTGCGGCCAAGCCTGCCATCGTGGTGCATCGCGATCCTGGTCAAGGTGAACCGGCGCTTCCTTTTTCGCACACCGATTCCACGATCATTGAACTCTATCGGGGCGCCCCGAACAACGACGGCTCATCCGGATTCCACCTGTGGGCCGAAATCGCAGGCCTCATCGGCCGCGAGATTCTGCGGCGTGCGCTTGCGGAAGCAAGCCAGCACGAAGCCGAATCCATGTGCGCGGAGGTGAAGGCCGAAGCTACTTTGGGACGCTACATGGTGGAGATGCGGCACAACGTCAACAACGCGCTCACGTCTGTTCTCGGTAACGCCGAGTTGCTCACGGTTGAGCCGGGCCTGCCGGCGAACGTGCTCGATCAGGCCGACACCATCCGTAACATGGCGCTGCGCCTGCACGAGATTTTTCAGCGTTTCTCTTCCATCGAAAAAGAGCTCTCAGTGGCGGCGCGAGAATCGGGCAAGGCTCATGCTCGCGCCTGCTCGGCCGGGCGCTGACTGCGCAGGGACTCTCCGCATTGCCCGCAACTGGTAAAGAGCAGAGCCTGGCACTTATCGAGCCTCGCATCAACTTACTTGGCTGCGCGCAGGAATTTGCCCGTAGTGGCGTCGATGACGCCGATCCCCTTCGTGTCTTTCGTCGAACTGCCATAGAAGACGACCCAGAGCAGCGCCTTGTCCTTCGCATTCCAATCGAGGGTATACAAAACGGGCTGCTGCGGATTCTTCTCCATCAGCTTCGCTCCGCCCTTCTCCTGAGCAGTCGAATAGGCTTGGTCCGAATCGGTGGTGAGGAGGAAAGATTGGAACATCAGGGACGGAACCGTGGGGCCGTAGGCAATCTCCGCGCCAGAAGTTACTCCGATCGGCGCCTCATCGCGCAAGCGGCTGCCCGAGCATGTAAAAACTTTATAGGTTCGGCGGCTGGGCGAGGCGAACATGCCGCGCCAAATCGTCGCTTTCCCGCCCTGACCGTTACTTTCGTCGTTCAGGGCCGATTCCATGTGAAAAGGAACGGCGTCGGGAGCCCAGCGTCCGGCCATGCCTGTCATTTGCGAAAAACAGGACTTGCCGGTGTACAGCATCGGCTCCTTCTTGGGAGCGGGGGTTGGAGTCTGTGGCTGAGTGCTGCTGGATGCCGAGGTAGCAGATGGTGAACTGCACCCGATCATCAGCGCAATCATCGGCACGCAGCTCAACGAAACGATAAGAAGTCCGGTCCAACAAATTCTTTTCACTTTTGCGCCTCTCTGTTAAGCACGGTCTGTGGTTCTCCGTGCTGCTTCGCAAACTTAGTCAGGAGGGCGGGACTCTGGAACCATCGGGTGCGCCGAACCTCCCGATTACGGGCAGATTCTAACTCCGCTTCCAGGAATGTGCTGTGACGGGCAACCACGGCGGGGTGAACAAGGGGTTGTCAGGTTGGTTCCAGTGAGTTTCATCACATCTACCGGGCTTCCGTGCGTTGAGGCCATTACAAATTCCTCGATGCAACGCTCTCCAGGACGTGAGCGAAGTAAGCGGCCAACCGTGATCTCTTCCGGTTGGCGATCAAGCCAATTGCTTACGAATACGCCAGTTCCTTGGCCCGCTGCACTGCCCTTACGACGGCCTTGATCAGCGTTACGCGTAGCTTACCTTCTTCAAGCTCGAGGATGCCGTCAATGGTGCATCCTGCCGGCGTCGTGACAGCGTCTTTGAGCAGCGCCGGATGGTCACCGGTCTCGAGGACAACGCGCGCCGCGCCCATCGTTGTCTGGGCCGCAAGCAGCGTGGCAACATCGCGCGGCAAACCGACTTTTACGCCCGCCTCGGCCAGCGATTCGAGAATGATGTAGATATAAGCGGGCCCACTCGCCGAAAGGCCGGTAACGGCGTCCATGTGTTTCTCATCGACGATCACGGTGCGCCCGACGGCCCCGAAGAACTTCGTCGCCAGCTCCAGATGTTGCTTCTGGGCAAACTGTCCTTTGCACAGCCCCGTCATCCCGGCGCCGGGCACGCATGGAGTATTCGGCAACGCGCGCACCACCGGGACATCTTTTTCCAGTCCGCGCTCGATCATGTCGGTTGGCACGGAAGCCGCGATCGAAATCAGCAGCTGATCGCGTCTCACGTCCGCGCGAATCTCGCGCACCACATCCGCTACGACCTGCGGTTTCACACAAAGAAAGATGACGTCGGCGTGGCGGACGGCCTCGGCGTTATCGGTTCCCGCGTGCACTTTCAGCTTGTCGCGTAGCAGAGGCGCGCGTTCCGCATGTGCCGCCGTCACCCATGTGTCGCTCGCCTTCAGCAATCCATCGCGCAGAAATGCCTGTAGCAGGATCGATCCCATTTTTCCCGCGCCCAGAATGGCAACTTTCTTTCCGCCTACACTCTTTCTCATAGGAACTTCTCCCAACTACCGGTTATTCGCTTTCCAGTCAGACTACACGAGAAAATGTGCCTTGCGCTTTCCCCGTGTTCCACTATGCCCTCTGTGGTGCGAGCTTTTTCTCGGCGCTCGCCGCGATCTAATCGTTCAAGAGATTTCAGGCCGCGACTACTCCGGCCTTCTTTACCATCTCCACAATCTCCCGCCCAATCGGAAGGGACGCCGTCGCTGCCGGAGATGGCACATTGAGCACATGCAGGAAGCGTTCGCGCGCGACGAAGCGAAAATCGTCCACCAGCGTGCCATCGCGTTCGACCGCCTGCGCCCTCACGCCCGATCCGCCCGCTGTCATGTCTTCCATCCGCACCTCCGGCACCAGCAACTGGCACGACCGCACGAAATCGCGCTTCGACCAACTTCGCCGCATCTCGCCCAGCCCGTTTTTCCAGTGCCGGCGCGCCATTGCCCGGAAGCCCGCGTACTCGATCACTTCCATCGTCTCGCCCAAATCGAAATCCGTGCGCCGATATCCCTCGCGCCGGCCGGCCAGCACCGCGTTCGGACCGGCATCCACGTTCCCGTGGATGCGCCGCGTGAAATGCACTCCCAGAAACGGATACGCTGGATCGGGCACCGGATAAACCAGCGCTCGCACCAAATTGGCGCGAGCCGGCGCCAGGTCATAGTATTCGCCACGGAAAGGAACCAGCATCATCCCGGGATCGTGCCCGGCGAGCTGTGCGACACGATCGCTATACAATCCAGCGCAATTGACGACATATCCCGCGGAAAACTCCGCTGCACGCGTCTTGACGACGACCTCACTGGCCGTGCGCCCGAAGCCCACGACTCCTGCCTTTGTTCTGACTTCGACGCCTCGTTCCATTGCGAGTTGCGCGTACTTCTCCGTCACCAGCGCGTAGTCGGTAATCCCCGTCGCCGGAACCTTGAGCGCGCGCACTCCACCGACATGCGGTTCGATCTCGCGCATCGCCGCGCCCTCGACCAGCCGGAGCCCCGTGAGCCCATTCGCTTCCCCTCGAGCGAGCAAATCATCCAGCCGCGCCGCTTCCTGATCGCTCGTGGCGACAATCAGCTTTCCGCAAACTTCATGCGGAATGCCGTGCTGGGCGCAGAACTCCACCATCTCCCGCGCTCCCGCGACACACAGCCGCGCTTTCAGCGAGCCAGCCTTGTAATAAACGCCGCTGTGGATGACTCCGCTGTTGTGCCCGGTCTGATGCCGCGCCAGCCCATCTTCTTTTTCGAGCACGATCAGCCGCGCCTCGGGGAAGGCTTGCGACGCCTGCATGGCGAAAGACATTCCTACAATTCCGCCGCCGATTACTGCTATGTCATAAGGAGAAGAATTCATCGTCGTTCGTCGTTGGTCGTTAGTCGTTCGCAACCGCCTGTCGGCAGCCAGAGACGGATTAAAGTCAAATCACCAGAGATCCTACTTTACGCGGCATGCCCCAGCATGTGACGTATAAACAAAGAGCGCGGACATTTGTCCACGCCGGCCAGCAGTTTATTGCTGGAAGTTAGAAGCCAGAAGTGACGCCGAGTCGCGAACGACCAACGACGAATGACCGCTTCAGTCCACCGTCAGCGTCACCAGATCCGTGTGCGCCGCACCTCCCGCCGCGGTCGCCGTTACCTGAATGTTCGAATACGTGCCCACGGCGGTTGGGGTCTGGATGGTCACGGTCGCCGATCCCGGAGACGTGGTCAGCAACGAAGTCGCGGTTACCGTGACTGCCGCCGGATTGGGAACGGTCGCCGGCGCGGTATAGAGTCCGTTGGTATCAATTGTGCCGCTCCCGGTCCCGCCGGTTACGGCCCACGTCACGGTCTGGCTGCTTCCATTGATTACGGTAGCCGAAAACTGCTGCTGCGTTGCCGATACCGGCCAGGTATTTCCTGCTTCATCGGCAAACAGGCTCGCGGCGATCGGACTCACCGTAACGGTTACGACGGGGCCCGTCAGTCTCACCGTCGCCGTTCCTGAAGCGGACGGGTCCGCTTGCGACGTAGCCGTCACAGTCACCGTCGCTGGATTGGGTAGGGAGGGCGGCGCCGTATACATTCCACTGCTCGGATCAATCTTGCCGTTCGTACTCGCCCCATTGACCGTCCAAGTCACCGTTTGACTGCTGCCGTTGATGACGGTCGCCGAAAATGGCTGTGTTCCGTATGGAACCGGGACGCTTACGCTCGAGGGGTTCACTGCAACGGTCACGCCGCTTCCCCCAGTGCCGCCACCCAGACCTCCGCAGGCCACGAGCAGCCCCAGCCAGGCCAACGTCAGCAGGCAGGCTGCGATCGCATTCTTCCGAGCGGTTTTTCGCCGCGCAAACCCGGCGAGCATCATGCCTGCAATTGGAATCGTGAGCAGCCATACAAGCCCGGTTCCCACACCGATCTTCCCAGTTCTCGGAGGTCCGCGTTTCTGACTGGATACTGGATACTGGTTACTGGATACTGCCTTTCGAAGCTCCGTTCCTTGATTCGGTCCGGTCGTCGCGATCGTCAGCGTGACGTCCTTCTGTCCCGCGCCCGCTGCAATCGAGGGCGGATTGAAACTGCAGTTGGTCAGTGCGGGCAAATTCGCGCACGCAAAATTCACCGCCCCGCTGAACGTTCCACCCCCATCGGGCACGGCCGAGAACGTATAACTTGCGCTCTGTCCTGCCGCGACCGTCGCCGAACCGCTCCCAGTGTCGGTCCACGTTACATCCGTACCAACAGTAAGGCTCACCGCCTGTGTGTGCATAAGCGTCCCGTCGGTTCCCTGGATGCTGAAGTTAAATGTGCCAGTCGTCGGGTTGCCCACCGTCACCATAAACGCCTCGCCACTCGCCGTCGGCGCCAGCGATGAAGGGTTCACTACGCAGGTCGTTGGATCCGCGCCTACACAACTCAAGCTGACAGTCCCGCTGTAGCCAGACAGAGCGGTCAGCGTTCCATTCCACGTTACGTTTTGCCCCACGACGGTTGCGCCTGGCGTTGCCGCGACGGCCAGCGCAAAATCCGGAGGGGGCACGATCACCGTCAGCGAGAAGAATTTCTGCTTTGCTGCCGGAGCGCCTGCAGCCTTCGCCGCCAGCGTCACCGTCGTCGGCCCGCCCACGGGAGCGTTGGCCGCTGCAGTCACGGTCATGGTCACCAGCACGGGATCTGCAGCCGTAGGGGTCACTGCGCTTGCTGGTGAAAACTGGCACGCCGTTCCCGCCGGCAGCCCGCTCGGGCAACTCAAGCTCACTGTCCCCGCGAATGACCCTGCCGCCGAAACCTCAAAGGTCGCCGCGTTCGACGTACTGCCCTGCTCCACTGTGAGCGCATCTGGGCTCGGAGTCGACAGGTTGAAGTCGACGATATGCAAAATCACCGGCGCGTCGTGTGTAATCGCATTGGGATCCGTTCCCACCGCGTGCGCGTTGAAGTTGTAGTCGCCAACTACCCCGCCCGCGGTCACGGTGTAAGACGCGCCAGACGACGCCGGCGTCTGTTGGGCGGTTCCTTGCGGCGTCGGATTTTGCGGCGTACTCAGCAGGCACGTTGCCGGAAGAATCGGTGCCGCGCAACTCAGGTTGACAACGCTCGTATACCCTTCAAACGCCGTCAAAGTTCCGATGAACGTCGCCGTCTGCGTCGGAAAAATCGTCTGCGGCGTGTTCGAAATCACATTCGTATAGTCCGGCGTACTTGCCAGCGCATATTCCCAGATACCGCGCCCATAGGTTGAAACCCGCAGCTTTTTCACCCCTCCCGAATCGAACATCCGGATCGCTGTAATCGGCACATTGGGCAAGTATCCGGTCGCCCCCGGCAGCGAAGGTGTGCCCACTTCCGTCCAACTCGCGCTTGCGGTCGAACTCGTAAAGACACCCACATCGGTTCCCACGTAGATCTGCGCCGGAGTAACAGATGAATCCACGAGCAACGCATTCACGGGCGCATCGGGCAGAGCCGTGCTGCCGCTGCCGGACCAGTCGGTCCAGCTTGCGCCCGCGTTTGTTGTCTTGAAGACATGGGAAATGTTGAAGCCCATGATCCCCACATACGCGGTCGCGCCAGTAGGATCGCTCGTGTCCATGGCGACCGATGAAATCGTGTAATTGGACGGATTGATCGCGCCCGTCGCTTGCGTCATCTCTGCAACCCCGGCATTCGTCGTCGCCCAAACCTCGCCGCCCGAGGGCGCGGTTGCATTCGGCCCGGTGCCGTCTGTGGTCGCATAGACCGTCGTCGAAAGGCCGCCAGCCGTTGGTCCCCCCGCGGCCAGCCCTCTTACCAGATTGACTTCCTCTCCCGTGCAAGTTGCCGGCGCAAGCGTGTCGAAATCCACGCTGATCGCCGTGAATGAACTTGCTGGCACCGTCGGCGTCCCGCGCCAAACGCGGCACGTTCCCACCAGCATTTCCGCCGGATTCTGTGGATCGAGAATGTAGGGCGTATAAAACGCGCCCGTGTCGCCTCCCACCTCGGCGCTCCCTACTGTCAGCGAGAACCCATCCGTCGTGCAGTCCACGCCGCTCGCGCACGAATAAATGTTCACGTACGTGTTTGCCGTGTACCACTCAGTCGGTGTCGCGGGGTTGATGGCGTTATATCCGCCATCGCCGCCGTTCACCGTTGTCCATTGCGGGTTGCCGTTGGCCGAACTCGTCGCGGGGGAACCATTATCTTGCGTCCCGCCCAGCACCGTGTTCTGGTCCGTAGGATGGAGCGAGAACGACACGAACTGCGTCAGCGAGCCGATTGTCCCGTTCGCGACCGACGACGCGTTTAAATTGTCGAACCCATTCGTCGTGCCGCACGTCGCACTGTCGAGCTTGCTGTAGCCATCGAGCGTGCGGTAGACTCCGCCGTCGTTGGCGAAATACATAAGCGCTTTGCCGCCAGTGATCGCAAAGGCCAGCCCGTGCTCGTCCGGATGCACGCTCGAAATCGAGCTGCACCCATACACGTGCGTCAGGTTGATCCACTGGTTCGGATAATTGGAGTCAAGCGTCGAGCAGGTCGTTCCGCCGGTCGTCAGCGCGCACTTGAACAGGTTCACCGCTCCCGCATAGAGATCAGTTGCTCCCCCATCGGGCAGTGCCGCGATTTCCAGGTTGTAATATCCCTGATCCACGCCACAGCCCTTGCCCCCCGGATCGCCGCAGTTCGCGATCCCCGTCTCATCAATCTGCGCCCAACTATTGCCGCCATCGGTCGAGCGCCAGATCCCCTCATCCGCCACCTGCGCGCCGTCGGGCCCCGTGGTCAGACTGACGAACCAGAAATACATTTCATTGCGCCCGGGCACCACGGCCAGTTGCCCGCGATAAATCGGACAACTCGAGCCGCCGCTCGGAATCTGCGCCGGACAATTGGCCGTACTCAACACAGAAGGATTCGGCTGGTTCGCCAGCCGGGTCCAGCTCTGCCCATTTGTCGACGAGTACACGCCGTGATAGCGAATCGTCGCAAAGAACATTCCCGCGCTTGCGTCGTACACCACGTCGGTTGCCGAAACCGATGCCGGACTAACCGCTACGCCCGAGTCTTGCGGAACCTCGAACGTCCACGTCTGTCCGCTGTCGTTCGAGTAGTAGAGCCCGCGATTCGTTGTGTCCGTAATTGCGCCTTCATCGAATCCCAAAGTCGTCGTCCCCGTGGCTGCGACCACGGTCGTCGCGGGCGACGTACCCCAGGCAAATTTTGCGAACCCAAGTCCGGCAAAAGAGAGCGCCGGGTTGTTGCCGGTCGCCGTGGGAATCGGCGTCCAGCTCGCGCCATGATTAGTCGACCGCAGAATTCCCACACCGTAATAGCTGTCAACCGCGCTATCCGGTTCGCCTGTTCCCACTAGCACTACGCTGCCATCGGGCTTCACGGAGATCGCGCCGTTCACGAGCGAGGGCTGCTGATCGGTGAGCGCCGTCCATGTCACATTCGCGGCAGTTGCATTGGCTGCGTTGGTGGACTTCCACACCCCGCCCAATGCCGCCGCAACATAGACGGTGTTGCCGGTCGCATCGGTCGGATCAATGGCGACCGCTGTCACCCGCCCCGCGACTGCTCCATAAGTATTCTGATCTGAAGCCAGTGGAGCCGGTCCCAGCGCAACCCAAGACGCGCTAGTGTCCGGTTCCGCGCCTGCTCCCGATCCGGGCCCCTGCGCGCTCACTTTTGTTGCGGTAGCTGCAGCGCGCATTGTCATCTTCTTCCGCTGGGCCCGCAGCCGCAGCGCCGCCGCCGATTCTCCCGCCGGAGCCGACCGTCCTCGCATCATCCAGCGATCGAGCAGGTCGGGGCGATCGTTTTTCTTTTCCTCGGCGCCGGCGTATGCGGATGTCCGTTCCGACTTTTGTGCGAACGCTCGCCGAAGTGGGCCGCCAGGCAGCGTACTCACCAGAAAAGTAACAACGAGAAAAACGGCCGAAGAGGAAGGCGAACCAAACGACGAAGAACGAAATGAAGAAGATGGCGCACTATGGCTGGTCATGACGAAAACCCACCTTAAGCGCACGTTACTAAATCGCAACCATCGGAAACTGTGACCGCCGGCACCCGCAACCGTCTACAAAAGTGCCCCCAACGTAGGTAGGCAAGAACAACGACTCTCCATGCCAAATCCTGCACATGTCACTCTGAACGAGGGAGGAATCTGCTTTAACTGAGAACTGACAACTGACAACTGAGAGCTCGTTGCCAAGAGCCAAGAACCCACTTTCCGCTATACTAGAAGGGCAATGTCGGTAATCAAGAACATCGGCGCCATCGCGCAGGGAATGACCATCACCCTGAAGGAAATGTTTCAGCCGTCGGTGGTCGAAAACTATCCCGACGGTCCCGGGCCGCTGAAAGGCGCCAAGTTCCAGGAGCGTTTTCGCGGCCAACACGTTCTGCAGCGCGACGAAAACGGCCTCGAAAAATGTGTCGCCTGTTTCCTTTGCGCGGCCGCGTGCCCCTCGAACTGCATCTATATCGAGGCGGCGGAAAACACCGCCGAACGCCGCATCTCCGGCGCCGAGCGTTATGCCAAGGTCTACAACATCGATTACAACCGCTGCATCTTCTGCGGATATTGCGTAGAGGCTTGCCCGACCGACGCAATCACGCACGGGCACGGTTTCGAGTTGGCGACCTTCAGCGCCAGTAATCTGGTTTACCGCAAAGAGCAGTTGCTGGCTGGAGCCCCGGCGCACCTTGGGGCGAATGCAGTGTTCAATGCCGCAGAGACCGCAGGCGGCGCCCCAGCGGAAATGGTTCCGGGGAGCTAGAAGCTTTCAGAATTGCAGGATCAATCCAGCGCCGGTCCTCCGCGGGCCGGCGTTTGTGCATGGAGTCACTCGCTGTTCGCTATTCGTCGTTCGCTGTTCGCAGATGGCTCTTCACTGATTCGAACCCGGAGTCAGCTTGATAATCTGCAAGAATAAAACCGGCGCAAAGGAATAGACAAAGCGAACGACGAAATCCGAACGACCAACGACTAACGACTGACGACCAACCACAATGCCTGATTTTCTCCAAACCGTGCAAGAACGCGTCGTGGTTTACGACGGCGCGATGGGGACCAACATCCAGTTGCGGCAGCCCACGCTCGACGACTACTGGGGCAAAGAGAACTGCAGCGAAGTTCTCGTCCTGAGCCGTCCCGATATTATCCGCGACGTGCACGCCGCTTTCCTCCAGGTTGGATGCGACGTGGTCGAAACCAATACCTTCGGCGCGACGCGCACCGTTCTCACAGAGTTCGATCTTGCCGACCGCGTTCGCGAGATCAACCTGGCCGCGGTCAAACTTGCCCGCGAAGCCGCGCAACAGTTTTCCACCAAAGATAAGCCGCGCTTTGTCGCCGGATCGATGGGCCCCACGACCAAGCTCCCCTCGCTAGGCCACATCACATTCGACGCTATGGTCGAAGCCTACGAGGAGCAAGCCTCGGCGCTCATCGAAGGCGGAGTCGATATCCTGCTGATCGAAACCGCGCAAGACTTGCTCCAGGCCAAGATCGCAACCGTCGCCGTGATTGAAGCCATGCGCAAAGCGGGCAAGCGCTTGCCGGTTACTGTGCAGGTCACATTGCAGGAGAGCGGCACCATGCTGCTCGGCACCGAAATCGGTGCCGCCCTCACTGCGCTCGAACCCTACGATGTCGACGTGATCGGCCTGAACTGCGCCACCGGCCCCGCCGAAATGAACGAGGCTGTGCGCTATCTCGCCCTCAACTCGACCAAGCAAGTCTCCGTTCTGCCGAATGCCGGACTGCCGCAAAACGAAGGCGGCCACGCGGTTTACAAACTCACGCCTGAAGAACTGGCGAAATTCCACAAACATTTTGTCGTCGATTACGGCGTGCGCATTGTCGGCGGATGCTGCGGCACGCGCCCCGAACATCTCAAAGCTGTAGTCGAAGCCGTCGCGAATGTTGAGCCCGCGAAAAGGGAAGTGAAGCCCGTCGGCGCCGCCTCCAGCGCCTATACTTCAGTCCCGCTTGATCTCGAGCCCAAGCCGCTGATCGTCGCCGAGGAGATGAACACGACCACGCGCGTCGAGCATTTCCGCAACCTGGTGCGCGCCAAGAAATACGACGACATCCTCGCCCTCGCCAAAAAGCTGGCCAACGAGGGCTCGCACATGCTCGACCTCTGCTGCGCTATCGTCGGCGAAGACGAAAAAGGCTACATCTCCGCCATCCTCGATAGGATTGCCACGCGCGTGCCCGCGCCCATCCTCGTCGATTCCACCGAGGCCGACGTGGTCGAGGAGGCGCTCAAACGCATCCCCGGCAAAGCGATCATCAACTCCATCAACCTCGAAGATGGCGAGAAGCGCACGTCGAAGGTTCTGCCTATGGCCAAGCGCTACGGCGCCGCCGTCATCGCGCTCACGATTGACGAAGAAGGCATGGCGCTGACTGCCGATAAAAAGGTGGCGATCGCCCATCGCATTTTTGACCTGGCGACGAAGAAATACGGCATTCGCCCCGTCGACCTGATTTTCGACGCGCTCACCTTGCCCATTTCGACCGGCCAGGAGGAGTACCGCTCTGCCGGCATCGAAACGCTGAACGCGGTCAAACGAATTCGCCAGGAATTACCGGAAGTAAGAACCGTGCTCGGCGTGAGCAATATCAGCTTCGGCCTCGATGTCTATCCCAGGCGCGTCCTCAACTCGGTTTTCATGCACGAAGCCGTCGAGAACGGTCTCGATATGGCGATCGTCAACTACACGAAGATCTATCCGCTATACAAAATACCTCAAGAAGAAGTTGAACTGGCGCGCAAGCTCATCTACCGCGATACGTCGAACGGCGATCCGCTTCAGCTCTACATGCAGCACTTCGCCGGCACGAAGGGCAAGCCGCAAGCGCAAACTACGGCGCATGTGGCAGCGCTCTCCATCGAGGACAAGCTGAAGTACGCCATCATCAACGGCGAAAAGTCGGTAGGCGAGGGTCCCACCAAGCGCACCCTTGAAGAACTACTTGAAGAAGCGCTAGTTTCCTATTCTCCGCTTGAGCTGATTAACACCGTCCTTCTTGATGGTATGAAGACGGTCGGCGACCTGTTCGGTGCGCGCAAGATGCAGCTGCCGTCGGTCCTCGACTCCGCCGGAGTAATGAAGCAAGCCGTTGCCTACCTCGAGCCAAAGATGGAGAAAAAATCCGGGTCGCAGCAAAAGGCCACCATTGTGCTGGCCACAGTGAAGGGCGATGTCCACGACATCGGCAAGAACCTGGTCGACATCATCCTGTCCAACAACGGCTATAAAGTGGTCAATCTCGGCATCAAGCAACCCGGCGACTCGATTATCCACGCCGCTGCCGAGCACAAAGCGGATGCCATCGGCCTAAGCGGCCTGCTGGTCAAATCGACGCTCGAAATGAAATACGTGATCCAGGAACTTGAGCGCCAGCAGTTAGCCTATCCCGTTATTTGCGGAGGCGCCGCGCTCACGCGCAAGTATGTCGAAGATGATCTGCGCCGTGAATATTCCAACGCCGTTTTCTACGCCGAAGACGCGTTCGCCGGCCTGCACGTCATGGAAGACCTGGCGTCGGAGAACGGTAGGCGGGCCGCCCGCCTCACTGAAGGCAAGACCGTGAAGGAATATTCGAAAGCAACGGCGGTCGACGAAGAAACTGGTCCCGTCTTCGCCGAGCGCAGCGCGGTCGTGACCGACGCTCCCAGAATCCCAACGCCGCCGTTCTGGGGCGTTCGCGTGCGCAAGGACAAAGATTACGACCTGCGCGAGATCTTCCAGTACATCAACGACACGGCGCTCTTTAAGAACCAGTGGCAGCTCAAGACCGCCTCGCAGGAAGATTACGCCCGCTTGGTCGAAGAGAAATACCGTCCGATTAAGAAGCGGCTCGAAGAAGAGGTCATTGCCGCCGGCCTATTCGAGCCCAAGGTCGTCTACGGATATTTCCCCGCCCAAGCCGCAGGCAACGACGTAATCGTGTACCAGCCGGTTCCGTGGGACGCGGGAGCCCTCGCCCGCGAAGCCGAGCGAAGCTCGGCAGGACAGCCGAGGACGGCTGTCCCTACGCCAGCCCGCGAGCTTCTCCGCTTCACCTTCCCGCGCCAGAAAGAAGGCCGCAAACTCTCCATCGCCGATTTCTTCGCCCGCGCCAACTCCGCCACCATGGACGTGATCGGCCTCTCGCTCGTTACCATCGGCTCTAAGGCCACTGCCGAAACCCAGCGTCTGTTCGAAGCCGGAGAATACACGCGCTATCTCTATCTCCACGGCCTGAGCGTGGAAACCGCCGAAGCCCTCGCCGAGTTCCACCACAAGAAAATGCGCGAAGAACTAGGCATCGCGAGCAAGGATTCACCGCATATCCGCGACCTGTTCCATCAGAAGTATCAAGGCTCGCGCTATTCCTTTGGCTATCCCGCCTGCCCGAACCTGGAAGATCAAACCAAGCTCTTCAAGCTGCTCGATCCGGAAAAGAACGTAGGCGTGTGTCTGACGTCCGGCTTCCTGCTCGAACCCGAGCAGTCCACCTCCGCCATCATCGTGCACCATCCAGCGGCAAAGTATTTTGTGGTCTAGGCCAGACTAACTGGGCGATTGGCCCGCTCTCTTGGCCAAGCCCGACAACAACCGTTGGAACTCCTCCAGCGGAACCGGCCTGCTGAACAGAAAGCCCTGAAACGCATAGCAGCCGAGACCGGCGAGGAAGTCCCGCTGCCCTTCCGTTTCCACGCCCTCGGCGATTACCGACAAACCCATGGCACGGCTCAGGGAGATGATGGCTTGCGCGATGGCCCCGCTGCTGGCATCCACCAGAATGTCCCGCACAAACTCCCGGTCTATCTTCAATTGATCCAGGGGCAAACGCCTCAAATAGGCTAGAGAAGAATAGCCAGTGCCAAAATCGTCCAGAGAGAACCTCAATCCACGAGACTTGAGTTCCCTCATTCTGGCGATGACGTCCTCAACATTCTCCACGAACATACTCTCGGTAAGTTCCAGCTCGAGGTTGTGCGGATTGGCGCCGGTGCGATTCAGCGTCGTCAGCACTGTTTCCACGAAGTCCGGATTGAGCAACTGCCGCGCGCTGATATTTACCGCCAACGTGATGTGGGCCGTCTCCTTCCGCTTGGCCCAGGCCGCAATCTGTTGGCAAGCCGTTTCCAGCACCCAGTTTCCCAAGGGCAAGATCAGCCCGGTTTCCTCGGCCAGAGGAATGAATTCGGCAGGAGACAAAAAACCGCGCTTCGGATGCCGCCAGCGGATCAGCGCCTCGGCGCCGATCAACATGCCGCGCTCCACTTGCGGCTGATAGTAGAGCAAAAAACCATTCCCCTTGATCGCCTGGCGGAGATCTTCCTCCAGCGCAGCCCGGGCATTGACGGCAGCCTGCAAGGCTGGGGCGAAGAAACGCATGGTGTTGCGGCCCGCCGCCTTCGCCTGATACATGGCGATATCCGCCTGTTGTAAAACTTCGTTCGTGCTGTCTCCCGGATCTCCGAATATCGTGATGCCGATACTGGACCCGCTCCGGCATTCGCGGTCAGCGAGCAAGTAAGGTTGGTTGACCGTGGCGAGAATCTTCTCGGCGATGGTCTTTGCCTGGGCCGCAGCATCCTCGGCCGTTTCGCTCAGGTCCTGAAGCAAAACCACAAACTCATCTCCACCCAAGCGCGCCACGGTGTCGGTTTCGCGAATGCGGGCGCTAATACGCCGGGCGACTTCCTGCAGCAGCAGGTCGCCGATGTGATGGCCCAGCGTGTCGTTCAACGTCTTGAAGTCGTCGAGATCGACGAACAGCAGCGCACGCTTATGCTTGCTGCGCGTGTTAGCGGCCAGAGTTTGCTGCAGCCGATCCAATAGAAGTCGCCGATTGGGGAGACCGGTCAACGGGTCAAAGAACGCGAGATTCCTGATCTCGTCATGCGCCAGCCTCAGCCGCTGCAGTTCACGCTCTCGTCTCTGCGCGCTCAGCATCCGCAATCGCACCACACCGCCGGCGGCCAACACTGGGGTAAGCATGCAGATGCTGATAAACCACCACGACGAATACCATGGTGTCAGGATTCTGAAGGCGAACTCTGCCCGGTTCCCGCTCCACACTCCATCTCCGTCTTGCGCCTCCACCTCCAGCCGATAGGCTCCGGGCGCCAGTTCCGCAAACTGCAGTTCTCTTTGCGTCGTCTCCGTCCAGGTTGAATTCGAGCCCACCAGCTGGTAGCGAAACAGAACCCCATTCTCACCGGCAACATTCAGCGCCGAGTATCTTGCGATCAGAGAGTTGCTATGGATGTCGGAGGATGGATTGCTCTGCACCGACACATCCGTTCGCCCCATGACGAGCTTGGTGAAAACCACCTTGAGCGGCGCGTCCGGCGGGGGCCACGGACGCGGCTTGAAACGAGAAAGCCCCCCGCTGGTCCCGATCCAGACTGTGCCATCGGGCTCTTCGGCGAACGCGTTCAGGTTGCAGTCGTTCCACGCCAGGCCGTCGCTCATCTCGTAATGGCTCCAGTGGGCGCCATCCCACATGTCCACTCCCCGCTCCGTGCCCGCCCACAAACGCCCCGCTGCGTCGAGTTCCAGGAAATACACCAGTCCATCCGTGCCGGCTCTCTGCACGCCTTTCTCGATAGCCAAACCGCCCGGTTGCAGATGGACGCGGTCGATACCACCGCCGAAACGATATCCGATCCAAATCGTTCCGTTCGCCGCCGCGCCCAGCGAGAGCACCTCCTGGTTGCTCAAGCCGCTGGCGTGCGTGAAGTTCTTCCAGTGCCCGTCTGCATACGAGAAAAGCCCGCCCACGCCCCCAGCCCAGACGGTACCGTCGCTCCCCTCAGCGATCGCCCAAATTCGTGTCGACGGCAATTCTCTTATGCGTGAAAACTTCTGATACGGAGCCGTGGCCACGAAGAGCCCAGCTTCCGTTGCCGCCCATAGGCGTTTGCGGTGATCGAAGCGCAACGTGTACGCTTCCTTGCCCGCCAGTCCTTGTTCGTCGCCAATCCACTCCACGATGCCGGTACGTATATCGAGGTGAGCCGCACCATGCGCCTCTGTGCCGATCCACACATCCCCGTTGGGAGCTAGCCGAACGCTATGAACTGGCAACCCGTCCAATCCGGCGACCCTCTGCCACTTGATGCCGGATTGCCCCCGCTCCCCACGCAGCAGTCCTCCTTCGGTGCCAACCCACAGTCTCCCATTGGACTGGGCTTGAATCTCGTACACGATATCGCTCGCCAGGCCGCTCGCAGTGGAGTAGCTCTCCCATTCCCGGTACCCACGCCACTGCGCAAGGCCCCGGCCCGCCAACCCGATCCAAAGAGAGTGCTGCCGGTCCTCGAAGACTGCGTACACTGCTCCACGCAGCCCGAGGGAACGATCGATTTTTTGCCAGCGCTTACCATCTCGAATCAGCAACCCATCGGGGGACGGCAGCAGAATCCGCCCGTCTCCATCCACATTGGGAACCCCAACCATCGCGCTGCCGGAAATTGGTGCATCTGGCCGGCGGAATATGCTTTGCCCCACTGGCATCTCAAACACGCCGACAAGCCTCGATCGCACCCAGAGATTGCCCTCACGATCCTTCCGGATCACGAGCAGGGCGCGCCCGGGAAGTCCGCTCTCTCGCCCAAAAACTCGAGTCCCATTCGCGTCTCGGCGGCAGAGTTCCTGCCCGCATCCGTACCAAAGCACATCGCCATCCAGTAAAACGGCGTCAGCCCCTGGCCCGGACGTTCCTGGCACCCGCGCAAACGTGTGCACCGCGAATCCGTCATGTCCGCGTTCGGAATCGAGCTCTATCAGGCCGGACTCCGTGCCGAGAAAAGTATGGCCCTTCCCATCGGACTGGATGCCTTGTGCCCAACTGACGGTCTTGAAAGGTACAGCCAACTTCTCGAAACGGTTGCCGCGCAACTCGTAGAGTCCAAAGTTTCCGCCCACCAGCAAAGATCCGTCCGGAGCGTCGCCAATAGCGGCGCCCGAGGTTGGCGGTATTCCCTGCGCCCTTCCAAAAGCCTCAAAACGATCCCCGTCGTATCGGAAGATGCCGTTTTCCGTGCTCACCCAAATGAAGCCCACGCGGTCCTGGTAGACCTGCCGCACCGCGAGGTTGTCAAGTCCTTCGCTGTTCCCGTAAGAACGAAAACTGTACTCCTGCGCGCACACTCCACCTGACGTCAGCAGCAGGCAGACCAGTACGCGCGCAAGTGTAGTGCGAGCCACTTACAGATAAGATCGGCCATCTCATTCAATTTCTTGAGCTTATTTCCGTTTAGGGAAAGGTCCGATCAAGGCCCCGGGGTCCTCCGTGCACCCCTGTGAACTCTGTGGTTTGCGCTCTCTGCCGGCAATTTATCGGAGTGTCCTTAGGTGTCTCGCGGGCTTGCCAAGGCCCGCCATGATCGGACCAAGTGAAAATGAAAGGTAGCCACTTCACCGTTTCGCGAGGTTTTCCTTCGTCAGCATCTCCAACTCTTCCGGCGTTCGAGGCCAGTCCTCGCGCAGCAAACGCGACAGCGAGCGGTCCGCCAGCAGCCTGCCGCCGGTCTGGCAACCAGGGCAGTAATTCGTCTCATTCGACGCATAACGGATTCGCTGAATCTTGCTCCCGCATCGCGGGCAAGGTTCCTTATGTCGCCCATGCACTGCCATACCTTCGCGGAAGGCGGTGACCTTTTCGGGAAAACTGTTGCCCGATTCCTGCCGCAGTCGCTCCGTCCACCGCGTAAGCGTGCCGCGCACCGCGTGGAACAGCCTCTCAATTTCCTCCGCCTTCAGCTTTTGCGTAAGCGCCAGCGGCGACAACCGCGCCTCGAACAGAATTTCATCCGAGTAAGCATTGCCGATCCCACTGAAAAGCCGCGGGTCGGTAAGTGCGCGCTTCAGCGTGTGGTTGGCGGATGTCAGAGCCCTTGCGAACCCCGCCAAATCGGCAGTAAGGATTTCCAGCCCCCCAGGATCGAGCGCGCTCAACCCAGCCTCCCCGGATACGACATGCAGCGAGGCGCGCTTCTTCGATCCAGCCTCGGTCCCAAGAAGCGTTCCATCGGCAAAATCAAACGCGGCCAGCCCGCGCGGCGGTGACACCTTGGCACCCCGTTTCTTCCAGTGCAGGCGTCCCGCGATCATCAGGTGCAGCACGAGCCAAACGTCGTTCTCGAGTCCAATCGCGATGCGCTTGCCAAGACGCCGAATCTCCCGCACTCGCTGGCCTTCCACACTCGAAAGTGGCGGCGCCGCGGTGCGCAACAGAAATGGACTGGCGATCCGCACCTGCTCCAGCCTCTGCCCAAGAATCCGTTTCTCCAGCGCTTCGATATAAACGGTGATGTCAGGGAGTTCAGGCATTGCTTGGCCAAGCGTTCCGACTTACAGTTTTTTCGAATCATCGTACACCGCGCCAAAGTAGGTCGCATTACGAATCACCGTGCAACTTGCGAGCACTGTGCGCAGACGGATGTGCTCCTTAGGATGTTCCAGAGGAGGAATCGCGAATGACAACCTCCAAGGCAACCATGAACATCTTCCCTTTGACAGGAACTTGGCTCTCAGGGACAATACGTTATCTGAGCGTCTCGGGAAAAATTCCAAACTTTTGAGAGGATAACTATGAAGAAGACTTTGATCGCAACAATTCTGTCTGTATGTTTGGCATTCGCCGCCGGCGCCGCGCTGGCTGAGAAAGTTCGCGACTGGGCCGATCTGGAAGCCGCCCACAACCATACGATGGAAGCCATCAAAGAAATGGATCGCGCACGCGCTGCCAACCACTACGATATGGCTGGTCACGGCGCGAAGGCCGAAGAACATCTGCGCGCCGCCGAGCACGAACTGCACGAGGCGATTGAAGCGGCAAAAATGGCGCGATAACGCCGTTTGAAACCGGTCGGCACGATCGAAACACAGCGCGGGGAGACATCCCGCGCTGTGTCATTTTGGCTCACTTCTAGCGCGCTCCGACGGAGGTGCGCCGGACGAGCGTTTGAACGGTGCGCTCAGGCCATGAACGAGATTGGATTGGTCAGCGAGGTTGCGCTGGCCGCGCCGCTTGCATCGCCAAGAGCGTACTGCTGGAGTTGCTGCGCCAGACTGGCATAGGTCTGCTGCGCGGTACTGGCGTTCGACTGCGCCAGCGTCGAGGTCACATCTGGACTGGTCTGATTCACCATGTTGAGGGGATCGAGACCGCTTCCAACGTGGTGGTGATGATGGCCGGAGAATGGACTCTTCATATCCTGCTGGATTGTGGAGTAGTCCTTCTGCGCGGCCGTAAGATTCCCCGACTTGAGGTCGCTCGACAGTTGCTGGAAAGCCTGCGCCAGCGGGTTTGAGGTGGAAGCGGAAGCCGATGAAGCCGAAGCGGTCGCCGCCGGTTGCATAAAAGCCTGCTGCAAAATTGCAAAGTCCGATTGTGCGGAAGACAGATTCCCAGTCGCAAGATCCTGGCCGAGCTGCTGAAATTCCGAATTCGTTAGCTGGTATTGTGAGCTGATCTGGTTGTTGCCCAAGCTGCTGCTGAAAATTCCCGAGACAGACATAGGTATCCCTCGACGTAAAGATGGACGCGCCTTCCGCCGTCATGCGCGGGTGCGACGTTCCGAAAGATCACTCGGGATTAAGCACGCTCGCTTCCATTGCCAAAGCCGAAGCCAAGCGAAGCATTCTGCGGGCCTTACACGCCAACAGAACCCCCGTAGTTCTTGCCGCACTTGGGAAACCGGCAAACCCTTCCCGACTGGCATAGGCAAGAGTTGCCCCTCCCGAGGGCAGCGGCCGTTGTGCCGCCCGTCATTGACGAAATCGGCCTGTCCGCCGATGATCAAACGCAGGAGAGCACCCCGATGGGAAACAAGGACGCCACCGCTACGCAAACCGCCAAGTCCGGTAACTTGACGGGCGCTGCCAAGTCCATCCGCCTTGATCGCGACAGAGACTACGAGCAAGAGTTACGGCGGTTGCAGATCGAGTTGGTCAAGCTGCAGGAGTGGATCCGGCACAAAGGTTTGCGCGTCGTGGTCATCTTCGAGGGCCGCGACGCCGCCGGCAAAGGCGGCGCCATCAAACGAATCACGGATACGCTGAACCCCCGCATCTGCCGCGTGGTCGCTCTCGGCACCCCTACCGAGAAAGAAAAAACGCAGTGGTATTTTCAGCGCTACGTCGCCCACCTCCCGGCCGCAGGCGAGATGGTGCTGTTTGACCGCAGCTGGTACAACCGCGCCGGCGTCGAGCGCGTGATGGGATTCTGCACCGAGAACGAATACATGGAATTCCTGCAAAGCTGCCCGGAATTCGAACGCATGCTCGTCCGCTCCGGACTCATCCTGATCAAGTATTGGTTCTCGGTGGGCGATGAAGAGCAGGAGCGGCGCTTCCAGGACCGCATGGGCGACGTCACCAAGCGCTGGAAGTTGAGCGCCATGGACCTGCAGTCGCGGCCGCGCTGGGTCGAGTACTCGCGCGCCAAGGACGAAATGTTCGCCCACACCGACACCAAGCAAGTGCCTTGGTACGTCGTGAATGCCGACAACAAAAAGTGCGCCCGCCTGAACCTCATCCGCCATTTGCTTTCGAGGATCCCCTACGAAGACCTCACGCCCAAGCCCATGAAACTGCCGCCGCTCGACAAGTCGAAATATATCCGTCCGCCCATCCACGAGCAGAACTTTGTGCCCGAAGTGTACAAATAGGCGCCGCCAGCACTGGTGCGACGTGCGCCCCGGCCCGTTCCAGCAGACTCCGTCAGCTCCATGAATTCCCCTGTGAATCGTTTCCGGGCCAAAATCATCTGTTATAACGATTATTATTTCCCCGGAAGAAAGCCATGAATTCTCACAATGAAGGCCCCCAGCCCGCTGTATTCGTCTCGCACGGCTCGCCCATGACGGCGTTGGAAAACGGCCCCTATGCCCAAGCGCTGGCGGCGTTTGGAAACTCCATCGATCCGCAAGCCATCCTCGTGATTTCGGCGCACTGGGAGGAGCCGGCAATTCGGATTGCCTCTGGCGAGCGCCCGGAACTGCTCTACGATTTCGGTGGGTTCCCGCGCGCTCTACACGAATTAAAGTACGAAGCGCCCGGCTCGCCCGAGTTGGCGAGCGAAGTTGCCGCGGCACTAAAGCGAGCGGGTTTCAACGCAGAACTCGATCCGCAACGCGGCTGGGACCATGGCGTCTGGGTTCCCATGCGGCGAATGTTTCCCGAAGCCCGCATCCCAATCGTCGAAATCTCACTGCCCTTGGCAACGCCCGAGGAGCTCTACAAACTTGGTGATGCGCTCGGCGGCTTCCGGGCGAAAGGCGTGCTCGTGGTGGGCAGCGGCGGAATTGTCCACAACCTCAGAATGATGAACTGGCGCCACAAAAATGCGCCGGTCGACGATTGGGCACGCGAGTTTCAAAATTGGATAAAAGATCATATTGAACGCCGGGAGCTGGCGACACTCTTTGACTATGAGAAACAAGCTCCTCATGCTGCGCTCGCCGTGCCCACGTCCGAACATTTTGCTCCGCTGTTTCCGGTCTTGGGAGCCGCAGGCAAGTCGGCGAAGCTTCATCCAGTCTTCCAGGGCATTGAGCACGCCAACGTGTCCATGTTCACATTCGCCCTGGCTGAATAGAAGCCAGGAAGTCAGCTGCTTCTGTTGACATCGTTACCACCCTGCTCTGCCACCCTGTCATGGGAGCGGAGCCGAGGCTTCACGAAGTGAGGCCTCCGCGGAGTCGAAACATCTCTGCTGCCCCCGCCCCTTCTAGGGCGAATCAACTCCCCAGTGGCCCTCCTCGCCCCCGATGGTTTACGCTTTTCCCTCGGCGGCAAGCATTCAAAATCGAAGCCGAGCTCTTTACTCCAAAGGAGACCCCTCGCATGGCCCGCAAGTTCAAGGATCTGTCCGAGCGCGAAATCCTGGCGCTCGCCATCTCGCTCGAAGAGGAAGACGGCCGCGTGTATTCCGACTTTGCCGATGGCTTGCGCGAGACCTACCCCGCAACCGCCAAGCTGTTCGAGGATATGCGCGAGGAGGAGTCCGGCCATCGTAACGCGCTCATTCAAACCTATCGCACCCGCTTCGGTGAGCACATTCCATTGGTCCGCCGCCAGGACGTCCAGGGATTCGTGCAGCGCCGTCCCTTCTGGCTGACGCGTCCGCTGAAGATCGCCGAAGTCCGCAAGCAGGCCGAGATGATGGAATTCGAGACCCGTCGCTTCTACCAAAAGGCGATGACGCAGGTCACTGACGCCGGCGTCCGCAAGCTCCTCGGCGACCTCGAAGAAGTCGAGCGCAAGCACCAGGTAGCCGCCGAAGCCCTGCAGGAAAACATCGTCACCCAGGACGTCGCGAAGGCCGAGGACGAAGCGCAGCGCCGCCTTTTCGTCCTGCAAATCGTGCAGCCTGGCCTCGCCGGCCTGATGGATGGATCGGTTTCAACGCTGGCCCCAGTGTTCGCCGCTGCCTTCGCCACCCACAGCAGCAAAGACGCGTTCCTCGTAGGACTCGCAGCCTCGATCGGCGCAGGCATTTCGATGGCCTTTGCCGAAGCGCTCTCCGACGACGGATCGCTCACTGGCCGGGGCCGTCCCGTTCTTCGCGGAGCCGTCACGGGCCTGATGACCGCAGCCGGCGGCATCGGTCACACGCTCCCATTCTTGCTCCCAAATTTCCACGTAGCCTTTATCGCCGCGGTCATTGTCGTCGCTATCGAGTTGGGTGTCATCGCCTGGGTCCGCAATAAGTACATGGATACGCCCTTGCTCTCGGCAGCCTTTCAGGTAGTCGTCGGCGGAGTGCTGGTCTTTATTGCAGGCATCGCAATCGGCAGTTCGTAAGGTGAAATTCCTTCGCACAGCCTGAAAGCTGCGAGCCACGAGCCGCGAGCTTTGAGCGAGCCGGCGCTCAAAGCCTCAAGCATGCTGACTGCTCGTAGCTCGCATCCCGGATCTTTCGAAGCCGAAACCATTGACCAAAGGTCAAGATTCCACTAAATTGGTTCAACAGCTGGCCACATTGCGGCTGAAATACCTTTAGAAAATCGGTTTAATCACATACTATGGGCCATTGACCACAGGTCAATAATGTGAGGAGGGTCTTTTGGACGGCATCACTACCAATCTGGCGAAACCGCCAATATTAAGACGGGACGCGAAACCGCGTCCGCGATCCGAAGCCAAACGTGGACGCATCGTCGAGGTGGCCATTCGCCACTTTGCCGAGCGCGGCTACAATGCGGCGCGTGTCGAAGACATTGCCGCGCAACTCGCCATCGCCAAGGGTTCGGTGTTCCAGCATTTCAAAAGTAAAGACGGACTCTTCTTCGAGGCCTATAAAAAAGCTGTGCAATCATTTCCGCGATACCTGCAGGCTCCCGCGGACGTGCGTGCGGGCGGATTTTTTGCAGTTCTCCGCTACTGGCTCGGACGTACGGAAAACATGGTCCGCGATAATTGGGCTTCTTATCGTATCTACCTCGTGGGTAATTACGGCACCGACCTGGCGCTGCGCCGGGAGATCAACCGCTTTCTGGTCGAACAAGATCCCTACGGCTGGCACGATTTTGTGAATTTCGGCGTCACTCGCGGCGATTTGCGGACCGACCTGGACGTTGACATGATCGGCTCGATTCTGGAGTGGACGATGGACCGCTTCCAGGATGCGCTGCTGACCGAAGAACTCGATCCCGGACTGTTCCGCAAGTCCAGTCCGGTTCCCGAGAAAAAAGAAGCGCGTATAGAGCAGTTCGTAGAGTTGCTGCGGCGCGCGGTGGGATCGGAAATGATTGGTGCGGGCAAGCCTGCATCGGAAAAGCTTGCATCGGAAAAATTGCAACCCGTAAGGAACTGACATGCGCGGGCCCATGAGCATAGAAGAAATCGTCGCCAGCTACAACGCGAACGCGTCCCTCGCCGAAGCGTCCACCATTCCCGCTTCCTGGTATGTAGATGAGCGCATCGCCGAACTGGAGCGGCAAACGGTTTTTTCTCGAACCTGGCAAGTGCTGGGACGCGTAGACCAGGTCGAAAAGCCCGGCCAATTTGTAACCGCCGCCGTCGCCGGCGAACCGTTGGTCGCCGTGCGCGGGAGCGATGGCGTGCTGCGGGCGTTTTACAACGTATGCCGCCATCATGCCGCCGCCGTAGTCACCGAACCCTGCGGTCAAGCGTCGATTCTGCATTGTCCCTACCACGGCTGGAACTATGGTCTGGATGGATCGCTCAAGGGCATGCCCGAGTTCGAAGGCGTAATAAATTTCGAGCGCAAGGATCATGGGCTGGTCCCGGTGAAGGTCGACACCTGGGAGCAATTTGTTTTCGTCAATCTCGATCCGAAGGGCGCTCCGTTGACTGATTTTCTCGGCGGACTGATCAAGCGGACCGCGCCCCTTGGCCTGAGCAAGCTCCACTACTTCACCACGAAGATTTATGACATTCACTGTAACTGGAAAGTGTTTGTCGATAATTACCTCGATGGCGGTTACCACGTGCCGCATCTGCACAAGGGATTGAACTCGGTTTTGGATTACAAGCAGTACACGATCGAAAACGAAGATCGGTATTCTTTGCAATCCAGCCCGTTGGTCTACCCGGATGAGGCTGCTGCCAAAGCCAGTACGCGCAAGGGAGACCGCGCGTGGTATTTCTGGCAGTATCCAAATTTCATGATCAATTACTACGAAGGATATTTGGATACGAACCTGGTGATCCCGATTGACGTCGACCATTGCCGGGTCATTTTCGAATTCTCCTTCGGCGATGTGAGCGAGGGGAATCGCGAATTCAACGAGCGTAGCGTTGCCGCGGGAAGCGGCGTGCAGGATGAAGACCTCGACATCTGCGAAGCCGTGCAGCGCGGCCTGAAATCGCGAGCCTATGGTGCAGGCCGCCTGTCTGTGCGCCGCGAAGCCGGCGAACACCTGTTCCATCGACTGCTGGCGGCAGATGTGAAAAGCGGCCTCGCGCACGCCGCCGCCGCGGACTAAGACCGTCTGCGCTTTTGCCGAATCGCGACCGATGACGCAGAAGTCACCTTCGTGCAGGTGCAAGCGGAGGTGCATACCGCCAGCAACCTTCGAATCTTAATGTTCCTGGCTTGTCCCGCGTTCTTGCCTTCAACGTGAATGTTTTGCGTCCATTACGACAACAATCCAAAACAGAGATGTTCTCGCCGGGGTTGCAAAATGCTTCACATTGACGCGAACAGGGATTGAGCGCACAATAACGGCGGTTGTGGGGCCCCAAAGGGAAATTCCTGGCTAGACGGACCCAAGCAGGGAAGAGGAGGGCACCATGATTTCCAAAGCGCTTCGCATCGCCCGAGTGATTGTTCTTGCCACCTTTGCGTTCAGTTCAGCCTGGGCGGCGACTTGTTCAAACGCCTCTCTGAGTGGTACCTACGGGTTTCTGCACGACGGCACAGATAGCAACGGCACTCCTGCCACGGCCGCCGTGAGCCAGGTCACGTTTGACTCAACCACAGGCACGTTTACGGGAGAGACCACAGCATCCCATGACGGCGTGATTGCCACCGAGTCTCTTACCGGAACATACGCAGTCGCATCGAACTGCACCGGTACGGGTACGCCCACTGGAGGCAGCCCCTTCTCAATTGTGATTACGCCAGCAGGGTTTTTGGCCCTTCACCTTTTTTCGGAGGGATTCGCCGTGAAACAAGGCTCCCCGATCTGCACCAACGCCGGAGTTAAGGGCAGGTTTGGGCTTGAAACAACCGGTGTTTTCCTCGCAACGGGAGCGGTGGCTTTCATCGGTGAGTTGAAATTAACCGTCAATCCTTCTGGAGAAGGAGTGATAAGCGGACACGTAGCGAGCAGCGAAGATGGCACGTTTCTAACGTTCGAGCCTGTCACCGGTTCTTACAAGGTGGGCACGAACTGCAGGGGCAGGGCTACCATAACGCCGAAGGGACTCCCCGAAATGCGCTTCAGCCTCGTGATTGTGGATGGCGGGAAGGAAATGCTAGCCATTGAGACGGACGCGGACACGGTTGTCAGCGGGACTCTGGTGAAGCGCAATTAAGTAACGAAGACGGGGCTCTTCGCCAGTGAACAGTCGTACCTTCCCTACTGGTGATCCCTCGGTACCGTCTCCTCCCACGTTTTGTTCTTCACCAGCTTGCCGTCCTGATACAGCTCGCGCACGTATTTGTAGTAGAAATTCTTGGCGTCACTAGTCAGCGTCAAGTGGCCGCGCCACGTTAGCGTGCGGTCTTTCAGAGCCATCGCGATCTCGGCTTCGCCGTGAACCGAACTAACATCCGGATGGTTGTCGTCAGCCTCATAAGTCAGCGCCTCAAGATCCGTTTCCTTTCCCCACGGATAAGTCTCTTCCGATTTCCCATTCCAAATTACTTTTGTCTTCCCGGCTAACTCGTCGCGCTCGGTCTTCCATTCGCCGGGCCAGGGGAAACCTGCGGCCTGCATGTCCTTGCGTTCTTCCATCGGTTCGGGCGCGGAAAACTGCGGCAGGGCATACCTCGAAGGCGGCACCAGCGGCAGCACGAGGCGCGAACCATTGCTCGTGCCAAGCTGCAGCGTGGTCGTCATCGCATACGGAGTCGGCCACGCCATCGGCCACAAAGCATTCGAAACCGCCAGCCGGATGCGATGGCCTCTCGGGAAAGTCCATGTCGTAAAGTGCATCTCGATGTCGAGCGCGTAAGCCTTGTTGGGTTCGAGGTCCTTTGGGTCGGAAGCAGAATCGCGCTGCGCGCCGCTCAACCCTGCGCCCGTCACCTGCGTGACCGTGCCGTCGGGAGCAACGTCGGAAAGGCGCGCGAACCAATCCGCCAGCGGAGCCGTCGCAATCGCCCGCAGTATCGCGTGCGGCCGCCCCATAAGAGTGAGCTCTTCATTGAGCGGAGCCGAATCGTACGTGAGGCTGAAGGCGTCAGTGGGCCGCTGATCCGGCAGCAACTCGCCCCACCAGAAGCCGGCCTCGACTCCGATGGAGGGTACATAGCGCAGCACGTTCTCGCCCGGCTTGGCCGGATCGGTGGCGAGTGCGTGCCCGTCGTAAAGATAGAGCGTGCTGTCGCTGATGCCCTCCGGCGGCCACTTCGGCTCGGTGCGCCACGTTCCCGGCACTTCCTTGAGTTGAGGATCAGGCGCATGCCACGACCGCATATAGATGGCAAGTGCGCCTCCGTCCATGATTCCGCTGTTGCGGTTCTTCAGCCAGTAGTCCCACCAGCGGACCGCCTCATCGCGCCACTCGATCCGGGGGCCGAAGTCGGCATCGTTGGGAAAGTTGTGGTTCCACGGGCCGATGATCGCCTTGAGCGGCGCTTTGACTTGCTCAAACATGTGCGGGATGGAATCGCGGTAGCCATCGAGCAACCCGCCGATCAAAAAGCACGGAATCTTGATGTCGCTGAGGGGGTGGACGGGAGCGTGCCAGAAATCGCCGTCACGCTGATGCTTCAGATAGAGCAAAGACCAAGGCGCGGATTCGAAGCGCGGGCCGAGGACTTTGTCGTCGAGCGTGTAGTCGGGCGCGCCGGTCATCGCTGGCGCAAGGTCCATGTTGAGTTCGAACTCGTCGAAGTGCATCAGGCCGTCGACGTAGTGGATATCGTCGTGAAACAAGGCGTCGGTGGCGTCGACCGCGAGAATCGCCTTGAGCGCGGGCGGATGGCGCATCGCCATCTGGATGGAATTGAAACCGCCCCAGGAGATTCCGAACATTCCGACTTTGCCGTTCGACCAAGTCTGACTGGCGAGCCAGGCGATAACCTGCTCGCAGTCGAGTTGCTCCTGCTGCGAGTATTCGCGGTCAGTGGGCACGCCTTCGCTCGCGCCAAAGCCGCGGATGTCCACGCGCGCGCTGACGTATCCGCGGGCTGCGAAATAGGAGTGAATGGGGTAGTCTCGGGCAGCCGTGGCGTCGTCTTTACGATAAGGAAGGTATTCCAGCAGGGCAGGGAATTTTTCGCCCGGCTTGGCGTTGTCGGGCATATAGAGCGTGGCCGAAAGCCGGACGCCGTCCGGCATCGGAATCCACTCCTGAACCATACGGACCGAGTACTTGGCGCGTGGGACGGGGGATGTCGCCGGGGCAGCGTACAGGTTTGAGGAAAGGGCAGCTAGGATGATGAAGGCAAAGGATGTGCGTGCAAATCTCGAGATGAAAAGCATAACGGCGCATCATAACACCAAGCCTGAGCGACGGATCCAGGGATTTGCATAGCGTCCGTGATGGCTAGGGCATTTCGCTTGAGATGAGTGCAGGATGTGGGTTTTAGCGAATGCCCGGCCCGCCGCCAGGTGGCGGCATGTGGGGTCGTGGGGTTGGGCCGGGCAATGCTATGTACTTCCCGTTGCTTCTATTAGTGCTGTATTTGTACATGGCAGCTTGGGCGGGTGACTGTGATGCGGGTCACGTATCGGTGTGACAGATTGGCTACATTGCCCTGTGATCATGGTCACGGCGCGGCTGGCCGCCACGTCTTAACTTGAGTGGGAAGGCAGGAAAGGACTCCGAAGAATATGGCGTATGTAATCACCGACAATTGCACCAAGGATCATCTCTGTGTGGACGTGTGTCCCACTGACTGCATTCATCCCAAGACGGATGAGCCCAAGGTCGAGGAAGTAAAGCAGCTCTTTGTCGATCCGGTCGGCTGCATCGACTGCGGCGCCTGCGTACCGGTCTGTCCGTCGGAAGCGATCTTCGCAGCAGAAGATCTGCCCGAAGAGAAGAAAGCTTTTCTGGACACGAACGCGGCTTACTACAACTAAGCTCTTTTCGTGGTTGTTTCCTCCCATCACCCGCGCCCCTTGGGGGCGTGGGTGGCTATTTCCTCAAGCCCGCCGCGCCTGCTAGACCCACGCCCTCACTCCGCCCCGTGCCTTGACACCACATTCCCTCCTCCTTATCGTTGCTAGCCAACCATGAATATCGTCAAAGCCACAAGAAAGTACGAGGAATGGCTCGGGCAGCATCTGCAGATTCTGGAAAAGGACCTGCAGTTGAAACACGAGCGGATGGCGCAATCCGGTTTTTCCTTTCTGCGGGCCACATTCTATCGCTGGTTGCAACTGTGGGAAGACGTCTGTGCGGATCTGCAGAAGGCTCCGCTAATCCTCTCCGTCGGCGACCTCCACGTGGAAAATTTCGGCACTTGGCGCGACACCGACGGCAGGCTGGTTTGGGGAATCAACGACTTTGATGAAGCATGCTTGTATCCCTACACGCTCGATCTGGTGAGGCTGGCGGCAAGCGCCGTGCTGGCTGCACGTGAAAGCCGGCTCACGATGAAACCTGACGAGGCGGCCGACGCGATCGCAGTTGGTTATCAGAAAAGGCTCCAGCAAGGTGGTCGCCCGTTCGTTCTGGAAGAGGAGCATACGTGGCTGCGCGCGATTGCCGAGAGCAAGCTCCGGGACCCGGTCGTGTTCTGGCAGAAAATGGAGCGGCTCCCGGCGATCCGCGGGGAAGTTCCGGAGAGCGCACGCGAGGCGTTGGAACATCTGCTGCCGGAGCCGGGGATCGAGTACCGGCTGACCCATCGGATAGCAGGATTGGGAAGCCTTGGGCGCGTCCGCATCGTGGCGATCGCGGAGTGGAAGGGCGGACTCGTCGCGCGGGAAGCGAAGGCGCTGGCGCCTTCTGCCGCCCACTGGGCCGATGCGCACGCACCTCGCGAAATCCTGTATGGCGCAATCTTGCGTCGTTCCGTGCGCTGTCCGGACCCGTATGTACAACTCCGCGGGCACTGGATCGTGCGCCGCCTGTCGCCGCATTGTTCGCGCATCGAACTGGACGCGCTCGGCACAGCCCGGGGAGAGTGCCGCCTGCTGGAAGCGATGGGTCAGGAAACGGCCAACATTCACGCGGGAACGGAAGAGAAACGCCGCGCCATTCTCAAGGACCTGCGCACGCGCAAAGCAGGTTGGCTGGTCAAAGCCGCCGAGGCCATGGCCGAAAAATTAGACAAGGACTGGCGCGCTTGGAAGGAGCGCTGACAGAACCAAACTTTGTCATGAACCGGCTCGGTTCGGGTCTGCCAGCGCCTTAATGAAGGGGTAGTCCGCGGGGCTCGTGAGGAGGTCGAAGAAGCGGGAACTCGGCCGCTAGGGACTGAGCGGGATACTCAATGGGCATGAGAGCGTCAAGAATCGCTTCCAGCGTTGCCGGCGAGCCTGTCCACACGTGCGAGAAAGCTTCGCGGAACACGGACAGTTCGCCCACCAGCTTTCCGGATGCCTCCGCCCCGAGTTCGGTCTCGTCGGGTCCAGCATTGCTGGTGATGGGCATGAGTTCATTGGCCTGCGGAACAAGGCCGAGGCTAGCCTCATCGAGCCAGTAGCCAATCAGGATCTTAAGATGCTCTCGCCCGCATGCGCTTTTGAAACCCTGCTGGGAAGCAAGCGACGGGTGCCAGGTCAATATCTTGAGACGGTCGAGCCATCGGTTCTCAACCACCAGGAACCATCCGTCGCGGCGCAACGTGTCCAAGCCACAGACACTGCAAGGCGGGCGTTTTGTGACCGCAGAGCCCATGATGTTTCTCATCAAGCCGTGCTCGCGCATGCAGCTCGCGCCACCGGCGGACGGCGGACACTTCCTGGACTGATCGGTACGGTCAGCATCCCGTGCGACGCATCGAAGTGCAGCGTGAAGTGAGCCGAGCAAGCAGCGCACAGCCAGAAATGCTCGCGCTTGCGGATCTTGCGCCGGCTGCCATCGAGGTTGCCATCAGAGTCGAGGGCAAGGGTCTCCGCCAGGAACAGCTTGCCCTCGTGAAGTGATCGGAAAGGGACAGTACACCCGGGGTTCGCGCATTTTTGTAACATCGGCTGGGTCCAGTCTTCTCTGCGGAGTATCTGCGGCCAGAGAGATTTCATCTTCATTGCACGCCTCTGGCCGAAGGCTGTAAGAAAAACTCAACGCATCTTCCACTCGCAGGCACAGAGACTTAACTCTCGCGCAACTTCTCGCATTGGGAAGGCGGTTACAGAAGATGACGAAAACCGGTCGCCTGCGACGAGGACCCGGCAATCAGCACGAACGCGTGTGATCCTGGATGGTCATTGAATGTGACAGAATAATTTCCGAGCAAGATGCAATTCACAACACCCTTCGATCTCGCCGTAGCGTGTCGCGGCATTCAGCTGACTGACTCCAACGCGCGCGTCTGGCATGACGAGCACAACGTCGACTCCTTCAGGTCAATCCATTCCACCGCATGCGACGGCGCCATGGCGCAGGAGAAGTCGTCGCAATGCGTCAGATCGAAGGTGTGACCGACTTCGTGCACCGCTTCCTTAACCAGGCGCTCAGCGAGAATCCCCGGATCATGGGGCAGCCCGTAAAACTGCTGCGTGAGCCTGTGAAACGAAACTACGGCACAGGGGCCGCCCATCTGCGCCTCGCCGAAAACAAACGTCAAAATGGGAATGTAGAGGTCGACGGCGGTGACGCCAAGTACACGCCACGCGCCATCGGCCGCGTACCGCTGCATAGCCTGGAGTAGCTCCGAGGAATGGTACTGCCCACGCTCCGGGTGATAGGCAAACTGCGGATCGAAGCCCCGTTCCAGAATGCGGCACGGGACGCGGAAGGAATCCGCGAGCGCGGGCGCTACAGTCCGGAGCAGCCGCGCGTCGAAGTCTCCGATCGGCAGCAGGTCGAGCATCTTCATCGCGTCTCGAGGGGGCGGCTCCAACCGTACTTTTTCAGCTTGTGATGCAACGTCACGCGGTCGATCTCAAGGGTTTCCGCGGCCTTGGTCTGGTTCCAACCGCATTGTTCAAGCACCCGCATGATGTGCGCTTTTTCCATGTCCTCGAGCGATTTCGGACTTCCATTGGGTGTGCTGCCATTGTGCGCCTTAAAAGCGAAATCCTGCTCGCGGATCTCCGGTTCCTGCGCGACCACCATGGCCCGCTCCACTGCATTTTCGAGTTCGCGGATGTTCCCCGGCCAAGGCTGCTGCTGCAGTAAATCCATGGCAACCGGGTTGACGCGGTTGATCTTCTTGTTCATCTGCAGCGAGAACTTGCGCACGAAGTGGTTGACCAGCGATGGGATGTCTTCCCGCCGCTCGCGAAGCGCAGGAAGCTCAATACGAAAGACATTGAGCCGATAGAAAAGATCGGGCCGGAATTTACCTTCCTCGATCAGTTGCTCGAGGTTTTTATTGGTAGCAGCCACACAGCGAAAGTCAACCTTGATTTGCTGCGTGCTCCCCACACGGACGATCTCGTGCTCCTGCAGCACGCGCAGAAGATCCGTCTGGGTCTTCAGGCTGATGTCCCCGATCTCGTCGAGAAAAACCGTCCCACCCTCGGCAATTTCGAACTTGCCTTTCTTGCGGTATTGCGCGCCGGTGAAAGCTCCTTTTTCGTGGCCAAAGAGTTCGCTTTCCAGCAGTGTTTCGGTGAGTGCGCCGCAATGGATCACGACCAGAGGATGAAACCGGCGCGGGCTGGCGTGGTGGATGGCCCGGGTCACCAGTTCTTTCCCGGTTCCACTTTCGCCCGTCACAAGAACGGTCGCGTCGGTAGGCCCGACCGTTTCGATCGCGTGATAGACCTTCTGCATGGCTTCGCTTTCGCCGATGATCTCCTCGGGGCGGGCGACTTCGGCAACGGTTTCGCGCAGCCGCACATTTTCTTCTTCCGTCCGCTTATGCGCCAGCGCCTTCTTGACCAGGTGCGCGATTTCATCCGGATCGAGCGGTTTGGTCACGTAATCGTACGCGCCATTCTTGAGAGCGGTCACGGCGGTTTCGACCGATGCGTACCCCGTCATCATGATCACGATGAGATCGGGGTTGATCTCGTGCACCCGGCGCTGCAGCTCGATGCCGTCCGTGCCGCGCATTTTGATGTCGCACAGCACCGCGTCCCACGACTTTTCGGCCAGCTTCGTCAACGCGCTGCTGGCATCCTCGGCGGTTCCGACTTCATATCCTTCTTCGTGGAACCATTTGGCAAGCGAATCGCGCACGCTCAGTTCGTCGTCCACGATCAGCAGCTTTGCTTGTTGCGTCAAGGCGTTCACCTCGTCTTTGTTTCCGTGCCCGCGAGGGAAAGCTCAGGCGTTGAGCCAGAGCGGCCGGGCACAGGCAATGTGATCGTTACAGTGGTTCCTTTTCCAACTTCGGATTCGATCGAAATCTTGCCGCTGTGCCGTTCCACGATGCCCTGGCTGACGGCCAGCCCGAGACCGGTTCCATGGTTCAAGTCTTTCGTGGTGTAGAACGGCTCGAAAATCTTGGGCAGGATTTCGGGGGGAATTCCGGCGCCATCGTCGCGAACCGACAGGGCAACCTGGCTGCCGTCTTCCGATAAACGGGATTCGACCCAGAGGTTGCCACCTCGCGGCATGGCGTCGGCGGCGTTGACGATCACGGCCAGCAGCACCTGCTCAATCTTGGAAGCGTCGCCTTGCAGCCGGGGTAGTCCCTCAGCCAGCCTGGGATGCACCTCGATTCCGGCGTTTTCCATATTGTGGCGCATCAGCAGCAAACACTGCTCTGCAACTCGATTTATATCGGTCGGCTGTACATTCATGGGCGCCTGGTGCGAGAAGGTGAGAAGATTCTTCACCAGTTCCCCGCAGCGGCGGCTTTCGGACGAGATCAAGTCCAGGCACTGCACCGCCTCCTGCTTTTTCTCATTGACTACCTGGCCGCTGTCGACCCATTTCTTCAGGAGTTTGGAATACGTAAGAATGCCGGAGAGCGGATTGTTGATCTCGTGGGCGACCACGGCGGCCATTTTCCCCACCGACGCCATCGTCTCGCTGTGCAAAACCTGATCGTGAGCGCGCTGCAGTTCGCCGGTTTTCTCCTGAACCCGTTCCTCCAGATTGCGCCCCCAATTGACCAACATTTCATTGGCGCTCCGCAGCTGCAAGCTCATCGAGTTGAACGATCCAGCCAGGTCCCCAATCTCGTCGTTGGAGGCCAACTCGATCTGGTAACCGAGCGCGCCCCCGCTCAGCTTGTGGGTTCCGGCCTGCAGTCGCTTCAGCGGCCGTCCCACCACCCGTCGGATGAACAACCAACTCAAAAAGGCAATCCAGAAGATGGCCAACACGTCGCAGGCAATGATTCGCCACGACACTTGCGCCAATTGCTGATCGGTGCGGGCGAGAGAGAGATGAGTGTCGAGCACGCCTAGAATCTGCTGACTCGCTGGGTGCTCGTGGCAGGCTGCGTTCGAGCACTGGGGCTGATTTTCGATGGGCGTAATGATGGCCAGTACTCGTCCCTCCCCGCCACGGTAAACGCGGAAGCGGTCGGGACGGTTCAGCCGTGCCAGTGTCTGCCCGTGGGCGTGGCAGGCGTAGCAGGCTTCGGCATCCTTATCCAGCGTGCGGTTCACTTCCGAACGATCGGTCGAGTAGCTGATGTGGCCTTCCCGGTCAAAAACCCGCACCCGCACCACGCCCGGTTCGCTGGCCATCGCCGACATAGCGCGGTGCAGTCCTTCGCTATCGTTGCGCAACATGTAGTCCGATGTGTTGCGTTGGATGACGTCGCTGATGCGCTCGGCGCTTAGCAGCGTCGCCGCCTCCAGATCCTGGCGCTGCAACCGGATCGTGAGGTATCCGAGAAGCGCAAAAATCACCAGCATGGCCCCCAGCAGCAAAACAATGAGCTTGGTTCCAAGCCCACAGCGAATGCGGTCCAGCAGACCAATTGCCGGTTTTTTTTCAGTCTCCTGCATGGCTCAAAACCCCGGTTCCGACACTAATGTGTTCCGGTCGTTCGAGCTTGTGTCCAGTTTCCGTCTCAAAAATCGGCAGATACCTCACCGCCAATCCGAACAGTGCGAAGCCCATCGCAACAATCATCAGCGTGATGGAGAACTCGGTCCACTTCGGCATGTAGTGATGTCCGACGTAAGTCTCAAAGCCGATGAGGGCAATGTTCAGCCGGTTGGTGATGAATCCCAGCACCGTAAAGATCGACGCCAGATACAGCCACTGTGGTGACAACCGCACCTTCTTAAAGCTCAACATCGTGATCGGAATCAGGTAGGTCAGCGTCAGTTCGAGCCACAAAAAGTAGGACTCGTAGCTCGGTTTAAAGATCTGCCCGATCAACCCGCGATGAAAGAAGTCCTCGAGGTGCAACAGCAGATTGACCCAGAGAGCAATCAGCAATGCGCCACCCAGTGTGACCAGGACCGGAAGCTCCAGTTGTCGCCCGAACGCTTTCGCGCTCTGCGTCGACTCGAAGATCGTCATCGCCAGACCTACCGCCACGGCCGAAGCGAAGAAAAAGAACGGCAGCGCCGGCGTGTACCAGAACGGATGCAGCTTACTCGGCATGATCAGATACAACGATCCGAGCGAACTCTGGTGGAGCGTGGAGAGCAGGATGCCTCCCACAATCAGCACCGGATAGATCTTGTTGATGTACTTGATCGGAGTCTTCCAGTTCAGCCGCTCGAACACGTTGGGCAGAAATTCGAAGAACAGGACCGTGGTGTAGAACATCACACACATGCCCACCTCGAACATCACCGAGTGCAGGTTCCGGTAGATCATCTGGTGCCAGATGAACCAGGGGCGGCCCAAGTCAAACAACAGTCCAACAATAAAGAGCACGTAACCTAGGAACGCCGTCAGCACAGCCGGGCGCACCACCGGGTGCAGGCGCTCGACGTTGAACAGATAGACCGCGCCCACCATGCAGAAGCCGCCCGCCGCCAGCATCACACCGCACAGGCAGTCGAACCCGATCCAGAGCCCCCAAGGAAACTGGTCCGTCATGTTGGAAACCGCGCCCAGGCCCCGGAAATAGCGAATAAACGAGGAATACAGGCCCAGGACCATGATCACAATGAAAATAACTCTCCACAATGTCAGCTTGAATTTCATTGCTTGCCCCCGTTTTTGTGTAATGCTTCCGCCTCGGCGACTTCGTCGCGCCGATGCGAGACCCAATAGATTCCTCCCAATACCAACGTCCAGACCGGAATGAAGTCAGGGATTCTCTCCATCACGCGCCCCGTGTATTCCGGCATTGGCGTCTCGCCGATTTTCGCCGAGGCCGGATACCCGTAGTCCTCCGCCTTTGCCGCTGCAATAATAAGGATCGACGTTCCCCCAACCTCATGTAGACCGTAAATACGAGGCAGGTAACCGGATGGATTCTGCCGGATGCGGTCTTGTGCTTCCACCACCAGGTCGTCGCGCTCCCCAAACTTCGTCGCCCCAGTTGGACAAATCTCGGCACATGCCGTGTGCTTCCCCGCAACTACCCGATCCGGGCACATAACGCACTTGCGCACTCGCGGATTCAGGGCACCCCACTCGTATTTCGGTTGGTTGAACGGGCACGCCACCATGCAGTAGCGGCATCCGATGCACTTCCAGACGTCATACACGACTGGCCCTTCTTTGGTTTTATGCAGGGCTCCCACGGGGCAAACCGAGGCGCACGCAGGTTCTTTGCAGTGCATGCACAGCCGCCGCATGAATTTGTCTTCTTTGGTGAGAACGACCGTGTATTTGTGTGCCGATTGCACCGACTCCGCCGCTACCGTGTCGTCGTAGGGCAGTTTGTTCTGTTGCGCACATGCGCCTTCGCACTGTTTGCAACCGATGCACATCGTTGCGTCATACAGGATGGCCTTACTCATGGGTTGATCTCCGGGCCACTCCGGACAGGACTGTAGGCGCGCACTACGAGCGCATGCGCGGATGCGTGGGCTGTGGCGAAGCGGCAAACAGGGGCTGGCTCAGCAGGCCGCCCCGTCGATTAAACAAAAGCCCGGGTTCCACGCGTTTCGCAGGACCCGGGCGGGCTGTTCCGTGTGTTTTGTGCGGAGGCGTCTCGGCGCTCACTCAGTTTCGGGGAGCCACCGCTAATCCTGGTCGTTCGTCCACTTCTCCTGGACATCGGCACCATGCGCCCGCGCAGGTGTTCCGCCGCCGTGGGGAAGGGCAAAAACCGGCACGGACACCAAAGCGGAACAGCAAATCCCTTACTTCTGCAGCGTGCGAACGAAGGTCACGATCGCTTTCGCGTCGTCGGCCGACAGACCCTTTACCGGGGCTGGGTGCTTCGCAGTGCCACTGATCGCGCTCACCAGATCGGCATCGGACTTCGCCTTTACTTCAGGACCATTCAGCGCGGGGATCTTGGCTGCGGGCTTTCCGGCTCCGTCTGCACCATGACACGCAGCGCATTTCGCTTTGTACAGCGCGCCGCCGTCATCGGCCCATGACAGACTCGGAATCAGAATGAACAGAGCAACCGCGATCGTCAGTACCAGCACCGCGATTTTGGTGGTTTTCATGATTGCTTTTCCTCTCGGGTAGTTAAGTTGGCGGGCAAGCTGATGGGCGTGGACAAGGGCTGGGGGAGGTAGCTGTTGCTATTTTCACCACCCGAAACCTCCTGGAGCCACTTTCTTTCCAATCGGGTCTCCTGCCGCGCTGATGCAAGTTTCATCATTGTGGCGAAATGCTGCGGTGACGGTAGTCACGTCCAAGCGTGACCCAGATGCGTGTCCCAATGTTCATGGAACACAACCACTTCCGCCTCCACCCATTCTGCCAGTAAGGCTAGCTGCCCAATCGCCAAAACGCTGCCAAACCCGAAATTCCAGCCCCAGCTGGCCATCCTAAAACGGGGGCCTGTTTCCGCCCAGGCAAGTAGCGACGGCAGGTCCAAACGAAGTAGCGCCGGCGTCCCGTCGGCTGTCCGGCGGACCTGCCCCGAGCTTGCCGAAGCGGTCCTCGCCCGCGCCTTTCCACAATTCCCAAAACTGAACCTCATCTCCCGTACCCCCCACCGTCCGCCTTGATAAAATCAAATCTGCATGCTCCTCCCATTTGTCCGCGAAATTTTCGCGGAGGTGGAACAACTTCCCGCTTTCCGGCGTGCGTCCTCCCATCTGAGGGAGAGCACGGGGCGGATTCGTGTCTCTGGCCTGTCCCCCGCCGCTAAAGCCCTAATCACCGTTCTGCTTCAACAGCACACCGGACGCCCTTTCATCCTCGTCGTTGCCGATAACCGCGCCGCCGAGGATCTGCTTCCCGTCCTTGCCGCCTTCGCCGAACTCACCGGCGCTGCCGATCCCGATTCCATCGTCAGCCTTCCCGCGCGCGACGTGCTCCCGTTCCAGAATCTTTCCCCGCACCCGGAGATTCAGGAAGAACGCGCCACCGCCTTGTGGAAGATCGCCACCGGCCGCGCCTCGATTGTGATCTCGCCGGTCAGCGCCACCACCATCCTTCTCCGCGCCCCCGGCTATTACGCCGATCTCGCCCGCATCCTTCGCCGAGGCGAAACCTTTGATCTCGAAAAACTCCTCCAGCATCTCAACACCGTCGGCTACACCCCAACCGATGTAGTCGAAATGCCCGGCCAATACGCAACTCGCGGCGGCATCCTCGACGTCTATTCTCCCGAGGCCGACCGCCCCGTCCGCGTCGAATTTTTCGGCGACGAAATCGAGTCGATGCGCAAGTTCGATCCAGCCAGCCAGCGCTCGTCGAATCCGGTCGATGAAGCGCTGCTTCTTCCGCTCACCGAGACTCCGATCAACGAAGAACTGTTGGGCCCAATCAACGCTCGTCTCTCCGGCAAGCGCATCGAAGGCTCGGCCGAGGCAATCGAGCAAGCCGCCCGCGACTCCGGTGCAGGAGTCTTCCCCGGCTGGGAGTTTTATGCCCCGGTCGCCGGAGCCGATCGCACCATCTTCGGCATGCTTCCCGAAGTGCGCGTCATCCTCGACGAGCCCGACATCCTTGCTCAAGAACTCGACAAAATCTGGTCCCGCATCGAAGAGGCCCACGAGCGCAGCGGAGTAGGCAATCTAGTCCGCCCCGCCGATCTCTATCTCACCCCCCAGTCGTGGCACGATACAATCGCAAAGCTCCCCGGCGCCGATCTCGAATACCTGGCCATCACCCGCCCAACCGGCGCTCCCCACTCCTCTGTCATCCTGAGCGAAGCCAAGGACCCATGCATTTCATCCGCAGCGGATAACCCGCCGCGAGAGGCAACAGCCCCTTCCAGGCAGGAAGCCGCCTTCCTCTCCCAGCCCGCCCCCCGCTTCCACGGAGCAATGAACGCGATGACCGAAGAAGTACAGAAGCTTACTCGCGGCGGCACGCGCGTAATCCTGGCCGCCCCCAACACCGGAGAAGTCGAGCGCCTCGCCGACATCTTCACCGAATACAGCGCAAGCTACCGACTGGGCAGCCGCACCCGTGGCGGCGAAAGCTACGCCGACGAAACCGCTTACTTCGCCGGTGAAGTTTTCACGACCACGCTCCTCAAGGCCTATATCCCCGACGGCTTCATCCTTCCCGACGCCCACGTAGCCGTCTTCGGAGCCCGCGACCTCTTCGACGAATCCGATCTCGTAGCCTCGCGTCCCGGCCGCCAGAAATCCAAAGTCTCCGCCTTCCTCTCCGACTTCCGCGATCTCCAGGTAGGCGACTACGTAGTTCACGTCGAACACGGCATAGGTCAGTATCAAGGCTTAAAAGAAATCAACCAGGGCGACGGGCACGACGGCGCCGCCGAATTCATGCTGCTCGAGTACGCCGAAGCCGCGCGTCTCTATGTTCCGTTAACGCGCCTCGACCTCGTCCAGAAATATCGCTCGCAGGAAGGCGTCAAGCCTGCCCTCAATCGTCTCGGCACCGGCGCATGGGAGAAGACCAAAGCCCGCGTCAAGAAGGCCATGAAAGACATGACCGACGAACTGCTCAAGCTCTACGCGCAGCGTCAGTCCGCGCAAGGCCACGTCTTTCCCACCGATACCGAATGGATGAAGGAATTCGAAGACGCCTTCGAGTACAACGAAACCGAAGACCAGGCGCAAGCCATCGCCGACGTCAAGCGCGACATGGAATCGCAACTCCCCATGGATCGCCTCCTCTGCGGCGACGTAGGCTACGGCAAAACCGAAGTCGCCATGCGCGCCGCCTTCAAAGCCCTCAGCGACAACAAGCAGGTCGCCGTACTCGCGCCCACCACGGTTCTGGCCTTCCAGCATTACGAAACTTTCAAGCAGCGCTTCGCCGCCTTCCCCGTGAAGGTCGAAATGATCAGCCGCTTCCGCACGCCCAAGCAGGTCAAAGACGTTCTCGAAAGAGTTGCGGTCGGCAAAGTCGATATTCTGATCGGCACCCACCGCCTGCTCTCGAAAGACGTAAAATTTTCCGACCTCGGTCTGCTTGTCGTTGACGAAGAGCAGCGCTTCGGCGTCCGCCACAAAGAGCGCATCAAGCAAATACGCACCGAAGTCGATGTGCTCACCATGTCGGCCACACCCATCCCGCGCACCCTGCACATGTCATTGGTTGGCCTGCGCGACATGAGCGTCATCGAAACGCCGCCCAAAGACCGCATGGCGATTCAAACCGTCGTCGCCAGCTGGGACGAAAAACTGATTCAGTCGGCCATTGAGCAAGAGTTAGACCGCGGCGGCCAGGTTTATTTCGTGCACAACCGCGTAGAAACGATCTGGGAGATTGCCGCCAAGCTGCAAGGTCTGGCGCCCAACGCGCGCATCACCGTCGGCCACGGGCAAATGGGCGAAGGCGAGCTGGAAAAAGTGATGCTCAAATTCATGCATCACGAAGCCGATATCCTGGTTTCGACCACCATCATCGAAAACGGCCTCGACATCCCTCTCTGCAACACCATCGTCATCAATCGCGCCGACCGCTTCGGTCTCTCCGAGCTTTACCAGCTAAGAGGGCGCGTAGGCCGCTCCAACCGCCGCGCCTACGCCTACCTGCTTCTGCCCGCCGAAATCGAGCTGACGCCGATAGCCCGCCGCCGTCTAGCCGCGCTAAAAGAATTTTCAGACTTAGGCGCAGGTTTCAAATTCGCCGCGCTCGACCTCGAACTAAGAGGAGCTGGCAATCTGCTCGGCGGAGAGCAAAGCGGTCACATCGAAGCCATAGGCTTCGAACTCTACACCCAGATGCTCGAGCGAGCGGTGCGAGAAATGAAGGGTGAGCAGGGCGTCGAGGTCACCGAAATCCAGCTCAACCTCGGCCTCAACATCCGCATTTCGTCGGACTACATCAAAGAAGAAAATCAGCGCCTGCGTATGTACAAGCGAATTGCTGGCGTAGAAACGGAATCGCAACTGAAAGACGTCTGCAGCGAACTCACCGACCGCTACGGCGAGCCGCCCGCCGCCGTCCGCAACTTGCTCGCCTACGCCACGCTCAAACTGCAAGCCATGCGCGTGGGCGCAACCGCCATCGAGCGCAAACGCGAAATCGTCAACATCAAATTCAGCCCCACCGCCGCGATTGATCCCGGCAAACTGGCCCGCTTCGTAGCCTCCCAGCCTAAATCCCAGTTCACTCCCGACGGCACGCTGAAGTTCACAATAAAAATAGCCAGCGCCGAAGCGATCCTCGAAACCCTCCGCGATCTTCTCGAGGAGTTAGAAGCGCAAGAGGCCCCGGTGAATTAGACGGCGACGCACGACTCAACCTCCAAAACTAATTTAGAATCTCTTCTTCTGGATCAGCTTGAAGGAGGTTCGTATGACCGAGACGCCACAGCAATATACTCAACGCATTCTCGCCACCGCGGCAAAGCAGGAACCGCTCAAAGTACAAGCAGCCACACCAAAGAAAATCGAGCGGTTAATCGCCAAGGCGTCGGCCTCAAACCTGCGCAAGCGGCCCGCACCCGGCAAATGGTCGGCGGCCGAAATTCTGGCCCATTTGGCGGATGTGGAAATCGTAGTCGGCTGGCGCGTGCGTTCGATCCTTGGCGCGCCCGGAACGCCGATCCAGGCCTTCGATCAGGATGCTTGGGTCGTGGCTGGGCATTACGACAAGCGCAGCCCGCGTGAAAGTCTGGCCCAACTCCGCGCCCTCCGAACGGCCAACCTCGCGCTCTACAAGACCCTCTCTCCCGATCAGTGGAAGCATTCCGGAATTCACTCCGAGCGCGGCCAGGAGAGTGTCGAACATATCGTTCGTATGATTGCTGGGCACGACCTCAATCATCTGCGACAAATTGAAGGGGCCCTCTCCGGCGGCTCGTAACCGGGCCTCAAACGTGGCTTCAGCGCCAAGGGCCCGACTTGCTTCCCTTGCCTCCCGTCTTCGAATGACGGCACATGCAAGAATCTACCGCAGCAGCCATGCCGAGCAGGTCGCCACCACCCCTCCTGCCGCCAGCACCAGGCCCAGATGCCAGAAAATCCGCCGTCCCGAGAGCAGCGTGATCGACGTAATCACCAGCGCAATCTCCAGAAAAACCTCCCCAAGGTCGAAGCGGTCCGCTTTCCGGCTCGCGAGTCCGGTCTCCTGTTCCAGTTCCCGGGCCTTGGCGTCGAGTTCCTTCTGTTCATCCTTATAGCGATCCGCCTCGGCCCTGTACTTCTCCCCCAGCTTGGCAACCGCCTCCTCATCCTTCGCCGCGACCACGGTCGTAAGGTCGGCGAAAAGTTCGTCGGTATGCCGGCGGATGTTCTTGGCCTGGTAGTAACCCCACTGATCGGTAACCTTATTCTGCAGGAGAATTTCTTCGGTATGCGTGCGATGCCCAAGCAACGACACCGTTGCCACCAGAACCGCCAGCACCGCCATCGTCAGGGTAATCGGCGCAAGGTCGGGATGCTCGCGGGCGTGTTCGGCGTGCTCATGCAATTCGTGGATTTCTTCGCTCATGGAATCGGGCTCCTGATATGGGCTTTTCTAAATTGCGCTCTGACAACACTACGAACTCGGCCTATGGCCTGCGAGCAATTCTTCGGCGCGCCTTCGCAGGAGGTATGAGCATAAACCAAGCGCTCCAAATCATCTCAACTATTCCCCGCGCTTTCTATTCTCCCATCACTTTTATCAAAACGCGTTTGTCGCGCTGGCCATCGAACTCGGCGTAGAAGATCTGTTGCCAGGTACCGAAGTCGAGCCTGCCCGCAGTCACCGGCACGATCACCTCGTGATGAACCAGCAGCGACTTCAAATGAGCATCGCCGTTATCTTCGCCGGTCTGATGATGCCGGTAATTGCGGTCGAAGGGCGCAAGCTTCTCCAGCCACTGGTCAATGTCTTCGATCAGTCCGCTCTCGTTGTCGTTGACGTAGACACCGGCCGTAATGTGCATGGCGGAAACCAGAATCATTCCTTCCTTGATATCCGCCTTCTTGAGCGCGGCCTCGACCTGCGGCGTGATGCGCACATAGGCGCGCTTGGTCTTGGTGTGAACAGTGATGTACTCGGTATGGAATTTCATTGGTTTTTCGGGCCACGATCGTGTGAGCAGGATCACCTCGACCCATACCCAATCTCACTGCACGATTTGCGCGCCTATTGTAAGCTTTAACTAGGGCGTAGTTTCATGGCCGCCACTCGGTTTGAAGAGATTGCGCGCGAACTCCCAGAATTACTTAGCCGGCAAATGCAGGCCCTTGTTGGCAGGAGCTTCAACGACCTCACCACAGATGAAAACGTTGCTTACGAGGCCCGCAGGCAAAAGATTCGGGAGTTGCGCTCGGAACTCGATACACTTCGCAAGGCGCGGTAGAAGTCTCACCGGCCATTTCTCTTGTCCGGCTTCCCGCCCACCTTACGACGCGTTTTCTTCTTAGGGAGATCCTCTGCGGCTTCTTCACACTCCGTGAGCAATTTGTTCATCGCATCGATGATGCGCGCAAGCTCCTTGGGATCTTTTGTCGAGCGCGCTTCTTCTTGCAGTGCGGCCCAACCGGGCGGGGGAGTAGGAGGCATTTCCTTGGGAAATAACAAAACCTGACTCTAACACTATGTGCGGAATCAAGTCCATGCGTGTCCGCCGCCGATAGTGCCGCTTTAAGATACCAAGGTGGCTGTTGAGAGAATGTTGTCTACCGCATCGATTCCTCGATCTCCGAGATCCAATCCGGGCGTTTGAGAACCTCGCGCGGCTTGGGACCGTCGGCAGCGCCTACGATGCCATCGCGTTCCATTAGATCGATGAGGTGTGCGGCGCGGCCGTAGCCGATGCGCAAGCGGCGCTGCAACAGGGAAGTGGAAGCCTTGCCGAACTCGATCACCAGGCGCACGGCATCGTTGAAGAGCGGATCGTTGTCTTCTTCGGAAAATTCGCCGGCCTCGCCATCGGCTCCGATTCCGCCTTCGCGATCTTCCTGGGGATTTTCGAGGAACTTCTCCTGATATTGCGCCACGCCTTGCGCCTTCCAGAATTCCACGACCGCCGCGATCTCTTTCTCGGTAACAAAGGGAGCGTGCAATCGATGCACGCGCGCGGAACCGGAAGGCAGGTAGAGCATGTCGCCGCGCCCCAGCAAACACTCGGCGCCGTTGGCGTCGAGAATGGTGCGTGAGTCGACTTTAGTCGCTACGCGGAACGACACGCGGGCAGGGAAGTTGGCCTTGATGAGTCCGGTGATGACGTCTACCGACGGGCGTTGCGTGGCCAGCACAAGATGGATGCCGACGGCGCGCGCCATCTGCGCCAGACGCGTGATCGATTCCTCGACATTGTGGCCGTCCAGCATCATCAGGTCGGCCAACTCGTCGATGATGATGACGATGTAGGGAATCGGGCCGTCGTCGGATTGCTCGGCTGCAAACAGGCTGGGCGTGTCGTCGAACAGCGCGTTGTAGCCGGCGATGTTGCGGACGCCTTTCGAGGCCAGAAGCTTGAGCCGCCGCTCCATCTCGCGCACGGCGTTGCGCAGCGCGTTGGCTGCGAGTTTGGGCTCGGTGATGATGGGCGTATAGAGGTGCGGAACCCCCTCATAATTGCCCAGCTCCAGCCGCTTTGGATCCACCAGCACGAGGCGCACCTGATCGGGCGTCGACTTATAAAGGATCGACATGATCATGGCGTTGATCGCAACACTCTTGCCGGTTCCGGTCGAGCCCGCGATGAGCAAGTGCGGCATGCCAGCCAGATCGGCGACCGCCAGCCGGCCATTGATGTCCTTGCCCATGCCCACTGTCAGCTTCGATTTCGAGCCGATGAATTCCGGCGATTCGATGTTCTCGCGCAGCCAGATGATTTCGCGCTCGCGGTTCGGAACCTGTATGCCCACCGTGCTTTTGCCCGGCATGCGCTCCACCAGAATGCTTTCCGCGCGCAGCGCGAGGCAGAGATCGTCGGTCAGGCCAACAATGCGGCTGTACTTGATCCCGGCTTCCGGCTTGTACTCGAAGGTCGTGACCACAGGGCCAGGATTAATCTGTGTGACTTGCCCGTGCACGTCGAACTCGGCGTAACGATTGGTGAGCACAGAAGCCAGCAGCTTGAGCTCGTCTTCATGCACCGCCTGCTGCTCATCGGGACGATGAAGCAGGCTCGAAGGCGGCAGCTTGTAGCCTCCCGCGATCTTCGGCATCGTAGTCTTCGCCTTGCGCTCGGTGTCGGCGCGCTCGGTAACCTCGATCTCGGAAGAAGCGGATGTTGCGGGTGAAGGCGCTGGCGCTGAAGCAATCTCGCTGTCATCTTCCCCGGCCATGCGTTCGATGCCAGTCGGACGCGTGCCTGCCGGCGTCTGCACGCCCGGAATCTCCTGCTCGCTAGTCGGCTCGGCACGTGCGACTTCCGCCCGCGGCGCAGGCATTCGCGCGGGCACCAGTTGCGTGGTGACGACCGGCTTCTCAGCGCGCCGTTTTTCGAGTTCTCTCTGCTGCCGCTTGCGCTCCCGTTCGTCCTGCCAATCGCGCAACCGGTCGCGCAGCGCGACAAAGAACGCAAACCGCGTGGGTGCCCACACCTGAATCGCGGAGAACGAGAACGCCGTCGTCAGATAAAGCGCAACCGCAAGAACAGTTGTGCAGACAATGTACGCGCCCGCCACGTTCAAGTAGCGGATCAACACGTCGCCGACGATGCGCCCGGCGAGCCCTTCAATGGGAATTGCGCCCAGCCAGCGCATATGTCCCGGCAAAATGGCCAGCAGCGCGGGGACAAACATCAGCAGCCAGATTGCGCCCAGCGTTTTCGCCATCGGAGCTTGCACAGCGCGCGAGCGGAACCAGCGCACGCCCAACATCCCGAGAAACACAGGCAGCAGGAACGCTCCAATCCCGAGGAACTGAAGAACAATATCGGCGAGATAAGCGCCGAGGATGCCGATCCAGTTGCGCGCGCCGTGCGATCCAGTGAGCACCGACGCGCTGTTGAGCGACGGATCCAGCGGCGAATAGGAAGCGAGTGCGAGGAAAAGGAGAAGCGCAGAGATGCACAGCAGGAAGCCGATCAGTTCGTTCAGGCGTCGGCTCCTGGTGGGCAGAAAGATCTTAGAGAAAAATGTCATTGGGCAGCGTTCGACCGCGTGGGGATAGATCTCCCACGCCACGTCGTCACGAAGCCAGAGCCTAGTAATTATGACAAGAACTGGAGACCGCGACAACGCTCGAAAAGGTCAGGGGTGGCAAACAAGGTACACGCAGCGAAAAGCGAGGCACTTCTACGCGAATGTTCACGTTGCATTACCGTCCGATATAGCCCGCGGCCCAAGCCAAGACCGCAATTCCGATAACAATGCGGTAGATGGCAAACGGCACGAACCCGTGCTTGCGGACCCAGTTCATGAACCACGCGACTGCGACGTAGGCGACCAGGAAGGAGACGACGAACCCGACGGCGAGAACTCCCCATTCGTGCATAGTGAGATCGGCGACGCCAATCGGGTTATCGTCTTTGCCGGAAAGCGACTTGTAGAGCGTGTAGAGCGTCGCGACCGTCATGGTCGGCATCGACAGAAAAAAAGAGAATTCGAGCGCCGCCGAGCGCGACATTCCTACCAATTGTCCTGCGCCAATCGTCGACATCGAGCGCGACGTCCCTGGGAAAACGGCGGAAAGAATCTGGCACGCGCCAATCCAGAGCGACTGCGCGCCATACATATCGTCCATCTTCCACGTATGGATCGGGGATCCGGGCGCGTCGGGACCGGCCTTTTCCCAGGGCGCTTTCATGGCGTCGATCACCCACATCGCGATTCCGCCCAGTAGCAGCGCCGCTCCCATCACATACAGGCTTTCGAGATTCTTGCCAATCACCTTGGTCAGCAGAAATGCGGGGATCGCAGTGACCACAAAAGCGATCATCACCAGGCTTAACGGGTGAGTCAGGTAGTCGCAGTCTTTCTTCTCGCCTTCGGGCCAAGTCTTAATGAGCTTGACGATGTGGGCGCGAAAGTAGATGGGCAGAACCAGAATCGCGCCCAACTGAATGACGATCGAGTACATCTTCCAGTAGCCGCTCGAAAGCGGAACCTGCATCAGCTCTTCGGCAAGACGGAGGTGCGCAGTGGAGCTTACGGGAAGAAATTCGGTCAGGCCTTCGATAATTCCCAGCAGGACAGAGAGAAGATAATGGCTCACAGTGCCTTCTCCAATAAGGCGGTTTCAGTATCGCAGAAATCTGTTACGCGGAAGTTAGGAAGTGTGATTCGGGCCCCCTACCCCCTCCCCGGTCTATTAGAATCAAGACTTTAGGCCGGGTTGTCCTGCCAAAGTCTTGAGCGGAAATGGCTTAGAGGTAAAGTCTTGAAAAATAAAGCGTTAGCCTTAATGTTCGGCGGTTCCTGATGTCAGGGAGCCATGAGCCCACTTTACCGTCGAAGGATCAATTTTAGCATGGAGTGTCAAGAGGGTTCCGTCCGTGTCTCCTGAAAGAGCCGAGATTCGTGCCCATTTTCCGTTCCGGTTTTTCTCCCCAGAGAAGCGAACAATTGGCGAACAAAATATTGTTTGAAATACACATGTGTACGTACAATGTGTGCAGAGATAATAAACGAAAGGGGTTCGGGGATTTGTGGGAGGCCAAAGGGGGCTTGACGGGCATGATATATGGAAATCGCGGCTAGATCGGTGGGCGTGACCGTTCGAGGTTGAGTTGAAGGAGGCGGGTCAGAATTTCCTGATCGGTCAGATTTTTCGGCCAGCCGTAGGCGGCGAACACGGCATCGTCAAGTTCCCGGTGGGCGTCCTGCAGCCACGTGGGGTTTTCGTTGTACAGGTTCGTCAGCGTGCGCTTCTTTAATTCCGCCGCTGAAGCGTCAGGCGGGTTCAGCCATGCGTCGCGCTTTTTCACGAGTTCGCGGGCGGCGTTAGGATGACCTTCCGGTTTCGCAGCGATGACGATCCAGTTTCGCAGTGAGCCGCGGTTATCATAGAGGGCATGGGGGACGAGAACGGGGCGCAGACGTTGCTGATCGATGCGGATGACACGCTCTGGGAGAACAACATCTATTTCGAGCGGGCGATCGCCAAGTTCATTTCGTTTCTTGATCACCGTGAATATTCGCCCGAAGCGGTGCGGCTGGTTCTGAACGACGTGGAGCGCGACTCGATTGTGAAGCATGGCTATGGGCTGCACAGCTTCGCGCACTCACTGGTGGAAACCTTTGAGAAGCTCTCGGTCGAGCCGGTGACTCCCGCGCTGCACGAACGGATTCGGAGTTTTGCCCACCAGATTGCAGAGCATCCAGTGGAGCTGATTGCGGGTGTGCCGGAGACGCTCGACTACCTAAGCGAGAGGCATCATCTGATTCTGATGACGAAAGGCCATCCGGCCGAGCAGGCGAGCAAAGTGGAGCGGTCTGGATTGAAAGAATATTTTGCGGCGGTCGAGATTGTGGCCGAGAAGGACGAAGCGACATACCGTTCGGCGATTTCGAAGTATGCGCTGGCGACGGACGAGACCTGGATGGTGGGGAATAGTCCGAAGTCGGACATCAATCCGGCGCTGGCGGCGGGGTTGCACGCGGTGTTTGTGCCCCACGACAATACGTGGATATTGGAGCATGAGGAGCTGGCGGAGGCGCCTCCCGCGCAGCGACTGGTGGTGGTGGACCGGTTCGCGGACTTGCGGGAGCACTTTTAGTGGCTAACGGTGCGAGGGCGGGACGCCCCTTCGACAGGGTCAGGGCAGGTTCTCGCGACAGCCGGCAGGATGCCGGCGCTACGCCCCAAAATAAGACACAGGCTGAAACCCGGAATTGCTTCCGGCTCCAGCCTGCGCTTCCTTCAACTTGTGGACCGGCCTAGTTTGCCGGGGTGGGATTGGCGTTGGCGGTTGTGCCTGCCGTCGCGGGCGCGGGTGTCGCCGGCGCGGTGGCTACGCTGTTATAGCGAGCCAGGCGCGGGAAAAACGGCGTGACCTCGAACGGCATTTTGTCGCGCGCCGAAGTGATGGCAACCGGCTGCGCCTTGATCAGTTCAACTTTGTTATCCCAGGGATTGAGCTTGACGCGGCCGCCCAAAGGCAGCGCGGCAATCTGATCGAGCTTGTTCCACTCGAGCGCAGGAGCTCCATTGGCGAGCGCGGCCATGCGCGTGATGGTGCCGTTTTCGGCCATGTTGTTGCCGAGGTGAGCCTGCAGCAGGGCGGCCAATTGCGGGGCGCGCGCTTGCAGGGCCTTGATGAACAGGCCGGCAGAGTCGAGCTTTTGTGCGTAGGGCGAAGCCTTCAGCATCTCGATCGCTTTTTTGTCGGCGGCTGTTTCCTCTTCCGGAATGTGCTTGAAGCCGAGGTTGGCGAAGGTGCCTTCGTCGGAGAACAGCATGCGGTCGTTGAAGGCATACATGCTGCCCAGGTTGTGCCCGAGAACGATGTGCGCCAGTTCGTGCGCCAGCACCATGGCGAGGCTGCCCTCGTCGGGGAGCACGTCGATCAGGCCGCGGCTCACGACGATGGTGTTGCCCACGCTGAAGGTTTCGAGCGGGGAAGTGGTCAGCACGCGCGTGCGGACGGGGCGCGGCAGGTCGATGTTATTGGTGATCTCGATGTTGTTGACGACGGTTTGCAGAATCTTGTCGACCTCGCCTTCGGGCGCGACCAAGCCCGCCTTCTCGAGGCGTTCGATCACGTTGTCTTCGGCCTGCTGCTGCCAGTTGCGCTCGGCGGCCAGAGGCGATGCATCCTGCGCGGAAGGTGTTTCGTCTTTCACGCTATCGACGCGAATCTGCGTGAGTTCCTCATTGGCGCTTGACGCTTTCAGGTTGTAGCCCCACATGCGGGTTTGCGCTTTGAAGGCGAGCTTGTTTTTGGCTCCGGCGGTGAAGTCGCCTTCTTCGCTGTAGATGTAAGACGGGATCCAATAGCCCTCAGTCAGGTTCAAGCGCCAGCTATCCATGTGGAAGAAGTAGGCGTTGCGCGAGGGGCGGGCATAAGTGCCGTTCAGGCGGACGATGTTAAAACCCTGATCCTCAACCCATATGCGTCCGATGAAACGGCCGTGGCCGCCGGCGTCTTTCTTGGGAAGGATATCAAACACCAGGCAGCGCACATCGCCGAGGAATTCGCGGCGGGCATAGTGAAAATCGTAGTGCTGGCGGTCGAATTCGTTGCGATCGGCGTAGATCATCCAGGAGAAGCCGAGGGGCTGATACTGGAACTTGAACATCTTGGTGAAGCCGCCCAGAAGACGCTTCTCCATGCCTTCGTCGCTATCCTTGCTGCCCTTACCCTTGTCGTTAAGGTAGTCCTCGCGGTCGATGGAGTCGCTGAGATCCATGCGGCCGAGGAAATAGTGGTCGCTCTGCGGAATCGGCCCCATCTGCGGATCCTGGGTCAGATCCTGCAGGTAGGTCTCGACGACCGGCGTGCGCGGGGCTAGAAATGTGACCAGGGCTTTCTCGCGCAGGATGACACGGTCGACGACCTGATCCATGGTGGTGGGCGGCGCCAGCGTGGTCTGGGCTTGACCGGTCTGGGATTCAGCCGCAGCCGTTGGGGCTACGGGCTTTTTCTTCTCGGCAACTGCCGTCATCGTCATGGCCAGCGCGAGCAGAGCCAAAACCATCAATTTCGTATTGCGCATGACTTCATCTCCAAAGTTTCAGTACGCCAGTTGAAATACCACGTGCACGATGGCTGTCGAATCGACCGCCTGCCCGTAGTGCATGGCGGGCTTAAAACGCATTTTGTTGGCAGCCGAGATGGCAGCCTCGTCAAGTCCGTGGCCGAGACCTTTGACAATGCGGTTGACATGCAACTGCCCACCCGCGGAAAACTCGACTTCGAGCAGAACTTCACCTTCCAACTTCAGATCTCGTGCATCCTGCGTATAAACCGGATTTGGCTTGTAAGTGATCTCGACGGCAGTGGTTGCCGGTCCCGTATCCATGCGCGGAGCGTGGGGCACGTTCTGCGCGATTTGCTGCGTGCCAAAACCCGAGCTTTGTACCGTGGCGTTGCCGCGGCCGCTGCTGCGTCCGTCACCCCGACCGGGAGTGGCGATGCCATCGCCGAAATCGGTGCTGGCTACCGTTCCCTTGATCCCTTTGGCGCCGCCGGACCCGTTGCCTTGTCCGGGGCCGACGGGCATGTCAAACGAACCCGCGGCGGAAGCGATCAGCTTGCCGTTGGGCTTGCTGTTTTCGCTGGGCTTCAAACCGTTGGGGTCGCCAAAACCGCCAGTCTGCACCTTCTGGATCGGAGCATTGACGGTGGGCGTCACTGAGCTGCCTTGAAAATCGCCGGTGTGGATCAAAACCGGGCGCGCGCCTCCCGGGATCGGCTTAAGCACGGCAGGAGCAAAGTTATTCAAAGCCACTTTGGGCGGCTCAATCTCTTGTTGGGGCTGTGGTCTGGTGGCATGAACCTCTTCGGGCACAACCAGCTTGGGTGCCTTGAACACCGGTTCGGGCGGCAACAATTTGGCGTGCACGGGCAGTGGCTTCGCCTTCGGCAGCTTTTCCGTTCTGAGCGCTGGCCGCGGGATGAGTTCGGTCACGTAATAATTGGGCAAGATCTTCAGCGTGTCGGGCACGAGGATACCGAGAAGTATGAGGAACACGATGAGCGCGGTGACAAGGCCGTAACTCGCGGCGAAACTGCGCCAGTTCCACTTGTTCTCGGGCAGCAAGCCGAGCTGAAATTGTTGATAGGACACAGGCATCCCTTGGCTCCAAATGGGGACCCAAGCATGGGGAGACTGCTCAGGGTTGGAGTCTTCAAGGTAGGGCAGTTTGGGGACCGGGTAAACGTGTCGCCTGCGCGTGTCCTTTGGTAACCAATCTAGCCTTTGATTTGATTACCGGTTACTTGAGTTTCTGACCCACGCCTGCGCGCGAAAAAATAAAAGACTGGGATGCCGGCCAGGATCGTTAAACATCCTTCCGCGGAATAGCGAAGATTGTCGGTGAATGTGTAATACAAAAGGATGGCTGAGGCTGCGATGAATAGCGCGGGAACGATGGGATAGCCGAGCACGCGATAGGGGCGATCGGCGTTCGGATCGCGGACGCGAAAAACGAAGACCGTGCTGCCGGCAATCATGTAGAAGAGCCATTCGGCAAAGATGGCGAGCGAGAAGAACTGGCGGAAATTGCCTCCGCCAAGCAGCAGGACCATGGACAATCCGCATTGAACGACAAGAGCAACCGAGGGAGTGTGGAATCGCGGATGCACTTCGGCAATTGCCTTGAAGAAATACCGGTCGCGTGACATGGCAAAGGGGACGCGCGCGCCGCTCATGATGGTGCCGTTCAACGTCACGAGCATGGATATGGCAATGCCGATTGAGACGAGGGTTGCACCGCCGCGGCCGAGGACCAGCGCGACGGCGTCGGCCGCCGGACGCGCGGAGGCGGCGACGGCAGAGGCCGGCATCGCATATTGCACGGCCGCATTGATGAGGACGTAGAGCGCGCCTACGGTTGCCACTCCCCAGACCAGAGAAAGAGGAATGTTGCGCTGGGGATTGCGAATCTCGCCGGCCACCATGTTGAGATCGTTCCAGCCATCGTAGGCCCAGAGAGCGGCTACCAGCGCGGCGAAGAAGCCGGCGAGGCCGCCTTTGGCTCCGGCGAAGGTGGTTGAGAAATTCGCCCAGGTTCCATTCTTGTAGCTGAAGCCTACGGCGACGATGCCAAGGATGACGGCGATTTTCAGGAGCGTGAAGAGAAATTGGAATTCTCCCGCTTTGCGGATGCCGATATAGTTCAGCCAGGTGATGAAAATGGCGGCGGCAATGGCGACGAGCTGGCCATAGCTAACTGAGAACGAACCAGTCGAGACGCATGGGCGTGAGAAAAATGCAAAGACGGGAAAGGTCGCGAGCGTGCGCACCAATCCAGTAGTAACGGTGGCGATGGAAGCGGGCTTGGCGATGAGGAACCAGGTCCATCCGTAAAGAAAAGCTGGCAGGGGGCCGTAGGCATCGCGAACATAAACATATTCGCCGCCGGCTTGCGGCTTCATCGCGCCGAGTTCGGCATAGGTGAGCGCGCCGAAAAAAGAAAGCAATCCGCCGACGAGCCAGGCGAGATAGACGATGCGGGCGGAGCCGACAGCTTGCATCATTTCCTGCGGGACGAGAAAGATCCCGCTGCCGATGATGGTGCCGACCACGACTGCCCCAGCGTGGGAGAGTTTCAGGTCGCGAGCTAGTTCGGGGCCGGAAGAGGGCGGTTGCGAAGTCATTAGTCGGCTACTGCGAGAGAAAGATTTTAACCGCAGAGGGCGCAGAGGAACCCGCAGGGGACGCGGAGGACTTCTGTCGGGAGTTCCCTACTCTCTGCGTTCTCTGCGTTCCCCTCAGCGCCCTCTGCGGTTCAAGGCTTTTCGTAGTCCTCCTCGCGATAATTGTTGACCAGCCTACGAATCCCGCTCTTGAGGAGCACAACATGGAAATTGATGAGCAACCCAACGGGAAGATTCAACAGCCGGAGGTGAGACAGGAGCTAAGCCTCATCCACGGGATGCAACGCCTCTTTGCACTTCAGTTCCACGGCGACCAAGCCGTTAACAACCAGGTCGGCGCGGAATCCGCAATCGAGTTTTACCGCTTCGTACACCAGCGGCACGGCCTTCTGCCGCTCCACCTGCAGCCCGGCCATTTTGAGTTCGTACTCCATGCATGCCTCGTATGCCGACTCCAGAAGGCCAGGGCCGAGTTTTCGATGGACTTTCATCGCCGCGCCGATGATTTCGGAAGTGATGTGATTCGGGTTCAATTCTCCGCTCTCCATATGACGCTGACAGCATACCCGACCGCGAACGTCACACACGTCCCGATCGTGACCCACCACGTGAACGGCACGTGCGACCGGCGCCAGAGGTAAAGTCCCGTCCCAAACCCGCACAGCATCCCCACGATGGCCCCATTCTGATTTGCACGCTTGGTCAGCACTCCCAACAGGAAAACACCGAGCAAAGCGCCATACGCCACGGACACGATCTGCAGTCCGACTTCCACCACGTGGCCCACCTGATTCAGAGCCAGAATCGCCAGCCCAGCCAGCACCAGCGCCCACAACAGCGTTGTCACTCGGGAATGCAGCAGACGCTTCCTCTCATCCGTCTCGTGCCGGAAGCGGAAGTAGAAGTCCATCATCGTGCTCGACGACAGAGAATTCAGCGCCGCGCTCAGATTCGACATCGCTGCCGCCAGAATGGCCGCGATCAGAAGGCCGGAGATGCCGTGAGGCATGCGCGTGACAATAAATGTGGGGTAGATGCGGTCCGATTTACCGAATACGGAGGCAGGAAGCTGGTAATACGCGAACAGCATCACGCCCACAATCAGGAACAACGCGAACTGAAAAAAGACCGCCACGCCGCTTGATACCAACGCCACCGCCGACTGCCGCTGGTTCCGCGCCGCCAGCAGACGCTGCACAATCAGTTGGTCCGTGCCGTGGGTCGCAAGCGTGAGGAACGTACCGCCAATCACACCCGCCCACAGCGTGTAAGGCCGCGCAAAATCCAGGTACGGCCAGCCGTGCTGCAACCCGAGGTCAAAAACCTGGAACCTGTGCGCAGCGCCCGCCAGAGTCTGAATCGAGTTCCAGCCCCCGGGGACAAGATGAAGAATCGTGAACAGTCCAACCAGTGTGCCTCCGACGTAGATAAAGGTTTGCACCACGTCCGTCCAGATCACCGCCGCCAAGCCGCCTTCGAAGGTATAGATCAAGGTCAGGAGCGTAATGATCGCAATCGACGCAATCTCCCCGGTTCCGATGGCGATCGAGACCACGATCGAGACGGCATACACGCGCACTCCCTCTGCTGCCGCCCGCGTCAGCAAAAACAGCGCCGCCGTCACGGTGCGCAACCGGGGACCGAACCGCCGTTCAATCAATTGGTAAGCGGTATAGAGATCGCCGCGAAAATAGTGCGGCAGAAAGACAAAACTGATGATGATCCGCCCGATGACGTAACCAATCACGAGCTGCAGAAACGTCAGGTTGGTGGAGTAGGCAAGCCCAGGAATGCTGATGATCGTGAGGGTGCTGGTTTCGGCGGCGACGATCGAAAGCGCAATCGCCCACCACGGGATGTCGCGGTCGGCCAGAAAATAATCGCGCATGGTGCGCTGGCGCTTGCGGAAACGCAGGCCAAATAGCGTGATACCCGCCAGATACACCGCGACGATGAACAGGTCGATCCGATTCAATCCCAACGCGCGTCCTTTAGGTAGGGGCTCCGCTTGCCGCTTCTCGCGTGGCAGCAAACGTTCCGCTGCATTGTACAGGCATGTTCGGGCCCTACGTGCCGGGGAGCCTATGTTACTCTTATCAGCTTCAATGACCACCAGCAGCACGGCTTCGCAGGAGCTATTGTGGACATACACCCGCCCCATGGACCCGTCAATTCGTTCAAGGATTTCTTCCTTCATTTGCTCACGGTGATCCTGGGGATCCTGATCGCGCTTTCTCTTGAGGGACTGATCGAGTGGCGGCATCACCGGTCATTGGCCGACGAGGCTCGGGCCAATCTCACCGCCGAAATTCGTGAAAACCGCCGGTTGCTCGAAGGCGGCCTCGCCGCTGCGCCCGACGCCGAGCAGCGACTGAAGGCAACCATTGAAGCGATTGAGGCGTACCGGAGCAACCGCCGCGATGACCGCACCTCCAAGCTCAATTGGTCCTTTGGCATGTTCCCGTTGAGCGCGACCGCCTGGAGCACGGCCACCAGCACCGGAGCGCTGAGTTACATGGATTACTCCGAGGTGCAAGGGTATACCCGAGCCTATGTGCTTCAGGGGGAGTTCATGACGATGCAGCAGAGCACATTAGGTACATGGCTCGATTTGCAAAAATGGTTGGCGAGACGCAATGCGGGGGGGAGTCTCTCGGATCTGAACAACGGTGAGCTGTCCCAGGTCGAAGCGGAGGCAAGTGCGGCGCTACTGCACACGGAAACAGAGGAGGAATTCGCCAAAGATCTGGTGCAGCAGTATACAAAGTTGGTGGGAGAGAAATAGTTCTGTCTTCCGATTGCTTGCGGTCCATTAGCTTGTCGCCGCTGAAAATGGTCACTCTGACTTTGGACCGTTCCTGAAAGAACGCTGCAGGTTCGAATAGCGCGATGGCCTACTACTTGGGCATTGACGGCGGAGGGACGAAAACGCGCTGCGTTCTGGGCGGCGAAATCAGCGTGCTCGCCCAAGCCGTGTGCGGCGGCAGCAACATTGTCCGGCTGGGCGAGACGCGGGCGCGCGAAGCTCTGCATGCGGCGATCCGGCAGGTGTGTGCTGCAGCCAAGATAGCTCCGCATGAGATCTGCGCCATTTGTATCGGTGCCGCAGGAGCGGCGCGGCAGGAGATCGCCGGCAAAATTCGGGCCATGGTTGCGGAGCTTGATATGGAACTTTCCCGGGCGCGCATCCAGGTCGTAGGCGATACGGTGATTGCGCTCGAAGCCGCGTTTGGCTCGGGACCGGGCGTCATCACAATTGCGGGCACAGGTTCGATCGCTCTGGGGCGTGACGCCGAGGGCCATACTGCGCGGGCGGGCGGTTGGGGGTTCGCCGTTTCCGACGAAGGCTCGGGGCAATGGATCGGGCGGCAAGCAGTTTCGGCTGTCTTGCGGGCTCGCGACCAGCAACCGGAGACCGCGCTCGCCGCGGGCGCTCTTGCTGCGGGCATTCTTGAAACCTGGAAGCTCGCCGACTTCGACGCGCTGGTTGTGTTCGCGAACTCGAATCCGCCGCCGGAATTTCCACGGCTGTTCCCAGTGGTCTTGCGGGCGGCAGAGGAAGGCGACTTGGCGGCAGGCCAGCTGCTCACGGGTGCGGGAACGGAACTGGCCACACTTGCGGCCACCGTGCTGCGGCGCATTGCGCCTACGCCGCCCTATGTACCCGTGGCCACCACGGGGAGTGTCTTTCGTCAGTCGGCGGAGGTGCGGCGCGTTTTTTACAATCACCTGAGCAGTAGTTTTCCGGGGATCGACGTACGCGAGGACTTGGTCGATCCGGTCATGGGAGCGCTGGCGCTGGCTCGGGCTGCCGGGCGCGTGCATAAGAGTTGAGTTTCGCCAAGGACTAAGTTTTACGTGAGTGACCAGGACCAGCAACGGCAGTTGGATCACGTTTCGGCCGGCGCCTCGGCAGCGAGCCTCTCTGCCTTGCCGTTGGAAGGAGCTGTCCACAGTTCCGTCCGCGAGGAATTGCTGGGCGCCGCGGCCGATCCTGCGCTTACCGCTGATTTGGCTCTCGCGCTCCTCAATCGTCCGGATCTGCCGGGCGAGGTGATCGAAGAACTTTCCCGGAACCGGACGCTCCTCAAACTGCGCAAGGTGAAGATCGCGCTGGTGTCGCATCCGCAGGCGCCGCGGCATGTTTCGGTGCCGCTGATCCGGCAGTTTTACACATTCGATCTGATGAAGGTGGCGCTCTCAGCGACTGTACCGGGGGACGTGAAGCGGACGGCAGACGAAACCTTGGTTGGGCGGCTTAAGACCGTCACCCTGGGCGAGCGGCTGACGCTGGCGCGGCAGGGATCGGGGCGAGTTGCGTGCGCGCTGCTGCTGGATTCGGAAGAACGCATTATGCGCGCCGCTCTCGAAAACTCGCGTTTAACGGAAGCACTCGTGGTGCGGGCGGTGGTCAAACCGGAGGCGAGTTCGGCACTGGTACAGGCGGTCGCGCAACACCCCAAGTGGTCCTATCGGCGTGACCTGCAAATGGCTCGGTTGCGGACCGAATATCTTTCGCTCGCCCGCGCCCTGGCATTTGCGCGCGAGATGTCTCCAGCGAAGCTGCGGGAGATTTTGCAGAGCTCGCGCCTGCTAGGGAAAATCAAGGAGCAGTTGTTGCGCGAGAGCCAAAAATCGGCGTCAGTGTGATGCTTGACTTCTGCACCTTCCTCACTCTACCCAATCTGCGATGAAGACGTTGGTCTCATGCGGTTGCTTGCCGTTGCGGTGGGAAATCCAGACCAGCTGCTTGCCATCCGGGCTGAACATGGGGAAGCCGTCGAAGCCGTCGCTGTAGGTGATGCGATCGAGTCCGGTGCCGTCCACCTTGATGGTATAAAGCTCGAAATTACCCATGCCGCCGGTTGATCCCACGTTGGTGGCAAAAATGACGCGCTTGCCGTCGGGGAAAAACGAGGGAGCGAAGCTCGCCGCGTTCAGGCTGGTGAGCTGGCGCTTCTGGCTGCCATCGGCTTTCATCAGCCAGATTTCGAGCGTGGTGGGGCGGATCAGGTTCTGCTTGAGAAGTTCCTTGTATTCGGCGATCTCGGCATCGGTTTTGGGATGGTAGGCGCGGTAGACGATCCACTTGCGGTTTTTGGAATAGAACGGGCCGCCGTCGTAGCCGAGTTCATGCGTGAGCTGCTTGACGTGCTTGCCATCGGCATCCATCGAATAGATATCAAGGTCGCCATTGCGCATGGAAGTGAAAACGATCTTCTTGCCGTCTTCGGAGATGGTGGCTTCGGCATCGTAGCCGGGAGTGGTGGTGAATTGCTTCACGTCGGAGCCATCGAGCTTGGCGGTGAAAATGTCGTAGCTGGGATAGATGGCCCACACATAGCCCTTGGAGAAGTCGGGCCGCGGAGGACAGGCAGCATCGGCCAGATGCGTGGAGGAATAGAGAATCTTATCTCCGTGCGGGAAGATGTAGCTGCAGGTAGTGCGGCCCTTGCCGGTTGAAACCATCTTCTGATCGGAGCCATCCGTGTTCATGGTGAAGATCTGGTCACATTGCAGGCTGTCGCGCGTGGATTGGAAGATCAGCTTCTTGCCATCGGCGGAGAAATAGGCCTCCGCGTTCGAGCCGCCGAAGGTGAGCTGGCGCACGTTACGGAGATGCTTTTCTTCGGGCGTGCGGAGGTCGGCGTCGGCGGCGCTCGTTGCGGATGGATTCGTTGACGCGGGTGCGGTTTGCGCCGGAGCGATCCCCACGATCAGGCTCACGGCAAGCGTGCAATAGCTGAAGATTCTCGGGGCTCTCATATATGGAGAAAGAGTGTAGCAGGCTTCTGTTGAAGAGCATTTGTCACTTCTTCGCCGCAAGCTTTTCGTCGGCGAGTTGTTCAATTCGCCGGACGACTTCGTCTTCGCTCAGGTGCGTCGAATCCACCGGCACGGCGTCGGCAGCCGGGACCAGCGGTGAGGCCGCACGGGTCCGGTCCCGGCGGTCGCGTTCGCGGAGTTCGGCCGCCATCGATTCGGCCGAAGCGCCTTTTACCTTCTGCTGATCGAGCCGCCTCTGCTCGCGAATGACCGGGTCGGCGTCGAGGAAAATCTTCAGGTCGGCATCGGGAAAGACTTTGGTGCCGATGTCGCGCCCTTCCATGACCACTCCACCACTCAGACCCATTTCGCGCTGGCGCGCCACCATCCATTCGCGCACTTTGGGATGGACCGAAACTTTCGAGGCCGCCTCGGTGACGTCACGCTCGCGAATGCGAGCCGAAACGTCAGATCCATCGAGGAGTACGCGGTTGCCGCTTAGTGTGGGCTCGAGGGCAATGCGCGAGTCCTGCGCCATTTTCAACAGGGCAGCCTCGTCTTCAAACGACGCGTCCCATTCAATGGCCTTCAACGCCAGTGCGCGGTACATGGCGCCGCTCTCAAGGTTCACGTAGCCGAATTTGCGTGCCACGCGCGCAGCCACCGTGCTCTTGCCCGCGCCGGCGGGACCGTCGATGGCAATGATAAGTTTTGCTGTGGAAGGGGCAGTCATCGCGCGAAGGGCGATTTTACACGGCCCGTAACTGGAAGACTACAACGAGTTGCCCCATGGTGCGTGTAGACGAAGTTAGCCCTGCAGCCGCGCGGCGCGCGGGCGCAACACAAACGGCTCTTTCCTGGGGGCGAGTTCGAGCAACGACTTGCTGCCCAGGCGCGTGAAGTCCAGTTGGCGGGCCGCCAGAAGCGCCCGGATCGCATCTTTGACCCGCGAGCGCGCAACGAAATTTGAGAAGAAGCGTTCCACGTCTTCCTGTTCTGCCGCCACCACCCCACCCAGGTACTTCGAAAGCAGCGCCGTGAGCGCTTCGCCTGCCGAGATACCCACACCTTCCCACACCTTGTCAGGGGCCCAGCGCTCCAGTTCATCCCAGACGGAGCCTTCGTCCTCGGAGTAATCGACGCGGGTGACGCGCAGCTTCGCCCACAATTCCGCGAGCGCCCGGTCGAGGCCGGCAGTGGAAAGCGCGCCGCCCAGCAACTCGCCGAGCTTCGCTTTCGAAATCGGTCCGTGGCGGCGGATGATGGCGAAGGCATCGCAGGCCAGTTGGGAATATCCGGAGCGCGCGCTCGCCTTGGGCGCATGCTTGGGATTTCTTTCTCCGACGAGCGCGTAATAAAAAGGAAACACGCTCGCTGCCACCAGGAACGCGTTGTTCTCCTCAAACAGCGGAGCCTCATACGCTGCTTTATCGCGAAGCGTGCGCACCATGAGGTCGGTCGCTTCCTTGGCGCGAGGATCGGCATAGGCGTGCTGTTGCAGGGGGAGCCGGTCGTCGGCTCCGACAAAGGCGCCGACGAAGGTCGGCACCAGAACGGGCGGACGCGTGGGATACATCAGGCAGAAGCCGACCGAGTCGAGAAATGCGCGCGCCTGCTCGAGCGTGCGGATCGGTTCTCCCTCCAGACGCCACTTCGCGGTGCGTGCCTGCAGAAGCTCGGCTTCGGTCATGGGTTTGATTAGAACACAGGATTTGCGGGATGGGGACGGAAAGGTCGCTGCGAGCATCGAGCCACGAGCAGACGCGACCTGCAAGCTGCAGGCTCAGGTTCTCGCTGGCGAGATCTCATCCGAGCCAACGCTTTTTGCTCGCGGCTCGCAACTCGCTGCTAGATTCTCTTGAACGCTTTCTGAATCTCCGTCATCGTATAGCGCAGCACTACGGGGCGGCCGTGTGGGCAGGTCATCGGATGCTGGGTCTTGGCTAGTTCTTCCAGTAGCCACTGCATTTTATTTTGCTCAAGCGGCATGTTGACCTTGATGGCGGCGTGGCAGGCGATCGACGCCGCAATTCGTGTGCGCACAGCCTCCAGATTTACGGCCTGCTCTTCGCGCGTGAGTTGCTCCAGGATCTCGTGGAGCATGTGCTCCACCTGCCCGGCTTCTACTCCAGCGGGCGCGATCTTGACAGCCACGCTGCGCGTTCCGAAGGGCTCGGCCTCAAAACCATTGCGCTCCAACTCGGCGGCGATCTCGCTGAAAACAGCCTGCTGTGCCGGAGTCAGTTCGATGAGGAGCGGCATCAGCAAGCGCTGGCTTTCCACTTTCTGCGCCGCCCGCTGACCGAGCACGCGTTCAAACAGGACGCGCTCATGGGCCACGTGCTGGTCGATGATCCACAATCCGTCTTCGTTGACGGCGAGTATGAAGGAATTGCGAATCTGCCCGAGCGCTTTCAGTGTCCGCAGCGATTCGAGCGTGGGCGGAGACTGCGGTTCGGGGTCGATGGGCGGAGCGCAACCATGATCGGGAACGGCCGGTTCTGGCGCGCGCGCCAGTGAGACTGCCGCATTCGCTTCAACCGCAATTCCGCCTTCGAAGGCAAAGCGGGCGGTGGCCGCCGGGATCGGCGGTGGCTGCAATGCGAAGCCAGGCTGTCCGGCTTGGCCGTACAGGGGCGCAGATACTCCTGGCGCGGGCTCGTACAAATTTCGCCACGGCGCTTGCCCGCCGTTGCTCCCGCGCGCGCCGGGCGTGAGGCCGGGACTGGCCGTGGGCTGGGCGTTGATCTCGGATAAGAACTGCGGGACAGGGCGGGCCTTCATCAGCGTGTCGCGTACGGCGTCGCGCACGAAGTCGTGGACAGCGGTTTGCTGGCGGAAGCGCACCTCGGTTTTCGAGGGATGAACATTGACGTCGACTTCAGCTGCAGGCATTTCCAGAAAAAGCAGAACGACTGGGTACACCGTTGGCGGCAGAATATTTCGGTAGGCTTCGGTGAGCGCGTGCTGGATCAGCCGGTCGCGAATCAGTCGGTCATTCACAAAAATAAAAATCGAATTGCGGTTGAGTTTCTGAATCTCCGGCTTCGAAACGAAGCCACGAAGACGAAGTTCGCCGGGTTCGGGTTTTTCCAATTCTTGTTCGGGATCGCGGCGCCAGGGCGGAGGCTGCGGCAGGCCTGTGCGCTCCAGACGTTGCACGGCGGCGAGCGGAATCAGTTGATCGAGCGTCTCGCGGCCAAAGACTTGATAGACGCGCTCGCGATGATCGCTTACGGGCGGCGCTACCAGCAAGGCGTTCGTCGAAGAGTGCAGTTCAAAATGTTTTTCGGGATGGGCCAGCGCATAGTGCGTCACCAGCGACGCGATGTGCGAGAGTTCGGTCGATTCGGAGCGCAGAAATTTCTTTCGGGCCGGCGTGTTGAAAAACAGATCACGAATGGTGATCGAGGTGCCGAGGGGCAGGCCCGCTTCTTCCACGCGCATGATCTTGCCGCCGTTGATTTCGACGACCGTTCCGGCCGGTTCTTCTTCGGCGCGGGTTTCGAGGTGGAGGCGGGCGACCGACGCGATCGAGGGTAGCGCTTCGCCGCGGAATCCGAGCGTGGCTATGGTAAGCAAATCGTCGGTGTCTTTGATTTTCGACGTGGCGTGGCGTTCGAAGGCCAGCATGGCGTCGTCGCGCACCATGCCGCAGCCGTCGTCGGTAATCTGAATCAGTTTCTTTCCGCCGGCCTCGACATGGATGCGGATGCGCGTGGCGCCGGCGTCGAGCGCATTTTCAAGCAATTCTTTTACCACCGAGGCAGGGCGCTCCACCACTTCGCCGGCGGCGATCTGGTTAGCCACGCGTTCCGGTAGGACGTGGATCTTTCCCATGGGGTTCGCGATTCAGTGTGACAGAGGCAGGCGGGTAGTGGCTAGTGGCCGGTGACTTGCAATAACACGCGGCCAACTCCCGAGAGATGGCAACTGCCCGGAGGATGAGTTCGGGAGCCTCTTTCAGGCGCGCGACAGCCTGGTTTCGCTTGCGCTGCGTCTCGCATTTTGGCAACCGCCTTCGATCATCTCGAGGTTGGGCAGGCCTTCCCATTCGGTTTCCTGGTCGCCGGAGCGTACAACGATAAAGAGGGTGGACGTTTCGTCGCGCCGTGCCTTGTTCCAGAGCCTCCGCCGCTTGATTGATTTTGGATTCCGCCAGATGACCGCAGGCATTGCCATGCCAACTCCTTCGTAGTGACGTGCTGAAGTGGAGTATTGCCCGGCGGCGGGGGCGTTGCCGTAGGTGAAATCACAGGGCGATGTGACGGTGATCACACGGGATGCGTAGGGGATCCAACTGACAATGGCTCCTGCCGCGAACTGGCCTAAACATCGCACAGAAAGCGACTTGTGGGGCACTTGCCTCGCATTGTTTCATGTTGTGTCCGCCCATCTAGCTCGTGACCTTCGTAATTCTGGAAAGCCGCGGAGATCACTGCCCCGCGCCGAATGTGAAACTAGACTGTTCTAGAACGGATTCAAGAAGACGTTCTTATGAAGAAACGTGCGGCGACCCGGCGCACAAATCGATTGCTAATCGTTGTCTTTGTGATATTCCTGACAACCGGTCCGGTCGCCGCATTCGCGCAGGGCTCCATCGCACCCGAGCATGGGCGAAAGGTCACTCGCCACGTCCTTCCGGCTTATCCTCCAGTCGCCCACCAGGCGCACCTCGTCGGCAAGGTGCGGTTGGTGGCGGTTGTGGCTCCGAACGGTTCGGTCAAACTTACCCAGCCTTTAGGCGGTAATCCCGTCCTTCTCCAGTCCGCTGCGGAAGCGGTGATGCAATGGAAGTACGCGCCTGCTCCCGCCGAGACCAAGGAACAGGTCGAGATTTCCTTCGCGCCAGAGGAGTGAGCGGGAGCGAGATGTTCTTCCCCGGGGTTCGGGCCGCGCCCTGATGCTCCCAATATTCCAGAACAATCCTTTTAGTGGCCGAGCCCTGCCCTGCATGTGTTCGCGTCGGTCAGCCCACACATCGCCAAAGGCGCGAGAAGTGGCCAGCCGCGATCAGAATCGGGAAACCGACCACTGGCACACGCGGAAACCGGACATGTCCGAAGGCGCTCTTTCCCGCGCGCCGGCTGCGGCCCAGAATTGTCATCATATGTTTGCCGAACATTCCGCTCACGCGCAGGCTGGCCGATTTCTGACCGTTACCATTTTGTTAACAGTCTCCCTTGTCGGTTGCGGCGGAGTGTCCTCTCACGGAAGTGGCGGCGCACCTCCTCCTGGCGGCGGCAATCTTGCCTGCAACGGGATGACTCCCGGGCAAACCGCGAGTTTGAACGGATTCGTTCCCTTCACCAGCAGCAGCCTATGGAACACCGACATTTCCGCCGCGCCCGTCGATCCGAATTCGGCCTCAATCATGAGCAACTGGGTAGGCTCGGTGAACATGCATCCGGATTGGGGAACGGATCCTACCTACGGAATTCCCTACGTTGTTGTCGATGGCAGCCAGAATCTAGTCAACGTGAACCTTGGCGCCTATCCCGAAGAGAGTGATCCGGGGCCGATGCCGATCCCTGCGAATGCGCCGGTGGAAGGCGGTTCGGGCAGCAGCGGAGATCGGCACGTGCTTGTCCTCGACAACAACAATTGTTTTCTCTACGAGCTCTATAACGCCTCGCCGAACGGTGACGGCAGTTGGAACGCCGATTCCACTGCAGTCTGGGATCTGCTGGGCACTGGCAATGCCCAGCGTCCGTACACGTGGACGTCAGCCGACGCAGCCGGACTGCCTATTTTTCCCGGCCTCGCGCGATATGACGAGGCTGCTTCGGGAAGCATTAACCATGCGTTTCGCTTCACATTGCCACGGACTTCCGCCGCCTTCACGCCTCCGGCTTCGCACGATGCCGCAACTTCCAGCGATCCCTCGGCTCCGCCGATGGGCATGCGGCTGCGGCTCAAGTCGGGCTATGACATTTCCGGATTTTCAGCCAATACTCAAACCATTCTCACCGCGATGAAGCATTACGGTCTGATCCTGGCCGACAACGGTAGTTCGCTCTTCGTCACGGGAGCTTCCGACAGCCGCTGGTCCGCGGAAATTGACGAACTCAAGTCGGTGCCCTCATCGGCGTTTGAGGTCGTCCAGATTAATCCCGTCTATACGAATTCGAATTATCCGGCGGGCGCCGCGCCTGCGATCACCAGCTTCACTTCCTCTGTTTCCCATGTTTCTTCCGGCGGAAGCGTGACGCTCTCGTGGAACGCGAGCAATTCGATCTACACGATCATTTCGCCCTGGCCGGGCGCAGTGCGCGGTACCAGCCTGACCGTGAACCCGACCGCTACCACGACCTATACGCTCTATGCTACGAATCAGTATGGGCGGACGACGGCGACGGTGACGGTTAGCGTTCCGTAGTTACCTTTCTCGCACGTACATTGGAATCAAGACCTATTGTGATGTTTCCGGTGGCGGGCCAGCGCCGCACGGTGTTTTTTCGGCGAGGAGTGCCCCCACACATTGCGAGAGTCGCTTTGTGTGGGGCGCTCGGCCATTCGGCTGCTTAGTTCTATTTCCCGGCCGCGGTGATCGGCACCTCGATCGGGCTGCCCGGAGCGCTGGTCACTATGTTTAGCGTGGCTGCGTCCGCGCCTACGGCATCGGGAGTGAAGATGACCGCGATGGTGCAGCTCTTCCCGGCTCCGAGCCTGGATCGGCAATAGACGTGGTCGGTGAATTGGGATGTATCTCCCGTGGTGACGGAGAACGTAATGGGACCGATCTCCACGGGATCAACGCCATGGTTTTCCAGGGTCACAACCTACTTCGCCCGCCCGCCTAACTCGACGTTGCCGTAGTTGAGGCTGGTTGGGGAGACACTCACTCCCGCTGGGGCAAGCCGGAACACCACGCCGCCGCTGTAACCACCCCCGTTCTTCGTAGTGCCGTATAGGTTGCCCGCAGCGTCCCGGATCAGACCAGCATCCGACAAATATCCGTCGGTGCAGTTCTCACCGCCCTCGGAGCAGAAGCTGTAAAGCACCGTCTCAGTACCCGTGTTGTCCAATTTGAACACCGTGCCGCAGTCGGGACTGCAGTTATGGTGTTTAGGTTTCCCGCCAATAACGGTGGTGCCGTAGAGGTTGCCCGCAGCATCCCAGGCCAGACCAGCCTCGGGGTCGGCCCCGTCTGTGCAGTTCGCGCCTCCCTCGGAGCAGAAGCTGTAGAGCACCGTCTCTTGACCCGCGTTGTTCAACTCGAACACCGTGCCTCCGCCGTTAGCGCCGCCCTGGAAGGTAGTGCCATACAGTTTGCCTGCGGTGCCCTTGATCAGTCCGGCAGCGGGGACCGACCCGTCCGTGCAGCCCGCACCACCCTCGGAGCAGAAGCTGTACACAACGCTGTAGGTGTAACCGCGGGCTGCGTTCGCGATCTCCGCACGATTAGTATTTCCCGTCTTTGCCCCTGCATTAGGCGGACGATTCAGTCGGTTGAGGATGTTAGGCTGCGCGCCCGCGTGGGCTGTAAAGGCGAATAACGCGGACAACGAAATCAGTGTAAAAGTACACAAGCGTATCCGCGCGTTCGGGCTTCGTGGGCTCCGACCTTGCACTTGGTCTGTCATATGGCGGTCCCTTCTTTTCGCTGTGAATTGTTTTGGAAATGACGCAAAAAAAAACTCCGTGCCGTCCTTCCCTGAACGACATGGAGAATTTAGTTGGAACCTGGAATCCCGAACGCCAAATTGCCGCGAGCCGTCGCCCCGCTGTCTTCAGTTGGACCCAGAGAAATCGCCGCGAGGGGGCAAGCTCGGAATACAACCTAAGTTGGCTTCCACGTTATACAACGACAACGCTTGCCAATTCCCTTCACGCCGAGTGCTCCACGCTCCGTTTTTTGATGGGTGGGATTGTAGGCCACCAGCGCCTCGGGATTTACCCGCGCCACTTTCATGGCCAAAATCCCGCGTGCGCACTGCATACTTTCCCCTCTACCAAACGTAAGAATGATTTTCTGATTGGGTCAGCGCTGGGAAGACTGAGCAAAGCCGTAAAGTCCCGGCGGGACGACCCTTGGGCAGCTCGTGATGCACATCTTGGTTGCCAAGTATGGGCGGCCCTACCTCTTTATCACCACCCCAATCCCCAGTTCCCGCAACTGGCTCTCCGCTACCGGCGTCGGCGCTTCGACCATCAGGTCCTTCGCCGCCGCGGTTTTGGGGAAGGGGATTACTTCTCTTAGGCTGTCGGCGCCAGCCAGAATCATGACGATTCGGTCGAGGCCGAGCGCGATGCCGCCGTGCGGCGGCGTGCCGTATTCCAGCGCTTCCAGGAAGAAACCGAAGCGCGAGCGCGCCTCTTCTTCCGTCATGCCAAGGGCGTGGAAGATCTTGCTTTGAATGTCCTGCCGGTGAATACGGATCGAGCCTGAGCCCAGCTCGGTGCCGTTGAGCACAACGTCGTAGGCCAGCGCTCGTACCATGGCGGGGTCGGTTTCTAGCTTGTCCATGTCTTCTTCATGCGGCGAGGTGAAGGGATGGTGTGCGGCCACCCAGCGCCGGTCCGTCTCGTCGTACTCGAACATGGGGAAGTTGGTGACCCAGAGGAACCGGTAATCGTTGGCGGGGTCTCCGGTCTTCTTGAAAATGCCGTGACGGTCGGCATATTTTTGCGCAAGCGCGATGCGGAGTAGGCCGGCGGAAGCGTAGATGGCCATCTCTGCTGGTGTTACTTTGCGCTTGCCGGCGGGATGCGCGTCGGCGTTTGTGTCCGATTGCGCCGAGCCCACGACCAAGACGAGCAGATCGCCCGCAGCGGCGCCGACGTTCTGGCGGACCTTTTCCCGAACCTTAGCGGCGGCCTCGGGGAACTTATTCTCGATGCGCTTGAAGTCCTCGAAGACGCGCGCTCCGCCCTTGGAGATGAACTGCGGTTTGATGTCGTCGCGCTCTTTGCGGGAAAGCTCGCCCACACCGGGCGTGCGGAGCGCGATCACCGGCAGATCCTTATTTATGGCTAGCGATTCCAGTTCGGTTGCCGCGAAGCAATCGCGCACCTCGGTGAAGGCGGGCAGGCGCAGGTCGGGCTTATCGATGCCGTACTGGCGGATAGCGTCGTCGTAATCCATGCGCGGGAAGGGCGTTTTGATCTCGTACCCAGCGGCTTTGAAGGCCGCGGTCAGGAAGCCCTCCACCGTTTCCCACACGCGCTCCGGCTGCGGGTAGGACATTTCGAGGTCGATCTGCGTGAATTCGGGCTGCCGGTCTGCGCGCAGGTCTTCATCGCGAAAGCAACGCACGATCTGAAAATACTTATCGAAGCCGGAAATCATCAGGATCTGCTTGAACAGTTGCGGCGATTGCGGCAGCGCGTAGAACATTCCCGGCTGCACGCGGCTGGGGACGAGATAATCGCGCGCGCCTTCCGGCGTGGAGCGCGTCATGAAGGGCGTTTCGATTTCGAAGAATCCCGCCGAAGCAAGATTGTCCCGGATGGCAAGCGCGACCTTGTGGCGCAACTCAATGTTGAACTGCATCGCTTCCCGCCGCAGATCGATGTAACGATACTTCAGTCGCATCTCTTCGTTGGCGAGAACCGTGTCGCCGGGCAGGAAGGGAAGTGGCTTCGAGACGTTGAGGAGGCGCAGCTCTTCGACGACGAGCTCGATTTCACCGGTGGGGACATTGGGGTTAATGGTATCGGCGTCGCGCTTTTTTACGGTGCCGATGGCGGCGATGACGTATTCGTTGCGCAGTTCTTCGGCCTTCGCGTGGATCGCGGGATCGAGTTCGCGGCTGAAAACGACCTGGGTTACGCCGGTGCGGTCGCGGAGATCGACGAAAATAATCTGGCCGAGGTCGCGGCGCCGGTTGACCCAGCCCATGAGGACGGCTTTTTTGCCCGCGTCAGCGAGGCGGAGCGCCCCGCACATATGAGTTCGTCTGAGATCGCCTAGAAAATCGAGCACGGAATCGCCTTGTCCTGTAAGAATGGGCCCCGACACGGGAACCCACACAATCGCACGGAACGCGATTGTGCTGGGCACCCTTGTGGGTCACCCGCTGATGAAGCGATGATTATAAATGGCGGGTCCGGCTCGTAGCTCGCTTTACTTCTGTTTCGTCTCCTTGCCCTCCATTAAGACCGTCCATTTCGTGCCGTCGGAGGACGCCTCGTATTTGTAGCTGTAAGCCGTGGGCGACAGAATCTTCATGGTGTAGCGCCCCTTCATCGTTTGCGGGCCCTCCTTCATGTCGTTGAGCCATGTCCAAGTGTCGCCCTCGACCGTGCCCTTGGAGTGCGTCGCCTCGCCCATGCTGTCGAATGCGTCGTAAGTGTAGACCTTCTCCTGCGCATCGTAGCCCATGTAAGCCGTGCTGCTGCCGAGGGGAAAGCCGGCGCCGTTGAACTTTGCGTGAATGACGGCGAAGTAGCCGCCCTCCATCCACTCCACATGATCGTCGCTGTGATATTTTCCGCCCGGACCCATGGGGCCAGGCTTAACGTCGGCCTCTGACATCCAGTGGCCGGTAAAGTAGTCGAGCTTCTTGACCTCGGGTCCGGGTTTGGGCATTTCCATTTGTGCGAAAGCCGCTCCGGCGAGGAGAAGCATTCCGAACAGAAGAGTCGATGTGCGCTTCATAGACAAACTCCTTGAATTGGATTTTCGAGGGGAGACCCGCGGCTGCCGATGTTAGAAGGACTCGCCGCCGATGTCAATGGGCTTTGACCCACTACCGAGCCACGAGTTGCGGGTTCCACGAATACAGTCATCTCGGATTGACAAGCTCAATCCGAGTCTTTCAGCTAACTGTTCAACCCAGAATCAGTTTCTCCGCGGATGTCTCATTCTCTCCCCTTACTTAGAACGAGAAGCGCAGCCCGAGCTGAATCTCACGTTTCGGGAAATCGGAGGTGAAGGCCAGCGGCGTGCTGGAACTCACCGTGCCCCCGTTCAATTTTGTTCCCGGCGCGATCCCATGCACATTAAAGGTCGTGTAACCCGACCCACCACCCTCAGGCACAACGCAAGCTGGTGGGAGACAAATTCCCGTGGGAATCGCAAACAGCGGGCCCACCTGATTGTTCACGCTGCCGTAGTTTGTCCGGTTAGAGATGTTGAATCCCTCCGCCGTGATCAAGAGTGTGCTTCTCTCGCCCACTTTGTGGTGCCAGCTAATGCGCGCGTCAAGATTGGCGTAATTCGGGCCCAGGCCCGAGTTGCGCGGGGCCCCGATGGGGCGGCCATTGGTGGGGTGATTGTCGCCATTGGTGGGCTCTCCACTCAGCAGATTAAAAGGATGCCCGCTGTTGTAATTGAAAATCGGCGCCACTTCGAAGCCGGACAGGGCGCCCCTCCACGGGCTGTCGAGGACACCCGCGATGACCACTTTGTGGCGCTCATCGAAGTTGGACGCAGCGCGTTCCGCACTCATGTTCAGATTGTCCTGCGGTCCGTAGTCGCTGTTGAAATCCGTGGTAGTGTCGATGGCGTGGCTGTACGTGTAATTCGCCATGATCGCGGTGGTCTTGTTGAACTGCTTCTTGACCTCGAGAATGCCCCCCTGGTAAAGAGCGGACCCCGCCGACGTGTATCGGTTGTTTTGGGCAATGTACGGACTGTAGAAGCAGCCGCCGTTGGCGCAGGCTGGTATGGCCTGGTAAAGGGGGTCAATCGAGGGGCTAGGATTCCAGTCCCGGTAGGAGACCGTCTTTCCGTTGGCCAGGGTTGCCGACACAAAACCCGAATCCTTCAGGTTCGTATCAATCGCCACGGGGAGATGGACGGTGTGGGAATAAATGTAGCTGGCGGAAAGCGAGAAACCAGGGCCGAGTTGCCGCTCAATGCCAAACTCAGCTTGTTGCGAGTACGGGCTTTGGTAATTAACCTGATTGCTGAACACTACGCTTAGGATGGGGACCTGACCGCTATTGGTGGGGAGGAAAAGGCCATTGGATGCCGCTGTCAGGTCCGCCGCTGTGATGCAGCCATAACTGCCGGGGGGCGGCGTGGTACAGCCAATTACTCCCCCATTATTTACTCCCCCACTGAATCCGGGATTTCCTTGCGCAAACAGATTTTGAAAGATGACCTGGGCGTTGGAGGTTGCACTGCCGGGGAGCAGCGTTCCCAGATCAATCGGATCTATATAAATACCGACTTGCCGGTTGCAAGGGCTGGAGCCGTCGCCGGACGCTACCACTCCACCGCCTTTTTGGAGGCCGCAAATGTCAACCAAGTTAAGGACCTGACTGCCGGGGTAGCCGCTCGCATATTTCGTATTGTTCTCGACCGTAGTGTGATTGCTGTTCAGAACCCCCAGCGCCAGATCCACACCGGGAATCGAATCGTAAATCTGCCCATAAAATACTCCGTATCCTCCACGGATCACGGTCTTGTGGTCATTGAAGGGATCCCAGGCGAACGAAACACGGGGGGCAAAGTTGTGCCAGGGAGTTCGCAAGGGAAGGTATTGCGTGTCCAGTTCATAACGAATGCCGTAGGTAAGAGTGAAGTTTGACTTCAAGGCCCAGGTGTCTTGCCAATACGCGGCGGTGAATGGTCGGGTCTTGGAGTAGGTGGGAGTTCCGAATCCGTCTTCAAAGATAGTAGGGAACTGCAACGAGAAAGCCTGCAGCGAGCTCAGATTGGCCCCGGGCACATTGGTTAGGCCGCACGGATTCGTGCCGAGAGGGTTATTATAGGGAGAAATGGACGCCCAGCTGGGGTCAAAGCAAGGGGACAATACGCCTCCCGTAATTGGCCCCACTTCGAAGCGGCCCGGCATAAAGACGTCGGTCTGAGTGTGATTGCCCCGCAGCAGTTCTTCACCGCCCAGCCGAAAGGTGTGATGGCCCTTGGTCATGGTGAGGTTGTCGGCAAATTCGTAGCGCCGCAGCATCTCGTAGTTGGGCAGAAAGATGTTCGTTCCCAGATTCGCGACGCCGAAAACGTCCAGTCCCACCTCGGCGGCCTCATTGGGAATCACGTTCACGTGGTTGTAGCTACCCTGCGCCCGCACTTCGTTCGAGGTGCTCGGGCTGAACAAGTGGAACCAGGAGGCCAGCAAGGTATGGTTATAACCTTGGACCGCGCTGCCTCGCGAGAATCCCGTCAAGGACTGCACGTCGGGAGACTCCTCCAGGCCATGCCCGTAGTTGTAGCGCAGGAAAACTTGGTCGTTCTCGCTGATGCGGTGGTCCAGTCGAACCGACGCCAGGTACTGCCGCGTATCGTACGGAAACACTCCGCCGTTATTCTCCAGCTGGTTTACGATAAAGCCCTCCACTAATTGGTTTCGCTGCGAAAGAAAACCAGAATTAGGGTTGACCGTCAGGTAGTTCTGGAGTAACTGCGCGCACGAGGCCGGCGGAATGGGAGTTCCTGCAGAACCATCGGGATTGGTTATACAAGGCACCCATTGAGAAGGGGGAACACTATTCCCGAGGTTATACAGCTGCTGAATAACTTGCTGCTGCGCAAGCCTCGGATCGCTCGGTGCCAGTGCAGGCAGGGTATTTCCGGCTATGGAAGGTCCGGCGAAGATCGAGCTGTCGGTCAGCAGGGGAACGGAATTCTGCGAATTCTGCCGCAAGCCTTCGAAGGAAGCAAACAGGAAGGTCTTGTTTTTCGTGACGGGAAAGCCGATCGCGCCGCCATACTGCTGGCGGCTGAGCGAATTCTTGATCGGTTTGCCGACCGCATCGGTGTTGAAATTAGAAAAGGTCGGGTCTGGGGCCAGGGCCGAACTGAAGGCGAACGGATCGCGCGCATCCATGCCGCTGTCGCGGAAAAAGCCGAACGCGCCGCCATGCACATTGTCCGTGCCCGACTTCGAAACAATGTTGATGGTGGCGCCGCTGGCTCCTCCCATGTCTGCGCCATAATTGCTGCGGTTGATCTGGAATTCCTGCACCGCGTCCTGCCCCAGGGTCAGGCGCACGCCGCCTTCATCGTCGTTGGCTTCTCCGCCATCCACCGTCACGCTGTTGCCCCGGCCGTTGCTGCCGTAAAAGGATAGTCCGCTGCTGCTGAACTGCTTGACGCGATAGTCCGAGTCATCGGCCAGCCGGGTCGAGTTGGAAACGCCCGGCGCCAGCAAGGAGAACGTCAGGTAGTCCCGGCGGTCAATCGGCAGATCCTGGATCATGACCTCGGTCAGGGTGTTCGACTGGCTTGATTTCTCCGTATCGACCGTTGGCGGCGCCGCCGACACTTCCACCGTTTCCTTTACCGACGCCACTTTCAAGTGGAAATCCAGAAGCGCCGTCTGTCCCACGGTGACGACCAGCCCCTCCTGGATCTCGGTTCCAAAACCGGGAAGCTCTACGCTGACGTTGTAAGTGCCCGGCGGCAGTCCCGTTAACAGATACGCGCCACCGCTGTCGGAAACCGCACTGCGCCGGATCCCCTTCTGGGCGTCCTCCGCCACCACATTTGCCTTTGGTAAAACGCCGCCCGAAGCGTCCGTTACCGTCCCTTTTATGCCGGAAGCCGCGCCCTGAGCATGTGCCCCACTTAGCAGCCCCAACAGCACCAGCAGGCATCCCAAACCCAAGCGGCTGGAACGGATCCACGCCTTCGCGTTTCTCATGAACATTGCAGTCCCCCAATTATCAGCAATAACTGCGCTTCCTCTCGACTCTGGTCCGGTCTCGCCATCGGCGGATCGAGCCTCATGAATGTGCGAGTTGATGGCGTCCGGAGTGCCGCAACACGCTTACTCTTTCAATTCAAAAAGAGTCCTTCCTCATCAGTATTGGGTGCGCCAACACAAACGCGGGGGCCGGAACGCAGACCCGCCCTCACGCCGAACCAAAACGATATCTTGGAGCAGCTTAACGGCGTCTTGCTGGAGAACCTCAAGACGTTCGTCTATCTGGGCGCTGTGTAGCTTGCTATCGTGGCGGCGCTCTTCGCTTCGTCTGGCAAGAAAACGCCCATCCTTCGCGACAAGATGCGAAGGATGGGGCAAACCATTGTGGTTGCGCTGGCGGATGGCTGCGCCTTCCGCCCGGGCCAGTCCACTACTCCAGGAAATATCCTGAGACGTTATCACCGGCGTTGGTCACGATCCACAGGGCTTCTTTGCCTCCGTCTACGATCACCGTGTCGACGCTGAATGACTGTCCCAGCGATGGCACCGCAAGGGTCCCGGAACCCTGGCAGTTAGAGCCGATTGAAGAGGTTCCGTTGCCCGGAACTGTGAAATTCCCCAACCCGCCAAGGTCAAGGGTTACGGTCGGGACGGCGTTAAACGTTATTCCGGTTGCGGCGAACTTGATTTCTCCCGTAGCGGAGACGTTGCCCGAGCCGATGGTGTTGCCGAGCCCAGTGATCCAGCCGTACGAATAAAGGGAGAATTGTTTACTCTTGAAAGTCAAATTGCTGCAAGTCACGGTTCCCTGCGCCACCATAAAACCGGCCATGGTGAAACCGGTGTTGGTTTGAGTTAGGGTGCCCCCCTTGTTCGTGTTGTTGATAGCGAAATTGAAGGGCTGAGTCGACGGGCCACCGGCGGTGACGGTCATGGTGCCTTGGCAGTCTGATGCCGGCGACGTCATAGACCACGTGCCTGAAATCGACGGATAGCTGCTTAGCGAGCCACCGAGGCTTTGCCACTCGCTTCCGGTGAAGGTTCCCCCCGAAGCAAAGGTGACCTGCATGAGAATATTATCCAGTTGGCTGGAGCCTAAGTCGTAGCCGTACGACTCGATTCCCCACGTTCCGTTTCCCGCGGATAGGGTGGTTGCGGTGCAAGCGGCGAAGCTGGCCGTCCCAGCTCCGAGTACGGTAATCAACATCAAGACTGCGAACAAGCTAATTTTTTTCACGACATCCTCCGAAGATTGGTTGGAACGTTTTGGGTTTTCGCGCAGACCGCGCGACCGAACCGAGGTTCACAGCCTTGCCCGGCAGCGTTGAACACGGGAAGCCGTAAACTTCGAGGCCGTATTGTTGACTTTGCGGGATGGGATGTCAAGGCGAAAGAATGGTGGTGACTTAAATATTTGAGACACTACCGAAAACATCTGCATATCACAGTGCGATGGAAACGCGCTCTGGTTGCGCCCGGCACACACATCCTCATTCTGGCGGTCCGTGTCTCCCGCAGGACTACGTACCCTTCCCGGTCTCCCCAATTCGCTTCGCGAGTTCGCCGCGCGGCACGGTCACCTGCTCGCCGGTCGCCAGGTGCTTCAGCGCGAAGGCGTCGGCTTTCACTTCGTTCTCGCCGACGATCAGGATGTAGCGGGCTTTGAACTTGTCGGCGGCCTCGAAGGATTTTTTCAGGCGGAAGGTTTCGTCTCCCAACTCGACGACAAGATCTTCATTGCTCCGGCGCAACTCGCGCGCCAGCCGCGATGCTTCCCGATTCATGCCTGCGCCCAGCGGCGCGATGTAAACGTCGGGCTTGCGGATGACAGATTCGGCGGATGCGGTGAGGGAGAGCACCAACCGGTCTTCCCCAATGGCAAAGCCGATGCCTGGGGCGGCAGGTCCGCCCAGCGCTTCCGACAATCCATCGTAGCGTCCGCCGCCGAGGATCGCATTTTGCGCGCCGAGCGCGCCGTGCGTGAACTCGAAGGCGGTGCGTGTGTAGTAGTCGAGGCCGCGGACGAGACGGTTGTTTATGTGAAACTCGACACCGGCCGATTTAAGGATTTCTTTTACCTGCTCGAAGTGCGTGCGGCAGCCTTCGTCGAGGAATTGGCTGATGCGCGGCAGCGTTTCGATGATCGGCTGGTCTTCGGGGACTTTGCAGTCGAAGACGCGCAGTGGATTGGTGACGGCTCGCCGCTGGCAGTCGGCGCACATTTTGCCGACTACGGGCTCGAGGGCTTTGCGCAGCGCTTCGTTGAATTTGGCCCGGTCATTGGGACAGCCTACCGAGTTGAGTTCCAGCGTCCAATCCTTGATGCCGACACGGTCGAGCAGCGTGGCGACCAGTTCGAGAATTTCGGCATCGCGGGCAGGAGATTCGCTGCCGGACGATGCGGGCCCGATGACCTCGGCGTCAATTTGGTAGAACTGCCGGTAGCGTCCTTTTTGCGGCCGCTCGCGGCGAAACATCGGGCCGATCGAGAAGAACTTATTCAGCCCGCGATCCCAGAGTTTGTGCTCGATGTAGGCCCGGACGATGCCGGCCGTGTTCTCGGGCCGAAGAGTGAGGGACTGCCCCCTGTCGCTCTCGGCTCTTCCGCGATCTTCCCAAGTAAACATCTCCTTGGCGACGATGTCAGTTTCTTCGCCGACGCCGCGGGCAAACAGTTCCGTGGATTCGAAGATGGGTGTGCGGATTTCGTGGAAGTTGTAGGCGCGGAAAACTTCGCGCACGGTGTCTTCGACGAAATTCCACAGAACGGTATCGGGCGGGAGTAGGTCGCGGGTTCCTCGGACGGCTTTGATCATTCAGTTGCCAGTGGTCAGTGGCCAGTTGCCAATAAGGACTTAGCGTACCACTTCGGTGGTGCGAAACATCGGCTCTCCAAGACCTTCGGTTTGTCGGAGGTTCGTCTGATTTTTCTGGCTACTGGCAACTGATCACTGGCCACTTTCTTTCCTCTCCTGCAGGTACTGCTTCTTGTAGCCGAGATAATTCTCGGCATAGCCAAGGATCATATCTTCGTCGCTCTTGTCGAGATGGCGCTTGAATCTTCCCGGCGAACCCAGCCATAACGAATTCGGTTCCACGATGGTCTTTTCCGGAATCAGCGTGCCAGCGGCGATGATCGATCCCCGGCCGATGATTGCGCCGTTCAGGATGATCGAGCCCATACCGATCAGGCAGCGGTCTTCAACGCGGCACCCGTGCAGAACGACGTTGTGGCCGACCGTGACGTAATCGCCGACGTAGACGCCGTACTTTTCTTTCATGCCGTGCAGGATGCTGCAATCCTGAATATTGGAATAGTGGCCGACGCGAATCTCATGCACGTCGCCGCGCAGGACGGCGTTCATCCAGACGCTCGAGTGCTCGCCGAGAATCACATCGCCGATGAGCTGCGCAGACTCGTCTACATAGCTGGTTTCGGGGAACTGGGGAGTAATGCCTTTGTGGGTGCGAATCATAGCTGAGATAGTCAAAATACCACGAACGCGCGGGGGATTGCAGGGCGGCTAAGGTCAGAGGTTAGAGGTCAGATTGCAGAGGTGGAAACCACTGGCGCGCGGCCGTCCCCTAGCAACTCGATTCGCTCAGGAGCTATGGGGCTACTTCCTCGCCCAGACTGAGCTTCGAGGCCGCACCTTCTCTGGCCTGAACCGGAAGCGTAGGCCCGTGAGATGGTGCCTGCGCAGGGAATCGCCCTGCCACCCGCACACCAACTCCAATCATTGGCTTTTCGATGGCGTGGTAGAGAAGAACTGGTACGGCAACCAGCATGACGACAAGCACGGGAACCTTGAGCGCGAGCGAGTGAGAGGCGAGTACGCCGAAAGCGGCCCAGATGGCGAACTGGTGAGAGAGATAAATGCCATAGGAATAAGTTGCGATGCGATTGCTGATCCACCGCAGCCAAGGCGATTGGATTTCGCGGAAATTCGGGATCGTCGATCCGAGAACGAGGCAGAGGAACCATCCGGTCGAGGGAATGGGGCGCATCGTATAGGCGACTACGAGCAGAAGAATGAAGACGGGCCAGAGCGCGCTCGAGATGCGCGGGCGATGAGGCTGCGCATAGGCAAGGACTCCGGGGAGGAAGTTGGGCAGGAAGAGAAGGATCGAGAGGCGGCCGAAGTGAGGGATGTGGGGCTGAGCGAGTGCCATGCCGACGCTGCCGACCCAGAGTGCGAGGAGCGGCCAGGCTATCCTCTGGCCGCGGATCGATCTGCGCCGGATCCAGAGAAACAGGAACGGCAGGAAAGCGTACATCTGCAACTCGAAGGGCAGTGACCAGAGGACGTTAACGATGGATTTCGCACCGGTGAGGTTCTGCACCAGCAGTAGATTAGAGGCGGCGGAGACAATGCCCGGAAACTGGCCGTGCGAAAGGCCGCGAATGCCGTTGATATCGGAGTCGAGATGCAGCGCCAGTGCGGTGAGGACGGCGAGGATGCTGAGCGGATAAATGCGGAAGATACGGCGAGTGGCGAAGTTGGCGACCAGCGGCCGGCCGGTGAGGTGACTGCGCTCCATCGAGTACATGAGCACCAGACAGGTGTGCACGAAGAAGAGCAGAACTCCGAATACGCCCCAGGAGGAGGTCGGCATCCCGGCGAAGGTTTCGACGTACATGCGGCGGGCCAGATGCTGGGCGAGGACGAGCCCAACCGCGATGGCGCGCAAGAGGTCGAGATTGGCGGAGAGGGATCGTTCCGCGGGATTCATAGGGCGATGGCGTTTGGAGAAGTATAGCGAAGCGAGGGAGGGATTGCAGATGGCAGAAGTGAGATGGCGGAAATGCGGACCGCGTGGGTAGTGGGCCGCAATCTCAGGTCAGAGGTTCGAGGTCAGATTGCAGAGGTTAGAACCTTCTGCAGCCGTCGTTTAATGGCGCGTTCTAGGCTGTCGGGTTCCGCGGCGGTTCGGCGGCGCTCAGGCAGATCTTATCGCTATGGACGAGACAGGGATCGGACGGGTCGCGGGCGTCCGAGCGTATCGACTTCAGCCTGAAACGGCGTAGAACCGGAAGGCAAAAGCAAGAAGCCAGATTGAAGATGGGAACCTGCGAAGGGCGTCCTGCTGTCCTTTATGTTCCTCCTGTACAATCTGTTGCTCTGTGAAATTCCTGCTCAAGATGGTGCTGTTTGTGGCGGCGGTGGCGTTGTGTGCGCCGGCGGAGCCGATTGCTTCGCTTCACGCCACAAACTACGTCAATGACTTTGCCGGCGTGCTGGACGCGTCGACCGTGACGCAACTGAACTCGCTGTGCCAGCAGGTCGACGAGAAGGCGAAGGCGCAGATTGCGGTTGTAACGGTGAAGTCGCTGGATGGGCAGGAGGCATTCGATTATGGAGTGGCGCTTTACCAGGCGTGGGGAATCGGTGCGAAGTCGACCAATCGAGGCGTGCTGATTCTGCTCGCGACCCAGGACCACAAGTACTACACGCACGTGGGCTATGGGCTGGAGCCAATTCTTCCAGACGGCAAAGTCGGTGGCTTTGGGCGGGAGATGGTGCCGATTCTCCGCACCGGCAACTACAACGTCGCCGTGACGCTGGTGACGACGCGAGTCGCGTCGGTGATTGCGCAGGACGCGGGTGTGACGCTGACGGGCCAGCCTGCCGTGCCGATGGAGCGTGGACAGCCTCCCGCGAAGGATGGAAACGGCGTGGCAGCGCTCGTCGTAGTCGTGATCCTCGTGATCATTCTGCTGCTGTTCCGGGGTGGGCGAAGCCTGCTGTGGTTCTTCCTGGGGATGATGCTAGGTTCCGGGGGAGGGTCTCGCGGCGGCGGAGGATTTGGCGGCGGTGGATTCGGGGGCGGCGGCGGAGGGTTTGGCGGGTTCGGCGGCGGCAGCACGGGCGGCGGCGGCGCGGGTGGAAGCTGGTAGAAGCTTAGAACGAGACGGCGTGACTTGAGTGGAGCGATCTTATGGTTCCGGAAAAGCTAATTAACGAATTCGTCGGGCGAGTGCGGGACGCGGTTGGGGCGAACTTGAAGTCGGCGATCCTGTATGGGTCGGCGGCGGCTGGCGATTATGTCCCTGAGCACTCGGACGTGAACCTGCTGTTTGTGCTCGGGGAAACGTCGTTTGCCGCCATTGCGGCTCTGGCTCCGCCCGTGGAATGGTGGGCGAAGCAGAAACATCATGCGCCACTTTTGATGACGGCGGAGGAGTTGCAGCGCGGCGCCGATGTGTTCTCCATTGAGTTTCTCGATATGCGGGAGAATTACCGTGTGCTGTGGGGCGAGGATCTCCTGAAGGGGCTGGAGATCCCGATGAAGTTTCATCGGGCGCAGGTGGAATATGAGCTGCGCGAAAAGACGATCCTGCTGCGGCAGCGGCTGCTGGTGGTGGCAAGAGATGAGGACGCGAAATGGGAACTGCTGGTGCGGTCGGTTTCGGCGTTTGGTACCCTCGCGCGTCATGCCCTGATTGCGCTGGGAGAAACGGCACCCACGAAGCGCGAGGCAGTTCAGAAACTGGCGGCCAAGGCTGGGTTCGATCCGGGTGCATTCTTGCAGTTGTTCGATTTGCGCGAGCGTAAGCTGGATCGGAAGACGCTGAACGTGGATGATGTGTTCGCGCGGTATTTGAAGGCTGTGGAGCGGATTACGGCGGCGGTCGATGACATGCTGGACTGAGCAGAGTCGAGGCCAGGTTAGAGGTCAGATGGCAGAAGTAGGAAGTCAAAGGGCTTGCTGTGATTCTTACTTAGGAGAATGAGATGAAGGCTTTAATTGTGGTGATTGTGATTCTGGTGGTGGTCGCGTTGATCGGCTTCGGACAGTATGTGGGCGTGCGCAACACGCTGGTCACAAAAGATCAGGCGGTGAAGGCGGCGTGGTCGCAGGTGGATATCGTGCTGCAGCGGCGGGCGGACCTCATTCCGAACCTGGTGGAAACCGTGAAGGGCTACGCGCAGCAGGAAGTGACGGTGTTCGGCGATATTGCGAAGGCCCGGTCGGCGTTGCTTTCGGCGCAGACGCCGTCGGACAAGATTGCCGCCAACGGGCAACTCGATGGCGCGCTCGGGCGCTTGCTGGTGATCGTGGAAAACTATCCGCAGTTGAAGTCGAACGAAAATTTCATGCGCCTCCAGGACGAACTGGCCGGAACCGAAAACCGGATCGCCGTCGAGCGCAAGCGCTACAACGACACTTTGCAGGACTACAACACTTATGTCCTGCAGTTCCCCAATAATATTTATGCGGGTTTTGCCGGATACAAGCAGAATGACGCGTACTTTAAGGCGTCAGAAGGATCGCGCGAAGCGCCGAAGGTGGATTTTGGGGCGAAGCCGGCTGCTCCGGCAGCAACACCGGCCCCGGCTCCGGCGAAATAAAAAAACCCACACATCGCAAAGAAGCCGATGTGTGGGGCATCCCTGGTTGGAATGCGGAGATTATTGCAGCGGAGTGAGGGCGATACAGGAATCGTGGTCGGCCATGACGGCACCCGTCGGATCGTAGTGAATGACGGCATCTTCGGTCGAGCAGAAGCTGCGGTTGCCACCACCGTTGGGCAAACCGGCGGCGAAGTATTCGGCGTTGGGCGCGGTGCCGATGCCGGTGGAGCTGAAACTGTAGCCGCTCTTGCTGCCCGAAGAGAGTAAGTTGTCGATGAGGCAGGCTTGGGTCTGGTCCGGCGCCGCGCAGTTGTTGCCGCCCAGCGCGGCCAGCGTGGGCGCGAAGCCAACCGTTGGATAGCTGCTGTAATAGCTAATCTCGGCTGTGTTGATGGTGCGCAGCGATCCAACGGCGGAGGCTTCGTTGGCGGCCACACGGGCCTGCAGCAGGTTCGGGATGGCGATGGCGGCGATGATGAGAATGATCGCGACGACGATCAAAAGCTCGATGAGCGAAAACCCCTTCTGATTGCTCCGGTGGCATTTCATGGGTGCAGCCTCCTCTGGTTACTGAAGTTACTTCCAACTTGCTTTGCTTCGGTTCACGTTTCGGTGAGGGGATCGCCCGATGCCTTCCCAAAATGCAACGAGGGGGCCAAATTAGTTGCACAGTGTTATCAATTGCTTGCAGTGCAAGCTCCGTTTCCCAAAGTGAAAAGAGTTGCACATGAAACTGAGCAACCTTGAGGAAACAATACTTTGCGGGGGTGGGAACTATCGGACGTGGTAGTTACCATTGGTTAAGGATAGGAATCGCCCGCCACTGCGGTCCAGCCGAGCGGCTCCCAATCGCGGGCGACAGGGACGGGGCAGAAGGCGCTCACCACACTTCATAGGCTGCCGAATCGGCGCTCCGCCATTGTGTCCTTGGGCATACAAAGCGCGGACATCCGCACAACCATGAACATTTATGGGGATGCGGCATCAGCGGACATGCGTGAGGGGCACAGCAAGATTGTGCAAATGGCGCTGCGGCCGGAGTAAACGGCACGGGAAGCGGCACGGGGGTGTGGGCATCCTACTGAAAGAATGGCTCCTCAGGTAGGACTCGAACCTACAACCCTCCGGTTAACAGCCGGATGCTCTGCCATTGAGCTACTGAGGAGTGGACGCGCAACTGTGCGCACTCGACTTTTCCCAATCATGATATCAAAGGCCGCTTCGCTTGGGAAACCGGCGTCCACGCAAAAGGTCTCCTACCTCCGAATTTCACAACTACACCGCGCAAATCCTCGTAGCCTCAGAGGTTAGATGGTGGATTGTCGGAGGGTTGGGAGAAAATTCAAGGTTCAGAGTTCCGAGGTTTCAAGGACCGCCATCCCGCTTCTCGACTACACTTTGAAACTCTGAAACGTTGAAACCTTGAAACCCTATTCTAAACCTCTGCTATCTGACCTCTAACCTCTGCCCTCTTCGCTTCTGCTAACCTATCCCTCGGCACTTCGTCCACAACCAGAGCTGCCACAACACGACTGAGGTGTCTATGCTCGGAGGGTTCCGTTTGCTGATTGCTTTCTTGCTTCTTCTTTTCACCGGAGTCTTTACGCTCCTCATGGCCGAGGACGCTCCCGCTTCTTCCGGTCCGCCCAAAGCGAAGATCGCCCCAATCGAGGACACGGTGCAAGGTCACAAGATCGTCGATCCCTATCGTTACCTTGAGAATTCCAACGACCCCGACACCAAGCTCTATGTCGAGCAGGAACTCGCCTATACGCGTTCCGTCCTTGACCCGCTTCCCGGGCGCGACAAGATCAACGCACGTCTCACCCAGCTTCTTTCCATCGGAATGGTCATCCCTCCACAGGTTGGCGGCAAGTATTACTTCTACACCCGCCGCGATGCCGGCCAGAATCAACCTCTCCTCTACGTCCGCGAAGGCCTCAATGGCGGGGACCGCGTTCTGCTTGACACCAACAAGCTCTCCGCCGATGCCACCGTTGCCCTCGACTGGTGGTATGCCTCCGATGACGGCAGGTACATCGCCTACGGTACCTCGCCCAATGGATCCGAAGAGAGCACGCTTCATCTCCTTGAGTCTGCAACCGGCAAGGCTCTTCCCGATACCATCGATCGCACGCGCTTCGCCAGCCTGGCCTGGTTAAAAGATAATTCCGGTTTCTACTACACGCGCCATCCAAAGAAAGGCGATGTCCCCGCTGGCGAAGAGGTCTACCACGTCAAGGTCTTCTATCACCAACTCGGAACCGATCCCGCCCAGGATCCTCTTATCTTCGACGAAAGACCCAATCCGCAGGACATCCCGGAGGTCTCCCTCTCCGACGACAACCGCTGGCTTCTGATCAACGTCGAGCACGGCTGGAGCAAGACCGAGATGTTTCTCAAGGATCTCCAGTCCAAGATTCCTCCGATCGAAATCACCACCGGCAAAGATTTTCTCTATAACGCCGAAGTCTTTCAGAACAAGCTCTACATCATCACAAACGAAGATGCGCCCCACTATCGCGTGTTCGTCGCCGACGCCGCCAATCCCAAACGCGAACACTGGACGGAACTGATTCCCGAGACCGACGCCGTACTGCAGAGCGTCGCGGTCACGGGCGGCAAGCTTTTCCTCCAGTACGAACACAACGTCGCTTCCGAGCTGAAGCTCTTCTCGCTCGGTGGCAAGAAACTCGCCGACATTCCGCAGCCCGCTCTCGGCAATGTCTTCAGCGCCAGCGGCCGCTATGACCGCAATGAAATCTTCTTCGGCTTCCAATCGTTCACCGTGCCTCCTACTATCTACCGTTACGATCTCGCCTCAGGCAAGAGCACAATTTGGACCGCCGTCGATGCGCCCTCCATCGATCCCTCGGCCTATGACGTGCGCCAGGAGTGGTACGCCTCCAAAGACGGCACCAGGATTCCCATGTTCATCGTCAGCAAAAAGGGTCTTGTCCGCAACGGCAAGAATCCCACGCTGCTGACCGGTTACGGCGGCTTCAACGTCTCCAGCAGCCCCGCCTTCAACCGCAGCGCCTATCTCTGGATGGAGCACGGCGGCGTCTACGCGGTCGCCAACCTGCGCGGAGGTTCCGAGTTTGGCGAGGACTGGCACCGCGCCGGTATGCTCGAAAAGAAGCAAAATGTCTTCGACGACTTCATCGCCGCCGCCGAATACCTGATCGCACAGAAGTACACCGACCGCGATCGCCTTGCCATCAATGGCGGCTCCAACGGCGGCCTGCTCATGGGCGTCATGATCACGCAGCGCCCCGACCTGTTCCGCGCCGTGGTTTGTCAGGTCCCGCTGCTCGACATGCTGCGCTACCAGAATTTTCAGATCGCCAAGCTCTGGATCCCCGAGTACGGCTCCGCCGACGATCCCAGGCAATTCGACTGGCTCTACGCCTACTCGCCCTATCACCACATCAAGCCCGGCCAGGAATATCCCGCCATCTTATTTATGACCGCCGATACCGATACGCGCGTCGACCCCATGCACGCCAAGAAAATGGCCGCGCTCATGCAAGCCGAAGCCAAGAATGGCGCGAGCAAAGAAAAACCCATCCTCCTCCGCATCGACACCAAAGCCGGCCACGGCCAGGGCAAACCTGTCGCCAAGCAGGTGGAGGACGCAACTGATATGTATTCGTTTTTGTTCTGGCAGTTGGGAGTAACGCCGTAAGTGACGTTGATGAAGAAATGGGCATCCCGCCAGTTAAAGCCCGCGTAGGAACCGCCGCCACGAGCAATTCTCCGAGGGTGGCGACTCGTGCTACATTCTTCCAATGGAAATCAGAATCCGCGTTCCCGAACAACTCGCTGCCCAGGCAGAAGCGCGAGGAGTACCGTTGGAAGCCTACATAGAACGAATCCTCGCCCAGCAGGCAGCGGGTTCGGCGGCCGAACGGCCTTTGCCGACGCCTGAGCAAGCCCGAGCATGGCTCGATTCTCTGGCCCAGTTCTCGGACAGGATTCCTCCGCTGCCGGAGATCATCTCCCGCGAATGGATTTATCAGGACCACGACTAGATGGCTATCCCATCGTGTTTAGTTGACACGAACATTCTGCTGCGCGTCGCACGGCGATCCGATCCGCAACACAAAACCATCGATGCAGCTCTCGCCAAGCTCGCCTCTGAGGGCTGCGTTCTGCATTACACTCATCAGAATATCTCCGAATTGTGGAACGCAATGACACGGCCTGCTGCCAGAAACGGTTTCGGACTGACTGTGGCCGAGGCCGAGCGCGAAGTGCGCGTGATCGAAGCCGGCATGTCACTCTTGGCGGACAGCGAAGCCGTATATTGGGAATGGCGGAGAATCGTGCTTCTTTACGGTGTTTGCGTTCAGGTCCATGCCCCTTCATATACGCGCGCAGAATCGCGTTGATGCGAGTCTGATAGCCGCGCTGTTGCCGAAACCAGCGCAGCAGATCGGCGCTTAGCCTGCGACCGCCGTCACCCCCTCCTGTGACATACCGCACTGAGTTTCTCCCGTAATAGGCAGAGCCTCTGACTGTAATAGTGCTTTTCGCGCATCTGGGTCTGCGGGCCCTCCACCTGCGCGGCGGTGCTGGTTCGGACCCCCCCGCTCGCTATCCGCGAGCCACATCTCTAAATCTCGGTCGGAGGATCGCATGCTTCACCTCGATACCGGTAACACCGGTTTTATGATCTTGTGCACCAGCCTGGTCATGCTGATGACGCCAGGCCTGGCGTTCTTTTATGGTGGCCTGGTGGGCCGCAAGAACGTCCTGGCCATCATGATGCAAAGCTTTGTCTCCATGGGCTGGACCACCGTAATCTGGTACCTCTACGGTTACTCTCTGTGTTTCAGCGGCGACTGGCACGGAGTCATCGGCAACTTCCACTACGCATTTCTGCGCGGGGTCGGCCTCAGCACCCCGTCTTTGCCGAACGACACCATTCCTGCCTTCGTTTTCATCGCCTATCAGATGATGTTTGCCATCATCACACCGGCGCTCATTTCCGGCGCCTTCACCAACCGCGTCACCTTCAAAGCCTACATGCTGTTTCTAACCGCTTGGCTCACCTTCGTCTATTTCCCATTCGTCCACATGGTGTGGGGCGGAGGCTTCCTCCAGCAGTGGGGCGTGAAGGATTTCGCCGGCGGCATCGTCGTCCACAACATTGCCGGAATCGCGGCTCTTGCTTCCGTGATCTACGTCGGCAAGCGTCGTACGGCCGACCGCGGCCCGCACAGCATTCCATTGGTTGCGCTCGGCACGGGTCTGCTGTGGTTCGGTTGGTACGGCTTTAACGCCGGCAGCGAAATGCGCGTCGATTCCGTCACCGCCACGGCTTTTCTGAACACCGACGTCGCCGCTTCCTTCGCCGCCGTTACCTGGCTGTTGGTGGCCTGGTTCAACGAAAAGAAGCCCAAGTTGCTCGGCCTGCTCACGGGAGCGGTTGCCGGACTCGCCACCGTTACTCCCGCCGCCGGATTTGTCTCTCCGACGACCGCCGTCATCATCGGATGCGTTTCCGGCGTGGTTTGCTACTACGCCGTAGAAATGAAGAACAAGCTGGGCTGGGATGACGCCCTCGATGTTTGGGGCGTCCACGGTGTCGGCGGATTCCTCGGCATCGTCATGCTCGGCATCTTTGCCAATAAGGCATTCAACCCCGAAGGCGCCAACGGCTTGCTCTATGGCGATCCGACCTTCTTGCTGAAGCAGGTCACGGCCGTCGTGTTCTCGTCGGTCTGGGCGTTTGCATTCACTTACGCCATGCTTCGCATCATTGATGCCTTCACCCCCGTCAAGGTCAGCGAGTCCCATGAGGAGATTGGCCTCGACGAGGCCATCCACGGCGAGCATGCCTATGAGCAACTCACCGATCGAGATGTGATCCATGATCTTGTGAATTCGGCCCATAAATAGTGTGTGAAAGCTAGGTGCCCCAGGTTCGCGTCCGTTTTTTGGACGCTAACCTGGGGTTGCACACACTAAACCGGGCTGCCGCACACATCTCGCCAGTTGCGATGTGTGGGGTCTCCGTTCCGTCGATCACCGGTCACACACCCGAGTGACAATCATCCTTCCGCAATTACTACCGCCGCACTACATTAAGGCCGTAAATCGCAATACATAAATTCCGTACTACATTTGGGAGCAGATTCTATGGGCGCATTACTTCACGAACATCCTTTGCAGCAAGCAGGGCCGACCGCCGTTCTGGATGGCCATTCCCTCAAAGTTGAAGACGTTGTCGCCATCGCCCGCCACCGCCAGCCCATCGAACTGCACCCCGACGCCATCCGCCGCATCAACAAGTGCCGCGCTCTGCTCGAACGCAAGATCCAATCCCGCGAAATCATGTATGGAGTCAACACCGGCATCGGCGAACTTTCCGAAGTCGTTTTGACTCCCGACCAGGTCCAACAATTTCAGAAATATTTGCTCTACTCTCATGCCGCCGGCTACGGCGAGCCTTGCGCCGAAGAAGATGTTCGCGCCGGCATGCTCTCCCGCCTCAATACCCATTGCTGGGGCCACTCCGGAATTCGCCACGAGGTTGTCCAACTCCAGATCGACATGCTGAATCACGGCGTAACTCCGGTCGTCTGCCAGAAAGGTTCCGTCGGCGCATGCGGCGATCTTTCTCCCATGGCGCAAATGGCCATCACCCTCATGGGCGAAGGCGAAGTCTTCTATCAAGGCAAGCGCCTCCCCGCCAAGCAAGGCTTGAGCGAAGCCGGACTCACTCCTATCGTGTTCCGCGAGCGCGACGGCCTCGCCACCATCAACGGTTCCGATCTAATGACCGGCATGGGTTGCATTGAACTTGCGGACGCCGAGCGCTGGCTCAAGACTCAGGAAGTCGCGCTGGCCATGACTCTCGAAGCCCTGAACGCCAACATGAAAGCCTACGACCACCGCATCCACGATGTCCGCGGCTATCCCGGCGCGCAGACTTGCGCCGAAAATGTTCGCCGACTAACCGAAGGTTCCGAACTCCTCCAACGCCCCGGCAAAAAAGTCCAGGATGCCTATTCTCTTCGCTCCAGTCCGCAGGTTACCGGCGCCGCCAAAGACGCGTTCAAGTGGTCCCGTTACATGCTCGAGATCGAACTCAACCATGCCGCCGATAATCCCGTCTTCTTCCCCGATGAAGATCTCGTGCTCACGGGAGCGAATTTCCAGGGAACGCCCATGGCCTTCGCGCTCGAGATGGTGGGCATGTCCGTTACCACGGTAGCCGCCCTTTCCGAGCGCCGCCTCAACCGCCTCATGAATCCCCACCTTTCCGCAGGCTTGCCCGCGTTTCTCACCAAAGGTGCCGGCATGTTCTCCGGCTTGATGCTCACCCAGTACACAGCGGGCGCGCTCATCTGCGAGAATCGCGTGCTAAGTCACCCCGCCGCCACCGGTTCCATCCCGGCCGCCGCCGATCAGGAAGATTTCGTCTCCATGGGAATGACCACAGCCATCAAGACGCGCCAGATCATCGAGAACGCCTGGGCCGTGTTAGCGATTGAGTTGATGGCCGCCGCCCAGGCCTTCGATCTCCGCGCTCCCGTCAAGCCATCTCCAGCCTCGCAGGCCGCCTACGAAGCCATCCGCCACCACGTGAAAAGACTCGATGACGACCGCGCCCTATACGACGACATCAACACTCTGACGAGAGTAGCGAAAGAAGGCCAAGTCCTGGCAGCCGCAGAAAAGCTAGCGGGGAAGTTGAATTGAGCCGTAAAGTGCAATCGGCCTGTGCTCGCGCAGGCCCACTGTGTTTAAATATTCCCGATGCCCACCGAATCAAAAATCCGCGTTCTGGTAGCCAAGCCCGGCCTCGACGGTCACGACCGCGGTGCCAAAGTCATCGCTCGCGCCCTCCGCGATGCAGGCATGGAAGTCATCTACACCGGCCTTCGCCAGACTCCGGAGATGGTCGTCAACGCCGCGCTCCAGGAAGACGTTCAGGTCATCGGCCTCTCCATTCTCTCCGGTGCCCACAACGCCATCGTGCCGCGCGTGATGGACCTGCTCAAGCAGAACAAAATGGATGACGTGATCGTGCTGGTCGGCGGCATCATCCCTGATCAGGACATGGAAGGCCTGAAAAAAATCGGCGTCGCCGGCATCTTCCAACCCGGCACCTCGATGGACGATATCGTCAAGTTCATCCGCGAGCGCGTAAAACCGCAAGGCGTGCCAACCGGCTAGTTCGCATGAATGAGCGGGCTCGTCTACTTCGAAAATTTTCGCTGCTAGAGCGTTTCTACCTTCGCTATTGTCTGACTTTGGGTGGCGCGGCGCTTCAGCGCTGCGGTCAGGCCCCACTTTCATTTAGCGGCTTTAGCCGCTGAGGTCGCCAACTCAAGGCTGCAGCAATCGTGAAAATACTCTAACTTGTCATCCTGAGCGAAGCGAAGGACCTCTGCATTTTGTCAGCGGCGAAACAATTCTTCGAAATCAATTCCAGCGGACGGTCGCGCATCCTTCGCCTGACTTCTGCCGATAACACGAACCGCCTGACGCGCGCCTGCGTCGTAGCCCTCACCGAAGAAATTCGCGCCCTCGCAAGCGACGCGCGCCCGCTCGTCATCGCAGGCAACAGCCACTTCTTTTCCGTCGGAGCCGACCTCAATGAGATCGCCGCGCTAACCGGTCCCAAAGCCTACGAGTTCTCGCAAATGGGTCAAGCTCTGATGAATGCCATCGCCGCTTTCCCCGCTCCCGTCATTGCCGCCGTCGAAGGCCATTGCATGGGCGGAGGATTCGACTTGGCCCTTGCTTGCCATCGCCGAATTGCCGCGCCCAACGCTGTGTTTGGCCATCGCGGAGCTGCGCTCGGCCTCATCACTGGCTGGGGAGGAACGCAACGCCTGCCGCGCTTGATCGGAAAAGGCAGAGCGCTCGAACTGTTCGTCGCCGCCGAGAAAGTAACGGCACAACGAGCAGTCGCCATCGGTTTGGTCGCCGCAATCGCCCACGATCCCATCGCCGAAGCCGTACATCAACTGCACTCCACGGCGCTCGATTGATGACGATGGGGAACACTAAGCGACAAGCGTCTCGCCTGTCCAACCGCCGACGGCAGAAAGACGACTGTCCGCGTCAAGGCTTGGCTCCGCTGGTATAGTAAGAAGTCTCCCACACTGCCCCCATGTCCGAACGCATCGAATCCACGGCCATCGCCATCAATAATGTCCTTCCCACCAAGGTCGATCCCGCTTCGTTGCGCTTTGAGTCCAATATGCGAACGCTCGCAGAACTGGTCGCCCAGGTCCGCAACGAAGAAGAGAAGATCCGCGAAGGCGGAGGCGCGAAGGCCATCGAAAACCAGCATGCCAAAGGCCGCCTCACCGCCCGCGAGCGCATCAACCTGCTGGCCGATCCCGGAACCTTCTTCGAACTCGGCCTCTACGCCGCTTACAACATGTATGAAGATTGGGGCGGAGCGCCCGCCGCCGGAGTCGTCACCGGCCTCGCCCGCATACACACGCGCATGGTCATGCTCATCGTCAATGACGCGACGGTGAAAGCCGGCGCGTTCTTCCCCATGACCGCGAAGAAAGTCATCCGCGCGCAGAATATCGCCATCGAGAACCACATTCCGACGGTCTACCTCGTCGATTCCGCCGGCGTGTTCCTGCCCTTGCAAGAAGACGTCTTTCCCGACACCGACGACTTCGGCCGCGTCTTCCGCAACAACGCCGTCATGTCCGCAATGGGCATTCCGCAGATCGCCGCCATCATGGGCATGTGCGTCGCCGGCGGCGGATATTTGCCGGTCATGTGCGACAACGTCCTGATGACCGACGGCAGCGGTTTGTTTCTCGCCGGTCCAGCGTTAGTGCAGGCGGCGATCGGGCAGAAAGTTTCCGCCGAAGATTTGGGCGGCGCGACGATGCACTCCACTATCAGCGGAACTATCGACTTCCACGAGCCGAATGACGAAGCCTGCATTGCCCGCATCCGCTCGCTGGTCGAAAAGTGGGGTTATCGCCGTCAATCCGTCTGGGATCGCAAGCAGCCCGCCGCGCCGGCGCACGCGGCGGAAGAGATCTACGGAATCTACGATGCCTCGCCCGCGCGTCCTTATGACATGAAGGAAATCATCGCGCGCATCGTGGACGAAAGCCGCTTCGACGAATACAAGCCCGAGTATGGCAAAACGCTGATCTGCGGCTACGCTCGCGTCGGAGGCTTCGCCGTCGGCATCGTCGCCAACCAGAAACTGCACGCGCAGCAGACCGATCACGAGGGCCACAAGCGCGTCGAATTCGGCGGCGTCATCTATACCGAATCCGCCGAGAAAGCAGCCCGTTTCATCATGGATTGCAACCAGAATCTCGTCCCGCTCGTTTTCTTCCACGATGTGAACGGCTTCATGGTCGGCCGCGATGCCGAGTGGAGCGGCATTATCAAAGCGGGCGCGAAGATGGTGAACGCGGTATCGAACTCGGTGGTGCCGAAGGTTACAGTCATCGTCGGCGGCTCCTTCGGTGCCGGACACTACGCCATGTGCGGCAAAGCGTATGACCCACGCTTCGTCTTCGCCTGGCCGACGGCAAGATACGCGGTGATGAGCGGCGACTCAGCGGCGGGAACGCTGGTCGAAATCAAAATCAAGCAACTGGAGCGAAGCGGAAAAAAGTTAAGCGACGAAGAACGAAAAGAGTTGTTCGACTCGACAAAGAAAACATACGACGAGCAGGCCGACCCGCGCTACGGCGCCGCGCGTCTGTGGATAGACAGAATCATCGACCCGATGGAGACAAGGCAGGCAATTACGCAGGCGCTCGAGGCGGCATCGCTGAATCCGGATGTGCCGGAGTTTAAGGTCGGAGTGTTGCAAACGTAAATTCTTTCCGCGGATTCACACGATCAACGCTGATCTTTTGAGGCTAGACGATGTTTGGTAAGCGAACGAAGATATTGGCGGCGGTAGGTGTGTTGAGCGTCGCGCTGTCATTCGCTTGGCTGTTCCTCTGGAAGCGAGGCGTTGACATCGGTAACGAGCAGCTACGGAAGTCACCCGCAGTCGTCAAACAGGATGGTTCGGTGGAATGGGCCGGTTCCGTGTGGGCCGAGCCCCCGCGAGGCGTCACCATACTATTTCGGGGCGGCATACTGATTCTCGCGCTTGGATTGCTTTCCTTCGCTCTCGAAGCAGGCAAAAGTGGGCGCAAAGTCGCGCGCCTTGGCGCCACTGAAAAGAATACTAATCCGCGTTGATCCGCGTGAATCCGCGGAAAAGAAGTCGAAGATGCCTGAACAAGTCAAACTCGTCGAATGTCCCCGCGATGCCTGGCAAGGGCTCAAGGGTCAGATCCCGACCGATCTGAAGGTCAACTATCTTCAGGCGCTCATCAGCGCCGGCTTCAAGCATATCGATGCCGTCTCATTCGTTTCTCCCAATGCCGTGCCGCAGATGGCCGACTCCGAAGCCGTGCTCAAAGAACTCGACCTGCCCGAAGATGTTGAGATCATCGGCATCGTGGTCAACGAAAAAGGCGCGCAGCGCGCGGTCAAAACAGAAAAAGTCCGCACGCTGGGTTTTCCCTATTCCATCTCGCCGACATTCCTGCAAAACAATCAGCGCCAATCGCTCGAAGATGCAATCGAAGAACTCGAGAAAATCGAAAAGACTGCCTATGAAGCCGGACTCGACACGGTCGTCTACATATCGATGGCCTTCGGCAACCCCTACGGCGATGACTGGAACGTCGATGAAGTAGTCGCGGCCGTCGGCCTGCTCGAGTTGCAGGAGATTCGCACGATCTCGCTTGCCGACACGGTCGGCGTAGCGCCGCCTGAGAAGATTAGGGAAGTAGTTTCTGCGGTGATCGCGAAGTACGACTACCTGGACATCGGCGTCCATCTGCATGCCCGACTCGGCGACGGAGCCGCAAAGATCCTTGCGGCGTATGACGCTGGCTGCCGCCGCTTCGACTCCGCTATCGGCGGGCTGGGCGGATGCCCCTTCGCGCAGGATGAACTGGTCGGCAACGTTGCGACGGAGAGAATCGTGCAAGCTCTGCGTGAACGCGGCGCAGAGTTGCCGGCATTGAAACCGCTTGACGCGTTGTTGAGGGTTTCGGCGGAACTCGCAACGCGCTATAAGATTTCATCGGTCGCGGATTCAGAATGAACTATCAAACGCTCCAACTCAGTTTTGAAAGCGGCATTGCCACGGTTACCCTCAGCCGCCCCGACAAGCGCAACGCCATCAGCTATGAACTGATCGCCGAACTGCTGCGGGCGCTCGATGAAGTGACGAACTCATCCGCGCGTGTGCTGATCCTGACGGGCGCAGGCAAGGCCTTCTGCTCGGGCATGGATCTTGAGAATCTGAAATCGCTGATCGGGCGCTCTCCAGAGCAAAACATGGAAGACACCCGTACCATGCTCAGCCTGTTCCGCGGGTTCTACGAATTTCCCAAGCCGACGATTGCGGCCGTGAATGGCGCGGCGATTGCCGGCGGCACCGGCCTCGCGCTGCTGTGCGATTTCACGCTCGCCGTGCCGGAAGCCAGATTCGGCTACACCGAGGTTCGCATCGGATTTGTGCCGGCGATTGTGGCGACATTCCTGCTCCGCCAGGTTGGCGAAAAAATAGCCCGCGACCTGCTTTTAACGGGGCGTATTTTCGATGCCGAAGAAGCGCTGCGAATCGGCTTGCTCACCCAGATCGTCTCGCAGGAAAAGCTGATGGATCGTGCTCGGGAACTCGCTGCGCATCTCATCGAAAGCAGTCCACTTTCGCTCACCTACACCAAGCGCCTGCTCACCGAACACGGACGCGCCGAACTGGATGCGCAGGTTGAAGCCGCCATTCGAGAAAATGCGGGGATTCGCGCCACCACCGATTTTCGCGAGGGCATCACCTCGTTCCTCGAAAAACGCAAACCCAACTGGACCGGCCGATGAGCCACAAGATTCCGTCGGCGGCGAACGCGAATGGAGCGGTGAACGAAACACGTATCCGTGTGCGCTATGCCGAAACCGACCAAATGGGTGTCGTCTATCACTCGAACCACTTTATCTGGTTTGAAGTGGGCCGGGTCGAACTGCTGCGCCAACTCGGCTTCAGCTACAAAGAAATGGAAACTGCGGACGAATGCTTTATCGCCGTCGTCGACGCGCGCTGCCGTTACAAGGCTCCCGTGCGTTATGATGACGAGGTCGTGGTGCGCACCTACCTGAAGGACGTGCGCGAAAAGGTAATTCACTTCGGATACGAATTGCTGAGTGCGGAAGGCCGGCAACTGCTGGCCGAGGGCGAGACCACGCACATCGTGGCCAATGCGCAGATGAAGCCGCGAAGATTGCCCGAGAAATATATGAAGGTGTTCCGAGCCGCGGTCTCAAACTAAAGGAAACTGTCCCATGCAAGAGTTTCTCTACAAACTGCTATTGGTTCGCGGCGACATGCTTCGCACCGGGCCCACCCCACAAGAACAGGCGGTGGTGGCCGAGCACTTTGCGTATCTACAGGATCTCGCGGTGAAGGGCGCGATGATCCTTGTTGGCCGCACGCTGACGACGGACGAAAACACGATGGGCCTGGCGATTTTCCGCGCCGAGTCCGAAGAGGTGGCCCTCCAGATCATGAACGGAGATCCTGCGGTGAAAAAGGGCGTGATGACCGCCACGCTCTATCCCTTCAAAATTGTGTTACAAGGATAGGAACTCGACTTACTATCAGGAAGCACCTTGCAAGCTCTCCACATTAACGGAAACGATCTGACCCCGGAGGCGGTGCGTGAAGTCGCCGTCCATAAACGGCCCTTGCTACTCGCTCCCGATGCGCGCGAAGCTGTAAACCGCGCGCGCACCGTCGTGGACGCCCTGGTTGCCAATGACAAAGTTTCCTACGCTATCACCACCGGAGTTGGCAGACTGAGTGACGTGCGCATTGCCGGCGAACAGATTCGTGAATTGCAGGTCAACCTGATCCGCTCGCACGCTGTCGGTGTGGGTGAACCCCTGGCGATTGCGGAAACCCGCGCCATGATGCTGTTGCGCGCAAACTCGCTCGCCAAAGGAAACTCCGGTGTGCGCGCGCTCCTCATTGATACGATTTGCGAAATGGTGAACCGCGGTGTAACGCCCGTTGTGCCATCGCAGGGAAGTGTCGGCGCAAGCGGCGATCTCGCTCCTCTGGCGCACCTCGCGCTTGCACTCATCGGCGAAGGCGACTGCTTTGATGAAAGAGGCGGTCGCATTGCCAGTGGAGAAGCGCTGAAGCGCGCGCAGATCAAACCGCTTGCGCTCGAAGCGAAAGAGGCTGTCTCGTTGATCAATGGCACGCAGGCCATGCTCGCGGTGGGCACGCTCATGTTGCTGGCGGCCGAGACGCTGGTCGATTCGGCCGACGTCATCGGCGCCATGTCGTGCGACGCGCTCCAGGGAACCCACGTCGCTTTCGACGAACGTATTCAAAAAGTGCGTCCACATGCCGGACAGACAAGAACCGCCGCCAACCTTCGCCGCCTGCTCGAACATAGCGAGATTCGGCATTCGCATCGGGACTGTGGCCGCGTGCAGGACGCCTATTCTTTGCGCTGCATGCCGCAGGTCCACGGCGCGGTGCGCGATACGCTCGCCCATTGCCGCTCTGTGTTCGAAACGGAGATGAACTCAGCCGTCGATAACCCTTTGGTTTTCGTCACGAATCCCAAAGGTGTGGATGGGGAGGGCGACGTGCTTTCAGGCGGAAATTTTCATGGTGAGCCTGTAGCCTTTGCGCTCGATTTTCTCGGCATTGCCCTCAGCGCGCTCGCCGGCATCAGCGAACGGCGGTTGGAGCGGTTGGTCAATCCTGCGCTCAGCGAAGGTCTGCCGCCATTTCTCGCGCCCGGAGCGGGGCTTAACTCTGGATTCATGATGCCGCAGGTCACGGCCGCCGCCCTGGTCAGTGAAAACAAAGTGCTGGCGCATCCCGCGTCGGTTGATTCGATCACAACCTCTGGCAACAAAGAGGACTTCGTTTCGATGGGGATGACGGCGGCAAACAAGCTCAGACGAATCGTCGAGAATACGCGCAACGCGCTGGCCATTGAAGCGATGGCGGCTGCCCAGGCGATCGACTTCCTTGCCCCGCTCAAACCTTCCAAGTCGCTGCAACAAGCCCATTCGGCCATACGCTCTGTGTGTGCAACTATGGATAGAGACCGTGTTATGTACCTGGACTTCGCGCGTATCGCAGAGGTCATTGCGAATGGTAACCTGGCGGAGTTGGTGCGCTAGTCCGAGCGACTCTCTGAGAGTTATCTAGGACCGGAATGCAACCGTAAGTGTCCGCCGATTGTATCTTGCGCAACAACCAGTGCAAGAACTTGCATACCTATTTGTCCCTCGGTCAAAAAACAGGGAAAATAGTCACGGAATTCGTTGCCAACCACTTGGGAACGGGCTAGCATTGCGCTGTTCGCGGATCGCGCGAGACGTTCGGGGTATGGGGATTCAAACGCTTCACTCGTAGTTCCAGTTCCATCTAGTGTCCGTAGCATGACGCGAGCAGACTTGCTGCTTTAGTCGTGGTGCCGCACAGGTTCTCCCATGGGAGGGAGCAAATGAACAAAGCGCAAGAAGGATACACAGGTGTCAGCACGCGCTGGCTAGTCGTCATAACCCTAGTCCTGACCAGTTGTGCGCTATTGTCGGCCGGTTCGGTCAGCGGTAAGGTGATCGCCCACAATACACCAAGCTTTGTTTCCACGGCAAAGAACCTTGGCGCCGAGGATCCATCGAAGACGATTGAGGTCAGCATCTGGCTCAATGTTCACAATCGCGCAGAATTCGATGGGCTTGCGCAACAACTCTATGACCGTACCTCAGCGAACTATCGGCACTGGCTGAAGTCGAGAGACCTAGCTGCCCGGTTTATGCCGACGGCTGCGGAAGCGAAGACGGTCCAGAGCTTCTTTAAGTCCCATAACCTCAAGGTGATTAGAACTGGCCCAAACAACGGATATGTACGCGCAATCGGAACCGTCGGCGACATCGAGAAGGCGTTTCACGTTCAGCTCAACAATTACGAGGTGCTGGGAAAAGTAGTTCGCGCCAACGACCGCGATCCTTACGTCGATGGACCGGCTGCGTCCCTGGTGAGTGCCGTGGCGGGACTGGACAGTGGCAAGTATGAACATCCGCTGATGCAGCGAGCGATTCCAAGCGGTACCAAAGGCGGGGTTTCGGGGGCAGTGCATCCTGAGGACATTTTTTCAAATGTCTGCTTCACCGGTACGGAAACGGACGTGTTTTCCAACAACAATAACGGTTCGCTTCCCATCGCGACCTACAAGGGGAATGTCCTCAGCCTGCAGAACCTGACCAGCAATGGTTGTGCTTACACACCGCCGATGATCCAGGCTGCTTACAATCTCAACGGGTTGTACAGAGAGGGATACACCGGAACAGGCCAAACCATCGGCATCATCGACTGGTGCGGATCATTGACCATTCAGAGCGATGCGAATGCGTTTTCGGCGCAGTACGGTTTGCCGGCGCTGACTCTCGGGTCGAACTTCGCCATCACCTACACCCCGACGCCAAGCAGTTGCGAAGCGGCGGACCAGGTGGAAATCAACATTGACGTCGAGTGGGCGCACGCCGTCGCCCCCGGCGCGAACATCAACCTTATCGTCCCGCCCTCAGCTAGCTTCCAGGACGTGGACGAGGCCGAATACGACGCGGTCAACTATGGCCTGGCGAATGTTCTTTCGGGCAGCTATGCCTCGATCGAAGAGTTCACCCCTGCGTCGATCCTGACAGCCGAGAACCTGATTTCCGAGACCGCCGCTGCTTCGGGAATTTCCACCAACTTCTCTTCTGGCGATACCGGCGACTATTCCGCGTATGGAATCCCTCCCACGGTTAGCGCTCCGGCGGATTCTCCCTGGGCGACAGCTGTTGGCGGCGTCACGCTGGCGCTGAATGCCGATAACTCGATCGCGTGGCAGGCCGGGTGGGGCAACAATCAAACTCTGATTGCCGAGGAGGGCTTCGTGACGGATCCTCCGTCTGGAGAAGCGTTCGGCTTCATCGGCGGCGCGGGCGGAGGCCCGAGCAACTGCGCCACGCAGGATTCGAGCGGGAATTGCCTCGCTGGTTTCCTCAAGCCGTCGTTCCAGAAGAAGTTGCCTGGGAAGTATCGTCAACTGCCGGACATTTCATGGTTGGCGGACCCAAACACCGGCGTAGCGATTCTGATTACCGTGCCGGGCAGTGTTCCAGCACAGGTTTGGCAGGTATGGGGAGGAACGAGCGTGGCCTGCCCGATGTTCTCTGCTCTTTGGGCCATCGCAAACCAGGAAGCCCTGGCGGGCGGCGGCTCTGAGCTTGGGCAGGCCGCTCCATACGTCTATTCATTGCCAGCCGGGGCTGTCACCGATATCGTTCCGGTGAGTTCCAAGACCAACGTCGCTGGTTCGATTGTGGACTCCAACGGTACGACTGCCTATAACGCAAATGCAGTGCTGGGCGGCGGAGCACCCGCGAAGTTCGTCAGCGCAATCTGGGATTATGCCTGGCTCCAGGAGACGGCCTCGGTCATTTCCTTCGGCATGGACTGCACGGCGGGTCCAACGTTTGGCGTTATCATCCCTTGCAGCGCTCCGACCAGCTTGCATACCAAAAAGGGCTGGGACAACGTGACGGGCGTGGGGACACCCAATGCCCAGGCTTTTGCTGATTCCTTCTACGGAAAGTAAAAGCAAAACTAGATCTGCAATCTGCCTCCGCGTCCTCGAAAGGGGCGCGGAAGTTTTTCTTGATCGTTGATCGCTTAAACGCCAAGCCCGTCACTACGGACGAAAGTCAAGTTCCTCCGCCGCGCATCTTGTTTACGCTGGCTTGGCCGCCCCATCGAGCCCTAAATCGCCGGCGATGCCTCTCATCGCCTCGATGCAAAACGCGATGTGCTGCTCCAATTCCACTCCGAGTTCGGCCGCGCCCTGAATGATGTCGTTGCGGTTCACGCTGCGGGCGAATGCCTTGTCTTTCATCTTTTTCCGCACCGAACTGGCTTCCACCTCCGCCAGCGATTTGCCTGGCTTCACCAGCGCGCACGCGGTGATGAATCCGGCCAGTTCATCGCAGGCGAACAGCGTCTTCTCCATCGCGGTAACGCGCGAAACCCCGGTGTACTCGGCGTGGGACATGATGGCGCGGCGCACTTCGTCGGAATAGCCACGCTCCCGCAGGATTTCGTTTCCCTTGTAGGGATGTTCCTCCGCAGTCGGATATTTCTCGTAGTCGAAGTCGTGGATCAAGCCAACGATGCCCCACAGTTCCTCATCCGCGCTCGTTTTACGGGCATAGGCGCGCATGCAAGCCTCGACCGCAAGCGCATGTTTGCGAAGACTTTCTGACTGGGTGAACTCAATTAGTAAACACCAGGCAGCCTCGCGCGGATTGATGGTTTGGTGCATGTTTTCTCCATTTACTCAGGATTTTACCCGGCCAGCCCCTCGTTGTTTCTGTTTTTGCTTGACTTCCACAGACGCGTTCAAGCAGATTACCATTCAGTTGGTTTGAGAGTAGCCTCCTGCTCTGGCACTCCCAAAACCTGATGGCCACTACACTCGCTCCCGTCGATTCACGGGAAGTCGTTCGTTGCGACCACTGTCTGCTCGTGCAATTCCGCACATCTAACAGCATTTGTAGGCGTTGTCACCTGTCATTGGATGAGGACGAGGCCGAGATCGCCGCGGTAACGGCGATGCCCGAAGTCCCGCCAGAACCCATGAACATGTCCGGTCGAGGGCACCTGAACCTGGCGCACTCGATTCGGTCCCTGCGTTTGCGTGGCGGCATGAGCCAGCGTCAACTGGCCTTGCGAATGTCCGTGCCGCGCACGTATGTATCAAAAATCGAAAACGAAAAGGCCACGCCGACGCTCTCCTCTCTTGAGCGTTTGGCGCGTGCCCTCGAAGTCAGTGTTCCCATGCTGCTTTCGGGCGGAGAGCGTAACCGTCAGGAAGAGGTCCGCGAGTTGATGGAAGACTCGTTTGTCTCCGAAGTCATGCCGTATCTGTCGCAACTGAACGGAATGCAGATGTCCAGCATTCTGGCGCAGGTGCGGGATTTGACAGTACGGCCGCGGCGTAGCGCATAAGCAGTCTCCAAGTTTGATTTTTTATCCGGGCACACAACCAACTGGACAGCCGGAGCCCTCGTGGCTCCGGCTTTTTTCTTGAGCATTGGATCGCTGATCGTCCGGACTGCCGGCGGTGCAGCGCCTGCCAGAACGCCTGCCGGAATTGCAAATCCGGTCTGGCTGGCCCGACGCATTTTCGGAATGGGGCCGAAGATGGCCGCGTAGCAACTGGCAGAATCTAGGATCGGACCGACTCTGCTCACACAGCACTCGCCGCTTTCCATCCTCTCGTCATTACGTTCGTACCCTTTTGCAGCAGCGACCGCGTTGGTACCTTTCGTACCATAGCCCGGCCGTGACTAGGCGCAACGCCATCCACAGGAGAGTGCGTTTGAAACAGCGAATCGTTCGACTCAAGGAATCCGGTCACGTTTCTGTGACAACGTTGATACTGGCCATCGCAATGACAGCCGTTGTTGTGATTGGAGCTTCGTTCTTCCTCTGGAAATCGAAAAGCACTGCCACCCGAAGCCCGGAAACACAGCAATCGAGGGTAGTCCATGAGCAACCTTCCACGGTGAAAAGTCAGGCCAGTTCGAAGTCGAGCGCCCAGCCACGACGCGAAATGTCTCCCGAGGACGTGTTTAAATTGGTATCGCCCAGCGTTGCCCTGATTGAGGTGTTCAATGAGTCGGGGGAACGTTCCGCCACAGCAAGCGGTTTTGTGGCAAGCGCGAACGGGGCGGTCATCACCAATTACCACGTGATTCGGGGAGCATATTCGGCGAATGCTCGTTTCCAGGACGGCAGCACGCGTCCCATTGAAGGCGTGATTGGACATGACCAGTACCGCGATGTAGCTGTCCTCAAAGTTAGCGATGTTGGGACGAAGCCCCTGATTCTCGGTGACTCGGAGCGGCTGCAGGTCGGCGATAAGGTAATTGCGATAGGGTCGCCTCTGGGCTTCCAGAACACAGTCTCCGATGGGTTAGTGAGCGGAATTCGGAACGGAAAGATTCAAACCAGCACGCCGATTAGCCCTGGATCGAGCGGTGGGCCGTTCTTCAATACGCACGGCGAAGTCGTCGGAATTGCCGTTTCCGGTTTTAGGGACGCTGAGAACATAAATTTTGCGGTTCCAATCAATTGGGCAAAGACCTATTTGCACGATTCCACAATCACATCACTCGCCGACCTCTCGAAGCAAAACACCGTTGTGAAGCAGCTACTAGGTTCAACGATCTCGGTTCCAGCGCACCAACGCCGTGTTCTGCCGATCATCGTTAATCCAAACCAAATGTCGAACCCCGAACTAGAAGGATCATTCTCTTCCGGGGGCGGTGTAGGCGGCCAGATTCGAGTCATGGTGCTCAATCAAAACACCGTTGTTTATGACTCAAATCGAACCACAAGCGGGACAATTCACCTTCCACTCAGAGCGGGGACCTACCAACTTGTATTTGATAACACAGGATCGGCGCTGTTTCCTCGGAGCGTAACATCTGACCTCAACTTGCGCTATGTGAAATAGGAACTTCTCGGCAGTGTCGCCGCCTGTCCCCCATTTCCCCAGCCAACCGGTCGGTTCGAGCATTTCGTTGATTGCTGCCCGTCGTGCTTAAATGAAAAGTCGGGCGTCAGTATTTGTGCCCATCCCCGCGCGCGGCCTCCGACAAATTTCAGACCGCAAGTTTGAACACACTGCCGAGCCATCGTATGGCCCGGGGACGATTTCCCTGAGTAAACACGAACGCAGTAGGAGGACATTTGGATTTCCAACTAAACGACGAGCAGCTTCACCTCAAGAAAAGCGTGCGCGAGTTCGCCACTCGGGAGATCGCTCCCAATGTTATGAAATGGGATGAGGCCAGCGAGTTTCCCCTGGCCACGATTAAGGAACTGGGCAAACTCGGCCTGATGGGGATGATTTTCCCGCCCGAGTATGGCGGCGCAGGCATGGGCTACGTCGAGTACGTAACTGCAATCGAGGAACTGTCGCGCGTCGATGGATCGGTCGGCATAATCGTAGCCGCCCACACCTCGCTCTGTTCGAACCATATATTTCTGGCAGGGAACGAAGCCCAGAAGAAGAAATATGTCTCGAAGCTCGCGACGGGCGAGTTCATCGGCGCCTGGGGTTTGACCGAACCCTCCGCGGGCTCGGATGCAGGCAGCGCCCGCATGACCGCCTCCAGAAACAAAGGCGGATGGGTGCTGAACGGCACCAAGACTTTCATCACCAACGGCCGTTACGCTGACGTCGCGGTCGTGCTCGCCATCACCGATCGCACGGCCCACACGCACGGCTTGTCGGCCTTCATCGTGGAAAAAGACACGAAAGGCTTTCGCGCCGGGAAAAAAGAAAACAAGCTCGGCCTGCGGGCCAGCGACACGTCGGAGTTGGTCTTTGAAGATTGCCATCTTCCGGAAGAAAACCTGCTCGGCAAAGAAGGCGACGGATTCATCGACGCCATGCGCGTTCTCGATGGTGGCCGCATCTCCATCGCCGCTCTCTCGCTCGGCATGGCCGAAGGCGCCTACGATTGCGCGCTCAAATATTCAAAAGAGCGCCAGCAGTTCGGCAAAGCCATCAGCGAATTCCAAGCCATCCAGTGGAAGCTAGCCGACATGGCCACCGAAATCGAAGCCGCTTCGCTGCTAACCTATCGCGCCGCCGCCATGAAAGACGCGGGCAAGAAGACGACGTTAGAATCCTCCATGGCCAAGCTCTACGCCAGCGAGGTCGCCGTAAGATGCGCCAACGAAGGCGTGCAAATTCACGGCGGCTATGGCTTCATCAAGGACTATCCGGCAGAAAAGTTCTATCGCGACGTGAAGCTGTGCACGATTGGCGAAGGCACCAGTGAAATTCAGCGGTTGGTGATTGCGCGGCAGTTGCTGAAGGATTAGAGAAATCGGCTATCGCCGAATTCGCATCGGAACCAATAGCACTGTCATCTTGAGCGGAGTCGAATGACCCCTACTCCCTCCGCCGCAAGAGACGCGGGAGATCCGCTAAACTCAGATCGAACCGAGAGGTGCTTCATTGGGCGCTGCGTTCTTACCTTGGGAAAAGTGGATCGCCTGGATTGTTCACAAAATTGCCGTCGTCATCCGTCGTCTAGCTCACCGGAGACAGCGGCAGCAGAGTCTGGCGCGAAGCAAGAGCTGGCCTCAAGTAGAAGCCACAATTGAGTCAGTCAACGTTGACTTTTCGAACCCCAGGGAAGAAGTCGCTTGTTCGTATTCGACGCCGCGCGGTGGATATCACGCCGGATCGTTCTGGCATTGGTTTGACTCGTCCGATGCCCGACAGGCACGAGTCGGGGATCGGGTTCTGCTCCGCCTCAACCCTGTAGACGATGATGAGTCCGTATTTGTTCAGTTCGTTCGATGATTAGCGAAGCCTCGCCACCACACTGATTCTCATCGAAAGCCCGGGTGCCTTTCTCCCCCTCCTGCTTTACACTGATCAGTTTGAATACTCATCCTGCTTCCGCGATCTCCGTCCTTCGTTCCGGCGATCCGCGCTCGCTTGCCCGCGCCATCTCCATCGTCGAGAATCGGCGCGCCGAATCTTCCGACCTGCTCAAGGCACTTTTCCCCCACACCGGCCACGCCCGCATCCTCGGACTAACGGGCCCGCCCGGGGCAGGGAAGAGCACGCTGGTCGATCAACTCGCCAAGCACTATCGCAAAGAGAACCAAACGGTCGGCATCATCGCGGTTGATCCCACCAGCCCCTACACTGGCGGGGCCATTCTCGGCGACCGCATCCGCATGCAGGATCATTACAGCGATCCCGGCATCTTCATCCGCAGCATGGCCACGCGCGGCTCGCTCGGCGGACTCGCCCGCACCACCGCCGATGTCACCACCGTGCTCGATGCGTCCGGCCGCGACCGCATCCTAATCGAAACCGTTGGCGTCGGTCAGGACGAAGTCGATATCGTCCGTCTCGCCGATATCACCATCGTTATTCTTGTCCCCGGCATGGGCGACGACGTGCAGACCATCAAAGCCGGCATCATGGAAATCGCCGACATCTTCGTCATCAACAAAAGCGACCGCGAAGGCGCCGAACGCGTGGAGCGCGAGATTCGCGCCATGCAGTCGCTCGAAATGCGGAGGGACGGCTGGACTCCGCCCGTCGTCAAGACGGTCGCAAGCGAGGGCACGGGCACGAAAGAGCTGGCTGCGGCCATCGCCGATTACGAGGCATATATCAAGAGAGAGAATCTGCTCTTTCAGAAAAATATGGAAAACTGGCGAGAGCGGCTGGTAGAAATGCTGCGCGACGCGATGCTCGAACGAGTGCGCGCGCAAATCGACGGCGACAGCCTCGACCGCTACGCCGCCGAGATCGCCGAGCACAAACGCGACCCGTATTCGCTGGTGGAAGAAATTGTTTCACGCGCCGTTTAGCAAAACTGGATAATCCAATGTCGATGAACGACGAGCGCAGCAGGGTCGAGCAGTGGATGCTGGCGATTGTCAGCGACGGTGGTGTTGACCGGTTTGATGACCTCCATATCGACCAGATCAACCCGCGCTGGGGAGATAAGAACTGTTGGATCGAAGGTGGAGTGGAAGCATTTCGTACTGCATTAAGCGTGAGAAACCAGCACCGGCTGCCGTTCACTGTTTGTCTCGCCTTTTCGCTCGTCGCTACCGATCAACCCTGCGGGATCGATTTTCAGACGCGGGAAGACTTGTTCGCCAAACTTGATTGGTCGCCTCCGTCTCTTTACCTTTTTGATCGCGGCAAGGAGCCAGATAAGCAGATTGCGCCTACTGAGGGAGCCGTACAAGTTCTCGACCCCGCTATCTGCGGTGCGCAAGGCGATGACCGGTGCTACTATCTCGAATTTAAGCCTCAACATGACGACGAGTTTAGGCGCAGCGTGTGGGTCGAGGGTTAGGGAAATCTATGTTCAGCATTGACCATCTCGGCATCGCCGTGAAGTCGCTGGCCGCGGCCAAGAGCATTTACGAAAAACTCGGCCTGAGCATCTCGCCTGAAGAAACCGTCGAGCAGGAGAAAGTCCGCCTCGTCATGGTTCCCGTCGGCGAAAGCCGGCTCGAATTGCTGGAAGCGACCTCGGACGATTCCACCATTGCGAAGTTCATTGCCAAGCGTGGCGAGGGCTTGCACCACGTTTGCATGCGCGTGCCCGACCTGGCAACCGCCGTGGCCAAGCTGAAGCAGGACGGCGTCCGCCTGGTGTCGAATGAAATCAAGACCGGAGCCGGCGGCCATCGCTACGTGTTCGTGCATCCCCAGAGCACTGGCGGTGTGCTGCTCGAACTGGTCGACGGTGGGCACTGAGCATGCTCCTGCTTGCGGTCGATACATCGGGCAAAAACGGCAGCGTCACGCTGGCGCGGGTGGCTGCTGGCCGACTTGTGGCCGAGGTGGTCGAGACTATTCCGCTTGCCGGCGGCACGTTTTCGGCGCAACTCGTGCCGCAGGTTTCCGCTCTGCTTAAGAAACACGGATACGGCAAGAACGATCTGGCGGCCTTTGCCGTTGTCTCCGGCCCGGGGTCGTTCACGGGCCTGCGCGTCGGCTTGGCCGCAATCAAAGCGCTGGTGGAAATTCTGCAGAAGCCGATCGCCGCCGTCTCGCTGCTCGGGACGATTGCGCAATCGGGCCGCTTTTGCGGACGCGTACTTGCTGTCCTCGATGCCGGCCGCAACGAAGTTTATGTCGGCGATTACGAAATTCGCGACGAACAAGCCCCGCCGCACATGCACCGGGAGCGCCTGTTACGCCGAGACGAGTTCCTGATCGAGGCCAAGGGAAACCAAGTCGTTACTCCCGATACCGCGTTGGCCGAATTTCTTCAATCCGCGGGAATTCAGTGCGAGCTCATTGCGCACCCGGGCAGCGCCGCCGTCGCTCGCCTCGGTTGGCGATGCATCCAGCGCGGCGAAACCGTTCGTCCGGAAGATCTCGAAGCCAACTACATCCGCCGCTCTGATGCGGAGATTTTCTCGCAGCCGAAGTCCTGAGATTCTCCATGCCCGTATCCATCCGCGATGCCGCGCCCGTTGATATACCGGCAATTCTGACCATCGAGCAATCTGCTCCGTCCGCCGCGCACTGGTATGCCGATCAGTACCAGACACTTATCGGGGACGGCAACATTATCGTGGCCGAAGAGGCGGGCAGGATTTGCGGATTCCTTTGTACCCACGTCGTTGCCGGCGAATGGGAGATCGAAAATGTGGTGGTGGACGAAAAGTTTCGCCGGCACGGCATCGCTGCTGCCCTCATGCGGATCCTGCTCTCCAAATGGGAGGCCGCTGCCGGGGCTGCCGTTCTGCTTGAGGTGCGCGAGTCGAATGCTGCGGCGCGCGCCCTTTATGAAGCCAGCGGACTCCGCGAAGTCGGCCGCCGCCGCGCGTACTACGGCGATCCGGTCGAAGATGCGATTCTCTACGCCCTTTATCGCCAGACCTAGCTTTCCCCATGTCCGTTCGACCTTCATTCTCCCCGTGCGAATATGCCGGAAATCCGCGGTTTTTAGATTCCGGACTTGATCTAAAGGCCTACGTTGCACCACTTTGGGTGTACTCAAAGGTGAAGGCCGACCGCGCCGCCACGATCAAAAATATCCTTCCAAGACCCCATTGAACCGCCGCCCGCCCTGTGCTACTTTTTAACCGGACAGTAATAATTCAGGAGGTCTCGCAGGATGCTGACTCCGAGAGATCAACTCCTGGCCAGTCATGAAGAATTCCAGCGACTGGTTCAGGAGCACTCGCAATACTCCCAAAGGCTGGAATCCCTCACCCAGAAGCACTACCTCACCGAAGACGAAAAACTTGAAGAAGTGCGGCTGAAGAAACTGAAGCTGCGCCTCAAAGATCAGATGCAGCACCTGGAGCGGGAAGCCCAGCGCGCGACAGCGTAGGACCTCGGAGATCGTCCTTCGATCCCACTCGATCATTCCAAGAGCCGCAGTTTGCACCGATGCAAGGCGCACGTAAGCGCCTTTTTTTATTACGATTAGATAGAATCCACCGTTGAAGTCACTTCATCCTGTTGCATCATTGAACGCCTCCAAACTGGCCAAAATGGAGCGGGAGGCCACTGAGGTCTTAGTCAATTCGCTTGCTTGCGGTCAAAGAGATTCCCTCAAGACCAGGCCGGATGGCACTATACTCGACGGGCATCATCGCGTTTATGTCCTTCGAAAGCGTGGAGTGGCAGTCGACGAGCTTCCGCGTGAGATTATCGAAAAGGATTCCTAAATGTGGACCAGACTCTATTGGGCGGAGGGGCCTTGGACCGGCAAACTGGCACTGGCGGCGCGACCCCGTGGCGGCGATTGGCTAGCCGACGAAATCGCGGCTTGGCGGGGCGCTGGAGTCGACGCCGTCCTCTCACTGCTGACTCCCGAAGAGGAGCAGGAACTCGACCTCACAGCCGAAGCGCGCGAAGTGAAAAAGGTAGGCATGAAGTTCATCTCCCTGCCGATTCCCGATCGCCAGGTGCCACGCTCAGAGTCCGAAATAACGGCGACAATCGAGAAACTCGACGCCGATCTTTCGTCGGGGAAGAATGTCGTCATACATTGCCGCCAGGGGATTGGGCGAAGCGGGTTGCTCGCAGCATGCCTCCTTATCACGAAAGGGCTCAGCTCTGGCGCCGCAGTGGAGAGCGCGAGCGCAGCCCGCGGTTTAACGATTCCAGAAACGCCGGAACAACGAAGATGGATTGACCACTATGCGGCAAGTTTAGCAAGTATGAAATGAACAGAGACCTAACAGGTCCTATAATTGACTCGGTCAATGTACATGGTTCGTGACGGCTATTTTTACGGCATCGGTTGCGCAATCGCAGCGGCCCTCATCGCGTGGCTTGCGGCGTGGCCTTACGCCATCCCAGTGCTGTTGCTGGGGGCTTTCTGCCTATGGTTTTTTCGCGATCCCGAGCGCCCAATCCCCGGCCTTCCCGGCGCCATCGTTTCCCCCGGCGACGGCAAAGTCACCGACGTTTCCACCATCACTTCCGCCGCAGGTCCGCGCGCCCGCATCAGCATTTTCCTCAGCATCTTCGATGTGCACGTCAACCGCTCGCCGGTCGCGGGCGTCATTCGCGATGTGCGCTACCAGGGCGGCAAATTCCTCAACGCCATGGCGGCAAATTCGGCTGAAGAAAACGAGCAGAATATCGTGACCGTCGAAGGCGAAGGCCGCGCCGTAATTTTCAAACAAATCGCCGGCCTCATCGCCCGCCGCATCGTGTTCGACCTGAAAGTCGGCGACAAGGTGGCCCGAGGCCAGCGCGTTGGCCTGATTAAGTTCGGCTCTCGCGTGGATGTTGTTTTCGATCGCGATGCTGCCATTCAGGTCAAACCCGGCGATCGTGTCAAGGGCGGAACCACGGTCCTGGCCGTGCTGCCGGTGGTGCAGGGAAAGGACCAGCCCGCCGCCGCAGGCTCAATTCGGGAGGCTGCTGCATGGAAGACTTAACTCCCCGCCGTCGCGATTCCGACCGTCGCCGTGGACGCCTGCGTAAGGGCATGTACATTCTGCCATCGCTGTTCACCACCGCCAATATCGCGCTCGGGTTCTATGCCATCCTCGAAACCGTGCGCGGCGCACCCGGCGACGCCTGGCATCTCGACTTGGCTGCCAAGGCCATCGGTTATTCCATTTTGATTGACGGTCTCGACGGCCGCATAGCCCGGTTGACCCACACCGAGAGTGATTTTGGAAGAGAACTCGATTCCCTCGCCGATGTCATCGCTTTTGGCGTCGCTCCCGCTCTTCTCGCGTGGATCTGGGGTTTTCATCTCTTGCCAACGACGCTTCCCCACGAGATCCGCCTGAAGATCATCGACCTGGGCACCGTTGCCTGCTTCGCTTTCCTGATGGCAGGCGCGAGCCGTCTGGCACGTTTTAACATCACTACCAATCCGCAGCCCTCCAATCCCGGCCGTCCTGGCAAGAAATACTTCGTTGGTATGCCCATTCCGGCGGGAGCCGGCGTCATCGCGGCCGTCGTCCATTTTTCCGCCGGAGAGCCAATTGCCTCCTGGTGGACCTCGGCCAGTTGGCTGATGATGGTCGTCGTCGTCGGATATCTCATGGTCAGTACGTGGCGTTTTTATAGCTTCAAAGACATTGATTTCGGTTCCCGCCGTCCTTTCCGCCTCATCATTCTCATGGCCATCGTGGGCTCGCTGATCCTGCAGTTTTCGCGCCCGGTACTGTTCGTCATTGCCATCGTCTACATGGCTTCCGGCGTCCTCTGGCGCTTGCAATGGATCTTGCGCCGCAAGAATCCGCCCGCACCTCCGGCTTATAAGGAGGCATCTCAAACCCCATGAGCCCCGTCCAGAAATCTGCTGCCTCCCACAATGATCTAAGCGGCGCCAATCTTTACCGCGTCGCGATCGTTGGTGCCGCTACGCTCCTGGGCAAAGAAGTCGCGGAAGTTTTGCGCGACCGCAATTTTCCTGTCGTCGATATCCGCTTGCTCGATGACGACGAGTCCCTGGGCCAACTCGAAGCTGTCGGCGACGAAGTGAGCTTTATCCAGAGTGTTCGCGCCGAACAGTTCGAGCGCATTGACTTCACTTTTTTTGCGTCCGACGCCCGCTCCACGCGCGGCGCGTGGAAGAAGGCGCGCGACTTGGGCAGTACCATCGTCGATCTTACCGGCGCTTTGGAAGGAGAACCGGGAGCGTCGGTCCGGTCGCCATGGATCGAGCGCCAATTGGAGCGGCCTGTTACTCCGCAACTGCAGCCCGGCCCGGTCGTGGTGGGACATCCCGCCGCAACCGTTCTAGCTTTGCTCGCGTTGCGCGCCCAGAAAGCTGCCAAGGTCGAGCGCATGGTTGCCACGGTTCTTGAACCGGCATCCGAATATGGCCAAAAGGGCATGGATGAACTGCATGAGCAAACCGTGAACCTGCTTTCCTTTCAGGAACTGCCGAAATCCGTCTTCGATGTGCAGGTGGCCTTTAACATGGTCGCGCGCTATGGACCATGCTCCGGTCATTCGCTCGATGCTCTTTCTCGAATGATCGCGAAGCACTATTGCCAATTGGTGCCCGCCGCGGTTGAACCTGCGCTACTCACGCTCCAGGCGCCTGTTTTTCATGGACACGCGTTTTCTGTTTACCTGGAACTGGAGAAGCCGCTCTCGATCAAGGATCTTTCTGAAGCGCTTGCGGGCGAGCACGTGATCGTGGCCGATCCCGATGACGTGCCGAACAATGTTAGCGCTGCTGGACAGGGGGACATTCTGGTTGCGGTTTCCGCCGATGCCAGCCGCGAGACCGGCTTCTGGCTCTGGGCCGTGACCGACAATTTGCGCGTGGCTGCTTTGTCCGCCGTCGAATGCGCCGAAACGATGACTTCTTCGCGGCCCCGAGGTCAGATCCAATGAAGCCGTGGGTTGGCGCTGTTTTATTGACAGTTACCCTCTTTGCGAGCCTGGTGGCGAGCGGTTGCGGATACCACACTCTCGGTCACTCGGCCGCGCTCCCACCGAACATCCGTACCATCGCGATTCCCGGTTTCGTCAGCCAGAGCCGCACCTTTCGCGTCGAACAACTGCTGACCGATGCTGTGGTCCGGGAATTCAACACCCGCACCAATTTCCAAATTGTTCATAACGACTGGGAGGACGCCGACGCCCTGTTGAAGGGAACGGTTTTGTCTGCTTCTTCGACTCCGCTCGCCTACGATTCCGTTACCGGTCGCGCGGCCAGCGCGCTGCTTACCGTAAGCGTGCAGATCACGCTTACCGATCGGCAGGGTAAAGTGATCTTCCAGAATCCGTCCTATCTTTTTCACGATCAGTACGAAATCTCCCGCGACCTGAACAGTTTCTTCGAAGAAGGATCTCCGGCCGTCGAACGCATGTCCCGCGATTTCGCTCATACACTGGTAGCCAATATTCTGGAGGCTTACTGATGCGGGAGAACCAATGATGCGTGCCTTCAGCCAAGCCGACCGCTTTCTCTCCGAACTCGAATCCCGCAAGCTGAAGCCTGCTTACGTGCTCGTCGGCGACGAGGCCTTTTTCCGCAAGCGTTGCCGCGACGCCATCCTTGAACACCTGGTCTCGCCCGACGCGCGGGATTTCAGCGTCTTCGAGTTCGACTTGAGTGAAACCTCGCTGAGCGAAGTGCTGGATCGCGCCCGCACGCCATCGCTGATGGCGCCCTTTCAGGTCTTTTTTGTGCGGGGCGTGAAAACGCTCTTCGGCCGCGGCTCGAACGACGAAAAGATCACTGCCGTCGAGGAGTACTGCAAGAATCCCAATCCCGATGCGCTCCTCGTCTTTGTCGCCGACCACATCAGCATTCCCGCCGACGTCCGCCGCATGGAGATGACCGACAAGGACCGTTACCAGAAGATCCGCGAAGATCTCGGCCCCTTCTGCGGCATTGTCGAACTGTCGCGTGTCGAAGAAGGCGAAGCCGTCCGATGGATCGGCGAATATTGCGCAACGCGCGCCGTCAAAATTGATCCCGATGGCTCTCGCGAACTGGTCGACGCGCTGGGCGGCGACATGATGATGGTTTCCAACGAACTCGAGAAACTGATTCTCTATGTCGGCGAGAAAAAAAGAATCACGCTCGGCGATGTCGAGACCATGGTGCTCGCCGCCAAACAGCGCTCGCTTTATGAGTTGACCGATGCGATCTCTTCCAAGGATCGCCCGCGCGCATTGGCGATTCTCGATTCGCTGCTTTCGACGGGCGACGGCGAAGACGCCGCCATCGGCCACCTTTATATGCTCGCCAAGACGTTCCGCCAGATGCTTGTTATCCTCGAGCGCAACGTCCGCGACCAGCGGATGCTCTGGGCGGCACTTTGGCAGGGCTTCCGCGTGCCCCCGTTTGCCGCCGACGATATCATCCGCCAAGCCCGCCGCTACAAATCGAAACGCGAATTGACGCGCGCCATCCGACTGGTGGCGAAAGCCGATCTCGCCCTGCGCTCGAATCCCCCCGGCAAGCGCCTCATCCTGGAAAAGCTCGTGCTTGACCTGGCCGGAGAGCCCAAACTCGAAACTGCTGGCGGATGGATGCAGGAAGAATTGCCCGTATAGCCCCTTCCGGAATTCTTCGCGGAAACGCTCAGAACGTGAACCGACCACCGACCGTCGGAGCAAAGTTATTATCGGAGTTATACGGCACGCCCGGCCCATGCGGAATCGCGATCGCCAGACCGCCGCTCACGTAGGAATACGCAATTCCGGCATAGCCGTCGAAACGCTTGGTGAAGTGATGATCCACATAGAGTGACCCCTCGTTGAGAGTGCCCGCGCAGGAAGCGCGGAAACTTTGGGGCGAGCAGGCCGGCGGAAGACGGAAGTCGTTCTGCCGCTGTTGATACCAGGACAAAGTGATGTCGGTTTTGCTGCGGTAGGTGTACTTCGCGCCCGTCCACCAGATCTGCACCAACTTTTCAGAATCAAGATTGTTGTCTTCGACCCCGCTCATGTTATAGCCGCCCTGGTCCGAGGCGCCGACGCCCAACGGGTTCGCCGGGTTATTCTGCCAGATGTATTCGTAGCCGGCAAAAAACTTGAACGGGTCCCACATATACTTGACAGCGATCATGGCTGCGTTGTTGTCGGTCACGATGCCATAGACGGTGTTGTTCGGGTCGATCAGATTGGTCCCGGTGATGGGGTTTGTATTGATGCTATCGGTGGTCGACTGATATGGCGCCGCCAGACTCTGAGGCCCCAGCAAGGGGTTCAATACGCTGATCGCCTGGTTGTAATGCTGGAAGACGAAGTCGGCGGAGAACTTGCCGGCGTTTCCGCCGAGGTCGAATCCATAGGCGTTGTTATGCGCCGATTCCGGCGTACAGGTCGTGGCGGTCCAGCTTGCCGAGGCCGAGTAGCAGCCGGCGGAACCATCGGCGAATTTGTACATCGCGCCGAAATGGACCGGGCCATAGGCGAGGCGATACTTCAGGGCGTCGTCCCAACGGCTGTCCTCGGTGTCGCCGCCGCCCGCCATCGTGCCGTTATACCCGATGTACGAAAAGGCATAAGCGCCGCTGGCCGGATCGTAAAGGAGCATAGCATCGGTGCCGAGAGCGCGTTGACGACCGAAGGTCAGCGTGCCGAAATACGCGGACGATATACCCGCATAGTATTCGTCATTGAAGGGTTGACCCGCGCGCGCGCCGTCGATGGCTATCGAATAGCTGCTCCTGGGAAGGCCGTTGTTGACGATCTGGGTGGCTGACGCGTTGGCGAGCAGGCCGGACTGCGGATTGATGCCAGTTGAAGCGTTGAACACAACGGACCAGCCATGCGCAAACTCTTCCTTGCCCCTGATGCCCAGACCCGTCTGCGACAGGTTGTTCGGTGCGACGAGGAATCGATGTTGAAAGCCGTTTCGGTTCACCAGAGATTCGCCTTCATAGTTATGGCCGTTTTCCGGTAAGCCGTGGCTCACCCAGCCGACGCCGACGTCATACGCACCGTAGAGCGTGATGCCGTGCCAGGTCAGCGTGCAATCGGTCGTGGCGAACTCGTGCCCGCTCGCGCAGGCGTCAGGGGCCTTCCGCTGCATCTGAATGTCGACCGTGGCGTCCTGGCCAACCGCCAAGCTGATTCCGGTGCGCGTTTCATCGGCGAACCCTTGTTTTGCCGCTCGAATCTCGAAGCGCCCCGCAGGCAGGCCGGACGCCTGATAGTGCCCCCCGCCGTCGGTTGCGATCATGCGCGTTGCACCTGTGTCGACGTTCTTGATTGTTACCGCGACATCGCGAAGGGCTGCGCCCGTTTGGTCCGTCACCACGCCGGAAACGCTCCCTCCCGTTTGGGCCCACGCCGGGAACGCCCCCATCGCAAGCCACAAAAGCAGCAAGAAGGGTTGGGCCCGCCGCAGTGAGGCAGCCGTTGGAATGTAGCCGGCGCGCGCCAAAATTTTCCATCGCCTCCCGTACCGGATGAGGATCTGCGAGCGGTCAGAGCGTTTCACCATGGGTCACCTTTCCTGAGAATCCATCCATCTGATCTATCTCCTCACTCTCTCGCCCTCCCGCATGGGGCTCACGGGCATTTTGAATGAGGCAATCACCCACCTCTCAGTAGCAATTCTGGTGAGTCAATGCGGGGACGCCGTTATTGTGAGTCCGCCATTGAATGTCATACCGAAACTCCCGTTCCAGTCGCGGAGTGGTCGTCAGCAGACAAACACCAAATGCTGCCATGAATACGGAAAACGCCGCGCATCATACCCTCCAAAGTTGTAATCGAGACAAGAATCGAAAGTGTACACGAAATATGGTTACAGTGCCTATAGGTATACAGATATAGTCAGTTCGTTTCAGATGGCTTGGATTCGGTCGCCCGCCAAGTATCGTATTGACCCCGTCCGGCGCGAACGGTACGATTTCGTTCCGATGCCGAGTAAAAACAAATCCGCGCGCAAGGATAAAGAGTTACTGCAACTGCGCGACGCAGCCCTGCAATTGGGGATCAGCTTCCCAACCATCAAGCAGTGGATCTACAAGAAGAAGATTCGCAGTCTTCAGACCGCCGGAGGGCACCACCGCATCCCACAGAGCGAACTGGACAGGCTCCTGTTCCGAACGCGAGGCCGTACCGAGCGCGACCGCAAGGATGTCATTCGCCGCGTGAGTGGACGGAACCAGTTAGTGGGACGAATCGACTCAGTTCGCATCAGCGGTCTGATGGCAGAGATAACAATTTCGATTGGTGGCCAACAAATTACGTCGATTATCACGTCGCGTTCTGCGAGGGAAATGCAGCTAAAGGCGGGCCAGACCGCCGCCGCTCTCATCAAGGCTACCGAAGTAATGATTCTGCGAATTTGAACTGAGCGGAAAAGGAATCGAGAACCACAGGAATCGACCCGAAATGCACGCGAAATTCGCTCTTCGCCTTAGCTGCGCGTTTTCATCTCCGCCATGGTTCGTTTCAAATCGTTGGCTTCGGTCGAATTGGGCTTGAGATGTTCCAATTGCCTTTGCGCGAGCGCGGCCTCACCGTTCATCGCGTAGGCCAGCCCAAGGTGGTAATTGTAGAGCGCGCTCGCCGGATCTTTCTGCAAGGCTTCCTTAAAGAGGTTGATCGCCGAGGTGTAGATGTGTTTGTGGTAGAAAGCCCACCCCAGCGTGTCAGCCGAGCTCGGGTTCTCGGGAAGCAGGCGGTGCGCGGTCTGCGCCATCTGGAACGCCACGTCCACATTGCCGCCCTCCTGGAGCATTACATAGGCCATGTTGTTCGACGCCACCGGGTTCTCCGGCTGTGCGGCTAGAACCTTCTGGTACATCTGTCTGGCCTGTTCCCAATCGCTTTTGTTCTCGTAGATGGCGCCGGCGAGCAAATAGAAGCCGACCTCTTTCGGACTCGTTTGCACGGCCTCCAGATAGGTTTGCAACGCGGTGTCAGGCGCGCCCCGCTCGTTTTGGAGTAAGCCCAGGTTCAAATAGGCCGCCATATTGCTCTGATTGAGTTTGATGGCCTGCTGAAACTCTGCTTCCGCCCCGGTAAAGTCCTTCGTTTGTTTCTCCAGCAGCAACCCTAGCATGACGTGAAAATCCGAGTTGTTGGGATACTTGGCCACCTGCGCCTTGATTGTCGAGATGGCTTTCTCGGGCTGTTTTTGCGCGATATCCACGTTCAGTACGCCACCCAGGGCATCGCCGGAGTTTGGATCCAGATCCAGCGCCTGCTGGTAGGCTTTCTGCGCGTCGCCCGGCCGGTTCTCCGCCATCCTTATGTTTCCCAATTGCACGTAAGCGGCGGGATTGTTGGGTTCTTTTTCGAGCGACGTCCTGATGTATTGGTCGGCCGCCGTATATTGCTTGCGCTCCAGTTCGGCAATGGCGCGCATCAGATACCCGTCGGGAGCGGCTGGCGCCAAAGCGATAATCTGGTCAGCCTCCTGCGAGAGTGCCGCCACGTCCTTATTGTGGATTGCGGCGACGGCCAGTGCCCGATGCGCCTCCACGATATCGGGCCGCAATCGAACCGTTTCCCGCCATTCGGTTTCCGCGCGGCTGGCCTTGCCAAGCTCGTCGAAGGCCAGACCCAGTTGATAATGCGCTACGGCATTTTGCGGATCGGTCTTGAGCACCCCTTGCAGTGTGTTCATGGCGTCGCTGGCTTTGCCGCTGCGAATCTCGATCTCGCCCTTGTACACCTGAGCGTCGGTGTTGGTGGGATCAGCCTTGACTAATTCCTCGGTCAGCCTGCGCGCGTCCTCCAGATGATCCCGCAAAATCAGCAACTGGATGTAATTTCCCTTGACCACCGGGTCCTTGGGGTGATCGCGGTACAGCGACGCGTACTCGGCCTCCGCCTTGTCGTACTGACTGGTGTGCCAGAAGAAGTCGCCGAGCAGGCGATAGCCACTGGAACTTCTTGGGAAATACTTCTTTGAATCGCGCAGGAAGCTTTCCGCCTCCGCCCGCTTGTTCTCTGACAAATACAGAGAGGCCAGCGCAACCCTGGGGTTTGGATCGTCCGGCGCAAGTTGAATGCCTCGCTGAAAGGCCTGTTCGGCCTCGGGGAAGCGTCCGCGCAGCTGGTAGAAGCTTCCCAGCGCAAGCGGGATTGCCGGGGATTTCGGCTCGAGTTCGGCGGCTTTCTTCATGTTCGCTTCGGCCTCGTCCCACTGTTGCGTGCTGGTCTGAACCACACCCAGACTCAGGTAGGCGTCGGAGCGCTTGGGATCCAGTTGCAGCACTTTGTGCAGAGCGGCAATAGCCGCGCCCTTATCCTTCGTTCCGCTGTTGTAGTAGTCGGCGAGAGCGAGATAAACATCGGGATTGTTGGGCTCCTTTTGCACCAGCAGATCGAGTTGTTCCTTGGCGTCGGGGTACTGATGCCCGAAGATCATCAATTTCGCCTTTTCCAGGCGCGCGTCATAGTTGTGGGGATCAAGCGTGATGGTAGTCGTAAGCTGCTGGTACGCATCTTGCCATTGCCCGAGCTTGAGTTGGGTCAGCGCCAACTTATAGTGAGCGTCCGCAAAACGCGGGTCCAAATGCAGCGCGTTCTGAAACTGGATGGCAGCTTCCCGGTATTGTTCTTTTTCGTAATAGCGCTGGCCGCTTTCCAGATACTTCTGTTTGGCTTTTTGGGGATTCGAACATCCCGTCAGTAGCGCACCCAGCAGGCAAATCCCAACCACCACATAACAAAACCGCAGTTCTGTACGATTCCGCATTTTTCCGATACCTCAGGTCCCAAGCCCCGTCTTGTCAACTTCTTGCCGCATAAAAGGTTATTCGTTCTGTCCGATCTTGCGAAACATTACTGCCGATATTATCGCAGACCCCATGTGCACGGTTGGTCACTGTTTCCCCGAAGCCTGTACAAGCGCTTTGGTAATCTGCCCTCAATCAGCCGGCTGTGGCACATTTCTTGATGGCTATGTCCCATTTCCCCCAAACCGACGCCCATCGGCGTGCGCCCCGAGTACATCTCAATGGATCCGTTGCGGCCGCGATTCATGCCGAAAGCGGCCAGCGTGCGCGCGCTAAACTTCAATCGCTTTCCGTCACCGGCGGCTTGCTCCGTATCCAGTCTGAGCTTTCTGCAGGCGACTTCATCGAGATCGCCTTCCACACCCGGGCCGGTCCCATCCATGGCATGGCGGAGATGCTCCCTGCCACGCGAAAGTTTGAGAGCGCGTGCCTGCAGCCGTTCCGCTTCATAGCTCTCGGAGACGACGATCACCGAAAACTCCGGATGGCTCTCGATTCCTTGTTCGATCGCCAGTTTCTGGCATCGAGTTCGGATGGTATTCCGGCGTCGAACGGGCTCTGACGCGCTCGCCGCCAGGGCTTGTCGCTATACTGGGGCTCTCGTTCTCTTTGCCATGACCCCGGTGTCGAGCCCGATAATTACGCACTCCGCCGAGGAGACGATCGCCTTTGGCCGCGCGCTCGCTGCGGAGCTTTGTCCTCCACTCGTGGTGCTCCTGTGCGGTGACCTCGGCGCCGGCAAGACCACCTTGGTCAAGGGGATTGCCGAAGGTTTTCAGGCTGCCTCTCGGGACCAGGTTACCAGCCCGACTTTCACCCTGGTTCACGAGTATCGTTCCCCTCGCGCCGTCCTCTACCACATCGACCTTTACCGCATCGATACCGAGCGTGAACTCGAAACCCTTGGCCTCGATGATTTGCTCGCTCCCAACAGCATCTTACTGATAGAGTGGGGAGAGAAGTTCCCGCGTTTGCGACGTGATCGGGACATGGAAATTACGCTGGAGCGGGTAAAGGACGAACTGGGGGAATCCAAGCGCAGAATCCGGCGGACCACCCGTTGAATCCCAGGATTCAGCGGGGCTGGCATACTCAAGAAGTCAAGAAATAGCGAAACCCGTTTGCGGAGGATGGACCGCCAGACAGCAGACTGCCAACAACGCCTCGGCCCATCCAATCAACTGAACCCGGAGCCACAATCAACTTGAAACCAGGTTATTCCTCACTTGTAGGCATACTGACCGTACTGATTTTGTCGTTTGCGACTCTTTGCGCAGGTCAAAGCGCAGCCCAGGCGCAAGCATCGGACCCTGCCCAATCCGCCACACAACGGTCCGCGACCAATCCTCCGAAGCCGGACAAGCCCGGAGACCAACCGTCTGCGCAGAGCAATTCTCAAGATCACAACAGCCCGGTTCAGGAAGATTCGGAGAAGAAAAAGAACGACCGGATGTTTTACGTGATGCCGAACTATTTGACCGTCGACGGGCAATCGCAAGTAGCGCCGGTCTCCTGGAAAGACAAGTTCTCCATGGCGGCCAAAGGCTCCTTCGACCCATATGAATTCACGATAATCGGCATTGTGGCGGGCATACGCCAGGCGCAAAATTCCGATGTGGCGTTTGGACAGGGAGCAAAGGGATATGCGAAGCGATATGGTGCGGCTTTCGCCGATCAGGTGGATGGCAACATCATGGTGGGCGGCGTTTACCCCACGATCCTGAAAATAGATCCGCGCTATTTTCGATCGGGCAGCGGCTCGTTCGGGCACCGCTTTGGCTATGCCATCAGCCGCGTATTCGTCGCCCGAAGGGATTCGGGCGCGCACATGTTCAACATTCCCGAATTTGCGGGCAACGCAACGGCGATTGCTATTTCCAATGTCTATTATCCCGCCGCTGATCGGAACTTCTATGACAATCTCAACGATTGGGGAGTGCAGATGGGCCTCGACGCCTTCGGCAACGAGTTGAAGGAGTTTTGGCCCGACGTGCACAACTACTTGCAGAGGAGACACGCCCGCCACCTGCAGAAGGCAAACGATTGACCGTTTCCGGTCCAAGAATTCACTATGTGTCTCCCGCCGTGAGGTGCATCCAAATCTCGCTTTCAACAATCCAAGGTTTAGAGTTAGCAAGAAATGATTGAACAGCAGAGCAGAAGAGGCCCAAAAGGGAAAATACGGATGTGGGGGAAGATTTTGAAAACGATGCGATTATTTTGCATGGCGGTAGCGCTGGCGGGGACGTTGGGAACTACGTCGGTTCAGGCCCAGGGACCAACGAGCGCGCGGGATCGATCCCATGATGGAACGTCCGCGTGGGGTCTGGACGATGTCTCGCTACGTACCGAAGACCCTCAGCAAGCGAGCACAGCAGCGGATGAAAAATCCTCGCTGCCAGACGCACCTACGCCCCCCACCAACCCCCCAGATTCCAGTAACCCCAACGACCAGTTTGGTAAACAACCAAAAAGAATTCTGGGGATCATCCCAAATTTTCGTGCGGTCAGCGCCAACATGCATTTGCCTCCGCTGAGTTTCAAGGATGAATTCTGGCTGGCGACCCAGGATACATTCGACTACTCCGATGTCATTTTCGTGGGAGGGCTCGCGGGAATTTCGATGGCCGGCAAATCGCAGCCGTCCTTTGGGCAGGGTGGCGCCGGCTACGGCCGATACTACTGGCACCTCTTTGTCGATGGCGCCATAGAGAACTACATGACAGAGGCAATTGTGCCAGCGGCGACGAAAGAAGACCCAAGATACTACACCCTCGGCAAAGGCGGATTCGTCAAGCGGACCGGCTATGCAGTAAGTCGGCTGTTCATCACCAGGACGAATGCAGGGAACAAAACCTTCAATCTATCGGAGATCGTGGGCGCAGGAGCGGCTGCGGGCATCGGAAATGTCTATTACCCGGCAGAATCGAACCCCTTTGTGAAAACCTACCAACGCTGGGGAACGCAGGTCGGCCTCGACGGCGTGTTCAACGTACTAAAAGAGTTCTGGCCCGACATCGATCAGGCCGTATTTCGCGGAAAATATTAGTTCCCTGATTCCCGCAACCCATCCATGCAGTCAAGTTCGGCAACCGCGCGGCGGAGTCGCCTGCTCATCTTCAAGCATCGAACAAAGGTGCCACAAAATCTCGAGGCCACCGTCAGAAAAGTTACCGCCGCCGATCTCGCAGTTGGTCTCATCTGCGCCGACCGCGATGGCAATCGCATTCGCATCGATTCTTTGGATCACGGCGCGGCCAAGCTTTCCTACCACTTTCTCAACGATGAACTGCGCGTGCAGGAAGGAATTCAGGAGCCTTCAATCCAGCGGTTTCTCTCCGAAGGTTGGTACGTCTCCGCGAGCCGCGGCGCTCTATAGACTTTTCCCGGATGCCATGCGCGCCAGCACCAACGCGGTCACGTCGTTGTGCGTGGGAGCGGTCCGCGTGAAGTTCTGAATCGCCTGCAGCATATCCATGCACAGACCATGAGCGCTCAGCGCGCCCGCGCGCTCGAAGGCCCTCATCGTCCGGTCGAGCCCAAATTCCTCGCCAGCGTATTCCGTTTCCACGATTCCGCGCGACACCGCTAACAGCGCGGCCCCCGGCGCCAACGCGCACGTCGCGGCGCTCTGCGGCGCGTGGGTAAACAGACCCAGCGGTAATCCGGTCGCCTCCAGCGTTGCAATTCCCCCGTGGTCGCGCACCAGGGCCGGTGTGTGGCCCGCGCTGGCATAGCACACCGTGCCCAGATCTTCGTTGTAGCAACCAATGAACGCTGGGCAATTCCGCACTCCGCCCTCGAGAATGGTCCTGTTCATCTCGCCGCAGAGCTTCATCATCGCGGTTGCTTCGTTGAAGTCCTCTCGGCCAAAAAGCCTGGGCCCCAGAGTCCGAAACGTGCTTTGCGCCGCAAACAGAGTCTGGCGAATTTCGTCGTACCGCCCAGCCACGTCGAGCAGCGTAAAGAGCACCCGCGATGGCCCAACCCGCAGGAATTCGTAAAAATCCCCGCCCATGCGGCGGTCATAGTACAAGGCCGCGATCTCAGCATCGCGTAGCACAGGCACCGCGCAGCGGAGCGGTTCGTTTGCCACCGCGGCTCCTGTTTCCTGCCGAAAAAGCGTGCGCCAGAAGCCTGTTGCGGCCAGTAGTGGTCCACCCGGTACTGCAACACTTGGCGTCATAAGCCTGCTCTCCGCACACAGATGCCAAACGCATTAGCGGGAAAGGAAAGCTCAGTCTGAAGCAAGCGAAAAAAGGAGATTTGCATCAGTTAGCTAAATCGGCAGATCCGCCGCGATGGTTTAGTGGAGTGTGTGAGCATTCTAATCCTCGAGAGCCGACCAGACCATTAGAGAGGTACACGGTGGACCCGCGCTGATTCCAGTCCACCGATCCCAGATCCCAAAGCCAACGCGCAAGGCCTAAAATCCCATGATGTTGTAGCCGCAATCCACGTAGATCGTCTCGCCCGTGATTCCCGAGCTCGCGTCCGACGCCAGAAACACGCCCGCGCTACCTACTTCACTGACCTCCACATTGCGTTGCAGGGGCGCACGCTCGGCGTGCCCTTTCAGCATGTCACCCAGTCCCGAGATGCCGCGCGCGGCCAGCGTCTTGATCGGCCCGGCCGAAATTGCGTTCACGCGGATTTTCTTGCGGCCCAGGTCGTAGGCCAGGTAGCGCACCGTGCATTCCAGAGCGGCTTTCGCCACCCCCATGACGTTGTAATTGGGCACAACTTTTTCCGCGCCGTAGTAGGTCATGGTGATAATGCTACCGCCGTCTTCCATCAGCGGAGCCGCGGCCCGCGCCACCGCGATCAGCGAATACACGCTCACGTCGTGCGCGATGCGGAAACCTTCGCGCGTTGTGTTCACGAAATCGCCCTTCAATTCCTCCGGAGGGGCGAACGCCACGCTGTGCACCACCGTGTGCAGCTTTCCGTAGCGCGCTTTGAGCTTTTCAAAGAGCTGCGCGATCTGCTCATCCTTTGAAACGTCGCACATGAATGCTTCCGCGCCCGGCAGCGAGAGGATCAGATCCCTCGCTTCCTGCTCCATGCGCTCGTTCTGATAGGTAATGGCCATATTCGAGCCGGCCGCGTGCAGTCCCTGCGCGATCGCCCAAGCAATCGATCGCTTATTGGCGACTCCAAAAACTGCCGCGGTCTTGCCCTTAAGATCCTCAAACATGCCGAGCGCTCCTCACCGGGAAACGTAAAGGATATAACAGCCCCGAGAATCGTGATGATCGAATTCTCGGAGGATCGGCGGTTGGCCTTAAGTGCCCGACAATCCGGCATTCGGTCACGCGATGTCGTTTACCAAACCAACAAGCTCTGGAGTATTCTGGCAAAATCAGAAGCTCAGGGGTCGACCATGTGCAGGAATATCAAAACGCTTTTCAACTTCGATCCGCCCGTTACCGAGGACGAGGTTCGGGCGGCTTCGCTGCAGTTCGTGAGGAAGATCAGCGGATTTACAAAGCCGTCTAAGGCGAACGAGGCCGCGTTTCTGGCAGCGGTCGATGAGATTGCCGAAGTTGCATCGCGTCTTCTTGGCGCGCTCGAAACCACTGCGCCGCCAAAGAACCGCGACGACGAGGCCGCGAAGTCCAAAGCGCGAGCAGCGGAACGATTCGGCACCTGAGCCGAGAGTCAGCGAGTGGGCTACAGGATCCGTGGAACGAAAGCGGGCGCTCGGCGCGCCGCCATCAACAAAGTTCGTACAATTCGCGTGGCAGCTTTTCTTCGGCGCGAATGCCAGTCGACCTTTACTTCAATCCCTTTACCACGTAGGCCTCCGACAGGACGCGCACGTAGATGTAGGCATACGAGTTTCCATCGGAGGACAAGCGGGGCGTGCCCACGGACGTGATCCCGGCGCCGAAGTCCTGGCCGAAGGTCTTCCACGGCTCGACTTTCCCGGTCTTGATGTTGAGGCGAGAGACGGCCACGGGCCCCGGCCGATTGCTTCGGTTGGGAATCACATAGAGCGATGACCCGTCCTGCGTCCAGCCGATCGGGAATGTCTTCGCGTCGAGCGCTGGGATGGGATGGAATTGGCTGTCTTCGAGCGACCACAGGCCGCGTTGTCCGGTCGGCTGACGGACAGCGATGCTCTTGCCATCGGGAGAAACCACATTGCCCGCAATGCCCTCGGGAGTAACGGGCTTGGAATCGCCGCTGCTCAGGTCGATCAGATAATCGCGTCTGGCATGACCGGCCTCGATTCCCGCGGCAATCAAATGCTTCCCATCCGGCAGGAAGCGAACGGTCTGATAACTGACTGCATCGTGAGTCAGGGTTTTCGATTCGCCCGCGCCGGTCGGCACCAGAACCAAATTGCCGCCTTTCGCTGGCTTGGTGATCGCCCATTTGCCATCGGGAGAGATGGCCTCGGCAACGCCTTCGCCAATTCTCGCTGGAGGCGAACCATCGGTGTCGCGCAGGAACACGGTGTAATTCGGGCCTCCGCCATTGCCTTCTTCTTCGAAGAGAATCTTCTTGCCATCGGGGCTGATGTCGCGCAACTCCGACCATCCAAACCAGCCGAGTTCGCGTTCTTCTTTTGCGTCCGGCCCCTTGCCGCGAATATCGAGCCGCTCGCGGTTGACCACGGCCAACACGGTTCCGTTGCGCATATCCTCGAGCCACATGCTGCCGGGCACATTCGTGAGGTTCCGGAGTTTTCCGGACAGGTTGACCGCGCGGGGATTGGCGAGGTTGCCGGTGTTGGTCGACGTAAACCAAATCTCATCGCCCGAGGGCGACCAGAGAATACCTTGCAGGGAGGTCCAGCCGGAGGAGAGCTTTTTTTCCTGGCCGCTGCCATCGGCGGCAATCACGGCGAGCGTACCCTCGTCGTCGCCTCCGGTGTTTTCATGGTCGGCAAAGGCGATCCATTTCCCGTCCGGCGAAATCTTGGGATGGCTCATCCAATTGATGGTGTCGATGAGAACCTTACCTGCGGGATATTCCAGGCGCCAATGGCTGTTCTCCGGAACGTAGCGAACCACGGCCAAGTTGTCGCCATTGGCGGACCAATCGGCGTCCTGCACGTTCTCCAGCACTTCGCGCGGCGTTCCACCGCTGAGCGGAACCCGCGCCAGCGTGCCGCTGCGGGCGTAGCCTGCGTAGAACTGTGTGTTGAGGCGAATCGCCATCTCTCCGTTTTTGGAGATGGAGAGAACTTCGGCATCCTTGATGCCGAGTTCGCGCGTGCCGGGGTCGTCGGTGCGCGAGAGATAAAGCTGATTCTCGCCGCCGTCCCAGGACGCGCTGTAAACAATGCTGCCGTCCGGCGTGAAGCGCGCGTTGCCCATGAAGCCGGTGCGGAACGTGACTTGCTGGTATTCGGCCTGTGACGCAGGGTTGGCCGATTTGCCGAGCAGCCAGCCTGCGGCGAAAAGCAGGCCCGCCGTGGCAATTGCGGCTGCGCTTGCGAACAGCAGTTTGCGGCGGGGCTGGGCGGTTGCTTCGGCGGCCGCAAGTTTCGCCGTGCTGCCGGAAAGACCGGAGAGATGCCCGAGGTCGAACGCGATGTCGCTGGCCGAGTGAAAGCGCGACTCCGGATTTTTTCCAGGCAGTGATGCACGATGCGTTCCAGCGCCGGAGAAATATTCCGATTCGTTTCGCTCAGCTCGGCCGGTTCTTCCTTCAGAATCGCGCTCATCGTGTCGGCGGGCGTGGTGCCGTGGAACGCCCGCTTGCCCGACAGCATTTCGTAGAGAATCGCGCCCAAGCTGAAAATGTCGGAGCGCGCGTCGAGCGCCTGGCCCCGGACTTGCTCCGGCGACATGTATCCCGCCGTTCCCATCACCAGGCCCGCTTCTGTGCCGCCGTGGGTGGCAGTCATCAAGTTTTCAGAACCAGGATCCATCTGGGTGAGTTTGGCCAGCCCGAAGTCGAGAATCTTCAACCGCCCATCTTTCGTGATGAACAGGTTCTCCGGCTTCAGGTCGCGGTGCAGAATTCCTTTTTCGTGCGCTGCCGCCAGCCCGTTGGCCATCTGCATGGCATAGTCAAGCGCCTTGCGCTGGGGAACCGGCCCGCTCTTGAGCCGGTCGCGCAAGGTTTCGCCTTCCAATAACTCGGAAACCACATAAGGCGAGCCCTCGCCCGAGCCAATGTCGAACACGGCCAAGATATTGGGATGATTCAGCGCGGCTGTGGCGAGCGCTTCCTGCTCGAAGCGCCGCAAGCGGTCGGCATCGCGCGAGAGTGCCTGGGGCAGCACTTTGATTGCGACCTCGCGCCGCAGGCGGGAATCGCGGGCGCGGTACACCTCTCCCATGCCGCCCGCGCCTAGAAGAGAAACAATTTCGTATGGGCCCAGTTTCGTGCCGGAAGCAAGGTTCATCAGTGGGCGAAATTATACCCTGAAAGGCAGTTGTCAGTTCTCATCCACCAGCGCCGATTGCGAATGCCATCTTTCTTTGCTTCGTCTTTATCCTGCGTAGACGCGCCAGCCGCGAGAAACCTGAAACCTGAAAACTGACAACCGAAAGTCGAAAGCCGAACCCTAGTTCTCGCTTTCCACCGGCTTCGCCTTCGGAGCAGGCAAGGCTTTTGTCGGCTTGCCTGATGGCGACGGAACTGCCGGGGGCACAGGCGGCGTCGGCGGCGCGACCGCTACCGTTCCCTTGCGAATCTCAATGTCTCCCTTGTCGCAATTGATGGCGACGTGCGAGCCGTTGCTTCCAATGGACCCGCTGGCGCTCGCCTCTCGGCCATGACTTTCGGCCTTGATCTCCTCGAAGTCGCTCTGAATATCTCCCTCGCGCGTTCGCGCCTCGATCTGGAGAGCGGCCTTCGGAGGAACTGCAATCTGAACGTCGCCTTTGTGATTGTCAATCTGAATATTGCCCGGCTTCTGCACGCTGACATTGACCGACCCATTTTCGTCCTGGAGCCGCAGGTCGCCCGACAAGCCTTCGAGCGCAACGTCTTTCGAACGCGTGGTCAGGCGCATCGGCCCGGTGAGCGAATCGGCGTGCAAGTCGCTGGAATCGAGGTCCAGCCGCCCATCCAGCCGCGAAAACTCCATGTCGGTGCGCGAAGAATGGAAGTCGACGGTCTTGCTGATCCGCACCAGGCGCACGCTCTCCGTGAACTCGCCTTCCAGATGTGCCGTTCCATCCACGTCTTCGACGTCGACCTCGTTCAATCGGCCCTGGATGGTCACGTCGCCTTTTACATGCTGCAGCCGCGCCGCGCTGTGCTCCAGTGTGAGCGCCGCATTGCCAACCAAGTCATTGATATTCACTTCGCCGCGCTGGTGATTGATCTGAGCTCCGCCGCCCATGCCGTTGACGGTCACGTCGCCGTGGCGGGACGTGATCGAGACTTCCATCTCGCGCGGCACATAAACATCCATATCCATGCTGACGCCCTTGTCGCCCGCCGCTTGCGTGTTGGCGTTTAGCGCCACGCCCTTGCCGGCCGCTACCAGCGTGATGTCGGTTTTCTTGTTATAGCTGTCGGCCTGCTGCTGGTTTTCGGCATGAACCTTCTTTCGCCAGGAAACGCGAACCTTCTTATCGTCGGAGACGTTGACGGTTACAGTTCCGTGATCGTCGTTGATTTCCAGACGCGTCGCTCCTGTGGGCACATCATTGGCCAGGTCGCCGCTGTAATCGAAGGTGGAGCCGCCGAAAATGTCGTTAAAATCGTTGTCGTCGATCTGAAGATGGTCGCGAATACCTCCCCAATCCACGCGGGAAACGCCGGTGGCAATCATTCCGGCCATGATCACGAACAGAATCAGGAAAACACCGCCCACGCCGATGCCGCGGCCCGGCACCCCCGCGCGCTTGCACTGCTCGTGTTCGATGAGCTTGATGATGCCCCACAGAATGAGCAGGAGCGGCCAGAATTTACCGAACAGAATGCCAAGCCCATGCCAGTTCACGATACCCATCGTGCCCAGCAGGAACAGGATGCCGAGAAGGATCAGGACAACCGCCCCGGCAATCGAGCGCGGCCGCTGCGGCGGTATGGGCAGCTGTGGCGGAATCGGCGTCATTACTGGATTAGCCATGGTTCACCTCACTCGGAGCAGATGGCGGCACAGGCGGCGTTGGCGGCACAGGCGGCGCAGGCGGAGGAACGCTCGCGCCAGGCACCGGCGTAGTTTGTGTCGGAACAACGACGTGCCCTTCGAGCGACGCACTGCCCTGAAACAGCTTCACGCCTCCAATGACCAGCAGCAGAATCGGCCAGGTCTTGTGGAATCCCACCCTGCCGAGCGTTTCAAACAGAAACAGGAACCCGATCGTTACGAGCACTGCTGGACCCATGAGCCGGCGGGCTCGGCAGCGGGCACACTGGCAGGCTGCCACCGATAGCATCGCGTGTTGCATGGACGGCGGGACGCCCTTGTTCGTCAGTTTCTCCCGGAGCGCGACGGAGTCTCTTGGTCCCCAGTTGCGGGCAAACAGCCAACCACCGACACCAATCAGAATGAGCGGCCAGAAACGGTCGAGGCCAATCTCAATCCCCATGGTGCTGAGCAGAAATAGGATTCCCAGCAGGATGAGCACAATCGCGCCGATGGGAATCTTGTTGGTCTCAACCTTCGCGCCCGCGCCAAACGTGGCCGCCAGACCGTATGGATCAGGAGCGGGCAGGCCAGCTTGAATGGCTCTGGCGCTGCGAACCGAGTCGATGATCTGGTACACCCAAAAGAAACACAGCCCGAATCCGCAAATCATGCCGAGTGCTTCACTGCCGTTATGATCGCTGGTGCTAATGCCTGCGATCAAAAGTGCAAAGATGCCCAAGTAAGCCAACCCCTTGGCATATTGCCCGGTGTAAACCGGTCCCACCCCGAAGGGGAAGAACCCGGCCAGAATTCCCGCCACCGTGGGGTTAGGACCGCTGCCGGCAGCAACGGGCGGAGGCGGCGCAGGCGGCGCTACTGGTGTCCAGGCTCCTGCCGGCGCGGCTCCGGGCGTTCCGGAAACGAATCCCGCCGCGGGCGCGCCGCTCGCCATGCGCGCGCCAAGACAATCCTCACAATAGATCACGCCCCGCACCGGACGCTCACAGCTAGCGCACAACGCTTTCCCGCATGTGCGGCAATAGGCCACTGCTGACTGATCAGCATGATAGGCGCAGTTCATACAAACCTCCTGTTCGTGGTCACCGCAAGGCAGCTACGAGCTTCGAGCTTTGCGCTGCGAGCAACCAAATCGGAGGGCAACTCCAGTCCGGCAAACACCGTCTGGCTGTCCTCCTGCGAGTAATTGCGATCCTGTCGCTGGTCTGGTTGACCGCTGGTGTTGTCGTTGCCGCGATTTTCTTTCTTCGGCTCCGCGCTTGGCTCGGCCGGCGTGGCAGCCCGCCTCAGTTCGCGCACTTTCGATTCGATTTCATACACGAACCGGATATTGTCGTAGTACTGCACGAACTTGATCTCGGCGCTGTTGTATGCATGCCGCAGCGCCGATGGCCGCACGTCGATTTTCGCTACGTCCGAAGCCTTCACGCCCGCCGCGCTCACCATCAACGAAAAGGTGAAGAAGATCATCCCGAACGACATCACAAACCGGGGCTGACGCACAAACGCCGTGACCGGCGCGAACCACGAGTCCCACCACTCTCTCGCACGCTCGCCCAACGGAGTCGTGCTCGCTCCCGCCGAGGCTGGCGCCAGCCGCGTGCTCACCACGCCGGTCGTAGCCGCCAGAATGTTGTGCACTAAATAGGCCGGAGGCTCGACCGCCTCAAGCGACCGCAGCCATTGCTGCCCGGCCTGCGCGTCCGCGAACAGCCGACCGCAAGCTGTGCACACGCGACGGTGAGCGTCGAAGCCAGCCTTGGGCGCATCGCTCAACTGTCCTTCCATGGCATCCATCAGCAGTGCTTCAAATTCCGAGCACGCTAGCTGGGCGTCCCTGCCAGCCCGGTCCGGTCCGGGTGGGTTGGGGGTTCCGTATTTGCTTTCCTCTGACATCAAATCACCTGCCTATATGTACGTTGTAGAAGGCGCGCTAGTTCCGCCCGCCCGCGATTAATTCTTGACTTGACGGTCCCTTCCGGAACCCTCAAAGCCGAGGCAATTTCCCGGTAGTCCATGTCCTGCAGGTCGCGCAAAATCACCGCCTCCCGCAGCTCGGGAGACAGCTTTTGCAGCGCCAAATGCACCATTTCCCGCGTTTCCCGGCTCTGTACGGCTACATCCGGAGGCAAGGCGCTGTCGGCGATCTGAGCGCTCAGCGGCTGCGCGTCCTCGTGCTCGGAAACCGGCTGGTCGATCGAATCCGTCAGCCGGTCGCCCTTAGTCTTGCGGAAGTGATCCACCAGCAGGTTCCGCGTGATGGTGGTGACCCAGGTCATAAACGCGCCCTTACCGGAGTCATAGGTATTGAGGGTGCGGTAGATCTTGATGAAAACTTCCTGCGTCAGATCCTGCGCGTTTTCGGCATCGCCCGCAAAGCGGTAGCACACGTTGTAAATGCGCCGGTGGTAGCGTTGAACGATTTCCTCCCAGGCCGCGGCGTCGCCTCCAATGCAGCGACGGACCAGTAATCCGACAACCTGGGTTTCGTCCAAAACCAGACCCCGCGAAGTTTCGCCAAACAAGAGCCCCGAAGGGGCGACCCACCTTAGCCCAGCGCTTCAGCGCTGGGTAAAATGCAAACAGACGATTCAAGTCCCGGAAGGACGACCGAGTCCACGCACGCGCGTCCTGCCGTCTAACAGCACATGCTAGATACGTTTCTGTGGAACGGGAAGTTCCCTTGAATCATGGAGCTAGCGATTGTAGGGGAAATATCACGGAGTTGCTAGTCTTCAGATCGAGGAGGTCAGGAGCGCTCGTGCAGGTCTTCGCGTTTCCAAGTCTTGGGCCCCATCCGAAAACTCAATTCCTCGAAGCTTCGCCGTAGCGAGGCGCCGGGTGCCCCACCTTTCGCGCATTTCGAAAGGTGGGATTCCACGGCTCCTCCCCTCTTGGGACTTCGCCGCCCTTTTTCATCACAAATTTCCCGCGCACCCATCACTGACTTTCAACCCGCCGCGCGCGAAAATCAGAATTGACCTGTAGCAACGTAGTAGTCTGCCCGTCTCCAGAGACGGGTATTCGAGCCCGCAAAAAAGCGATCCAAAAGCGCTCTTTGACAACTCAACCGTGGCACGGAAAGCATGCAAAATAGCCGGAAACATGAAAAGTCCGCCGCTAAGTCCTTATTATTGGATACTTTGGAGTTAAGTGCTTATTTTTCAATATTTTGCGGGAAAATAGGGGGGAGGGGGGGTACCCCCCCCATTTCAGCCTGGGAGCATCCCCGAAGAACGAATTCTGACAGCGCAAGAAGGGAGCCGGAAGCCCAAGGCTCTTACTGGCAATTGGGTACTGGCAACTGACAACTGAGAACTACGAGAATCTGACCTTCACATCCGGGCCCTTCTCCAGATGGATGCTGTCAATGAACCGTACGCGTCCCGTCTTCAAAGTCAGAATCACCGATGACGTCCGCGTCCCTTCGCCAAAGAAGCGCACGCCTTTCAGCAGCGCGCCTTCGGTAACGCCGGTGGCGGCAAAAATCAGTTGTTTGCCGGGGGCCAGGTCTTCCGCTTCATAAATCTTGTTCTTGTCTTTGATCCCCATCTTGACGATGCGTTCTTCAAGTTCCGGCTTATCGATGACCAGCCTGCCCTGCATGTATCCGTTCAGGCAGCGAACCGCAGCAGCAGTGATCACGCCCTCCGGCGCACCGCCCGAGCCCATCACCGCGTGCACTCCGGTTCCGATCACGGCCGCGGCGATGCCCGCCGACAAATCGCCGTCGCCGATCAGCCGGATGCGCGCGCCCGCCTTGCGGATATCGGTGATCAATTTTTCGTGCCGCGGACGGTCGAGCACGACGACGACAAGATCCTCTACGCCGCGATGCATCCGCCGCGCAATGTTTTTCAGATTGACATGCACGGGCGCGTCGAGTTCCACCGCGTTTTTGCACGACGGCCCGACCACGATTTTTTCCATGTAGCAGTCAGGAGCATGCAGCAATCCGCCCTTTTCCGAAGCTGCTAGCACCGTGATTGCGCCCGGCGAGCCAGTGGCGCACAGATTGGTCCCTTCGAGCGGATCAACTGCGATGTCAACGTGCGGAACTTCCTGCCCGTCGGGGAAAGTGCTGCCGACCTGCTCGCCGATATAGAGCATCGGCGCCTCGTCGCGCTCGCCTTCGCCGATCACGATGGTGCCGTGCATCGGAACCGTGTCCATGGTCTTGCGCATGGCCTCGGTTGCCACTTCGTCGCTCAGTTTGCGATCGCCCTGGCCCATGGTGCGCGCCGATTCAATCGCAGCGTTTTCCACCACGCGTAGAAATTCGAGCGCCAGATCGCTCTCGATGTTTTGTCCGAAACTTTTTGCGTGTGGTTCTGGACGAGCAGGGTTGACTTGGGTTGGCATGAGGTCTCCTATGATTGAACCGCAACAGCCTGACCGCGATCGTTTTGAATGCCGCGGACAGCGCGACTTTAGACGCGACTTGGAAATATAGCCCTTCCGGGCGATATATGGAAGTGAATGGCGACACAGTCGCACGTGACGTAGATTACGCCGCGAGCCTGCGTTCCCGAGGCGGTGAGTCTGCTAACCTTTGGCCATGAACACCGAACTCCGAGAACCTGCCTACCTGCTGACCGAGAAACAGGTCGCCGACAAAAGCGAGATTGCCCGCCGCTTCCTCGATGCGCGGACGCGCTTGAACGCGAACGTCGATAAAGCCGACAACATCCTCGTCAAACGCTTCTACAACATCGATCACAACGCCTATCTCGAAGGAACAGTCCCCGCCAAGTACAAGGAGATGATGGGTCTGACGGCTTCGGCGTGCTTGCGCTGCGACGATTGCATCCATTACCACGTCATCCAGTCGTATCGCCTGGGCGCGACGCGGGCCGAGCAGGAGGAAGCGGTCAACGTGGCGCTGGTGGTCGGCGGCAGCATCGTGATTCCACACCTGCGGCGCGCGTATGAACTGTTGACGGAGTTGTACGGCTGAGTGGTCGGCGCAATCCCTCAATCGATTACAGAATCGCGGCTACAATCCGGTCCCGAAGACTTCGACTCCTTGGGAAGATTCATTTCGCCGTCACAATTCCAAGTTTGCACTATACTTAATTCAAGACATTTGGTGGGTGATCAGAAAGCCACACAGTTTGCGCTCTTTCATTGTCTGCTCCTGCAGGCGAAGGGTGCATCCAATATGGCAATGTCGTCAACGACCCGACGACCGCCAGTGGCCAGTTGACCTGCGAGTGAGGGAATCCCATGACACTTCCTCGAGTTCTATCTCCCTTCCTAATCGTCCTTGCGTGCGCTCTTGTGTCACTGGCCCAGGAGAAACCTTCCGACATTCCCCAGGAAGTGCCTGTCCCGCAACTGTCGCCCGGATCGGCGCGCAAACCCGCCATGGTTCCTGCTGCTCCCGATCAGCCTGCGCAGGTTGTGCCTCTCACCGTGCCGAAGCAAACGTCCTTGCAGGTGGCTCTGGACGAGGAACTGCGGGTGAAGCGCGTGGGACAGAAGGTCTCCGCCCGGCTGGTTGATCCCATCTACGCTTTCGACCGGCTTGTCGTGCCGGCGGGGTCCGAGGTGCAAGGTCAGGTTACGAAGATTGAGTCGCTTTCGGGCACACGCCGCACTCTTGCCGGCCTGAATGCTGATTTCACGCCAGTGCGCAACGTGGAAGTCACTTTCAGCGCTCTCGTTCTCTCTGACGGAAAGCACATGGCCCTTCACACCAGCGTGGCGCCTGGCTCGGGGCAGGTGATGCAGTTTGTGAGCGCGCCCGAGAAGGATCCGAAGAAGTCTGTCAAAGAGGTTGCCACCCAGAAGACCAAAGAAGCGAAGCAACAGGCGCGCGATCAGTGGAACAGAACGATGAAGCAGCTTAAGACGCCCGGTCGCATGCATCGTCTGGAGCGCTATGCTGAAGCGCAGCTTCCCGTGCATGCGCAGTACATTCCAGCGGGGACTGTCTATTTTGCCGAACTTGAAGATCCGCTTGATTTCGGAACCGAAACTTTACCCGCCAACAAGGCGGCGTTGATCGGTGGCCCGTTGCCAGAGGGCAGCGTCGTCCATGCCCGGCTGCTGACGGCGTTGACTTCGGCGACCGCGCGGAAGGGCGAGCAGGTCGAGGCTGTGCTGTCGCGTCCGTTGTTTGACGGCGACCGCCTGGTCTATCCGCAGGGCAGCCGGTTACTGGGTTCGGTCGGCCAGGTCCAGCCTGCCCGCCGCCTGAAGAAGAATGGCCAGCTGCGCATTGCTTTCCATCAAGTCGTATTGCCCGACGGGATCGAACAAAAAGTTCAGGCGGCTCTCGTTGGCGTGCAGGCAGGCAAGGATGGCAACGTGAAATTGGACTCTGAAGGCGGGGCCGAGGCGACCACGTCCAAGACACGCTATGCGAGTGTGTCGCTGGCGCTTGGCCTGGCGGCTTTAGGTTCCAGCGATCGAGATGGCGACGGTGGCGGGCCCGGCGTCACCGCGGGGAATTCTCGCGGGTTTAGACTGGTGGGCGTCGTCACGAACCTGCTGGCGCGGTCACGCGGCTTTGAATATGCGACGGGCGTGTACGGAGCCGCTCGCTCGCTCTACCAAAACTTCCTCACCCGCGGGCACGAGGTCGTGTTTCCAAAGAATACCGCTATGGTTATCGGCATCGGGACGCGCGCCGCGGCTGACACTCCAGCAGCATCGGCACAACTGTCTTCTGCGAATTCCGGGGTTGGTCAATAGCGAGTCAAAGCGAAAAATCCTTCCCGAATCAGAATGCATCCACGCCTGTCACGCTCGATCCGATAATCAGCGTGTGGATGTCGTGGGTGCCCTCGTAGGTTTTCACTGACTCCAGGTTCATCAGGTGGCGCATGATCGGGTAGTCGTCGGCGACGCCGTTTGCGCCCAGAAGGTCCCGCGACATGCGCGCGCATTCGAGGGCCATCCAGACATTGTTTCTTTTCGCCATCGAAATGTGCTGGTGCTCGACCTTGCCGGCATCTTTCAGACGCCCGACTTGCAGAATCAGCAGCTGCGCTTTCGTGATCTCGGTGATCATCCATGCCAGCTTTTCCTGAATGAGCTGGTGCGAGGCAATGGGCTGGTCGCGGAATTGTTTGCGGAGCAGGGAATACTGCAGTGCGCAGTCATAGCAGGCCATGGCTGCGCCCACGGCGCCCCACGCGATGCCATAGCGAGCCTGGTTCAGGCACATTAGCGGAGACTTCAGGCCGCCGGTGCCGGGCAGCAGATTCGACTCGGGGATCCGAACATCCTGCAGGGACAAGCCTGAAGTGACCGAAGCACGCAGCGACCACTTGCCGTGAATGTCGTCGGCCTTGAAACCGGGCCTGTCGGTCTCGACGAGGAAACCGCGAACAGTGTCCTTCTCATCCTCGACCTTGGCCCAGATCACAGCGAGATCGGCGATCGAGCCGGAGGTGATCCACATCTTCTCGCCGTTCAGCACGTACTCCTTGCCAACTTTTTTCGCGCGCGTGCGCATGCCGCCCGGGTTCGAGCCAAATCCCGGCTCGGTCAATCCGAAGCAACCGATTTTGTCGCCTTTCTGCAGACCAGGCAGCCAGGTATTTTTCTGATCGTCGGATCCGAAGGTGTAGATCGGATACATTACCAGCGCCGACTGCACGCTCACGAACGAGCGAACACCGGAGTCGCCGCGCTCCAGTTCCTGCGTGACGAGTCCATATTCGACGTTCGACATCCCAGCGCACCCATAGCCGTTCAGCGACGCGCCGAAGAAGCCCAGATCGGCCATCGGCTTGACCAGTTCGCGAGGAAATCGTCCGGCGCGGTTGCACTCCTCAATGATGGGGACGAGGTTCTCCTCGATGAACTTGCGGGCGGTTGCGCGCACCAGGCGCTCGTCGTCGCTCAGCAGGGAATCGAAATTGATGAAGTCTACACCGCGGAATTTGATGGCTGGCATTGGTAATCACCCCAGAGGATTGCGCACCGCAAACCATCCAAGCTAGCAGACGGTTATCAAGGTTCGCAACGCGTCGAGTTATGACCGTGCCCATGGGTGCGCGTGAAAGACGGCGGATCACATCCAAACCCGGTGCTGCCCGTTACAATCGACGAAAGATATGAACGATATCGGCCGCCTGTTCCAAGCCTTCCTTGCGCCAGCCATCTTTGTTTCTGCGACATCGCTGCTCATTCTCTCCATCAACGTCCGTCTTATGGGGATCGTCACTCGACTGCGTCAGTTCGTCCATGCAAAACACGACGCCACCCGGAGCGGCCGCTTGCAGGAAGCTGAAGCTTACAGCACGCAGATCGCGTCCATTGAAAAGCGCGCGGAAATCATCCGCCTCAGTTTCCTTTTCGCACTGATTTCTCTTGCCGCAACCATAACTTCATGTCTGCTGCTGGGGCTTGGCCTCTACGTCAACGGTGCGGCGCTTGCGGCCGTGATCGTTTTTGTTGCGGCTATGATCTGCCTTTTGGTTGGAACACTGTATTACCTCCGCGAGGTCATGGCCGCTCTCAGTTCTGTGCGGAATGAGCAGCGCGACTTGCATTTTATGGACCTGGGAGCGCATCCGGAAGCGCGACCCCACGACCCTTTGTAAGAGGCAGACCGATCCGCCCGGCTGAATCCCTGCGATAGGCGGCGCAACCGAGAACTCTCCTTGCTTACCATTCCGATGTGAAAACGAATTCAACATTGCTGGAAATCCGGCTCCCAGAGCGGAATCTGCGTGCTTTTTGCGGATACCGCGTATACACTTGCCAGTCCGGTCGCCTCTCCGCCAAGTCCCGCATTGACACCTGTTTCGACGGCAAGCGGCACATTTTAGGAACATGAAAGAAGAGGCCCAAGAACGATGGTTCGCATAACGGCAGTGGTTCGAATTCTCATCCTAGGTGGCTTGGTATTCACCACTCTAGCCTTCGCCCAAACCAACAAGAGCAAAACAATTGAGACTTATCCTTCTGGCTTCGCGATTTCGCAGCGCGCGTCGGACCTGCCGATCGAACAATCCATCCGCGTGGAAGAGCAAATCCACGAGCCCGGCCCAAGTCCGCTGCGCTGGAAGGCCGCCGGCGGAGCGTCACAACAAGATTCGGTCCTGCAGAAGGAAGCCAAGCCGCTGGTGTCAGCGGTACCCGGCGTGAGCTTCAGCGGTATCCCCTCGCCGGGATACGTGCCTTCCGATTCCAACCTGGCCATTGGTCCTAACGACATCGTGGAAGTAGTCAATGTGCAATTTGCTGTATACAGCAAAACCGGTGCGACTCTGGCCGGGCCGACCAATATCCAGACCTTACTTGCTCCAGTCGGCGGCGTCTGTTCAGGCACCGTCGGCGATCCCGTGGTGCTTTATGACCGACAGGCCGACCGCTGGGTCATTAGCATGATCGGAAGCGATGGTACCAACTACGGGGAATGTGTTGCCGTGTCTAAGACCAGCGATCCAACCGGGGCCTACTACCTGTATGGCTATGCGGCGTTTGGATCGAACCTGAACGACTACCCCAAGCTGGGCACGTGGGCCACCACCACGAATAGTGCGTATCTGTCTACTTACAATATCTTCAGCAGCACCGCCTTCCTGGGCGCGGATCTCTGCGGTTTCGACCGGAGCAAGATGCTGGCCGGAAATGCATCGGCAGCCCTTCTTTGCCAGATGACTCCCGATTCGGAAGGCAGTTATCTGCCCTCCGATATGGATGGCCCGACTCCTCCGGTCAACGGCACGCCAGGACTTTTCATTACATGGCAGAACAACAATCCCGGGCAGCTGTACCTGCGTAAGCTCACGCTGAACTTCTCGGCGGGCACGGCCACGCTTTCATCGCCGACGACGATTAGCGTGGCGAACACGAATCTTGCTTGCGGGGATGGCGGCCAATGCGTTCCGCAGGAAGGGACAACGCAGACCCTCGACACGCTCGGGGACCGCATGATGTACCGCTTCGCCGTACGGCACTTCTCCGACCACGACCGCGCGGTGGTGAATCACGCTGTCGGCGTCAATTCCGGCGGGACTCCGGTCGCGGTTCGGTGGTATGAGCTTTATGATCCCGCGGGAAGCGTAACTTTGAATCAGCAGGGAACCTACGCTCCGGACTCGACGTACCGCTGGATGGCGAGTCTGGCTGAGGATAAGGTCGGCGATATCGGGATGGGGTACAGTGCATCCAGCAGCAGTATCTATGCCGGCATTCGATTTACCGGACGGGAGCCAGGCGACGTCTTAGGGACGATGGAGGCGGAAAACAATATTGTCTCGGGCACGGCAGCGCAGGTTGGCACGTATGCTTACCGCTGGGGCGACTACACCGCGATGCAAGTGGACCCGACTGACGATTGCACCTTCTGGTACGTGGACCAATACCAGACGGTGACAGGCGAGGGCGATTGGTCCACGTACATCTCATCGTTCGCGTTCCCGACTTGCACAGGCTTGCCGGCCTTCTTCCTCGCCGCATCTCCAGGCTCGGTCTCGGTTGGGGAAGGCGGCAGCGGGACGAGTGCCATCAGCATCGCTCCCGAAAATGGTTTCAGCGGCAGCGTGACATTTAGTGCTTCGAATCTGCCGGGCGGAGTGACGGCAGCGTTCAACCCGAATCCCGCAACCTCAACCAGTACCGTGACCTTCACCGCAGGCGCCACAACGCCTGTGGGTACTTACACTGTGAATGTCAACGGCGTTTCTGGAACCGTGCACGATACGACGAGCTTGCAAATCACCGTTACAGCCGCGCCGGCCGTTACCCTGTTGCCGGGGTCTCCAACATGGGGCAACGATATCGTGGGAGGCACATCCGCGGCGAAGAGCATTACTCTCACGAACACTGGCGCCGCGACGCTGATCATCAACAACATCGTTGCCAGCGGCGATTTTGCCATCAGCCAGACGACTTGCGGCAGCACGCTGGCGGTATGGAAGAACTGCGCCATCAAGGTCACGTTTACTCCCACTCAGGTTGGAGTGCGTACGGGGAGGCTTACGATCACCGACAACGCTCCCAACAGTCCGCAGAGTGCGCCGCTGACGGGTACCGGTACCGTGCAGGCGACACTGGTACCGGTGAGCGCCACCTTGCACGCAGAGAAGGTGGGCAAGGGCAGTCCCGCCAAGGTATTCACGCTTGCCAACAAACAAAGCGTTGCAATTACCGGCATCTTGATTTCGACGACGGGCGACTTCAGTGTCTCGACGACGACCTGCTCTACGAGTCTGGCGGCCAAGTCCAGTTGCGAGATCAGCGTGATTTTCACGCCGACGCAGACGGGGACGCGGACCGGGACGTTGCAAGTGAGTGACAGCACGGTCACCAGCCCGCAGACGTCAAGTCTGTCGGGAACCGGCGATTAGCTATGGTCTTCAAGCGCGGGGCTGCGAGGGCAGCCTCGTTTTTTGTCTTCTCGGGCGCCATTCACGGTTTCTGCCCGATGCGGCCATTCGTGTAGAATCTTGGGGGCGAGTACGCTGCACCGATTCTCGTGTGTTGATCCCGCCGGGCGGATTGCAATCTGGACCGGCGTTTCCTCGATACTCCCTAATTACCCGGTAGAACCGCGGCCACTGGCTGGCGGCACATTCCTGTCAGGAGAAATGAATGAAGATCGCAAAAACGGCCGACCGCAAGAAGGTCATGGACACAACGAAATCCACCGCCTGTCCGAAGTGCGGCAAAGACACACGGATCGTGAAGCGCATGAAGGACCGCGAGCGCGGCGTGCCAGGCGGCATCTACATCTCGTGCTCGGGCTGCGAGTTTTTCGAGAAGCTGTAGAAAATCAGTTCTCAGTTCCCAGTTCTCAGTCAAACCGGGTGAAGGACGGTGATGAGGCGAGGATAATGGCCGATGAATCTGGCGCGCTCGACGGATTCGTGGAACCAAGGAATTGGGAATCAAGAGCTGGGAACGTGGATCTGAGAACTAGGAGGTCAATACTGCCTTAGGCCGCCAGTTGGCCTAGAATCGCACGCGCTTCGGCGGCGGGATCGGTGGCTTCGGTGATTGGACGGCCCACTACGATGTAGGTCGCTCCGGCGGCAATCGCTTCCGCCGGGGTGACAATGCGGGCCTGATCGTCGTGGCCGCTTCCGGCCGGGCGAACGCCTGGCGTTACGATCGCGAAGTCATTGCCGAACTCTTGCCGCAGCGCGCCGCATTCGTGCGCGGACGCGACCACGCCTTTATACCCGTTCGATAGCGCCAACGCCGTTAGCCGCAGCACCTGATCGGTCACTCCTCCGCGCAGTCCAAGCGTTCCGAGGTCGGAGTCGTCCAGGCTCGTCAACACCGTCACCGCCAGCACCAGCAGTTCGGAGTTCACACCCTGCGCCGATTCTGCCGCCGCTCGCAGCATCTTTCCCCCTCCGCCGGCATGCACGGTCAACATACTCACGCCTAGTTGTGCCGCCTCACGCACGGCAGTTCCCACTGTATTTGGAATGTCGTGATACTTGAGGTCGAGAAAAACACGGCGGCCCGATGCGACCAACTCGCGCACGGTCCCGGGGCCTTCCGCGGTATAGAGTTGCATCCCGACCTTGTAGGCCGAAGCAGAGTCGCCGACGGCTGCCACGATCTTCCGGGCAGCCGCGGCCGTCGATACATCCAGGGCTACGATGAGACGCTCTCGCGGATCCATCGCTGCCGAGTTTATCGGGTTTAGTTGATATTAGCTACAGGTTGCAGTTGCGCCACGGTGGTGGGCTGATAGAGGTCCACGCGGACCTTCTGCAAACCGCGCTCTTTGAATCCCAGCGCACGGGCGGCATTGTAGGAGACATCGATGATCCGGCCGTCCACAACTGGACCCCGGTCGTTGATTCGTACCACCACAGTTCGGCCGTTCCTCAGGTTCGTGACCTTGACGAACGTCCCCAGCGGAAGCGAGGGGTGTGCGGCTGTGAAATCGCGCATGTCGTAGGGCTCACCGCTGGCTGTTTCTTTGCCCTGGAAATAGTCTCCGTACCAGGACGCGGTCCCTACTTGGTAAGGCTGGGACTTCTTTGCCTTCTTGATTGTATGACCGCTGGTCGAGATGACCGGCGGGTTTGTGACCTTGGCGGCTTCCAGGCTGCTTGGCCCGGATGCGGCTCCGGCCCCCAGACTGGCGATTGAGAAAACCAACGCCAGGCTTTCGGCGAAACGTCGTCGCATTCAGTTACCTCCCACTTGGAAAGTCGGTTTCTGGTCGTATGCTCCTTTGTCAGACGATTGTGAAATGCTACGGGGATTGGCCGCCGCTGTCAATCAGAAAAATCCGGTAGATAATTAACTAAATAGTAATTAATCAATAGTTTAGCCCAGTGTAATGTCTGGTTTTTAGATGTATGTCGTTGAAACGAGTCGGGGGGGTTTATTAACTATTGAGTAACTCAGGATGTAACAGGGGTCCAAGGGATTTTCGTTCGTGCCATGGAATGTTGCACTTACGCGATTTAGTTTTTTAACTACATTATATTCAATATCTTACCGGGTAATCTTATTACCTAATGGTAAATAGTTGGCCCTATTCCATTTGTCCCAAACGGCAAATCCGTTCTGAATCTCATCCCGCTGGCGACTGGGACCCGGAAGTAGAGTTTCCACCTTTCAGCCTTTCGTTTACAGTGAGTCATATGCCCCCTGCACCTCTGGTCGTGCTGACGATCGCCGGCTTTGATCCGTCGTCCGGGGCGGGTATAACCGCCGACATCAAGGTGATCGCCGCGCACGAGTGCTATGGGATTGCCTGCGCCACAGCCCTCACGGTCCAATCCACGCAGGGGGTTCGCCGGGTCCAGGCAGTGGATCCGAAAATCATTGTCGAGACTCTCGCCGAACTCGCTTCGGACTTCGGCATCGCCGCTGTCCATATTGGGATGCTGGGAAACGGGAAAGTCGCCATGGCGGTCGCCGATTTCCTCGCCCACGCGAAACCCCCGCATGTCGTGCTCGACCCCATCCTCAAGTCGAGTTCAGGAGCCGATCTGCTCGATCCCGCGGGAACGTGTGTCCTCATCGAGCGCCTTTTGCCCCTAGCCGAACTGGTCACTCCGAACCTCGATGAGGCCATCGCCCTTACAGGTATGACTGGCACGACCGCAGCGAAAGAGGCCGCCGCAGACACCGCTAGCGCTCCTTCCAGCACGGGCTCAGTCGGCCCCATGCGCGAGGCGGCGCGGCGCCTTCACTCCTTCGGGGCTGCCAACGTCGTCGTCACCGGAGGCCATCTAGACAAAGCCATCGACCTGCTCAGCTTTACGACCGCTCGTGGAATCGAAGAGGAAGTCTTCAAGGCTCAGCGGCAGCGCTCGACTTCCACGCACGGCACCGGGTGCGCTTTTTCGACGGCCTTGGCGTGCCATCTTGCGCTTGGTCGCGGACTTCCCGAGGCCGTTCTTCTCGCGAAAGCCTACGTCGTAGCGGCCATCGCCAACGCACAGCCGCTTGGTCACGGAGCGGGTCCGTTGCACCACCTGTTCCGCATGCACGAGCAGCGCCGACCCAGCGCAGTCGTTTCGGAAACAGAACATGTTCATTCACGGAAATGAGACGGTCGAGCGAAATAAGCGAAAAAGAAGAGGGAAGTGGAACGCGATCCGAAGCGGGAGTTACGAAGTCTTCTTCAGCAGCAGGCCGGCAGCGAAGCCGGCGATTCCCGCCAGCAGCCACTCGATCCGCCAGAGCTGAACCGCCTGCCAATCCAAGGGTGTTCGCGCGGTGAAAAGCACGCCTACGCTAAGGGTTGCCAGGAGGCAGAAAGCGCCGAACAGGAATGCAATCAGAGAGGGCGTGGCGAGCCCAAGGCGCTTGCCGAGAGCCGTGAATTCCGTCAACCCGGGAATTTCCGCTTCCTGGGCGGCGCTCAGGGGACGACTAGCCCCGCAGCAATGGCAGTAACGCGAACCGACGATGAACTCGGTGCGGCATTCTTGGCAGGTTTCGCTACGCTCCTGACCGACAACCTTCTCAGGAGCCGGTGGCCGCCAAAACTCGTGGCGAACGGGATTTGCCATTTCTGCCATGGGAAACTGCCCCTTATCTAGAGTTTTTAATGGCACGTAGATAACCAAAGCATCTGATTACAAAAACGGCAGTTATAGAGCGGTCAATGGGGGAGGATGACCGCGCGACGGGCAAGAATTACGCAACGAAAGCCGAAATTCCCCTCCATCTTGCCCGACTTCGGACTGTTTTGGACGTACCCGCTTTGATTCCTGCGACTGTGGACATTCCCACAATGCCCAACTGGGTCCCCGGGGAAGGTTACCCCCGAACTTGATCGGGTAAACTGGGGTTGCTTGGCGATCGTCAGATTTCGGTTCCGGTTTGTTTCCAGGCTTGTCCTTTCGGGGCTCGCCCTCCTGATCCTGATCACCGTCGCCTCCATCAAGAGCGCTCAGGCCGCCGGCCCAGCCGCACCTAGCGCGCTTCGGCCCGCTGATCCTCTCAATGCCGCCGCCGTCGACCACTATTACAACCTTGATCATGACGCTGCCGTTGAGGACCTCGAGAAGATCGCGGCGCGGCATCCCAACGACCCGTTTGCCCTGAACCATCTCCTCTCAGCGACACTGATTCGCGAGCTCTACCGCATGGGAGCCATCAACACGGGCGATTATGCCAACGACAGTTTTATCGGCACAGCTCACCGCCCCGCCGATCCGGCTCAGAAGGCACGCATCAGACAACTGGTGGCGCAGGCTGAAAAGTTGGAAAATGCCGAGCTTTCCCACAACCCCGATAACATTGACATGCTCTACGCCCGCGGCGTTACCCGCGGACAGTTTGCGATCTATACGGCGCTCATCGAACGCGCCTGGTTCTCCTCGCTCCGGAATGCGGTGGGGGCGCGCCACGACCACGAGCGTGTCCTTGAACTCGACCCGAAGTACACGGACGCCAAACTCGTCGTCGGCAGCCACAACTATGTTATGGGTAGCCTGCCGTTCACGGTCAAAGTCGCTGTAGCGCTCGTGGGACTAAGCGGCGACAAACAAAAAGGCATTCAATATCTCTATGATGCCTACCACTCCAATGGGGAAACCAGCGTCGACGCCGGCTTGGTCCTGCTTGTCTTCCTGCGACGCGAGCATCGCAACGCTGAGTCGCTTGAAGTTGCCAGAGCACTCGCCCCCCGCTTCCCCCGCAATTATCTTCTGCCTCTCGAGCAGGGCAACCTATTGCGCGTCATGGGTAAGCTCGACCTCGCCGAGCAGCAATATCGCACCGTTTGGCAAAACGGACGCGAGGGGAAATACGGACCCCTGCATTACGAACTGGCGGCGCTCGCACTGGGCGACCTGTTGCGCGGCGAGAAGAAATATGCGGCCGCAGCAGCCGCCTATGAGCAGGTCAGCGAGGTTGCCAATGCTGATCCCGAGTTCCTGCAGAAAGCCAACCTTGGGGCTGGGGAAATGTATGACCAGCTCCAGAACCGCGACCTTGCCGTAAGGAAGTATGCGGCTGTCGTCGCCGTCAACTCCGGCAGCGCCGAGGCGGATAAAGCTCGCCAGAGACTGAAAGTCGCCTACCGGGAGTAGGAGCCTTCGACTCCGCTGGCTGTTCGTAGGGAACAGCAAGCTCCGCTCAGGATGACATGGGAAGATCTCGAACGGCCCCGGCACCCGTCAGCGTTGGAACATTTCCTCGCGCCCGTTCGTATAATGCAGTGTGGGAGGCGACCATGTACTGCAACGCATGCGGCCAAGCCATCGCGGATCAAGCCAATTATTGTTCTCACTGTGGACACACCGTCGGCCATTCTTATTCGGCGACACGGCTGATTCGTCCCCGCTTCGACCGTAAGATCGCGGGCGTATGCGCCGGGGTCGCCCACCATCTCGACCTCGATGTTTCCCTGGTCCGCATCCTCTGGGTCTTCCTGACCTTTGCCGCGGGATTTTTCCCCGGTGTATTTGCCTACATTCTTGCCTGGATCGTCATGCCCGAGGAGCCGGCCGTACTGCCCGCTCCCGCCGGCGGGCAACAGCAGCCGGTTGTGGGCTGAAATCTCCAAGGAATGCCTGAAGGTTTGATACCCTGACAGCGCATGCAAAGCCTGCGCAGCGATGACGCCGAAATTTTCTATGAAGTTCAGGGCCAAGGCCCTGCTGTAGTTCTCCTCCATCCCTTTCCCGTGCACCATGAATTCTGGCTACCTGTAATTCCGGCGCTTGAGTCGCGCTATCGGCTCATCCTTCCCGACCTTCGTGGACACGGCGACTCCGGAGTGGGCCAAGGTCCGGCGCTTATGGCCAAACACGCCGCCGACATCGCCCGCGTCATGGACGCGGCCGGAGTGGGCAAAGCCGCTTTTATCGTGTGCTCCATCGGAGGCTATATCGTGTTCGAATTCTTGAGACGTTTTCGCGCGCGCGTTTCTGCGCTCGCCTTGTGCAACACGCGCCCTCAGCCGGATGCGCCTGAGGCCCGCGCCGATCGCCTGAAGGCTGCCGAGGCAGTTCTGCAGCAGGGAACGGAACAATTTCTGCAGGGAATGATCCCCAAGCTCCTCGGTGCAACCACCGTTTCCTCGCGTCCCGACCTGGTCGAGGGAGCGCTGCGCATGATGCGCAAAATGTCGGCCGAAGATATCAGCCAAGTGCAACGCGGTATGGCCGAGCGTCCCGATTCCGTCCGTGACCTCGAGCACATCAACCTGCCCACGCTAATCGTTATCGGAGAAGAAGACACGTTCTCAACCGTCGCCGATGGCGAACTGATGCGCCAGAACATTCCCGGCAGCCGATTGAAAATCATCCCCAAAGCCGGCCACTACGCGCCCTGGGAGCGCCCGGAAGCCGTCGCGCCGCTGCTGCGCCAGTTTTTGGATTTCGTGCCGTTGATATGACAGGTCTTTAGTTCGAGTCAAAGCCGAGCGCTGAGAGCCAAGTGCCAAGAGCCAAGAGCCAAGAGCCAAACCTGTGATCCTCGTCCTGTGCTCCGGGCGCGGGCTCTGCTAAAATCGCCCCGTCATGATCGAAGCATTCCTGGTTCCAGAAAACACGGTCGTTACTGCCAAGGGAGACGGCCTCGCGCTGGACCTCGGTACGGCTTCCACGCGGGTCTTCCTGCTTAATCTAGGCATTACCGACATCATCGAGCAGGAAGCGCTCGACGTGAGCATCCAAGGTTCCGCCGACAGCACTACATTCGATCCCAAGGCCGTTGCGGCCTTCCCGCAGAAGTTTTATCGCGGAGAAAGCCCCCTGCTCCTCGATCTTTCCACCAAGCCCGAAGTGAAGGCGATCCGCGCCCATTGGGAGGTCAACCGCTGGGGCCGCGGCACGGAAACGCCCAGGTTCGAATTCTGCCTAACTGTCCGCGAAGTGCCGCACGAAATCCTGGCCGAGGCCAATCGCGGACGGAATTAGAGCAGGTTAGAGGTCAGAGGTCAGATTGCAAAGGTAAAGAACAAACTCGTCAGTTGAGGGTTTCACCTTTGCAATCTGACCGCTTACCTCTGACCTCAATCCCGGCTCAACCTTTCCTGAAATTTCGGCTATAGTCTCCTTCATGCCGGGCCCGAAGCTAAGCTCCACTCGCCGCTCATTTCTTCAGACTGCAATCATCGGCGGAACTGCTGCAGGCCTGACCCCAATCTACCCAGCCCTCGCCGCCGCGCGTGCCACAGCTGCGCCCGCCGGCGAGGCTCAGAGCGCTCCATCTGTGAAACCGTTCGAACTCGACGAGATTACGATCGCTGACCTGCAGGACGGCATGAAATCCGGCCAGTTCAACGCTCGATCGCTGACCGAGAAATACCTCGCGCGTATCGAAGAAGTGGACAAGCGGGGCCCGAAGTTAAACAGCGTCATCGAACTGAATCCCGATGCGCCTTCGATTGCCGACGGGCTCGACGAAGAGCGCAAGGCCAAACACCCGCTCGGCCCGCTGCACGGTATTCCCGTGCTCATCAAGGACAACATCGCCACTGACGACCGCATGATGACTACGGCCGGATCGCTGGCGCTCGTGGGAGCGAAAGCGCCGAAAGATTCTTTTCTGGCGCAGAAGTTGCGTGCTGCCGGCGCAGTCATCCTCGGCAAGACCAATTTGAGTGAATGGGCGAACATGCGCTCCAGTCACTCCACCAGCGGTTGGAGCGGTCGTGGTGGCCTGACCCGAAATCCTTACGCCCTCGACCGCAACCCCTGCGGCTCAAGCTCCGGAACTGGCGCCGGGATCTCCGCGAACCTTGCCGCTATCGGCATCGGCACCGAAACCGATGGCTCCATCGTTTGCCCGTCGTCGTCCAATGGGCTTGTCGGAATCAAACCCACGGTTGGCCTCGTCAGCCGCGCAGGAATTATCCCGATTTCGCATTCGCAAGACACCGCCGGCCCCATGTGCCGCACCGTGCGCGATGCCGCCATTCTTCTGAGCGCACTCACCGGAGCCGATCCTGACGACGAGGCAACGGCCGCCAGCGTCGGTAAGGCGCAGATCGACTACGCGCAATACTGCGATCCAAACGGATTGAAAGGCGCGCGCCTCGGCGTGGCCCGAAAATACTTCGGCTTCAGCGACACCGTGGATGCTCTTATGGAGCAGGCGCTCGACGCCATGAAAAAACAGGGCGCGACGCTGGTCGATCCCACCGACATTGAAGCCTTCGGCAAGTTCGACGACACGGAACTGCTCGTGCTGCTCTATGAACTGAAGGCCGACTTGAATACATATCTCTCGCGTCTGTCGGGCGCACCGGTACGCACTCTGAAAGAGGTTATCGACTTCAACGAGCGCAATCGCGAAAAAGAAATGCCCTACTTCGGCCAGGATTTATTTCTAAAGGGCGAGGCGAAGGGGCCGCTCACCGAGAAAGAGTACCTCGATGCGCTGGCGAAGAATCATCAACTGACGCGCACTGAAGGCATTGACGCGCTCATGGACAAGCACCACCTCGATGCCATCGTCGCGCCCACGGGCGGCCCGGCGTGGCTCACCGATCAGGTGAATGGCGACCACTCGACCGGAGGCAGTTCGAACGCCGCCGCTGTGGCGGGCTATCCCAATATCAACGTGACAGCCGGTTTTCTGTTTGGGCTGCCGGTCGGGATTTCTTTCTTTGGACGTGCCTGGAGCGAGCCCACGCTCATCAGGTTGGCGTATTCGTTCGAGCAGGCGACAAAAGCGCGTCAGGCGCCGAAATTCTTGCCAACCATTGGCCCGGCCTGAACTGCGGTGAGTTGACGCCGATCTATCAATTTCCGGGAAAAGTTCTTTCGAAGGCGCCACAGGCTTCGCGCCTTTTGCGAAACTAGGGATCACTCATGGCGAACCTCGAGACTGAAGACAGTTACTACTTGAACTGCAGATGTCCAACTAGACTATGGGAAACCACGGATATAGCAAGCTGGTCTTAAGGTTGGACAGGTCATCGAGGGAGGCGGAAATGTTTGAAACCAGTGGAACCGTTGATGTGATGGAAAAGAGCCCATGGCTGAAGTATGTGCTCTGGTTCGCGGCAGGCTGCCTGGTCACGATTCTGATCTTCTACATGCTCCTCCTACCCTTGGCGAAGCGCGCTGCGGCGGAGTCCGCCGAAAAGGCGGCGCAACAGAAATTCTCCGCTGAGCTGGAGAAGAACCCATTGGAGGCTCAACTGGAAAGCACGAAGGCCGCATTGCAGACTGCAACCGAAGAGCGCGACGCGTGCAAAGCCAGGTTCGATCGCCAGACGATCCTCTACGACAACACCATCGTCGTCGATCCCAGCAAGACTTGGATCATCCCCGCCGGCGTTGAACCGGTCGCCGTCGGTGACCACCGCGTCACTTACACGTACTACGACCCGAAGACCAAACGCGAGACTGTCCATTTCCATCCGCAGCGGCAATAATCGAGAGGAACCCGCAGAGCGTGGCACTCACCGCGCCAGTGTCATCGCGATGTCGCAACAGTTAGATTCCTCTGATGAACCACACGGCCTTTTGCGGCTCATCAACGCGAGACGTACCGATGGTCAGCGCGCTAACGCTCAGGATTCTCCACTGGTGCTTTTCAGCCACCGCGTCTGAATTGATCTGAAGAAAATTCGTTGCAACCAATCTCTCCGAGCCGGGTTCTCGCTATTAACAGCGGTGAGGTGGGTTATGGCGAAGATCATCGAATTCTACGTGCCCAGTCGTTTCCGCAAAAAAAGCGGCAAAGTGGATACCGCCGGAGCAATGCGGGAAAGTAATCCCGTTCGGCGTGCCTGAAAAGAAATCGGCCTGACTATGAATGCGCACCCCGCCGCCTTCGCCAATGTCATTCGGAGCGCGACAGTAACTCCACGAAGCGAGGTCGCTAGCCGAACTGGCCGAGTTACCGAAGTGACGCGACAGGAGCGACAAGCGGCTCGCGTTCTTTCAAGAACGCACCTAAATGACACGAGTTCAGGGCTGGATCGTATGGGAGTTGGGCAGTTTCGGCGTCAACTTCCGGATGACAAATTCCTGAAGCAAATTCACAATCGCAGTTGAGCCGATCCCGATGGCCGCGTTTTCGAACATCAATCCCGCATCGTTCCGATCCTGCTCGGGGTAGTAGAGATTAGAAATGCCGCCCGCCGCCAGATTCCCGAGGATATTCGAGTAATTAGGCTGCCAGTGTCGATTGTCGCCCTTGCAGATTACGGAATTGGCAATCGCATACAAAGCCCGAGACGTTGTGCTGCCGGTTCCCTTGTAAAAATAGCGCGGATCTTGCTTCAGAAGCGATGGCAATATGGCTGTTCCAATCAGCGTGCCCATGGTCGCATCGGCATAGCTGGCGCCGAAGCGCTTTCCATATCCTTGTGCTCCTTGCCCGTACTCATAAAAGTGATTTTGCCCCTGCTCAATTCCCGCAACCGCCGCCGCGATTCCCACCGTGAACGGATCCACCATCGTCCTGAAAGCGAGCTTGAACTTTTGTTTCCGGGTAAGGGGAGCGGCATCGGGATCATACGTGACGTAGAAATTCGGAATGGCGCCGAACACACGCTGCTTCTCTTCAATCTTGATCTGCTCCTCGGCGACTTCGACCTGCGTGAGCGAAACGTCCACTTCCGTGCGCGTGTCTGCAACCGTTAGCGCGATCGGCGGCAGCGTCTCGGTCTCCCCATCATGGAGGATTCCGGAGAATGATTGCGGCGAAAAGCCGGCCGCTGTAATGGCAAGTTGGAAAGCTCCGGGAGGCACCTTCGGAAAGAAGAATTGCCCGTCAGTGCCAGATACCATCTCTTGGTTTAGGGATTGATCCTTGTCGACGAGCTTTACTCGTGCTCCGGCAACTACCGCTCCGCTTTGATCCACGACCGTTCCGCTGATGCTTCCGGGCGGGCCCTGATCGGACGACCGCCCGCCGCGTGACGTTGATTCCGATCGTGCAGGATTCTGATTCCCCAGGCTCTTCTGTTCCAGACTTTGTTCCTGGCCGAGCGCAGGCGCCTGCGAAGCCGCTTGCCCCAGGCACGCCGTCCAAGCCAGAGCGACGACCGCTAGCATTGTGAGTGCAGACTTGGATTGGAAGGCCATGAATCGTTTAACTCTATCTTCTCCCTAGGATCAATCCAAATCGCAAAAGACCCACGCCTTCCGCGCTGAACCGAAGCGCCAGTTGGAGTGCGGCACAAAAATACAAATTCGGAGACTGCCTTCCTTTGCTTTTCGAATCCTACAATAAACTTGGATGCTTCCTGGAAGCTGCGCGTCAAACGTCCAATCAGGCCGTTAGTGAGACAGCGTTTTAGTGGCTGCTTTACTATTGAAATCTGATGTCTGTCGATTCTAGTGTCATCGTTCGTCCTGCCCGAGCCGTTCAAGGCCTCGTCCGCATCCCCGGAGACAAATCAATCTCCCATCGCTACGCCATGCTTGCCGCCATCGCCCGCGGCACGAGCCGCTTTCATAATTTCTCTGGCGCGCGCGATTGCGCCAGCACGCTAGGCTGCGTCGCCGCACTCGACGCACAATTTCGGCACGCCGCGGATGGCGCGGTTGAGGTGACGGGCCTCGGCCCTGCGCTGCACGCTCCTTCCGGTGCTCTCGACTGCGGCAATTCCGGTTCCACCATGCGCATGCTGAGCGGCATCCTCGCTGGACAGCCCTTCACCAGCGAATTATTCGGCGACGAATCTCTTTCTCGCCGCCCCATGGCTCGCATCATCAAGCCACTGTCCGAGATGGGGACAACGATTACCTGCTCCGCCGCCGGACGCCCCCCGCTCAAGATTCACGGCGGACCGCTGCGCAGTATTCACTACCGTCCCGAGGTCGCGAGCGCTCAGGTCAAAACCTGCGTGCTCTTCGCCGGTCTGTTCGCCAACGGTGAAACTGTTGTCGAAGAGCCCATCCGCACCCGCGATCACGGTGAACTCGCGCTCCAGGCTTTCGGCGCTGTCATCGAGCGCCAAGGGAATATTGCCCGCATTCGCGGGGGCCAGACGCTTTCCGCTATCGAGGCCAACGTCCCTGGCGATCTTTCGAGCGCGGCGTTCTTTCTTTGCGCTGCGGCGCTCTTTCCGGGCTCCCAAATCTCGCTGCCCGGAATTCTCATGAATCCCACGCGCGCACGACTTCTCGACATCCTTATGCAAATGGGACTCAAGGTTTCTGTAGGGCAGATTAAGCAGTATCATGGCGAACTGGTGGGAGCGATTGAAGCCCGCGGCGCAACCTGGCAAGGCGGGACGATTGCCGGCGCTGACACCGCCGCCCTCATTGACGAGATCCCCGTGCTCGCTGCCGTCGCTCCCTACACCGAGGAGGGCCTTGAAGTACGCGACGGCAAAGAATTGCGCGTGAAAGAATCGGACCGCATTGCTGCGGTCGCGACCAATCTGCGCAAGATGGGGGCCGATGTCGAAGAGCGCCCCGACGGCTTGCGCGTTCCTGGCCGACAGAAGCTGCATGGCGCGCAACTCGACTCGTTTGGAGATCATCGCATCGCCATGGCGTTTGCCGTAGCCGCGCTCCGCGCCGAGGGCGAAACGTGCATTCAAGGAGCCGATGCTGCGGGAGTTTCGTATCCGAGGTTCTTCGATGAACTCAGGGCGATTACGCAATCGTAGACGACGAACCTCTTGGCTCTCGAGAACGTCCTCTGGTGAGTTCCGCCGAAGCTGGCCCCTCCTTGCGCTGGCCTAATAGAATCAAAGACTTAGGAAATCGCCCCCCAAGTCTTTGGGGGATAAGGGTTTACGGATAAAGCCTTTAAGACACAATAGCTTAGCCCTGCACTCTTCTTCGAGCCGGACAGAATTTTCTCGAGCGCAAAGAAAAATTTCAAAAGAACGAAGCCAAGTGCGTCGCCTCCTGACAGGCAATCCGCGCCAGGAAAACAGATCGTGGACGACCTGCAAAAAGATGCCGAAAAGAACACACCGCATGCCGCATTGCCAGCACGAGTCGCGGTTCGCGGCCCAAATTATTCTCCGATCCTGTCGCCTTTTCCGCGACGGCAACCGCTTTTGGAGCTATACTGCTTGCCACCATGGGGCGATTGCGGGCGTGAAATGGCCCGTTTTTGGACGCAAGCCGTGGTTGCTCCCAGGGTTCAATCCCCCCACCTTGGACCAAGATCAAGATTCTGATGTGAGTTCTTGTGCCGTGCCGCGGACCAGAAACATCTTCCACTATGTTCTTTGCCCGAAAAGGAGAAATCGTGATTAGAAAGTCAAGTCTGCCCTTGCTCATCCTTGTCGCACTGCTGTCGGTCGCGAGTGTCGTTAGTCAGGCGCAGTCCCTAATGACGCGTCATGTGCGCGAAGTAGTCGTCAGTGGCGAGGCGCAGTCCGTCGGACGGCTCCCCGCAACTCAAACTATGCGCTTCGACATTGTTCTGGCTTTGCGCCATCAGCCAGAGTTGGATAATTTCCTCCAGGAACTTTACGATCCTTCCAGTTCGTCCTACCGGCATTTCCTCACCCCAGAAGAGTTCACGGCAAGGTTTGGTCCCAGCCAGGAAGAGTATGACGCCGTGCTTCGTTTCGCGGAGGCGAGCGGTTTTAAGCGCCTTGGTGGTTCTCGTGATGGCATGGACGTGCAGATCGAGGGCACCGTGGCGAGCGTAGAAAAAGCTTTCCATGTGACCATGGGCGTCTACCAGCACCCCACGGAAAACCGCACATTCTTTGCCCCCGACCGGGAACCCACGGTGGACCTGCCGTTCCAGTTGTGGCACATCTCGGGGTTGGATAACTATTCGCTCCCGCATCCGATGTACAAGCACAGCGATATCAAAGTGCACTCTAATGTCGCGGGCTCCTGTCCTGGCGGCTATTATTGCGGCAGTGACATGCGGGCTGCCTACTACGGGGGCACCGCTCTGACCGGCACCGGCCAGAACATCGCCCTGCTTGAGCTGGCAGGCACAGATTTGGCCGACCTGAACACCTACTACACGAATGTTGGGCAAACCAAACCTTACACTCCTACTCTAATTTCCACAGGCGGGTACAGCACGTCGTGCCTCGCTTCGAGTGGCTGCGACGATACTGAGCAGACGATCGATATGACTCAGGCGATGGGCGTGGCCCCAGGCTCGAAGATGCTTTACATGTACGTGTGCGGCAACGGCTCCGCATTCCTCGAAACTGCCTGTCTCAGCGCGATGTCCACGACTACGGACGCCCCGTTGAGTTCGCAAATCAGCTGTTCGTGGGCCTGGAGCCCGGCGGACCCCTCAAGCGACGACCCCTACTACCAGAAATTTGCGACGCAGGGGCAAAACTTCTTCGCGGCTGCTGGCGACAGTGGTTCGTACCCGTCCCCGTCGTCCCCTTTCTACTACCCCGCGGAAGATGCCTATGTCACAGCAGTGGGCGGTACGGACCTAACGGTGACCAAAGCGGGCGGCCCCTGGAGTTCGGAGACCGCATGGCCTGACAGCGGCGGCGGAATCTCGCAAGACTCCATTCCGATTCCCGCCTGGCAGCAGCTTACGGGCGTGATTGATTCTTCCAACCACGGCTCGACAACACTGCGCAATGTTCCGGACGTCGCCGCCGAAGCCAACTTCAATTTTTACTATTGCTCTGACCAAAGCGGCTGTGGTGGCGGCTTAGGAGGCACCAGTTTCGCCGCGCCGATGTGGGCCGGTTACATGGCTCTCGTCAATCAACAAGCGATTGCCAACGGCAATCCCGCGCTTGGCTTCGTGAATCCGGCCCTCTATAACATCGGCGTGGGCTCGAGCTACGGCACCGATTTCCACGACATCACCTCCGGCAGCAATGGCGGCTATTCGGCTGTCAAGGGCTACGACCTGGTGACCGGTTGGGGCAGTCCTAACGGGGCTAACCTCATCAACGCACTCGCCGGAGCTGCTGGGCCAAACTTCACACTCTCTGCGAATCCCACGAGCGTGAGCATTCAGCAGGGCAACAGCGGTACCAGCACCATCACCGTGAATCCGCTGAACGGCTTCACGGGCAGTGTGACGTTGAGCGCATCGGGCTTGCCCAGCGGCGTGACGGCAGGGTTTGTTCCGAATCCCACCACCACAACGAGCACCTTGACGCTGACCGCCAGTGCATCGGCCGCCACCGGGACATCCACGGTGACGATTACAGGCACGTCGGGGAGTTTGACGGCGACGACGACGGTGAGCCTGACGGTGACCGGTGCTACGGCTCCGGTGGTGACACTGACGCCGACCTCGCTGACGTTCGCTACAAGGAAGGTGGGCACAACCAGCGCGGCAAAGAGCGTGAAATTGGCGAACACGGGCAACGCGACGCTGAACATCAGCAACATCGGGATCAGCGGAGACTTTGCCTTCGCCACCAGCACAAAGCCCTGCGGGACGACGCTGGCGGCGGGGAAGAACTGTTTGCTGAAGGTCACCTTTACTCCGACACAAACCGGAACGCGTACGGGCGACGTGACCATCACTGACAATGCTGCAAATAGTCCGCAGCAGGTGCCGTTGACGGGAGCCGGCAAGTAACGAAACCCAAACCGAGAACGGCTTGACAAACGGGGCTGCGCCAGCAGCCTCGTTTTTTTGGAAGGGGAGAAACAGAAACCTTGCTGTAACAGGAAGCAGTCTGGAAAGCGATCGCCGAATTGCCATCAGCAAAGGGACAACTGTCCCTCTTGGAATTGGCTGTCATCGACAGTTGTGAATGGGCGAGGGTCCACTGACAGAAGGTGGAAGAGTGCGCGTCTCACAAAATCGTCCGAATGTTCCTCGCGTTCGCAATCAGTTCCTCCCCGAAGGTAACCTAGCTCGCGCGCTTGCCTTCCGCTAGGCTTTTTTCAGGATGAGCTATTCCTTTGCCTATCTGTCGCAGGGACAATTGCACCTCAAACTGGGCGAAGAGCCTGTGCGTCCGGTCGATAGCCGTTTTGGGGAGTCGGTGCGCGAGCGTGCTGCGCAAATCCACAACCGCAACGCGTGGAAGATGCAGGGTGCAGGCGCCAAGTTTATGTCCGGGGGACTGCTGTGGGGCCGACAGGGTGGCGATCCCTCCGAGATGCGTATAGCCGTCACAGGAATCTCGCCGGGATGTCAGACCGGCGAACTGCTTTACAGCCTCACGACCGATGACATTGGCGGGGTTTTTCTTCTCCGCGATCGCGCCAGCGACGAGCGGCGTCTGTTGCACACGGCCGATTTTCGCGTCCGCAGACTTGCTGCCAGTCGCGGCCAGCAAACACGCGTTGCTTGCGTACTGCAGCGCGAGGGAGAGAACTCCTGCCTGGCCGTCATGAACGCTGACGGCACAGACCTTCGCGACGTCACGCAGGGTGACACGATTGACGATGCACCGCATTGGGTGCCGGGTTCTGCCGCTGAACTCATCTTTCAATCCGCAGCCGTTGGACGCAATCGCGACGGGCTCGCGGTCACCCAGGCGCCTTTCGCCGTTCACAAACTCAATCTTGAAAACGGCACGGTCACGACACTGGCGGAAGCCGCGAAGTTCGATCTGCTCACGCCGCAACTCTCCCACGCCGGCTCGCTCTATTACATTCGGCGTCCTTATCGCGACCCGAGTCAACCGGCAAGTTCCTGGCGGGTTGCCCTTGACGTGGTTCTGTTGCCTTTCCGGCTGCTTTACGCGTTCTTCCAGTTCCTCAATTTCTTTACCGTGCGCTATACGGGCAACACGCTGACCTCGGCCGGTAACGTTCGCCAGAGGCACGCGGACATTCGCAAGATGATGGTCTGGGGAAATCTGATTGATGCCGACAAGGCGACGGGGCGCAGCGGGAGCGATGCGCCGGCGCTCGTCCCGAAGTCCTGGGAACTGGTGCGCCGCTGCGATTCGCACGAGGAAGTTGTCGCCAGAGGTGTCCTTAGCTTCGATCTTTACGGCGATGGTTCCGTGCTTTATTCGGACGGCAGCGGAATCTACCGCCTTGATCCTCAAGGAGCTGCCCAATGCCTGACCAAGGACGCGTTGATCGAGCAGGTGGTCGCGGTTGAGTAAGGCAGTTTGATCGCGCTTGTGTGATCCATTTCTGGGGAAATAAGAAAAGCCACCCACTTGGGTGGCTCTTGGAATTCCACGGACGAAACTATTGCTTCTTCGTGTCGTCTTTCTTTTTGCCCATCGGCGATTCCTTTGCTTCCGTATTGCCTGCCTTCTGGGCATCGGCCTCGGTCATGTATTGCCCATGCTTGGTCTTGCCGTACCACGGGTCTCCTTCTTTGTGGTACTTCTTGCTGCTGGTGTTGACCCACACCTTGCCGCCACCGCCTCCCGGAGCTTGCGGAATGGTCGATGGGTCCACCGGCGCAGATTTGGTTTTAGCCTTGGTGGCCTTCGTGCCGGACTTCGACGTGTCCGGTGTGGCTGCCGGCGCTGTTGCTTGCGCCACGCACAGCCCAGACATAGCCACCAGCAGCACTCCTAGCGCGAGAAAACGCAGTTTCAGAATCTTCAAAGAATCCTCCATACCAGCAAATTTAGTTTTTTCCTTCGGTTGGTGATTGGGAACTTCTTACGGGAGGCGATTATACACAGCGTGAGGCTAAGATGAACATATGGCGGTGTCCAATCAACGAAGAGTCGGATACAGACCCGCAAACATGAGCAAGAGGTCGAGTGTGTCGGTAATCCCATGTGCCACGATGGGGACTGCAAGGCTTCGCCCGCAGGCGAGGTAGATTGCTCCCAGCAGCAAGCCGTCGAGCATGTTTTCCAATTGCCCGGTAATCCCCTGGCCCAGGTGGGCAGCGCCGAAGACAGCGCTGCTTACAACCAGTCCAACCGCCCATGCCCAGCGCGGCGAGCGCACCAAGCCGGCAATCCGGTTCAGAAGATAACCGCGGAAGACCATTTCCTCTCCGAATGCCGCGAGCGTCCACGCGCCAAAGAGAGCGAGGGCAGTCCACTTTACACTTCCGTTGAGCGCGCGAAAAAGCTCGAGGTCTGGTGCCTTGCCGGTCCAGCGCATCAGCAGCGGCTGCGACACGAACAGTTCGAGGAGTTCCATGGCAATGCCGCAAATCCCGCCTCGCAGCAGTGTCTTTCCCCAATTGCGAACGCGGACCAGGCCGACGTCTCGCCAGCGCAAGCCGCGCAGTCGCAGCGAAGTGCAGGCGAGCACGAGCAAGTAAAGAGTCTTGGTGAGGTAGATGTGGTGATGAACGTCTGCCCAGAAAATCAGCGCGATGAGGGCAAATTCGCACCACGCGAAGGCCGGGCTCTGCCGCCAACTTTGCTTGTGCGTCGGGTCCATGGGATCTCCTTATCCGTGGGGCAGCGCTCGCGATTGGCGGTATTGGTGCAGGCACCAAAGGGCGAAATGTGTGGTCAGCATTACCAGGCCAAACCCTACCGACAATCCGATGGGTGTGATCGTCCAGCCGAGCAGTTCTCTGGCGCCCGCCGGAGGAGTTGCGAACCCCAGGCGCACCGAGTACGCGATGTCGCCACTATCCCGCCAGACCCACAAGCCCGCTGTGTCTGGATGAAATGGTTTCAGCAGGCCCACGAGGAAGAAACTGATTCCTGTCCCGTAGCCTATGAGCGACACGAGCAGCACGAAAAATCCTGCAATACTCAAAGTGCCCCAGCGGAAGAGGCTCTTCAGAATCCTCACTGGCGAGCGGCTGATCTCGGCCTGCGCCATCACAGTGTCCATCACATACGCGCTGGCCAGTTCATCCGGACTGCCTAACGCCGCTAGCGCCCCGTCCACTCCTGCGGCGGACACACTTCCATCCGCGGAGGCTTTATCGAGGATGTGGCTGCGCAGCTCTTCGACAATTTCATGAATCTCTTCCGGGCTCAGGCCGCGCAGGCCTGCGCGCAGGCGATTGAGATAGCCGACGATTTTCTGTTGTGCGTTCTCTGGCGTGGTCATCTACTTCCCCTTTCCGAGCGGCGCCAGCAACTTGTCCATGCTCGACGAGAAGCGCGTCCAGATTGCCGCCATCTCCAGCCCTCGCTTTTTTCCCGCCGGCGTGAGTGCATAGTATTTCCGCGGATGCCCGGCATCGGATTCGACCCATTCGCTGCGCACCAGCCCCAGCGCCTTCAGCCGGCTCAGCAGGGGATACACGGTGCCCTCCGAGACGATCAAATCCGAGTGGCTCTCCAGATGCCGCAGAATTTCCAGCCCATAGAGCTTCCCGCCCCACAACGCCGCCAGAATCGCCAGCTCAAGACATCCCTTCCGAAGCTGCACTTCCCACTTGTCTGGCGACTCCAATTCGGGCACGCGGTCCGGGCTCACAGGCAATATCGTGTATTACAAGGTATCGTGTTGTCAAGAGGCATAATCGAGTTTTTCGTTGGAGCACGCGGTTAGAATGAAAATCGATTTAGCTAGGAGCTACAAGCCAGGAGCCAGGAGCCAGGAGCTGCATTTCTATGCCGAACGACAAACCCCAATCCCCCGACGAACTCCTGCAGCAGGAATTCAATCGCTGGGCTGCGCAAGGCGAGGGCCCGAAGATGGAGAACCATCACCTCGACATCACGGAAAAAACGCTCCGGCGAATGGATCTGCGTGCAGGCGAGCGCGTTCTCGATCTTGGCTGTGGCTCAGGATGGGCGACGCGCCTGCTCGCTCGCCTCGTTGGCGAAGGCCCCCATGGTTTTGGCCAGGTGGTTGGGCTCGACATTTCAGACGAAATGGTCCGCCACGCCCGCGCTGCCTCGCGCGACTTTGAGAACGTCATGTTCGTTCAGGGCTCAGCCGCGCATATTCCATGGGAAGAGAACTTCTTCGACAAAGTGCTGTCGGTTGAATCGTTCTACTACTATCCCGACCAGGATCGCGCGCTCGCCGAACTTTTTCGCGTTATGGCGCCACACGGGCGGCTTTTCATCCTCATCAATCTCTACAAAGACAATCCCTATTCACTACAGTGGGTGCCCAAGCTCAAGGTTCCAGTCCACGTCCGCTCGGCCGAAGAGTACGTTGAGCTATTGAAAAAGCATGCTTTCCAGAACGTCGAATCCGCGCAGATTCCTGACGACACGCCCACGCCGGAGAATTATCAAACCACATCCTTCCACTCACTCGACGACCTGAAAGCCTTCAAGCGAGTGGGAGCGCTGTTGCTGATGGCGTCGAAGCCGGATGTGCGCAATGCGGCTCCCGCATACACGATTTACTGAGCCGTAGAGCTGAGCGCTGCAAGCTATCAGCGCGCGCTGTGCGAGCAAGCCCGCCTGCTAGATATCGTTGTCATCATCTTCATTCGTGTCTCGCCCGTGTTCCAGATTTTGCACAGGGCTCAGCGGCCGTCCGTCATTGGCATGGTTGATCTCGATTGCGCCATTCACGTTCGATAGCTTGACGAATGCTCCGCCTCCGCCTAACTGACCGTGCAGGGTATGGCCCACATACTGGTGTCTCGTCACGGGCAAGCCGAACTCGTTGGAGATGCTCCCGGACATTGTGCTCGCTTTCACCTCCGCGTTCGTGTCCGATGGCAAGGTCACGTGCAGACTCCCGTTGACCGACGAAAGCTTCAGCCCCGAGGAAGGCAACTGGTCCACGCTGGCATCGAGGGAGCCATTCACCGTACTCAGTTCCGATCGGCCCTGCAGGTTCCGCGCTTCGAGCCGTCCATTGACACAGGAAGCGTGCACGTCTCCGGCAACGCCCTGAATGTCGAGCCGTCCGTTCACCAGTTTGATCTCGTCGAGGTTTGCCTGGCGCGGCACCGTGACCGTATATTCCACGCGCGCGGGGTTGTTATGTTCGCTTTCACCGCCGTAATTGAACGTTTGGTCGTGGCCGGGGTATTCGGTGCGGATGGAGATCCTGTCCGGGCTTGACTCCACGTCGATCTTCACCTCGGCGAGCCGTTCTTTGCTCCATGCGCTCTTCACGGCGTCGACTTTCACTTCGGGACGGTCCCAGGCGGCGATGTGGACTGGGCCATTCACATTCGCAATCTCGACGTGGCCCTGTGCTGAAAGAGGATAGACTTTGTGAAACTCCTCGCGTTCGCTGCCTTGCTGGTCGGAACCGGGCCAGGCATATGCGGAAACGGCGATCAGGGAAAGCGCCGCAATTGCCAGGACGGCTATGCGTGAATTGGACCTTCCATATTGTCTTGTCATGACGCCTCCATCGCCGGTTAGACGCGCCGTGAGTCAATTGGTGAGTTGGAAAGTCCCGAGAACCCCTGTGACCGCCATCACTCCGGGTTGTATGATGTTTTGGTTATCCTGTATTGCAAGAGGCCCCATGAGCTGGTTGCAGAACAAATTCGAAAAGAACTTCATGATCTCGACGGTCGACTACGTCTTCAACTGGGCGCGCAAGTCGGCGCTCTGGCCAATGACGTTCGGCCTGGCGTGCTGCGCCATTGAGATGATCGCGTCTTCCACCGCCCGTTTCGATATCGCGCGCTTTGGTTCGGAGGTCTTCCGCCCCAGCCCACGCCAGTCCGACCTGATGATCGTCTCCGGCACCGTCACGCTGAAGATGGCTCCGATCGTGAAGCGTATCTACGAACAGATGCCCGAACCCAAGTGGGTCCTCTCCATGGGCGCATGCTCGTCGGTCGGCGGCCCGTTCAATACTTATGCGGTCCTGCAGGGTGTGGACCGCATCGTGCCGGTCGATGTGTACTCAATCGGCTGCCCGCCGCGCCCCGAGAACCTGTTTTATGCGCTGCTCAAACTGCAGGACAAAATCGACACCATGACGCTGGCCAAGAAGCCCACCGAAGTGCGCCTTGACGAGAGCATGATGGAAAATTTCAAGCGCCACGTAATGGTGGCGCAAACCATGCAGCCGAAATGACCGCGTCTAGCGGGCGTGAGCGAAGCGGGAGCCCGCTGCGGTCATCCTGAGCGAAGCGAAGGATCTCAGCTTTCGCCATCAGCCTTCAGTTAAATTCTATATACTCTTGTCATCCTGAGCGCCGCACTGAGCCGCGCTTGCGCGGTGAGGGCAAGTCGAAGGACCCTGCGTTCAGCACGACATTCTGCGAGCCGTCATGCCCTTCGTGAAGATCGCCTCCCAATCCGATCTCCCCGCTCTTAACGTAGCCAAAGAACTCCCCTGCGGCGACAAGCTGATCTGCGTCGCCAACGTAGACGGTGAAATCCATGCTATGGAAAACACCTGCCTGCACCGCGGGGGCCCGCTTGGCGCCGGCATAGTCGAACGGGGGAAAGTAATCTGCCCCTGGCATGGCTGGGCTTGGGATCCGAAGACCGGCGAAGCCCAGGCCCCAGGAGCGAAGGTTGCCGTGTATCCGGTGAAGATTGAAGGCAAGGATGTGCTGATCGAGATTTAGTCGGGTCGGGAGGCCCGGACCGCCCCGGTCCGGGAGGCGAGGGAAGCTCGACGGGACATCCAGCGTTGTGGTTGTTCGCCCGAGGCCGCATCCAACCACATAGGCCGGACCGCCGCCATCTGCCGCAACTTTGCTTTCGCAGTTGCGGAGTTCGCGTGTTCTCGTGCAGGATAGTAGTTTCGCTCGACATTCTGACATCGCACAGTGAAGGAGCAGTTTGCGCATGAGCTTTCCAAGGGCGGCGCGCCCTGTACTGGTGGGTCCGAAGCACCTTCGACCGATGCTGGCTGCTATCGCTGTTTTGTGCCTGGCGGGGCAGTTTATTTCCTGCAGTGGCAACGGCAAGCTTCCAAACACCGGGACCGGCAACACCGCCTATTTGACACTCCCCAATCAAGGTGGGCTGCTCACGCTGCACATCGATGGAGCTACGGGTGCCGTTGCAGTTACTGGATCGACGCCGGGGCCCGACGGCACCACACCCTACGGTCTGGCGCTGGCGCCGAAGAAGAACTTTCTCTACGTTGCTAATTCCCAATCCAACAACATCTCCACGTTCAACATCGCCAGCGATGGAACTTTATCGCTCAACGCGACCACATCGGATGGCGGTTCCGGGCCCTATGAAGCTCTCATCGATCCTTCCGGCCAGTACCTTCTGGTTACCAACAGCGGCCTTCCCGGCAGCGTCTCCGTTTTTTCCATCGACTCCTCGAGCGGCGCACTAACGGCGGTTGCCGGCTCACCCTTTTATGCCAACGACAGCCCCAACGAGATCGTGATGCCACCGGCCGGCAATTTCGTTTATGTCAGCAACCCGAGCAGCGGCATGGTCACCGGTTTCACGTTCGATGCTGGGACGGGCGTTCTTGCCCCGGTGCCGGGATCGCCTTTTTTTTCCGGCGGCGGAGCCAGCGCCCTGGCGATCGACAACAGCGGGCAGTTCCTCTATGTTGCCAATACCTCGGCTTCAAATCCCGGTTCTGACGTAATCGGAAATATTTCCGGATTCAGCATCAATGCAAATGGTGGGCTCCAATCCATTTCGGGCTCGCCATTCACTCCTTCAATTGGTAGCGGCCCCAGCACTCTCGTCGCCGTTCCCAACAGCAGTTTTCTGTATGCGACGACTCCCGGTTCCAGCTACAGTATTTGGGCGTTTGAGATTAATTCTTCGAATGGCCAACTCACCGTTGCCAATCAATCTCCTTTCAGCCAGACGGCGGGAGGCCAGTTCGCCCTCATTGACACCAATGGTAACTATTTCTTCATCGGCAGCGAAGAGTCGAAGGAAATTGCGGCCTATACTTACGACACCAATACCGGGCAACCGACTGCCGTCCTGAACTCGCCATTTCCAGTTGAATTGGTTGTCGGGCAGCCGCTAGTGCCCGGGAAAATGGTGATTGTCCCGTAGGCGGCTCGACCCGCGGTCGCGGCGTCACTTTTGCCTGTGATCTGTGTCACTGTCGCAAGTCTGTCTTGGGACGATAAATAGCTCGTTGGGCGCAGCGGCGAAATCGCTGCGAAATGGACCTTGGAGCCGTCAGCGTGTGCCTTGCCATCCCAGGAAAGATCCTTAGTAGCGAGGACTTGGGCTTTGCCCGGACCGCGCGTGTGCAATTCGGCGGCACCGTCCGCCAGTGCCGGCTCGATTTCGTGCCGGAGGCCTCCGTAGGCGACTACGTGCTGGTGCACGTCGGTTTTGCTCTCACCAAAATCGATGAGCAGGAGGCCCAACGGACCTTTCAATTGCTCAAAGAAATGGGGACCTTGGAAGAGGAACTTCCCCCTCCCGACGCCTCTTCAGAACCTTCCGGTTAAGCCCTTCGATTCCGATTGTTTTCTGCTTCCCGGGTGCCAACTGTTTTCAGGTCGGGCCGAGTACAGGCCAAATCCCTTTGTTCGGTTTGCTCCTCACACCATTTTGTGATGTTCATCACCGAGCCGATGTTCACCCCGGCTTACAGTGAAATTCGCACCCTTGGTTGCTGCCGAGGTCTATGCCATGAAATTCCTGGACGAATACCGCGATGCGGGGATCGCCCGCCGGCTATTGGCCGAAATTGCGCATACGGTGCGGCGGCCTTGGGTGCTGATGGAAATCTGCGGTGGCCAGACCCACACCATCATGCGGTACGGACTCGATGAGCTTTTGCCGAAGAACATTGAACTGGTCCACGGTCCGGGATGTCCGGTCTGCGTCACTCCGCTGGAGACCGTCGACAAGGCGCTCGAACTCGCCGCGCGCCCTGAAGTCATCCTCGTTTCCTACGGGGACATGCTGCGCGTGCCTGGTTCTACGACCGACCTCTTTACCGTCAAGGCCCGCGGCGGCGACGTGCGCATCGTTTATTCCCCGACCGATGCGCTAAACATTGCGCGCCAGAATCCCGACCGAAAGGTGGTCTTCCTTGCCATCGGGTTTGAGACCACAGCACCGGCCAACGCGATGGCCGTCTGGCAGGCGAAGCAGGAAGGGATCGGCAATTTCTCGGCGCTGGTCTCGCACGTGCTTGTTCCTCCCGCCATTCGGGCGCTTATGACTTCGCCCAATTGCCGCGTCAATGGCTTTATTGCGCCGGGACACGTTTGCACGGTGATGGGCTACGAAGAGTACGAAGCTCTGGCGCGCGACTTCCGTGTACCGATTGTCGTCGGCGGTTTCGAGCCAGTCGATCTGCTCGAGGCCGTGCTTATGCTCGTTCGCCAACTGGAAAAGGGCGAGGCCAAGGCGGAGAATCAATACGTGCGATCGGTCAATTATCAGGGCAATTTGCCCGCGCAGCGCATCATTCGGGAAGTCTTCGAGATTGCCGGCCAGAAGTGGCGCGGCATCGGCGTGATTCCCGCAAGCGGCTTGCGGGTTCGCGACGAATACGGTGACTACGACGCGTCTCGGCTTTTCGGTCTGGCTTCCATCACCGTCGATGAGCCTGCCGAATGCATCAGCGCGCAGGTGCTGCAGGGACTGAAGAAGCCGACCGATTGTCCCGCTTTCGGAATGCGCTGCACGCCTGAGAACCCGCTGGGAGCGCCGATGGTCTCTTCCGAAGGAGCCTGCGCCGCTTACTACAACTATCGGCGTCATCTGGTATCGCACTGAGTCCTGTATGGATGAAAAGGCCAACTCGCTTGCCCAGCTTGTTTGTCCGGCGCCGCATCCGGCGAAGGATACGATTTTGCTCGGACATGGGAGTGGTGGACGTCTCAGTGCGGAACTCATGCGCTCGGTGTTTCTCCCTGCTTTTCACAACCCGGTTTTGGCGCGGCTTGACGATCAGGCCATCGTTTACGTGAACGGCGTACGACTGGCGATTACAACGGATTCGTTCGTCGTCAAGCCGCTTTTTTTCCCGGGTGGAGATATTGGATCGCTCGCGGTTCATGGCACGATCAACGATCTCGCTATGGGCGGAGCCAAGCCGCTTTTCCTGAGTGTTGCCTTCATCATCGAAGAGGGGCTTTCGATGGAGGTGCTTCGGCGCGTGGTGGAGTCGTTGCGCGCAGCGGCTGAGAAGTCTGGCGTTGAAATCGTCACTGGCGATACCAAAGTCGTCGAGAAAGGAAGCGGCGACGAACTGTTCATCAACACCACAGGAATCGGGCTCGTTCCCGCGGACCTTGAGCTTTCGGCGAACCGGGCTCGACCTGGCGACAAGGTTCTGCTGAGCGGGTCGATCGCCGAGCATGGGATCGCGATTCTGGCGCAACGCGAGGGCCTTGAGTTCGAGTGTCCGGTTGCGAGCGACAGCGCGGCTTTGTATGGCCTTGTGGCCAAGATGCTCGATGCGGGCGCGCTTCAGTCCGGAAAGTCTCAGGTCAGCGGCGCGATCCGGTGCCTGCGCGATCCTACTCGCGGTGGAGTTTCCAGCACGCTGAACGAGATCGCCGAGCAATCTCGCGTCGGCATTCAGCTGGAAGAGAGTTCGATTCCCATCCGCGAAGAAGTGCGCGGCGCGTGCGAGATGCTTGGACTTGATCCGCTGTACGTTGCGAATGAGGGCAAGCTGATTGCGATTGTTGCGCCTGAAGCGGTCGAAGCTGTGCTGCGCGCGATGCGCGCTGATGCGCTTGGTCAGAACGCGCAGATCATCGGGACTGTTGTCGAATCGGCTTCGCCGATTGTGACCATTCGCACTGCGCTTGGGACTTCGCGTTGCGTGGATATGCTTGCGGGCGATCAATTGCCGCGCATCTGCTGAGGACGCATGCACGAAATGGGCATTGCCAATTCGATTCTGGAAGGCGTCGCGAAGGAACTGCGACGACGTCCGGGAAATCGAGCTGTCAAAGTTGGCGTGCGCATTGGCGAGTTGGCTGGAGTCGATCCGGATGCTTTGAGCTTCGCCTTTGAGGCGCTGACTGTCGATACGGATTTTGCCGGTCTCGCGATCGACATCGAATACGTTCGGCCGCGCAGCCGTTGCCGCGAATGCAACCGCGAGTTCGAAGTCCGCAACTATGAATCGCTTTGTCCTGGTTGCGGAAGCCTGAGCCCGGAACGGATCAGCGGCGACGAACTGGAATTCAAATACCTTGAGCTCGAAGAACCGGAATCGGCTGAGGACGAGCGCGCAGAGCGCGAACTGGAGGTTGAGAAAAAATGAATCGTGTTCCGATGGAAGGAAAAGTTTTGAACGAGAACGCTCGCGTTGCGGCCGAGTTGCGCGAACGTTTTTGCGAGCACCGCGTTCTTGTTGTCAACCTCATCAGCTCGCCGGGTTCGGGCAAAACTACGCTGCTGGAAAAAACTCTTGAAGCTCTTCCGCGTGACAGCCGCGTTGCCGTTCTTACCGGCGATCTCCAGACGGAAAACGATGCCAACCGCCTCAAGCGCTACGGCTTCCCGGTCAAGCAGATTGTCACCGGCGGCACCTGCCATCTGGATGCGCGCATGATCGAGAAGCACATTGCCGCGTGGGACCTCTCTCAACTCGACATGCTTATCGTTGAAAATGTCGGCAACCTGGTTTGCCCTTCGAGTTACGATCTTGGCGAAGCGGCGAAAATTGTTTTGCTCAGCGTGACCGAGGGCGAAGACAAGCCGCTCAAGTATCCTTCCATCTTTTTCAAGTCGGAGCTGATGGTACTTACTAAGACCGACTTACTTCCTTACGTTCCATTCGACGCCGATGCTGCCATTACCAACGCACGACGCGTGCATCCGGAGATGGAAGTGGTCAAAGTTTCCTGCCTTGGCGGCGACGGCCTCGGCGAGTGGATGAGCTGGCTCGAACGGCGCAGGCAGACATTTTTGTCAACGCTGTCGCAGCCTGTTGGCTAGCTTCCGGGTACGCCTACCCCCTTCCCCCCGGTCTATTGGAATCATCGGGTTAGGGGGAATTTCCTTCCAAAGTCTTGAACCGAAATGGGTTAGAGGCAAAGTATTGAGCGCGTTGACCTTAGCCTCTTACTGCCGGATTTGCTAGCTGGGCACTGGATACCCCCCTCCCCCCGGTCTATTCGAATCAAGACTTTAGCGACGTCTCCCGCCAAAGTCTTGAACGGAATGGGGTTATCGGCAAAGTCTTGAGCGCGTGGGAGTTAGGGGCTGGTTTTTGAGTGTTCCTTGGGCTTGGATCTTAAAGTCTTGATTCTAAAGAATATGATTGCCGACATTCCGGATACTGCGCTTACTCGTGCCCACCCACGATCATCGCCTGTCTAAGTTGTCAAAGAACGAGACTTACTAAGTGCATTATAACACTGTAAGTCAAGAGGAAAGTTCTCGCTTGCGCGCACGGATGATTTGTGATGAGAAAGGCGTGGGTGCGAGGCGAACGATGGGCGAACAAAATATTTAGTGGAATACACACATGTACGTACACAGTGTGCAGAGACAACAAACGAAATGGCTTCGGAGGTTTCTGCGGGGTCAAGCGGGGCTTGACAGGCATGATATTGATGGTCGGGACTTACCCTGGGGTGTGGTGCTCCGGGCCAAAAGAGAGTTGATAGTCATGGGGAGACCGCCCTGCGGCCCAGCGGAAGTGTCGGGTGTGTAGGGGTCCTTCGACTCCGCGGCCGCTGCGCTGCGCTTCACGGCCGCTCCGCTCAGGATGACAGCTTCGAGACGCGGTGGCGAAGGCCTGCGGGCTGACGGTGCAGGGCGCGGCGGGCGAGGACGCCCGCCGGACAGCCGCCGAGACGGCGGCGCTACAAAAATCGGGCGAACTTTGCTCGCCGGGACAGCCGAGGGCGGCTGTCCTTACGTGAGCGTGGGAGGCGCCCGTCGCTCCACTTGCTTACGGGCTTACTCCTCCGGTGTGGCAGTCGGTGCAGGTCACGGCGGTCATATCGCCTAGGTCGACTGGGTGCTTGAACTGGACGCCGGGGAGCGAGGCGAGGTTCACGGTTTTCTCCTGCTCCACGAGGACGGTGTGACAGAGGTTGCAGTCCTTAGGGATGACCTTGCCTTCGGGACTCACGTGGTTGTCGTCGTGGCAGCGGAAACAGCCGTTGAAGTACAAGTGGCCGATGTTGTTGGGATGGGTGCGCCAGTCGACTTTCATTTCCGGGAAAAACGTCAGTTTGTAAATGTTCTGGACTTCATCAATGGCGCCATGAATCTCGGGCTGCTTGGTCTTGCTCAGGTCGGGGTACTTGGTGGCGTAGAAATCGCCAATGGTTTTGGCGATGCCCTGCATGGCGGCGGCGGTCGTGTCGTATTTGCCGGTGAGCGCGGCGACCGCTTGCTGCTTGAGGAAGGGCACGGAGATATCGAGGCGGTGAGCGGTGATGGAGCGATCCACGGAGAGTTCGGGGGACGTGTAAATGTGGGTGGGGCGGTTGTGGCAGTCGACGCAATCCATGCGGCGCTTGTCGGCTTTGGCGATCTGGTCTTTGGTGAGCTTGGAATCTTTGGCGTAATACTCAGTGACGGCACCTTGCGCGTCCTTGACGCGAACGTAGGAGATGATCTCGCGCTGCTCGTCGGAGGCGACGTAGGTGACTTCGTTGGCGGGGTCCACGTGCCAGTGGATACCCTCGGGTTCACCGGAGGAGGGATCGCCGCCGCCGGTCTTGATGAGGAGGCGGATTTGCAGGGGTGAGTTTTTCTCATCGCTGTCGTAGTGGTTGAAAACCTTGAGCTGGGCTCCGAAAAACTTCTTGGGCCAGTGACAGGCCTCGCAGGTTTCCGAAGCGGGGCGCAGGTTTTGGACGGGAGTTGGAATGGGGCGGGGGAAGGTGTTGAGTGCTGTTTTCACAACCTGGCGCGCGCCGGAGAGCTTGGACTTGACGTACCAGGTGGCGCCGGCTCCGACGTGGCAATCGACGCAGGCGACGCGGGCGTGGGGAGACTGCTGGTAAGCGACGAACTCGGGATTCATGACGGAATGGCAGAGCTGTCCGCAGAAGGCAACGGAGTCGGTAAAGTTGTAGGCCTTGTAGCTGCCGACGACGCTCATGCCGACAAAGACGACGATGAAGGCCAGGAAAAAGGCCATGGCGCCGCGCTGCGCGGGATCGGAGAAGTCGAAACGGAGATAAGGAGAGGCGCCAGTAGCGGCGAGGCGGCGGTGGCGCGTGTAGAAGGCTCCGAAGATGACCAGCGCCAGGCCGAGCACGAGGAAAGCGGGCGCGACCATGTAGGCAAGAATGCCGACATAGGGGCTGTGATGAGCCGAGGTCATGTCGATGAAGAAAAGGAAAAGAATGTTGCCGAGGGCGACGACGGCGACGGCCAGTCCAATGATGGAGATGGGATTCCGCATGAGCGAGCGGATGCGGGCGAGGCCGGTTAGTTGTGGCGAGGCGCTCGGTTGAGAATCGGGCATGATCGGTACAGACCTCCAGCGTTCAGATCCGGAACCTTTGCTTATACATTAAATTGAACGGCTCAGGCGATGACTTTTGTCCGCCGCATGAGCCGAAGGCTGCCGCGCACGATCTTAGCTATGCGTGATCGGCTCTGAGTTTTCTTCCTCGGAACGATGCCCGTTGCCGTTGCCGGCCTCCAAATCGGCTTGCTCGGCGGCGAGGAGCGTCGCGCTGTCGAGGCCGTGCTCTTCGCGGTAGTGATGCTCGGAGACCTTGCCGTCATACCAGGCCCAGTTCATCGGATAAATGTCTGGATCGAGGAAGATCTGGTAGAAGTGCCAGACGACGATGGCGAGCGAGGCCAGGATGGCTTCGTAAAGATGGACGGTGGTGGCGACATCGAGCCACCAGCGCGGGAAGAGGTGTCCGACCCAAACCTTGGCCCAGAGAGCGGTGCCGGTCGCGGCCATAACGACGACGCCCCAGACCAGCGCCCAATACTCAGCTTTTTCGGCGTAGGTGAAGCGCTTGAACTCGGGCTTGGGGCCGCCGAGGCCGAGGTTGTAGCGCATGGTGGTGGCGGCATCGGTGGCATCTTTTGGCTCGGGCAACATGTCCTTGACCATGCGGCGGCCATCGCGCGTCACAAAGAGATAGACAAGGTGATAGAGGCTGGCGGCGATCATGCAAACGGCGGCGATGCGGTGAACGATACCGCGGGCCTTTTCGCCCATGCCGGGGATCAGCGCGAGCCAGGAGTCGGGATACTTGAGCGCGAAGCCGGTGACGACCAGCGTGATGAATGAAGTGAGCAGGACCAGATGCTGCCAGCGCTGGCTGGTGTTCATGCGAGTGATGATGCGGGGATAAGCATCACGGCGCTCGATGGCTTTGCGCCGCCAGATGATCAGGTTGTGGAGGACCATGCCGCCGATGACGGCGAGGATCATGCCCAGGTAAAAGCGGCGAATATAGCGTACGGCGATGCTGCCGATATCGGCGGAGAGAGGCGCATCGACGTGTACTTTGCCGACGACGAATTTGTCGGTCACGCCGGGATGACACTGGCCGCAGGTTTTGACAAGATTCGCGCGGTTGATGGTGGAACGCGGATCGCTCGACGGCAGAATGTTGTGAACGCCGTGACAACTGGCGCAGTTGGCGACAACGCTCGATCCTAGCTCGGAAGCGAGCCCGTGATAGCTGGCGAGATAGGTGCTGGAGCGGCCACCCTCGACGCCGAATTCCTGGGAAAGGCGAACGCCTTCGTGGCAGCGGGCGCAGGTGGTGCGGGCCAGATTTTTCGCGGCGACGGAGGAATTGGGATCGAGGTGCGATTTGATGGAGTGGATGCCGTGGCAATCGGTGCAGACCGGAGCGAGCGAGTTGCCCTTGCTGATGGCCTGGCCGTGGATGCTCTGCATGAACTCGGATTTGATCGATTGATGGCACTTACCGCAGGTGGCGGGGACGTTGAACTTGAAGATTGAGGATTTGTCGTCGCTGGCGCGGCGGATTTCATGCACGCCGTGGCAGTCGGTGCAGACGGCGGCCTTGGCGGATCCGTTGGCGACCGCGCGCCCGTGCACGCTCTCTTCGTAGGAATGAAACTCCTGCGTGCTTTGGCCGACGCTCTCCATTACGATTTTTTGGCCGTGACAGGTGCCGCAGGTGGCGGGAATGTTGTTGTGATAGACCGGTGACTTGGGATCGTCGGCGGCAACAATCTGGTGCGGGCTGCCGTGGCAGGCGAGGCAGGTGGGGGCCTTTCCATCGCCATCCTTGCGGGCAATGGCGTGAACGCCTTGCAGGTAGCCGTGGACAGCATCTTCGTGACAAGTGGCGCACTGCTGGGGGACGATTTTGTCGGTGTGCTGGACTTCATGCGTTTGACCGTGGCAACTGGCGCAAGCCTCCTTGCCGAGGATGGAGTGCACGCTCTGCGGAACCTGGGCGACTTCCTGATCATGACAGGTCGCGCAAGCGGGCATTTTCATGTTCTTCGGGTGCGGATATTCCTTGACACCGACGTGGCATGTGGTACAGCCGAGGTCGCCATGAACGCTGCTTTTGTGCTTGGCGGGATCGACGTGCAGGCTCTTGCCGGACTCGGACTTCATGGTGGGATCGCTGTGACAGGCGAGACAATCCTGATCGGCGGCGAAGGCAGGCATCGCGCCGGGGATCGCAGCGACGATGGCGAGGACAAGACTGATCCCGAGGAGCATTCCGAGTTGTTTCGCGGCCTTCACGGACGAATTCCTCCTACTTATAGGCGAACAGCATGGCGTAGATAATCCAGATAACGATGCTGAAACCGATGCTTAGAGCGATCCAAGCGAAGCCTCGGATGGTGCGGACGACGACTTCGGGCTGCGGGTCTTCCATGTGATCTTCGAGCTGGCCTTTGGCAACCAGGGCTTCGTACTCGAGCGGTTTGTCGCGCTTTAATTCGGCCAGGGGCATGTGGCCGGTGAAGACGACCGTGTCCATGGGAAATTTTTCCGGCCGCAAATGCGTATTGAAAAAGTGGACGGTAAAGATGAAACCGGTCGCCAGCAGGGCCTCGTCGCTGTGGATGATGGTGGCGATATTGATGAACGAGCCCGGCAGCAGGCGCGTGAAAAAGACTGGGAACCACAGCGTCAGGCCAGTCGAGCCGATGACGGCGATGCCCCAGAACACGGCGAAGTAATCGAATTTTTCCCAGTAGGTCCAGCGTCCATATTGCGGCCTGAGGCCGCGGCCGACGAACCATTTCATGGTGGCGATGAACTGGTTGAGATCCTGCCGATTGAACATCATGGTATCGGGGCCGAAAACCAGGCCCCACCACGATATGCCCTCGCGCTTTTTGTGCTGGACGAGGTCGTAGAGGTGGGTGCAGAAGACGCCGAACATGAGGACGGCAGCAGAACGGTGAATGAAGCCGGCGGTTTCAAATCCGCCGAGGAAGCGGGAGACGGTGGCTGCCCAAGGCGTGTAGGAGAACTTGAGCGTCAGGCCGGTGGTGGCCAGGCTGATGAAACTGATGATCATGCAGGCGTGAAGTGCGCGCTGCAGGCGGGTGAAGCGGACGAATTCGCGATCCGGGCGTATGTACTCTCCCCGGCCCGACGACAGGGCTCGCTCGTCTGCGGTTCGGAGATCGAAATCAGCCGGCATGATTATCCTCGCGATTAGTGTTCGGTTGGTGCAAGCCCGCCTTCTCGGCCGCGTCGCGTGCTTCCTCGGCGCGCAGTTCACGGCGCATCTGGATGGCTTTGGGGAGCCACAAGAGCGTGTGGATTCCGCCGAAGACGAACGTGCTGACGAGCAGCGTCGTCATACCCCAGAACGTCCAGAACAGGAAGGGATATTTCTTCGGGTCGTGGTGAGTGGCGTGAGTCAGGTAGCCGGCAAAGCGGCGGGTGGCGTTGGCATGGCATTTCTGGCAAGTGGCGACCACATTGGCGCGGCTCAGATGCGAACGCGGATCCGTCACCCGCAGGATGTCGTGGGCGCCATGGCAGTCGTAGCATTTGGCGGTTCCCGCGTAGCCGAGGCGCGAGACCTTGCCGTGATAGGTCTCGAAATACGTCTTGGCGATTTCTTGGTGGCATTGGCCGCACTTATTCATGATGTCGAGCTTGAAACCGGTTTCGTCGGTGCGGCGGATCTGGTGGGCGCTGTGGCAATCGCTGCAGACGGGCAGTTTCTTGTCGGTCCTGGTGATGGATACCGAGTGCACGCTCTCGATAAACTGTTCCTGGATGCCGTGGTGGCAAGCGCCGCAGGTGGCAGGCACGTTCTTGGGATTCACGGTTGAATCTGGGTCCGTGCGCGGCAGGATGAGGTGCGCGGTGTGGCAGTTTGTGCAAGTGGCGGTCACGGTCAGGCCGCTTTTCATCAGGCCCTTGCCGTGGATGCTCTCGGTGTAGTTCGCAATGATTTCGTGCTGCGGCCCGGTATAACGCACGGCGGCCTTCATGCCTTCGCGGTGGCAGCCGCCGCAGAGATTGGGCACTTTGGTGGGGAAGGTATTGGACTCCGGGTCGTGCTTACCTAGAACGTGGTGGCCGCCATGGCAGTCCTTGCAGCTGGGTGCGTTGTGGTCGCCGGCGGCCTGAAGCTGGCCATGCCGGCTGCGCTGATACTGCTGCCCCTGATCCTCGTGGCACTTGGTGCAATCGACCGGGTGGGTGATGGTCTCGCAGGGACGCACGTGCGAGACATTGACCTCGGAGTGGCACTGGCTGCAGGCGACACCTTTTTGGCCATGGCGTGAGGCGGCAACTTCGGCGACACTTACGAACATGCTGCGGCCATTGGAAGCCTTCAGCTTTTCGTCGCCGTGGCAGCGCATGCAATCGGCGTCGGCCATGCCCTGGGAGTAGAAAACATTGCGGACTTTATGCGGCTGGTGACAGTCGGGGCAGGCGGGCAGAACATTCGATTCTTTTTGCCAGAGTTCACCCCGAATCGTCTTGCGGTGCACCATTTCGATTTCGGCATGGCACTTGGTGCAGGTGGCCGCGATGTTGCGGCGGTTGATGGAGGAATTCGGATCGGTGTGCGGCAGGATGTTATGCGATGTGTGGCAGGACACGCAGGTGGCTGCGACAATCAAACCTTTTTTGAGAACCGCCTCGCCGTGGATGCTCTCGGAATAATTTTCAAGAATGTTGTGCTGGTCAATGTTGCGATTGATCTGGACGGGCGTGCCTTCGCGATGGCAGCGGCCGCAGACGAAGGGAATATTGAGAGGGGCAACGGCCGAGCGTTTGTCCTTAACCGGGAGAATGTCGTGATTGCCGTGGCAGTCGACGCAGTGCGGGGCGAGGGAATCGCCGCGGGCAATGGCCTTGCCGTGCAGGGAGGCAGCGTGCTGCTTCTGCTCGTCGCTGTGGCAGGCGCCGCACTGCACGGGAGCGACGCCTGGGTCGTGAGGCAGATCCTTGCCGTCAAGAGAGGCGTGGCAGTTGGTACAGGAGAGCGGGCCATGAACGGAAGCAGCGAACTTCTTGGAATCGACAAACAGGGAGACCGTGCGGCTGCCGCGCTTGACGGTCATCGTCTTGTCGCTGTGGCAGGCGAGGCAGTCGTCGTTTGTGGGGCCAGCCGCGCGCGCAGTGGGCGCGACTGTGGCGAAAAGCAACAGCGCCGCCCACACGAGGGTTGCGGTCCATCGGTTTGGCGATGTTGACATCGGAAACAGTCTCCTCACCGGCGCAGCAGAAAGCCAAATGACTCTATATCTTCGCGGGAAGAAGAACATTCGGGCAGTGAGTCATAGCACGCGGGTGCGTGACTGGGGTCACAGGGCGAAGGTAAACAGCCGCCATCGCGGAGAAAGTGCGAAGGAGAAGGGCAATCCCAGGCCTGGAAGGCCTTAGTGGAGGTGCAAGCCGTGGTTAAGATGAGGATGGCGAGTGCGCACCAATCCTACGGCGCGGACGCGATCATAGGCTTCATGCAGATCTTCACTGAGGAGATTGACGACCTGCAGGCAGACGTCGCAATGCTGGTGGAGAAAGTGCACTAAGTCCTTGCGCCGGACCTCGGCAACCTGGACCTGATCCACCACCTCGGCGGTGACTTCGTACAACCCGCCGGAAAGGGCGGCGCTGAGCGCGAGAACCTCACCGGCAGTGGCGGTGCGCAGGGTCATGCGGCGGCCGCTTTCCGAGCAGACCGAAAGGCGAACGCGTCCCTCACAAAGCAGGAAAACGCCGCGCGCGGTTTGGCCTTCGCGAAACAGGACGGTTCCGCGCGGGTAGGACTGTAAAGACTTGATGCCGTCAAATTCCTCGAGAGCTTCCGGCTCGAGATCGCAAAAAATACGGTCCGAGCGTTGCGCGCAATCGAGACAACTCTGCGACATAGGACACTCCCCTTCCTGTCTTCATACGCGAAGGCGGGGGTGGAAACAGTGATTCGAGTCACCCAAAAAGGTGACCTCTGGCACAAGGATGGAGGCCGATTTAGCCCGTGGTCGCGAGCGAACGCAGGGCAGCCTTGTTGCGGATGACGAGAGTGGAGCCCTTGGCCTGCAAGATCTGCCGCTTCTTGAGATCGGCGAACAGGCGGGTCACGGTTTCCCGCGAAGTGCCGATCATTTGGGCGATTTCTTCGTGAGTCAGGGCCAGCTTGAGGCGGGGCTCCTGCTTCATGGATTCGCCATTGCGCGAACTCCACTCGATCAGGAGTTTGGCCAGCTTCTCGGCGGCGGAATGCGAAAGGCCAAGGGAGCGGACTTCGTGGCAAGCAACGTTGTACTTTTCGCTGAGCTGTTCGGCCACCTTGAAGCAAGCCTCGCTGTGTTCTTTGAGGAAGCGCAGGAAATCGTCGCGCTTGACGAAATTGACCTGGCAGGGATCGATCGTCTCGGCGGTCAACTCGTAGGTCTTGCCGGAAACCGCGGCGCTCAGGCCGAGGACTTCGCCGGGCTCAGCAATTTTGAGGATGAGGGTCTTGCCGTCGCTGGCGCAGATAGAGAGTTTTACGCGGCCCTTGCAAAGCACGAAAATGCCGCGGGGGGCCTGGCCTTCCACAAACAAGACGGCGCCTTTGGGATAGGCGGTGGCGTACTTGATGTTCTCAAAGGATTGCAGCGCACCCGTCGGAAGATCGCAGAAAAGGCGCTCGGCGCGCATCTTGCAGGTAAGACAGCTTTCGATAATGTCCAGACCGTACGGTGAGAGCATCTCACACCCCCTGGTGACATTGGCCACTTTTGTGCGCTCCGGTTACCGGGCGCAGTGTGACGGATATCACGCAATCAGTGTGCGGCGCGGGCTAACTTGCAGCGGTGACAAGGGGCACAAATGGGTGTGATATAAGTCACAGGGCATACAAGCACTTGCGAAGGCAGCCAAGTACAAGGATTGGCTGGCCTTCGCGACCTTTTCAGGGCATACTTGACGAGGACGCAGGTAGCGGATTTTCGATCGCGAGGATCATTTAAGTGCCTACTTATCATGACGAAACCCAGTCCGATAAGCATCTGGAACGGTCCAGCCCGCTGCTGCCTCCGGCGCCCGATGCCGAAGCGCAGCGCAAGCGGATGCTGATCGCGCTGGGAATCCTGTTGCTGGCGCTGGTGGCCGTCATCATCAAGGACTGGGATTTCTGGTTTCCGGGCGGCGGTGCAGATTCTCCTGAAGTAGTGGCCGCGCGCAAGGCCAAGATGCTGGCGCCGGAAACGCAAGCCGAGCCTGTGGCAGCTACCCATGAGCACAAAACGGCAAAGCCTGCCGAGGCCGAACAGACGCTACCGGATACTCCGTTCAAAACCGAGCGGACCGTATTGCCTCCTCTGGACGTGGAAGTGGTGGCGGGAAACCAGCGCGTGAGCGTGCCGGGGAAAAACCCTGCCATCCATGTGGATGTAGGCACGGGCGTCACGGGGTCGGGCGGGTCGGCGGGATCGGGTGCGGCGGGATCGCAGAGCGGAATGGTGAGCGCGACCGATCGCGTGGAGCTTTCGCCGCAGATTCAGCAAAGGCTGACGGTTGCGGTTCCCCCGGATTACCCGCTGCTGGCGCGGCAAATGAAGGTGCAGGGCGCGGTCAGCCTGCAGGCCCTGATTGCGCGCGACGGCACGATTCAGGAATTGCAGATTCTAAGCGGACCGGAGATTCTGGCGACGGCGGCGCGCGAAGCGGTGAAGCAGTGGCACTTCAAACCGTATCTGCAAAGCGGCCAGCCCGTCGAAACGCAGGCCAGGATCACGGTTAATTTTACGATCTCTACGAACTAGCTTCGAGCTACAAGCCGCGAGCTATGAGCGAACCGGATCGAATCCGAACGAGCGGTAGCGAGCCGGCTACAGAAATCATTTCCGCCAGGCGCTTCGCAAGCAACTTCCTTTTGGTATCGGTATGTCTCCTGCTGTACTTAGTCGCTCAAGCACCGGTGTTGGCTTTGGGCGGAAGGGGAGCGAGAGGAGGAGCAGCCATGGCTTTCAACGTTAGCAGTCCCGATTTCGCAAATGGCGCCGACATTCCGCGGCAGTTCACCTGCAGCGGAGAAGATCGCTCTCCTGCGCTCCAATGGAGTGGGGCGCCGGCGGGAACGAAGTCGTTTGCTTTGGTCGTTGACGATCCGGATGCGCCCGCGGGCACCTGGGTGCATTGGGTGATCTTCAATATTCCCGCCGGCGCGCACGGGCTGCCCGGTGGAATTGAGAAAAAGAATGAACTTGCGGATGGAGCACGGCAGGGACAGAACGACTTCCACAAGATCGGCTATAACGGGCCGTGCCCACCGCCGGGGAAACCGCATCGATATTTTTTCAAGCTCTACGCTTTGGGGAACGAACTCTCTCTGAGTCCGGGCGCGACCAAGAGCGATGTTGAGCGCGCCGTGGAAGGCCAGATTTTGGCGCATGCCGAGTGGATGGGGCGCTTTCGCCGCTGAAGCGGCGAATAGGTGAGGCATGTCGGCGAATTAGAGTTGGGGAATCAGCGAGGCTTGGGAGGCCTGAGAAAAGACACCTAAAATTTAAACGGGCGTCCTGGATTCTCTCGAATCCACGACGCCCGGGCAGCCCTCCCCCAGAACTGCTCGAAATCAAGGTACGTCCACTCTGAAAATCTGAAAATGGCACACGGGTGCCAAAGTGGCTCCACTAAAGTGCTATGCGGCAAGTGGAAGATAACAGCTCTGTTACGCTACCGCTGATGCACAATGTCGAATTTAGTCTGGAAGTATCCACAGTCAGCAAACCGTGCCCGGCCTTGCCCCGTATACTCCAGTAACCTTGTGGTGGATTCTGGCAGAGACTCTAATGGTCCCGTAGCCTTGACTACGGGACGAGATATGCGACTTCGGCTTCTGCCATTCTTCTTCTTTGGACTTTTCTTCTTCGGATCAACATTTTGCGTGGCTGGTGATCTGGCCATCGTTGTTGACACGAAAAACGAAATCTCGAGCGTAAGTGAACTTGAGTTAGAGAAATTGCTCAAGGCATCGGACCCGAAATGGCCGAACGGCCGGAGCGTTAAAGTCTTTCTCACCGATCCGCGTGGCGCGGAGACACGCACGATTCTGCCGCGCGTTTACAAGATGACGCCGGAGCAAATCAAGAAGTTTGTTGATGCGCACAAGGGCGACATTCGGGTGGTTGGATCCGATGAAATCGTCTTGGCGATGGTGGCGAGCAATCCCGGAGCCATCGGAATCGTCAACGTTTACTCGATCAACAGTCACGTTAAGGTGATCAAAGTGGACCAGAAGCTGCCCTTGGAGCAAGGGTACCTGCTGCACGGAAATTAACCGGAGACGATGAGATGAGTGTGTTTCGTAGCGCGGCGGTGGCACTATTGTGGCGCTATTGACGACCGGTATGGCGCTCGGTGTGCAAATAAAGCCGGGTTTGCCGGCAGCCAATCGTTACGCCAGCGGATTCTTCCAGCGCAAGCCTGGGAAACGGGCGAAGTCCCGATCGGTGGTGTGCAACACGCCGCCGAACTCGATGGTCAGCGCGGCGAGGTGGGCATGGCTGGTGAGCGGGCCAGCCGCTTGTCCTTCCACGAGCATCTGGCGGAACAGGGACCAATGATCTTCGCCGGGTGCGAGGAGACGAACGTTGGGCTGCTCCAGCCACCCGTCGACCACTTCGACCGCTTCCTCGATTGCAAAGCGCTCGCCGGGCAAGCGCACGTTGGTCATGATGCGCACAAAAGCGGTCACGGTTTGCCATGGCAGACCGATCGGCTGGCTACCAGAGAATTCGCGTTCCACCCAGGCGCGCGCTTTTGCGTGATGCGCAGAAGCGCTGTCATAAGCGTAAAGAAGGATACTGGCATCGAGAACGATCATTTGTGCTTTGGATCGTGTGTGTTTCAGGTCAACGGTGCTCTGGACCTTCCATCTGCTCTACGAACTGCTCGACGTTGTCGTAGGTAACGGCCGAGGGCAAACCCAGTTTTCGCGGCTTGACCGCGAATGCCTTACGCTCCGGGCGGTTGGCCGCCATCAGCCCGAGGCGAAGAACACGGTTGATTACTTCTTTGAATGAGACGCCGGAGCGGCGGCTCTCCTTTTCGAGCAGGGAAGCCACATCGTCGTCGAGTGAAAGGGTGGTACGCACATCAAGATGATATATCATTAGGCATCATGATGTCAACCTCGAATCTCACGCCGCGAGCGAGGCGCCTCCATGGCAGGCTTAGGGTAGGCTCGGGGAACCGCCGGCAAGTGCCAGCGTCAAGGTTTCGCGAAGCAGACCCGGGCACGAGATCGCGTTTTCCGCACGCGCCTGGCCCGGTGACGTTCGTCACAATCGGTCGTGATACTTGTCACGGCCTCAAGTTTGGCCCTCCCCTAACCTTCTCATGGGTGAGGTGATCTCCATGAAGGTTCTGGAAGGGAATGAAGTCGTGACAACGACATCGGTCGAACCCGCGCAGCATCCTGCGAAACAAGAATTCAAGCCCCGTCTGATCTTCTGGGAAGTAACCAAGGGCTGCAACCTGCGCTGCATTCACTGCCGCGCTACGGCGACGGAGTTGAGTTCGCCGACGGATCTGCCAACCAGCCGCGCGCTCGACATCATTGACCAGATTGCGGCGTTCTCGAATCCCATTCTTGTATTGAGTGGCGGCGAGCCGCTTTATCGTTCCGACATTTTCCAACTCGCGACCTACGCCAAGGACAAGGGCTTGCGCGTCGCCCTCGCCACCAACGGAACACTGGTGACCAAGGAAGTCGCGCGCATGATTTCCGATTCCGGCATCAAGCGCGTCTCGATCAGCCTTGACGGCGCCGACGCTATGACGCACGACACGTTCCGCGGAATTCCGGGCGCGTTTGAAGCCGCCCTGCACGGTTTCCGCAACCTAAAAGAAGTCGGCATGTCGGTGCAGATCAATATGACCATTGCGCGACACAACGCCGAGCAGTTGCCGCGCGTCCTTGAAATGGCCAAGACCGTGGGCGCCGATGCTCTGCACACTTTCCTGCTGGTTCCGGTGGGCTGCGGCGTGGATATTGCCGACGACCAGATGGTTCCTCCCGAAGAGTACGAGCGCATGCTGAACTGGTTTTATGATCGCTCGCTCGAAGGCGGGATTGAATTGAAGGCCACGTGCGCGCCACACTACTTCCGAGTGGTACGCCAGCGGCGCGTTGCCGACCGGCACGCTGCCGAAGGCGCAGCCAAGGCAGCGCCGGTTGCTGCTCCCGAACACGGCGCTGGTCAACATCCTGTTGGCCATCCGGGCATCGGGCCGGCAGACATGATGATGCCTGGCAGCACCGGAATTTTATTGAGGCCGCAAGGTCCTCCTCCTGGACAACACACTGGGCATCCGAGCGGACACGCCAATGACATGAACGCGATGACGAAGGGATGCCTGGCCGGGACCGGCGTCTGCTTTGTTTCGCACGAAGGCGAAGTTTTCCCCTGCGGGTATCTGCCCGCCATTGCCGGCGATTTGCGCAAGGAGCGCTTTGTGGACATCTGGAACAACGCACGGGTGTTTAACGATCTGCGCGATACCGGTAACCTGAAAGGGAAGTGCGGCTGCTGCGAGTTCCGGAATGTTTGCATGGGATGCCGCGCGCGTGCGTTTGCCGCGACCGGCGACTATCTTGATCCGGAGCCGTTCTGCATATACGAACCGAAATCAGCGCATCTGAAGGCGAAGGTGGCCGAGCGCGAGAAGAATTAAGTTGCCCTCCTCCAGAAGGAATGCCGGGAAGAGCGCAGTGCAGGCTCTTCCCGTTTTTTTGGCCGCCCAAATTCAAACTCCCGCAAAGTGAAGACGCTCTGCGGGTGGAAGGGCGTTGCCGGTTTACACTGTTGGGGCAGAGTTGGATCAGCAGTCGGAATCGGGGTCGGGACTTGATCGATATTCATTGTCACATCTTGCCGGAAGTGGACGACGGGCCGAAGTCGTGGGAGGTTTCGATTGGGATGTGCCGCATGGCGGCGGCAGACGGCATTACGCATATAGTCGCGACGCCGCACGCGAATGATCGTTATGCGTACGATCGCGAATATCTGGTGACGCTGGTAGCGGAGTTGCAAAAGCGAGTTGGGCCGGCGCCCGAACTTAGCCTGGGGTGCGACTTTCATTTTTCCGACGACAACCTGGAGCGGTTGTTCGCCGAGCCGCAGAGGTACACGATCGGAGAGACCAATTATCTTCTGGTGGAACTGAGCGACTACAGTATTCCGCCGAATCTAGCGGAGGGTTTCCGGCAGTTGGGAGACCGGGGGCTGACGCCGATTCTGACGCATCCGGAGCGCAACCCGCTTTTGCAGAAGACGCCGCAGCGGGTGCTCGAGTACGCCGACCTGGGCTGCCTGATTCAGGTGACGGCGTCGTCGCTGACGGGGTTTTGGGGCGAGCGTCCGGAGTCGGTGGCGCGCTGGCTGCTGGAGCGGTCGGCGGTGCACGTTCTGGCGACGGACGCGCACGATATGCGGCGGCGGGTGCCGATTTTGTCAGAGGCTTGTGCGGTGGCCGCGAAGATGGTGGGAGCCGAGTGTGCGGCGGCGTTGGTCGAGGGGAACCCGGGGGCCATCATTGCAGGAAAGCCGGTGCCATATTGCCCGCGGCCGGTGCTGGACTAAAGGCAGACACAAGCCAGCTCTAGATGATCGCGACCCCAATGAGCTGGCGAATTCTGGGCCGGAATTTCCTTCCTCAATTACCAGATCAGGCAGCTAACCGGACGCGTTCACTGCTTCAGCGCGGTTCCGGCCGATACGCTATTGCCGGTGTTCACCGTCTGCAGATCCTGGAACCCTTTGGCCTGCCCTGCCGCCACCGAGTTCAGCGGAAATGCAAAGCTGGACCCGTCTACCAATGACATGCTGCCGCTGCCGTCCAGGTTGACAGTGTAGGTGCCGGTTGTGGTTCCCGTGTGAAACACACCGTCCGTGACAAATTGCTTTAGCGCTTTGACATTGCCCTTGCCGTCAAAAGTGTATAGGTCGACACCACCGCCCTCGGCTTGGCTCCCGGCGGCGGTCCAAGTGTTGCGTTGAATCGCGAAACTCCCTTTCAGACTTGCCACGCTGTAGGTCTCCGCGGTGGTGGACTGCAGCACGGCGGCGCCGCTGAAGATTTCGTTGACGCTGTCGTTGGTTTGCAGCAATTGCACGCCGTGCGCCACCTTAGCTTCAGTGGAGTCGAGGGTGATGGCGAACTGGGCCGTCGAGCCGGCCGTAAAGGTGATCGTGCCCGAGCCATTTGAGTTTACAGTGTAGGTTCCAGCCAAGGTTCCGGTTTGAGCCGCACCGTCGGTCATCGATGTGTACGAGCCGGTCACAGTGCCCCCGCCGTTGAAAGTCAAGACTCCCACCATGGCGAACTCGTTCGTGCTCACATTGGCAGTCCACAGGTTGGTCAAAAAGCTGTAGCTGCCCTTCAGGCTTGCATTGCTGAACTTCGTAGCCTGCGCGGCCAGCACGATCCCGGCGATTGCATAGTTGCCGCTGCCGACGCTCGTGCAGTTCTCAATAAATTGAGCCCCTTTGACATGGCCCCCCGCGACCGAGTTCGCCACAAACACAATCTGAGCACCCGGGAGGGTAATGGTGCCGCTGCCGTCCGAATTGACGGTATAGGTGCCGGTCAAGGTCTTCGTGAAAGACGTTCCGCCGGCCACGATCGTAGACCAAGCATTAGCATTCCCTTTGCCGTCAAAGGTGATCATTCCGAGATCGCTTGCCTGGTATCCACTCACAGCGGCCGTCCATAGGTTCCACTGGAAGGCGAAATCCCCTTTCAGATCTGCCACGCTATAAGTTTCCGCAGTTGTTGACTGCAGCACGGCTGCGCCGCTGACGATTTCGTTGTTGCTGTCGTTGGTTTGCAACAACTGCACGCCGTGAGCTACCTTAGCGGCAGTCGAGTCGAGATTGATCGCGAACTGGGCCGTTGAGCCGGTGGTAAACGTGATTGTGCCCGTGCCATTGGAATTCACGGTGTAAGTCCCGCCCAAGGTCCCGGTCTGGAACACTTGCAAGGAGATCGAAGTGTACGAGCCGCTCACATTGCCCGCGCCGTCGAAGGCAAGGACGCCCACCATGGCAATCTGGTCGGTACTGGTATTGGCAGTCCACAGGTTGGTCAGAAAGCTGTAGCTGCCCTTCAGGCTTGCTTTGCTGTACGTCGCAGCCTGGGCGGACAGGGCGAGGGCGATGGTCATGATGATTAAAACCCCAACTTGCGCAAAACGTCGACTGAAAAGCACAGCGCACCTCCTGGGAACGGGATTTGTTTTCGGGGGAGATTCCTTATCGAGCTTGCAGGATAAGCCGATGCTTGCGGAGGTCGCCTGTCAAGGACGTGCCGCACGATACGATGTGACAAGGGAAGGGAATGGCGCGTACCGGGAACATTGCCCTTGGCGCGTGGATCGGGCTAGACTGCAACGTTAAGTCCCGTAGAACGCGGATTGCACTTCGCACCGAAGCCTCAAGGTGATCGCGGGCGGGCATGGATCGAAATCGTTGGCTCAAAGAGGGACCATGCTGAAACTTGAGCGCATCCTCTGTCCTGTCGATTTCTCGGAGTTCTCGGCGAGGGCATATCGCTATGGGGTCTCGGTAGCCGAGCACTACGGGGCCAAGCTAGCGGTGCAGCATGTCGTAGAACTATGGCGATATCCTTCCGCCGGCTTTGCCGCCTCTGCCGCGCTCTATGATGAGTTCTGCCAGGCGGTTTGCGAAAGCGGCAAGGAACAACTGCAGGAATTTGTGAAGAACAACAGCGGCGATGGGTTTCAGCCGGAGTTCGTGGTGCACCAGGGAATGGCCCCGGACGCTATTTTGTCGTTTGCACAGGCGTCTAAAGCGGACGGGATCGTCATGGGAACGCACGGCCAGCGAGGGTTTGACCGACTGATGCTGGGGTCGGTGACCGACCGCGTGATGCGCAGGGCTTCCTGCCCCGTGCTCGTAGTAAGGAACCCGCCGCGGGACCTGATGGCCACAGATAAAGAGGGGCGCCACGTTCACCGCTTGCGCCAAGTTCTTTTCTGCACGGATTTCTCCGAGAATTCAGAGCGGGCTTTGAACCATGCGGTCTCCGCGACCGAGGAGTACGATGCCGAACTCACGCTGCTCCATGTGTTGGAGGAGGTCCCGAGTCCCGCTAAGACGGAAAAGGCCATAGCGGCAGCGACGGAGCAACTCGATAAACTGATTCCTCCGGAGCGACGCAAGAGCCTCAAGATTAAAACGGCGGTGCGAATCGGAAAACCGTATCGGCAGATCATTCAGTTCGCGGAGGATGAGCAGATCGACATGGTGGCCATGGGAGTGCACGGCCGCGGCTCCCTGGATCTGGCGGTGTTTGGTTCGACAACCTATCGAGTGATGCAATTGGGGCCGTGCCCGGTTCTCGCGGTCCGGGTTTGAAACGTTAGAAGAGAGGAGCGCAGCAGCGAACGCCATCACCGCACCTCGGTGCGGACCAGGATAGCTTCGGTCAAAAACTGGATTTGCCGGGCGATGCTATTGCTTAGGAGAGTTGTCTTCCGGCGGAGCCTGTTTCGCCGCTGCCTTAGGATCGGCTGCTGCGGGCGCGGAGGACGTCGACGTTGTCATTGCGCTTTCGGGATTGAGCAGGTGGTCGTGGCTGGGGCCGAGGCCGAGTTTGATCAGGGCGCGGGAATCGGGAGTTGTTTTCGATTGCCAGCCCTGGGCTCCCTGGTAGCGCTGCATGGCGGCCTGCGTGGCGCTATCCCAGGTACCGGAGGGTTCGCCATCGAGATAGTGCTCTCGAATCAGGGCTTCCTGAATTTCGCGGGCGCGCGCAGGATCAATTACTTGTTGGCCGCGCTTCCTTGCGACCTTCTTCGTTCCCTTTTTGCTGTGGGATTTCCCGGTCGCGCGGGCGGAGGATTTGAGGCCGGCCGTTTTGCTGGCTGTGTGGGTGGTGGCGGGGTGTTGGGCTGTGGTGTGCGCCTTCGACGAAGACGAACTGGGCGTTGCGGCGGATTTGGCAGGCGCGGTCGTGGATGTGGCGGATGCCGCGGGCAGAGCGAGGCTGAGCGGGAGGGCGAGAACAACGAGGCGCCAACGTCGAGTTAGAGAAAGACGACGCATTTCTGCTTTGAGCCAGCACTAGAGCGGGAATCGCATCCCGTCGTCACGGTGACGGCGTAACATCTTTTCTTTCGCCCGTGTGGGGCTTAATCGTTTGCGACTTGCACCCACGACTTGCCAGGCCGCGAAAAAGGTGGTTCCAAGCAGGAACCGGTACCTCGGCGGCTAAAGCCGCATTCAAAACAGTGCAGTTACCGCAGCGCTGAAGCGCTGCGCCACCGAAAATCGAGCGAGACATCGAGTTTTTCCGCAGCCTGTTGTGCCGTGGGCTGTGTTCTTCCGCCGCTTCGCGGCTTACGTCCGCAACAACAAAGCTGGCGAGATCAACCTACCTTATATGGTCACCGAAACGGGTAAGGTATGCCAGTCTCGCCAGATTGTCCAGCGATTACGGAAGTGTACCGGCCAGGAAGATGGTTCCATCCTGGGCGCGTGCGCCACGCGGACGCACGAGCAGAACAACATCCTGTCCACTCTTCAGCGACGCCTCGATCTTCGAGAAGTCGTCGACGGTGTTTACGGGTTGCTTGTTGACCTCGAGGATTACGTCGCCGCGATGCAGGCCAAGATCTTCCGCGAAAGAGCTGGCTTTCACATCCTGCACGACCACGCCCTTGCCCGCCGGGATATTGAGGCGGTCGGCGAGATCGGCCGTGACGGAGCGGACGGAGATGCCGAACTTGCTGGCTTTGGGTTCCTCTTCGCCCTGGTTTTCATCTTCCTCGCCGAGACGGGAAGCGAACAGCTTCGAGCGATCCGCGATGGTGACGGTGGCATCCTGCTTCTTGCCATTGCGCACGAAGTTCATCTTGGCCTTCGATCCGGGTTTGCGCGAAGCGATATCAGCGACAAGATCGTCGCCACTCTTGAGCTCCCTGCCATCGACGGAGGTTATGGTGTCGCCGATTTTCAGGCCGGCCTCATCGGCGGGGCTGCCGGAAATGACGTTCGAGATGGTGACGCCGGTTCCGTAGATGCGAGCGATGGCCGGATCAGGCTGGGCGGTGAATTCGATGCCGATCGAACCACGGGCCACGCGGTGCTCGGGGCCAATCAACTGGTTGTAGACCTGAGCGACGGTGTTCGAAGGCATGGCGAAGCCGACGCCCGCGTAGGAACTGGTCTCGGTCAGAATGGCGGTATTAATTCCGATGATCTCGCCGGCCATGTTGACCAGCGGGCCGCCGGAATTGCCGGGATTAATGGCCGCATCGGTTTGAATGAACGACTGGAACTGGCGATTCGGAACGATGTTGCGGCCTTTTGCGGAGACGATGCCGGCGGTGACGGTTTCCTGCAATCCAAAAGGACTGCCGATGGCGAGGACCCAATCGCCGACCTGCATGCCGTCGGAGTTGCCGAGTTTGGCGGCGGGCAACGCATGGTCCACGTCAATTTTGATCACGGCCAGATCGGTTTCCTGATCCATGCCGATGACCTTGGCGTCATGGCCGGGAGCACCGGCGGGTTCATCCTGCAGCTTGACGCGAATGCGGTCGGCTTTTTCGACCACGTGACGGTTGGTCACGATGTAACCCTTGGAGTCGACAATCACGCCCGAACCGAGCGAGCGTTGGCGGATGGAGCCGGCTTCGGGGCCACCCTGGCCGCCAAAGAATTTGTCGAAGAAATCCTGGAATGGGCTGTCATCGTCGCCGCCGCCCTGGTCGTCGGGATTATCCGGCTGAGCATGAGGATTGCCGCGGAGGCGTCGGTGCGGATTCTTGATGGTCGATTCGGTATTGATATTGACCACGGTGGGTTCGAGCTGCTTGGAAATCTGAGAGAAGATATTCGAGAGCTGCTGCGGGGCGGGAACGGTCAGCGGGGTGGCGTCGGAAGACTTTTGACCCTCTTTGCCCTTGACGCCATAGGAAATCACCGTCCCGATGAGAATTCCAACGGCGAGCGTGGCCAGAATCGTAAAGGTGTAGGCCCAACGGTTGGCCTTGAAGCGCACCCAAAAGGCGCTTTCGCGCGAATCCATTTGTTCTCCTCCTAAGACCGCCTAATCGATCATTATACCTTTCGAGCACGCAGGGACGGTTCCAAGAACACCGACCCCGATGAGACGCAGAAAGCGTGGTTAACGTTGATGCCGGACCTCGACCAGCCGCATTTCGGCGCAGAACTTTTGGTCCGTTGGTAAGCCGTCACTGCGGTTTTATGGCGACCAGGGTGGGAAAACAGAGCGGGGCCCCGGCACCCTGGCCCGTGCACATGTTATTGGTGGTGTTATTGATGTAAGGAATTGGTTGCACATAACCACTGCTAGTATTGACGGCGTACACAGCGCCGGCGGAGCAGGGTTGATTTGGATCGTTATTCGGGTACTGATCGCAGGCCGCGACGAACACCTGGCTGCCGTCGCTGGAAGCCGATGCCGAGAGTGGGTCGTAGGTGGGGATGGGGAATTTCTGAGGCGTGCCGCCGTTCATACTAATGAGAAAGACGGCGGGATTGAAGCGGGCCACGACGATCATCTGCGCGCCATCATTGACCAGGTTCGCGTAAACGGGAGTGATCTGTCCGACCGTGTAGGGGGGGGCGGTGATACCAAAGCTATTGACCGTTGGAACGTTGCAGGAGTACTGACTCGGCTGCAAGGGGATTTTGTTCGTAACCTGGGCGAACTGCGCGGTCAGAATTTGAATATAAGGTGGTTCAAGCACGTAGATGTTCTGGCTGATCAGGTCGAGATTGCCCTGTGTGACGTGTTGCACCAGTGGCGCGGGAAAAATCTGCAGCGGCGCGCCCTCGTTCGGTGGCAGCGATACAGTCCCAAGATTCGTGCTGGGTGCGTTGGTGAGCGCGCAGGTCGAGAAAGCGGAAACCGATCCTGTATTTCCCGCCGAACCTACGCTCTGTGTCGCTCCAGACACGTAGGCGAAACTGCCATCGGCAGAAAAGGCGGCACTTGTGCCAAAGGTCGAGGAGACTGGCAGTGGCACGGAGTCTGGCGGGTTCACGGTAGAGTAGACCCACATGGTGCCCGCGTTGGTGAGGATGAATATCTTCGATTCATCGGGCGAAAACGCCGCCGCGGAAGCGGCGCAGTTCTGCAGAAGGGGAGCCGTGCAGGGAAGCCCGAGATCGGTGATGGTGCCGGAGCTGCCGGAACTGTTGTAGATATAGACTTGCGGCGTCGCGGGAACGGTGCCATCGGAGACGACGACCTGCTTACCGTCATTGGAAACGGCAATTACGGTGCCGCACAGCGCAACGTTGCACGGCGTGCTGGCGGCGGAAACCGTGAAGACGCCACTGGAACCACCCACATCGTAGTACATCAGTCCTTGATTGCTCCCCAGGTAGACGCGCGACAGATGGTTGAACATCATGGAATTGGGCGTGCGCGGCACGCTCACGGTAGTGCCAATGGGATTCTTGCCGCCCGAGGTGGTCGGGGTGGCGGCGAACATGACACTCGTGCAGCCGTTGGTCGTGTCGCCGCACTGATCGGTAGCTACCCAACCGGTGTAGGTAGGTGGGGAAGTATTCAGTACGTCGACGGAAATGGTGCCATAACCCTGAATCGGGTCCGACGGCGATAAGGGGCCATCGCTGCTAAATACGTAGTCGGGCATAGCGGACGGGTTCTGCTCGGCATAGGGAGGAGTTGTTGTCGGTACAGTAATATTCGGCAGGACCCCAATGTTGCAGGTCGGTGGCGCGCAGACAGCGGAAATGTCTGCGCCACCTTGGTTGGTGCGCGCGGTGGCGGAGTTCGTCCCGGAGGAGTTGGTCAGGGAAGCGAAGGACACGACCTCGGGATCGGAACTGATCCAGGTCAAGGGTGGATTGGTCAAAGTGAATCCGAGGGAATCCACCGCCGTAGCTTGCAATAAAACCGAACTGCCACTCGTGACGTTAACCGAGCTCGCGGTGGTGCCGGAAGCCTGAAGCCGAACCGACCGCACCAGGCAGGTGGTGACTGGGATCGGGTTGCTGTTTGTCCCGGAGATACCGGCATAGAGTTGCGTGATGCCCGGACTGGCGGCAGTGATTTGAACCTGGTTGAGGGGCAATGGGATTTGAAGCGGCGGATTCGTATTCGTGGTCAGCACGCCCGTATTCGTGGAACCCCAGAAAAGCTGGCCGACTGTGTCGGTGATCTCGCTGCCGTTGTTGTCGTAAGCCCTTCCTTGGTATAGCCAGGTTTGCCCTTGCGAGAAACAGTCGTAGACCGGAGGGAGAGTTTGGGCCTGGGAAACCTGGAGGGTTGCGATGTGCTCATGCACGTACAGGGTGGTTTGTGGGCTGCGCACGCCGTTGGCCACCGCGGTCACAATGGCGATTCCGGGACTACCGGGACTGCAGAGGGCCTGCGAGACGTCCCAGGTTCCGGCGCAGGCGGCGCCGCCACTGGTGATCGAGAGCGGAGGGGGTTCGGTAGATCCAGGGGGACTGCTGACAATAAATTGAATGTCGGCACCGACGATGGGGTGACCGTTGGCATCGGTCGCGCTGGCCGAAAACCCCAGTGTGCCGCCGACATCGAGCGAGAGGTTCCCACCCGGGTTCAATGAAATGCTCTTCACGCCTCCGGCGCCTGAACTGGCCGTGTTGCTGCCCAGGCATCCCGTAAATGCAATGACCAGTGTGATGGCCATCAATAAAAGAAGGACCGTACCGCAACGATGCATGAACCCTCCTCGCGTCCGTTCGCGGGCGCGAGATTGCGAATGTTTGGAAAGCTGTCAGTGTAGAAGGTAAAGTGCAAGGTTTCAACACCGAAGGTTTCAAAAGTTTCACAGTTTGAAGGTTTCAAAGCCGCAACGACATTGGCCGGTGCGCGCTACCGGGGCGATTTCCAAGTGCCCAAAACCGCAGCCGTGCAACCTTGAAACTCTGAAACCTTGAAACCTTGAAACTTTGAGACTTTGGTTCTCAACCCTGCTTTTCTTGGATGCTTCGACAAGTGGTTGACGCTGCGCGCTCCAAATTGTTATTATCGGTTGGTTCCGCGAGTTAAGTCTGGCTTGCCTGTGGACGGCTGTTCCGATGGATACGCAACCTGCGTTGAATTCGGGCTCCGAGATAGTACTGGCTGAGCTTTGAGAAACACGGACCCGGTCTGGTGCGAAGCCGGGGACGCCCTCGCTGAAATGTCCCGCGAAAACCTTTGCGCCCGGGCTTGAAAGTAAGGACCGGGGAATCACGCGAGGCTATGCGGGAGAAGCAGACGAAACGGAACGCCTCCAAACCATAAAGGGTTAGGCGTGGCGTCACCGTCGTCGGCGATTAGGGAAACGGGAAAGCAAAATTTCTCACCGGGCATTTTGCGCGGGAGAGTATGGCTGGACGTGAATGTCCATGCCAGCCCGGAGACGAGTGAAGCCTTGTCCAGTCGGAGACCAGGTCGAGTTCGCCTTGCGGGAGCGACTGCGAAAAATGAACCTAAGAAGCTTCGGTACGCCGTGGCTTGGGAGTGGCGAGAGTGCCAACTTTTAATCAGTTAGTGAAATTCGGACGGACGAGCCCAAGGTACAAGACGGCGAGTCCGGCGTTGCAATCGTGTCCGCAGAAGCGTGGTGTCTGCACACGCGTGTACACACAGACGCCGAAAAAGCCGAACTCGGCGTTGCGCAAGGTGGCGCGCGTCCGCCTGACGAATGGGATCGAAGTGACGACCTACATTCCAGGGGTCGGCCACAATCTGCAGGAGCACTCGATTGTGTTGATCCGCGGAGGCCGCGTGAAGGATCTGCCGGGCGTGCGTTATCACGTGGTGCGCGGGACGCTCGATGCGACCGGTGTGGCGGGCCGGAATCAGGGGCGCTCGAAGTACGGATCGAAGAAGGCGAAGAAAGCTTAAGAACAGTTGCCGGTGGTCGGTGGCCAGTTGCCAGTGGGCGTTGCCAGTGAACACCGAGAGCGGAAATTTGAGAGTCGAATAGCGATGCCGAGAAAAGGTCATATTGCGAAACGGAAGACTGAGGCCGATCCGGTGTATGGATCAGACCTGGTGACGAAATTCATCAACTCGATGATGTGGCAAGGCAAGAAGTCGACGGCCGAGGGCATCTTCTACACCGCGCTCGACAAGTTGAAGGAAAAGGGCGGAGACGAGCCGTTGAAGCTGTTCACGAAGGCGGTTGAAAACGCCAAGCCCCTGCTCGAAGTGAAGACACGGCGCGTGGGCGGCGCGAACTACCAGGTGCCGATCGAGGTTTCGCCCGACCGCCGGACGTCGCTGGCGATTCGCTGGATTGTGACTTACGCGCGAGGCCGCGGCGAAAAAGGCATGATCGACAAGTTGACCAATGAGTTGCTCGATGCCGCCAACGGCAAAGGCGCCGCGATCAAGAAGAAGGAAGACGTACACAGAATGGCGGAAGCGAACAAGGCGTTCGCGCATTACCGGTGGTAAGAGCAGCCGCGAGCTTCGAGCTGCGCGCCACGAGCAATCGCGAACGAGTGACGACCAACGACGAACGACAGATTTTGGATGAGCCCCAGAGATTTTGGATGAGCCCCAGAGAGGATAGTAAGTAAGCTGTGCCCAGAACAGTCCCATTAGAGCGTTGCAGGAACATCGGCATCATGGCTCACATCGATGCTGGCAAGACCACTACGACCGAACGGATCCTTTTCTATACGGGAAGGACGCACCGCATCGGCGAGGTGCACGAGGGCACGGCCACCATGGATTGGATGGAGCAGGAACAGGAGCGCGGGATTACGATTACTTCCGCCGCGACGACCTGCACCTGGCGCGACATCCGCATCAACATTATTGATACGCCCGGCCACGTGGATTTCACGGCCGAGGTGGAGCGTTCGCTGCGCGTGCTGGACGGCGCGGTCGCGGTGTTTGACGCCGTGCATGGCGTGCAGCCGCAGTCGGAAAAAGTGTGGCGCCAGGCCGATAAGTACGGCGTTCCGCGTATTTGCTTTATTAATAAGATCGACAAGATGGGTGCCGATTTCGAGCATGCCGTCGATACTCTGCGCAAGCGACTGAACGCCAAACCGGTCGCAATCCAGATTCCCATCGGACAAGAAGACAAGTTTCGCGGCGTCATCGACCTGGTCGAGATGAAAGCGATCGTCTGGAAAGACGACACGATGGGTGCGGAATATGAGACGGAAGAAATTCCCGCCGATCTGAAGAAGAAGGCTGACGCGTTCCATACGCAGCTGGTCGAGACGGTTGCCGAGAACGACGACGAGATCCTGCACAAGTTTCTGGAAGGCGAGGCAATTTCCGCCGACGCACTGAAGGCGTCGCTGCGCAAGTCGACGATCGGGCTGAAGCTGTTCCCGGTCGTGGTCGGAACGGCATTCAAGAATAAAGGTGTGCAACCGCTGCTCGATGCGGTGGTCGATTATCTGCCTTCCCCGCTCGACACGAAAGAAACGCATGGGCTCGATCCGGATACCGGGAAGCCGATCACGCGCAAAGCCGACGACAAAGAGCCTTTCTCGGCGCTGGCGTTCAAAATCATGGCGGACCCGTTTGTCGGCCAGCTCACATTTATCCGCGTGTACTCCGGTCAGTTGAAGTCGGGCGAATCGGTAATGGTCTCGCGCACGCAGAGGCATGAGCGCATTGGGCGCCTGCTCAAGATGCACGCCAACAAGCGCGAAGACATTCAGGAAATTCTGGCGGGCGATATCTGCGCGGCGGTCGGGTTGAAAAACGTCTCGACCGGCGACACCATCTGCAACGAGAAGCACCCGATCACGCTGGAATCGATCGAATTCGCGGTGCCGGTCATCTCCGTCGCGGTTGAGCCGAAGACGAAGGCCGATCAGGAAAAGATGGGCATGGCGCTGGCGAAACTGGCGCAGGAAGATCCCACTTTCAAAGTTCACACCGATCCCGATAGCGGGCAGACCATCATCAGCGGTATGGGCGAGTTGCATCTGGAAATCATCGTCGACCGCATGATGCGCGAATATAAGGTGGAAGCGAACGTTGGCAAGCCGCAGGTGGCATATCGCGAGACTATCCGCAAGCACGCCGAGGCGGAAGGCAAGTACATCCGCCAGACCGGCGGCCGCGGACAGTACGGACACGCCAAGATTTATCTCGATCCGAACGAGCCCGGTAAGGGCTACGAATTCATCAACGACATTGTCGGCGGCACAGTTCCGAAGGAATATATCAAGCCCATCGATCAGGGCATGCAGGAGGCCATGGAAGGCGGCGTCCTTGCGGGCTATCCGATGGTTGACGTGAAGGCAACGCTTTACGACGGCAGCTACCACGATGTGGACTCGAACGAAATGGCATTCAAGATCGCCGGTTCGATGGCCTTCAAGGAAGCGGCGCGCAAGGCGAGTCCGGTGATTCTCGAGCCGGTGATGGCGGTCGAAGTGGTCACGCCCGAAGATTTCGCCGGAGCGATCATGGGCGACTTGAGTTCGCGGCGCGGACGCATTGAAGGCATGGAGCATCGCGCAGGCTCGCAGGTGATCAAAGCCATCGTGCCGCTGGCGGAGATGTTCGGGTATGCGACGCATATGCGGTCTTCGACCCAGGGGCGCGCCGAGTACTCGATGCATTTTGCGCGGTATGAAGAGGCCCCGCGTTCGGTAGCGGACGAGATCATCGCCAAGACGCAGGGGAAGACGACAACGAAGTGATTTGTATCAGGGCGTGGCTTTAGCCACGCCGAATCGTGAAACGTCGGATCATCAGACAAGGTTCGGGGCTTTAGCCCCTGAGGACAAAAGGAAATGGCGAAGGAAAAATTTGACCGCAATAAGCCGCACTGCAACGTAGGGACGATCGGGCACATCGATCACGGCAAGACGACGTTGACGGCGGCGATCACGAAAGTGTTGCAGAAGCACAACCCGAAGA
>Ga0224557_1000021_pt1 | contig 202065 bp, 178 predicted proteins | sample 714S31014metaG_FD_180677 | JGI IMG/M metagenome (GOLD analysis project Ga0224557, IMG submission 180677) | Peat soil microbial communities from Stordalen Mire, Sweden - 717 S3 10-14 | ecosystem: Environmental > Terrestrial > Soil > Wetlands > Peat | place: Sweden: Norrbotten County, Stordalen... | reverse complement strand
TTAATGATGCGCGCCACATAGGCGCGGGTTTCGCGGAAGGGCGGCACGCCGTGATACTGATCCACGCGCTCGGGTCCGGCGTTATAGGCGGCGAGAGCCTTCACCAGATCGAAGTTGTAGCGCTCCAGCAATTCGCGCAGGTAGCGGCTTCCTCCACCCACGTTCTGCTGCGGATTGAAGGCGTTGTTCACGCCCAGTGAATTCGCTGTCGAAGGCATCAACTGCATCAAACCCTGCGCACCTTTGGGAGAAATGGCTCGAGCGTTGAATCCGCTCTCGGCATGAATGACGCTGTTCACCAGATCCGGATCAAGGTGATAAGCAGCGCTAGCCGAATTGACAACCTGATTCAAATCGGCAACGGGAGGAGCGGAAGTCGAAACACGGGCCGGAGCGGTCGCCGGAAATGAAGCGGGCACCGCACTCGGTGCCGGCGTTGGCGGTGGCGTGAGATCCTTCTCGATTGATGTGATCTCCGCTGTCGCAACGTCGGTAAAGCTCGAATCATCCGAGGACGTAAAGAGACGCGTTTTCTCACCCATCACGATGCGATGGTCATGTCGAATAGTGAAGCCGTTCCGCAAGACGGCGATGTCGGTAGCTGAGGCCGGCACAACGAGCGAGAGAACAGCCGCCGCGCAGAGCAATGCTGCGAGCATTCGAGCCAGCCTGAGTATGGTTCCGTCCATCGTTGTTCTACTGTAGCGCCGGCATCCTGCCGGCTGTCCCGGGGGCGTCTCGCCCCCGACCCCGCGCGTCATCAAAGTCCTTCTACTTCGCTGCAACTGGCTCGACCGGCCTGCCATCCAGCGCGACCTCAATGGCCGCCGCCACGCCATTTTCGGCATTCGAGCGAGTCTGCGTCCAGCCGCGTCCCAGCAACTCCGGGGACGCATTTCCCATGATAAAGGGTTGTCCGGCAAAAGCCAGCATTTCAATATCGTTGTAGTTATCACCAACGGCCATGACCTGCTCGCGCGTAATCTTGCGATGATTCACCCAGCGTTCGAGGGCGTGACCTTTGGAGCACCCGGCATTGAGAATGTCGACTATCGAGAGATCGCGCCCGGGATACTCGGTCCGTAGCACCGTGATCGGCAGGCCGCAGGTCTCCAGCACACGCAACGCCTGCTGCATCAGCGCAACCGGCCCGCAGAACATCGCCTGGATTGGATCTGCAGTCAGCGCGTTCTCGATCGGAATCACGAACTCGATATAGTCCAGGTTCTTCTCCAGCCAGCGCTGGATGCTGCCTTCAAGCTCGCGGAGATGCTCGACGACGATTGCACCCTTTCCGACAGCATCGAACGTGACCACGGTTTGCCCGCGAAATTGGCGCATAACGCCTACCAACTCGCGGCAGGTAGCTTGGGGCAGCAGGTCGCGATGAAAGGTTTCTCCCGCCAGCGAGCGCGTAACAGCGCCGTTCGAGCTGATCAGCCACAGATCGAAGCCAAGTTGCTGGGCAATGGGCAAAGCAAACGAGTGCCGCCGGCCAGTGACCAAGATGACCTCGATTCCAAGCGAGTCCGCGCGCCGCAGAGCAGCCAGGTCACCGGCAGAAATCTGGAATTGTGGGTTGAGCAGCGTGCCGTCAATATCCACGGCAATAAGGCGAAGAGAAGCGGCGGCCACAAGTAAGTTTATCATCGCGATTGCAAGCCGCCGATCCCATTGGTGCAAATCATCTTCAAGTGGTCTCGTGCGGTTCGTGTGCAATGGGGTGTGCGAGAATGTTTCTTCTCGGAGGCCGTCGATGAAACTGCGATTCGTGCTCCTGCTTGCAATCTTACTGCCCGTCATTTTGCCCACTCCATCAACCGCGCAGGCCAATGCTGCCGACAATACCGGCAAGCCCTTCGCCATCGAGTACTACTACAAAGCCAAGTGGGGCTACGCCGATGAATTCCTCCAGCTCTTCAAGAAGAACCACTACCCGCTGTTGAACAAGCAAGTCGAGATGGGCCGGATGCTCAAAGTCTGGATGGACCAGCCGCGCTACCACACGACCGAAGACGGGCGCTGGGATTACCGTGTCACCATCGTGTTCAAGAACTCGGCCGCCGCCAACGAGCCGTTCGACGAGGACGCGCTCAAGAAGCAGCTTTTCCCCGACCAGGCAGCCTACGCGAAGGAAGAGCAGCGGCGCTTCGAGATCCTTCTAGGTCACTGGGATGTCCCCATTAAAGCCGTGGATTTGGACCTAAAGTAATCGAAAACTTTCGCCGCCCAGGCCCCAACGGTGGGAGAATAGATACAGGCTGATCGGTCCGCGCAACCACGCTGCGGCAAGGAGGCCTTATGTTGGCAGACAAGCATCCTTGGAAGCGCAATCCCTACTTCCATTTTCACCCCATGCACAATCTGTACTCGTTGGTGATGGCGCTGATTCTGTTTGGCATGATCCTGCTGTTTTTCACGATACCAGCGCGATAGCCGCGTAGCGCGCCGAGCGCACGCGCGGATGTTGCCGCCGAGAAGTACCCTGAAGAAACGGTAGTCCGCGATGGTCGGCCGTTTTGTGGACGACCGGTGAACCACGGACCAACCAATGTGCATCTGCCACCGTTGAATCAAAATTCCCCGCGTTTGGCCGCGCCCGTTTGCCAAAGCCGTGCCGGATGCGAGAACATATTCGGTTTGCACACATCTCTCAGATCTAATAAGGAAGCAGCCATTATGGCGACAGGGAAGAAGTCTGTTAAACCCGCGCGCGCGGAAGTGAAGTCGGAAGGCCGGTCTTCAAATTCAAACATTCAGCCCGCCAAGGGCAAGCTCGGCGTCATGATCCCCGGCATGGGCGCGGTGGCGACCACCTTTGTCGCGGGAGTGGAAGCGGTCCGCAAGGGCATTGCTGCTCCGATCGGCTCGCTCACGCAGATGGGCACCATCCGCCTGGGCAAGCGCACCGACGGCCGCTCGCCGAAGATCAAAGAGTTCCTTCCACTGGCGGGCCTGAACGACCTGGTCTTCACCGGCTGGGACATTTTCGAAGACGACATGTACGCCGCCGCCCGCAACGCCGGCGTGCTCGAACGTGATCTCCTCGACAAGGTGAAGAGCCGGCTCAGCTCCATCAAGCCGCTGAAGGCCGTCTTCGATCACAATTACGTAAAGAAGATCGACGGGCCGAACGTCAAAAAAGGGAAGAACAAGCTCGACCTGGCCGAGCAGTTGCGGCAAGACATTCGCGACTTCAAAAAGTCCAGCGGCGCCGACCGCCTGATCACCATCTGGTGCGCCTCGACCGAAACGTTCATCGAAGCGACCGCCGCCCATCAAAGCCTGAAGGCGCTCGAGAAAGCGATGAAGGAGAACGACGAAAACATCGCGCCCTCCATGGTCTATGCCTACGCCTCGCTGATGGAAGGCGTGCCCTTCGCCAATGGCGCGCCCAACCTCACCGTCGATATTCCGGCCATGCTCGAACTGGCGAATGAGCGCGAAGTGCCCATTTGCGGCAAGGATTACAAAACCGGCCAGACCCTGATGAAGACCGTGCTCGCCCCCGCCTTCAAGGCGCGCCTGCTCGGCCTGAGCGGCTGGTACTCCACCAACATTCTTGGTAACCGCGACGGCGAGGTGCTCGACGATCCGGGCTCGTTCAAAACAAAAGAAGAATCGAAGCTGGGCGCCCTCGAGCACATTCTCCAACCCAGCCTTTATCCCGAACTCTACGGCAACATCTATCACAAGGTTCGCATTAACTATTACCCGCCGCGCGGTGATAACAAAGAAGGTTGGGATAACATCGATATTTTCGGATGGCTCGGCTATCCGATGCAGATCAAGGTCGACTTTCTATGTCGCGACTCAATCCTGGCCGCGCCCATCGTGCTTGACCTGGTCCTGTTCCTCGATCTCGCTCAGCGCACGCCCGAACTGCGGCGCCTCGGCATCCAGGAATGGCTAAGCTTCTACTTCAAGTCGCCGATGACCGCGCCCGGCCTCTATCCCGAGCACGATTTGTTCATCCAGCTGATGAAGCTGAAGAACACGCTGCGGCATTTGAAGGGAGAGGAGCTGATCACGCACCTGGGGCTGGAATATTACGACTGAGGATTGTGTGACGTGGCTTTGTGGCGCGGGCGCCCTCGCCCGCGTTCTCAGCCGATTGTCGCTTCACCACACCGTCCGAAGCAGCGGACTCCGCCGTATCCGCTCATCCCGCGTCACCAGCGTCATCCCCTCCGCCCGTGCCGTGGCCCCAATCAAGCGATCTGACGGGTCACTTGGATAATCCGAAGGGAATTGGGCTGCGAGGGCAGCGATCTCTGGCGTAACCGGTCGCACCGTTACTCCCTCCAGAAATCTAAGCAGCGAGGCTTCGACCGTGCCATAGCCTTGAACTCTACCGTTCGCCATCTGCCATGCCACTTCATAGGTGGATATCGCTGACACCGCGAGTCCACCTCCGCGTCGCGCGCGCCGAATTGCCGAGGCAGCGGTAGCCGATAGGCGCTTCAAGTCAGAAACTGCCCAAATTAATACGTGGGAGTCGAGCAGGATCACTTTGTCTCCCATCCCGGGATAGGTGATTCGATATCGCCTACAACCTTGTACACTCCTTCGAGCCGACCGAGCCAATCGTCCTTCTCCGTCTCTACCGGCACCAGCTTGGCCACCGGCTTGCCGCGCTTCGTGATGAGGATCGGCTGTCGCGTCGAGCGCACATCTTCCATCAGCGCCAGGCACCGCGCTTTGAACTCTCCCGCCGCAATCTTCTTCATGGTCACTTTATAACATACATGGTCATATAGAGCTGACCACTGGTGGAGTCTCGAAAGGAAGAGGGCGACCACTGACTACTCATCCATCTCATACGCCTTCTTCAGCCACCGCTTTAGCTCGTCGTTAATATCCGCCTTCGACTTCACCTCAATTCGCCGCGTAATCCGATCTTTCTTCTCATACCCGCCTGTATCAATCAGTCGCTTCGGAGTCTTCCTGTTCCCCAATGCCAGTCCCAGGTCAATGCGCGTATGCGTCGCCGGTTTAATCGTTGCAAACACGTGATTCCTGTACAGCGGGACCCCCGTCTTGCCCGGCGAAGCCTTCGCCTCCTTGCCCAGCGACAGTGCCAGTTTGAGCAGTTGATCGTAAAGCGGCCGCATCCCCGCGCGCGACCCTGAGTATTGCGTTTCCACCCACGCAACCGCAGCCTGCAGATAAGCCTCCGGCGAATCTTCCTCCGTGCCTTTGCCTCCCGCACGTTCCGCGATGCACGCGGCATAGTTGGTGCCCAACTTGTGCTCTTTCTTCAGCCACTCCCGCCGCTCCTTCTCCGTCGCAGGCCCGGCCTTGCGAGTCAGCTCCACCCATTGTTCCAGCGACCGCCCCGTCGTCGACGGCAATTCCCGAACCCGCTTCTGCATCATGGCCACGCCCGGATGCACGCTATAGATAGACTTGGCCGCAGTTGCGCTGGGCATACCTCACCTCCTGAGCACGCCATAATACTGCAACTCCGCGCGCGGCACTCTCACGATAAAATCACAAGATGCCGAAGAAAACCTCCGGATCTGGCCACAGCACCCGCTTCCTGCGCACCCACAAGAATTACTGTTTCGTCTGCGGAAAAGACAACCCCGACGCCATGGGCCTGCGCTTCACCTACGACGAAGACCGCGACTGCTTCGTATGCCGCTTCCGCCTCGGCAAGCGCTACACCGGTCCCCCCGGCCACTCCCACGGCGGCATCATTGCCACCATCCTCGACGAAGCCATGGGCAAGGTAAACAAGCTACGCAACGTCATCGCCGTCACCTCCGAAATGACCGTCAACTACCTCAAGCCCGTGCCGCTCAACAAACCTCTACGCGTCGAGTCCCGCGAGGAAAAAGTACAGGGCCGCAAGCACATTAACGTGGCCGAGATTCTGAATCAGAAAGACGAAGTGCTGGCCCGCAGCCGAGGCCTCTTCATTGCCATCGATCCGCACAAAATGTTCGGCAAGTTCGTGGAGAGGTAACCCCGCCGTCATTGCGGCAGTCCGGGTTGCTCCACTAAGATGAGCGCCATGAAAATTATTAACTTGCTCATCCTCTCGATCATTCTTGCCAGCTCTGTGTCCGCGCAGGATGCTCAATTGCCTCCACCACCCGAAGTCGTCGCGGTGCCGTTTTACCTCGACAATACTGCGCATGAACTTAAGAAGCTTCCAAAAGAACCATACAAAGAACACAAGGGAGCACCCGCCGTTTCTTTCACGAATGCATTCGTAATCAGCGCCCAGGTGCAGGGCAATGCATCCGATTTACGCATCCCGAGCCAGGACAAGATTGTGTTTGTGTTCGACGCCACAACGGTGCCTAGGCTTTACAAGTTCACCCAGTCCGGCAAGAAACGGGAATTCGCCTACGAGAAAGGGAACCAGCGCAACTCAACCCCAATACCAGGTCTGCCGATCACCGTCTCAAAATATAAGGGGGGCTCGGCCTACCAATTCTCCCCCGACGAACGGCTTGCTGCGGGTGAGTACGGTATTGTCTTCGGCGACAGCATCTACACCTTCGGCGTCGACGACAAGAAGTAGCTTATGTCCTCTTCGTCGCCATTGGATTGAGGGCATTTTTGTATCGCATCCGTTGTATTCTGGCGGGCTGCTCCATCCCGGTCGCGATATTTCTGTGGCCGAGAACTTTAGCGTCCGGCGGCTTGCCCAGTCTCGGTGGCGGCTATGGCAAAGCGCAAGCTGCTGCTCAGATCGGCGTTCTGCTGAGTCTGGTGTGCAGCCTGTTTGGGCGCGGAGATCTGCGTTTGCTCGTGGCTGCGGTCGCCGTCATCGAACTGGTCTTCTGCTATTTTCGGTTAATTGTGCACTGAAGCCTCTCGTCCCCGGGGTTCCGCAAATGATGAACCCCCTGTAAAATGCTCCTAGCAGCGGAAACCCACCCAACATCATCAATATAGGGGTTGGCTCGAAGCTCATAGCTCGAAGCCCGCAGCTGCCTTTGGGAGCGCGCCATGTCAGAAAACAACGGACACAATACTACCAGCCTTCGCCTCAAAACCGGCCTAGCTGAAATGCTGAAAGGCGGCGTAATCATGGACGTCACCAACGCCGAGCAGGCCGAGATTGCCGAGAAAGCCGGCGCGGTCGCCGTCATGGCGCTCGAGCGCGTGCCCGCGCAAATCCGCGCCGAAGGCGGCGTCGCCCGCATGGCCTCGCCCAAGAAGATTCGCGAGATCATGGCCACGGTCGATATCCCGGTCATGGCCAAGTGCCGCATCGGCCACTTTGCCGAGGCGCAGATTTTGCAGGAACTCGGCGTCGACTACATCGACGAATCGGAAGTGCTCACCCCCGCCGACGAAGCGCATCACGTCGATAAGCACGCCTTCACCGTCCCTTTCGTCTGCGGAGCCCGCAACCTCGGCGAAGCCCTGCGCCGCATCGCCGAAGGCGCATGCATGATCCGCACCAAGGGCGAAGCCGGCACCGGAGACGTGGTCCACGCCGTAAAGCACATTCGCCAGATTGTCATGGAGATGAGGATTCTTACCGTGCTCGGCGAAGAAGAACTCTACGCCAAGGCAAAAGAGCACCAGGCTCCGTACGAACTCGTGAAGATGGTGGCCCGCGACGGAAAACTGCCCGTGCCAAATTTCTCCGCCGGAGGAATCGCGACGCCAGCCGACGCTAGCTTAGTAATGCAGCTAGGAGCCGAAGCCGTCTTCGTAGGCAGCGGCATCTTCATGAAAAACTCCACCGAGTTCGCCGACCCAGAAGAAGCCGCCAAGCGCGCGCGGGCAATAGTGCAGGCGGCCACGCACTATCAGGACCCGAAGGTGTTACTGGAAGTAAGTGAGGACCTGGCGGGAGCGATGAAGGGGCTGGCCGTTTCTGGGCTCGACGAAGCGCATATGCTGCAAACGCGGGGCTGGTAAGGGAGACCACCCTACCAGAGAGTCGATGGAAATCGCGCTAATCTATGCCCGCTGAGTCCGCACAGCAAAAGTAGCGGTCGGTGGAGAATTGCGCTTAGCCAAGGTTACTGGGAGGAATTTCTCCGTTTTTCGCTCTTGCCGGTTGCCAACTTTCTCAAACCAAGTACGATCTACACTCTTCTAAAACGGATAGGCGGCCGGTGGTCCACTCAAGACCGGTGTTGGCTTGGGTGGGGATTCGTAATGGCACGCCTTCAGGCTCACCACAGCGCGAGCCCATCAGGACCGGCTTCAGCCGTTGCGGCAGACTTCCACAAAAACCAAAAGCCCCGCTAGTCAGGCGGGGCTTGAACAATTGCCAACTGGTACGCTGCTTGCCAAACAAAACCATTATAACACTGGTAGTCAAGCCCCACAGCTATTACTGAGGTCGAGGGCCCATGCGGAGGACGACGGAGTCGAACCGTAATGGCTGACTAAGCCACTCGACTGTTTGGCAAACAGCGTCCAGTACCCACTGGCAACGTCCTCCAGACGCAACCTGCCTAAATTCAATATTCGCTTAGCCGTAGGCATTCGCAATCCCACGAAAGTAGACAGGATTTCTCAAAACGGGAATCTGGCCGGTGGGGCAGTTCCTTGCCAGCCGTCACAATCTGTCATATTATGAAGCCATGCCCATGACCTCGCTGAACATCTCGCTCCCCGAAGCGCTCAAAGAATACGTCGAAGGCCAGGTTGCCTCCGGAGACTGGGGCACGCCCAGCGAATACGTCCGCGAACTGATTCGGCAGGACAAAGAGCGCCGACTCGGCGATCTCGAAGCCAGCCTCGTCGCCGCCGCTAAAGGTCCCAAAATAGAACTGAGCGTCGCGGAAATTCGCCGCAAGGGCCTGGTTCGCGCCCTCCGCGAACGTACCATGAAAAGGTGAAGAAGCACCGCCTCGTCCTCAGCGACGCGGCTGCGGCGGACATCGTCGAACAGGCTGACTGGTACTCCGCTCAATCCGGCAAGGCGCTCACTGCTCGTTGGGAACAAGCTGTCACCGCCGCCATCATGCGCGTGTTACATCGGCCCAACGCAGGAACGCCCTGCCAATTTCACGCCTCCGAACTTCATGGTCTAAGGCGCACGGCCATCCCCGGGTTCCCCAAGCATCTACTCTTCTACAGGTTTGATCGTGACGAGGTTCTTATAGTCCGTGTCGTCCACGGTGCGCGCGATTTGGAACCGCTTCTCTAGGTTCAGGGCCCACATTTCCCGGTGAAGTTCGCGCATCCGATAAAATCAAGTTAGATCGTTTTGGCGAGCGACCAACGACGAATGATGAAAGCCCACATACCAATCATCGGTGTCCTAGCCCTGCAAGGCGATTTCGACGCGCACCGCCGCCGGCTTGAAGAGCTGGGCGCCACGGTTGTGCTCGTCAAGAAACCCGAACAGCTTGAGCAGATTGACGGCCTCGTCATCCCCGGCGGCGAGTCCAGCACTTTTCTGAAACTGCTCGGCAAGGAAGGCTTCGCAAAACTCAAGGAATTCGTACTCACGCGTCCCACTTTCGGCACCTGCGCCGGAGCTATTCTGCTGGCCACCCAAGTGGAGAATCCGCATCAGCCCGGCCTGGGCGCGCTCGATATCACTGTCCGCCGTAACGCCTATGGCCGCCAGGTCGACAGCTCGATCCGCGAAGGCCAATTCCAAAGCAGCCCGATCGAGATGGTCTTCATCCGCGCGCCCAGGATTGAGCGTGTGGGTAAGCACGTCGAAGTAATTGCCACCGAAGGGAACGATCCCGTACTGGTAAGGCAGGGAAGAACCCTGGCGGCGACCTTCCATCCTGAATTGAGCGACGATCGCCGCGTCCACGAATTTTTTCTGGGACTTGTGACCGGCCAGCAACGAACAAGCTCTGAATAGCGAGCAGACGGGTCCCGGTTGCATTGCCGCATGCGCGGTTTCGGGCTGTTTCCCATAATCCGGCCCGGCAAATCAGGATGTCTAGATAGGTTTTGCCCGGCACAGGCGCTGACCGTGCATTCCCAGAGAGGGTCCGCGAAAGAGTCTACTTGCTGAACCGACGCCGCACTAGAGTCGCTAATCCGACCAAACCGCTGCCGAGGGCGAGCAGAACGCCCGGCTCCGGAAACGCAGCCGCCTTAAGGACAGTCGATCGAGCGAAAGCAGCGGATGTAAGAATCACTACACACAAAATGCCATAGATCCAATTGCGCACAGATAAAACTCCTTGGGGGCAGGAAGCATGTTGCATATGAGGCAACTGCAAGCTGGGGTCCAATCTTTTCCAAATTCAGCAATCTGTAACAATTCGACTGTTAGGTGCGATTTTGCGACCTTTGCATGACATGGGCCGCTTAGTTGGGCCGTCCCGCGCGGGTTTTCGTGTGCAAGAGTTTGCACTGTTTTGCCACTTTGAGGCATGGTGCGGCCATGAATCTCGCTCCCATTTATTATGGTAAAAAGCCAAGCGCGCTCCGATGGAAGCTCCAGAACTCCAAATCAATCCCGTGGGGTTTTCGTCTTATCTGCGCCTTCTGCGCGGGAACGGAAACTTCCGCCGCTTGTGGACCGCGCAGATAGTCAGCGAAATCGGCGACTGGTTTTACACCCTGGCAATTTACAACTTGTTGCTCCAGTTAACGGGCCGCGCCGGGTCGGTTGCGCTGGCGCTGGTGCTGCAGGTTTTGCCCCAGACTCTGATTGGCCCGGCTTCGGGAGTTCTCAACGACAGGCTGCGCCGCAAACACGTCATGATCGCCGCCGACATCGGACGCATGGCGATCGTGTTCTGCATGCTGCTGGTTCGTTCGCGAGAGATGGTGTGGCTGGTGTACCCGCTGCTGGTGGCGGAAACCTTGCTGGCAGCGTTTTTCGAGCCGGCGCGCAGCTCTGTGATCCCAAACGTCGTTGGCAACGAGGACGTAGTTCTCGCCAACACACTTTCCTCGGCGACCTGGTCTGTCAATTTGATGCTGGGCGCAACGGCGGGCGGAGTGGTTGCGGCGCTGTTCGGGCGGGATGCTGTGTTCATTCTGAATGCGGTGTCGTTCCTCGTCTCTGCGATGCTCATATTCGGCATGCACTTCGCCGAACCGCACGTTGAGGGCGCGGGCCCGCTTCACGTCCGCGAACTTGTAGATTTCTCGCCGGTGCTGGCCGGTATTCGCTATGTGCGGTCGCACGTCCGCCTGCGTTCTACAGTGCTGGTGAAAGCCGGCAACCTCATCATCGGTCCGAGTTGGGTGCTCTTTACCGTCATGGGTCAGCGCGAATTCCCGGTGCGCTGGCATGGACTCGACCCGGCCCGCGGTGCTTTTCTGGGCATGAGTCTATTGTTGGGCGCGAGAGGACTTGGCGCGTTGCTTGGCCCGCTCTGGACCGCGCCCTGGGCCGGGCAATCTGTTGATCGTCTGGAGAGAATGATTCTCTATGGCTATCTTGCCCTCGCCGCCGGCTACTCTCTGCTGGGAGTTTCCGGGCACTTATGGCAAGCGTGCCTGTGTATCATGCTCGCGCACTTTGGCGGCTCGATCATCTGGGTTTTCTCGACCACGTTGCTGCAGTTACAGAGCGAGGATCAGTATCGCGGACGCGTCTTTGCGGCCGACCTGGGGCTTGCCATGCTCACCATCGCCGCCGGCGCCTATGTTGCCGGACGATTCGTGGATTGGGGTTTTGCCGCACGGCACGTCGCCAGCGTCGCCGGGATGTTGATGCTGATCCCGGCTATCTTGTGGGGATTAGCAATTCGGAATCGGGCGATCAAGCCATCGGGTGACGGGGTTATCCGATGATCGAGTGCTTGAGGTTTTTTGACCTGTTGATGGCCCGTTGACCTGATGGTCCGCTCTACAGAAGCCGGTCAATCTTCGCCGCCAGGATGAAATCGGACTCCGTAAGCCCGCCAACGGCGTGAGTCCAGAGCGTGACTTCGACCTTGCCCCACGCCAGCAGGAGATCGGGGTGATGCCCCTGCTCCTCAGCCAGCGCGCCGACGTGATTCACAAAAGCCAGCGCCGTTTTGAAGTCTGGAAATTTGTAGGTTCGCGCCAGATGGTGCTCGTCAACCACCGTCCACTGGGAGCGTTCGGGCAACTGATTGAGAATTTCAGAGAGTTGAGCGCCCTTGAGCGGCGGAACTCCGCCACGGCAGGGCACGCACGTTTTGTCAGCGAGCGAAGTCATGGCTAAGACGCGAGAAGCGAGTGCCAAAGTGCCTGGTAGCTGGCACCGAACCATGAGTTCTGGCCAGCCAGCTCCGACCCAGAAGTATTGTCATCCCGACCCTGAGCGCAGTCGAAGGGGAAGGATCTCATACTCCACGGCAGCGCAGGATCAATCCCTAGAACGGAATATCCTCATCCGTAATCGGCCCCGAACCCGCCGGCGCATGCTCGGCTTCCGGCACACTCTGGTCGAAGTTATTTCCGCCCCCCGAGGCTGCCGCGCCGCGCGATCCGCCTCCGGATTCACCGCCGCCTTCACCGCGCCCGCCGAGCAGCACGAGATCGTTGGCCACAACTTCGGTCATATATTTTTTCTGACCCGTTTGCTTGTCATCCCACGACCGTGTCTGCAGCCGGCCTTCGATGTAGACCTTGCCGCCCTTCTTCAGGTACTCGCCCGCAATCTCGGCCAGCCGCTGCCACAGCACCACATTGTGCCATTCCGTGCGGTCCTGCCACTGGCCGTCTTTGCCCTTGAAGCGCTCATTGGTCGCCAGCGTAATCTTCGCCACCGGCGTGCCTTGCGGCGTGTACTTCACTTCGGGATCTTTGCCAAGATTTCCGATGAGGATGACTTTATTTATGCTTTTGCCGGCCATAATTGCGGCTCCTTCCGGGACGTTGACCTTCGAGACGCTCACTATAGCAGAATTTGGGGGAGGCTAGCCTGTGCCAGCCGCACAAAGAAAATGTGATGAATCCCCAGCGTTGCGTAGAGACGCGGCTTGCCGTGTCTCCGGCGGCGTTCCGGGAAACGCAGCCAGCCGCGTCTCTACACAGACATCTGAAACAGCATCAGGTAAACAATCACACCCGTCACCGACACATACAGCCAGATGGGGAACGTCCAGCGTGCAATCGCCCTGTGCCGGTCAAATTGCCTGCGCAGCGCCCGCGTCAGAGTGATCAAGACCATCGGCACGATCACGATCGCCAGAATCGTATGGGAAATCAGGATGGTGAAATACAAAGTCCGAACCCATCCCGTCCCGTGGAAATAAACAACGCCGCCGTGCCCAGGCCAGTGGTAATACAAATAGGAGATTAGAAACAGGCAAGAAGTCCCAAACGCAGTCAGCATCACCGCCCTGTGTGCCGCCATCTTGCCCCGGACAATGAGTCTGTGTCCAATCAGCAGCAGCACCGCGCTGCATCCATTTAATGTCGCATTGATCTTGGGGAAGATGGAGTAGTCGGTCATGAGGGAAATCTAGTTGTACGGGGAATGGTGGCGGTTTGGCAAGAGCGGAAGAGGTCAGAGGTGAGAGGTGAGATTGCAGAGGGGTGGGTAGAGGTCTCAAGGTTTCAGAGTTTCAAGGTCTCAAGGACCGCCGTCCCAACTCTCGACGACACTTTGAAACGCTGAAACCTTGAAACCTTGAAACCTTGAAACCTCGTTTTGCACCTCTGCAATCTAACCTCTAACCTCTGACCTTGGTCGCTGCGTCCGCTTTCCGTATAAAATAAGTCCACGATGTCCGATGTGGGCACACCACAGCCCCCGTTGCCGGGGACCGCGCCAACACAACCCGCCGCTCGCCCCCTGCCGGTCGTTGCCGTCTGGGCGCGCGATCTGGTGGTCTCGCTCGCCATCTCCGCCTTCATCATCATCTTTCTTTACCAGCCGGTTAAGGTCGAGGGCACTAGCATGATGCCCGGCCTCGAAGACCAGGAGCGCATCTTCGTCAACAAGTTCGTCTATCGCTGGGAGCCCATCCAGCGCGGCGACATTGTGGTTTTCCGCTACCCGCGCGACACCTCGAAAAGCTACATCAAGCGCGTGGTCGGCGTCGCCGGAGACCGCATCCGCATCGAAAACGGCCAGGTCTTTGTCAACGACGAAGCCCTCGGCGAAGACTACGTCCCCAGCGAATACGCCGACGCCCGCTCTTATCCCGAGGTCGTTGTCCCTCGCAACAGCTATTTCGTGCTCGGCGACCACCGCACCATGTCCAACGACAGCCGCGACTTCGGCCCCGTCAACGAGCACTTCATCTACGGCAAAGCCGTCTTCGGCTACTGGCCGATGGAAAAGCTGGGAAGGCTGCGGTAGGGTTGTGGACGCCGAGGCGCGGGAGCGGCAGCGTGAAACGTAAATACATTTGGTTCTGGTCAGTCTGGTCGATAATCATGGCGATACAGGCCATTCGCTCGGTCTTGTGGGCTGTCCACGAGCCTCGGGTTGGGTTCAGGATCATGTGGATCATGGCGTGTTTGCTTTACGCTCTTTTCTCCTACGGCTCTGTTCAAATTGTTCGAGCGGCATTGCGTCAACGCAGCAAAACTAACGCACGTCCAAACTGAGTGCTCGGTTTTCCTACTTTCTCCACAGCCCCCTCTGCTAAAATCCCTAAAATCCACTCCCAGGAGTCACAATGCAAGCTACGCTTGCACTCGAAGACGGCCGCGTCTTCCGAGGCAAAGGCTACGGCGCGAAAGGCGAATGCTCCGGCGAAGTCGTTTTTAATACTTCCATTACCGGCTACCAGGAAATTTTCACCGACCCCTCGTACGCGGGTCAGATCGTCGTCCTGACCAACCCTGAAATCGGAAACTACGGCACGAATCCCGAAGACAATGAATCGCAACGGCCCTATATCGAGGGCCTGATCGTGCGCGAGTTCTCGAAGGTCAGCTCCAACTGGCGCTCACAGCAGGTCACCGACGAGTTCATGGAGCAGTTTAAGATTCCCGTGCTCGCCGATATCGACACGCGCGCGCTGGTGCGCCATCTGCGTGACCACGGCGTGATGCGCGGCGTGATCTCGACACTCGAGACCGACACCGACAAACTTGTAGCCAAGGCACGTGCCATCCCGAAGATGGACGGGCAGGATCTAGCCAAAGTCGTATCGACGAACCACACTTATGTGTGGGAAACCGGCGAGCGCTCGCATCTGCCTGACGAAATTGTCGGAGTAAAAGACGAGCCGGCGCGCTTTCACGTAGTCGCTTACGACTTCGGCATCAAGCAGAACATTCTGCGCAAGCTGCGCGGAGAAGGCTGCAAGGTGACGGTGGTTCCGGCGCAGACGACGGCGGAAGACGTGCTCGCGCTGAGGCCCGACGGCGTGTTTCTGTCGAACGGCCCCGGCGATCCCGAGCCCTGTACCTATGCCGTCGACAATATTCGACGCCTGATGGGACGGCAGCCGATCTTTGGCATCTGCTTGGGCCATCAACTGACCGGCATCGCCCTGGGTGGCAAAACCTTCAAGCTGAAATTCGGCCACCACGGCGGAAATCATCCGGTGAAGCAGTTGCTGAGCGGCAAGATTGAAATCACCGCCCACAACCACAACTTCGCCGTCGATCCCGATTCGCTGCCGCAAAGCGAAGTGGAATTGACGCATATGGATCTGAACGACAACACGCTCGAAGGCATGCGGCATCGGAATCTGCCGTTGTTTACGGTGCAGTACCACCCCGAAGCGGCGCCTGGTCCGCATGATTCGCACTACTTGTTCAAGGATTTTGTGAAGATGATGGAGGAGTGCAAGCGATGAGATGGGCATTCCCGCTCCTCGGCGTGATTTTGGTGGCGCAAGCGGCTCATTCACAGGGCAAGAAACCGTGGGATGTCGATCAGCTCTGCGGTCGCGTTGAATACGTGAAACGAATTCCCGAGAAGAAGCACCCAGACAACTATTCTGAAAAGAGAAAAAGCTTACGTAATGTTCCGCTGGAATTGTATGCGTCCGGTGAGAATCAACCTTGTTGTGACGGGTTGAAGAATGTGGGCTCGACTACCACCGGACGGAATGGCCAATTCGAATTCAAACCTGAGATGGCGGGCCGCTATTGGCTAATGGCAAAATGGAACGAGAAAGTCTACAAAGTTGATGTTGACTTTAAACCAGAGAAGCGTTCATCGACAATTTGTTCGCAGCAAGGGATACAAATTGGAGATGACGGAGACGCGAGTTGGTGGGTGACGGTGACTGTGGACTGAAGGCGAAAGGCCTGAAAGGGCGCGCCCTTAGGCGCGCTGTGCTAACGACCAACGACTAACGACGATTTCTAATGCCCAAACGAACTGATATCTCGAAAATCCTGATCCTCGGCTCCGGACCCATCGTCATCGGACAATCCGCTGAGTTCGACTACTCTGGCACGCAGGCTTGCAAGGCGCTCAAGGCGGAAGGCTTTGAAGTGGTGCTGGCCAACTCGAACCCGGCCACCATCATGACCGATCCCGAGTCCGCCGACCGCACCTACATCGAGCCACTGACGCGCGAATATCTCGAAGAGATTATTCGCGTCGAGCGTGAAATGTCTCCCAGCGCGGGCTTTGCCATTCTGCCTACAGTTGGCGGACAAACCGCGCTCAATCTCGCCATCGAACTCGCCGACGGCGGCGTGCTCGAAAAATACAATGTGCAGCTCATCGGCGCGCAGATCAACGCCATCAAGAAGGCCGAAGACCGTCTCTTCTTCAAAGACGCCATGCAGCGCATCGGCCTCGACGTGCCGAAATCGGCGCTTGTCAACAACCTGAAAGACGGCCTCGAATTTGCCGGCAAGATCGGCTTCCCGGTCATCATTCGCCCATCGTTTACGCTCGGCGGCACTGGCGGCGGCATCGCCTACAACCGCGAAGAACTGATGGACGTCCTCGCACGCGGCCTCGACCTCTCGCCGGTGCACGAGTGCCTGATCGAAGAATCGGTCCTCGGCTGGAAAGAGTACGAACTCGAGGTGATGCGCGACACCAAAGACAACGTCATTATCATCTGCTCCATTGAAAACTTCGATCCCATGGGCGTGCACACCGGAGACTCCATCACCGTCGCCCCCGCGCAAACACTCACCGACCGCGAATACCAGATGATGCGCGATGCCTCGATTGCCGTCATCCGCGAAATCGGAGTCGAAACCGGCGGCTCAAACATTCAGTTCGGCGTGAATCCATCCACCGGCCGCATGGTCGTGATCGAGATGAACCCGCGCGTCTCACGGTCGTCGGCACTGGCATCGAAAGCCACCGGATTCCCAATCGCGAAGATCGCCGCCAAGCTCGCCATTGGCTACACGCTCGACGAAATTCCGAACGACATCACCCGCAAAACTCCCGCTTGTTTTGAGCCTACGCTTGACTACGTGGTCGTCAAAATTCCGAAGTGGCAATTCGAGAAGTTTCCCGGGTCCGACGAAAGTCTTGGCCCGCAGATGAAGTCGGTTGGCGAAGTCATGGCCATCGGCCGTACGTTCAAAGAGGCGCTGCAGAAGGGAATCCGCGCGCTCGACACCGGCAAAAAAGTGGGCTCAGAGAAAATCGAGCCCAAAATCCTCACCCAGCGACTGGTCACGCCGCATCCCGAGCGGCTCTCCTATGTTCGCTACGCTCTGCGCCAGGGCCACACTATCAAGCAGATCGCGAAGATGACCTCGATCGACCCGTGGTTCCTCTACCAGCTCAAAGAAATCGGCGACATGCAACTTGAGCTGGAGAAGCACCCGATGGAATCCGTTCCCACAGAAATTGTGCGCGAAGCCAAACGCATGGGCTTCTCCGACGGACGCCTTGCCAGCATCTGGCGTCTTGACGGTAAAGGCGGACAGGAGAAGGTTCGCCACTTCCGCAAGAAGCACGGCATCAAACCTGTCTACAAGCGCGTGGATACCTGCGCCGCCGAGTTCGAAAGCTACACGCCGTATCTCTATTCGACTTACGAAGAGGAAGACGAGGCTGCGCCCACAGCAAAGAAGAAGGTCGTCATTCTCGGCTCTGGGCCGAATCGCATCGGGCAGGGAATTGAGTTCGATTACTGCTGCTGCCACGCCAGCTACGCGCTGCGGGAAGATGGTTACGAGACCATCATGATCAACTGCAATCCCGAGACGGTCTCGACCGACTACGACACCAGCGACCGCCTCTACTTCGAACCGTTGACGCTCGAAGATGTCTTCGCCATCTGCGAACACGAAGCCTCGGCGGGCGCGCCGGTTGGCGTAATCGTCCAATTCGGTGGACAGACTCCGCTGAATCTATCGTTGCCGCTCAAAGCCGCCGGAGTCAACATTATTGGCACCTCGCCAGAGTCGATCGACTTAGCAGAGGATCGCAAGCGCTTCGGCAAGCTGCTTGAGGAACTCGACATCCCGCAAGCTCCCGGAGCCATGGTCACCTCCGCCGAAGGCGCGGTCGAGGCCGCCAACAAGATTGGCTACCCGGTCCTCGTCCGCCCCTCCTATGTTCTAGGGGGCCGCGCCATGGTCATCGCCTTCGACGAAGACACCATCAACCAATACATGAAACAAGCGGTTGAGTACTCGCAAGACCGCCCCATCCTGATCGACAAGTTCCTCGAAGACGCAATCGAGGTCGACGTCGACGCGCTCTCCGATGGCGAAGATGTAGTCATCGGCGGCATCATGCAGCACATCGAAGAAGCCGGCATCCACAGCGGCGACTCGTCGTGCGTGTTGCCTGCGGTCGATATCCCCGAGCCCCTGCTGAACCGCATGCGCGAATACACATTCAAGCTAGCCCGCGCACTCAAAGTGATCGGACTAATGAACGTGCAGTTCGCCATTCCCCGCGGCAACGGACATCAGGAGGCCACGGTCTACGTCCTCGAAGTCAACCCCCGGGCCTCGCGCACCGTCCCCTACGTTAGCAAAGCCACCGGCGTCCCCATGGCCAAAATTGCTGCGCGCCTCATGACCGGCCGCAAGCTCCGCGAATTCCTCCCCGAATACATCGAGCAGGCAAAAGATCTCGACACCGGCCGCAACTACTTCGTCAAATCCCCCGTCTTCCCGTGGTCCAAGTTCCCCGGCGTCGACACCGTGCTCGGCCCCGAAATGCGCTCCACTGGAGAAGTCATGGGCGTAGCCGACAATTTTGGCGAAGCTTTCGCCAAAGCCCAACTCGCCGCCGGACAAAAGCTTCCCATCAAAGGCACCGTCTTCGTCAGCGTCACCGACCACGACAAGCCCGGAGTCGTCGCCGTAGCCCGCCGCTTCGTCGACATGGGCTTCAAACTCGTGGCCACGCACGGCACCGCCGATAAACTCGAAGAAGCCGGTCTCGCGGTCGATCGCGTTTACAAAGTCAAAGAAGGCCGTCCCAACGCCGTCGACCTCATCAAAGCCGACCGCATCCAGCTCATCATCAACACACCCCACGGCCCCGACCCCTACTTCGACGAAAAAGCCATCCGCCGCGCCGCCGTAAGCTCCCGCATCCCGACAATCACAACGCTAAGCGCAGCCAGAGCCGCCGCTGAAGGCATCTCCGCCCTGCAGCGCGGTGAAGTCCGAGTGCAGGCGTTACAGGCACTGCATGCAGAGAGGGTGGCCCGATAGAAAGCGTCTACGATTTATTCCGACCCCCATGCCCACTGCCAAAGGCGGCTTCGCCGCCCTCGCCATCCTCGGACTCCCCATCTTCATCGCGGCCGTCCTCTTCGGCCCCGCGGCCTTCGACCTGGCCTTCCACCACCGCCCGGCTGAGCGCTACCTCATCCCCGCGGGCTTCACCGGCTGGACTCGCGTCGAATACCGCAAGAAAGAAGCGCCTCCACTCCCCACCGAAGACGGCCATCGCCTGATAAGACTCGACGCCCACGGCATGCTCTCCACATCGTCCAACCCGCAAAGCGGCCACGGTAGAGACGACTTCTATTCCTACTCCGCCGGCGATCCCTCAAAAAATCACCGCACGCCCATCTCGAGCGCCGGAGTCTGCAAAGGCATCGGCATGATCTGGCAAGTTGAAACCCTGGTCGACGACAAAAGCGAAGCCCCCTTCACCCGCTTCTTCGTCGGCACCGAGGATCAGTACCGCCGCGACGTTGACCCCACCGGAACCAAGCTCCCTACCTGCGAATAATAGCCCGGCCAGAACGCGTATCAGATGGCTGGCCGGCTAGTTCGCAAGCCTTGGAATCAAGCATGCAGCAAGTCGAATGCCGCGTATCAACAAACATCGAAATTGTGATTACGATCACTTGGCTATGGGACGATGGCTGAAATAATCGAGAAGAAATCCTAACAACGGTTAGGGGGAGAGCCCCAACGTCGGAGGCAATTATGGAAGTCGTAGTCGAGCATCTTGGAGCCGTTCAATTTGAAATCAAAGCGCGCCAACACGTTATCGCGTCCGATCAGCCGACGGAGAACGGCGGATTCGACGAAGGGATGACGCCGCCTGAGTTGCTGCTTGCCTCGCTCGGTTCGTGCGCCGCATTCTACGCGGCCGCGTATTTACGGAAATACAAGCTGGCCGAAGTGGGCACCAAGGTTCGAGTCACGGCGGAAAAGCGCAAGGATCCTGCGCGCCTCGACGACTTTCACATTTCAATTGATGTCCCGGCCGGTCTTGACCCGAAGCACATCGAGGGTGTGGAGCGCGCGGTCCACCAGTGCCTCATCCACAACACGTTGCTCCATCCGCCCACCATTGCGATCGAGATTCACAGTCCGTCCCTGGCGCACTAAGCTGTTAAGCTTTAAGGGGCAGGTTGCAACCAGGAGCCGACACTATGCTTCTCCATGGCATCTTTCCCCCCATCACCACGCCTTTCTATCCTGACGGCCAGGTGTATTACAAAAAGATCGAGTCGAACGTAGAGCGCTATTCGCGGACGCCCGTGGCGGGCATCGTGGTTCAGGGTTCCACCGGAGAGGCCATCCTGCTCTCCGACCAGGAGCGCCGCGATGTCCTCAAATGCGCCATTGCCGCTGCCGCGCCTCACAAAGTCATGGTCGCCGGAACCGGTATCGAGTCCGCCATTGAAACCCTCCGCCTCACCGAATACGCCGCCACGCTCGGCTATGACGCCGCCATGGTCCGCACCCCGCATTACTACAAAAAGCAGATGCATTCCGCCAATCTGCTCGCCTTCTATCGCACCGTCGCCGACCAGTCTCCGCTCCCTATCATCATCTACAACTTCCCGCAGGCCACCGGCTACGACATCCCCGCCGAAGTCGTCATCGAACTCGCCAACCACCCCAACATCGCCGCCATCAAGGAATCCAGCGGCAATCTCGACAAAGTGAAAGCGATGGTCGAGGGTGCGCGCCACGTAAAGCGCGCCGCAACAGTAACCGAGACCTTCGCCGCCGTGACTCCGCGCATGCTCAAAGCCGCCGAATCCGAAGCAGCGCAAAAGCAAGCAAATGACAGCAGGGACCTGGTAAGCATTGGGGCGCCGCGCGCGCGCGCGTCCTCGCCATCCCCCAGTGCCAGTTCCTCCAAGCCGTCCTCCTCCGCCGTCTCCGTAATCGGCATCCTCAAGACCCGCCAAAAGGAAGTCGGATTCCAAATCATGGTCGGAGCTGCCCACCAACTCGAACCTTCGTTGGCCCTCGGAGCCGTGGGAGCTATCCTGGCCTTCGCCTGCCCGGCTCCCACCGCCTGCTACGAAATCTACGCCGCCCTCAAGGAAGGCGACACCGCTCTCGCCCGCGAAAAGCAGGAGCGCGTCAAACTCGCCGCCCAGCGCGTCATCGGAGAACTCGGCGTTCCCGGCGTAAAATATGCCATGGACCTGAACGGCTACTACGGAGGCCCCGCCCGCCTCCCGTTCCTGCCGCTCACCGGCGACCAGAAGGCCGAGATCGAAAAGCTCATGGCCAACCTACGGAACTAGCCTCGGGTTGTCTTATCGCGTCGGATTGACCGGTGGTAGTCATCACAGGCAGTTGTGATGTATGTCACTCTGCGCTATGATTGGAACGAACGTTCGAACCATGTCAACCTCCACCGCCATCCGTGCTCCACGAGCTACTCGCATCCGCCGCCGCCCCGCCGTTCCCGCACCTCCGGAATCCCGCTTCGACCGCCGACTGAGCGAAATCCTCCGCCATGCCACCGACGTCTTCTGCGAAAAGGGATACGAAGGCGCTTCCATGCGCGACCTTTCTCGCGCCACTGGCATGTCGCTCGCCGGCCTCTATCACTACTTCGGCTCCAAGGAGCGTCTGCTCTACCTCATCCAGAAAGACACCTTCACCACCATCGTTGAACAGCTCAAAGCGGACCTCCAGGGTGTGGCTGATCCCGAGCAGCGCATCCGGATCTTTATCCGAAATCATCTCGAATATTTCGTTGCGCACCAGAGCGGCCTCAAGGTCCTCTCGCATGAAGACGAAGCGCTGAAGAACGGTTTCGCTTCCGAGCTTGCCGCTATCAAGCGCCAGTACTATCGCATCTGCGCGGGGCTGATGGACGAGTTGAAACTCGAGCGCCGCCTCGAATTCAATTCGCGCACCGCTGTCATGAGCCTGTTCGGCATGATCAACTGGATTTACACCTGGTACAACCCGCGCGTCGATGGCACCGCGGAAGAACTCGCTCGCCAGATGAGCGACCTTTTACTGTCTGGAGTAACGCCGCGCAGGCAGCGCTCGCCGCGCGGCATGCGGCAAGAGAGGCTGCATCCGCCAGAAAGTTGGCGCCATGTCGCGGTGCACGAAGCCGCGAAGCGGCGCAAGAATACAGCCCACGGCGTTAGCCGTAGGTGAACTGTGGGGAATGTTTAAGCCGCATAGCGGCGAAAGAAACGACTTCTCGATAGGAGCTTGAAATGGCCACCAGCACCGAACCCATCACCGTTGCAACCACCAAGCAGCTCATTAACTACCGTACCGACCGCGGCGTGGCCGTGATCGAAATGAACGACCCGCCCGCCAACACTTATACCTACGAGATGAATCGCCAGTTCGACGACGCCATCCTCAAAGCCCGTATGGATAATGACATCTACGTCATGGTGCTCACGGGTGCAGGCGACAAGTTTTTCTCCGCCGGCGCGAACATCAAGATGCTGGCGAGTGTCGACCCCACCTTCAAGTATTACTTCTGCCTGCACGCAAACGAAATGCTGCTGCGCCTCGAGCACACGCCCAAGCTCGTGATTGCAGCCATTAACGGCCACTGCGTGGGCGGCGGCATGGAAATTGCCATGGCCGCCGATCTCCGCATCGCCCGCAAAGACGCGGGCAAGATCGGCCTGCCCGAAGTGAATCTCGGCGTGCTCCCCGGCACCGGCGGCACGCAGCGCCTCTCGCGTCTGGTCGGAAAGAGCAAGGCCATCGAGCTGATGGTTACCGGCAACACCTTCTCGTTCGAAGAGGCCAAGGATCTCGGCGTCGTTAACGACATCTTCGAGCGCGACGGTTTCATGGAGAACATCATGGAATACGCGCGCCAGTTCACGCCGCCGAACAAGGCCGCCAAAGCCGTAGGCCGCATCAAGCGCGCCGTCCAGACCGGTTGGGAGATTCCAATGGAATCGGCGCTGGCCGTCGAACGCGAAAACCAGCAACTGCTCTTCCAAAGCGAAGACGCCAAAGAAGGCCTGGCCGCCTATGTAGAGAAGCGTCCAGCCGAGTTCAAAGCAAGATAGGAGATGGAGGCACGGGCGCTCCGCCCGGGCGTGCACGAGCATGACGGGAACAAAGCAAAGCGAGAGCAACCGCATGGACGAGGATTGAGCATTTTCTAAGAGCTTTCTCGGCGCCCTCTGCGTCTCGGCAGTGAGAGGATTGTGAGTTTATGCCAGGCAAAGTAGCAAAAATCGGAAGCTTTAGCGAGTGGGAAGGGCTCTTCAATGAGTGGCGTCAGGAGATCGGCGTGAACGGGGAGGATGTCAAAGCCTTTCACTTTGACACGCTCTACGGCGCCATCGAAACCGATGACATCCAGTTCGGCTCCTACAAAGGCCGCAAGAAGTGGGAGAACCTGCGCCAGATCCCGACACAGCAGATGCGCGACGCGCTCATGAACATGATCGTCTATCAGGGCGACACCGAGTTTGCGAGCGTCGAACAGCAACGCAACCTGTTCGAGACTGCGCCCACTGACTGGGATCGCCGCGCGCTGACGCGCGTAATGATCGAAGAGATGCGCCACGGCTGGCAGATGTGCGCTCTGCTCATCGACTTCTTCGGCTACTCCGGCAAGGTCGAGGCGCAAAAGATGCTCGAGCGCCGCGCATTTGAAAACAAGCGACTGCTCGGCACCTTCAACGTGGACGTCGACAACTGGCTCGACTTCTTCGTCTACACCGACTTCGTCGACCGCGACGGCAAGTTCCAGTTGCAGATGCTCAAGTACTCGGCGTTCGCGCCGCTCGGCCGCTCGACTTCCTACATGCTGCGCGAAGAGGCCTTCCACATGGGCACGGGCAACGACGGCCTGCGGCGCATCGTCGAAGCGGGCGTAATCCCCCAGACGCTGTTTCAGAAGTACCTCAACAAGTGGATCTCAAGTTCTTACGACTTGTTCGGTACCGACCACTCCTCATCGGCACACTGGGCCTACGTGTGGGGAATCAAGGGACGCTACGACGAGCCGCAGAACGACAAGGATGCGGACCTCGACGACCTCAACGATTACAACCGGCATCTCTACCGGCAAGAGGTTGCGGGATTGGTCGAGCGCTTGAACACCTTCCTGAGGCCGGGGGCGACAAAGTACTACACACCCGACCTCAAGTTCAACCGGAGCATTGGGCGGTGGGCGGGCGGGCGCTTCCATTGCAAGACCGGCGAACCGCTAGACGACGCGGCCTACCGGGAGCATTGCGAAGAGTATCTGCCTACGGCGAAGGATAAGACGCTGCTGCTCGACATCATCCGCAACGAGAAGAAGTGGATCAAAGAGAAGGAAGGGGCGCGGGACCCGCTGGCGACGATCGGCGAACCGCGCAAGTCAGCCGTCAATTTGTAGGGCGGGCGGCTGCCTAGAGAGTAGTTGGGGACCGGCCCCAAGACCTGCCAGGCGAGAAACGTTCCACGTGGAACATGTTGTGCAGGTGCGGGTGTAGGTACGCTAATGTCTGTAAAGCGAGCGCATCCTATTTCATGGCAATAGTTACGCCAAATTGCGCGAAGATTTAGGAATTCTTCTGTACACTGAGTAGTTCCTGTTTTGGTATGTGATCCTAGGAGGACGGGCGAGCGCCCGTCTCTCGATCTCAAAATTGACGGGGTGCCTTGTAGCCAATCCCGAAAACAATCCGCAACCGCAGCGGAACAACGGGTCCGGCCACCTGATGTGCAGCACATCGCTGTGGGGGCTGGCGGGATTTACTGGATGCGCCTACTTCGCGTGGGTCTCGTTCCGTCACGTTGCCCAGAACGAGTTCGAATGGCCGCATGACCTCTGGACGGCTGCGACATATGCCGTCTGGATTGTGCTCCTTGGTGGCTTGACGTTCGGCACTCACTGCCTGCGCGAGCGGATTTTCTTTGGCGTGCTGCTGATCAATTTCTTTGTCGGGCTGGGACTCACGCTTTGGAGCGGGATACCAGTGGACAGTGTGCGGACGGCACGGCTGGCGACGGGCGCTTTGTGGGCGCTCGGGGCGGCGATGAGTTTGACGACGGTGGGGCGGGCTGGGAAGACTATGGGCCGTTAGGATTTCGAGGTATCCTACTCATGGTAAAGAGCGCGATGAGCGGGGCACCCGCGTTTGGCTCGTTTTGCTTCAGTTTGACCTCCTCGAATGTTGACTGACGCTACGGTCTTCGGATTCAGTCCACGCTCCTTTGCAGAGCGAGGCGCCGCGGGTCTTCGAACAGACGCGCCGTAACCGCGCCGAAGATGAAGCCGCCGATGTGCGCCAGGTACGCCACTCCTCCCGTCTGCACTTGTGCTATCGTGCCGGCGCTGAAGAGCTGAATAAGAAACCAAAAACCGATTAACAGTGCTGCCGGGATGAACGTGACCCGGAAGAACACAAAGAGAAACAGAACTGCGCGAATCCGATCCCGAGGATAGGTGACCAGAAACGCTCCCATCACCGCGGCAATCGCGCCGCTCGCGCCCAGGTTGGGGACGGTGGAATGGGGTGAGGCCGCGACCTGCGCCATCATGGCAACCAGCCCGCCAATAATGTAGAAAGCCAAATACCGCCCGGGTCCCATGGCGTCTTCGATCTCGGGTGCAAAGGCCCACAAGAAAATCATGTTGCCGATGATGTGCGACCAACTGGCGTGCATGAACATCGCCGTCAGAAGCGTGATCAGGTGATGGCCGGAAACGATCTGGTCGGGGATCGCCGACCAATTCATGACGAAGGCATCGCCGCCTATTAATTCCTGCACAAACACAAAGGTGTTCACGAGGATAATGAAGATCGTGACAGTCGAGATGTGTGTTGGGCGCCGCGATGCGTCCCCTAACGGAATCATGCCTCCCATTCGGTCATCCTCCGTTCGTCGAGAATACAGCCAGCCTTATCCATCGTTCGTCCTCCCTTTAGCTATGCCGTACAGGACCTATTGGCTGCTCTCCAGTACGCTCCTCACGTGCATCAACGAAGCTTCCAGCGATGAGCGAGTTCTGGAAACGGCAGCCCTCCGGATGATGGCGCCTTTGGGCCCGGTCAAACCGGCCTGGCGCGATCCCTTCACCGTGATCAGGTAAAAACCCTTTTCGCCCCGCCAAGTGCGGTCTCGCAAGCACACCGACAAGTCGAGCGCTGTTTGAAAATAGTGGCTCGAATAGAGCTGCTTGATGACGACCGAAGCGATGGGGCCGGACGCCTGCGATTCGCGGTAAATCACCATCTGGTTCATGCGCAGCGTAGGCTTCAAACCAAACTTCACTCGTTCCCAATAGAAGAAGCTGTCCGAATTTGGCAGCTGTGCCTGAGGATAACCGATCAAATAGTGCTGCAGATCGGGAAGATAGTGAGCCATCGAGCCCGACTCGTTCAGTAAAGACTCGAACTGATCTACGACGTGCAGCGGCTCCTGTTTGTCGTAGTAAGTCCCCAACGCGCGGTCGCCATCCTTTAGGTAAAGCGTCAGTTCCTCCAGCGCCATCTTCTGCGCCAGCCTGTTCACCTGGCCGGCGACATCGGGTGCGGACCAGTTCACCGTTTTTTGAAACTCCTCCATGGATTCCGTCGGCAACTGCAGCTGGCACTTGCCGGGTCTGCAGTTCTGGAGGTCCTTGATGTCGTCGTCGTCCAGAACGAATCCTTCCAAGTCCGACAGTTTCGGTGGCGAGCTGAACTGCCGAATGCCGAGGTAGTTCGGCAAACGGCGGAGACTGTCTAAATCCTGCGCCACTTTCAAGTAATCTTCCGGGGCCGCGTTAATGTGGACCGCTCCGAAAACTACGACTTCTGACGGCGCTGGCGTTGGCAACACCTGCGCCACTGCTTTGCCCTGCTCGATACTTGCAATCTGATCGTCTTTCAGCCCTATGTATTGCTGAAAGAACGTGTACGGCTCCGGGTGGGGCTGGCTCTGGCCCGCCCCTTCCACAACGGCGAAACCATTCACGAGAATGATGAGGGTTGCGACGATGGAAACGCAGGCAGGCCGCCCGGATGCGTCCCCTAACGAGTTCATGCCAGCCATTTGCTGTTCCTCCACTTGCCGGAGCAAACATTGGCATCCGTGGGCGTAAATTTCCCTCGGCACCCAGGATTTCGGAGCATGGCCCAGTGCGAACTCAAAGTAGAACTAGGCGGCCAGCGATCGGATCTCAGTCGTCGTTTTGCGCACTGCCAACGACAGCATCACTCGCGTAACGCCGCTGATAATCAGGCTTACGCCCACCAGCGTTCCGATTGCCCACGCCGCGCTCGACGGCCATTGCATATAGATCATCAGCCCGAGCAGCAACGTAATGATCCCGTCCACCAGCACCCAGCTTGATCCCTCCCAGGGGGCGCATCTGGAAAAACAGAACGATGTCCAGAACGCCCTCAATCAGAAACAGCGCGGCCAGCAGTAACGTAAGCGACGCCACGCCCAGCACCGGATGCAGGATCAGGTAGACGCCGAAACACAGATACGCCAGTCCGACCAGGAGCTTCCAGATCATGCTGCCGGCTCCATGCGCGCGAAAGGCAAGCATCAGGTGCGCTAGGCCCGCCAAGACAATGAGCCACGCAATCACCACGTTGACCGCCACCGCGGCAAAAAATGGCGATCCGATTGCGACCATCCCTAAGATAACCAGCAAAACGCCCCACACGATTGAGATCGTCGAGGCCTGCCGCGCGACGTCCAGCGGAGTATTCTGAACCATGGAGACCCCCTTCCCCATACGTGGTGAAGTATGCTACCTCAAAACGCCAATTGATTGAAGCCTGCCAAGAGATCCTTCGATTCCCCAGGGCAAGCAAGAGCGTCGCTCAGGCTATAATCGGACGCACCGATGGCGCTTACCCCTGGAACAAAACTTGGCCCTTACGAGATCCAATCACCGCTCGGAGCCGGCGGCATGGGCGAGGTGTATCGCGCCCGGGACACGCGACTGGGGCGCGATGTCGCGCTAAAGATTCTCCCGGAATCGTTTGCGCAGGACGCGGACCGCCTGCATCGTTTTGAGCAGGAGGCGCGGGCCGTTGCCGCGCTGAACCATCCCAATATTCTGGCTCTGTTCGACATTGGGCAGCACGGCGGCGCGCCGTTTCTGGTTTCCGAGTTGCTGGAGGGCGAGAGTCTGCGCGATGTGCTGGACAGGGGGCCTTTGCCGCAACGCAAGACGATCGAATATGGAGTGCAGATCGCGCACGGACTGGCGGCAGCGCACGAGAAGGGAATCGTGCACCGCGACCTGAAGCCCGAGAACGTTTTCGTAACCAAGGACGGGCGGATCAAGATCCTGGATTTCGGCCTGGCCAAACTGGCGCAGGCCGACGCAAGTTCGGACGATGTGACGCTGACGCACGCGCGCACGGCGGCCGGCGTGGTGATGGGCACGGCCAGCTACATGGCGCCGGAGCAGGTGCGGGGCGAAGGCGCCGATCCGCGCACAGACATTTTTGTCTTCGGCTCGGTGCTCTACGAGATGCTGTCGGGAGCGCGGGCGTTTCGCCGCGACACGGCGGCGGAAACGATGACTGCGGTGCTGAAGGACGATCCTGCGGAATTGACCGAAACAGGGCGTGCGGTATCGCCCACGCTGGAGCGGATTGTGCGGCGCTGTCTGGAAAAGAATCCGGAGCAGCGCTTTCAGTCGGCGCGCGATCTTTCGTTTGCACTGGGCGCCCTCTCAGGAACGGAGACGAGCGGCGTGGCGCGGGCGGCAGCAGCGGCTCCCCGGCGAACGGCACTGGTTCCCTGGCTCGCCGCAGCACTGGCGATGTTGGCAGTCGCGGCCGGGACGTGGTACGTGGCGCGACGGCCTCAGCCGACCACGCGCATGGAGTTTGCATTCGCAGTCCCGGACGAGATGAGCATCAGCCATATGGCGCTCTCGCGCGATGGATCGATTTTGGCGTTTGTCTCGCCGGAAGAGAGTTCCGATTTGCCCATGTTGTTCCTACAGCGCGTGGGCTCGCCCAATGTTTCACCGCTGCCGGGGACACAGGGGGCAAGTTATCCGTTCTGGTCGCCGGACGGAACGAGCATAGGATTTTTTGCGAACGGCAAATTGCAGAAGATCGCGGTTTCTGGCGGCTCGCCGCAGGTGCTGGCGAGCGCTTTGGCAGGGCGTGGCGGAAGCTGGGGAAGTCAGAACGTAATTCTCTACGCACCGGACCCGAGTGGCGGCGTCTGGCGCGTGAATGCGGACGGCAGCGGCGTAGCTGCCGTGACCGAGGATCTGCTGAAGAAAAATCAAGCAGAACAGACTCACCGCTGGCCCTTGTTTCTGCCAGACGGCAAGCACTTCTTATTCTTTGCTGGAACCTTTGCGCAGACCAGAAGCGATGACCGCCTGAGCGGGATCTATCTGAGCTCTCTTGAGGCCAAAGAAGAACAGCTGGTTCAGTTGTGTCATTCGAGCTTCGGCTACGACTTGCAACATTTGTATTACGCAAACGATCAGCGGCAATTGGTGAGCGCGGACTTTGACAGCTCGAATGGCAAGATAACCGGGAAGAGCGTCGTGATCGCCAATTCTGTCGGTTTTCAACCTTCAACGTTCTGGGCGGCGCTGGCGGTGGGCGGCAATGGCACGGTCATCTACAACACGGGTGTGGGAGCGGCGCTCTCGGCGCTGACGTGGGTAGGCCGGTCGGGCAAGGAGCTGAGCCGGGTTGGCGAGCCGGCGATTATGGCGAACCCTACGCTTTCACCGGACGGCAGCCGCGTAGCGGTTGACGTCGCGGACCTGAAGGCGAATAACGTGGATATCTGGCTGGAGAGCACATCGGGCGCCCCGGGAAATACGCGCTTCACGTTTGATCCTTCGGAAGAAGTTGCGGGGATCTGGTCGCCGGACGGAAGCATGGTGGCGTGGCGATCGGTTCCGAAAGAAGGCTGTGCGATGTTCGCCAAGCGCTCGAACGGGCTGGAACGGGAGCGGAAGCTCTATCAGGGAAATGTAAGCGATGACTTTATTCCCAACTCATGGTCGGGAGACGGACGGCTGATTGTGGCCACGCACTGGGCTGCGGACCACCCATACCTGGTTTCGGTGACGGACGGGAAAGAGACGCAATTATTAAGCGGGAAATCCAATGAGACGAACGGGCAAATTTCTCCGGACGGGAAATGGATGGCTTATGCTTCGGATGAATCCGGGTCGTGGGAAATCTATGTGACGTCGTTCCCAGGAGCGGCGGGGAAATGGCAGGTATCGCGTGGTGGCGGCAGCGAGCCGCGCTGGCGTGGAGACGGCAAGGAGATCTTCTACATTGCGCCCAGCGGCATGCTGAATGCGGTGCCGGTGAACGCGCAGAGCGTGTTTGCCACCGGCACGCCTGCGCCGCTGTTTCAAATTCATGGGCGGGCTGCGATTTCCTCGACCGACGTTTTTACTTATGACGTGGCCAAAGACGGCAAGCGCTTTCTGGTGAACCGCTACGTGAAGCCGGAACACGTGCCGCCGTTGACGATTTTGCTGAACGCGGCGAGCGGCGGAGGGACGTCGTAATGGAATTTGAAATTTCCGCGGGACAGGTGAAGGCGCTGCAGAAGAGCGGCGCGGCGTTTACGTTGCTCGACGTGCGCGAGCCCTGGGAATACGAGACGTCGCGGCTGGAGGGATCGAAACACATTCCGATGGGTGATATTCCCGCGCGGGCGCCGCTGGAGCTTGATCCCGAGGAGCACGTCGTTGTTATGTGCCATCACGGCGTGCGCTCGCTGACCGTGACGAACTGGCTGCGGCAGCAAGGGTTTGAGAAAGTGCAGTCGATGCGCGGCGGGATTGATGGCTGGGCGCGGACGGTGGATCCGAAGGTGCCGTTGTACTGAGCTGTCAGCTATCAGCCGCCAGGTCCGGCGCGTTTCTTGGAGCTGCTTCTTACCGGCTAACTTTTTCAAAATATCCTGATAGATTGTGTTCTGAGACTGATGGCTGACGGCTGAGGGCTGCCTTTGATCACCGATTGCCACATTCATATCGAGCCTTACGAGCTGTTCAAGCCGGAGGCGCTGGCGCTGATGAAGGCGAAGCGCGCGAACTTCGCGGAGATTGAATCCTACAGCCGGTCGCCTAAGGCCTTCCTTAACTACCTGGACCGGTGCGGGGTGGAGCGGGCGGCGCTCATTAATTATGTGGCTCCGGAGGTGATGGGGTTTGGACCGGAGGTCAATCAGTTTGTCGCTGAGTACGTGAAAGAGAATCCGCGGCGGCTGATTGCTTGCGGAAGTTTGCATCCGCGGCATACGCACAACATTCTGGCGGACGTGGAGGGAATTCTGCGGCTGGGAATTCGGATGATCAAGATTCATCCGCCGCATCAGTTGCTGTATCCGAACGATTACCTGCGCGGCGTGAAGGAACTGGAAATCATTTACCGCGCGGCGGAGGCGAACGGGATTCCGGTGATGTTTCATACGGGTACGTCGGTGTTTCCGGGCGCGCGCAACAAGTATGGCGACCCAATTTATGTGGACGATGTGGCGGTGGATTTTCCGAAGCTGAAGATTTTGCTGGCGCATGGCGGGCGGCCCCTTTGGATGGATACGGCGTTCTTTCTGGTCCGGCGGCATCGCAACGTTTACCTTGATATCAGCGGGATTCCGCCGAAACGGCTGCTGGAATATTTTCCGCGGCTCGCGGAGATCGCGCACAAGACATTGTTTGGAACGGACTGGCCGGGGCCGGGGGTTCCGGACATCAAGCAGAATGTGGAGGAATTTCGGGCTCTCGCGATTAGCGAAGAGATGCGGCAGCAGATTTTTGAGAAGACAGCGGTGAGTATTTGGTCGCACTGAGGGGTGCTGCAGATTCGCCTCTTCGCGATGTGGTCGCGTGGAACGCCCCCCCACTATGTGCGGCCGGTGCCGCGTGGAGAGTGCGAGTTTCTTGATAGTATAGAGAGTCAGGCATCGGTTCCGCGCGACGTTTTCCCGCCAACCCCGCCAGGTCCGGAAGGAAGCAACGGTAACGGGCTCTTTCGTGTGCAGTGGATCGCCGGTGCCTGGCTTTTTTCTGCCGAGCGCTCTGGACCTTTCACGAGGATCGGCTTCCAGCGGCTGGCGAGGACGCCCGCCGGCCAGCCACCGGCACTACGGTAGAGTGCCGTACCGTGCAGGCCTTCCATCATGACCAAACGTCTTTACTACGATCAGCCTGACTTGCTCGAATTTGACGCTAATGTCGAAGAGGTAAAGAGTGTCTCCGGCGACGGCCGAGGTGCGGGGGCGCGGCCTGCGATCGTCCTCCGCGAGACTGCATTTTATCCGACCAGCGGGGGACAGGTTCACGATACGGGGTGGATCACGCTCGCAGGCGAACGGCTGCGGGTGGCCGAAGTCGCCGAAGCCGAAGATGGTCGCGTGATTCACTATTTGGAAGCGCCTGCGGGACGGCCGGCTGCGGGCGCACGTGTCCACGGCAGCATTGATGCCGAGCGGCGGCGCGATCACATGCAGCAGCACACGGGCCAGCACGTATTGTCGGCGGCTTTCCTCTCGCTTTATCAGTTTCCGACCGTTTCGTTTCACATGGGCGAGGATTATTGCTCGATCGATTTGGCGATCGAATCGCTGAACGCAGCCCAGGTTGTGGGAGCGGAGAAGCGGGCGAATGAAATCGTTTTTGAGAATCGTCCCGTGCGGATTCGGTACGTTAAGCGCGAAGAGGCGGAAAAGCTGGGCTTGCGCAAGTTGCCTCCGGAGGGGCGGGACGAGCTGCGGCTGATTGAGGTCGCGGACTTCGATCTTTCGGCTTGCGGTGGAACGCATGTGGGCGCGACCGGACAGATTGGGTCGATTCTTTTGCGGAAGACGGAGAAAACGCGGCAGGGAATGCGCGTGGAATTCGTTTGCGGCGGCCGGGCCCTTTGTATAGCGCGGCGGGACTACTCGACTTTGAGCGAGGCAGCGGCGCTTTACTCGGCCCAACTGGGTGATGTTCCGGAGATGATCCGGAAGGGCTTTGAAGAGTTGAAGACGATCAGGCGACAGCGAGAAGACGCATTGGAGCAACTGGCTGGCGCGATGGCGGAAGCGGCGCTGAATATCGGGCGATCGGGTGATCGGGCCATCGGGTCATCGGCCGCCACTCCTGATGGGAATATGGGCCGACGAATTATCTTGAGAACCTTTTCGGATCGCGATATCAACTTTGCCAAACTGTTTGCGCAGAAGGTCAGTCGGGCGGGTTTGCCGGCCGTCGCGCTGGTGGGCAGCACGCTGAATCCTCCCGGGATCGTCTTTGCGCAATCGGCAGGCGGAGCGGGGGACATGGGCGCGCTCCTCAGGCAGGTGCTATCTTCGGTCGGTGGACGCGGCGGAGGGAGCCGGGATTTTGCTCAGGGCGGAGTTCCGGCGGGCGTGAATGTGGAGCAGCTTTTGCGGCAGGCGGCGGGTACAATCGGAAACTGACGATGAATAACGCGATCATGCTTGTCCGAGGCAAGGATGACGTCGGGGGCTAAACCCGCCGAGAAACGGAAGATGGATACCGCAGCGCTGAAAGCGCTGCGCCACCCCAAACCGGAGTTATTCAACTTCTTAGCCGATGCTTGAACCGCGCCTGATACTCGTTCATCTGCTGATCAAGCTTGGCGTGGCTGCGGCCTTGTCGAGCGCGCTGGTGCGCTCCAAGGAATTCAAGCAGCTGCTTTTCCGCGACGACCGCGACACACCACACAAAATCTATCTGGCGCTCTGGATGGCGATTCCGATCGCGCTCGGCGTCTGGATCCGATTCAGCGCAAAAAGCTTCTTGGCGGGCGATCTTTCGCTGGAGACGGTGCTGATCCTGGGAGTGGTTGGAGGGCGGCTTTCGGGCGGATTTGGCGGCGTTTTGGTGGGCTTGCCTGCCGCCTTGCACGGCGAATGGGCGGCGCTGCCGCTTTACGTGTTTGCGGGAATCGCCGCCGGGCAACTGCGGCGGATCGCTCCCGAGCAGGACGACATCTGGTCGTTCTCGCCGTTCGTGGACCTCAGCCTCTACCGGTGGATTCGGCGCAATTTGCCGCGGCCGCGCGTATTCGATTGGCAGATCGCGTTTTTCGTGACCATCGTTGGACTGCGATTCCTTCAAACCGAAATCTGGCGGTACTTTCCTGGCTCCATCTTCAGCCTGGAAAGCTCGAACCTTTGGGTGGAAGCGGCGATTTACCTGACGGTAATCATGGTGGTAGGCACGGAGCTGAAAATCTTCAACAGTGTGCGCATCCAGATCAAGCTGGAGGAGCAGGAGAGGCTGCTGTTGCAGGCGCGCATGGCGGCCTTGCAGAATCAGATCAACCCGCACTTTTTGTTTAACACGCTGAATTCGATTTCTTCGCTGGTGCGGTTCGACCCGGATACGGCGCGGGAGATGATTTTGAAGCTCGCCACGATTCTTCGGCGGCTGCTGCATAGTACGGACTCTTTTGTCCCGCTGCATGAGGAAGTGGAATTCATCGACAACTATCTGGACATTGAAGTGGTGCGCTTTGGACGCGACAAGCTCAAGGTAGTGAAGGATCTCGACCCGGCTTCGTTAGAGGCGATGGTACCGAGCATGATTTTGCAGCCGCTGGTGGAAAACTGCATCAAGCACGGACTTGCGCCTAAGGTCGACGGTGGCAGCATTACGCTGCGGAGCCGCGTGATCAAGTCGCGGCTGGTAATTGAGGTGGAGGACGACGGCGTGGGCATCGAGGCAACTCAGCAGCTTGCGCGGGACAGCGCGGAGGGCGCAGGAATCGGCATGGCCAATGTGGCCGAACGGTTGAAGGTGCTTTATGGAGACGCAGCCAAGATGATCATTGACGGCCGCGAAGGCGGCGGAACTTTGATTCGTCTGCGCCTGCCCATTTTGCCGCATGCCGAAGAGTTGATGACGACTACGACGCTTTCGCCAGCACCTTTTGGTAAAACGCTTCGTAAAGCGGAATGATTTTTGAAGAGCAGAATTTGTCGTTGGCCACAGCTCGGGCCCGTTTTCCCATAGCCCTCAGAGCGGATTCATCGCCGAGCAGGTCGATCGCATAGCGCGCCATGGTTTCGACGTCTCCCACATCAGCCAGGAACCCTGTCACTCCGTGCTCGATGAGTTCGGGCACGCCTCCGGCGCGTGTGGCGATGGGGACTACCTCGCAGGCCATCGCCTCCAGGGCCGCCAGTCCGAACGTCTCGAGTTCGCTCGGCATCAGCATGATGTCGGAGATGGCAAGCTTCTCGCGGATCTGATCCTGCTTGCCGAGAAAGAGCACCTGCTCGTGAATGCCTTTCTGGACGGCCAGCCACTCGGCCTGGGAGCGATCGGGGCCGTCGCCTATCAGTATTAACTTCGCCGGAATTTTCTTGCGGACGCGGTCGAAGATCTCGACTACATCGAGAACGCGCTTTACAGGGCGGAAGTTGGACAGGTGCACGAGAATGCGCTCGTTGTCGGAGGCATATTCGCTGCGTTTTTCCAGCCATTCGGGCTTGCGCAGGTACTCATCGCAGTTTACGAAGTTGGAGATGACCTCGATGTGATTCTTGATATCGAAGATTTTGAGCGTGCGCGTGCGCAGGTATTGCGAGATGGCGGTTACGCCGTCGCTCTGCTCGATGGAAAAGCGCGTGATCGGCAGGTAGGAGCGGTCGAGGCCCACGAGGGTGATGTCGGTGCCGTGGAGCGTGGTAACGAAAGGGAGATATCGCCGCGGCGGCGTGGCCGCGAGCATTTGCCTGGCCAGCATGGCGCTTACGGAGTGGGGGATCGCATAATGGACGTGCAGCAGGTCGAGTTCGTAGAGCTGCGAGACCTCGGCCATGCGCGTGGCCAGCGCGAGATCGTAGGGCGGATATTCAAACAGCGGATAGCGCGTGACCTCGACTTCATGGTAATGAATGTTGGGTTCGGGCCCGGTGAGGCGGATGGGCTGGGAATAGGAGATGAAATGGATCTCATGACCTCGGCGCGCCAATTCGAGTCCGAGTTCGGTAGCGACGACGCCGCTGCCACCGTAGGTTGGATAACAGGTGATGCCGATCTTCATGCGCCTCCCACGATACCATCATTGGATTCAGGGGACACGGCTGGGATGCAGAGAGGGGAAAGAGAAGTGGATGCCTTGCCCGCGGCAGTCTGATCGCAGCGGCTAAAGCCTGCGCCGAAAACTAGTCTCTATCGCAGCCGTAAACCGCTGCGCCACCAAAATCAGATGCCAGGGACTCCCGGCGGGCGAGGACGCCCGCCGGACCGGACACGATGCGAGCGCGACACGCGAGAGGCAAACGACTCTCGCGGAGTCAGCCCTTCTTGCCGCTCCCGAGCACTTTCTCGATGCGTGGGAAGGCCCAGTCGATCTCCTCTCGCGTGATGACTAGCGGCGGTGCGATGCGGATCACGTGGTCGTGCGTTTCCTTGCACAGAATTCCGGATTCTTTTAACGCTTCGCAATACGGGCGCGCGGGACCGTGCAGTTCGATGCCGATCCAGAGGCCGATGCCGCGGACTTCCTTGAGATTGGGTGAAGTCAGGGTGCGCAGCAGGCCCAGGAAATATGCGCCCAGTTCGGCGGAGCGCTCGACCAGTTTTTCTTCGATCAGCACCTGGAGCGCGGTGCGGGCCACGGCGCAGCCGAGCGGATTGCCTCCGAATGTGCTGCCGTGGTCGCCGGGCTGGAAGACCCCGAGAATCTCGCTTGAAGCGAGAACGGCGGAGACGGGATAGTAGCCGCCCGCAAGGGCTTTGCCGACGATGAGGACGTCGGGAGTGATGCCTTCGTGCATGTAGGCGAAGAGCTTGCCAGTGCGTCCGAGGCCGGACTGGATTTCGTCCGCCATGAGGAGAACGCGATTCTGGCGGCAGACTTCGGCGGCTTCCCTCAGGAAGCCTTTCGGAGGAATGACAATTCCGGCTTCGCCCTGAATCGGCTCAACGAGGAAAGCACAGGTATTGGCAGTGATGGCGTCGCGCAGTGCCTTGACATCGCCGAAGGGAATTACCTTGAAGCCCGGAGTGAAGGGGCCGAAACCGTCGCGGTATTGCCCGTCGGTGGAAAAGCTGATGATAGAAATGGTGCGGCCATGAAAATTATTGGCGCAGACAATGATCTCGGCCTTGTCCTGCGGGATGCCCTTTACCTTGTAGCCCCATTTACGCGCGGTCTTCAGCGCGGTTTCGACGGCTTCAGCGCCAGAATTCATGGGCAGCGCCTTGTCGTAGCCGGTCAAGTTGTGCAGGTCTTGATAGAGCAGCGGCAATTGTTCGTTGCGGAAGGCGCGCGAGGTGAGGGTCACCTTCTGCGCCTGTTCGGTCAACGTGCGCAGGATGCTGGGATGGCAGTGGCCTTGGTTGACGGCGGAATACGCAGCCAGGCAATCGAGGTAGCGGCGGCCTTCGACGTCGTAAACCCAGACTCGATCGGCGCGCTCAATAACGACATCGAGTGGATGATAGTTGTTGGCTCCATACTTGTTTTCCAGCTCTACAAGTTCGGACGTGCGGAGAATGTGCTCGGTTACAGTCATAGGATTCCTTTCGATTGATGTCTCTATTTTAGCTTGCAGCGCCGTGCCGTTGTACTCGTCTATGGAGGTGGCATCCAACCCTGAGGCACCGGGCGAGACGTACTCGGGACTGCCGGCAAGACGCCGGCGCTACGACTAATTTCCTTCCAACAGCATGGTCAGTAGCGCCATGCGCACGAACAAGCCGTTTTTGGCCTGGCGGAAATAGAGCGCCCGGGGATCGCCGTCCACCGAGCGGTCGAGTTCCGCCGTGCGTGGCAGCGGATGAAGAATCAGCGCGTCGGGCTTCATCCGGCGCACCATCGCGGAATCGATGGCGTAACGATTCAGCGCAGCGCGATTGTCGCCGCGCAGCCGCTCGGGATGAATGCGCGTCTGGTAAACCACATCCACCTCGGGAATCACTTTCTCCAGATCGGATTCCAGCTCGAAGGTGACGTCGTGCTCATCCAGATATTTCAGAATGTCGGGCTTCATCTGCAGTTCCGGAGGGCTGACGAAGAATATCTTTACGCGATCGAATTTGGCCAGCAGGTAGGCGAGCGACCGCGCGGTGCGGCCCTTATCGAGTTCGCCGATGATGGCAACGCTGAGGCCGTTGATGGGGCGTTCGCGATAGATGGTGTAAAGATCGAGTAGAGCCTGCGTGGGATGCTGGCCGCCGCCGCCGTCGCCGGCATTGATGACCGGAATGGCGGAAACCTGCGCTGCCCGCTTGGCGCCGTCTGGGGCGTGGTGGCGGATCACGATCACGTCGCAATTTCCGCCCAGGATGCGGATGGAATCTTCAACCTGCTCGGACTCGATCTCGGAGGAAAACACGCCGGCCTGTTCTGTTGACAACACGCGCCCGCCAAGACGCAGCATGGCGGCCTCGAAGGAAAAACGCGTGCGCGTGGAAGGCGCATAGAACAACGTGGCCATGATGCAGTGTTGATAGTCGAGTGTGCCGCCGCGCGCGGCTACGCGTTCCATGCCACGCGAACGTTCGAACAGTTCCATCAGCAGCGGCACCGTGAACTGCTGGGATTCGACGACGTGCTTCAGTCGGGCGCCGGTGCGTGCGTCAACGGGCGAGACTTCTGCCCGATCGACAAGATGAGCGGTACCTTTCCGGTGAGTCATGATCGGCGTCCTCCGGCGGGATGGGCGATTTCTGTCCCCGGCTCGTGCTTGGAGACTGCTTTATCAGGATACATGTGTGTGCCAGCGTGTCCGGACACGGCCTGTCGTAGATTCTCAGCCGAGGCGATCACCGCTTGTTTTCCGCCGTCGCGCAGGAAGCGCAGCACCGACTGGATTTTCGGGCCCATGCTTCCCGGCAGGAAGTGGCCTTCTGCCATATAGCCTTCGAGTTCAGTGGCTCCGACTTGTTTGAGCGGCCGCTGAGTGGGTTTCTTGTAATCGAGGTAGACGAAATCGGTGTCGGTGGAGATGACAAAAAGGTCGGCGTGCAGATGCGCGGCGAGCAGAGCGGAAGCGCGATCTTTATCGATCACCGCCTCGACGCCTACGGGCTGTCCGCCTTGCCACGCAACGGGAATGCCGCCGCCGCCGCAGGCAATGACCAGCACACCGCGATCGACCAGGCTGCGAATGACCTCAAGTTCGAGAATTTCGATGGGCTCGGGCGAAGGGACGACGCGGCGGTAGCCGCGAGCAGCGTCTTCGACGATATGCCAACCGAGCTGACGCTTGCGATCCGCTTCCTCACGCGAGTAGAACGGGCCCACCGGCTTGGTGGGATGCTTCATTGAAGGGTCGTCGAGCGAGATAACGGTTTGGGTGAGCACGCCGATGACGGGCACTTTGAGACCGGCCGCGCGCAGCTCGGCTTCCAGGGCCTGCTCGAGGATGTAGCCGATTTCACCTTGGGTGGCGGCTCCGCAGACGTCGAGCGGCAGAGGTGGAACCTGGCTGGCTCCGGCTTCGGAGCGGAGGAGCGCCGCACCCACCTGAGGGCCGTTTCCGTGGGTGAGTACGACCCGAAAACCGTCGCCGATCAGACCGACGATTTCGCGCGCGGTGCGCCGCGCGTTCGTCAACTGCTCGGCCATGGTGCCCTTTTCTCCGGCTCGGATCAGGGAGTTTCCGCCGATGGCTAAGAGGATGGTTTTCATGAGAGTTACTGGGCTGACCCCCAGGTTAGCGCCCAACAAACGGGAGCGAACCTGGGGCACCTTCTATCGACTTCTTCACACGTGCGCGATCTCGCGCAATTCCGCCAGGTCGGGCAGCTTTACAAATTCGTCTTTCATCAATTCGATCATGATCGCTTTTTGCGCGTGCAGCCGGTTCTCCGCCTCCTGAAAGACCACCGATCTTGGGGAATCAATTACGTCGTCGGTTACTTCGTCGCCTCGATGGGCCGGCAGGCAGTGCATGAAAATCGCGTCGGGCTTGGCTTGGCAGAACAGTTTCTCGTTGACCTGATAGGGAGCAAAGATGCGGGCGCGGTTTTGCTTTTCCGCTTCCTGGCCCATGCTCGCCCAAACATCGGTATAGACGACGTCGGCCCCCGACACGGCTTCGCGGGCGTCATTGGTGACGGTACACGTTCCCCCGGTTGCGCGACCGCGCTCGGTGGACCAGGCAAGGGCGTCGGCCTTGGGCTCGTAGCCTTTCGGCGTGGCTACCCAGACGTGGGCGCCCAGTTGCGCTCCGGTAAACATCAGTGAATGGGCGACGTTATTGCCGTCTCCGACGTAAGCGACTTTCAGACCCTCAAGCTTTCCTTTAACTTCCCATATCGTCATGTAGTCAGCAAGCGCCTGGCAGGGATGGCTGTAGTCGGTCAGGCCGTTGATGATCGGGATGCTGGCGTACTCGGCCATTTGCTCGACGATTTCGTGCGCGAAAGTGCGGATCATGATGCCTTGCACCATGCGTTCGAGATTCTTGGCCACGTCATAAACCGACTCGCGCTTGCCGAGGTTGATTTCGGCAGGCGAGAGATAAATGGAGAAGCCCCCGAGTTGCTGAATGCCGACGTCAAAGCTGACGCGCGTGCGCAGCGAAGGCTTTTCGAAGATCAGCGCCAGCGTTTTGCGCTTCAGCGTTTCACTGTAGGTCGTTGGGTGAGCTTTTACCTGACGACCGAGAGTGAGCAGGTACTGAATATCCGAGGGAGAAAAATCTTTGATGGAGAGGAAGTCTGCCGCGTTCATTGTCTACCTTCTTGTGAAGTCTATTACCGCGATGGCGTACTCGTGCGAGGGGATCGGGCGGGATGGGCGAGGCGCGCATCCCGCCACGGTTTATGCCAGCGCGTGTTGCTTCAGGTTGGCTAGCTTTTCAGCCAGGACCGGTTTGGTCAGTTCTTCCACCTCGTAGCTGACGCGCAGGGCTGGTTTTTCGATCTTGATGACGCGCGCGAGATCGATGGGCGTAGCGACAACGACGAGATCGCACGGAGTGCCCCGAATGGTTTCTTCGAGTTCGTGCCGCTGCGTCGCACTGTATCCCATAGCGGGGAGCAGGTTGTTCAGGTGGCCGTAACGCTCATAGGTGCGGCGAATTGATCCGACGGCAAAGGGGCGCGGGTCCACCAGTTCCAAAGCTCCACATTGCCGCGCTGCAACCACTCCCGCGCCGTAGGGCATTTCGCCATGCGTCAGGGTTGGGCCATCTTCAACGACCAGAACGCGTTTGCCTTTGATCAGTTCGGGCGAGGGTACGGATACGCGACAGGCCATTTCGATTACCGCAGCCTTGGGATTGCTCAGCTTGATGTTTTGGCGGACGGTCTCGATGTCGTGCTGGGCGGCGGTGTCGACCTTGTTGATGATGATGACATCGGCGCGGCGCAGGTTTACTTCGCCGGGGAAGTAGGCCAGTTCGTGACCGGGGCGGTGCGGGTCGACGACAACGATCTCGAGATCGGATGCATAGAAAGGAGTGTCATTGTTGCCGCCGTCCCAGAGGATGACGTCGGCTTCTTTCTCGGCCTGGCGGAGAATTTTTTCGTAGTCCACACCGGCATAAACCACCGTGCCGAGGCGAATGTGCGGTTCGTACTCTTCGCATTCCTCGATGGTGCATTGCTGCAAGTCGAGATCCTTGAGCGTGGCAAAACGCTGAACGGCCTGCTCGGCAAGGTTTCCGTAGGGCATGGGATGGCGAATGACAACCGGCTTGCGGCCCTGCTCGCGCAGCCTGGCAGCTACGAAGCGCGAAACCGGACTCTTGCCGCAACCGGTGCGCGTGGCACATACCGAGACGACCGGTTGGATCGATTTGATCTGCGTGTGTTCGGTTCCCAGCAACCAGAAGTCTGCTCCGGCGGCCACCGAACGCGAGGCCAGGTGCATCAGCGTGGGATAGGAGACGTCGCTGTAAGAAAAAACCACGGTATCGATTTTTTCATCGGCAATCAGCCGCTCCAAATCTTTCTCTTCGAAGATCGGAATCCCTTCGGGATATAAACGGCCCGCCAGTTCGCGAGGATACTGCCGGCCGGCAATATCGGGAATCTGGGTGGCCGTGAAGGCAACTACCTGGTAGTCCAGATTGTCGCGAAATACGACGTTAAAGTTGTGGAAGTCGCGGCCTGCGGCTCCCAGAATCAGAACTTTCTTCATGAATCCCCCAGTCGCGGTTACGACCTATCTTCAACCGGCGAGCCTATAATGGGCTGTGCCCAATATCACAAGGAGGTGTGAGCCGCACAACGGATGCAACTAAAGTATATAAAACAAAGCAGAAAACCTGCCTGCGGGGAGAGGAGTCGTCAGGTCGACGACCAGGCGGAGAACCCTGTGCGGGCGCTTGAACATGGAATTGCACCAACAAGAAAGGGAGGCGATTTGCCTCCCTAAAGGGTCGTGTGTTTGTACTCCTCAACGTTCGTGCCACTCAGTCGTTGCTGGGCTTTTTCGGCGTGAGGTCGCAAGCTTCTTTGACGCGTGCGAAGTCGAGGCCGGCGGGCGAAAACTCGGCAATCTGCCGTCCGCTGCGGGTCGGTAATGAGACTTTGAAGACCTGCGCGCTTAGCAAACCACGGGCGGTGCCTTTATCCATAGAGAGGAAATGACCGCGCTCCCAGTTCCAGCCCTTGAAGTAGTGCCCACCATCAATTCGCACCTCTACTTCGAGCTGCGGCTGTCCCCAGAACCCGGGGCGATTGGGCGGAGCCAGCCTGACTCCCGGGTTGAAATCGGCGAGCTTGAGCTTGCCGTTATAGCAAATGAGATTGACCCGGGGCTTGTACTCGGGGTCCTCGCGGAAATAATTATCCGACTGAAGCTCGAACCGGACCTTCTTGGCGCCGGTCATTTTGTCTTCGGAGTGAAACTCGAGCCATTTGCCGCCGGCGCTCACGCCGTCCGATTCACCCTGGTTCGGACTCATGGTGCCGGTCTGGGCATAGGCGATTGCCCCCCATGTCACGGACATCAGGAACAAGAAAACAACTTTTGCCACGAAACTGGAACGAAGCGTTTGATACGAGAAACGGATTGCTTGCAAGGTTTCCTCCGGCAATTCTTCCTAACTATATGGAACCCGAAAAGCGCTGAAAAGTTGCTTGCAGGGAACACCCGGATAGAAAATTGCTCTTTACATACAAACGAACGGGTTGTGCACCTCGCTGGCATTCCTGCTCAAGCGGGCGCGTCGAACTGATACACTTTTTTCGACGCTCTGACCGCCCGGATGGCGAAACTGGCAGACGCACGGGACTTAAAATCCCGGGTCCGTAACAGGACGTGTCGGTTCGATTCCGACTCCGGGCACCATCCAACTCTAGTCGTTGCTTGCATTTCAGTTGGACCTCCCGTTTTCGGCTTCGTCTTCGGGTTGGTCGCTAAAGGCCGAATCATGGCTGAAGTCATGGCTATTTTTTTCGGTCAATCGCGCGGTCCAAGCCTCGGGAAAAAGCCGAACAGGCGCGTACACGGTTGATGAACCAGTTACGCGAGGTGGCTTTGAATGAAGGGATACGACGCAAGAAAGGGCAGTGGCGAGAAGCGGGGCGAAAGCAGTTAGAAGGGGTCTCACTGGAAGTAACGACCGTGGTTGCGCGGTTTCTCCGGTCGCTTAAGGCGGCCGGGGTTTGTGTCCTTCTAGTCTGCGTGAGCTTCAGCACTCCGTTGACAGTGAACCGGGCATTCCGGTTAGCCCTTCGATGGAGCCCTGGTGGAGGCGTCGCTTCAAGACGAAGCGAAGGCAAATGCGCACAGCGTAACGACGTTCGTCGTACTGCTCAAGCAACGCCGTAGAGACGCTCGCCTAGTTGATCGTGAAGTTGTTGGTTTGGGTGCTGCTCGAACCGTTGTAGTTGCCGTCTCCCCCAAACGAAGCCGTCTCCGTATAGGACCCCGCGCCATCCGCGATAGTGGGTGTATACGTGGCCGTGCAGGTCATGGTCGTCCCGCTCGGTGCGCCGCAACTGGTCGCGCTATAGGCGCTCGGACCGTTGCCGCCGATGGTCACAGCGCTCGCCGTGGGTGCGGCACCGCTGCCTGTCCACGACAACACCGCCGTGATCGTAACCGGAGCATCCAGGCCGTAACCCTCCGCAGCCGGACTTACGCTGGTCACGGCGATCGTCGTCCCGGCCGAATTGACTGCCTGGTTCAGCGTTCCCGTGCTCGGGCTGTGGTTGCTGTCGCCCGAGTAGTTCGCTGCAATCGCGTCCGTCCCTACTGCCAAACTGGAGGTCGTGCACGTCGCGGCTCCCGGATTGCCGGTCGTCACGGTGGTCGACTCGCAGCCTGCGATTGCAACTCCGTTCGAAGTCCACGCGACTGTTCCGCTTACATCCTGCGGCTTCCGTTTCGTGTTATGGCGGCCCTTAACCAGCCCATACTCGCCGTTGATCGTCGCCGTCAACGTCACCGACTGGCCAAACGTCGACGGATTGAGGCTCGAAGCAACGCTCACGCCTGCGCTCGCCTCATTGACTACCTGGCCTCCGCTGAGCGTGCCCGTGCTGGTCGCGAAATTCGAACTGCCCGAGTACACCGCCGTGACCGTGTGTGTCCCTTCGGTCAGCGTCGAGATGCTACCCGAGGTCGCGGAACCAGAAGCAAGCGTTACCGGTGAGCTGAAGGTGCTCCCATCGATATTGAACTGCACCGTCCCGGTCGGAGTCCCCGATCCCGACGTTACGTTTGCCGTGAACCCAACGGCTAGGCCATAGGCCGAAGGATTCAGACTGGAAGTAACCGTCGTGGTCGTGGGCGCACGTGACGCACCCGTACCATGCCCCAGCAGCCAGACCACTGAGACTTCGTTGACCACCGAATCGCCGCCGTGCCCTTGGCCGACTTCCATGACAAATTGCACTTCCACTCCGTTGCCGCTCGCCGCGTAGCCGTACATGCCAGGAGTGAGCGAACCCGCGGTGCAGATGCCTTGTGCCGGCAGCGCAAGGCCATCGAGCGAGAGCACGTAATCAATCGTTTGGTCGGTCGATGCGATTGGCGTCTTGCCTTTCCAGGCTGACGTTGTGCCGCCGCAGGGTTTGATCTCGGTATCGTCGGAGCCGTCGATTTGCAGCGCGGAAAAGGGAGCCGACGCGGGAGTGAACGTGCTCGAATCAGCCCAGAGCGCGCCGGATGCACTCGCTATCGCTGCGATCGGTACAGCTTCAGGATCGTTGGTGGAATCAATCGCCAACCGATAGGCCATGAAGCCGCCCGAGGAAAGCCCCAGCGCATAGACGTAAGCGAGCGTCGAGTATTCCGCCGAGACGGTCTCGATCACGTTCCGCAGAAAACCTGAGTCGTCTGTGCCAGCCCGGAACATTCCATCCATGCCTTCGGCGTCCCAGAGCCAGGACTTTGTGCTCGCGTTCCAGGTGCTCAGGGGCGCGACCAGCACAAAGCCGAAGCGATCCGCGTAAGTCATCAGTCCGCCCGGAAGAACAGGCGGTTTCGAGCCGGTGGTGTCCGCCTTGGTCGAGTGCAGGTAAACGATCATGGCCGGGTTGGTCGCCAACGCCGAAGGCTTATAAATCGAATACTCGCGTGCGGTGCCGTTCCAGGTTGTTTCGACCGTGGCGGTCGTGCCTTCGGGTTTCTGCGCAGTCGCGAGGGGAGCCACGACGGTGAGAGCGAGGAAAATTAGGGCGAGTGGTTTCATGGTTTGTTTCATGTGGGGTTCAGCGATTTTCGGCGGCTTAGGGACCCTTTGCCTTTTTCGCGGGATTCCTTACTCTTGGTGTGGGAGTTTTGTCCGGCAAGGTCTCGGGATGGGCCTTCTCGTGGGCCGTCAGTAGGCGATTGATTTGGTCAAGAATGGCCTGGAATTCGCCGACATCTTTTGCCGTTTGTAGCCCGGCGCACAACTCACGCCACCCAGGTGGCTCGTCCTCAAGGCGAGTCATAGCATGACCAACTCTCTTGATGACGAAGACTACTCTACTACCCTTGCGATTACTAGTCCCTTTGGTGCAGACAAAATGGACGCGTGGCACGGATGTGCGAGGAGCTTTGGTGGTATTCCTCCGGGGCGATATTTCTGCGAATCTTCTTGCGGTGTCAGCCGAGCGCGAAATCCGTGATCTTTGTGCGAAGGTATCATCCTTCCCGGAAGGTTCAGACCAGTTCTGGCGAGCTCTCGCGGAACTGCGCGATGTCTTGGAGAAACACACGGGACAACTGCGAAACAAACGTGCCGATCTGGCGCGGAAGAAATCCAAGAAGAACGTATCCAGGGCGAACTGAAAACCCCGAACAAGCTGGTTTACCACAGCGCCGCGGCACGCCTGCACGCATGGCTGCGGCCTCGCATCCGGCGCCGCCCCCCCAACGTGAAGCCCGCACAGGGTCGTGTGACGCACGTCACTGCGAGACGTGTGGACACGGATGAGAATCGGCGCATTCTGCCGGGTTCAATCCGGCACATGGATGTGCCAAGGAGCTCCGCATGGCTGCGACCACGACCCCAAACAACATCTCCAATCTGCTGTCCGATGTAGAAGAGTATCCCGCACCGAAAATCGTGACCGACCAGGTCCTGACCAAGAACTGGAAGGCCGAATTCGATCGCTCCATAAAGGATCCCGATGGTTTCTGGGCGGAGCAGGCGAGCCAGTTCACCTGGACGAAGCCGTGGTCCAAGGTGCTTGACTGGGACGGCGTGCACCATAAATGGTTCGTCGGAGCGAGAACCAACATCACTGTCAACGCCCTCGACCGCCATGTCAATTCCGACCGCCGCAATCGCGCGGCTTTCATCTGGCTGGGCGAGGATGGGACGGAGCGCACCGTCACGTACTACCAGCTTTATCGCCAGGTTTGCCGCTTTGCCAACGGACTGAAGTCGCTGGGCGTAGGCAAGGGCGACCGCGTCGTCATTTATATGCCGCTCACGCTGGAAGGTGCGATCGCCATGTTGGCATGTGCCCGCATCGGCGCGATTCACTCGGTTGTCTATGCCGGGTTGGGCCATACGGCGCTGCGCGACCGCATTACTGACGCCGAGGCCAAGGTTGTGATTGCCGGCGACGTGGGATTCCGCCGCGGGAAGGTCGTACCTCTCAAGCCGATCGTGGACGAAGCCCTCGACGGCATCGAATCCGTGCAGAAGGTGGTCGTTTATGCACGGCAGCCCATCGAACTCCGCGGGCGTGAAGTTGACTTTAACAGCCTTATGAAGTTCCCGCCGGAATGTCCGGCTGAGGAAATGGATTCCGAAGACCCGCTGTTCCTTCTTTATACGTCTGGTTCCACCGGAAAGCCCAAGGGTGTTCTGCACGTGCACGGCGGCTACATGGTCGGCACCACCTATCACCTGAAGAGCTATTTCGATGTGGGTGAGCGCGACATTTTCTGGTGCACCTCGGACATTGGCTGGGTGGTAGGGCACTCCTACATTGTTTATGCGCCGCTGTGCGCGGGCGTGACCACGCTGTTCCGCGAGGGCGCTATCGACTATCCCAACCCCGGCATCGCCTGGGAAATTGTGGAGCGTTACGCGGTCAGCAAGATCTTCACGGCACCGACCGCGCTGCGCATGTTCATGCGTTTCGGCGAGCAGTATCCGCAGAAGTACGACCTCACTTCGTTGCGCGTGCTGGCCTGTGCCGGCGAGCCTTTGAATCCGGAAGCCTGGCGCTGGGCGCAAACGTATCTGTGCGGCGACGGCAAGTGGGGATATGTGATCGACAACTGGTGGCAAACTGAACTGGGCGGCCCGGCGATTGGAACTCCGCCGACCTACCCGATGCGCCCCGGCAAGTGCGGCGTTTCAGTGCCGGGGTCGATTGCCGATGTGGTCGATGAGCAGGGTAACTCTACGCCTCCCAACGTGGGCGGACGCCTGGTGCTGAAGCGCCCGTTCCCGCATATGCTGCGCACCGTCTGGGGCGATGCGGCGCGCTACGAGCGCGACTGGCAGGTGATTCCCGGCTGCTACATCACCGGGGACGTAGCGTTGAAGGACAAGGACGGCTACATCACAGTGCTCGGTCGCGCCGATGATGTCTTGAACGTGGCGGGTCACCGCATTGGAACTGCTGAAGTGGAGAGCGCTCTCGTTTCGCACCCCGCGGTGGCGGAAGCGGCAGCCATCGGAGTCCCCGACAAGCTGAAAGGGGAGGTCATCAAGTGTTTCGTGCAATGTCGTGCGGGACACACTCCATCGGATGCACTTGCGGCGGCGCTCGTTGACCACGTCCGGCGCGAACTTGGGCCGATTGCAACGCCGTCCTCGATTGAATTTGTCGCGGGTCTGCCGAAGACCCGGTCCGGCAAGATCCTGCGGCGGTTTCTGAAGGCAAAAGAAATGGGAGTCGATGCGGGAGATATTTCGACCATGGAAGGCTAGATAACCGCCGAGACGCGGAGAGCGCAGAGGCAAGGCAACTTCTGAGAAAGGTTCGGGATCGTTCATACTCTTTCTTGCCGGCCGCGCTTCAGAACGTGTTCACACTCTGCGTTCTCTGCGTCTCGGCGGTTGATGATCGCTCGCCCGCGCGCGAAGTCACCGCGCGCTTGACGCCGTGGGCAAAATCGCAAAGTCGCCGTAAGCTCACATCTCGCTTCTTGCGGCGCGCGTCATCAATTCCTCAATCGCCAACTGCGGCGCTTTCCCCTGTTCAAGGATGGCGAACATCTGCTCGGTGATCGGCATCTCGACATTTTTCTGCCGCGCGAGACCGACGGCCGCTTTGGTAGTAAAAACGCCTTCGGCCACAGCGCCGTGCATGCCCGCGATGATGTCGGCCAGCTTGTGCCCTTTGCCAAGTTCCACCCCGACGCTGCGATTACGTGAAAGATCGCCCGTGCAGGTAAGCACCAGGTCGCCGAGGCCGGCCAATCCAGCCATGGTGTCGAGACGGCCCCCGCAGGCCACCACCAGTCGCGCCATCTCCGCGAGACCGCGTGTAATGAGGGCAGCGACCGAATTGTGGCCTAGGCCCAGCCCGTCACAAACGCCCGCCGCGATCGCGATGATGTTCTTCAGCGCTCCGCCCAGTTCCACGCCAATGACGTCGTCATTCGTATAGACGCGAAACCGCGAGCTGTTAAACGCGTGCTGCACCGCTCGCGCGAGCTCACTGTCGCAAGAGGCTACCGTGACGGCCGTCGGATCGCCGCGTGCAACTTCCCTGGCAAACGACGGGCCGCTCAGCGCTCCGATGCGCGGCGTGAACCCGCGCCCCCGCAACGCACTGATAATCACCTCGGTCATCCGCAGCAGCGTTGTGTTCTCGAGCCCCTTGGTGCAGCTGACCACGAGCGTCTCCGGCTGCAGCGCTGGTGCCATGCGTTCGAAGACCGCTCGGCAATGCTGCGAAGGCACGACGCTGACCACCATCCCGGCACCGTCGAGCGCAGCGCCAAGGTCGTTGCTCACTTCAATCGAGCCAGGAAGCTCGAAGCCCGGCAGGAAGCGCTCGTTGACGCGGCTGCTGGCAATGCTCTTCACCACCTCCGCTTCATTTGCCCAAAGGCAAATAGTGTGGGTCTGCTTGCGTGCGAGCGCGATGGCCAGGCTGGTGCCCCACGCGCCTGCGCCGATGATCGCCATCCGGCTCATGAGGATTGGTCTCCTGACTTTTCACCAAACTTCGACTCAGTTCCGGCGGCCAGACGGCCGATGTTTTGCCGATGCTTCCAGATCACAAGCACCGAAACCATCGCGATGATTGCCACCTCCAACGGCTCGTGGTATTCGTGAAGCGCCCACGCGAGCAACGGAAAAGCCGCCGCCACCGCGATGGACCCGAGCGAAACGTACCGGAAGGCCACTGCCAGCAAGAGAAACAATCCCACCAGGCACAGGATTGTCTTGGGCGTGAGCAGGGCGAACGCTCCCAGGCTGGTGGCCACGCCCTTGCCTCCGCGAAACTTCAGCCAGACGGGAAACAGATGTCCCAGCACAGCGAAGAGCGCGGCTACGGCCATGTAGAGATGGCGGTGCGGCCCGATGAAGACCAGCCACGCAAAGAACGTAGCTGCAAAGCCCTTGGCTGTGTCCAGAACGAGCGTGGCGACCCCAAGCACTCGCGACTTGCGCGCCACGTTGGTTGCGCCAATGTTGCCGCTGCCAATGGCGCGCACGTCCTCGCCGGTGACCATCCGCACCAGCAGATAGCCGAATGGAATCGACCCTAACAGGTAGCTTAGGGCGGCGGTGACCAGAACCGAGGTTGCGCTCATGGATGCACTGGCGCTCCGCCGGGTGGCATCGCGAAGCGCTCCAGCTTTGTGTATTTCGAGCCTGCCGGTGAAAGCTGGCCCTGGTAGAGAATAAACTTGTGGGCGGTCATATTGCCGAAATTAAGCTCACCGGAATCATGTCCGCCCATACTTGCCAGGCGCTTCTGCAGTACGTCGAAAACAGAGTTGGACCGGTCGTCCTTGCGCCACTTGGGATCGCCTGAGCTCCTCTTGCCGCGCGCGCCGGCGCGCGCCAATGTCAGGTGTGGACTGAATTCCCGATCTTCGCGCGCAACGCCCAGCTCGCCGCACGCCTCATCGATCTGTTTGGCGAGCGCTGCGAGCGTCGGTCCAGCCTGAATGCCAATCCAGAATACGCGCGGCGCCTTTGGAGTAGGGAAGAATCCGTACCCGGCCATCCCGATTTCAATCGGCCCGCTATGAATTTGCCGAAGCCGCTCGGCGATTGCTTCCACCTTTTCTTCTTTCTGTTCGCCGATAAACTTCAGCGTGATGTGCAACGATTCCGGACGCACCCAGCGCGCCTCCGGCGCAAAGCAGCCGACACCTTCCAGAAAACGCGCAATCTTGCCCCGGATCGCGTCGTCGAGATCGATGCCGATAAAAATTCGCATGGCTAGAAAAACCCATTCCTCTCCCCTGTCCGTGCTCAGCCGTCCGAGTGTAGCGCCGGCGTCCCGCCGGCTGTCGCGCGGGCGTCCTCGCCCGCGCCGCTATCTGCTCACGGCAAGTCTCGCCCTACAGCAGCGCCCTTCGAATCATCTCCAGCGCCTGCTCCGTGGCGAACTGGCGAATGCGCGCGCGGTCGCCTGGGAAGTTGCGTTCCACCACTTGCGTCCCTTCCTCGCCCGCGAGCGCGACGTAGAGCAATCCGACCGGTTTCTGCTCGGTGCCCCCGGTTGGCCCGGCCACGCCGGTAATGCCCACTCCATAGCTCGATAGGCAGCGTTTGCGGATACCTTCCGCCAGTGCCTGTGCCACTTCGCGGCTCACCGCGCCGTGCTTGTCGATTAACGCCTTTGGCACGCCCGCAAATTGCGTCTTCAACTCATTCGAATAAACCACCGCGCCGCCCAGAAAATAGCGCGAGCTTCCGCTGAGCGACGTAATGCGCTGAGCAAGCAGGCCCCCGGTGCACGATTCCGCTGTCGCCAGCGTCATGCTGCGCATCTGCAACAGATAACTGACGATCTGCTCGATCGTTTCCCCTTTGCGCGAGAAGATGGTGTCGCCCATTTCGTCTTCGATCTTCTCCGCGAGTTCTTCCACCCGCGCCTCGGCTTCGGTTTCCGAATCCTTGCGGCAGCGCAGATGAAGCTGAATCTCTCCGCCGCCAGCCAGAATCGTAGTCTCCACATCGGTGTAGGTCTTATAAATAGGAGCCACGCGCGCGTCGACCTGCGATTCGGGGATCATCGCCATCTTCAGCGTGCGTATTGCGATGTGTTGCGCAGGAACTTTCGTGCGCAGCCGAGGAATGCATTCTCCCTCGAACAGCGCCTTGAGTTCGTACGGTACTCCCGGCAACAGAATCAGGATGCGTTCATGTTGGTCGTATTTGCCGCCGATCCACTGGCCGGGCGCGCTCCCCATGCTGTTCGAGAGCACGACGGCGTTCGCAATCACGTCCGCCTGCTTGGCATTGTTCGGGGAGAATTTGTAACCGCGCTTGGCAAAGCGCTCTTCGAGCTTGGCCATGATCTGCGGATCGCGAGTGAGCGTCAGCCCGAGCGCTTCGGCGACCGCCTCCCGAGTCAAGTCGTCTTCGGTCGGGCCCAAGCCTCCGGAGAAAATGATAATGTCCGACCGCCGCATGGCTAGCTTGGTCGCGGCCGTCAGGCTCTCGCGTTCATCTCCCACAATCGATTTGAAACGCACCTCCACACCCAGATCGTTCAGCTTCTCGGTGAGGTAGAGCGAGTTGGTGTCCTGCCGGTGGGGAGTGAGCAACTCCGAGCCCACGGCGATAATCTCAGCGTTCACGGGAAGAGTGTAAATGAAAGAGCCGGTAGGCAGCAGTCAGGATTCACCTGCCAAGCGTAATTCGTTTCGGCGGCTACACGCTGGCAACAACACCTACCCAGAAGAATACCGAGAGCACGGTTAACATGCCGCCGCCGCAGAGGATGAGCTGCCGGGCGGGAGAACGGAGTGACGTACTCACGATCATTGCCAGCAAAGCTGAGGTGAACCAGACAAGTCCCAGGATTGATTCGAACGAGTCGCTCCCATGCTTCAGAGGATTGGAGGGCGCCAGAGTCTTCGAGATGTGCAGGACAAACACGAGCAGGCTGACGACGGCCACCCCGAGCAGGCAGGTTGCGCATGTCGTTTTCGCCGCGCGCCGGCGCCTCCTGGAGAGACTCCTCGCATCTGCTGAACTGGCCACGCTCTCATTTCCTCGCTCCGTCCGCCTGCCAGAAATTGCAGTTGGCGGTCCTTGGGGAGCGGCCCGGACGAAACGCCAAGCTACGTGGTCTTTTTAGCGGCGAGCCATTCTAGACGCAACGCACGCCGGTTGTCAGCACCACGTTTGGCCTACTCCCGCCTGCTTAGCCGGACTCCTGCTGCGTCATGCGGTGCAGGGCGTCGTATCGCGCCAACGCTGCCTATTAATGATGGGCCCAATACTCCGGCCGCCTGCTGCCATGAGCCACGGCCCAGATTGTGACCGCGGAGGCTTGCGCAGAATAGATAACGGAGAAAGGAAATCGCCAAAGGAGGAATCGCCTGGTGTTGTTCTTGCCTATCGGCCAGCGCTCCGGGGCTGCCGAGATTGTGTCGGTGGCGCGGCGCAGTTCCTCGATGAAATCCAAGGCGGCCTTACGGCTGCGCTTCCTATACCAGGCAACCGCACTCTTAACATCCGCGATTGCACCTTGGGGTAGTCAACCCGCTTAGCGCTCATTCACCATCGCCAGGAGTTCGCGATGCAGTTGTTCCCAGGGAACGGTCATGGCTTTGCCAGTCTTTAGATCTTCGATTCTGCGAGCCGCTTCCTGATCCCAAGCCTCTTCAACAGATTCGGTGGCAGATTCCTTCGGGGTGTCAAGGCTGTCGAGCAGTGTGTTGGCCAAAGCAGCCCGCTCGTCGCTGGGGAGGGCAAGCGCCCGTTTTAGAAGATCGGAAACCTCTGGACTCATAGCGTCATTTTACCCCGTGCCAAGTGTGCCATAAAGTGGTAGTTCTCACCGGCGGTCTGCAATTGCCTCCGCTGGGTTAACCGGGTTGTAGCGAACGTGGAAATTGCACTGATCAGGTAGAGCGCCTACCCTATCCTGAACAAACTGCCGGTTCGCATCCGACCAGCCGGCATTCGCCCAAACGTAGTACTCGCGTCCGCCAACGGAGTAACGAAGCCGATACTGCCCGCGGTACAAAGCAATATTGCGAAACGAATCCGCAACATTTTCCCGTACCACCCTGCTGCTATCCACGGTGCATGTCGTTTCTGGCCACGAATCGGTGTTCCCCACGTGGAGAACGTAACTACATAAGGCAATACCGCACGCAATCAACGCGAGAGCGATCGCCCATTTCCGATTTCCAAAGCGCGGCATCGAGAGGCGCCCCTTTGTTCAAACATCCACTCGCTAGATCTCATTCCTGAGCACTGCGCAGCTATCTGTCACTAACCTCCAAGTCCCCCGGTTGCTGCTGCGTCATGCAGTGCAGCGCCCCAAACCCCCAGATCAGATCCCCCGAATAAATGGGCACGATCTCGCGATCAGGGAACACCTCCGCCAGCGTGTTCAGCGCAATCCGGTCGTTGGAATCGTTAAAGACCGGGACCAGCACCGCTCCGTTCGCGATATAGAAATTCGCGTAGCTGGCAGGCAAACGTCGGCCTTCGAAAAGCACAGGGCGCGGCATGGGAATCTCCACCACGTTGAGCCGCTGGCCGTCCTGGTCGCGCGCCGCGCGGAGGCGTCCCAGATTGTGGTGCAGCGCCGCATAATTCGCATCCTGCGCATTGGGCTCGACCATTGTGACCACCGTGTCGGGCGCGACGAAGCGGCTTAAATCGTCCACGTGGCCGTGCGTGTCGTCTCCCTCGATCCCGTCGCCGAGCCAGATGACCGACCGGATTCCGAAATAATCGGCAAACATCTGCTCGTAGGCGTCGCGATTCATGGAGGGATTACGCTGCTGCGTGGTCGAGAGCAGGCACTCCTCGGTCGTGATCAGCGTGCCGCGCCCGCTGACGTCGATGGAGCCGCCTTCGAGGACGATGCGTTGGCCATTAAACATAGGGCGAATGGCTTTGGCACGAACAGCCTTCGCCATGCGCGTGCCGAGTTTGGCGTCGAACTTGTAATTCTCGTATTTTGCCCAGGCGTTGAACTGGAAGTGCAGTGCAAGCAGAGAGGCACCTTGCTTCTCCGCCGGAGGAGCGAGGAAGATGCACCCCGAATCTCTCGTCCATACGCGATCCGTACGCCAGAGGTGAAAGACGATGTTGTCAGAGAGCGCGGCTGCCTTCTCCAGGATTGAGCGCGCGCTTTTCTCCGCGCGCTCGCTGTTGACGATCAGGTCGACCCGTTCATGCCGGGCCAGATTGCGGACAATCTCTGCATACACCCAGGGAATCGGCTCGAACTTGCCCGGCCAGTCGCCGCGCAAATGAGGCCACGCGAGCCAGGTGGAAGCGTGCGGCTCCCATTCGGCGGGCATGCGGAAGCCGAGGGCGGCGGGAAGTTTGGCTTGTCGTGATGAACTCATTTTCCGTCCAGCAAGCGGCTCGTAATCGGAGCATAGCTGTCAATCCGCCGGTCGCGTAGAAAAGGCCAGTTGCGGCGCGTGTCTTCCATCACCTTCAGATCGACCTCGCCCATCAGAATCTCTTCCTTGTCATGCGATGCTTCCGCCAGCACGCGCCCAAATGGATCGGCCAGGAACGACCCTCCCCAAAACTCCAGCCCTTTTCCAGGAGCCGAATTGCCGCGAATGTTGCCGGTCTCAAAACCGACGCGGTTCACGACCCCAACATACACGCCGTTGGCAATGGCGTGGGAACGCTGGATGGTGCGCCAGGCATCGTGTTGCGCCACGCCGAACTCGGCCTTCTCGTCAGGATGCCAGCCGATGGCCGTCGGGTAAAACAGAATGCTTGCGCCCTGTAGCGCGGTCAGGCGCGCGCCTTCGGGATACCACTGGTCCCAGCAGATGAGCGTGCCGATTTTTCCGGCAGTGGTGTCGAGAGCCTTGTAGCCGAGATCGCCGGGGGTGAAATAGAACTTTTCGTGGTAGAGCGGATCGTCGGGGATGTGCATCTTGCGGTAGATGCCGCGGAGGGCGCCGTTAGCATCACTGCTGTTGCCATCGAAGATAGCGGCAGTGTTGTGATAGACACCTGGCGCGCGCTTTTCAAACAGCGACGCGACGAGGACAACTTTGTTCTGTCGTGCCGCCGCAGCCAGCTTCTCCGTCGCCGGTCCGGGGATGGGCTCGGCTAGATCGAAGAGCGCGTGATCTTCGCGCTGGCAGAAGTATTGGGTCTGGAAAAGCTCGGGGAGGCAGACTACGTTGGCGCCATGGCGGGCGGCGTCGGCGACGCGGTCGAGGGCCTTTGACATGTTGTCGCGCGGCTCGGGGCCGCAGGACATTTGAATTAACGCGACTGAGAATTTGTCGGGCAAACAGTGTCTCCGGTGTAGCTGTCAGCTTTCAGCCATCAGCTAAAACCGTGCGGCGGTTTCGGTGGACATTTTAGCAGGAGGGCGACGACGACCCCGGTTGGCGGCCCGTGCGGATCATTGTTTTAGGAAACTCGATTCTTTATTCAGAAGGCTCAGCCGAGGATTCGCTTCGTCCAACTCGACTTCGAGAGCGTCGAACTTCCAAACGCCTGCGGTTTTCTTCGCAACAGCGTAGATTGTTGCTTTTCCCGACGGGCCGCTAACAGGAATCACCAGGTCGGCATGGCGCGAGGGCCCATAAAGCTCAAGGGTTCCCGAGACGAAGAAACCACGTTTAATGGGCGTTCCGAGACGTTGCTTAACGACCGGACTTGCTTCGGCCGCGGCAAATGCCATCTTGCTGACATCGGAATTGGCAAGGGTTATGGCAAGGATACCGATAAAAGCTGCGAAGGATCCAACGCCAATTGCCACGGTCCTTTTCCAATGTCGCGTCAGCAGGGACGGCGATGCTGTTTGTCCATCGACAGCAGCGGCGGGCGCTTCAGTTCGAGGCGTATCTGGTCCAGGTTGGGAGTTGGTTGGGCGCAGGAACCAAGCGCCGACTATAGCAATTGCAAGGGCGAGCAGAGAACTCCCAGCGAAGCCGTGCCCGAGCAACATAAAAGCGAATCCGACGGAGATGAGCAAGCCAAAGAAGATAAAGAAAGTTGCGTAAAACCGAAACAGCTTCTGCACGCCGGGATGTTCAGGATTGAGGAACCCCCAGCCGCGAAAAAACTTGCGCGGGTTCAAATAGAGCCATCTGCCCAGGAGCACGAAGCAGATACCGAGCGCCAAAGTGAGCAACGTTGTTAGGGTTTGCATGGGCTAACCCGTTCTTACTCGCGGCTTAATAATAACTCAGATGGGTGGGCGTGGCGACGTGAGTGGCCCTCAGGCGCTGAAGCGCCGGTTTAATTTCGCCTTGAACTGGCACGAGTGGAACTCGTGCCCTTCCCGGTTTATAGCGCCCTCCCCGGTTCATACGCCCAACGTTTTCCGCGCGCTAAGACACGACGCGAAAGACAGAGTAGAAGTCCTCTATAGGTGCTCATACGATTCACTGTGTTCTTGTTGGTCCGGGCTCATCATCATCCTCGTCCATAAGGAACCGTAACAGCCAGCGGGGAAGGCCCTGGTAGGAAATGGCCTCCGTGCGGTCACGATGGCGAATGACCCGAACGAGGGAAACGACGGCCAGCAAGAGCAACACTAGCTTGCCCGCCGCATACCACGCCGTGTCGAGCCCGGGATAGCGCTCGTAGAGTGCCAGCGAAAGGGCGAACAGAATCCAAAAGAGAATTGCCCACACCCAGCCGCTCTTCATTGGGCAGGCCTCGCTTAGGATTCTACTCGCTGGGAGCATCGCGGCATCGGCTGAGTTTTAGTACATTGGTTCTTCGCTCAAACTGCATTCCTTGTGGAGGTGGAAGCTTGGCTCAGAAAAAGACGAAGCAGGGCAATCATAAGAGTTATTTGTCGCATGACAAAGGCGCGGGGCACTCAGGGGCAGAGCACGCCCATCACGAGGGCGCGGGCATTGACCGCAAGCTGCACGATCCCGTCGAGGACCGGCTGATTCCGCTGGCCCCGCTGGATTTAGGCAAGATCGAGTCCATCGACGATCTGGTCCGCGCCATGTCTAAGACCGCATTCACCGGCCGCCAGCTCGGCGAAGCTGCCGATGTGCTCGAAGCGATGGCGCGCGACCAGGACGCGTTCGTCGTGATGACGCTCGCCGGGGCGATGACGGTCGCCAAGCAAGGCCTGATCATCGCCGAGCTGATCGAGCGCGGCATCGTCAATGCGATCGTTTCAACGGGCGCGCTCATGGCTCATGGATTGGTGGAGGCAACCGGCCGCGCCCACTTCCGCCACAATCCCGACCTCAGCGACGAAGAGCTGTATGAAGCTGGCTATAACCGCGTCTACGACACGCTCGAGCCCGAGCAGAATCTCGACGACGTCGAGCGCGTAATGCACGCCGTCTTTTCGGCCTGGGACGCGAAGGAAGTCATGTGCTCCTACAAGCTCAATCGCGCCATTGGAGCGCATCTCTCGAAGACGGCCAAAGGCCAGCGCGGCATTCTCAAGTCGGCCTACGAGAATAACGTTCCGGTGTTCGTTCCGGCGTTCTCCGATTCCGAACTTGGCCTCGACTACGCCCTCACCAACCGCGAGCGCGACAAGCAGGGCAAGCCCCGCTTCCGCTTCGATCCCTTCGAAGACCTGGAGCACTTTGCCGCCACCTTGCTCGCCCAAAAGCGGCTCGGTATCTTCACCATCGGCGGTGGCGTGCCGCGCAACTGGTCGCAGCAGTTCGGCCCCTTCATCGAGTTGCGCCGTCGCCGCGGCGGAGAGGACCTGCCGCTCAAGCGCTATCACTACGGCCTGCGCATCTGCCCTGAGCCGGTCTATTGGGGCGGACTTTCGGGCAGTCCCTATAGCGAAGCCGTGTCATGGGGCAAGTTCGTGCCTCCAGCCGAAGGCGGCAAGTTTGGCGAGGTCTTGGTGGATGCGACCGTAGGGCTGCCGCTGATTGTCGCGGCGGTGCTGGAGCGGCTGAAGAAGAAACCGGCAGGGAAGAAGGCCCTGGCGGCAGCGTAACAGCGCGACGCGATCAGCGGAGCAGCTTCATCCCCGCAGTGCTGGCCGCATTCTGGTCGAAGGTGACGGTGTATTGACATTCGGCCGCGTGGCCGCAGCGCTCAATCAGGCAGTCGGCAAAATCGGCGCGACTGGCGCTGAACTTTCGCAATGCCTGCGCGACGATTTCTGCTCTCTCAAGGACGAGTTCTTTACTGCGCAGAAGCGTGTCCAGCACCTGCTCAATCTCGTTCTTCTTGAAACGGTAAGAAACCTCCAGCACCCAAACCAGTTCCGCGATGACGATAAGGGAAAGAAATCCGGGCGAATCGGGGGAGAGTGAGTCTATGACTCTGACCGCCGTGGCTGTCTGGGCGGCATCGTCGTGAGTCAGATAGCGGACGACGATATTTGTGTCGAGGCCGATCATCTTAGTTCGATCCGCAAGGCCATCATCGAGACCCGGATGCGCGCCGCGCGATGGCGGTGTTCATCTCTTCAATCGATACCGCCTTGCTTCGCTTGCGGTGAAACAGCCCTTTCAGTTCCTGCACCGAGCGGGTGGCCGCGACGATGGCGAATTGACCCTTTCCCTGCTCGACGAATTCCACCCGATCTCCCTGCTCCAGCCCGAGGGCTTCGCGCACCCGGGAGGGGATGGTGATTTGGCCTTTCGAAGTGAGGGTTGCGACCGCCATGGTAAATTCCGCTACTCCTTACATGATAGTAAGGAATATAGTAAGTGTCAAGGAACAAAGGCTGTCACCGAAGAGAGGCCAGATGACAGGAATCCGGGCTCGAGGGCAGTGTTGGCATCTGGTTCTGAGGGCCATGCTATAATCGAGGTTCGCCTAAGGTTCTTGCGATTGAGGCTTTCGTTTATCCAAATGATTTCCTCCGTGGGCGAATCCGCGGTGCCTAAGAAAGCGCACAGAATCAGCGCAATTTACGTTCTTTCGATTTGAGGTATTCCCATGTCCGGCCATTCAAAATGGGCAACGATTAAACACAAGAAGGGCGCACTCGACGCCAAGCGCGGCAAGATTTTTACCCGCCTTATTAAGGAAATCGCCATGGCGGCCAAGAGCGGCGGCGATCCTGACATGAACCCGCGCCTGCGTACGGCAATCCTGGCGGCGAAGTCCGAGAATATGCCCGCCGATAACATCAAACGCGCTATCCAGCGCGGCACCGGCGAACTTCCCGGCCTGACCTACGAAGAGTTCGTGCTCGAGGGCTACGGCCCCGGCGGAGTAGCTCTGCTCGCCGAGATTTCCACCGACAACCGCAATCGCACGGTCAGCGAGATCCGGCACGTCTTCGGCAAGAACAACGGCAACATGGCCGCCGCGGGCGCCGTCGCGTACATGTTCCACAAGAAGGGGGACATCATCATTCCGAAGGCTGCGGCCAAGGAAGATGACCTGATGAACATCATCATCGAAGCCGGCGGCGAAGACCTGAAGGACGATGGCGACAACTGGGAAATCATCACCGAACCTTCCGCCTACGAAGGCATGCTCGAAGCGGTAAAGAAGGCCGGCATCACGCCTGCGTCCTCAAGCGTGGCCATGATTCCGGATACCTACATCAAACTGGAAGGCGTGCAGGCTGCGCAGATGATCCGTCTGCTCGAAGCCCTCGAAGATAACGAAGACGTGCAGAACGTCCACGCGAACTTCGATATTGATCAGAAGGTGCTGGAGGAAGTGGCGGGATAAGATCTGCGAGACTGACAATTCGCGCTACGAGGCCGCCCAGGAATCGGGCGGTTTTTTTTGTGCTCCGCGCACTTCGTAGGCGCGCGATTTGCCGCTTTCCGGCAACTCTGCCGGAGTTTTCAACATCACCGTGGAAAAGTTTGTGGAAAAGGGCGACCTTACTCTTGTAACCTCCTGTTAACGAATCGGTTCAACATTCTGCACTGCACAGGGTGCGAGCCGCATCGCGGTGAGCGGTAACGATCGCCAATCTCCGAGTTCCATTGAAGACGCGTCTGGACAAGTTGCTGGTGGAGCGAGGCCTCACGTCCTCGCGCGAGCGCGCGCAAGCGCTGATTCTTGCCGGCAAGGTTCTTGTCAACGAGCAAAAGATCGAAAAGGCCGGGGCAGCGATTGATTCCGGCGCAGCGGTACGCTTGCTGGGCGAGGATCTTCGCTACGTAAGCCGCGGCGGGCTCAAGCTCGAAAAGGCGCTTGAACATTGGCGGATCGACCTCAAAGGGAAAGCATGTCTTGACGTGGGAGCCTCGACCGGCGGCTTTACGGACTGCATGCTGCAGCACGGAGCGGCCAAGGTGGTTGCCGTCGACACCGGTTATGGGCAGATGGATTTTCAGTTACGCAACGATCCACGCGTGCGGCTTCTCGAGAAGACCAATGCACGCTACCTGACGCGCGAGGATATCAGCGAGGACGTTGACTTCGTGGCGATGGACGTGTCGTTTATTTCGGCGACACTTGTGCTTCCGGCGGTGATCCAAGCGCTTTCTTCGGGCCACGATCATCGGGCGGCCCACATTGTCGTGCTGGTGAAGCCGCAGTTTGAAGTCGGACGGGAACTGGTAGGGAAGGGCGGAATTGTGCGCGATGCGGCTGCGCAGTTGGCTGCGGTTCGGAAAGTTGAAGCTGCGCTGCGAGCGCTGGGAGCGAAACACGCGGAGTGGATCGAGTCTCCGATCCTGGGGGCGGAAGGGAATCGCGAATTCTTGCTATACGCTCAGTAGGCGAACACACGGGCTCTTAGTTGCGCACTCGACATCCGGTCTCGCGGTACAATCGGGAGTTCATGCCTGACGATTCACATCAACCTTTGCGGCCTTCGCCCATCAAAACGGTTGCCATTGTCTCCAAGCCCGACCGGCCGGAGTTGGCTGAAGTTCTTCCGCAGCTCTGTAAACGGCTGAAGGAACACGGCTACAACGTTGTCATGGACACCGAGAGCGCCGGTTACTATCCCGGCCAACTGGCGATGGCGCGCGACGAATTTGCACAGATTGCTCCGGATCTGGTGCTCGTGCTCGGCGGCGACGGCACGCTGCTTTCGGCTGCCCGCGCGGTCGCCAGCAGCGGAACGCTGATCCTGGGGATCAATCTGGGCACGCTTGGCTTTCTCACCGAAGTTCAGCTCTCCGGCCTCTATCCGGCGCTCGATTCCATCGAGAAGGGCGAATACGTGGTGGACAGCCGGTCGATGCTGACTTGCTCCCTGATCCGCAATGGAGCGACGCTGACCACACACGTAGCGCTGAACGATATGGTCGTCAGCAAGAGCGCGATTGCGCGGCTGAATTCTTTCCAACTCTTTGTGGATTCCGAGTTCGTCTCCAGTTACAAGGCAGATGGGCTGATTATTGCCACGCCTACGGGCTCGACTGCTTACTCGCTTGGCGCGGGCGGCCCAATCCTGAAGCCCGACGTGCAAGCCTTCCTCATCACGCCGGTTTCACCTCATGGACTGACGCATCGTCCCGTGGTTGTGCGCGACACCGTCCTGATCGAGATTCGAGTCAATACCGGGCAGGAGCAGGCTTACCTCAGCCTCGACGGACAGGTCGGCATGCCAGTGCAAGAGGGCGACCTAGTGCGGTGCGTGAAAGCGGAGCATCCGGCCAAGCTGCTGCGCTTCGAGAAAACATTCTTCGAGGTGCTCTCGACCAAACTGAAATGGGGAGAGCGGTGACGTTGATCGAGGGCGCGGAGCTGTGAGCACAATGAGCGAACTCGTTCCCGGAATTACCGAGGACAGGTTGGATACCGGCGAAGTCTCCTTGAACTATGCCGAAGGGCCGGCTCACGGCGCACCGCTTGTGCTGCTTCACGGGTTGGGCCGACGCTGGCAAGTCTTTCTCCCTGTGATCCCCGCGCTCAGCATGCGCTGGCACATTTTTGCGCCGGATCTGCGCGGGCACGGCAAGTCCGGGCGTGTGGCGCGCGGATACCATGGAACCGAGTATGCCGAAGATGTTGCGCGGCTGATTCGCGAGCGCGTGCCGGGTCCAGCCGTGATTTTTGGGCATTCGCTCGGCGGAATGCTTGGGATGTGGATTGCTAGCCATCATCCTGAACTTGTGCGCGCGTTGGTTCTCGGCGACAACATGATCGTGGCGCGGCGGCTGGGCAATCCTATGTACAAGGCCTTGTTTACCGGCCTGCGCGACCTGGCACGGCGGGGCGGTTCGCTCGAATCGATTGCCGAGGGCATCGGGAACATTTCGCTTCCCGTTCCGACTACCGACGAATCCGTCGAAATTCGCCAGCTGCCGGGCAACGACGAAGCTTACTTGCTCTCATGGGCGCGCTGTGTGCAACAGGCTGACCCTGACGCTTACGACATGACGCTCGATGGCTCGGCGCTCGAAGACTGGGATGGCGAAACCGTGTTGCGCGGAATTTCGTGTCCTACGCTGCTATTGCAGGGAAGTCCTGAGCTTGGTGGACTGATGTCGGATGCTGATGTTTCGCTGGCGACTCGCTTGCTCGCTCATCACACTCACGTGCGATTCCGGAACCTGGGGCATGCGCTCTTTATTCAACAGCCCGAACCGGTGCTGCGTGCGGTCACGAATTTTCTGGAGTCGTTGCAGGAGTAGCTGCGAGCTTCGACCGCGAGTTCCGAGTCTCCGCAAGCTAGCAGCGCTTGCGTCGAGGCAGCGAATTCCACTGATTCGCAAAAGCGCGAATAAGTGGGCACCCACGCCTAACGTTCCAATCTCATCTGGTCGACTGAGGTTTGGCGCTTTCGGATTACGCTTGCTTTTGCTCCTTCTACCAGCAATTCGGCGGGGCGGCCTCGGCTGTTGTAGTTCGAGCCGAGCACGGAGCCGTAGGCTCCTGTGTCGAGGATGGCCAGCAGATCGCCTTCTTGCATTGTGGGAAGTTTGCGGTCGCGGGCGAAGAAGTCTCCGGTTTCGCAGATGGGGCCGACGACGTCGGTGAGTTCGGTTTCCGGCGTAGCGCCCGTGACCTCGGCGGCTAAAACCGCGGTGGTGAGGGGTGATCTTTCCGCAGCGCTGAAGCGCTGCGCCACCCCAAATCTGTGCTCGCCCCCAGATCCGTTCACTGGGACAATCTCGTGGTATGCGCCGTAGAGAGACGGCCTTAGCAGGTCATTCATGGCTGCATCCACGATCAAGAAGCGCTTGCCATCATTTGTCTTGCGGTAGATTACGCGCGTGACTAGCACTCCCGCCGGGCCGACTATGGAGCGGCCAGGCTCGAGCAGTAGATGCACATCGAGCTTGCGGAGGGGCTCGATTGCGGCTTTGGCATAGGCGGCGACTTGGTCGGCGAAAGGCTCTTGTGCCCCTTGATAGGGGATGCCAAGCCCTCCGCCGGCGTCTACGTATTGAATTTTGTGGCCGGCGCGTCGGAGTTCGCGCACTAACTCGGCAACGCGGATGAGCGCGTCGCTGAACGAACTCAGGTCGGTGATCTGCGAGCCTATGTGAACACTGACTCCGGCAATGCGTAGGCTCGGATGCTTTGCCGCCTCCGCATAGAGGCGACACGCCTCTGGGAGAGGCACACCGAACTTGTGTTCGTGCAGGCCGGTGGAAATGTAGGGGTGCGTTTTTGCCGAAACGTCGGGATTGACGCGCAACGCCAGCGCGGCTTTCTTTTTGAGCCCCGCGGCGGCCGAGGCCAGCGCTTGCAGTTCCGAGGCGCTCTCCACGTTAAATAAGAGAATGCCGGACTTGAGGGCGAGTTCCATTTCCGGGATGGTCTTGCCCACTCCGGAGAAGACAACGCTGGCAGCTCGCTCGCGATTCACGCGCAGAACTCGTTCGAGTTCGCCCCCGGACACCACATCGAAGCCAGCGCCTTCTCGCGCCACCACGCGCAGGATGCCGAGTGTGGAATTGGCTTTCACCGAATAGCAGATCGTGTGCGGAATTGAATGGAATGCTTTATCGAAGGCCTGGAGGCGCGTGCGGATTATTTCCGCGGAATAGACGTAGAGGGGGGTGCCGTGGCGATCGGCCAGGCGGGCTACTTCGGCCTTCTCGCAGAAGAGCGAGACCGGGCCTGCGGCGGAGCAGCGGTAGGCAAAGGCGGGCTCGCGGAGGATCATGGGACTTGTTTTGGACATCGCCTTTTGCATCGTTGAGAGAATCTACCCCGGCGGCTAAAAACGCAATGAGCTTTGAGCGCTTATCGCAGCGCTGTGTGCGTGAGAACTGGTTTTCGCTGACTCGCAAGCCTCTCGCACTGCTGTTTTGTTCCGCTCACGGGGGCTGGGTTTGGAGCGCCAGCCCGCGAAGAGTCGCTGACTCGATTTCCCAACTCCTAGTACACTCATAGAGCCATGGCCGTCAGCGAAACCATCGTCAAAAAGGACGGCGTAGCGGTTGCCCCGCGCCGCAAGCACAGGAGCGAACCGGGTTCGAACCACAGTGAGCCTGCCGCGCCCCAGTTGGATGACCCCTCTCTTTACGTGAACCGCGAGCTCAGTCTGCTTTCGTTCCAGACGCGCGTTCTGGAGGAAGCCCAGGACGAGCAGAATCCGCTCCTCGAGCGTGTCAAGTTTCTATCCATTGTCGGCTCCAACCTCGATGAATTTTTCATGGTGCGGGTTGCCGGGCTAAAGAGTCAACTCGAAAGCGGCGCCCTAGAATCCGGCCCCGACGGCATGCCACCCGCCGAAGAACTGATCGCCATCCGCGAGCGTGTCGCCGAGATCTACAAGAACGGGCAGGATTGCCTGCGCTCGCAGCTCTTACCCGGCCTGAAAAAAGAAGGCATCCACGTCGTCGACTACTCGCAACTCGCGCCGCCGCAAGCGGCTGTTGCCGACCGCTATTTCTCCGAAACCGTTTTTCCCACGCTCACGCCGCTGGCCTTCGATCCCGGACGGCCCTTCCCGCACATCTCCAATCTCAGCCTCAACCTGGCCGTTCTGATTCGCGACCCGCAGGGCGTCGAACACTTCGCGCGCGTCAAAGTCCCCGACAGTTTGCCCCAACTCGTTCCCCTACAGAGCGTTTCTAAAGAGCCCAAGCCCAAATCGAAGTCGAAGGTGTTGAAGCCACCCAAGCCGCAATACTTTGTCTGGCTCGAGCAGCTCATTATCAGCAACCTCCAATCGCTGTTCCCCGGCATGGAGATCATCGAGTCTCACCCCTTTCATGTCACCCGCGACGCCGATACCGCCATTCAGCAGCTCGAAGCCGGCGATTTGCTCGAATCGGTCGAAGAAGGCGTCTCCAAGCGCCGTTTCGCCGATGTCATTTGTCTCGAAGTCAACGAAGCCATGCCCGCGGAAGTCCTCGACATCCTCCTCAAGAACCTCGAGCTCGAACGCGACGACGTCTACAAAATGAAAGGCCCGCTGGCGCTCGTTCGCCTCAAGCATCTGCTTTCCATCGACCGCCCCGATCTCAAAGATAAGGCATTCGTCCCGAGCCTGGCCCCCGCGCTGCAACCGCAAGATGAAGGCGAAGACATTTTCACCGCGATTCGTCGTCAGGACATTCTCCTGCACCACCCCTTCGATTCCTTCCAGCCCGTTGTCGCGTTCCTGCAGCAGGCGGCCCGCGATCCTGCTGTGCTCGCCATCAAGATCACTCTCTATCGCGTCGGCCGCAACGCGCCCGTGGTCGAGGCCTTGCTCGATGCCATCGATAACGGCAAACAGGTCGCAGTCCTGGTCGAGCTGAAGGCGCGGTTCGACGAAGAGAGCAATATCGAATGGGCCCGCCGCTTGGAGCGTGAAGGCGTCCACGTTGTCTACGGCCTGATGAACCTCAAAGTGCATTGCAAAGCCGCGCTCGTAGTCCGTCAGGAGAAAGACCGTATCCGCCGCTACGTCCATCTGTCCACCGGAAACTACAACACCGTCACCGCGCAGCTCTATACCGATATCGGTCTGCTCACCTGCGACAAAGCCATCGGCGAGGACTGCACCGACCTCTTCAACTACCTCACCGGCTACTCTGCCAAGAACGAATATCGAAAATTGTTCGTGGCCCCCGTCAATCTCCGCGATCAGTTGGAGCAGTTAATCCGCCGCGAAATCGCGCACCAGAGGAATACGGGCCGCGGCCATCTCATCTTCAAGATGAATGCCCTGGTCGACCGCCGCGTAATCCAGTTGCTCTATGAGGCGTCGCAGGCCGGAGTGCAGGTCGACTTGCTGGTGCGCGGCATCTGCTGCCTGCGCCCCGGCGTTCCCAATATCAGTGAGAACATTCGTGTGACCAGCATCGTGGGCCGATTCCTCGAGCACAGCCGCATTTTCTATTTCCATAATGCCGGCAAGGAGGAAGTTTATCTAGGCAGTGCCGACATGATGCCCCGCAACCTGAATCGGCGAGTCGAACTGGCTTTCCCGGTGGAAGATCCCAAACTGGTGCGCTATTTGCGCGACGAAGTGCTGGCCACCTATCTTTCCGAGGTCGTCAAAGCCCGCCACATGAATGCCGACGGCACCTATTCCCGCGATTCCCGCTACACGAGTCGCCGCGAAATGAACAGCCAGGAGTGGTTCATCAAGCAATCGTCAAAACGGGCATCGTCATCCTAGGGTTCCGCAGACGCAGCCCTGGGGGGCGGACTAAGTTAGCCCCGCCCTTCAGCGCGGGGTAAAGTGGGAGAACCAACTCAAGTCCCGGAGGGACGATCCTGTTCTCACACTACGCTTCAGACGCCGCCGTAATCGCATTGCTTTGAATGCGACATTAGCGCCGAGAGATGCACTTTCCGATCGAAAAAACGCATTTACAAAAACAGGTCTGGTTACTTTATTCCCTTGAGTCCATTGAACTTTCGTTTCATTTTGTTCATCCGTGAGCAACTAAGTTCCCCCTCCTGTGTTCATAATAGAGATTCAGGAATTGCTATGTTTCTTGGGCCAAATAGATCGGTGGTCCGCAAGCTCAGCTTTGCTTGCTTGATGCTCCTGGCCTGCGTCTCTGCGGCGGGCGCCTCCGCCACACTGTTTCTCGAAGAGCCCTACGGAAAGATGGGGTACTTCACGGCCACCGGTCACGCCGCCGTCTACCTGTCCGCCGTCTGCGCCGATTCGCCCATCGTCCTTCGTCGCTGCGCCCCCGGAGAAACCGGTATCGTCCTCAGCCGCTACGATGGCATTGATGGGTACGATTGGCTGGCCATTCCTCTAATTCCGTATCTCTACGCCGTAGAACGCCCGGAAGACATTCCTCTTTTCGCCGATGCAAGAATGGTTGCCTTCCTGCGCGACCAATACCGGCGGAAATATCTCGAAGACGTAGCTCCCGACGAAGCCAACGGCGAAGCTCCCGGCGGAATCTGGTATCAACTAATCGGCTCTTCCTACGATCGCACTATCTACGGCTTCGAAATCAAAACCACGCCCGGGCAGGATGATGCGCTAATAAACAAGCTCAACTCGTCGCCCAACCGCTCGCATTTTCACCTAGCCTCCAACAACTGCGCCGACTTCGCCAAACAGATCATCGATTTCTATTACCCGAAGTCGCTGCATCGCAGTCTTATTGCCGACGTAGGCATCACCACCCCCAAGCAGATCGCGAAAATGCTCACGAGATTTGCTGTTCGCCATCCCGAAATCCAGCTTTCCCGCATGGTGATTGCGCAGGTTCCCGGCAGTATGCCGCGCAGCTCTGCCCCACACGGCGTTGTCGAGTCCTTTCTTAAATCGACGAAATACATCGTGCCGAGCGCGATCCTTAGCCCCATGTTTGCTGGCTCCGTTCTTGCCGTTTATGTAGGAACAGGTGCTGGCCGCTTTCAACCGGACCGCGATGCCAAGGTCTTCGATCCCGATGGCGGCCTTGAGCCCCCACTCTCCCGCGCAGATCGCAAGACTTATCTGCGCCAGCTAAAGAGCCTGCTCGCGGAAGCCGACTTTCCGGCGTCGGGCGAGAGTACCGACAAAGAGTGGGCGAAGCTGCAGTCAAAAGCAAAAACAGACCTCGACGGCGAGGGCGCACCGATTCTTGAAATGCGACTAGCCGGCCGCCCAGTCCGCGTCGGCGCTGCTGCCGACAATGTTCTGAATGACAGCGCCCCTCCGCAACTCGTGCGAGAAATCCTCGAGGCCCGTCTTCAGTCCGAATTGCGTCATTCCACGCCCCGCGGCCTCTCCCGCACCGAGGTCACCCGCGACTTGAGCCTGCTCCAGCAGGCCCAGCGAGAATTGGCCAAGGAGGCCAGGGACGATTCTCCCGCGACCGAACTCGATACGCCGGCTCTAATGCGCGCCGCTTTCGTCAACGTCCCATAATTTCATTCGGACGATTCCGCGACCCCGCAAGATGCTTAAGAGCCGCGAAGCCGCGTGAGAACGCCGTCCACGGCGCGAGAGCCTGCGGGCAAACGCGTCTTTCGATTTTGTTTTGGAGGGGTACGGCTTCAAGCCGCACCGTAGGCTTTAGCCGGAACGGGACATCTCGCCACGTAGACGACTTTTTCCGCACGCTGGCGAGCCGTGGGTGCAAGTGGGAAACGATCAAGCCCCGCGCGGCGCGAGACGAGCTTTCACTCACACTTTAGAGGCTGGACGTCGTGTACTCCTTTGGTATCTTTGCCCCGGCTCGAGTCGTATAATTGTGTCATCATGAGCATTGTTGAATCTCTTTCTGTTGTCGATATCTGCGCCCGCGTCAAAAATCTAGGCTATACGGTTTCGAAGAGGGTGCGGCTTTACGGAGAAGAACTTGAAGTCGTTTCGGACCCATTTCCAGAAGCCGATGGCATCGCGGTTCAGGTCAAAAGTAGAAAAAATCCTACGGTCCGGAAAATGCGTATTCCCGCGACTGTTCTCCAAAGCGTGAAAGGCAGAAAGCCAGCGAAAGTAGCCTAACCCCTTCTCCAGAGACTGAAATCGCCAAGCTCTCCAGATCGGCGAGCAGGGAAGCCTTATTTTCCGCAACCCGTGCCCCTCGTAGCCTGCCCTGAGCGAAGTCGAAGGGTACCCCTGTGGTTAAAGGCTTTGTTGGCGCCGAATAGGAGACACTAGATTGCGAACGGCCTAACCAGGCCCGATCATGATGTATCTTTATCAGCGAGAGAATTGATCGGCGGCCCTGCCGCATCGGACTCGCCTGCGTATTCATGGACGCTCTTCAACAACTATTTCAGCAGCACTTCCGCGTGCCGGCGGACCGTGTCCAGCCCCTACAAGGCCAGCTCAGCGGCTCCGGCCGCAAGATCATTCGCCTCTCGAACGGGGCACTGAGCGCCATCGGCATCCTCTATGACGTGCGCGAAGAGAACGTAGCTTTTCTGGAATTCTCCCGTCATTTCCACCGCCACCGTCTCCCGGTCCCCGAAATCTACGGCGAACAACTGAGCCACGGCGCATACTTAGAGCAAGACCTAGGAGACACAACCCTCTTCGAATTTCTCTCCAGAAACCGCTCCGGCGCTGAAATCGCCGCGCCTGCCCTCGAAGCCTACCAACAGGTGGTTGGCATCTTACCGCGTTTCCAGGTCGAAGCCGGACGCGATCTTAATTACAAGGTTTGCTATCCCAGAGCCAGTTTCGACCGCCAGTCGATTGCCTGGGACCTCAATTACTTCAAGTACTACTTCCTTCGCCTCGCCGGCATCCCCTTCAACGAGCAGGCTCTCGAAGACGATTTCTCCCGCCTCACCAAATTCCTGCTTAGCGCAGCCCGCGATTACTTTCTCTATCGCGATTTTCAGTCGCGCAACATCATGTTGCCGGAAGGCAATCCCCACTTCCTCGATTATCAGGGAGGCCGCAAAGGTGCCCTGCAATACGATATCGCCTCACTTCTCTACGACGCCAAGGCCGATCTCCCGCCCCAAGTCCGCCAGCAACTCTTAGATCGCTATCTCGACAGCCTCGCGAATTTCGTCACGCTCGATCGCGCCGAGTTTATGCGCTATTACTACGCCTACGTCTACGTGCGCATCCTCCAGGCCCTGGGAGCCTATGGATTCCGCGGCTTCTACGAACGCAAGACGCACTTCCTGCAAAGCGTCCCCTACGCGCTCCGCAACATTCGCTGGCTTCTTCACAACGTCGAATTGCCCATCGCGCTGCCTACTCTTACCGAAGCCTTCCGCAACATGGTCGCCTCCGAAAAGCTGCAAGGCGTAGCCTCCGCCGCGGGCCAGCTCACAGTCCGCGTCAACAGCTTCTCCTTCCACCGAGGCCTGCCCACCGACGAAACCGGCAACGGCGGCGGCTTCATCTTCGATGGCCGCAGCCTCCCCAATCCCGGCCGCGAAGACCGTTTCAAGCCCCTAACCGGCAAAGATGCACCCGTCATCGAATATCTTGATCAGCAGGAAAGCGTCCGCCAGTTTCTCGCCAGCGTCATCGCCTTAGTCGATTCCAGCATAGCCAACTATCAAAGCCGCGGCTTCAGGCACCTGCTGGTCTCTTTCGGTTGCACCGGGGGCCAGCACCGTTCCGTGTATCTAGCCGAGCAACTAGCCAAACATCTGCGGAACTCGAACGGAGTAGAAGTGATCCTCCACCATCGCGAACTAGAGAAGCAGACCGCATGAAAGCGATGGTCTTCGCCGCCGGCCTCGGCACCCGCTTGCGTCCGCTAACCGACGATCGTCCCAAGGCGCTGGTAGAGCTAGGCGGCCGCACTCTCCTCGAAATCACGCTCGCCCGCCTGCGCACTTTCGGAGTCAGTGAGGTGGTAGTCAACGCCCATCACTTTGCCGAAAAGCTCGCTGATTATCTGGCTGCCCGTAACAACTTCGGCGTGCACATTCAAATCTCACGCGAAGAGGCGTTGCTCGATACCGGAGGCGGCCTGAAGAAAGCCGTGCCATTGTTGCTCAGCGCGTCGGGCCCCGCCGATGAGCCCATCCTCATCCACAACGTCGACGTAATCAGCACTATCGACCTGGCACGCATGGAGCAAGCCCACCATGCCAATCACGCTCTCGCAACCCTGGCGGTTCAGGATCGCGATACTTCCCGATATCTGATCTTCGACGAAAACGGCGTGCTGTGCGGCCGCCGCATCGGTCGCGACGACACTGCCGAAATTGTCCGCCCATTACGTCGCGCCAAGTCCCAGGCCTTTGCCGGAATCCATATCATCTCCCCGCGCCTTTTGACCATCCTCACTGGAGAAGGCCCTTTTTCCATCATTGATTCGTACATGCAGCTCGCCGGTCAGAGAGAAACGATCCGCGCCTTCCGCGCCGACGAATACTACTGGCGCGACGTGGGCAGGCGTGAGGACTTGGAACAAGCTGAGCGAGATTTGAAAAGAGACGACTCGAAACAGACGATGTGAAGTGGGACTCACCTGATAAGCTCACTCGGAGACTGCAACTCAATTGCCGCCCATTATCAACGCGCAGGAAATCTCCAAAGCCTTCGGAGCGAAGCCGCTTTTTCAGAATGTTTCCTTCACCATCTCGGAAGGCGATCGCATCGGCCTGATTGGTCCGAACGGGTCCGGCAAGTCCACGCTTCTGCGGATCCTCGCTGGCCTGATGGAAGCGGGCAGCGGACAGGTCGCGGCCCGCAAGCGCACGCGGCTCTGTTACGTAGAGCAGGATTCGCGCTTTCCCGCGGACACTACAGTCCGCTCGGTTATTGAAAGCGCCCTCGACCGTTGCGGCGTTTCCGGAACGGAGCGCGGTGCGCGTTTTGCCGAGAACCTCGGCCGCGCGGGTTTTGAGTACCTTGACTCCGCTACCGCCGAACTCTCCGGTGGCTGGCTGAAGCGGCTCGCCATCGTTGAAGCACTGGTACAGCATCCCGACATTCTCCTGCTCGATGAGCCTACTAATCATCTCGACCTTCTTGGCATTGAGTGGCTGGAAGAATTGCTCGAGTCGGCTTCGTTCGCCAGCGTCATCGTCAGCCACGACCGCTACTTTCTGGAAAACGTCACCACGGATACCGTGGAACTCAATCGCACTTATCCCAACGGCTCGCTCCGCGTCCACGGAACCTATAGCGAATTTCTGGAGAAGAAAGAAGAATTCCTGCACTCTCAGTCGTTGCGTCAGGAAGCCCTCGAAAATCTGGTACACCGCGAAATCGAGTGGCTGCGTCGCGGAGCCAAAGCTCGCACCCGCAAGTCGAAAGCGCGCATCGATAAAGCCGGCGAACTCATGGGCGAGCTGGCCGACCTGAACTCCCGAACTCAATCTGCCACTGCGCAGATCGATTTCTCGGCCACGGACCGCAAAACGAAACGGCTGATCGAACTGGAGGATGTTTCGTGCACCATAGGTGATCGCACTCTTTTTAAAGGCCTCAACTTCATCATCACAGCTGGCATGCGCGTCGGCCTCGTGGGGCCAAACGGCAGCGGCAAGACTACACTGCTGCGTTTGCTGCAGGGAGAGCTTGCGCCTACCAGCGGCGAGATTCGGCGCGCTGATCGGCTGCGCATTGTTTACTTCGACCAGCGCCGCACGCTCGATCCCGCTGTCACGCTGCGGCGCGCCCTTGCTCCCGACGGCGATTCCGTCATCTTTCGCGACCGCGTAATTCACGTCGCGGGATGGGCGGCGCGCTTCCTCTTCACCGGCGAGCAGCTTGGACAGCCTGTCGGGCGCCTTTCCGGCGGAGAACGTGCGCGCGTCCTTGTTGCGCAACTTATGCTTCAGCCAGCTGACATCTTGCTGCTTGACGAGCCTACCAACGACCTCGATATTCCGACGCTCGAAATTCTCGAGGAGAACCTGATCGACTTTCCCGGCTCGCTGGTGCTGGTCACGCACGATCGCTACATGCTCGACCGCATAGCAACTGTAGTGCTGGGACTGAATGGCCAAGGCGGAGCCGAACGCTTTGCCGATTATCCGCAATGGGAGGCGTGGCAGAAGCAGGCTCGACAGGCTTCGTCAGGAACGTTGTCAGTAACGTCAGGATCGTCGGCTGCATCGCGGGAACGAAACCAAGGTTCAACCTCCGCGAATGCGTCAGCGACCAGCGTTGAAAAGTTGTCTGCGGCGTCGAATGCTCCGTCGAAAAAAAAGTTGTCGTACATGGAAGCCCGTGAATATGCGGGGATCGAGCAGCGCATCGCCGATACCGAGCAACTTGTGCAATCGCACCGCGCAGAACTTGAAGATCCCGCCAATGCTACTGACGCTGCGCGCCTGCTCAGCGCGCAGTCCGCGCTCGATGCGGCCCAACACGAACTCGACGCGCTCTATAAGCGCTGGGCCGAGTTGGAAGAAAAGAGCGGCTGAACGCGGTCGGAAAATCCCATGGTGTATGCGGCAGTGGAATCTGAACCGAGCGGTGTTTTAGTAACTAGAAAAATAATTTAACCCCTCCCCCCCTCCCCCCATCGAATTCGCGGAAACTGTTTGGGGTCAGTTACTTACCCGCAACATCTTCCCGGCAAAGGAGTTAGACGTTGGAATCGCGCTTTTCCGGCCTTTTCGCTACCTACTTTAGTAGGCATTTCGACGCATTTAATCCAGGAATTTAATGATTTTATGGCGAATTAAATCGCGGCCGCGGGTTTACCAAAGAGTTACGGGGATTGCAGAAGTTAGAAGTCAGATTGCAAAAGTGACTCAGATTGAAGATTGCAGAAGTCAGATTGCAGAAGTGAAACCGACTTCGCTGGCGGCTGCCGCTGGGGCATCGTTTGGTTCGGTTTTCAAAGAGCCGGGACCTGGTTCCGGACGCCTCGCCTCTGGAGGCGGGCGTAGTTCTCCATGGTGCAGTGTCGAGTGATGATCGCACTGATTTTGGTGCAGGTCTGTGATGGGGGTTACGGGGAAAATGTGATGAAAGCGGTTGAGCGCGATGGGCAGAGGACGGTTTTTCTATTCCTCAGGCTTTAGCGCTGAGGGCGTTAGGGGGCCGATGCTACCGGCAGCGTTTCGCAAAGTTACAATTGACCTCGGCGTCAATTTGGGCGAGAATTTAGTCCACAGGATTAACCTGTCAGGAGCGTGTATGTTAAAAGCACTTTTGATGGGTCCTGTCGCTAGTGAGAGTAGGTAACCCTAGGACTCAGAAGTAGAGGCTTGGCGACGTTCAGGCTTGGGTTGCTTCATCGGTGCTGCAGCACCGTCTGTTTGGATGTCTTGGGCGCGTATCTCGTCCCGTCCATCCAATCCTCCTATGCAATCGTCGCCGTGCGGCGGTATCTCGTCTGACGCCTTAGACGCTAAGCGAAGGCGGTCCTCACTACGACACTAAACTGGTGAAAAATGGTATTTGCCCCACGATAAAGATAATGCCGTGACAGCTAACGTGCTCGGCTCACGTTTAGAGGCCAGGGAGATTACGCTCTCTGGCCTTGACTTTTGCCGATTCAGAAACGGCCGGAGACGGAACGCGAGCACCGAGGGTTGCGGATCGTTGGATCGTTGGCGCCTTCGGGTGTTTATCTTATTTCGGCGAAGCCGGTTTGCTCTCTAGGCATGTTGTAGGATCGGCTATGCATTTACGTTCCAACAGTAGAGCGGCGCTCAGATCGGCTGGCGACTTGCCGTTAATGTCGTCGCGTACGTATTGGATGGCGTAATTGACAGGGATACTTTGGTTTCGGTAATCGCCGTAAAATGCATTTACGCCGCTGAGAAATTGGCCCACAGTGATGTTCTCGAAGCCTGACTTAAAGCTCTTCAGACAAAAGTCCTGCTTGAATTCTGGTCGGTCCGCCTGGCTCAACATGTGGGAAGTCGTAGCGGTTACAATATCTGGGTATTTCTCTTTCCATCGCTTAAGGGAATCATTTGTCGTATTGATGATGTCCACTGAGATTCTTGTGAGTTGAAGGCAGACGTCCACCTCCCTAAAAGCGCCGATACTTGTGCCGTTTATGAATCCGAGCAGATATCCCGTCTTGAGACCTTCACTATAGTTATTCCATTCGTGACCGCTAGGGCTTGCATTTGTGTTTTGGCCAAAGGCTGCTGTCAGCAGCAGGAACCATATCCAGCGCTTCATACATGTTCCCTCCACACGCATTCTACCGCTTCGCCTCTCGGCGGTTGCCCGGTATGTTTCAGTTCGATCTGTTAATCACTAACTAGGGTTTGTGCGTTAAGGGCGACCGGCTTACCGCCCCACTCGAACGGGGTCTTGGCGGAGAGAGCGTTGGCCCGCAGGGGCTAAAGCCCGCGTCTTTTATGGTCCTGGGCGGCACGGCTGAAGCCGTGCCCTTCCACCAAATCATTACGAGAGCAGCGATAAGTGGGAGAGGTGCGCCGCCTTTTGCGTCGGCAGCATCATAACCCACCCTAGCGCAAACAACGCGCTAGGATGGGCCACCCTCAGGCCTTCGCAAAATCAATGTACCCGTGCTGCACGTCCGTCCGCGTTAGCTTTACGCGCAGCTTGTCGCCTACGTGCAGGCCTTGCGCGCCTTGGGCTAGCAGGCCTTCTACGTGCGGTTGGAGGACGCGCACGAATGTTCCTTTGGGAGTTACGCCTGTGACCATGGCATCGAACATTTCTCCTATGCGATGGCTCATCGCTACCGCGGCCAGGCGTTTGGTCATCTCGCGCTCGACTTTGCGGGCGGCGTCTTCCTTCTGCGTGCAGTTGGTGGCGATGCTGGCTAACTCGTCATCCGAATACGGTGCCGCATACGCGCCCGGCTTGGCGTCGGGCGTCGTCTTATCGAGAAGGGCCTTGACTAGCCGCTGCGTGACCACGTCGGCAAAGCGGCGGTTGGGGGCGGTGGAGTGGGTGTAGTCCTGCACGGCCAGGCCGAAGTGTCCCTGCTCGGGATCGCCGGGGCGCTCGAGCACATATTGGCCGGGGCCCATCAGCTTGATCACCGCCAGCGACAGGTCGGCAAAATGATCGGGATCGGCAGCCTTGCGCTTGAGCAGGAAATCGTTGAGGGCTTTGGAATCGGCCTGCGCGGGAAGGGTCTCGCCAACGGCCGCCGCCAGGCGCACGATGCCGTCCCACTTTTCGGGGGTCTTCACGATCCGCCGCAGCGACGAAACCTTTTCCAGCATGCGGGCTACTACGCCGTTGGCGGCGATCATGAAGTCTTCGATCAGTTCGGTGGCGCGGTTCTTCTGCTGCTTCACCACGTCCATTACCTGCTGGTTCAGAACTACGGTCTGCACTTCGTCGGTATCGATGTTTAACGCGCCATGCTCGTAACGGAGTTTCTTGAGAGCCTGCGCGGCTTCGTCCTGCAACTTGAGTTGCGCCTGCAAGTCGGATGAAGACGCAACTTTCGGCGGGGCCGCGCCGGTAGCTTCAAGCCATCCGCCTACGGCGTTGTAGGTTAGCTGCGCTTTGTTGCGCACGATGGCGCGATAGACGTCGCTCGACTTGATTGCGCCGGAAGCGTCGACTACGAACTCGATCACGATTGCGGGCCGGTCTACGTCGGGGAGCAGGGAAGAGGCTCCCGTGGAGAGTTCCTCCGGCAGCATCGGGAAATTACAGATGCCCGCATAAACGGTAGTGGTCTCACGCGCCGCATGCTGGTCGATCGGTGTTCCTTTGGCCACAAACGCGTCCACGTCGGCAATGCCAACCATCACCTTGACGCTGCCATCGGGCTGCCGCTCGGCGACCTCGATCTGGTCGAGATCCTTCGAAGTGTCGTTGTCGATGGACGACCACAGCAACGCTCGCAGATCGCGCACGGCGTTTACCACGGCTAGAGATGGCGGATGCGCACGAATTTCCGCCAGTTGCTGCGGAACTTCGGGCGGAAAATCCGGGTTGAATCCGTGCGCAACCATTGTCTGCTTAGCCGTTGCCTGCAAGTCGAGATGGCCGGGACGAAGATCGTTCATGAACCTACCTTCTTGGAATGTGACTGACAGCCGGGGCGCTTCTGCCTTTCAAAAGACCGCGATAAAGGCTAGCACAGAGTAAGTACGGCCAGACGTTTAACGGGATTGTGAGTAGTGCTTTAATTTCGAGGATTAAGAGACCTTAACCGCAAAGAACGCAGAGGATTCGCGAAGGGCGCTGAGAAAAGCTTTCGAAATTAGGACGCTGGGGAATTGTGAATCGTCAGATGTTCCACTCCACTCCCCGTGTTATCCTAATAACACCTGCTGCGTTTCTTCCTTTTGGATCGATTCCCGCAGTACCCAAAACATCATGCTTTCAGTCAGCAATGTGTCGATGCGCTACGGCGCCAAAGTTTTGTTTGACGAAGTCTCCACCAGCTTCATGCCGGGGAAGCGCTATGGCATCACGGGGCCGAATGGCGCGGGTAAATCCACGTTTATGAAGCTGCTCACCGGCGAACTGGAGCCGCAAAAAGGTACGGTCGTCCGCCCGCGCAAGCTGGGCGTGCTGAGCCAGGACCAGTTTGCCTTTGATCGCTATCGCGTGATCGACGCGGTAATCATGGGCAATCGCCGACTGTGGGCCGCAATGGAAGAACGGGAAGCGATCTATGCCAAGGCCGACTTGACCGACGAGGACGGCATGAAGTTGGGCGAACTCGAAGGCATCGTCGGCGAAGAAGACGGATACAACGCCGAGAGCGATGCTGCGATTTTGCTGCAAGGGCTCGACATTCCCGATGACGAGCACGAGCGGAAAATGTCGGAGATCCCGGGCGGGCAGAAGATGCGCGTGCTGCTGGCGCAGGCGCTGTTTGGCCATCCGCAGGCGCTGCTGCTGGACGAACCGACGAACCACCTCGATCTCGAGTCCATCCACTGGCTGAAGAAATTTCTGAACGACTACGACGGCGTGCTGATCGTCATTTCGCACGACCGGCATTTTCTTAACGGCGTGTGCACGCACATCGCCGACATCGACTACGAAACCATCATTACTTACACGGGTACCTACGACGACATGGTGGTGATGAAGACGCAGGTGCGCTCGCAGATTGAATCGCAGAATGCGCAGCGGGAAAAGAAAATTTCGCAGCTCAACGAATTCATTGCGCGCTTCGCCGCCGGCACGCGTTCCAGCCAGGTGCAGTCGCGGCGCAAGGAAGTGGAACGGCTGCAAGTGACGGAACTGGCGAGGTCGAACATTCAGCGGCCTTATCTGAAATTCGAGCAGAAGCGGCCGTCGGGCAAGCACATTCTTGAACTCGAAGGCGTCAGCAAGGCATACGGCGACGCAAAGGTAATCCACGGCTTCACGGCCAGCGTTCTGCGGGGAGAAAAAATCGCCCTCATGGGCCGCAATGGCGCCGGCAAAACCACGCTTCTGCAGGCGATGCTAGCCAATTCGGCCACCGTCACGAACGCCGAACTTCGCGCCACCAGTGGATACGACGGCGCATTCATCGATTCCGGCAAGGTGATTTGGGGACATGAAGCGGCAGTCGGGTTTTTTGCGCAGGACCATCGGGCACTCATCCAGCCAGGGATCAAAGTGCTGGAGTGGCTGCATCAGTGGGATCCGTCGGCCTCAACCGAGGAGATTCGCGGCTTGCTTGGGCAGATGCTCTTTCCGCGCGATGACGCCGACAAGAAAACCAATGTGCTCTCCGGCGGCGAGGCCGCCCGTCTGCTCTTTTGCAAGCTCATGCTGCAGAAGGCGAACGTGCTGGTGCTCGACGAACCCACCAACCATCTGGATCTCGAGTCGATCAACGCGCTGAACATTTCCTTGCAGCGCTACCAGGGAACTGTGCTTCTGGTCACTCACGACGAGGATCTCATCGATGAAGTGGCCACCAGGATCTGGCACTTCGAGAGCAACCACAAGATTACCGATTTCAAGGGTAGTTATCAGGAGTACGAGGCGGTGCTGGCCTAGAGGCTCAGCTGCTCTTTGTTCCCCGCTCAACGATCGAGAGAACGTCCTTTTTCCGTTTCGCCCGCTTGCGCGAACGCGCCGCAGCGTCCACCAGGTCGGCGATGGTGGTGCTCTCCAGAATCTTGGCGGCAGAATCACGCACCTTCAGGAAGACTTCATAAAGGGCCCGATTATCATCGTTTAATGCAATCAGGCTGCGCAATTGTTCGGCATCGCCAAAGGGCGCGAGCGGCCCGTCGATCAGCCGTATGATCTCGCTCATGTGAATCTCGGACGGCGGACGCCGCAGTTGATAGCCGCCCTTGGCACCACGAACGCTTTCTACAATCCGCGCGTTCTTCAGTTCCAGCAGGATCAACTCGAGGAATTTCTCGGGCAGATCGTTTTCCATCGCGATCTCGCGGATCTTGATCGTGCCCGTCCCATAGCGGTGGCCAAGGGTCATGACCGCTTCCAGCGCATAGAGGCCTTTCTGCGAGATTTTCAATTAAATATCCTTTCGACAAGCGGATCCGTACCCAAGGCTTTCTTTGACGTACTCTAGTGCGCTCCCCCCGCGATTGCAATAGCCTCTTTGGATTCATCGACGCCGCGCTATTATTATTCTCACTATGGCAATCGCAACCACGAATCCCGCAACGGGCGAAGTCCTGAAGACTTTTGAACCTCTCACTCCCGCGCAAATTGAAGCCAAGCTGGAACTGGCAACGGCGGCATTCCGCGTCCACCGCCGCAGCTCGTTCGCCGAGCGCGCCGCCAAGATGATGCGCGCCGCCGAAATTCTGGAGCAGGAAAAGGACGAATGCGCCCGCCTGATGACTCTCGAGATGGGCAAGCCCATTCAAGCCGCCGTAGGCGAGGCCCTCAAATGTGCGACCGGTTGCCGCTACTATGCCGAGCATGCCGAGAAGTTTCTTGCCGATGAAGTCATCGAGACCGGCGCCAAGCGCAGCTTCATCCGTTATCTACCCATCGGCCCAATCCTGGCCGTCATGCCCTGGAACTTCCCCTTCTGGCAGGTGTTTCGCTTCATCGCGCCTTCGCTCATGGCGGGCAACGTCGGATTGCTTAAGCACGCATCGAACGTTCCGCAATGCGCGCTCAAGATTGAGGAAATTGTCCGCCGCGCCGGCTTTCCCGAAGGCGTCTTCCAGACGTTGCTGATCGGCGCCGGTCCGGTGGATGGCATGCTCAACGATCCGCGCATCGTCGCCGCCACGCTCACCGGCAGCGAGCAGGCCGGCATTCAGGTAGGCATTTCGGCGGCCAAGCGCATCAAGAAAGTTGTGCTCGAACTAGGCGGCAGTGATCCCTTCGTTGTGATGCGCAGCGCCGATCTCGAGGCTGCTGTGTCCACCGCCGTCGATGCGCGCATTCAAAACAACGGCCAGTCCTGCATCGCGGCCAAGCGTTTCATCGTCGCCGAAGAAATCGGCGACGAATTCGAGCGCAAGTTCGTCAGCAAGATGCAATCGCTGCGCATCGGCGACCCGTTCGACGACGCCACCCAGCTAGGTCCGCTCGCCAACGCCGAGGCCGTAACCACTCTCGATGCGGACGTGAAAAAGACCATTGCCGCCGGCGCTCGCGTGCTCACCGGCGGCCATCCGCTTAATCGGCCCGGCAGCTTCTATGCTCCCACCGTGCTCACCGACATCCCAAAAGATTCGCCCGCCTACAAAGAAGAATTCTTCGGCCCGGTGGCGTCCATCTTCCGCGTCAAAGATATCGACCAAGCCATCGCCCTCGCCAACGACAGCCGCTTCGGTTTAGGAGCAAGCGCGTGGACCAAAGACCCAGCCGAAACCGAGAGGTTCATCAACGAGCTCGAAGCCGGAATGGTCTTCATCAATAAAATGGTCGCCTCCGATCCGCGCGTCCCCTTCGGCGGAGTAAAAGCCTCGGGTCACGGCCGCGAACTGGCTGTAAACGGCATCCGCGAATTCGTAAATATCAAAACCGTATGGATCCAGTAAGTCGAAAGCTCTGGATTCGGGCGGCGTAGCAGCTGAATCGCATGTGCTTTTGGGTGGCGCAGCGGCGACTGCTGCGCAAAGTGGCGTGTTATGCACGCGGCTTTAGCCGCTGCGGTGAAACTGCGGCGAGAGGGGAAGGGCACGCCCTTGACCTCCCCAACGCCACTCCACTACATTCGAAAGCCAGCATCATAGACGCACCAATCGCGCGTCAAATCGAGGCATTCTTTTCATGACCACAAAAAAGAACACCGATCCCAACACTGGCCTGCGCCAGAAAGCGCAGCTCATGTCGGCGTCCGAGATCGAGCGTACGCTGGTGCGTCTCGCCCACCAGATTCTGGAGAGAAACGGCGGCGTGGACGGTCTCGGCCTGGTTGGCATCCGCCGCCGCGGCGTCCCGCTCGCAGAGCGCCTGGGCAAGATCATCCAGCGAGTCGAGAAGAAACCCGTGCCTGTGGGCACGCTCGACATCACCTTTTACCGCGACGATCTTTCCACGCTCGGCCCCAAGCCGGTAGTCCAACCGGCAAAAATCGGCTTTTCCATCGAGGACAAAAAGATCGTCCTGATCGACGACGTGCTGTACACCGGCCGCACCACGCGCGCCGCGCTCGACGCCCTGTTCTCGCACGGGCGCCCCAGCCTCGTCCAATTGCTCGTCCTGATCGACCGCGGCCATCGCGAGCTCCCCATCGAAGCCACCTTTACAGGCCGCGCCGTGCAAACCAGCGACAGCGAAGTAATCGAGGTAAAGCTAACCGAGATCGACGAAGTCGAAAAAGTTCTGCTGATGGAAAGATGAGGAGCTATTCAGTCAGAGGCCAGCAAATGAATCGATCGGAGGACGAATCCTCTGTGTTCTCTGTGGCTAAAGGCCCTTTACCGCGTTTGGTCAGGTCCGCTGCAGCCGCGTCCACTCCCCCTCAAACCGCGCCCGCTCATAAAACGATTTCTGCGTCCCCACGCCGGTAGTGGAGAGCCCCGCGTACAAATTCGCCCGCCGAGCGGCCTCCAGCTCCGGCAAACCTTCTCCCAGAAACGTAGCAAAGCTTCCAATAAACGCATCGCCCGCGCCCGTTGAGTCCACGCTCTTCATCGGAAAAGCCGGCACATGCTGCATGCCGTCGCTGCCCGCCAGCAGCGCCCCATTCGCCCCCAGCGTGATCAGGACGCGCCGGATGCCGGCCGCCAGTAGCTTCTCCGCGCATCGCTTCGCGTCGTCCACATTGCGCGCGGGCAGTCCGCTAATTGTCTCGGCCTCGGTCTCGTTGGGGACAAAATAATCCAGCTCGGCCACGGCCTTCAGGTCAATCGGCTGCGCCGGCGCCGGATTCAGAATGCAGCGAATTCCATTCTTCCGCGCAAACTGAATCGTGTGATACACCGTCTCCAGCGGAATTTCGAATTGCAGCACAATGCAGTCGGCGCTCTTCAGCATGTCGGCCGCGGCCTCCACGTCCGCTGCTTTTAACGCATCGTTCGCGCCCTTCACCACGATGATCCGGTTCTGTCCCGACGACTCCACAAATATGGGAGCCACGCCACTGGAAACCCCGCTCACCTGCCGCACGTGCGTGGCATCAATCCCCAGCTTCTCAAAGTTCTTAATCGTCGCCGGCCCAAACAGATCATCGCCCACGCGCGCCACCATAAAAACGTCGGCCCCGCAAAGCCGAGCCGCCACCGCCTGGTTCGCGCCCTTCCCGCCAAATCCCAGGTGAAACTTGTCGCCAAAGATAGTCTCCCCCGGCTTGGGGAAGTGATCGGAGAAGGTAGTCAAATCAACATTGGCGCTGCCTACGACTGCGATCCTCGGACCTTTTGTCATTTTCGCCTTAGTTCTCGCTTACTTCTCTCGCTTAGGGCGAGGGCAAATCTCCCACGGGAAGGCTGAGTCTATTCACCATGAGACAGGGTGTCAACCTGGGGGGCGGGGTTCGAGAGCCGGCAGCAAACTGGTTGCACGGCGCACATTCAGAGCAACTCGGGAAGTGGGGCGCCCGGCCTCTCTACTCCACTTTCAACGGTGCGGCAACCGAGCCGACGCGCCCGCTGAGGTCGTCCCGAGCGACAAAGCGGACCGTATACTCGCCCGGCGCAAGATCGAGAGCACCCCTGTAGCCGATGCCCTTTTCACGTATCAACGCCAGGTTGTCGGGGTTTGGATGAATGTCGATGCTTTGGCCACTCGGGTTATCGACTTGTTTGCCTTCGGGCGTTTTGGCCAACGCATAAAATTCCAGCGCAATATGATTATTGTCGGCGGCGTTGATCAGGGAAGTGTCCGGAGCGAGATCGACTTTAAAGCGAACACGCTTCCTGCCCGCTACGTTGCTGGCTTCGACGGTCTCCCACCGGGCCACTATAGACAGCGCGGTATAGTCCAGGGGAGAACTAAGAGCCGAGGCAATGTCGCTGTCGCGGCTGGGTGCGGGGTCAACAGTCGCTTTGGTCACAAAAAAGCCATTCCGTGCACGCACCTCGGCATGATCCCGTTTGACCTTGACTGAGAGTTTGCGCCAGCCAGCCTTGGTATTGGATCGATCAAGGTAGTAGCCAAGCATGTAATATTCCGACGAATCGCGAACCGCTTCGCGAAAACCATTGACCAGGTCGTTGGAGTTGTAATAGGCGCGGCCTCCTGAGGCGGCGGCGAATATTTGCATGGTGGCCTGCGTATCTATCTGCTGCCAGCTTGCGTTGCGCGCGTAATTCGTTCCCGGGTTACGGAGGGAGATTCCTGGCATGTTCGTTTTCAGTCCATTCACGTCCACGGGATAGAGCGCAATGTGCGCATGGTTGAGTAACTGCCATGTATGCTCGTACATGGGTAGCACATCGGAAAGCGTGTCGCGTCCAGCAGGAGCCAGTTGCATGGTCGTGTCGCTGACGCTGAAAGGAAACCCGCCACCCGCCCAAATGAGCGACTTCCGACCCGGAAAGCCGGCCATTGCCTGCGCCACCTGCTGCATTGCCTCGAGCGTATAGGTAATGGCAAGGCGCTGCTGAAAAGACTTAACATTCAATTCCACATTTTCCATCATGGTCTGGAGTTTGGCGGCTTCGCTTTGTACTGCCCCGGGATCAACTCCCGCGCTGCCGTCAGGGCTCGCAGTTCCGGTGACACCTTCAACAACATCGGGCGTGTCGACGAGTTGCGCTGAGGAGTCGCCATTCACCTTGTGCAGTGCGGCAATCAACACACGAGGGTCGGTAGTGAAGTCATGGATCGTGTGAATACCGCTGCGGGTAAGCGTGAAGAGCCCAACAGGCTCGCGCCGCTCCACCGATTGGGAGAGATACTTAAGCAACCCTTGGCGGGCATATGCCTGACCCGCAAAGGGCGTGTTGATGAGGTCCAGCACGATCAGAGTGACGCGTCCAAAGGATGCGCCGCCAAGAGAATTGGTGAACTCATTTGGATCTTTGGGGCGTGATAATGGGTGGCCATCGGTGGTAACTTCCTCGAAGACGGCCACCTGACGTTCTGACCCATTTTCAAGAACAGTGAAATCTTCCTTCTTCAGTCCAGTAATGTGAACGCCGGATTTGTCCGTAACCAGGGTGGGGATGAGAACGAGTTCAGTGCGCGCAGTGAATTTGATTTCGGTGTCGTTCTCTTTGTCTCTATCTTTCGCAAAGCCGCAGATACAAAGTGCGAACGCGATAAGTACCACTGAACATTGAACTAACCGCAGATGGCGTAACGTACGGAGAAACTTATTGGAGTTCACTGAAAGGTTCATAAGAGACCTCGACCTATCTAAGAACCGAATCGACAATTTACGGGTGCGATGTCGTGAATAGAACATCAAGGTTGCGCCCGAAGACGGTTCATTATAGTCCACCATAACTGAGGCCGCAGCGATATCAGTTGTTCACCCCATGCTGGACGCACCATCCTAACGTCGCGCTTTTTGCGACGTCGGGATGGGTATCCCGTAACCGCAAGGGTGGGCGGATTGATAAACACAGAAGCGATCAGGTGTGCGTCAGTCAGGCCGATGCCGAGACTGTACAAACGGCGAGCTGCACCGGGATCCAGGCTAGCGCCGGTTCGACAGGCAGGGCAGCGAGTCCATCCAGAAGCGGGTTGAGGCTCTCCCGGTGTTTTTACGGTCAGGACCAAACTGACGCTCGCGGCGTGGCGCCACATTGAGCACATTGACCGTGACGTTCAGACCACCGTCTCGCCGACTGGCCGTAGCCGCCGGCGCATCGGCGTCAATTGTTCTCGATAAGGTCAGGCGTTGCGTCCTGCCGCCCACGTCCGCCATACAGAGCACCTGAATGCGAACTGGGTCGTGCGCTGCCATGGTCGGCTCTATAAGAACCTCTTCGTTGCATCCCATGTTTTCCAATATCGGTGCTCCGACTTCCTTTCTACACGCGGAGACCAGCCCGGGAAAGTTACGGACGTCTCGACTGCCGGGTTACGGCCGGCCATGCACGGCCGCAGCAATCGCAGTTCTCAATCGCTGATCCCGATGCTGCAAACCGACCGCCGGCTCTTCGTAAACCTGGGACGGCAAAATAACTGCATCGCCGGCAACCACAGAAGAATCAGACGATTCGTGTCGAACCGCGCAAGGAGGATTCTTATGTTTCTGAGCAGGTGCGCAAGGGGTTTTGCCTACTTCGTTCTGTGTGCCCTTTTCTCTGTCTCAACGATCGTGGCGCAGAGCAGTCCCGTGAAGAACGTTGTGCTCGTGCATGGCGCCTGGGCAGACGGCTCGGGCTGGAAAGGTGTCTACGACATTCTCGTCAAGGACGGGTATCACGTCAGCATTGTGCAGGAGCCGGAGACTTCCTTCAAAGAGGATGTCGCCGCAGCGAAGCGCGTCCTTGCTCAACAAGACGGAATGTGCATTCTGGCGGCTCACAGCTACGGAGGAGCGGTTATCACCGAAGCCGGAAACGATGCAGCCGTTGCCGGACTCGTGTACATCGCCGCCCACATGCCCGACGCTGGAGAAAGTGAGGCCGACGACGGCAAGCGATTCCCCAGCGACTTAAGCAAGTCCACCGCGATAAAGAAGACGGCAGACGGCTTCACTTATCTCGATCCCGCGCAATTTCACGAGTACTTTGCCGCCGATCTGCCTGCCGAACAGGCAGCTTTCATGGCATGGTCACAAGTGCCAAACTTGGCCGAGAATTTGAAAGCCGTCATAACCACCGCGGCTTGGAGAAGTAAACCCAGCTGGATGTTGGTGGCGGGAGCGGACCGGGCCATCAATCCCGAGATCGAGCGCTGGTACGCCAAACGGGCCAACAGTCACACGGTCGAAGTCGCAGGTGCCAGTCACAGTGTCTACGTCTCCCGACCGAAGGAGGTTGCCGCGCTGATCGAGGAAGCTGCATCGCAGGCGCGGTAGGAGAACTATTACTCCCCGTACGGCACCCAAACATTCTTAACCTGCACCGAGTGCTCCAGGAACCATCGCCCCTCGGCTACTTTCGGATCGAACCAGTCAATCGCGCGTCCTTCGTTGGTGAAGACCTGTTTCAGATTTCCCACCGACATCGCCTTGGCTGCGGCCGCGCTCGCTTCGTCGGCAAAGCTCCAGATGGCATCGACATCGTCATGCTCAGCCAGCGTCTTCAGCAGCTGCGAAACGTATCCAGTAACAATATTCAGCGCACCGCCCGGCAAATCGCTGGTGTCAAAAACCTGGTATAAATCGCCGGCAATCAGCGGATAGGCTTCCGAAGGAACCGCAATCACCGTATTTCCCATCGCCAGCAATGGCATAACGACGGAAATAAATCCCAGCAGCGGCGCTTCCCGCGGGCAAATTATGCCCACGGTCCCAATCGCCTCGTTCATAGCAATCGCGATATTGCGGAACGGAGGATTGTGCACCGCGCCAGCAAACTTGTCCGCCCAAGCGGCATAAGAAAAGATGCGCTCAATTCCGTCCTCCACTTCCGCCGCGGCCTGTTTGTCACCGACGACCGCCGCGAGGCGCCGTGCAATTTCCGCCCGCCGCTGCGAAAGGTTCTCCGCGCAGTAATAAAGCACCTGCGCCCGATTGTGCGCGGTCGCCTTTGCCCACGCCGATGCCTTCCGCGCAGCTTCCACCGCATTCCGAATATCCTTGCGATTCCCCAGCGGAGCCTCGCCCAGCAATCGCCCGTCCGCCGCGCGCACTTCCATGCTGTAACCCGAATCCGGACGAGCCTGCTTTCCGCCAATGTAAAGCTTCACGGTTCGATCAATTGCAGGAGAAGGTTCAGTCAATCCGCGCGCATCGCGATCTCCCTCTGTCGCGCCAGCTGTGGCCTGTGGTTTTGCAGAGAACTGAGAACTGAGAACTGAGAACTCTTTTGCAAGCATCGGCGCCTTGCTGAACCACTCCGGCTCCATATACTCAAGCAGCCCTTCGCGTCCGCCCTCGCGCCCATATCCGCTCTCGCGATATCCACCAAATCCGCACGAAGCGTCGAACATGTTGGTGCAGTTCACCCAAACCACGCCCGCTTTCAGTTGCGCCGCAACGTGCAAAGCGACATTGACACTTTCGCTCCAAACGCAGGCCGCCAGTCCATAAGCAGTATTGTTCGCCAGCTCCACCGCCTCGCTCGGCGTGCGGAACGTCATCGCCGCCAGCACCGGCCCGAAAATTTCCTGCTGCGCCACAATCGAAGTCGGATGCACATTGCTCAAGAGCGTCGGCGGATAGTAGAACCCGCGCGCCGGCAGCGTCATCTTCGGTTGCCAGCACGTCGCGCCCTCAGCCACGCCCTGATCCACCAGCTTGCGAATCCGATCAAGCTGCACACCCGCCACAATCGCGCCAATATCAATTGCCTTATCGAGGGGCGCGCCAATGCGCAGGGTGCTCATGCGCTGCCGAATCTTGGCGATCAGCGCCTCGGCAATGCTTTCCTGCATCAGCAGCCTCGAACCTGCGCAGCACACCTGCCCCTGATTGAACCAGATGCCATCCACCAGGCCTTCAACCGTGCTGTCAAGGTCCGCATCCTCAAAGACGATAAACGGAGATTTCCCGCCCAGCTCCAGCGAAAGCCGTTTGTGACTGCTAGCGGTAGCCGCGCGAATCGCGCGTCCCACTTCGGTCGAACCAGTGAAGGCAATCTTGTCGACATCTGGATGCTTCACCAGCGCCTCGCCGGTCCGCCCGTCGCCCGTGACGATGTTGACCACGCCCGCAGGCAGCTCCGCCTCCTGGCATAGTTCGGCAAACAGCAGCGCCGTCAGCGGTGTGAACTCAGCCGGCTTCAGCACCACGGTGTTTGCAGTTGCTAACGCCGGGGCGATCTTCCATGCCAGCATCAGCAGCGGAAAGTTCCACGGGATAATCTGCCCCACGACGCCACAAGGTAGGTATTCAGGAAACTCTTGCCCCAGCAGTTGTGCCCAACCCGCGTGATGATAGAAATGGCGCGCGACGAGCGGAATATCAATGTCGCGGCTCTCGCGGATCGGCTTGCCGTTATCCATCGTCTCGAGCACAGCCAGCAGCCGCGAATGCTTCTGCACGAGGCGCGCCAGCGCATACAAATACCGCGCCCGCGAGTACGCAGTGAGCGCCTGCCACTCCGCCGCCGCGGCCCGCGCCGCCTTGACGGCCGCATCAATGTCAGCCGCCGATCCCTGCGCCAGCGACGCGAGTTTTTCGCCATTCGACGGATCGATCGTCTCGAAATACTCGCCCGCCGCCGGCTCCTGCCACGCGCCATTGATGAAATGTCCAAACCGGCGCCCGTGACGATCCAGCCAGGCCGCAGCTTCCTTGGGATCCTCGGGCGCTGGCCCATATTCCATGGTTACGAACTTTTCAGCGATGCTCATCCTAATTGCCTCCGCCGACGGGCATGTTGCGATCCGGGGTTATACAACTCTCCCGAACTCTCTTTTCCATCTGCTTCGCATATTCTTGGCGTTCAAGGTCCTTCAGCGACTGAATTGCTCGCCAAGTGGAAGGGTAATTAGTTTCAGAAAGACTCGTCTGAAGGGAGCCTAAATGCAGCCTTAACAACGGAGCTAATTTAGAAATCGGTAAATATGTTGGAACCTGCGGCGTTGCTTGAATCGCTTGCATGACGGTACTTACTTCTTCCCACTGATTCGGGGCATGTGCCGCCGTTACCTCCATGTAGAATCCATCCCGGAAAGAGACAGCCCTTAGTCTTAATTGGCCAACTTCGAGGGTGGCATGCACAACACCAAATTTGGAGGAATACGCGTCGTTAGGAACAAATTTTGCTCCCCAATCACTAAATAGAAACGACAAATCCTGGTCGATGCATTTCTTAAGCTTATCTTCCTTGAGACGTAGCTCTCGTTTAGCCCACCAGTCGAGAAGCAGCATGAATCTCCTTTCGCAACCTGGGACCTCCGATGCACCACAGACAAACGTCTTGTTGTCAGGTCTCCCGTGCGTACAAAGACATTAACAGTGGCCGACCTCACGCCAGCGGATGCCTGTAGTCCGCCGAATACCGCCCCGTAGCGAAATGTTCCAACTGCCGCTCAATATCTCCCAGCAATCCGCTCGCGCCAAAGCGAAACATCTCCGCCCGCAGCCACGAATCGCCCAGCTCTTCCTTGATCATCGCCAGCCAATCCAGCGACTGCTTCGCCGTGCGAATGCCGCCCGCCGGCTTGAATCCAACCGCCATGCCCGTTTCCTGCGCGTAGTCGCGGATGGCGCGCGTCATCACCAGTCCAACCGGCAGAGTAGCGTTCGTCGGCTCCTTGCCGGTAGAGGTCTTGATGAAATCCGCGCCCGCCATCATCGCCACCACGCTTGCCCGTGCCACATTGCGCAGCGTGAGCAAATCGCCCGTGCCTAAGATGACCTTCATGTGCGCCGCCCCACATGCCTGCTTGAACGCCGCAATCTCGTCGTAGAGCGCCTGCCAGCGTCCGCCGAAAACGTGGGCGCGCGTGATCACAACGTCAATCTCATGTGCACCGGCTTCCACCGATCGCCGAATCTCCGCCACGCGCTCGGCCAGCGGCGACAAGCCGGCAGGGAAGCCCGTTGACACCGCCGCGACGTGAATCCCGCTGCCTTCGAGCGCCGCCAGCGCCGTTTCCACAAACGTGTGGTAAACACAAATCGCGGCCACCTTGATCTCCAGCTTTTCAATCCCCAGTTTCTGCTCGAGTTCCTGCTGAATCGGATGCCGTCCCTTCGCGCACAGCCGTCGCACGCGCTCGTCGGTATCGTCGCCGGAGAGCGTCGTCAAATCCATACACGTGATCGCGCGCAGCAGCCATGCCGCCTGCCATTCCTTTTTCACCGTGCGCCGCGCCGTCTGCGTCTGCGCGCGCCGCTCCACCGCGCTCGTATTCACCCGCACGTCGCGCACCCAATTGAGATCGAGAGGGATGCCGGAATTTCGCGTCAGGGCCCTTCCCGAAAGAATCGCAGTCGGAGCTTCGCCGCGTTGAGCGCTATTGCGAATTAGGCTGGAATCGGTCGCCATCGATGGTGTGAACGCTTTGTTCGTGCGAGTGCCGCAGCTGCAAACTTCATTCTGCCCGCAAATGCAGCAATTGTACGGCAGCCGCCAGCGAAACGGGCATCCCCCATATAGATGTTGCATCCAACATGGATGGATCAAGCAATGTTCCCCCGCAAAACCAGTCTGGTGGGCTGGAGGAGCGGATAGTCAGGGAAATTTATTTTTGCTGGTGACGTAACTTCCCCAACAAAATCCTTACCGGAGACACCGATGAAACGGCAGACGATCAGAATGACCAAAGCAATGAGCTTTGCACTGGTTGTGTTGTTGAGCGCGGCATGGTACGCCCAGGCACAGCAAGGTGAAACAGCCTATCCGAAGATGGCCCCGCTTGACCAATACCTGATGGCTCAAGACGCCGAGATCGCGCTCGCGCGCAGCGCGGCCCCGGAAGCCATTTCACACGATGCCGAGGTCCTGGTCCTCGGGCGACATGAGTACGAAACCGCGGTCAAAGGCAAGAATGGCTTCGTGTGCCTGGTGGAACGCGGGTGGACCGCCCCCATCGACGATCCTAACTTTTGGAATCCCAAGCTGCGTGGTCCCATCTGCCTCAACCCGGCAGCCGCACGGTCTTATCTTCCACTCACCATCAAGAAGACCGAGTTCGTATTAGCCGGACAATCGAAGGGGCAAATGTTCGCAAGCATAAAGGCGGGCCTGGACAAGAAGGAATTACCGACGCCAGACGTTGGCGCAATGTCTTACATGATGGCCAAGGAACAGTACTTGGGCGATAGTGCCCAGCACTGGCATCCTCACCTGATGTTTTTCCTTCCACAAACCGACACTGCGACATGGGGCGCAGATCTGAAAGGCTCCCCCATTTTTGGGGCTACCGATCCTGAGGACCGATTGACCATATTTTTTGTTCCCGTCGCCAAGTGGTCCGATGGAACGGCTGATTCCATGGCCGCACACTGAGGTTCGATCTCACCGGTGCGTAGGCGTGAAAGGAAGTGCCGACCCGCGTAAATTGCGGGGGTAGACGTCGCAGTCATGCCTCGCAGCCGTCGTCTCCTGCCTTGACACATCCGCGCCTGCGAACTAGTCTACGGCCCGGTTCGAATAATTCGGAGGCATCCCTGAAAACATCACGCCGTCAGGCCATTGTTAGCGCAATCGTCCTCGCCATTGCAGGCTGGATGGCGATTGCCGTCCCAGCCGTCGCCGCATCGAAGAAGATCATCCTCGATACCGATCCCGGTACTGACGATGCCATGGCCCTGATGCTGGCGCTTAACTCGCCGGAGCTCGACGTCCGCGCCATCACCGTTGTTCCAGGCAACGTCGTTGCCGAGCAGGGTCTCGAAAACGCCCTGCGCATGGCATCGCTCGCCAACCGCTGCGACATCCCCGTTGCCGCCGGAGCGCAGCACCCGCTCTTTCAGAAACTAGTCACCGCCGAGTTCTGGCACGGCAAAAATGGCCTGGCCAACATCGAGCTGCCACCCAGCAAGTGCAAAGTCGACCCGCTTTACGCCCCCGACCTCATTATCGAGTTGGTTCACGCCGCCCCGCACGAAATCACGCTCGTGCCCATCGGCCCGCTCACCAATATCGCGCTAGCTGTCGAAAGAGATCCGTCCATCGTTCCACTCGTGAAAGAAGTGATTCTGATGGGCGGCTCCATCAGCGGGGGCAACGTCAACGCCGCCGCCGAAGCCAATATCGCCAACGATCCCGAAGCTGCGCAAATCGTCTTTCAGGCTGGATGGCCCGTCACCATGGTCGGTCTCGACGTCGCCAACAAAACGCTGCTCACGAAGAAGCATCTCGATCAACTGGCGCAGTCTCACGGCCCCATCAACGATTTCATTTACAAAGTCGCCAGCTTTCTGGTCGATCTCTCCGCGAAGTTCGATTCACCCGGCACGGCAATGTACGATCCGCTGGCGGTCGGCGTCGCCATTGATGCAACCCTGGTGACCGCGCCCGCCATGCACGTAGATGTCGAAACCCGCGGCGAGTTCACGCGCGGCGAAACCGTCGCCAACCGTCAGGGATATGTCGAGCGCAACGTCCTGCACGGCGACCACTATGTGATCGAAGGCATCGACAAAGTCGAGCCCAACGCGAAGGTATGCACGGAAGTGGACGCCAACCGGTTTCTCGATCTTTTCGTTTCAAGAATTAAAGGAAAGTAGATCCAAGGAGCCCCATGTTCACTCCCGATTCTCTCGGCCTAGCCCTCTTCATGATGATTACCAGCGCCATCTGCTGGGGTTCCTGGGCCAATACGTACAAAGGCGTCAAGAACTACCGCTTCGAACTCTTCTACTGGGACTACGCCATCGGCATCTTTGTTATCTCACTCATCTTCGGCCTGACCATGGGTAGCAGCGGCCACGATGCCTCCAGCCTCATCAACAACATTCGTGCCGCTGATACCGGCAACATCGTCTCCACTATGGCCGGCGGCGTCATTTTCAACCTCGCCAATCTGCTGCTGGTGGCCGCCATCGACATGGCGGGCCTAGCCATCGCGTTTCCGGTAGCCATCGGCATAGCCCTGGTCGTCGGCGTCATCTCGAGCTACATCATCCAACCGAAAGGCAACGCCGCTCTACTCGCGGCCGGAGTGGTCTGTGCCCTCGTCGCCGTCATTCTCGATGGCAAAGCCTACGGCAGCCTCGCCAGCGCCGGCCGCTCGGTCTCCAGAAAAAGCATCGTCGTCTGCGTAGTCTCCGGCGTGCTGATGGGCCTCTGGGCCCCGTTCGTCACGCGTTCCATGACGCGCGGCAACACGCTAGGCCCGTACGCCGTCGCCATTTTCCTGACGCTAGGCGCGTTGCTCTCCTGTTTTATCTGGAACATCTATTTCATGAAGCGCCCGCTAGTCGGCGAGCCTGTCAGCTTCTCCGGTTTTTTCCGCGCCCCCCTCTCCGCCCACGCTCTCGGCCTCCTGGGAGGATTCATCTGGGGCACGGGCATGGTCTTCAACCTTGTCGCCGCCCACTTCACCGGAGTCGCCATCTCCTACGCCATCGGACAATCCGCTCCCATGGTGGCCGCGCTCTGGGGAGTCTTCGCCTGGCACGAATTCGGCGGCGCGCCCGGCAAAGCCAAGCTTTATCTAGTCCTGATGTTCGTTTTTTACTGCCTAGGAATTCTGCTGGTGGCCAAAGCTAATGGGTAGCAACTATGTGAACGGCGGACGATCCCATAACAACAATCCGCGAAGACATAGTTCCGAAGACCCAGGTCTATGGAAAACCGAATTGCTCACGCCGCCGCTGACAAAGTCCCACAAACCGGACAAAGCTCTTGACTTTGCACACCCGAATACATTCTCATGTCGGTTTCAAAAGAAAGGGAGTTCTTCCGTCGGTCGGTTGTCATTCCTTGGTGCTTTTGTGCGCTACCTTGAGACCGGGCGGCGAGGCCAGTTCGCAGCCATGCGAACGGCCTGAAGTTGAAAAAAAGGGGATCAACAAATGTCGACGAAGAAAGTGCTGCTCGCAGCGGTCATGTGCTTCGTGCTGTCCCTCTGTCCACTGCTTTACGGTCAGGCCAACGGAAGTTTTTCGGGAACGGTCGCTGACAAGACCGGCTCCGTCATCCCCGGCGCGAGCGTGAAGATCACCTCGCAGGGAACCGGCCTCGTGCGTGATGCGAAGAGCGATGGCTCGGGCCATTACCTCGTCCCTCTGCTCCCCGTCGCGTTCTACACCATCCACGTCGAGGCGCAAGGTTTTCAAACCACCGAGCAAAGGGAGGTGCGTCTCCAGGTCGACGAGCAGCGCGAAATCGACTTCTCCCTGAACCCCGCTTCGGTCACTCAGAATGTCGAGGTCAGCGCCACCGAAGTCGCCGTCGAAACCACCAACCCCACTCTCGGCCAGGTCATCACTTCCGAGGAAGTCGCCGATCTCCCCTTGAACGGCCGCAACTTCGTCCAGCTCGCCACGCTGACTCCGGGCACCACCACGTCCTATAGTCCGTCGTCTTTCTTTTCCAGCGCCGCCAGCAGCGAGGCGGCCACGCGAGGCTCTTTCTCGCTTTCCGTAGGCGGTTCGCGCGAGCAGTCGACCGACTGGCTCCTCGACGGCAACGACAACAATCAGCTCGACGAAGGCGGCATCGGCATTTTTCCCGATATCGACGACATCCAGGAATTCAAGGTTCTGTCCTACAACTACTCCGCCGAATACGGAGAGCGTGCCGGTCCCACCGTGCTCGTGACCACGAAGTCAGGCTCGAACCAGTTTCACGGCACTGCCTTTGAATTTTTCCGCAACACCAACCTCGACGCCAAGACTCCCTTTGTCGACACCGCCACCAAGTTCAATCTCAATCAGTATGGTGGTTCGATCGGCGGGCCGATTCAGAAAGACAAGACTTTCTTCTTCCTCGACTATCAGGCCAAGGTGCAGCGCAAAGGCGTGCCGTTCACCGGGTATGTCCCCACGGCAGGGATGATCACGCAAACCCTGGCGCAGGACGGTACAACGCCAATCTACGACGAGAGCACAAACCCACTCGGCATAGGTACGCCTGGTAATCCGCTCATCAATCCGTACCCATATCTCGTTTCCGCAGGCCCGCCTATCGTGACCGCCACCGCACCATTCATCTGTCACACAGGAACTAATATTCCTGTGACCCCAGCTCTCAGCGGGCCTTACGCTGGAAGTCAGGGACCCGATACACAATCGGGAGTAACGGACTGCCCCATCATTCCTGGAGTCTTGGTCAACTCGATCGGCGCAGCTGTTGCACAGCTCTATCCAGCGCCCACTCCCGGTATTGCTGCGACCGCCGGATATAACTATGCCAACCAACCCATCCGTCGCCTCAACGAGGGCACCGGTGACATTCGCGTCGACCACAATCTTTCCAGCCACGATTCCATCTTTGGCCGCTTCAGCTACGATCAGGCAACAAGCTACATCCCGGGAGGTTCGCCGACGTGGTCCGCGCAGAACGCTTTCGGCACCAATCAGAGCATTACCAATCACGGTCGCAACGCGGTTATATCCGAGCAGCACGTCTTTTCGGCGAACACGATCAACCAGTTCACCGCCGGCTTCAACCGCATCTTTAATCACATTCTTTCCTATGGAGACTTCGCCGCTCCCCGCTGCGAAGCCGCGACTTTGGGTATCCTCGGCGCTAACCTCGACAGCGTGTGCTCGCCCATTACCGGCTATCCCACCAACCTCAATCAGGCCAGCAATGACTGCATCAGTTGCGGCATGACGTCATTCCAGATGGGCAGTTACTTCTCCATCGGAGATCGCGGTTACGCACCCTACCAGGGCGGCACCAATGTATATTCGGTCGGCGATACCGTCGACTTCGTGCGCGGCCGCCACGACATCCGTGTCGGGGCTACCTACCGCGCCGAAGAGATGAACGTCCGAAACAACGCGTTTCAGGATGGCTATATCGTCAACTTTGGCGGCTCGACCCACGACGACATCGCCGATTTGCTCTTGGGGACCATGGGCGCTTTTTCGGCCCATGATCAGACTTTTCTCGGTGGTACCGTGGGCCGCCGCTACAAGCTGATACGCCCATTCGTCCAGGACGATTTCCGCGTGACCAGCAACCTGACCCTCAACCTCGGACTTGCCTGGGCCATCGTCACTCCTGAGACCGAAGTCAGGAACCGGCAGGCGAACTTCGATATCGCGACCCTGCAATGGTATGTTCCTGCAGGCAGCCCCGCAATCAGCGGATGCACGAACTGCGTTACCACGGATGGACGCGTGGGCATTCAAATGGACAAGACCGGCTACGAACCCCGCATCGGTTTCGCCTGGAAACCTGCCGGAAGGCAGAATCTCGTCGTTCGTGGCGGCTACGCCATTTACCACGATTCTTCCTGGGATCAGGGCGGGCAAGGCTTGTGGCAGAATCCGCCCTACTATGCTGAGGTCGACCCATATCCACTGGGCGTTTGCACTCCGTTCGGCGCCCCGGGTTGCGGTCTTACAAACGGATTTCTCCTTCCCGCCGGCACCCCAAGCACGGTCACGGTCGACGGCGGCGCTGGGGCCATTTACAACGCGCCTGTCAACCCAAGCAACTATTCTGGCACGATTCAGTCGATGAACCGCAACTTCAAAATGGGATCTGTCCAGCAGTTTAACCTCAACGTCGAGCAGGAGCTTCCCGGAAACGTCGTTTTCACTCTAGGATACGCCGGAACTCGCAGCCGTCACATCCTCGTCAGCCAGTTGAATGAAAATCTCTCGTCACCCAGCGCCTGCGGTGTCGTCCCTGGCTACACTTTGGGCTGTGGCTTCCCGAGCTTTCCGTACGCGTTTCCGTTTCAGGTCGTCGCCACCAACAACAGCATCGGTTCCGCTCAATACGACTCATTGCAGGCAAAACTTGAAACCAAGAGTGTGCGGCACGGCCTTTACGCCCTGCTCGGCTACACCTGGTCTCGCAACTTTGATACAGGCCTGACGGATGGTTTGGGCACGAATCCGGGCGCGCTCTACTATCCGTTGCCCGGAACCGCGCGTATGGATTGGGGGCTTTCGCAGCTCAACCTCAACGACAGCTTTACTGCCAGTGTCCTTTATGATTTGCCGTTCGGCAAGGGGAAGCATTTCGGCGGCGATTGGGGTTCTGCCGCCAATGCGATCGCTGGAAATTGGCACGTGAACGTCATCGAAAGGGCCACCTCTGGCTTCCCGCTCTTTGTTGTCGACAGTTCCGATGGGTCCGGCATTTTCTTCAGTTACAACGGACTTACGGTTCAACGGCCCAATCAGGTCGGCAATCCCAACGTGGGCGGCCCCGAAGGTGGGCAAACGAATTGTCCGGCCAAGGTGCATACGCTTCAGAACTGGTTTAACCCGTGCGCCTTCGAAAGCGCTCCCGCCGGCGAACTCGGTACTGCCGCCCGCGCGCCCGTTTACGGTCCGCGTTTTGTGAACACCGACTTCTCCATATTTAAGGACTTCCCCATGTCCTTCCGTGAGGGAACGAACCTTCAATTCCGGGCCGAGTTCTTCAACCTCCTCAACCATCCGCAATACTGGTTGGCAGGCATCAGTGGCACCGGAGAACAGGACATAAATACGCAGTCAAGCTTCGGCGTCATTACCCAGACTCTCAACAATCCGCGCCTGATTCAGTTCGCCCTCAAGCTCCAGTTCTAGCCGAGGAGACTGAAATGTGGGCAATGCTGGCGCGCAAGCAAGTACCGATCAAAGAGGGTGCCGCATCCTGATGTCGCGCCGTTTGCGACGTCAGGGTGGTTAACTCCTCGGCCTGATCTCCCCATCAACTTGTGTTATATTTCCGCCGCTATGTTGCCGCGCCGCCAACTTATCGTCCTCGCCAGCATCCTCGCACTTACTTCCATCTCCGCCTTCGCTGCCGACGAAGAAGGACAACCCGCGCCTCGCTTCCACGCCAAGACCATCACCGGTGAGACGTTCACCAACGATTCCGTGAAAGGCAAGGTCGTGCTGCTCCAGTTCTGGACCACCTGGTGCCCTTACTGCAGAAGGGAACAGCCGCTCGTCGACACCATCGACCACGTGTTCGCATCCAAGGGCGTTCTCGTGCTTGCCGTCAACGTTGCCGAGTCGAAAAAGAAGGTCAAGCAGTATCTCGAGCAGAATCCGCGCTCCTGCCGCATCGTCTTCACCGAGGACACGAACCTCGCCGCCATGTATCAGGCCAACGCCTATCCTATCTATGTCGTAATCGACCGCGAAGGTAACATCGCCGCGGAGCAGCGCGGAGCGAGCGGAGAGCGCGGCCTGAGAAGAATGCTTTGGAAGGCCGGGGTCGAGTGGGAAGAATAATGGCTATTCGCAAACCGTGCGGGCGATAAAATTGGTGCGGAAGGGGGGATTTGAACCCCCACGCCTTTCGGCGCCACCCCCTCAAGATGGTGTGTCTGCCAGTTCCACCACTTCCGCAGGGACAACACAAATGCACCGGCAAAGGCCGAGGGTTTCTTCAACAATTCCGCCGACGCACTGTGTATTTTAGCACGCGCACGTTAGACTGCTCCTCCGGAAACAAGTGTGAGGGCGCTTCGCGGCCGCAGAACTCCGCATTATTATTCGGACGTTTATGAATGCACGAATATTCTTTTGGTCAGTGACGTCGGCTCTTGCCGGTTTTCTTTTTGGCTTCGATACCGTGGTCATCTCGGGCGGGGAAAAGACGATTCAATCGCTTTGGGGCCTCAGCCCCGAACTGCACGGTATCGCGATGGCCTCGGCCCTCTACGGCACCGTGATTGGCTCGCTCGTCGGCGGCTGGCCCACGGACCGCTTCGGCCGCAAAGCCACGCTGCTTTGGATTGGACTGCTATATTTCGTCGGTGCGGCCGGTTCCGCTTTCGCGCCCAACGTCGGCACGTTCATCGCGGCGCGCGCCATTGGAGGCTTGGGCATCGGCATTTCTACCGTTGTCGCCCCACTCTACATTTCCGAGATTGCGCCGCCGAAGTCTCGCGGCCGCCTCGCCGGCATGTTCCAGTTCAACATCGTGTTCGGCATCCTCATCGCTTTTGTCTCTAACGCTGTGCTGGCAGGCATCGGCGAAAATGCCTGGCGCTGGATGCTTGGCGTGGCCGCCTTCCCGTCGCTGCTCTATACGTTGCTTTGCTTTGGGCTGCCGGAGAGCCCGCGCTGGCTCCTGACTAGAAAGGGCGACCGCGCGAAAGCGTTGGGAGTTCTTCACCGCATCGAACCGGAGGAGTCGGATGCCGCGATCGAGGCCCAGGCGGACGAAATCACGAGGGCATCGTCGTCCAAAAACTCTTCCGCGGGTTTTTGGACGACGCGCCTTCGGAAGCCGATCCTGCTCGCCATCCTCATTGCATTTTTCAACCAGCTTTCCGGAATCAATGCCGTGCTTTATTTCGCGCCGCGCATTTTCGAGCTGACCGGGCTTGCCGCCAAAGCGGCGCTGCTGCAGTCGGTCGGCATCGGCATCACGAATCTCATCTTCACCTTTGTTGGCCTCTGGCTCATCGACCGGCTCGGACGCCGCACGCTGCTATTTATCGGATCGTTCGGCTACATCTTCTCGCTCGGCCTGACTGCGTGGGCATTCTTCACCCAACACTTCAGCATCGTACCGGCTTGCATTTTCGCCTTCATTGCCTCCCATGCTATCGGCCAGGGAGCCGTCATCTGGGTCTTCATCTCCGAAATCTTCCCTAACCGGCAGCGCGCGGAAGGGCAAGCCCTGGGCAGCTTCACGCACTGGATCTTCGCCGCCGCGCTCACGACGTTCTTCCCGAAAATGGTCTCCGCATTTGCGCCGGGCTATATCTTCTGTTTGTTCACGTTCATGATGGTGCTGCAACTCATTTGGGTCACGACCATGGTGCCCGAAACCAAGGGTGTGCCGTTGGAGCAGATTCAGAGGCAACTAGGAATGGAGCCGGCCGCGGATGAGGTTTAACGTCATAGGCGTGGGCGAAGTGCTCTGGGACTTGCTTGCCGGCGGGCCGCAGCCGGAACAATGTGCCGACGATGACTACTCACCACCTTGCAACCGGCAAACTTGCAAACGCTGGCTTTTGCACGGACAAGAGTGTCCGCGCCAGACTTAATCAGAACTTCCTTAAGAGTGGATTTCTCAACAGTCTGTGAATTTCTGTCCTTCTTACTTCGGAGTTTCGCGAAACTCTTCGTCCATCCACAGTTTGAAGGCATCGAGGTTCTGGGCACGCCCGAGAAAGCCGCGTACAAGCTCGGTGCCGGGCTTTGAGGCTCCGGGTTCCAGCACCGCTTTGCGATACCGCATGGCTGCCTCTCCGCCCAGCAGATTGCTTTTGTCGAACTGGCTGAAGAAGTCCTCTGCGATCACCTTGTCGAGCACATACGTGTAATAGTTCGAAGTGTAGCCCATCAGGTGCGTGAAACCGGTATAGAAGCGATTGCCATCCAGGAAGGGATATGGGAAAAAGCGCGTGAAGTCGCTGCGCAGAAGGGCATCGAGGTCGATCGTATCGGGCGGCCGGTCGTGCAGGTCGAGGGAGTAGGTCGAGTAGAAGAGTTGCCCTTGCACCCATGCCGCGCGGCCAAAAGCGCTAGCCCGGTTCATGCGTTCGATCAGGTCGAGGGGAAGAACCTCGTTCGTTTGAGAGTCCTTGGCAAAGGAGCGCAGGATTCCAGGATCGTGGAAGAATTCCTCCAGCATCTGCGACGGCGCCTCGACGAAGTCCGTCTCGGTCTGGAAGCCGCTGATGCCGCTCCACATCTGCTGCCCGCCCAGGATATTGTGCATCAAGTGTCCGAACTCATGGAAAAAGGTGACGACATCGCTATATTGCATGAGGCCCGGATCGCCTGGCTGCCCTCCGGCGAAGTTGCAGATGAGCACCCCCTCAGGCAGTTGCCGGCCCTTGATCCCGGGCACCACCGGGGAAGAGCTGAACCACTTGTCCTTGCCGTCGCGGGGATGCATATCGAGGTAGAAGCGCCCGACGAGTTGGCCGCCGTCGAAAACATTCCAAGCGGAGACGGAAGGATCCCACACGGAGACGTCGGTCGTGGGTTTGAAAGTTACGTGAAAGAGCTTGGCGGCGGTGTCGAGGACGCCCTGCTGCACGCGATCGTAAGTGAAATACGGGCGCACAGATTGTGAATCGAAGTTAAACCGTGACCGAGCGTATTGGTCTGCCCAATAAGAGCGCCCGTACGCGGGAATGGCGGCGAGGTCCGGTTGCTTCTGGCGGGCGAAGGCCAGCAGCATATCGTATTCACGACGCGACGCCGGGCGTGACGCCGCATCCACCTCGTTCAAGAAAGCCTTCATGTTGGCTGCCGTCCCGATCATCTGGTCGGCTGCGGCAAGATCGGCATAACTCCCGTACCCCAAGATCTTAGCCACTTCATACCGCGTCTTAAGCACATCGAGCAGGATTTCTTTGTTGGCGGGGTATGCGCGGGTGTAGTAGGCCAGATACATCCGCTTGCGCAGATCGTCACTGGTGGCATAGGTCATTACCGGGGTGGTGTCGGTTTCATACGTGGTCAGGGCGATTGATCCATCCGCCGCGGGCGGGTGGGCAGCGATGAAATCGGCGGGGAGACCGCCCAGCTCGGCTTTATCTTTAAGCACAACGTGGTTCGGATTCTCCTGAACGTTGCGGCCGAACTTGAGCGCGGCGTCTGTGATGTGGTCCAGCCGCTTCTTGATCTCGGCTCGGGTGGCGGCGTCCTTGTCGACGCCTGCCAAGCGGTACTCGAGGAGCGTTCGGTCCATATAGTGCCGCGTGGGCGGATCGGCGGCAGCCAAGTCAACTGCGACCAGCGCGTGATACACATCCTGATTCAAACCGAGCGCCGTGGCGGCTTCCTGGATCTGCTGAGCCAGCGCTTGGCCCGCATCGCGCACATCCTTTTGTGGGGAGACCGCATACATCAGGTACGCCTGCCAGCCGGCGACTAACAGTTCGTTCTGGGCGTTGTCGTAGGGCTGGAGCGTGTTCTCGACGGTGCGCGGGCTCTTCACCGCCAGCAATTCACCCACGTACTTCTGCTCCCGGGCCAGGTGCTCGCCCACCCATTTGTCCGCAGCGTTGCGATCCAATTTGCCGGCCCAGATGTGAAGCGGATCGCTCTGAGCAAAACTGCCCGATGGGAGGGAAAGCAGGAACAAGCCAATCCAAAGCACGATCAGAAGCGCACGGCCAGGGGGTGGGCAGCGGCGAAGAAGTGACATGGGACCCTCCATGACAGTTATCGAAGGACGACGCGAAAGCTTGGCTACCAACATGGCACAATGATACGCCGGGAGGGGGTCGCATCGGCGGTTCAGACCCTACCAAGGTGCCCCGCACTTATCGCGGCCTACGATCCCAGTTTTAGCAGCGCTCTCCGCAGTCGTCCGTGGCGCTGCGTACGATGCAGATAGAGCATTTCATGGGGCTTCGCTTTGGCCCTGATGATTCTGATCAGGTCTGCTTTCTCCTGTCGATTCCACGACCGCAGTTCCGGCACCTGCGTTAGAACGAGCGCAAAATTGTCGAAGGCTTCTCTCTCCAGCGGAGACCATGAGGACGTGCTGACGCTGCCGGTTTTCATGCCTACGATTCGCTCCAGCGCGCGTCTTGCATGCTTGCGCATGCGGTCGGCATCTCCGCCGAACTCTCGCGCCATTCGTTGATTTACTCGCAAGCCGATGTTGCGGGTTGAGAAGGTATCCCAGGGGCCGATTTCGCAGCGGGGTCCCAGGTTAGGGCCCAAATGCGGGGCGCGAACCTGGGGCACCTTGGTTTCCAGAACCTCATTTTCTAGAACCTCGTAGAAGACGTGGCCGGCGGCTAGCCGCTTCAGCGTGCGTGCGGGCGTTCTATATTTCGGATCGGCGGCGATCTTCTTTTCTTCGCGTTCCACCAAAGCTCGGAGATCGGCGCGGCCGGGGCGGAAGCCCAGCTTGCGGTAGAACCAGAACGCTCCGGATTCGATGGCCTCATCGTTGTCGTGTCCAAGTTGGTAGGGATAGACGGAGACGACGGTTGCGCCCATCCACGCGCAGAGGCAGCGCAGGACCTGGGCGTAGATCCATCCGGCCTCGCCGCCGCGAAAGGTGTAGAAAGTGTTGAAGCCGACTTCCATCCACTCGCAGAGGCCGATGGCCTCGATGTAGTTGATGGGCACGCCGTTTTTCAGCGTGAAGCCGGCCACATAGGCGCGCAGTGGGAGGCGGCGGTCGGGCGGGAGGTTCCAGAGATAGATATCGACGCCTCGGCCAACTGCATCCTTGCCAAGGTCGGCCCGCACTACCGAGCGCGGGTCGGCGAGTGTGGTGCCATAGAGCTCGCGGTAGCGGACCAGCATGACTTCGCGAATCATGTCGGCGATGCGTTCGCCTTCTTTCAGTGAGAGGCGCGTGAACGAGGGCGGACGCTTGGCCAGTTCATCGGCGAGCGAGACCTGGCTGCGGCTGATGAGCGGGCCTTCGTGGTAGAAGGCCTTGGTGACCGGGCGCCAGTTGCGCGTGCGTGTGAGGCGGGAGTTGGCGAGATTCCAGCGCAAGGGGATACGCAGGGATTCGTAGAGCTCGGCTTTTTGAAGAGGCGGGAGAGGGAGGCGGTCAAAGCGGTCGATTAACCACAGGGGCAATCGCGACGATTCGGCGGGCTTCTTCTTTCCTCCGCCATGGCTCGCGGTTTCGAGCCACCGCCGGAACGGGGTATCTGCCTCGACGAAGGCGTCGTCTTCGAGTAACGGCATGAAGCGCGGGCCGGTCGTGCCCAGTTCGCGGCCGGGCTCGTAGTTTTCCCAGGCTATTTCGACCTGGCCGGGCAGGCGATGAACGAGCCAACGGGCTACGTCGAAGCTGAGGGTGTCCTCCATTTGCGTGCCGGCGATGCCGGAGACCTCGAGCGGGTCGAAGGCATCGCTGTCCGCGCCGGATTCGCGTAGAGCCTCAACTTTCTCGTGGAAATAGTTGAGAATGCGCTCGGTGGTTCGGAGCACGGCGGGGCTATGCGGGAAGGCGCGGAGGAACATCAGCGCTTCATGAAAGCGGATCAGCGAGACTGCGTCGGGGAAGAGGGTTTTGTCGAGGGCGCGAAGGAGTTTTTCGACCTGACGGCTGTCGCCGGGGTTGAAGCGGTAGCGAGCGGCTTCGAGTTGAGCGAACTGGCGTTCGAACGAGAATTGAGGCATTGGCAAATTGCGCCGAGGGCGAGAGGCCCTCGGAACAGCCGGCAAGATGCCGGCGCTACATTTCAGCGATCAGTCGAAGATAGTGACGGCCGAGGCGATCACCGTGGTCCACAGGCCGCGCTTGTCGCCTACGGCGGACTGCGTCACATTAGCGGTGCGGACGATTTTGTTCGAGATGCGGTAAATCTCTTTTTTCTCGTCCCAGGAGCGATCGGAATCGAACTCCACGTCGAGCGTGGTGGCGAGCATTTCGGCAGCGAGCTCCTCGGCGTAATCTCCGGCGGCGTCCTCGGTTTCGCCAAAGGAGTGATGCTCGCTCAGATATCCATAGGTGTTGCGGTCAGCGGGGATGGCGACGCCGATCGACGATGCGAGCAGGCGGTGCGGTTCGTGCGTGGAATTTTCGGCGACCACGGCAAACACGATCTCACCGGGGTGCAGATACTTGAGGCCTTGCGAGCGCGGGATCAGCTTGCAGTTTGGCGGGAAGATGGAGGAAACGCGGACCAGATTTTGTGCCGCGATGCCGGCATCGCGGAGGGCAAGCTCGAAGGAAGTCAGTCGCTCGCGATGTTTTCCCACACCCTTGGTGAAGAAAATTTTCTTCGGAACCATGTCCTTGCCCAATTCATTTTCCTCCGCGCATTTTCAAATTGAACCTTGGATGGGGAAAATCTAACACAGGGATTTGTGAAGATTGTATGAAAAAAAGACAGGACTATCCTTTTTCGGCAGCAGCAGCGAGAGCGCGCCGTGTTTGGCGCGGCGGTCGCGCTCGAACCGCCGAGGTCTACGGCAGACGGGCGCCGCGCTCAGGCGGCGTGTGCGCCCGCCGATTTCGCCGCCAGAGTTATCAGCGAGGGCTTCGCCAGGCGATGGAAGTCTTCGAAGCTCATACGGACCAGTTCCCGGTGGGTGCCCGCGTTGAAGGCGATTTCCTTGTCCTCGGCCAGACTCTCGTCGACGAACACATCCATGCCGTAGAGATTGCCGAAGGGCGGCATGGAACCGGTTTCGCAGTCGGCGAAGCGATGACGAAACTCGTGTTCGCTGGCCAGTTCTACGGTTTCGGCGTCCAGATATTTTTTCAGGCGGTGGAGGTCGACGCGGAACGAAGCAGGCACCACGGCCATGGCCAGCTTTCCATCCACCATGACCATAACGGTTTTTGCCAGTTCTTTTCCTTTGATGTGGGTGAGTGCGGCGATCCCCTGGGCGGTGTAAGCCAGCGAGTGCGAGATCACCAGATATTTAACTTGATTGCTGTCCAGGAATTCACGGAGCTTGGATAGAGGCACAGGAACCTCCCAGCGGAACCGCAAGCGGGAACGCTTCTGAGGGACAGCCGAAGCTTGCTCTACGGTCAGCGCCAGCTTAATTATGCTCTCATCGGAGGGCGGGGAGTTAGTGAAATTTTGGAGTGGCGGGAGGGACCAAAAGATGGACCGAAATGGGAAAGGTCGGAGCGGGAATCGGGGGAAGTTAGCGTTGAACGTTCAGTTTTCGCCGGAAGAAGCCGCGAAAAATGCGATGCTAGGCGGCTTCCTTCGTGACCAGCGGGCGCGCGGGCTCTCTTGTTTGCGAGGCTGCGATTGCCATCGGTCCATCGGTCCGCGAACCGACGATCTTCATCTCCTGCCAGTCGTAGCCGAATTCATGGCCACAATCCAGGCATACCACATAGGTCCCAGTGCGGCCGCCGTTCATTGCGCGACGTGAACCAGCGCGAATCGTCATAGGAAAGCTATACCGGGAATGCCGGCAGCCGAACACCGTATCCATAATCTTCGCGAACATCTTCACCTCCACACGATCGAGCGAAAAACCCAGGGATACCCTTTACCGAAAAAAACAACCGCTTACAAACAGTTAGATTCGCTTTTCCGGGGAAAGGTGCGTAAGGAATGCGGGCGAACTGTGCCAGCAAACAGACCGACCAGAATGAAGGGGTTGCGGCGGGTAATTGAAGAAGAAAGGCAAGGCGCGGAAGAAACGGGTTCCGGGAAAGGCAGACCGCTTACGCTTTCTGCGGGCCGGACTTTTTCTCCTTGTGTGCAGAACATTTGCCCATGATGGCCGTTTGAAGCCGGCCCCGCAGATCGTCGGGCAACTCGTAGAGCTCGGAATTCCGGTAGATCTCGATGGTCTTGCGGGTTGTGTCGCAGACGACGTAGCAGTTGTGGCACCACGCCAAGTGATCCTCGAGTTCGGACTTGGTCCGATCATCCAGAGCACCATCGAGGTAGTTGGTTAGTTCGTTTAGAAATTCAGCACACTTCACTTGTCGCCGTCTCCACTTGCCCGTTTCTGAAAGTAGCGGCTCAACCGATCGCGCAACTGCAGGCGCGCACGCAGCAAACGCGATTTCACCGCCGGAATGCTCAACTCCAATGCCTGGGCCGTTTCCTCCGTGGAAAGGCCCTCCACATCGCGCAACACGAAGACCGTCCGAAACCCGGGCGGTAATCCTTGAATGGTGCGAGTCAGAATGTCCCGCAACTCCGCTTGGTTGTACATCTGTTCGGGATTGGGACTCCAATCCGCCACCTCGCGGGGAAGAGAGTCATCTTCCGTTTTGACTTCTTCATCCAGAGAGACCATTCGTTCTGGCCGTCTCCGGCGCAACCTCATCAGCGCTTCGTTGACTGCAATCCGTACCAGCCAGGTATAGAACTTGGATTGCTCCTGGAACTGGGCCAGATTTCCATACGCCTTGAGGAACGCATCTTGAACTACGTCTTCCGCGTCCTCGCGGTTTTGCGTAATGTGCTGCGCGATGCGGAAAACGTTCCGGTCATAGCGTCGAACCAGCTCTTCAAACGCGCTGTCGTCGCCGCGTTTGGCGCGCCGGACCAGCTCCATTTCTTCGCTGACCGGTGGCTGTATGTTTGGTTGGATGGCACTCATTCGTAACTTGATGCAGATTTATTCGGGAAGCGCAGGCGATGCCCCGCAGCTATTGTAATGGGTTGGCAGATTTTGTGCAGGCCGTTTTCGAGAGCTTTTGGGACGGCGCCCAGAGCCTGTGTCGACGGTAGGGGTCCGGCACACCGTCGGACAGGTACCAAGGTGCGCTAGGAGGGCTTCCAAGCGGCCATATAATGAGGGCTAGAAGGACACAGATCAGGGCCAGAGGGTAAGGTAACCTGCCTTCAAATCAGGCTTTCTGCCGTGGAGCGCGAATGTCGGATCGCAGTTGGATGGAACCGCTTGTGGAGCGCGTCGTGGGCGAGGTTCTCGACAGCCATAACGCCGAGTTGCGCAGCGAGATTGTCCGCCGGGTCATGGAGGAAGTGGCGGTTGAACCTTCAGCTTCGGTTGCCCCTGCGGCGTGGGCTTCTGGGGACCTTGCCCGCGCGATCTCTGATATCCAAGTTGGTACGTCGCAAAAAGAAATTCTTCGCGCGCTGCTCGAATCCAGTTGTTGTTGTGCCGCCAGAGTTGCGCTGTTTGTGGTCAAAGGCAGCCAGGCGACGGGATGGCAGGCTCGAGGCTTTGCCAACAGCGAAGCCATTAAAGATTTCGCGCTCGATCCTGCGGTTGGCGCTGTTACCAAGGCAATCAGGGATCGGATTGCTACCAGCGCGGCTGGCGCGGAATTCGATCCGGCCTTTCTGAATCAGGTTGGCAGCCCGGCAGGCGAGGCCCGGCTCTTTCCCCTCATTCTCAAGGACAAAGTAGCGGCCCTCATTTACGCCGATGGCGGAACCGAGGGCGTTATGTTCGACGCTGGTTCGCTGGAAGTGCTGGTGCTTTCGACCAGCGCATGGCTTGAGGTGAACGCGCTGCGCAAGCAGGCTCACAAAGACGCTGCTGCAGCCCCGGCGGACACTCATTGCCAGTCAGTTCCTGAAGCGGTATCGGCTCCTGCCGCTGCACTTAATGACCCCTTTGCGGCACACGCGCCGGCCTATGCGATGGCGGCGGCTGCCTCCTCTGGCGCTCCCGAAGCGGTGGAGACGTCGGCGCCATCGATTGAGAATACGGTGGTCGCAGAATCGCATAGTGCGCCTGTCGAGATTCAGTCTGCGGCGGCAACTGCTCCTGCACCTGAAGTGGTTGCCGAACCCTTCTTGATTGGCCAGACAACGACCACGGTCGAAGACGCGCCCACTACTGACGCGGCACCGGCACTATCTCCAGCGGATCAGGAGATCCAAAGCAAGGCGCAGCGGTTTGCGCGCCTGCTGGTCGATGAGATCAAGCTTTATAATCAGGCTCAGGTTAGCGAAGGCCGGAAGAATAAAGATCTTTATGACCGACTGAAGGACACGATCGATAAGAGCCGGAGCACGTACCAAAAGCGTTACGGGAATACGGTTGCAGCTTCGGGGAATTACTTTCAACATGAATTGATACGAAGTCTCGCAGAAGACAAGGTTTCCTTGATGGGTTCGAATTTTTCTCTGTAGGTAGGTTTGAGTGCGCTGTCTGGCGGTCTGGTTTTTATCGGGAACGATCCTCTGTTTCGAGCTTGGGTTCTCGCTGCCCGCGGCAGCTCAAACGGCAGCATCCGAAGCAACGTCATCTTCATCCCCACCGGCATCGGAATCCTCTGCTGCCCCGGCCAAGGTTGCTGTTAACGGGACGGCCGCCAAGTCCTCGATCAAGACTTCGACCGCAAAGTCGTCAACAAAGTCAGCGGGGAAGACTCCCTCCAAGACAACTGCGAAGAGCAGCCAGCGAAAGCGTCACAAAGCCGTTTCACCGCGGGTACGGCGGGCGCGCCAGGCGTTTGTGGCTTCAGCGAGCCTTCGTCCCATGGCGCAGCAGTTGCTCCAGGACCGCACTCCGGCCGCATATGCCGGGATGGAAACCTACGCTCGGCGTCACGCCAAGGAAGATGCAGGCGCGCTGGCGTGGCTGGTAGTTGGCTATGCGCACACGCTCGATCATGAGTACCCGAAAGCGATTGATCCGCTCAATCGCGCCAAGGCGGGAGCGAGCGAACTGGGAGACTACGTCACCTATTATCTCGGCGATGCGTATTTGAATACCGGACACACCGCCGAGGCTCTTTCCACGCTTGCCGATTTCAGCAAGAACTTTCCCGATTCGCTGCTGATTCGCGATGCGCACCTGGCCTATGCCAACGCGCTTCTTGCAGAGGGCCGGGCGCCGGAGGCTGCGGCGCTGCTGGAAAAAGACCGGGCACCGGTGCGCAGCGATCTCGAACTGGCCATCGGGCGTGCCTACGCGGCTGCCGGTGACAAGCAGAAGGCTACAGATGCATTTCGCAACGTTTACTTCAATCTGCCGGCAAGCTTTGAGGCCGAAGCGGCGGGGGCGGAATTGCGCAAACTGGGAATGAACGGCTCTGGCATAGAGCGACGTACGCGCGCCGATCTGTTGTTCAAAGGCAAGCGATACAGTGACGCGGCGCAGGATTACCGCGAACTGGCGGGCGAAGCGACTCCCGCCGAGCGGACCGAACTGCAGTTGCTGCTGGCAAACTCTCTCGAAAAAAGCGGCCGCAGCCACGATGCCCGCCAGCTTCTCACTTCCATGGGCAAGCAAGAGGGCGATGCGGAAGCGGAGCGGCTCTATCTGTTGAGCGAGACCGCGCGCTCCACCAGCGACGAGAATGCCGTTCTCGAAACATTGAACCAGTTGCGGCAGTTCGGTCCAACCAGCCCATGGCTGGAGCAGGCGTTGCTTTCAGCGGGGAATATGTACCTGCTGAAGCGCGACTACGATCATGCCATCGACTATTTTCGTGAGCTGCAACAGCGTTTTCCGAATGGGACGCGGGCGTCCTATGCGCACTGGAAGGCAGCGTGTCTGAGTTTTCGCCAGGGGAGGACGGAAGACGCGCGCAAAGGATTCGAAAATCAGATTGCGCTCTATCCCGATTCGGCGGAAGTTCCGGCCGCGCTCTACTGGCGCGGAAGGCTCGCCGAGGAAGAGAACAATCCCGGCATGGCTCGTGCCTTCTACCAGAAGCTGGGCGACCGCTTCCGCAATTATTACTATGCGGAGCTTGGACGACAGCGCCTGAAGAACCTGAAGGCCAGCGACACGGGCCCGGACGTGGTGCAGTACGCGCTTCTTGACCACGTCCCGCCGCTTTCATCAAACGTGAAGGTGGCGACCTCGGAGCCTCCCGAGGACAATCTCCGCGTAGCGCGGGCTCGTCTGCTTTCAAACGGCGCCCTTGTCGATATGGCTGTACGCGAATTGCAGGCGGCTGCCAGCGAGCCGGGTGCCAGCTGGGCTCCATCCGAAATGGCGCATGCTTACCAGGACATTGGCCGGTACGACCGCGGCATCGAAGTGATGAAGCGCTCAACGCCTAATTACTTTGCCGTCGATATTCCGGATCTGCCGCGGCCCTATTGGGAGGCGCTGTTTCCGAAGGCGTACTGGAGCGACCTGCGCAAGTATTCGCTGGTCAACGGGCTCGATCCTTTTCTGGTGGCGTCGCTGATCCGGCAGGAATCGGAATTCAACGCGGGCGCGCTTTCGCGCGCTAATGCCGTCGGCCTGATGCAGCTTCTGCCGAAAACCGGAAAGACCGTCGCGAAGCAGGTGAAGCTGAAGGGATATCGATCTCCGCAGCTCTATAACCCGGCGGTAAACCTCGAACTGGGCACGCGCTACTTCAAAGACATGGTCGACAAGTACAACGGGCAGTTTGAGTACGCGCTCGCTGCCTACAATGCCGGCTCGGACCGCGTGGAGGACTGGCTGGGCCAGGGCCATTACCGCGATGCGCCGGAGTTTGTCGAATCCATCCCCTTCACAGAAACGCGCGAATACGTGCAAGCCATTCTGCGCAATGCCACCGTATACCGGCGGCTGTACGAAACACCGTAGCACAGCGACCACATGCCGAAATTCAGCCTTGTTATTGCCTGTTACAGGCAAGAGCAGTTCATCCGCGAAACGGTCGATTCGGCCCTAACTCTGCCCTATCCCAACAAGGAAATCATCGTTGTCGACGACGCTTCTCCCGACCGGACGGCACAGATTCTGGAAGAGTATGGGGACAAGATTCGGCTGATCAAGCACGAGAAGAACCTGGGCGCCAACGTTGGGCGCAATGAGGGCGCTGCCGCCGCCAAAGGCGAATACGTGGTTTTTCTGGATGGGGACGACCTCTACCTGCCTTGGGCGCTCAATCTTTATGCCCGCATTGTCGAATTGAAAAAGCCAAAGATCATTCTGTGCCGGCTGCTGTTTTTCGAGGGCCCGCCTCCCAGGCCCCAGTGCACGGATTTTGGCCGCTCGGTAGAGATTGCCGAGTACGAAGCGTTAATCCGCAAGGATCACCCGTACCGGGGCAGCGCCAGTGCCATCGTCGTCGACCGGGAGGTTTTCCTGAGCGTGGGCGGTTTCACGAAGGAAATCTTTCCCTCGGATATCGACGATTTGACCATCAAGCTGGGTTATTCGGGGAAGACGGTCCAGATTCTGTCACATCCGACGACCGCATATCGGATCCATGAGCACAACACGGTCCATCAGATTGGGCGGTTTTTAGAGACCATGACTATGGTGGTGCGTAAGGAAAAGAATGGCGAGTATCCTGGTGGGCCATCATGCCGGCTTGAGCGTTATGCCTACATCGGCGGCCCTGTCTATTATTGGTTTACCCAGGGCCTGGGCGAAGGCCTCTATTGGCGGAGCCTGAAGTTTCTTGCCAATGGATGGCGTCTGATGGCCGTCGCTATCTGGTCGCGTCTCGTTCTTAAGGTGAAAGGTCCACGACCAACGGAATGGATTGAGGTGGACCGGACGTGGTCCGCCTAAAAGCCGACTGCAGATCCCTCGCTCCCCCATCCCATCCGGCGAAAAGCGCGCGGGCTCGGGACCTTGGTCGTTGGGGATGACGACCGCAGTAGTTGATTCCGGTCTCTAGGCTGACTGCTGACGTGGAGACTTAGTGAAGACGATCTCCAACACCAGCAACCCAGCCCCCATCACAATCGCGCTGTCGGCGACGTTGAAGGCCGGCCACTGATAGTGGCCTATATAGAGGAGCAGAAAATCTACGACGCGGTGGCTGACGATTCGGTCCCAGAGATTGCCAACGGCGCCGCCGAGAATCAGGGCGAGGCCGATTCCGGTTGAGGTCATGGTGTGGCTCGTTTTCCAGAGCAGCGCGGAAACGATGAGGAGCGCGACGACCGAGAACAGGATGAGCAAACCGACTTTCCATTGTGAGGGCGAGTCGGCAAAGATGCCGAACGCCGCGCCCGGATTTTCCGTGTGGATGATGCGGAAGAAACCAGGGATGACGGTGATGCTGTCATGCATGGTGAGACGGTGAGCGATCAGCCACTTGGTGTAGCGGTCGAGGGCGAGGACGGCGACAGCAATCAGGAGATGGTATTTGCGCATTTTGCGGGAACTAGTTCAAGATTATCGCGTTTTGGCGCTTTTGCGCTAAGCTGCTGCTCCACAGTTCAGTCAAGGAACGCAATTTCTATTCGCGGCAGTGTCAACAGCGGCTTGGGCAACATTATTTGCGGTGGTGAAGGGCGAAAGCATAAGCGAGGTTCAACGGCAATGTCCAAAACAATTGCGCCGGCGAGCGTGACAGGCGCTTGCGTATGCTGCCGAATGAGTAGAACCTTGCCAGGGCATATCTGTACCCTGCGAGCAGAGTCTCTGGGGTCATGTGCCGGGGTTGAAACACGACATCGGCCCGGCCGTTGTACTTGCTCCAGTCGCGCGTAAGGATACGGCCCTCCGCATCCAGTCGCTGGAACAGACGGGTTCCGGGAAAGGGCGTCAGGATATTGAATGTTGCGTTCTGGACTCCGCATGTCTCCAAAAAATCCAGCGTCTCCGCGAAGACCCCCTCGGTGTCATGGTCGAAGCCGAAGACAATTCCCGCCTGGACCGACATGCCATGCGCATGAATGCGCTCGATTGCCCGGGCATACTCATCCACGCGGTTGAAAGCTTTCGAGACTGCGTTCAGGCTGGCCTGCGAGACCGACTCGAGCCCGACAAAGAGTTGCTTGCACCCGCTGCGCGCGGCTAACTGCAGGAACTCGTCGTCGTTGGCCGCATGAATGCTGGCCTGGCTGCTCCACCATTTCCCGTGGGGGGCGAGGGCGCGAAAGAGCGCCTTGGCGTACTCGATATCAGCCGCGATGTTGTCGTCCCACAAGATGACGATTTTGCCGTGGAAGGAAGCGAACTCTTCGACGACAGCCTTCACCAGCCGCTTCCGCAGTTGGCCCTTGTACATCACCGCCACAGTGCAGAAATCACAGCGGAACGCACAGCCGCGGGTGGCAAACAAAACTCCGGCGGTGTGGTCGCGCCGATGAAAGAGGTCTTGCCGCGATGCCGGGGCTTCGTCCAGGGCAGGAGGCTCAAGACAGTCGTAGCGCCTGGCGTAACTTCCAGCCTCAAACTCTGCCAGGAATCGCGGCCATTGCAATTCGGCTTCTCCGATGAAGATCACATCCGCGTGCACCTGCGCCTCGTCCGGCACCAGGGTTACGTGCGGCCCACCCATGGCCACCGTGATTCCGCGCTGGCGGAAGCGAGCGGCAAGATCGTAGGCGTGCGGCGCGCTGGGGGTATGAAAGGTGATTGCTACTAAGTCCGCCCGTGCTTCAAGATCGACGGGTTCCGCCGCTTCATCCACGTGGAGCACGGTCCAATGGGAAGGCACGAAAGCAGCCAGGTAGGGCATGGTGATCTGCTGGAAGTTCAAGACGCGCGATCGTCGCACGCGTTGAATTGCTGGGGACGAAGCGGTGATCAGAAGAAGGGTTCTGGCATCAGCAGGCATTGGGAAACATTTTCGCCCGGGTGGGCATCGATTGCACAGAACAAATGCGGGCGCGGACGGGGGGCGTCCGCGCCACACGATCAAAGTTCTTTGAGGACCGCGCTGCAGCGCTCGCAGATCGTCGGATTGGTTCTGTCCTCGCCGACGTGGGTTGAGTAGTTCCAGCAGCGCTCGCACTTCTGGCCGTCGGCTTTCTTGACCTCGATTTTGACAGTACCGGTTCCATCGGGAGCCGCGGCGAGCCGCGTCTCTACCGCGGATACGATGAACAGGTAGCGCAGTTGATCTTCATGGCGCTTCAAAAGCGCGAACAGCGGAGCGGGGGCCGTGACGTGAACTCGAGCTTCGAGGCCGGTGCCGATCATTTTACTGTTGCGGGCCTCTTCCAGGGCTTTCAAAACCTCATCGCGGACGGTGCGCAGAGTCTGCCAGTCTTTTTCCTGCGCCTCGTCCTTTTCAACAATGTTGGCTCCGAGGATGTCCTGCGTACCTGGGAACAGCGCGAGATGAACGCTCTCTTCCCGCCCGCCGACCTTCGGCAGGTAGGACCAGACCTCCTCCGCCGTGAAACTCATGATCGGAGCGAGCAGGCGCACCAGTGCCTCGCCAATGTGCCAAACCGCCGTTTGCGCCGAACGGCGAAGTTGAGACTTTGGCGCCATGATGTAAAGCCGGTCTTTGAGCACATCGAAATAAAACGCGCTCAGATCGACAATGCAAAAGTGATTCACGCGGTGGTAAATCTTGTGGAAGGCGAAGTCGTCGTATGCGTTCTTCACATCCGCCGCGAACGCGCAGGTCTCGCGCAGCATGTAGCGATCGAGTTCATCCATCTGGTCGAACGGGACAGCGTCTTTTGCGGGATCGAAATCGCCGAGGTTGCTGAGGATGTAGCGGAACGTGTTGCGAATCTTCTTATAGTTTTCGCCGATGCGTTGCATGAGCGCTTCGGAGCCCACCACGTCCTCGCGGAAGTCAACGGAAGCAACCCACAGGCGAACGATCTCGCCGCCCAATCGGCTCGATATGTCGACGGGATCGACATCGTTGCCGCGCGACTTCGACATGGCCTGGCCTTTTTCGTCGAGGGTCCAACCGGGCGTGACAACGTTTTTGTAGGGAGGCGTGGCGTGGGTGCCCATGGCGCAGAGCAGGGAAGACTGAAACCATCCGCGATACTGGTCTCCGCCTTCAAGATATAGATCCGAGGGCCACGGGTACTCGGGTTCGGCTCCGATCAGCGCCAGGTAGCTTGCGCCGGATTCGAGCCACACGTCGAAGATGTCGGTTTCCTTTTCGAATTTCGTCCCGCCGCAATGCGGGCACTTGGTACCAGTCGGAACAAGCGTGTCAGGCTCAGACGTGAACCATGCATCGGCCCCGGAGCGGGCAAATAGTTCGACGACCTTGCGATTGATGGCAGGGTCATTCAGCGGCTTGCCGCAACTTTCGCAAAGGAAGACGGCAATTGGAACTCCCCAGACGCGTTGGCGCGAAATGCACCAGTCAGGGCGAGTCTGGATCATGTTCGACAGACGCTCTTCGCCCCAGGCGGGATCCCATTTCACTTTCTTGATTTCTTCGAGGGTCTTCCCACGTAACGTAATGTCTCTCGTTCCGGGCATGGGAGCATCCATCGAGATGAACCACTGCTCGGTGGCGCGGAAAATGACGGGATTGTGGCAGCGCCAGCAGTGCGGATAGGAGTGCTCCGTTTTCTCGGTGTGCAGCAGGGCGCCGCGGCTGCGGACGAGGTCGATGATCGGCTGATTTGCGTCCCACACGCGCTTGCCTTCGTATTCGGGGAGGCCGTTCCGCAGGATGCCTTTTTCGTCGACGTTGCTGGTGGCATCGAGACCGTACTTGACGCCGGTCATGAAGTCTTCGGCGCCATGCGACGGCGCGGTGTGCACCACGCCCGTGCCGGTATCCATGGTGACGTAGTCGGCGAGCACGCCGAGAATTTTGCGGTCCGGATATGGGAGGAATGGGTGGCGGAACTCAAACCCTTCGAAAGTTCGTCCGGGAAAGTGTGCGAGTTTCTTGGCGTCCCCGAAGCCACACTTCTTGATGACATCTTCGGACAGTTTGTCCGCAACTATGTAGATCTCTCCACGCGATTCGAATGCGACGTAATCCGCGTCTGGATGAAATGCGACCGCCATTGAGGCCGGCAGAGTCCAAGGGGTCGTTGTCCAGATGATTGTGTAGACTTTCTTGCCAACGATTGCGTCGCCGAGGGAAGCGGTCTCACTTCTCTCCATTTCGTACCGGACATACACCGTGTCGCTGGTGTGGTTCTCGTACTCGACTTCGGCCTCGGCCAGCGCCGTCTCGTCGTGCATGCACCAGTAGACGGCTCGCAGGCCTTTGTAGACGAAATCGTTTTCGTAGAACGAGAAAAAAGTCTGGAGCACCACTGACTCGTACTGCGGAGTCATGGTTGCGTACGGTTTATCAAATCTTCCGAACACCCCGATACGCTTGAACTGCTGGCGCTGAAGATCGAGGAATTTCTGCGCGTATTTGCGGCATTCGGCACGCACGGCCAAAGGCGGCATCTGGAGCTTTTTGCCGCCCAGTTCCTTGTCCACCTTGATTTCAATCGGCAGGCCGTGACAGTCCCAGCCGGGGACGTACGGGGCGTCGAATCCGGACATGGTTTTCGACTTCACGATGAAATCCTTGAGGCACTTGTTCATCGCGGTGCCCAGGTGAATGGGGCCGCTGGTATAGGGCGGGCCGTCGTGGAGGACATAGACCGGCGACCCTTTGCGTGCCGCGCGGATGCGATCGTAGAGGCCATCCTGCTCCCACCGCACCAACATTTTGGGCTCGTTCTGAGGCAGGTTCGCCTTCATGGGGAAGGCGGTTTTGGGCAAGTTGATGGTGGATTTCAGGTCCGTCGGCACCAGCGATGTTCTCCAAATGATTGAATCTTTTCATTATAGGGAGCGCCGAAGGACACTGTCTATCAGGACGGCACACTTGGGCACGAATTTGAAAAGTGACTGTTTTCGGCCGGGAAAAAGAGTGTACAATTTTCTGCAGATCGAAACGTCTTCAGGATCTAAACTGTTGCGAGAGTTGATGCGGGAGTTCCCGGTGGTGGATTTTCAGGGGAACCTCAAAAGCCGCATCATGCATCCAATGGGATGGCTGGGCGATTTAGTTTTTTCGAGTCCCCCGGGTTGGCAGTCGGGGGCCACTCCAGGAAGATATGGGCGATAGCGAAACACAGCGGAACATGCCGGGGTCCGAACCAGAGCTCGACCTGCTGCTCCACAACCAGACGCTCGACGAGCCCATCTGGAAATCGCTGTTCCGCAATATCGACGACTTTTTCTTTCCCAAGAAACTTCCGCCTCTGGTGCTGACGTCGAAGCCGGTCCCGGTGCGCGATATCTGGGGCTTCTATAACTACAAGGGCAAGGGTGCAGTCGGTTCGACGATTGTGCACGTATTGGCGCTGGCGCTGATCATCGTTGGGACAATCCTGGGGCAGCGCGTTGTGAAGCAGATCGTGCAGCCGCAGCAGCAGGTGGAATTGATCGCTCCCAGCGATATGCCCACGCTACAGCCCTCGAAGACGGTTTCGGGTGGCGGCGGTGGTGGCGGGGATCACGACAAGCTGCAGGCATCGCAAGGACGTTTGCCCAGGCAGTCAATGCAACAGTTCACGCCGCCGATGGTGGTGGTTAGGAATCCTGACCCGAAGCTCCCGATGGAACCGACGGTAGTGATTCCGCCGGATGTTCATATTGCTCAGCCCAACCTGCCGAACTTGGGCGACCCGCTTTCGCACATGCCGGCGGCGTTTCCTTCGAATGGAACTGGCTCGGGCGGAGGTATCGGCTCGGGCAGCGGCGGCGGAGTTGGTAGCGGTGAGGGCCCTGGATTTGGGCCGGGGCACGGTGGCGGCACCGGCGGAGGAGCGTTCCGCGTAGGTGGAGGAGTTTCAGCACCAAAGATCATCTTCCAACCGGATCCGGAGTACTCGGAGGAGGCGCGCAAGGCGAAATACCAAGGGACCTGCGTGCTGTGGCTGGTCGTCGGTCCCGATGGCAGGCCGCGCGATATCAAAGTGGCGCGGACCCTGGGATTGGGCCTGGATGAAAAGGCCATTGAAGCCGTGAAGAACTGGCGCTTCGAACCCGGGATGAAAGACGGCAAGCCGGTCGCCACGCAGGTTAACGTCGAAGTGTACTTCCACCTTTACTAGATTTCGTGGAGTTAGGAGCCCGAAGAACGGCCGCGCGAGCGGCCGTTTTTGTTTGGGGATTTCGAGTCATGAGCCCGCAAAGGCTGATTTGATCGAGTCTGGGGGCTGGACTACTCCTTCAAATCCACGTGCAGGACGTCTTCTACGGGAAGGCCTAAGAAGCGCGTGCCCATCTTCTTGAATTTTTCAGCAGAGTCCGTTGCGAAGAACTTGAGACGGGGGGCCACGCGCCGCTCCGCTTCCTGTGAAGGCGGTAAGGGATGAATCTGGAGTTGGCGGGCAACATCATGCGCGGTGGACTCGGCGGAATCGACGATGGTGACGTGTGACGGTGCGATTCGCCGCAGCAACGGCTTGAGAAGCGGGTAATGTGTGCATCCAAGGACGAGAACGTCGGCTTCGCGCGCGTCGGCGGCGAAGGCTTCGTCGAGATAGATGCGGGCAACTTGCTCGGTCACGGGGTGGTCGATCCAGCCTTCCTCGACCAGAGGAACCAATAGAGGGCAAGCTTTTTCTTTCACCGCGACATTCCTGGCTTCGAGGGCACGACGGTAGGCGTGACTGGAGATGGTGGCGTCAGTGCCGATGACAACGACCCGCCGGCTACGGCTGGCCGAGGACGCGGCGTTTGCCCCCGGTTCGACCACGCCGATGACCTCTACGCGAGAGGCGGCACGGATGTCGTCGAGGGCAAGCGCAGTCGCGGTGTTGCAGGCGATGACAAGGAGTTCAGCTCCTTGCTCCTGCAGATGGTGGATGGCGCCGACGGCGTAGTGAGCGACGGTGGCGGCTGATTTCGAGCCATAGGGCAGGCGGGCGGTGTCGCCGAAATATAGGTAGTCGGCATCCGGGATGTGATGGACGAGCGCGCGCAAGACGGTAAGTCCGCCGACGCCGGAATCGAATACGCCAATGGTTGGTCTGCGAAGGTCTTTCTTGCGAACGTCTGGCCCGCCAGTGTTGGTCACGCCGCCGTCGCTCAGCCTTCTGCCGTGGTCGGACCGATCACGGACCGGACCGCCGAGATGCGATTGGCCGGGAAGCCTCCCTGGCGCGCGTGCTCGCGGATGCTCTCCTCGTTGGGCGCGATGTAAATGCAATACACCTTGTCGTCGGTAACGAAGCTTTCCAGCCACTGAACTTGGGGTCCCAGTTTGTGAAGGACGCCGCACGATTTCTGCGAGATAGCCTGGAGTTCTTGTGGTGAAAGCTTGCCGGCGTTGGGGATATCGCGTTCGATCACGTATTTGCGCATAGTGGGCCTCCCGCTTCCGAATTGTCCTGCGAGGTCCGGCGGTGCGAGAAGATTCTAGCATCCGGGGCCGGTTGCGGTATTGAAGCGCGGGCCTTTATCCTTTGTCCCATATGCCAAGCACTCTTGTGGAATGCGTTCCTAATTTTTCCGAAGGCCGCGATAAGGCCAAAGTTGACGCCATTATCGAGGCGATGAAGGTTCCCGGCGTTTTTCTTCTGGATCGCGAGATGGATTCGGATCATAACCGCTGCGTGATTACGCTGGTTGGCGAGCGCGAAGCGATTCAGGAGGCGGCGATTCGCGGGGCAGGGAAGGCCGCCGAATTGATCGATCTCACCAAGCATCAGGGCGCGCACCCGCGCATGGGAGCCACCGATGTAGTGCCGTTTATCCCTATCGATGGGCTGACGATCGAAGACTGCGTGGCCATGGCGAAGCACGTCGGTGCCGAGATATGGAAGCGCTACCAGATTCCGGTTTATTTATACGAAGCGGCGGCAACCACGCCGGAGCGGCAGGGCCTGGAGAACATCCGGCGCGGGCAGTTTGAGGGGATCCGAGCCGAAATTGCCACGAACCCGGCGCGCAAGCCGGACATCGGCGAGGCACGCGTCCATCCCACGGCGGGCGCGACCGTGGTGGGCGCGCGCAAGTTTCTGATCGCCTACAACGTATTTCTGAATACGCCCGACGTTGACATCGCCAAAAAAGTCGCAAAAGCGGTGCGCTATTCCAGCGGCGGCCTGCGCTTTGTCAAGGGTGCGGGATTTCTGGTGCGCGGGCTGGCGCAGGTTTCCATGAACCTGACCGATTTCGAACAGACTCCGATTCACCGCGCTTTCGAGTTCGTAAAGCGCGAGGCCGCGCGGTACGGCGTGACTCCGGTCTCGAGCGAGATTGTCGGGCTGATTCCCAAGAAGGCTCTGGAGCAGGCGGCAGAGTGGTTCCTGCAGGTGGAGAACTTCGATTCCTCGCTGATTCTCGAAAACCGGCTAACGGCGGTGATGGGCGGGAAGATGGCCGTGGGCGGATTGCGGGCGGGAGTCGAGCCGTTCATCGAGCAACTGGCAGCGCCGACGGCGACTCCGGGCGGCGGCAGCGCGGCGGCGGCCAGCGGAGCCATGGCGGCCGCACTCGCGAACATGGTCGCGTCCATGTCGCGCGGGAAGAAGGCTTACTTGCAGTACGAGGCACCGCTGAGCGAGGCGATTGCGCGGCTTGGCCAACTTCGCGAGGAACTGAAGGCGGCCATCGACGCGGATGCCGAGTCCTACAACCTGGTGATGAAGGCTTATAAGGCGGCGAAGGAATCCGCGGATGGCGACGGCGCGGGCGCCATTGATGCCGCGCTGAAGCAGGCGACCAGCGTGCCTTTGGGAGTGGCAGAGCGGGTGGTCGAGATTTCGCAGATCGCCAGCAAACTGATCCCGATCACGAACCCGAACATGAAATCAGACCTGGCGACGGCCATCGCACTTGCAAAAGCCGCGCTGGCCGGTGCGCTGGCGAATGTGGAGATCAACCTCGAATCGCTGAAGGACGAAGCGTTCGTGGCCGCAACGAGAAGCAAGGCGGCAGCGCTGCAGGAGTGATTGTGCTCAGAAAATCAGTTCTTATATGCATTGTTCTCGTCGCGGTGGCGGCAATCTGCATCTTGTTTGTCGGCCGAATCAGGCTTCAACGACGGGTGTTGAAGTCATGTTTCGGTGATGTCCAAGGTCTGAGATCGGGCGCGACAGTAAGACTTGCCGGGGTTGATGTGGGTACTGTTCGATCCGTGCACGCCGAACCGCAAAACAAGAATTGTCCGGCGGAAGTGCAAATGGACATAGCCACTTCCTATGAACTTTCTATACCAAAAGATGCCCTGACAGACGTCGAAAGTGCCGGAGTGCTAGGCGGAAGCTTTGTCAGTATTGACGTCAGCCAATCTTCAGGGGCTACGATAGAGAACTACGGTTACCTGAAAAGCAAACCGGCCAAGCGCCAGCTTTCCTTCGAAGAAGATCTCAGAGCGGCCCGGGCCCTCCTGGAACTGGAGGCCGCACAGCGAGCTTCCGAAAAAGCTTCAACCGCCAAGATTCCGCCGACGAACCAGAACTCAAAACCCTAGGGGCTCCCGGCGTAATGGGCGCAAGCCCAGAGTCTTCTCACGTTCTACCCACAGGCAGGGGGAATGCACTTTGGTACCGGTGCGCCTTGACGAATCGAGACTAAAATAGAAACTAAACATCAATCCGCGGGTTTAGATGCATCTAAACGCGCAGGTCCCCTTTGTTGAGGAGTGTTATGAAGAAATTGTGTTTGGTGGTGTTGGTATTGTGGACCGCGGCGGGCATGGCGATGCCGATTGCATCGTCGGCGCGCGCGCTGGTGCCGTCCGAAATTCAGCAATTGATTGGCGTCGACTATCGGTCGTTGAAGGACTCGCCGACCGCACAAAAATTGAAAGACCAGGTTTTGCCGCAGGACCTGAAGGATTTCGAGGCTTCGCTCAAGGGAGTGGGAATCGATTCCGAAAACGATCTTGACCAATTGAACTTCATCTCGTTCCGCACGCCCAAAGTAGGCATTCAGACCGTGTGCGTGGCGCAGGGTTCATTTTCCGCCAAGGCTGTGCTGAAGAAGCTCAAGGCGAAAAAGATTGCGCCCACAAAGTATGGCACGGCCAGCGTCTACCCGATGGGCAACGGGTATGTGATGACGTTCCTCGACGACAACACGATGGCTTTCGGCCAGGAGGCTCCGCTGCACAGCGCTCTGGATACGCGCGACGGCAAGCGCGCCTCTCTCGATTCGAATCCCACCATGTCCGATCAGATGGCGGCCGTGGATGGCGCGCCCGTGTGGAGCGTTCTTGACCAGCAGGGAACGCAGGCGATGATGCACTCCGCGATGGGCGACGCGGCCAAAGTGACGGACTACGACACGGTGAAGAAGCGGTTGCTCGCCTCGCACTATTCGATGAGCTTCCAGACGGGTGTGAATTTTGACCTGACCGTGCTGACGGCGGATTCGATGACTGCGGGCACGCTGTCCTCGCTGCTCAAAGCCGGTATCCTCTTCAAAAAGATGAACGCGACGTCTGCCGAGAAGACGGCTTACGACGCAACTACTGTAGATTCCGACGGCGTGAATTTGCTCCTGCACTTCAAAACCGACGATCAGAAGTTCCAGGCGCTGATGACGTCGCCGCTGTTTGCGGCCGTATCGCACTAGGAACGTCGTTCGCTGTTCGCCAGTCCTGTTGGAGCAGAGGAATTTCAATGAGTCCCGGATCTCTCCGGGACTTTTCTTTTTATTGAGTCCCAAGTCAGCCTTGGGTCGAGTTTCGTGAGCCGCGCTTGGCGGCGGCCCAGCCTTCCTTGACGGTCTGCCGGGCACGGCCGAGGGCGAGCGCATCGGCCGGAACGTCGTCTGTGATGCAACTGGCGGCGGCCACGTAGGCGCCACGGCCAATTCTTACAGGCGCCACCAGCGTGGAATCGCTGCCGATGAAAACGCCGTCTTCGATGGTTGTTTTGTGCTTGTTCACGCCGTCGTAATTGCAGGTGATCGTCCCCGCTCCCACGTTGACGCCGTCTCCAATCTCGGCGTCGCCGAGGTAGGTCAGGTGATTGGCTTTCGAGCCCTTGCCGAGCTTAATTTTCTTGGTCTCGACGAAGTTGCCAACGTGCGCGCCTTCTCCGATGTCGCTGCCCGGGCGGAGGCGTGAGTACGGGCCAACAATCGCGCCAGTGCCAATGCGGGCGCCGTCGGTGACGGTAAGCGGATTGACGAGCACGTTATCCGCGACTTCGGAATCCTTGAGGATGCTATAGGAGCGGATGCGGCAATCGGCGCCGATTCTTGTTTTGCCGAGCAGTTGGACGAAGGGTTCGATCACGCTATCGGCCCCGACAACCACGTCGCTGTCAATCAGACAGGTCTGCGGCTGGAAAATGGTGACGCCTTCGGCCATCAACTGATGGCACTTGGCGAGGCGCAGGCGAGCATCCAGATCGACGATTTCGGCGCGGGTGTTGCTGCCAAGGACCTCCGCCGCGTCGGCAGTCTTGATAGCGATCACCTTCTTGCGCGCGCGGTGAAGAATTCCCGCCATATCAGTCAGGTAATACTCGCGGTGAGGATTGTCAGTCGAGAGTTCGCCGATGTGCTGGTAGAGCGAGGGCCCGGAAAACGCGTAGAAGCCGGAATTGATTTCGCGGATCTTCTTCTGGGTCGCGTTGGCGGCCTTTTCTTCCACGATCGCCTTGACCTCGGTGCTTTTCGCACTCTTGCGCAACACACGGCCGTACCCAACGGGAGTGGCAAGATCGGCGGTGAGCAGCGTCATGGCTGCGTTCTGGGCGTTATGGAAGGAACTCAGCTTCTGAACTGTGGGGGCTGTGATAAGAGGAGCGTCGCCGGAAAGGACGATGACCTGATCGTAGGGCGCGAGAGCTTCGCGTGCGACCATGAGCGCGTGTCCCGTGCCGCGCTGCTCCGCCTGAAGAACAAAGTTAACGCCCGAGCCGCCCACGGCCTGACGCACGCGCTCGGCCTCATGGCCAATGATCACGAAAATGTCGGCCGCGGGCACGACCTTGGCGGCAGTTGCGATCACGTGCGCGAGGATCGGCTTGCCGCCGATTTCATGCAGCACTTTGGGGTGTCTTGATTTGAGGCGCGTGCCTTTTCCGGCGGCCATGATGGCAATGGCGACGCGGCAGGGAAAAGATGATTTTGCATTCTTGCCCGGACGTTTTGGCATGCTTAGTCAATATAACGCGGCCGGCGCATTCTTTACGTTGACTGGGTTGAGGCAGTTCAACGCGAGGTGGCCTGCCTGTCGGGAGCCTGCGCCATCAAGGCCATCAAATCATGCGCCACGCGTTCGGCGGCGTGCCGGACGACAACGCCCTCATCCAGATAATCGCCGAGGACGGGGCATACACCGAGGGCTTCAATGGCTTCCAGGCTAACCGCGATTTGGGACGCACCTTCGAGCGCGTATTTGGCTTTCATTTCGTCCGACGGCGGCTTTTGATTGATGAGCGCGTAGTCAAACAGTTGGGCGTGGGCGTGAGTGTTGAGGGCGCGGATATGATCGGCGGCAGTTAAACCTAAACTTTCATTTGCCTGGGTCATCAAGTTGCAAATATAGATTTTGACCGCCGGTGATTCGGTGATCGCTTCCACGATTCCACGCACCAGCAGATTCGGGATCAAGCTGGTAAAGAGCGATCCGGGACCAATCGTGATCAGGTCCGCGGAAGAGATGGCTTCCAGCGTTTGCGGAAGAGGTTTTACGTCGGGAGGGATTAGAAACAGCTCGCGAATTTTTCCTTTGCTGGCGGTGATGTGCGTCTCGCCGCGGACGCGCGAGCCGTCCTCGAATTGAGCTTCGAGTTCAACGTTCGACGTTGTGGCGGGATAGATATGCCCGCGGGTGAGCAGGATTTCGGAAGAAAGGCGAACAGCCTCGGCAAAATCTCCCGTGATGGAAGTGAGCGCGGCGAGAAAGAGGTTGCCAAAGCTGTGGCCCTCCAGTCCCGAGCCTTTTTGAAAACGGTGCTGAAACAGGCGCGACAGCAGCGCTTCATCTTCGGAGAGGGCGACAATGCAGTTGCGCACGTCGCCGGGCGGGAGCATGTTGAACTCCTTGCGCAGTCGCCCGCTCGAACCACCGTCGTCGCTGACCGTGACTACGCCCGAAAGTTCGCGGATGGCAGTCTGGCCGGAGGCCGCTAGCGCCGGAGTCAGAACATAGCGCTTTAGCCCTTTCAGAAGAGTAGAAAGACCGGTACCGCCGCCGATTGCGACCACACGCAAGTCATGGTTCACGTCGTCGGGTTCAGGCGAATTCGCGCGCTGGTGGGGGCCCATACCGCCTCAAGTCGCCGCTAGTATGCGATGGTTTCTTCTCTTGATCCTGCCGTTTCTTCTACGCCGGGGTCGGGATAGAGAAGTTCCGTGAATCGCGGATCTTCCGCCAGATTCTGGAAGTCTATATCGTTGCGCGCCTGGAAGCGCAACGCGGGGTTTGCCTGAATGGCCTCGCTGAGCGTCCTGAGCGAATCTTCGATGTGGCCGGTCAGGCAGTGCAGTGCGGCCAGCCCGTAAAGAACATAGTCGCACTTGGGTTCCTGCTTCAGAAGCTTGTCGAAATGCTCGCGCGCCAGGTCATATTCGCCGGTGTTCATCAGCGAGATCGTAAAGTCAAAGTGCTCTTCGGATGTTTTGAAGTGCAAAGCGGGCGTTTCAAGATGCTGGTCACACGTCGCAATGTGGACCTGGGCGCGGTCGACAATCGACTTGTCAGGCGCGCCAAGCACTTTTTGCAAGCTCGCTTTGGCTTTTTCGAATTTGCGTTCCTGCAGTGCGCGGAGCCCGGACTCGTAGTCTTTCACCGCCTGGGTATGGCGCGGATCTTCAGCAGCCTGTTTCTTTGGAACAGCCTTGGGTGCCATTAAGAGCCCTCATTTCGAATTGAAGTGAAAGTGCCGCCACGGAAAATCCATGGCAAAAAACCGATGCGGAGGAGTTTACTCAATGCTGGCGGCCTTCTCCAAATCTACCAGCTTCCAATCTCCATTGATAATTCCGGCGCGGATCTGGCGCGCCGTCTTGCCCCGCTTGTACATGGTGTAAGTGTAATAAAGCTCTTTCAGGCAGGTTCCGCACTCGGCGCCATGAGTTCCAGAAAAGCAGCTGTGCAGGCTGTTGTGTCCCATGCTGCGGTCACAATAGCAAAAGCACGGCTGCCGATAAAGCACCTTGGGAATTTTCGCGGCCAGTTCGTAGGCATGGGTTTGATAAGCGTACTGCGCATTCGGTCCTACCAATTGATTTTTGGTGAGGATGGGCGGCAGCTTCTCCCCCTTGGCTGGGAGAGCCACGTTGAAATGCGGCGTTTCCGGGCTCGATTCGGATTGCAACCAAGGAGCCGACAGCAGCGCGACCATCACAAAAAGCGCCGCCGAAGCGGCCAAACGCGTGCGCATATCAGGGAATACCTCGAATCACTCATTTTAGCTTAAACCCGGCATTACGCGGGTACTGAGGAGGTTCCGGGAAGATTGCGGCGAGGAGAATTTGCGCCGGCGAAGGAAGCGCAAACCACAGGGCACACGGAATCCCGTATGACCCTCTGTGTACCCTGTGGTTATCAGGTTTCCTATCCGCCCAACTTCTCAAAGAACAGGCAGATGGTTTCAATTCCCCGGTGGAAGTTCGGAATATGGAACTTCTCGTTTGGGGCATGCAAGTTGTCGTCGGGCAACCCAAAGCCCATCATGACCGATGGAATCTTGAGTACATCCTGAAAGTCCGTGACGATAGGAATCGACCCGCCGGAGCGGATAAAGACCGTCTCTTTTTTGAATGTGTCATGGAGCGCTTCGGTCGCTGCCCTGATGAAGTGGTTGTCCGTGCCGACCACGCCGGCCGGGCCTTTGCTATGTACTTTGATTTTCGTCTCGATGCCCTTGGGCGTGAACTTCTTCACGCACGCGGTAAAGCGCTTGAGGATGTCGTCCGGATCCTGGTTCGGCACCAGTCGCATGGAAACCTTTGCAGCGGCCTTCGCCGGAATCACGGTTTTTGCGCCAACCGCGGTAAATCCTCCTGGCATACCGTGAACTTCAAGGGTGGGCCGTGCCCAGGTGCGATACAGCACCGAGAAACCAGGCTCGCCGGTCAGCACCTTCGAGCCTACCTCGGTCTTGCGATAATGCTCTTCATTGAAGGGGAGCCGCTTCCAGGCTTTCAATTCGTCCTTGCTGGGCGCCTTCACCTTGCTGTAGAAGCCGGGGATCAGCACCTTGCCCTTGGAGTCTTTCAGCTTGCTGATGATTTCAATCAGGGCGAAGAACGGGTTGGGCGCAGCGCCGCCGTAGACGCCGGAGTGCAGGTCGGTTTTCGCTCCGAACGCCTCGATCTCCGTATAGACCAGGCCGCGCAGCCCGACGCAAAGGGTTGGAAGATTGGGCGCAAACAGTTCCGTGTCGCAGACCAGCGCGAAATCGGCTTTCAGCCTGGCTTTCTGCTTGCGGACGTACTCGGCGATCGCCTCGCCGCCGACTTCTTCTTCGCCTTCGAAAATCACCTTGACGTTAATGGGCAGCTTGCCGTCATGCGCCTGGAAGAGCGATTCGAGCGCCTTCACTTCCATCCAAAGCTGGCCTTTGTCGTCAACGGCGCCGCGCGCGTAGATGTTGTTGTTGCGCTCGGTGGGCTCAAACGGAGGCGTGTGCCATTCCTCGATTGGGTCGGCCGGTTGCACATCGTAGTGGGCATACATCAGCGCCGTGGGCTTGCCGGGAGCGTGCAGCCAGTCGGCATAAAGCAGCGGATGTCCCTTGGTGGGAATGATCTCCACGTTGTCCATGCCGATGCGCCGGAGTTCATTGGCCACAAATTCCGCGGCCTTCTGTACGTCGCCTTTGTGTTCGTCGAGGGTGCTGATGCTGGGAATGCGGAGGAGAGCTTTTAGTTCATCAACAAACCGCGGTTGATTCGACCGCGCAAAATCTACTGCTGGGGAAGCCATAGTTTGGCCTTTCTGGCGCTGCAGGAAGTAAATGATAGATTTGGAGAGCGCCGAAAACGTTTCAGTATATACCCGATTGGAGATGGACGACTCTTCCAAACCCGCTAGACACTACGCGAGCGAACCTTGGATGGACGCGATGTTTTTCGACCGGAGCGAAATGGCGCTGGTGGGAGTGCAGGGGTTGGTGCGCGCGAAAAACGCTTGACACCCGACATTTCCAGAGACGCCTGATAACAGAAGTTACCGCTCCGCCTTCCGCACGATGCAAAAGAAAAGCCGCCCGAGAGATCGGGCGGCATGCACTTATTAGAATTCTCCAGCACTTCCGTCAATATTCAAACTATTTTAGCTGCCCGTTTGAATTGAAGGAGAATGACAGACTTTTCCACTTGATGCTGTAAGGGGTGTCATAGTTGTAGGCCTCGAGGATTACATTAGTTAGATACGTATCAGTGGGATCGGAGAGTGGGCTACTCTTACTCACCGCTGTTCCCCCTGTGCCAACAGTGTACGTTAATTGTGCGGGGCTCAGGCCCGCGGCGGGGGTCAGGGTCATGGTCAGTTTGACCCAGCTGTTGTATTTGAAGCCAGCGGGGAGGCCGATAAGATCCCACCCACCACCGCCGCTATTTGCCGTATTGTTCCAGCCATAGAATCCAGCGACGCCGCCATTGGGCCAATAGCTGGGGCCGGCGACCTCGGTGGTCGTAGGTCCCTGGAACTCGATGATTGGGTAGTCGCCCCCATTGGGGTTGTAGCTGGAATCGACTGCGGTGGCCCAAAATCCTGCCAGGCGTTCGGGCAGCAATTCCCAAGTTGAGGGAACGTAGACGTAGATTGATACTGAGGTGGTGCCCGGTAGCAAGTCGAACTTGTTACCTTGCGTATCGGCGAAATTCGGATTAGGCGTCTGAAAATCTACTGGGCAGACGGACTCCGTGAGAACACCTGAGGCCGCAGTGAAACCACACGGGGAATAACGGTCCGCGTACCAGACCAGAGGTGCTTCTTGAGTGTGTGGGGTTGTTCCAATGGTACTGAACACGGTAGGCACGGCAAAATTAAATGGGATGGTTTGAGCGGACGCAGCCGCGGGAATCAAAGCCAGCAGGGAAACAAGCAGGCACATCGAGAATTTTCCCATATTGAGATCCTTCAGTTTCAACGACATTATTGTTCTCCATTGGTTCCACAATCCGGAACTGAGGTAGGGTCTTTCGTTTAGGTTGCGTGACCGGAAAGGCTAACTCCGTCGGTGGATCCTTGAGAGATTCCAGGGCCCGATATTGCATTACGGAAAAACAGGGAAGAACCACATGTAAAACGGGGTCCAGGGGCAAAAGACTTTCAGTCTGCCCAAAGTCGTGCAAGATGCTCCGCAGTGTCCTAAGAAGAAAGGCAGAGCGGAGCGTGAGTATGATGCTTGGTGATCGTCGCCGCTGTCAAGATGAAAATACTTGCAGACGGGCAGCGAACGATAGCTCTTGGGCGAGGAGAGTTGGTGGAGGCGGCGGGAGTCGAACCCGCGTCCGAAAATGTTACTGGCTAGGAGACTACATGCTTATTCCAGTTCCTGCCTTGGGCATTACCCCAAGACGTTCGCGCCGCCGGCTCAGAACGGACAAGAAACCGGAAACGCTAGCCTGAGATCTTAGCCTCCCGGCCCAGACGTAGACGGGAAGAGCAGCCCTCTGTGTGACGCTCGCTCACCGCCCAAGGGCGAAGCGGTGGAGAGCGGCTGCCTAACTAATTAGGCTGCGTATGCCATTTGTTGATTGGCAATTATCATTTTGCACGCGATTAACGGGTGTGTGCACCACGGCATGCCTCCTGGCCGCAAGCATCTCCGTCGAATCCGGGACGCCCCCACTGAGGGAAAGCCAGCAAAGAACTTTATCTATGATAACACCCCGGGGGCCGATTCCTAGTAGAACGAAGTAGCCGGGACGGGGCCCTTGCCCCGTCCCAGGCAAAACTCACTTATGCGTTTTCTTGTGCGCTGTTGGTGCCGGCGGCGCCTGGAGATACAGCAGGCCCGTTTGGGTGTTTAGATCGGTCTCGATACCGAAAGCACGGAAGCCGTCAACTATGTAAAAGTCAAACGTGTTGGACGTGAGTGGGGGTCCGGCAGCAATGCTGTCTGCGCCGAGACCGGTAATGGGGCCGTTCGGCGTGCTGGCGGTGCCGGTGAGAGAAACATCGGTATATGTGGACGTGGCGAAGTCACAACCAGTTACGGGCGGGGTCGTGACGAGGTAGTCGAAGTCAGTAAAGCTGCCTGAGCCGATAGTGCCGCTGCTCCCGATGGTGATTGGACCAACAGCACTCCAGTTGTTGAAGCATGTGTCTGAGACCCCGGCTCCGCTCAGGGCGTAGGTGCCAGACAGGGACGCACCGGCGGTCTGCTGGAAGGCGGGACCAGAGGTGAAGTCATACTGATCCATGGAAGCCATCAGCGCATTGCCGTTGCCGTCGAGGTAGAGCTGAAGCGTTGCCGGCTCAGGCGTGTCGGTGTTGGGGTTGTAATTCATGTCGGTCCCGGTGAAGTTGGTGATGGTCACGCGGCCGGTCCCGTCGCTGATTCCAGTCGAATCCACAACGTAGTTTGCGGTAACGCTGGCTAACGAGTCAGCGTTTTGCTGATCGTTGAAATCGGCGGTACCCGACACCGTGCCGTCGGAATTGAAGGTCAGAGCGCCGGCAAAATTGAGGAAGAAGAAGTCGTCTTCTCCCTGCGAGCCGACCACATAGCTGGAGCCCGACAGGTTCGCGGTGCCGAAGTTGCCAGTGTTAGCCTGACCCTGGGCTAAAGCGATTCCGCCGGTGGTGCCACCGAAGGTGTCAGCGGCCTCGACGAGCGTGATCGTATTGGCGTCGATGATGTAGCCATTTAACACGATTTGTAGAACGGCGGGATTGGCATTTGGATTGAGCGTAAAGACCACTTTGCCAAACTGGTCAGGTGTGGACCCACCACTCGGTCCGCCGACCGTGCTGCTGGCGAGCGGTTGATCCGGTTCGGGCGCTGCGGAACCGTCGTTGATGTCGAATACGCTGCCGGCGCCGGAGATGCTGCCGGGGCTAAGCAGGTCGTCGACGTTGATGATGCCTCCCATCACGAGGGGCGCAACATTGCTGCTGTTATCGGCGCCCGATGTGACGAACGCATAGCCATAATTTGGCAAAGTCTGGGCTGCGATCGGATCCTGAAGGGCGATGGTTCCGTTGCCGGAGGCGAAGCCATCAAACCAGGTAACCAGGCCAGTGGATGGAGTCACCAGCGCCACGTTGAGGGTCTCAAGGCCGTTACCGCCAACGCCGATGCTGCTGTCGCCAGTGTCGAGAACAATTTGCAGGTTGCCATCCGTCGTGGTGGTGATTGTGCTGTCGGTGGCAATTGCATCGCTCCCCACCAAAGTCAGGTCCGTGAAGTCCTGCTCGCCGCCGGTGATGGCGCCGCTTTGGATAGTAAATGCTCCAGCAATGTAAAAGGGCGACTGTTGGTTGTTATCTTCGCCGCCTACCTGGAAGACGTAGGTGCCGTCGGGCAGGGTGGTGATCGGCAGCGTGATGGTGATGTTGGCGGACACGCTCTTGTTGAAATCGGAAACCGAAGTGGCTGTGACGGTCACGGTCGTTCCGGTGGGCACGGCTAGAGGAGCAGTGTAGTTGGTGGGAACGTTATTGAGAGTCGGTGTTTGACCGAAGGTTCCACATTGTCCTGCGCTGCCGCAGGTCACAGTCCAGTTCACGCCGGCGTTGGTGGGATCGTTGGTCGTGAAGGCCGCGATTTCCTGCTGGGTGTTGGTGTTCATGGTCGCCGGCGGCAGAAACGACGGAGTGAAGGCGACGGTGATGTTAGACGTGACGGTGATGGTCGCGGAGGCAGTCTTGGTGTAATCGTCAACTGATGTGGCCGTGACGGTCACTGTGTTTCCTGCGGGAACAGCCGGCGGCGCTGCGTAGCTGGTGGCAACGGTACTAAGGGTAGATGTGGGCGTGAAGGTTCCACATAATGAGGCGGGCGTGCAAGACCAGGTAACGCCAGCGCTGCCGGGGTCGTTGGTGACTGTGGCGGCGAGATTGGTATTGCTGTGGATGAGCACAGAAGCGGGCGGCGTCGACGTAAAGGCGACGGTGATGTTGGATGTGATGGTAATGGTGGCCTGAACGAAGACGCCGGAATTGGCAGCAGAGGTTGCCGTCACCGTCACCGTAGTTCCTGTGGGGACGGCTGCCGGTGCCGTGAACTGAGTAGTAGAGCCGCTGGCGGTGTGTGCGGGGCTGAACCCTCCACATTGGGCGCTGCTGCAGGTAACAGTCCAGTTGACACCGGCGTTGCTGGAATCGTTGGTCACGGTGGCGCCGATGGTAGCGGCACCGGAGATGAGCATAGAGCTAGGCGGTGTCGAGCCGGACGTGAAGGCGATCGTGATAGCGGTTGCAGTGATGGTGATGGTGGCCTGAATGGACTTGGAGCCGTCGTTGGCCGACGTGGCCGTGATCGTCACCGTAGCAGGACTCGGGACAGTAGCGGGTGCCGTGTAGGTGGTCTGCTGGGCGCTGGTGGTAGATGATAAAGAGAAAGTTCCGCACTGCGCGCTTCCGCAGGAGACAGTCCAATTCACGGTAGCGTTCGGCGGGCCACTTGTAATCGTTGCGGCGAGATTGGCCGTGCTGCTGGTAGCCATGGAACTCGGCGGCGGGGTGGTGAAAGCAAGGCTGATATTGGAACTGATGCTAATGGTGGCCTGAATAAACTTGGTACCGTCGTTGGCTGAAGTGGCGATGATCGTTACCGTGCCACCGCTCGGAACGGTGGTGGGCGCGGTGTAAGTGGTCGGGACCGTGCTGGCGGTCGACGCGGGACTGAAGTTCCCGCATTGCGAAGCAGGAGTGCAGGACCAATTCACGGTCGCGTTCTGTGGACCGTTTGTGATGGTGACGGCGATGCCATTTGGGGCGGCGGTGCCGATAGTCAAAGAAGTCGGGGGCGTGAAGCCAGGGGTGAAAGCGAGGCTGATCGGCTGTGTTGTGGAACTGGAGCTGCCGCAGGCGGCGAGCATAGTGGCTAGGGCAGCGACGAAGATCAGAAGAGCAGCACGGCGGAATGTCATTGGGCGCCTCCCTTTACGGCGGGCTTGCTGTTGCGGGTGGTGCGGGGAGCCGGGTGCTCGCGGACGAGGGCTCCGCGCTCGTTGCGCACGGTCACCACGCGTCCGGCGACAATCAACTGGCGGACGAGCAGAACATCGTTTCCGTGGATGCTGGTGCTGATGCCGACGACTTGAACGGACTTACCGGCTTCAAGGGCGTCCTGATTCTGCCTGGAGAAAAAGGGCCCCAGGTGCGCGTCCACGGTCTTCCCGGAAGTTGAAATGAGCAGGTGGAGACCGGCCAAACTGCCTGATTGCTGGTGCGCGGTGAATCGCTCGACGGTCCCGACGAGGGTGATCTCTTTGGTCTTGTCGTAAGCGAGTCCCGAGGCACGATCGACGGACGACGATTGGGACGGGGTTGCGGCCTCGGCGGCCAGGGCAAGCAAAATGGCGGCCACGAGCCAGACCGATATCCGGGCGGCTTTACTGTTCCCTCTTCGACTCATTGCGGTGCTCCTTGAAAGTTGTCGGATCGCAGGCAGCAAGGGCAATCAACACTCCAAGCCGCGAGATTAAAGTTACGAACACGAAAAACAGCTTGCGCTCTACGAAGAGGCTAGCACGGAAGAATCTACGCCGAGGCGGGAATGACGTGGACGTGTTACCTAAGTTACCAATATGGTAATTGGTGGGCCTGAGACCTACCGCACCTCATTTCCCTTTTCGTGGCGGTTCGCGAGAAAATCGGTACATGAAAATCGAAAAAATGCTGAAGCGCTATCGAGTGGACGACGGGAAGCGTTTTCGCCTCAAGGATTATGATCCCGCCGACACGCACGGGTTGAAATCGGAGTTCAAGAAGGAAGCCAAGGATCTACTGGCCGATGGCGTTCAGGAATTGAGCCGCCTCCAGGACACTTTGGCGGCGCAAGACCGGTGGGGGCTATTGGTCATTCTTCAGGCCATGGACGCCGCCGGGAAGGATGGGACGATCAAGCACGTGATGTCAGGAGTGAACCCGCAGGGCGTCCAGGTAACTTCGTTCAAGGTGCCAACGACGGAAGAGTTAAGCCACGGCTATCTGTGGCGCACCAGCCAGCAAGCACCGGCGCGAGGCCGGATCGGCATCTTTAACCGCTCCTACTACGAAGAAGTGCTGGTGGTGCGCGTACACCCCGAGGTGCTGGCCAACGAAAAATTGCCGAAGCGGCTGATGACCAGGGAAATCTGGGAAGAGCGCTACGAGGATATCAAGAATTTCGAGCGCTACCTGACGCGAAACGGTATCGCCGTAGTGAAGTTCTTCCTGAACATTTCCAGGAAAGAACAGAAGCGGCGCTTTCTCGATCGTCTGGATACACCGGAGAAGAACTGGAAGTTTTCAGCCTCGGACGCGAAAGAACGCGAGTTCTGGGACGCGTATCAAGAAGCGTATGAGGATGCCATCCGGGCGACGGCGAGCGAGTTCGCTCCCTGGTATGTGGTTCCGGCGGACCACAAGTGGTTCACTCGGCTGGTGGTGGCGCAGGTGCTGGTGGACGAGTTGAAGGGGTTGGATTTGGAATATCCGAAGGTGAGTGGGGCGCAGAAGAAGGCATTGGCGGAGGCGCGGCAGCAGTTGGAGAAGGAATAAGGGAACCGCGTCGCTTGGGCATGCTGGGGGGAAAGGGAGATTCGTCCGGTTGGCCGGAATGACAAGTCCATGCGCGGCAGATTGTTTCGGCGGCCTATTTCAAGACTATTGGGAGTGGCTGGTCATAGGGCTGGATGGTTACGGCCAAGGATTTGCGTTGGTCGAAGGCTTCTTTCGTAATGGGGAAGCGGACGACGATCGTTCCTCTTTTTTCGGTTCCGGGTAGAAGCTTGGTCTCAGGCGAGAGCGGCGGTTCGGAACTTTCCTTTAAAGACGGGAAAAGCTGGTAATAGCGGTTGAGGTCGACGGCGGAGGCGGCTGCGTCTTCGTAGGCATGCCCGTCGGCGGCGGTGAGCTGCGCCTTCAGAGAGCGGATCCAGAGCGATTTATCGGCGTTATTGCGCAAGGTGAGGGTGATGGCGGCGAGGACGATACTTTGGCCGGGGACTTCAACGCCCGTCACAAAGTTGACGGAGCCCGCGCCCTGGGGTTTGGGGCGCTCGTGGAAAGCGACGATGGCCACGATGATGGCGACGATCGCGATGGCAGCGAGCACGATGCGCAACGGTGGGAGATTGCGTTTGGCGGTGCCAAATTCGTCGCCGATGTGGAAATCGGTGACAGGCGCAGCGGGAGCAGCCGGAAGCGTGGGTGAATTTGGTGAAGAAGGCGGTGGCGCAGCGGCCGCGCCGGGCGTTGAGTTTGGATGTGGAGTGGAATCGGGCGTTGCGTCGGGCATAGGGTGATTCTAGAAGTTCATGGCCGGTTGGAGAAGGGCAATGACAAATGGAAGCAGAGAAAGCAGATGGACATGTGCCTGCGGCCCCGAGAGTACCAACTGGCAGTCCAATGACTTTGGTTACCTTGCCCGGTATGACGGGGACTGGCACGATGCAGAAGAGTTCTCTTGGAGGTAATCTGCGGTGAGACGCACAAACATTTTTGCGGCGCTGGCATGCGCGCTTCTGATCTTCAGTCTACTGGGTTGCGGAACGACCAATCACTTGCAGTCCATCCAGATCTCGAGCTCGAATACGGTCGAGGCTGTAACGGGCACCGTTAGCATCGGTATCAACGGGCCGGCGGAAGGGCCCATCCAGCTCTATGTGTGGGGCAACTACAGCAACGGAAAGCAAGTCCTTCTCCACGGAACTGGTCTTGGCTTCCAGATGACGACGGACCCGGATAACCCCTATGCGGTTGAATGCTGTGGCGTCGACGCGGGCAGTACGTATCTCCTCCCGGCTCCGCCCGACACAATCGTGCTGAGCTCGACCGGGCTGCTCACGGCCGTGGATCCATCTGCCTGCAGCTGGTTCAACAGCGCTGTGCCTCCGGCAACCCAACCGGCCTGGTCGGTTGTGGGCTCGTACATCGTCACGGCTACCTATCAGGGATTCACCAGTCCACCGGTCTACGTCGCTATGGCTTCTGCGCCCGGCGTCTACAATGCCAGTACCAACCCGAGCGGCGAATGCGGGCCCCAATCGACACAGTAGCTTTCGGCTGAGGATCCCACGCATTTGATTTCCGGGGACGGCTGCAAGGCGGCCGTCCCCGTTTGATTTTTTGTGTGTCTGAAATTCCTTTTTCTTGGCCTGCGGTTGGAGTGTCGGCCCCAAACCCCGTATAATCCTCTGGCTTTGCTGCAACCCGCTCAAGAACGCTATGCTGATGGTAGTCGCCACGGAAGCGGAGACTCGATGAAGATTCGCGCCGGAATTGAAGTGTCGGGGCAATCCGATATTGGCTGCCTGCGGAAGAACAACGAAGACTCCCTGGGCTATTGGGAACCGGAGGAAGACGAAGATTTCGCGCGCAAAGGGCGGCTCGCGATTGTGGCGGACGGCATGGGCGGGTATGAGGGCGGCCAGGAGGCGAGCCGGCTGGCGGTGGATACACTGGTCGCGACCTACCGCGACTATGACGGCAACGATCCGCAGCAGGCACTCGTCGAGGGGATGCAAGCGGCGCACGAGGAAATTCGGCGCTACGGAATAAGCCATCCAGCGTTGCAAGGAATGGGCACGACCTGCACCGCGGCGGCGATCGTAGGCGACGCCCTGCATTACGTGCATGTGGGGGACACCCGGCTGTACCTCATTCGCGACGGGCAGATTACGCAGGTAACGCGCGACCACTCGTATGTGAGCCGGCTGGTAGAAGCGGGAATGATCACTCGCGAGGAAGCCGAGAGGCACCCGCAACGGAATATCCTGACGGCAGCGGTGGGAACTATGCCGGAACTCATCATGGATTCGCCAGGACGGCCTGAGCCCTTGCGCCCAGGCGATGTGATCGTGATCTGCACCGACGGTTTGTGGGGACAGGTGCAGGACCAGGAGATTCTGGAAGCGGTGAAGAAGCAAAGCGCGGAGGGCGCGGGTCACGATCTGATTCAACTGGCCCGGCAGCGCGGCGGCCCGGACAATATCACGGCCAACATCCTGCGGCTGCGCTAAGCCGGTTTGCCGGCGCAGAGCTGCCGGCCGAGCGACGTCCGGCTTTCCGAAAAGTGCAACATTCTGCAGTTGAAGCGGAGTTCCTCCGTCGTATTTCCATCCCTAAAGCAATGAAATCACGTGCTGGGCAGGGCTTCTGGCATTTTGTGCTTTGGCAGAATTCGTGCTGTGTCTATAATGTCGATGGGGTCCATAGACATAATGGGAAGTGAGCCATCATGAGGGTTTCGCAAAAAGGACTTTATGCATTGCAGGCGATGACGATGCTGGCGCGGCGCTACCAGGACGGCGCCATCCGGATCCGTGACATCGCCTACGAAGAAAGCCTGCCGGAGAAGTTCCTGGAGCTGATTCTTCTGGAACTGAAAAACGCGCGCATGCTGGAGAGCGCTCGGGGCGCCAAGGGCGGATACCGATTGCGCCGGCCGCCATCGGAGATCCGGTTGAGCGAAATCATCCGCTTGATTGACGGGCCGCTTGCTCCATTTGGGGACGCGGAACAGCTGCGCGTGCTGATCGGCCGCAATGACGACCACCGGGCGCTCTACAAAGTTTTTCTGGATGTGCGCGATTCGGCCGCCAAGATTCTGGAAGGGACCTCGCTTGCCGATCTGGCGCCGAACGGTTCTCCTACTGCGGAGAAGGCAAGAGGCGCCAGGAAAAGGAAACCGGATGCGGCCGTGTTGCCGATGGCGGCGTTAGCCGCGGGACAGCAGGGCCATGACTAGATCAAGCCGCCTTTTGGTTTTTTCCCTGATTGCCATCGCATTGACTCTGAGCACCAGCGACCCAGCTTTGGGCCAAACCGTAATCCACGTCGGTGCATTTCCGAATATCACGCATCCGCAGGCGATGGTAGGCAAGAGCAGCGGCTGGTTCGACAAGGCCATGGGCCCGCAGGTGAAGATCGAGTGGAAAAGTTTTAATGCCGGTCCCTCGGCGATTGAGGCGTTGTTTGCCGGGGCGATTGACATGACCTACATCGGGCCGAACCCGGCGATTTCCGGCTACGTGCGGTCGAACGGCGAAGCTCTGCGCATTGTCGCGGGAGCCACGAGCGGCGGGGCAGCACTGGTGGTGCGCAAGGATTCAGGGATTCAGAAGGCAGAAGATTTCCACGGCAGAAAAGTGGCATCGCCGCAAATGGGCAACACGCAGGATGTGGCGCTCCGTGCGTGGTTGATCGCGCACGGCATGAAGCCGACGGAAAAGGGCGGCGACGTTCAGGTGATTCCGCTGGCCAATCCGGATCAACTGACGTTGTTCTTGAAAAAGGAATTGGATGCGGCATGGGCTCCGGAACCGTGGGCGACGAGGCTGATTCAAGAGGGGAACGGAAGGCTGTTTTTGGATGAGCGCACCCTCTGGCCGAATGGAGATTTCATTACGGCGCACCTGATCGTGCGCACACAGTTTCTAAAAGATCATCCCGATCTGGTGAAGAACTGGATTCGGGCGCACGTGGAATTGACGGAGTGGATCAACGGGCATTTGCCGGAAGCGAAAAAGCTGCTGAACCAGCAGATCGCGAAGGAAACGGGCAAGGCGCTACCGGAGGCAGTGCTGGAAGAATCTTTTGGACGAATGAAGGCGACCTATGATCCGCTGCGGCCGTCGCTGATGAATGCGGCGAAATCGGCCTTTGACGCGGGATTCCTGGGGCGGCAGATGCCCGATCTATCGAGTTTGTACGATTTGTCGTTGCTGAACCAGGTTCTCGCAGAAAAAGGAAAGAAGGCTATCCAATGAGCGCAAGTCCACAGAGTTCTTATCCATCGATTATTCCACCACCGCGGCGGTCGCTGGTGCATGGAAGCGTTGTTCACGGAAAGCCGGTGTCATCGGTGTTGGAAGTTCCGCTGGCGGCGGTGGACGTGGTGGTGCCGAAAGTGGCGCTGGACAGCATTTCGCTGAGTTATCGGACGAGTACGAAAGGGCGGCTGATCGCGCTCGATAACATCAGCCTGGAAGTGAAGCCGGGGGAGTTTTTGTGCGTGGTGGGGCCGTCGGGGTGCGGGAAATCGACGCTGCTGCATTTGATTGCGGGCCTGCAGCCGCAGACTTCGGGCACGGTGCTGGTGGATGGAAAGCCGGTGACGGGGCCGGGAACGGATCGGATTCTGATTTTTCAGGAGCTGGGATTGTTTCCCTGGCTGACGGTGGGCGGGAACGTGGAATTCGGCATGAAGATGAAGAACGTGCCGAAGGCTGAGCGCAAGGAGAAGGTGGAGCAATACCTGCGGCTGGTGCATCTGTCGAAATTCCGCGACAGCTACATTCACCAGCTTTCGGGCGGGATGCGGCAGCGCGTGGCGCTGGCGCGCGCACTGGCCACTGGTCCAGACGTGCTGCTGATGGACGAGCCGTTTGCCGCGTTGGACGCGCAGACTCGCGACCTGTTGCACGATGAACTGGAACGAATCTGGGCCGAGACCGGATGCACGATTATTTTCGTGACGCACAATGTGCGCGAGGCGGCCCGCCTGGGCGACCGCGTGGTGCTCCTGACATTTCGGCCGGGGCGCGTGAAAGAGGAGTTCCGGGTAAATTTGCCGCGGCCGCGGCACATGGAGCATCCGGATGTTACGCGAATGGCGCGTACCGTTCTGGATTGCTTGCGCGAAGAAATCAACAAGAGCCTGGAAGTGGAGTACGCCGATGAAAAAGCTCGCTAAGCAAGTCGTCTTTTATGGTGTGCTGATCGGGGTGTGGACGCTGCTGGCCAAGCTGCACATCTGGCCGCCCTACCTGTTTCCTCCGCCATGGGGAGTTGCACAAGCGTTGAGGGACGGTTTTGCCGACCACAGTTTCTGGATCGGAATCGCGGTCACGATGAAGCGGATGGTGATCGGCTACAGCCTGTCGGTCGCGCTGGGCATGGTGTTGGGGCTGGGCGTGTCAAGCAGCAAGTTCTTGGAAGAGACGCTGGGCGGGTTGCTGGTGAGTTTGCAATCGCTGCCAAGCATTTGCTGGATTCCGCTGGCGGTGCTGTGGTTCGGGCTGACCGAGAAGGCGATTTTATTTGTGGTCCTGATGGGATCGTTACTCTCGGTGACGATCGCCATGGAGGACGGCCGCAAGCAGATGCCGAAGATCTACGGCATGGCGGGACGGAATCTGGGCGCGAGCGGGTTTCGGCTATTTTGGTCGGTGCTGTTGCCGGCAAGCTTGCCGTTCATCGTGAATGGCATGAAGCAGGGCTGGGCGTTCGCCTGGCGCTCGCTCATTCAGGCGGAGATGATTTTTCTGAGCCTGGGACTGGGCCAGTTGCTGATGATGGGCCGCGACCTGAGCGACATGAATCAGGTGCTGGCGGTGATGATCCTGATCATCGTTCTTGGCTATCTTGTGGATGGATTGATCTTCCGCACCATGGAACGGAAACTGCAAGAGAAGTACGGGCTGGTGGCGGCGTGAGACAGCTACCAGCTTCTAGCTGCTAGCTTGCCAACTGCCAGCAATGATTTTCTTTCTTTTTGACTCGCTCATTGCATAGCCGCCTAGTGGAGACGGGGCAAGCCCCGTCTCTACTCAGCCTTTCACTTTCCTGCAAATTCATTTCTAATTGCTCGGCTATGATGCGAACACTTGCATTTGTCGGAATCGCTCTTCTTTCGTTGGTGGCGTTCGCCGCTGACAATGACGCAGATCGGGTGAATGCGGATCGTCTGATCGCCGAGGCACTCAAGCCTTCCGCGCTGGAAACGAACCTTCGGCACCTCGCCGATGAAGTGGGCGGACGCGTGCCGGGCACTCCGGCGTTTGAGCGAGCGGTATCGTGGGGCGAGGCCGCTTTTAAAGAAGCGGGCGCGGACGGCGTGCACACCGAGGAATTCACGATTCAGAACTCGTGGGCCGAAGGCGCCACGGAGATGAGCGCGTTGCTCGATTCCGGCGCCAGCTTTCCCGTGAAGGCCGTTTCCGTGGCGTGGGCGCCGGCGCTGGCGGCGGTGAAACATGTCTCCGTGGTGTATGTGGGGATGGGTAGCGCTCGGGAGTTCGCCCAGGCTGGAGATGTTGCCGGGAGAGTTCTACTGGTGGATAGCAAAGTGCTGGCCAGCTGGGACGACCTTATGGGGGAATACGCACGAGTACCTGGAGTGATAAACCTGGCGATGCAAGGCAACGCGAAGGCGATTGCATTCATCGCGACGCGGGAACACGGAATTCTATACCGTCATTCGAATTCGGTGGCGGGAGAGATCGATCCGATTCCGCAGTTAATTGTGGCGCGTGAAGATGGCAAGCGGATGGTGCGGCTGCTAAGAGCTGGAACCGCTGTGTGGGCCGATTTGGCGATTCCAAACAAAATTGGCGGGCCGATCAAGACGTGGAATGTGGTCGCCGAGATTCGCGGGCGGGAGAAGCCGGACGAGTTCGTCGTGCTGGGAGCGCATCTGGATTCGTGGGAACTGGGGACGGGCGCGCTCGATAACGGCTGCAATGCAGCGCTGGTGATTGATTCCCTACGGGCGATCAAGGCGTCGGGACTGAAGCCCCGGCGCTCGATCCGGTTCATCCTGTTTTCGGGAGAAGAAGAGGGAATGATCGGGTCGCGGGCGTATGCGGCGGCGCATCGCAGCGAACTGGATGAGGCGGCAGGAGTGGTGGTGTTCGACGGTGGTACGGGGAAGACAACGGGATTTTCATTGGGCGGACGGAAGGACGTGGTAGACACTGCGACAAAACTGGTTGCGCCGCTGGAACAGTTCGGGGCGAACAAGTTGATGACGTCCGCCGAGTCGGGTACCGATCATTACGATTTCATGCTGGAAGGCGTGCCCACGTTTGTGGCGGAGCAGGATGAGGCGAATTATCTGGAGAATTACCATGCCACGACCGATACGTTCGACAAGGTGGACTTCACGCAGCTTAAGAAGCACGTAGCCGAGGCAACGGCGCTGACTTTTGCGCTGGCGGATGCGGAGGGCCGCGTTGGTCCGAGGCTGAACCGCGCCCAGATCGAGCAGACCCTACACGAGACTCATCTTGATCAGGAGATGAAAGAGATGGGCATGTGGGACGAGTGGGCGACAGGGAAGCGGGGAAGGGCGGAGTAGGGCAGGGCTCGGGTCTCAGGTGGCAGGTCTCGGGAAAACCTGTCAGGAGTTTGATTGGCGCGACGGGAATTGGCCGCGGTTCCACAATACTGGGGCGGCTTGAGACCTGACAGCCGGCACCTGCGACCTGTATCGTAAGATTTCCTGTGCTCCTCTTTTGGATTCTCTTCAATCTGTTCATCATCGCGATGCTGGCGCTGGATCTTGGCGCGCACAACCGGCGTGCGCATGTGGTCGGGCTCCGGGAAGCGCTGGCGTGGTCGGGGGCGTGGATCGCGCTGGCGGGCGCATTTGCGGTTCTCGTGTTTTTCTGGCATGGCCGCGCGGAGGCGCTGCAATTTGTCACCGGCTATGTAATCGAAATCTCGCTCAGCGTCGATAACCTTTTCCTCTTTCTGGTTATCTTCCGATACTTCAAAGTTCCGGGTGAGCATCAGCACAAGGTGCTGTTCTGGGGCATTCTCGGGGCCCTGGTGATGCGCGGATTGTTTATCGCGGCCGGGGTTGGATTGATCCGCCGCTTTGACTGGATCACGTACGTGTTTGGAGCGCTGCTGATCTATTCCGGACTGAAGTTGCTCAGGCAAGGCGATCAGCAGATCCGCCCCGAGAAAAATCCGGTGCTGCGGCTGTTCCGCAGGTTCTTCCCGGTCACCGACAGGTATGAAGGTGGCCGGTTCTTCGCCCGCAGAGGAGCTCTCTATGCGACTCCACTGTTTGTCGTGCTGCTGGTGGTGGAGACTTCGGACATTCTGATTGCGGTGGATTCGGTCCCGGCGGTGCTGGCGATTACGCTCAATGCGTTCATCGTCTATACGTCGAATGTTTTTGCCATCCTTGGCTTGCGCTCGATGTACTTTGCGCTCTCCGGGATGATGGATCGTTTCCAGTACCTGCACCACGGGCTGTCTCTGGTGCTGATTCTGGTTGGGGTAAAGATGATCGGCTCCCATTACGTCAATGTGCCGACCGAATGGACGCTGGGGATCGTGCTGGCGGTGCTGGCATCGTCCATTGCGGCCTCGTTGATGAGTCCGAAGAAAGGCGCGACCGCGTAAATTGTTTCCGGCAGGCAAGACTGCCGCGCCCAGATGAGACTCTGACGCCATACGCTATGATGAAACCTTCATGATTCGCGTTCCAGTCACAACGCCGTCGCGCTCCTATGAAGTGCTGATCGGGAGCGGGCTGCTTGCGCGCACCGGCGAACTTCTCGGAAATCTTTCCGGAAGCAAGCGCGCGTTTGTGGTGACGGTGCCTCCGGTGCGAAGGCGGTGGGCCAAGGTGCTGGTGCAATCGCTGACGGCCGCAGGAATTGAAACGGCGCTGCTTGAAATGCCGGACGGAGAGCGCGCGAAACGGCTGAGCACACTCGAGAAGTTGGCGGAGAAACTTGTGCAACAGGGCGCGGACCGCGGCGCAACGTTGGTCGCGCTGGGGGGCGGTGTGGCCGGAGACGTTACTGGCTTCCTGGCGTCGATCTACATGCGGGGCGTGGACGTGATTCAGGTTCCGACCACGGTTGTGGCGCAGGTGGACGCGGCGATAGGCGGCAAGACCGGCGTGAACCTGGTGGCGGGCAAAAATCTGCTGGGAACGTTTCATCAGCCGCATGCCGTGCTGGTAGACCCGGCAGTGTTGAAGACACTGCCCGAGCGCGAATATCGGGCGGGGCTGTATGAGGCCCTGAAGTGCGGCATCATTGGCGATGTGGGTCTGTTTCGGCTGTTTGAAGAACGGCACAAGGAAATTCTTGGGCGCGACGAGGTAGTCGTCGAAAAGGTGATTGCCGACTCGGTGCGATTGAAAGCATCAGTCGTCAGCGCGGACGAGCGCGAGGGCGGGTGGCGCCAAGTGCTCAACTTGGGCCACACCATCGGGCACGCGCTGGAGGCGGAAACGGGCTACAAGCTTTTGCTGCACGGAGAGGCCGTGGGATGGGGCCTTTTAGCGGCAACTCACATCGCGCTGTCAACGGGCAAGCTCGACAGCGTGACGGCGGGGCGAATTATGAATGCGGTATTAGGACTGGGCGAGTTGCCGCGCATGAATGTTAAGACGGCGAGTATTTTGAAGCGCCTGAAATTCGACAAGAAGACGCGGCAAGGGGTAGTGCACTTCATTCTGCCTCGGGAAATAGGGAAGGTGGAGATTACCAGCGACGTGGGTGAGCCGGTGGTGCGCGCGGCGGTGGAGGAAATTCGAAAGCTGGCGCGGAATTGAGACAATAACCGCTTCAACCGCAGAGATCGCTGAGTGCGCAGAAAGCGAGCGGATCCTTCCCTTCGGTCGGAATGACAATGTGAGGGAGTGAGGGATCGCAAGTCAGGGATCTACTGCGTGTCGACGGGTTTCCCACACCCCTTTCCTTCTCTGCGCACTGTGCGTTCTCTGCGGTATCGTTTTCCGCAAGGGATGAATCAAGGCTAACTCATGAATCTAGTGGAGAAGGAAAGAAACGTAGGCGCGACGCCGACAGGCGCCTCGGACCGCGAGTCGGCGGCGAAGGCCGTGCAGGAGATGTTTACCTCGATCGCTCCGCGCTACGATCTGCTGAATCATGTTCTTTCCTTCAACATCGATCGGCTGTGGTGGTGGCGGACGGCGCGGCGCTTTGATGTGATTTTGAAGCGTCCGGGGGTGCGGGTGCTCGATTTGTGCTGCGGCACGGGAGACATGGCATTCGCGTTGCGGCGGCGGGCTGGCCTGGCGAACGTAAAGATTCTGGGAGCGGATTTCTCCCACGCCATGCTGCAACGGGCGGCGCAGAAGGGAAGCGCGGCGACTGCCGGAAAGGAGACGGGACCAGCCCCGTCTCTACGTTGGGTTGAGGCCGATGCGCTCCGGCTCCCATTCCCAGATGGACATTTCGGCCTGGTGACCTCGGCATTCGGGTTTCGCAATCTTGCCGACTACGATGCGGGACTGCGTGAAATTGTTCGTGTGCTCGGTCCGGGCGGAGAATGCGGCATCCTGGATTTTGGCGAACCACGCGGGCTGATCGGCGAGGTCTATCGCGTCTATTTCAAAAAAGTGTTGCCGGCCATTGGAACCCTGATTTCTGGCGTGCGCGGCCCGTATGCTTATCTGCCGGCGTCAGTCGAACGCTTTCCCGCGCCGGATCAAATGATGGCCCGCATGAAACAAGCCGGGCTCGCTGAAGTCTCGTGGACTCCTTACACCATGGGCGTGGCCGGCCTATATCGGGGCGTGAAAGCGTCTTAACGGCAGAGTTCGCTGAGAGGGGAGAGATTCGGAGGCTTGGGATCGCGTGCTGCCTCCTCCGCCGCGGGAACGAATTCTCGTCGCTCAGGATTTCCTTGGAGCAGCCGGGAACGAATCCATGAAGGCGTCGAAACTGGTTTTCGTGATCACGCGCTCGTAATCGCTGCCCAGAAACTTTCTGAGCTTGTCAGTATTCATGATGTACTGGCCGCTCATGTAGGGTACGGCGGCGGGCGGGATGGCTGAGATTTGGCGGTTCCAGAGGATCTCGAGGATGCGGCGCATAACCCATCTGCCGGGAACGCGTATGAGCGTGGCATGGGCTTCGTGGATGCACTGGGCGAAGGTCATGGGCTCACCGCGTCCGGCGACGTTGAGGATCGTGAGCCGCTGCGCTTCCGGTTCACGCTCCAAGAACCACGCGATCAGGCGAGCCATGTCGTCGACGTGAACGAACTGGATTTTGTTGTCCAGATATTGTTGTCCATACGGCAACATGCAGGGCAGGCGTTTGCCCTCCTGGCGCATGCGAGTGGCGCGCTTTCCCTTACCATTCGGCGTGCCGCGAAAAGCACCCATCAAATAGTTTTCGACCGTAGCGCCGGCAAAAATGTGCGGACGAAGAATGAACACGCCGCAACCGCGCAGAGAAGGCGCGCGCTGCTGAACAACGAGATCGCTTTCCTTCTTGTGGATCGCGTACGGAAGAGTGTGGGCCTGAAGGGGCGCCTCTTCGGTAACGGCCTCAGGCATGTCGGAGCCGTAAGCGGAGACGCTGCTGGGAAAAATAAACTGGCGAACAATGGCTCCCGCGGTGCGGTTGGTTTCGGTAATGGCCTCCATCACCCGGGCAGTGCCGGCGACGTTGATTTGCCACATGCGATCGACATCGATGACCCCGGTGCGCTGGGGATCGATAACAAACGCGAGATGCACCACGGAGACCGGTTGCACTTCCCGCAAGAGCAAATGCAGCTCGCGAGTCGATTCCTCGCGGCCGAGATCGAGCGATACAAAACGATCCAGCGACGCAGCGGGGGGCGTGAGGTCAATACCCACCACTGCGTATCCGGAAAGATGTTCGAGAAGCCGGCGTCCGAGATTGCCGGAGACGCCGGTGACCAGGATAGTTGGCTTCGCCATATCCCCTTAGTCGCGGTCGTTGTCCTTCGCAGGAGCGCCGGGATTGCCTCGTGGAGGCATCGGCATGCCCGGACCGCGCGCGGGTCCAAAGTAAGCGTCATTTAACTCTGCCCCGCTCTGGAAGCGCTGCATGGACTCGCGGTAGCGCTGAGCCGAAAGCTGGTTGTGAATTTCATTCTTTACCGAATCCACTGGCAGAGTCTCTTTGCTCACTAACTTATAGATGTAGTTTCCGCTGGCATCGGAGATGACCTCGGAGACCTCATCAACCTTGAGCTCCATGACGGACTGTTGCGACGCAGGCAGGCTGGTGCGGCGCACTTTCTCCATCTTTGTAGGCGGAGGATTGCCGGGTAGTCCGGCGGCGACGAAGGCTGCCTTCTCCAATTTGTCAGGGTCTTCGCCCTTCACAAGGCGTTCCCGAAGAAGGGACGCTTCCTTTTTCATCGCTTCTACGCCAGCCTTTTCCTGCTCTTCAGGGCTGAGCTGTTTGGCGGCAGGCTTGGATGCCGCGGCCGTTGACGAACCTTCCTTGGCAGCAGCCTTCGCGGGCGTAGCAGGCGGAATGACCCGCTTGGTGTGCGGGACAAAAAGCTTTACGAACGTGGCTTGTTCGTAGTTGGCGACATTCTTCTGATAGTAATCCTCGACGTCCTGGTCGCTGACGTTGTTGGCGTCAGTTTGAAGCGCCTTAGTCAGTTCCTGAGCGAGAATCTGCATGCGGGCCAAGCGCAGCGACTCCTCGAAATGGGGAGTCTTATCAAGACCGCGTTTCTCGCCTTCCGACGACATGGTCAGCACCTGCGAGTAACGCGTGGCGAACTGCCGGCGCATCGGAGCAGCCATTCCGGGCTGGATCGAATCCGCCAGTTTCTCGAATTGGGTTTTGGTGATCACCGTCTTGCAGGCATCGCCCTGCAAAGTCGAATCAGGGCAGAAGCCCTTAATCGTAATCACCGGGTCGTCAGGACTGACATTAGGTGGCTCGGGCGCTGGCGCCGCAGGGGCGTTGGCTTGCGGAGCCGCGCTGGGCGCTGCTCCGGCGGCAGCCGTGGGGGACGGGGGTTGGGGCGTTTGTGCACAAACCGTTGCGACAAGCGCAAGGCACACGAGGAACTGAAGACGCATGAACTGGATCCTCCGAAAAAAATTGCGACGAGCAGAGAATCATAGCATGGCGAGTCGGGAGTAGTGGAGTGGGTTGAGGGGTTGGCGAGGTTCAAATCCAAGGCGATAATGGCGGGTATGCAGGAAACCGACGCCACGTTCAGTTCCGAGTCCATGCGCCAGGAAAAGCGCGCAGTGGCGGCGAACTCGGTGTTGGCGGCACTCGTGATCACGGTGCTGAAAATCGTGGTGGGACTGGCGACGCGCTCGCTGGGAATCCTGTCGGAGGCGGCGCACTCGGCGCTCGACCTGATGGCGGCGCTGGTCACATTCTTCTCGGTGCGGGTTTCGGACAAGCCGGCCGACGCCGACCATCAATATGGTCATGGGAAAGTGGAGAGCTTTTCGGCGTTCATCGAAACCGGTCTGCTGCTGTTGACCTGCGCGTGGATCGTCTATGAAGCATTCGAGAGGCTGTTTTTTCACAGCGTGGAAATCGAACCGAGTCGGTATGCGTTTTTGGTGATGCTGCTGTCGATGGGCGTGGACGTATGGCGATCGCGCGCGCTTGGGAGGATGGCAAAGAAATACGACAGCCAGGCGCTTGAGGCTGATGCGTTGCACTTTTCCACCGACGTCTGGTCGAGTGGGGTCGTGATCTTAGGCCTGGCCCTCGTGTGGGCAGGGCGCAGATTCCACGTGGGATGGCTGCGTCAGGCCGATCCGGTTGCGGCCCTATTCGTCGCGTGTGTGGTCGTGACTGTGAGTTGGCGCCTCGCGCGCAGGACGATGGATGCACTTCTGGATGCCGCGCCCGCCGGTGCCCGTAACCGCATCCAGGACCGGATCGGGACCGTGGCTGGCGTGCTGGAAGTGGAGCGCGTGCGGATCCGCAAGTCTGGCAGCCGCTATTTTGCAGATGTCTCACTTGGGCTGGCGCGCAATTTGACGTTTCAACGGTCGGAGCAGATTTCCGATGCGGTGACAGCACGGGTGCGCGAGGTTCTGCCGGACGCGGACGTGATGGTTCATTCGGTGCCGCGCGCGCGGCACACGGAAAACATTTTCGACCGGATCCGAGCGGTGGCGGCCCGCCACAACTTCAACGTGCATGACATCAGCGTGCAGGATCTGGGTGGAGAATTGCACGTTGAGCAGCATCTGGAGCTGGACGAACAACTCAGCATGAAACAGGCGCATGACGAGGTCACGCGCCTGGAAGCCGAGATGCGAGAAGAAATTCCCGAAATTGCGACCATTCTCACCCACATTGAGAGCGAGCCGGCGACGATTGAAACCGGCGAACAGATTGTGCGCGAGCCGGGACTTGAAAAACGCCTGCGCGCTGTGGTGAGGGAGTTTCCCGAAGTGAGCGACATCCACGAGTTCCAGTTCAAGAGGATTCGCGGTCGCCTATACGTTTCCTGCCACTGCACGCTGCCCGATGATATGCCTCTTTCGCGAGTGCATGATGTGCAGACGGCGCTCGAAATCCGATTCAAGCAGGACGCCCCGGAATTGTTCCGCGTCCTGATTCATCCCGAGCCCCTGACGGACAACCGGCGATGAGGAGGATGCCAGGTCGAGTGCGGGCGGACGCTCCTGGGGCGTCGAGGCCTGCCTCTCGTAGAGACGGGGCTTGCCCCGTCTTAGAGGACGTAACGGGAGACGAGGAGACGCGTCTCTGTACGGTTCTTGTGCAAACATTCTTTAAGCAAAAAAGGTCACGATGATAGAAGCTTCGGTTAGCTGGACAGATAATGAGCGGTACGTGGGCGCGGCGAGTTCGCGACACGCGGTTGTAATGGATACCGCGGCCGAGAAGACGGCGAGCACGCCGATGGAGTTGGTGCTGATTGCGTTGTGCGGCTGCACGGCGTCCGATGTAGTAGGGATTCTGCGGAAGAAACGCGAGCCATTCACGGCGCTGGAAGTTCGGGCCAAGGCGGAGCGTGCGGACGGTCATCCTGCGGTGTATACGTCGATTCACTTAACTTATGTGGTTCACGGCGAAGTAAGCAAGAAGGCCATGGAAGACGCGGTACGGCTTTCGAAGGATAAGTACTGTTCGGTCTCGGCGATGCTCGAGAAGACGGCCAAGATCACCTACACGATCGAGCATGCGGCGTGAAGGCCGAGCCCCATCCACTGCGCGGCTACCTCTATATTGGGAGCGCGGCGCTGTTCTGGGGAATCTCGGCGACATTGGGACGGGCGGCGTTCACGGTGCATTTACTGCCAGCAGGAGTTTCGCTTGGCACGTCAATAGGAAAGATCGATCCGCTGATTCTGTCCCAGAGTCGAGTGACGATTTCGCTGGCGGTGTTGTTGCCTGTGCTGGTTGCTCGTCGCGGAGCGGCTGCGTTGAACGTTCCCGGACGCGACCTCACGCGGCTTTTCCTCCTGGGCGTTTTTGGCGTTGCGGCCTCGAATTACTTTTACTACCTCGCAATTCAGCGGACCAATGTAGCGACCGCGATTATTCTGCAATACACAGCGCCAGTGTGGGTCTTGCTGTACACGGTGGCGCGAGGAGCGCAGCGGCCGACATGGCGGCGAAGTGGCGCTGTGGGATTGGCGGTTGTTGGCTGCGCGCTGGCAGTCGGGCTGGTGGGATCGGGCGGATTTCGCATGGATCCGCTCGGCGTGACCGTGGCGTTGCTGGCCGCGTTTTCCTTTGCGCTTTATAACATCGGCGGACACAGCTTGCTTGCGCGCTATGACCGGTGGAAAGTGCTGCTGTGGGTGCTGGTTGGGGCAGCTGTCTTTTGGATCATTGTTAATCCTCCCTGGAAGATTGTGGCTGCTCACTATGGGCGCGCGCAGTGGGGATTTATGGCCGTGTTCTCCTTGCTTTCCGTGCTGCTGCCATTTTCGTGTTATTTCGCCGGTCTGCAACATCTGGAGCCTACGCGCGCGATTGTGGCCAGTTGCCTGGAGCCAGTGTTCAGCATTCTGATTGCTGCGCTGGCTCTGGGTGAACTGCTGCGTCCGATGCAGACTGCTGGGATTGTGCTGGTGTTGGTGGCAATTGTGCTGATCCAGATGCCGGAACGTGCGGTGAGCGGAGAGGATCTTGTGGTCGAGCCGATGGAATAAGTGATTCTTGGCGGTTTTGTTTGGTCGATTTTTGTTCGTCCGGAGCCGTTTTCGGCTGGGACCCCTCTGGATGTGGTCTTTGGAAATCAAAGATTTAGAAGGAAACTCCCGCTAGATCTTTGAGAAATAAGGATTTATCGGTAAGATATTTATTAATCAATGAGTTAGCTAGAATTTTGGGTTATTGTTTGCGATGGATTCCGTTCAGATCTTTGAGGAATAAGGACTTGCAAGCGACTATCTTACTTCAGACGTTGGCCCTTTGTTTCCGGAAGCTGCGTCGCCATCAAACTCGCTAGCAGGAATGCCGCTGCGCATAGGTAGAAGGCCGAATCCAACCCTCGGCGGTCACCGATCCTTCCGATTACGAACGGGGCGACGCAGCTCATGGCGCGCGCGCCGGTGTAGGTAAAGCCCAATCCGCGCGCCCGCAAACTGGTGGGGTAGATCTCGCTGCCGATGGTGCCGCAGCCGGAGAACCAGCCTGTGCCGAAGAAAGCCACGACGGCTCCGAGGACGAGCAGAGCGGATTGCGAGCGGGCCATGGCATAGAGCGGGATCAGGAAGGCGGCGACGAAAAGGTAGAGCATGAACGAGCGCCGGCGGCCAAGATAGTCTGCCACCCAGCCGAAGCTGAGGTATCCGGGGAACATGCCGAACAGGTTGAGCACGAGGAGGAGCGTGGTTGTGCCCATGATGCCGAAGCCGCGGCCGCCGCGGTCGACGGGCAGCGACAGGTAAGCCGGGATCCACTGGAATAATCCCCACCAACCGAATAATCCGAAGAAATTCAGGAAGAGCAGGGCGAGGGTGCTCTTGAGATAGGGTGGACGGAAGATATTGAAGAAGGAATCGTCAGCGGAATCGAAAGCCTTTAACCGCGGAGGGCGCTGAGGAGGCCGCTGAGTTCGCAGAGAGGGCGCAGGGTTTTCCCCCTCAGAATTTCTCTGCGAACTCTGCGTGCTCTGCGGTTGAAGATTTTGATCGCTACTAGTCTTGGACCCGATGCGTTCGATCCACATTTCGGATTCGGGCACGCGATTGCGAATCCAGAGCGTGACGGCGGCGGGCAGGATGCCGACGAAAAATACCATCCGCCAGTTGCCATAGCGCAGGACGATGCCGGCAACCAGCGCGGCGAGCGCGTATCCGATCGCCCACGAGCTTTGCACGATCGCAAGTGCTTTGGCGCGCAGTTCGTCGGGCCAGGTTTCGGCGACCAGCGTGGCGCCGGTGTTCCACTCGCCGCCCATGCCGAGGCCGAGGATGAAACGAAACACCGCCAACATAAGAATGGACGTGGAAAGCCCCGACGCAAACGAGCAGACCGAGTAAGTTACGATGCTGAGCATGAGGGCGCGCTTGCGTCCGACGCGGTCGGCGAGGAATCCGAAGAGGATGCCACCGATGCCCGAGGCCAGCAGCATCAGCGTAGAGAGCAGGCCGGCGGTGGCCTTGGTCATTCCAAGATCGCGCATGACGTGGGCGAGCACGAGCGCGTAGAGCATGGCGTCGAAGGAGTCGAGCATCCAGCCGAGAGCAGCCGCGAGCAGGGTGCGGCGCTGGCCGGGAGTGGCTAGCTGGAGGAGCTGGATAGGGCCGATGGCCATGCGGGGAAGGATTGTAGCAGGGGAGCGGGGATGGTCGTCAGGAGAGCACGGTGGACGGGTCAAGCTGAGTTTTGGCTTCGGCCCTCGAACTCTACCTAGCCGGCTTCTTCATTAGGGAGAAGTGGATCCGCAGTGGCGGGGTCAAAGCTATCTTCGTGGACTTGCAGAACCAGAGCGTATGGACTGTCCGCGGCGAACTCTTCATGAATACGAACCGTAGAACCGGGTTGGGCATCGGCAAGTTTGGCTTCAACCAACTCCGCTAGGCGCGCAAGATCTCCCAATGGTCCACGAATCGCATCCTTGTCGAACCCAGCTTCTTGCCACGTCATAACTTTGAGGTACATATAGGGCCCGTAGTGTTCGTGCTCTGACTCTAACGTGTTGCGCGGATCAGCCACGTACGCACGGAGTACGTCCCGAAAACAAAGCAGGCCTGCTCGAGAACCAATCAACGTCCAAACCTTGGCTTCGTGATCTACGTCGTAGAAAAAACCGAGTGTACGCCACTCTTCACGCGTTTTCTTGTTGACCTTATCGCTCGGCATAAGTTTGTATAGTTCTTCTAATTTACTAGGAACGATTCCCGGTTCTCCCCGGTCGCCGCAAATACTTCTCCGCCTTCCGCACATTCCGCCCGAACTGCTGTTTGCGAGCTTCGATTGACGGAAGCTCAATCTCATCGCTCCGCTGCCTCCCGGAATAGTTGCTCAATGGTCTCGATCAGCATGAAGAGCCGGTTGGGGTGATCGGGAAGGACGACGAATCCGTAACTCAGGTAGAAGTTTCGTGCCTTCTCATCTATTGCATCTACGACAACGGCTAGCGAGGCGATGTTTCTGCTGTGGAATAGAGCCTTTTCGAGTGCTCCCATGAGCAGGATCTCTCCGAGCCCGGCTCCTTTAAACTGTTGGCTTCGCGCCAGTCTTCCCAGGAGAGTTGCCGGCAACTTATCGTATTTTGGAAGGCGCAGGTGTTTTACAGCTTGATCCGGCAATTCGCCGGGTTCGATTGTGTAGTGGGAAAGTGTGTAGTAACCGGCGATCGTCTTGCCGTCAGGTGTAAGAACGTAGACTGCGGCAACTCGCTTCTTTACTTCCTGACTTGCTTTTTCCTTTAAGTAGACATTGAGCGCTTCGTGCTCACACGAAAACGCCGCCCGGTTATGTACTCGCTTATCGAGCGGCTCAAATCTGAACTTCTGTTTTTCCTGCTCTGCCAACTATGCGATCTCGCGTTTATATCGCTTCGCGGCTGCGATCGCCTTCTCGTTCGGCACCGGAGGATTGAGGAGCGCTTCCACAAAAACCCGTCTGGAGTTCTCGGTAAGAGTCAGGGTTTCATGCTCACGGATCGTGTTCAGAGCAGCTTCCTTTGCGGCCATCCTTAAGAAATCCGAAGCCGAGGTGCCACGCAGACCGGCGGCTTCTTCGATGATCTTTTTTTCTTCGCGAGTGACTCGCGCGTCGAGTCGTTCCTTGCGTGTTGCAGATGCGGTTGTCACGGCTCACCTCTGTAACTAGTGTACGGCATTTTGCCACACAACTTCAATGTAAAAGCATATTGTCAATAAAATCAATTGGTTACTGTCGTTGCGGAGGCAGGGATCTCCCCAGCCTCCGCAAATACTTCTGCGCCTTCTGCACATCCCGCCCGATCTGCTCTCTCAAAGCTTCCACCGACGGGAATTTGATCTCATCGCGCAGACGATCGAGGAAATGAAGTTCGACTTCCGTGTCCGCCGAAAGTTGCAGTGGATGGAAATTCAGCAGGTGAGATTCGATGGCGAAGGAATCGGCGCCGAAGGTGGGGCGATTGCCGACGTTGGTTACCGAGTCGAAGCATTCTTCATTTTGACCGCTGCCGATGCGGGTGCGGGTGACGTAGACGCCATCTTTCGGAACAAGTTCTTCGTAGCGCGCGAGGTTGATGGTGGGCACAGTGTACTTTGCGCCGTAGCCGCGTCCGCGGCCGGGCGTGGAGAGAATGCTGAAGGGGCGGCCGAGCAGGTGGCGCGCGCGGCTGGCACGGCCTTCGGCGAGCAGCTTGCGGATGTGGCTGCTGGAAACGCGCTCGCCACGGAGGCGCATTTCGGGATAGTCGTGGACCTCAAATCCCATCTCGCGGCCAAGCTCACGTAATACTTGAATATTTCCTGCCGCCTTGTTTCCAAAATGGAAGTTGTAGCCTTCGTGAACTTCGCGGGCGTGGAGATGGCGCTTGAGAATATCGTGGGCGAACTGGTGCGGCGTCATCAGTGAGAGGTCGCGCGTGAAGGGGAGCAGGAAAACCGCGTCGACGGCGGTGGTCGCGAGCAGGCGCAGCTTCTCCGGAGTCGGGCTCAAGAGTTTGAAGGTGTGATCGGGGCGGAGGATGCGCGCCGGGTGCGGTTCGAAGGTGACGACTACGGAGCGCGCGTGCGCGGCCTGAGCGCGGCGGACAATTTCTTCGAGCACGGCGCGGTGCGCGCGGTGGACGCCATCGAAGTTGCCCACGGTGACGATGGTGGGGCCGAAGTCGACCGGGATGTCGGCGAGTTTGTGGAAAGTGAGCATCGATAATATTTTTCACCGCCGAGACGCCGCGGGAACTGCAGATTCCTCGCTTCGCTCGGAATGACAGTTCATAAATTCAGGAATGAGAATTCATAATTTGGTTCGGCCAACTGTCAAATTTCAAACTCCAGTTTCATTCCGTCGTAGGCCAATTTCACCTCCGGCGGCAATTTTGCATTGGTTTCCACGTGCGGGAGGTCGTGACAGATGTGCGTGAAAAACGCGCGTTTTGGTTTGACCTCGTTCACGATGGCCAGCGATTGCTCGACGGTGGAATGCGTGGGATGCGGCTTGTAACGCAGCGCATCCAGAAAAAGAACGTCGAGATCTCGCAGCTTGTCGAGCGACTCCGTCGGCACCGAACTGTGGTCGGTAAGGTATGCGCCGGACCCGAAGCGGAAACCGAGAATGGGCGTTTCACCATGGATCACCGTCACCGGCTCGAAGCGCGCCCCGAAGAGTTCGACCGGCGCTTCGATGGGCCGGAGTTCGACGAGCGGCAGGCCTCCAAATTTGTAATCGGCTTCGAAGATGTAGCGGAACATGTTGCGCAGGAATTCGCAGTTGCGCGGCGTCGCGTAAAGCGGCAGCTTGCCGGGCTTGTGGCGATAGGTGAGCGGGCGCAGGTCGTCGATGCCGAGAATGTGGTCGGCATGCGTGTGCGAATAGAACACGGCGTCAAGCTGGGTGATGTGCTCGCGCAATGCCTGCTCGCGGAAATCGGGCGTGGTGTCGATCACAACGTGGCGGACATTGCCGTGAGGGGCATCGCCGTGTGGAGCAGGGTAGCTGAGCATGATGGACGGACGGGTGCGGCGGTCGCGCGGATCGGTGGAATGGCAGACGGCGCAGTCGCAGCCGATGGTGGGAACTCCCATCGAGGTACCGCTGCCCAGAACTGTCAGAGTTGCACGCATCGTATGAATGACTTCGGGTGAATGAACTTCGGCTGAACGAACTTTGGGTCAATGATCTCAGCCGTTGGCACCTGTGCTGGGGCCGGGCGCCTGGGGAGCACGCGCGAGGGCGTTCGTGACTTCGACGTAGGCCATGCGCAGCTCATAGAGACAGTTCTGCAGGAACCCTTGTTCTTTGGGCGTGAGGTTGCCTTTGGTTTTTTCCGCGAGCATGCCGAGAGTGTCGATAGTTTGACGCGCGCCGATCAGATCAACTCCGGGCTGGCCGCCCTGCTCGTGCATCAGGCCGAGCTGAACCATGGCCGTCATGTAGAGAGAAGCCATGAAGCGCTCGAAGCTCACTTCGAGTTCTTTGGAGGAATGGCCGCTTAGCTCGACGCGGCGGTCCAGATCGCGCGCCGACTGTCGATAGGCGTCATGCTGCGCCTGTTGCTCGGAGGCGGTCGGCGGTTCTGGCGTGTCGGCGTCGGGAGGGGGCGGGGCGGCGGCCTCCGGACCCGGTGCAACGACCGCAGTCTTTGCCGTTGCGGCCGGGGCGGCGGCAACAGGCGGTGGTGCTGCAGCAGAAGTCGGTTGCTCGGGCTGCTTGGGCTCCTCCGCCTGATCCTCTCCGGATGACCGCAGCTCTCCGTCGGCGGTAAACAGGCGACGGTCGCTCACTTTGAAGTCGGAGTCTTTTCTCTTGTCTGCCATAAATTCTTGTGTCTTTCCGCTAGGAAATTGGAGGCGTCACCGGTTTAAGCGTCGCCGTCCCTGCTCGTAAATTCTTGTCTGCTGCCTCACGCCGAAGATAGCCTAGCGCGACAGCGCGGTCACCGGCGGGCAACGGCAAATCGGCGCTGCTCGTGACCTCGCCCACATCTTTTTCGTCCGCTTGAATCTTTGTGCCGGGCGCGGGCAGCGGGCCTTCAACGAGGAAGGCTGCGAACTGGCGGTGCACCGCGCCGCGTGAGCGAATGCGCTCGACGATCTCCTGTCCAAGATAACAGCCCTTGGTGAAATTCAAGGCGCGCATCTGGCCGGTTTCCTGCGGCAGGTCGCGCTCGCGAATGTCTACGCTATAACGCGGGATGCCCAAGCTGATGCGACGTCGCTCCAGGGCGTGAGCACCAACGGCGGTGGCGCCGGCGGCAAGTAGCGCGTCCCATGTGGGCTTCAGCTTATCGGGCGCGAGCCAGATTTCGTACGACGAGCCGCCAGGATCGTTGCTGCGGTCATCGCCCCGGTCGTCGCTACGCACGACGGTGCATTGCAGGCAGCCACATGCGCAGTCGCAGGTGGGTGTGCACAGCTCCAGAGGAGAGAGATCGGGAACATGGATTCCGGCTTTGTCCAGTACCTGTTTTGCTCGCGGGCCGGCCACGCCAATTGCGCCCAGCGTGGCGCTTACGTCCGTTACTTCCACGTCGTCCATGATGATGAACTTGTCGAAATGCGCCAGAACAACTTCGCGCAGCCGCGCGTCAACATCCACGAGCAGCACGTCGCCCATGTTGTAGGCATAGAGGTCGGCCTGGATGTGTCCCTGCGCATTCAGCAGGAATGCATAGACGCCGTGGTTGAGGGCAAGATCACGGATATTATTCGTCACCATGCCGTTCAACCAGCGCACGCGGTCAGCGCCGGTAAGACGAATTTTCGAGCGCCCGCTTAGCTCATAGACTCCGCAACTGGAGAGCAGGGCGAGGAACTCGGTGCGCACGTCACCGACTGGAGACGGCGTAGCCGAGCCTTGAGTTGAACTGGCTTGTAAGGTGGTTGTCATCCCTGCTGGGTTGATTATAGCGAAGGTCGCGGAGATACCGGACGGCGACACTCAAAAGACGCGGGCCGGGGCGCGCGACGGACAGAACCCCCGACGGCGACCCTGAACAAGTGTCGTCCTGCGACCTGCAAGCTTGCAGATACTGGCTTTTTACGCGGACAAGAGTGTGCCACCCCAACGCGCCAAAACCTGGCGCGCTGGGGCCCGGTGTCCGCGCAGCACTTAACCAGACGTTCCTTAGTTCGTTCTCTGCAATCTCGAAATCAGCTTCTGTGCCAGATTTTCTTCGGATTCCGACCAGAGCAGCCGGCCGGTTGCGCCGGAATTGCTTTCCATCTTGGCGGTGAATTCGACCAGGCGGTGCACGTTGATGCGAACACGGTCGGCGGTTTCGGAGGTGAAGGCGACCTCTTCATGGAGGAAAGGAGTATCGAGACCGAAATCGATTTGGATGTGGCCGGCAGCAGCGGCAGCGTTCTCTTCAAATTCAAGGCCGTGGGCAATCACGCGCACGAGCGAGGGCTGCAGTACCCATGTCTCCCCGGTCTCTTGCGGCGTCCACAGGTCCCAATAGGCCTCAAAAACGTCGGCATAGTCTTCATGGAGAAGATCCGCAGCCAGTGCCACGGCTTCCTCGGGCGCAAGACCTGGCACAAAGCGGCGCTCAAGAATGGTGGGCTCGTTCCATGAAACCGGGTGAATGGCGGCGTAGGTAATACCCGGCCTTGCCGCCGAGAACGGAATTTGCCGCAGAACACTGAGGGTGCGTGCAAGGATGTCGGGCAAATCGAAGTCCGGAAACCAGAGGCTCAAATAAAGCGAGTCGGCCATCGAACCATTTTAATCGTTCCTGCGGTCAAATTTACCGCACTGGTCAGTTTCCATTGGCGTGTGTTATCCTCAGTGACGTTACGAAAACGATAAGAGACAGGAGTGCAACAGGTTAGTGCTAGCCAGACAGCAAAAGCAATCCGTCGTTGACACGTATCGCACGCACGCTACCGATACCGGAAGCCCTGAAGTTCAGATCGCGCTATTGAGCGAGCGCATCGGTCAACTTACGGAACACTTCAAAGCGCACATGAAAGATCACGGCTCGCGCCGTGGGCTTCTGATGATGGTGAGCCGGCGCCGCCGCCTGCTCGACTACCTGAAGAAGTACGACTCGGAACGTTACAAGGCCGTGATTACGAAGCTCGGCATCCGCAAGTAAATGTTCCGGCCTGTGTGGGCCGGCTTGAACTCCGAGAGCTTAAGCAAAGTGCGTTTTCCCAACCGCGACAGCCACTGGCATTCGCCTATTTGCGAACTCCGCATTGGCGCGCCGTGCGCTCCTGCCCATATGAGGATGATCTATGAAGCCTGAACCGATTACAGTTTCCGTCGAAATCGCCGGCGGAAAAACCATTTCTTTTGAAACCGGAAAATTGGCGAAGCAGGCGCACGGCTCGGCCGTAGTGCGCCTGGGAGAGAACACGGTTCTCGCCACCGCCGTTGCCAATCCTGAGCCGCGCACCGGCATCGATTTTTTCCCGCTCACCGTTGACTACCGCGAATACACCTATGCCGGCGGCCGCATTCCCGGCGGATTCATCAAGCGCGAAGGGCGCATGAGCGAGCGCGAGGTGCTGACCAGCCGCCAGATTGACCGGCCGATCCGGCCGATGTTTGCCGAGGGATTCAAGTGCGAGACGCAGGTGATTGCCTTCGTTCTGTCGGCGGATACGGAAAACGATCCCGACGTCGTCGGCATTAACGCGGCTTCGGCTGCGCTGACACTTTCCGATATTCCATTCCTGGGTCCTGTGGGCGCGGTGCGGGTCGGGCTGGTGGATGGACGCTTTATCGCCAATCCCACCTACACCGAAATGCGCGAAGGCCTGCTGAACATTATGGTCGTGGGCACGGCCGACGCGATCATGATGGTTGAGTCGGGCGCAAAGGAAGTGAAGGAAGAAACGGTGGTGGACGCGATCGAATTTGCGCACGCCGAAATCAAGAAGATCTGCGCGGGTATCGAAGAATTGCGGCGCAAGGCCGGTAAGCCGAAGCGGAAGGTTACGCCGCCGGAGTTCGACCAGAACTACTACAACGAACTGGAGTCGAGGATCGGAGCGCGGCTCGCCGATGCACTAGACACGCAAAAGCACCCGAAGGCCGAGAGCTACGAACTGGTGCGGGCGCTGGGAAAAGAGTTGGCAGATGCGCTGCCGGTAGAAGATGTAGAAGGCAAGGCGAAGGTCAAGGAATATTACGAAGTGTTGCGGGAACGCATCTTCCGCGACCAGGTGATCAATAAGAAGCATCGCCCGGACGGGCGCGCGTTCGACCAGATTCGTGAAATCTGGATCGAAGCCGGGGTTCTGCCGCGAGCGCACGGAAGCGCGATCTTCACTCGCGGCGAGACGCAAGCTCTGGTGACGACAACACTCGGCACGAGTGACGACATGCAGCGACTGGAAGGCTTCGAAGGAGAGGCCAAGAAGCGCTTCATGCTGCATTACAATTTTCCGCCGTTCTCCGTTGGTGAAGTTGCTTTCCTGCGTGGAGCCGGCCGCCGCGAAATCGGCCATGGGGCGCTGGCGGAGCGCGCGGTTTCGGCCGTGCTTCCCAGCGAAGACAACTGGCCTTACGCGATGCGCGTCGTTTCCGACATTCTGGAATCGAATGGCTCCTCGTCGATGGCGACGATTTGTGGCGCATCGCTTTCCCTGATGGATGCAGGCGTTCCGCTCAAAGCGCCGGTGGCCGGTGTGGCCATGGGCCTGGTGAAAGAGGGCGATCAGTACGCCATCCTGACCGACATCGCGGGCGCGGAAGACCACTACGGCGACATGGATTTCAAAGTTGCCGGAACCAAGGACGGGATTACCGCGCTGCAGATGGACATTAAGGTGGGCGGGATCACCGCACAAATCATGCGCGAAGCGCTGGCCCAGGCGCAACGGGGGCGGTTGTTCATCCTCGAAAAGATGGACGAGGTTCTTACATCGGGCCGCGTCAAGGTTTCCGCGTACGCGCCTCGTATCTACACGCTGCAGATCCCGGTCGACAAGATTCGCGACGTGATTGGGCCCGGCGGCAAGATGATCCGCTCGATCATCGAGCAGACCGGCGTCAAGATCGACGTGGAGGATTCGGGCAAGGTCAACGTGGCGTCGAACGACGAAGTTTCGGCCAATAAGGCTTTGCAGATCATTAAAGACCTGACGGCGTCGGCCGAAGTAGGGAAGACCTATCTCGGCAAAGTGAGCCGGCTAGCGGATTTCGGCGCGTTCGTTGAGATTCTGCCGGGCCTGGATGGCTTGCTGCACATCAGTGAAGTGGCCGAGCACCGGATCAAAGACGTCCGCGATGAGCTAAAGGAAGGCGACCAGGTGCTGGTGAAAGTTCTGGCCGTCGAGGGCAACCGCATTAAGTTGTCGCGCAAGGCAATTCTGAAAGAGCAACGTGCGAAGATGGGCGGCGGAGCTCCTCCGCCTGCGGAAACGGACGAGGCAGCGGGATTTGAGCCGTCGGCGGCTCCCCTGACACCGTCCGCGCCGCAAGCCGCGCCCAGCACTGTAATTGAAGGTGGCGCGCAGTTCGATGCGGATGACGAGCCGAACTTCAACCGCGTGGACGCGCCAGTCGGAGTAGAGCCTGCAGTCGCAGGACGCCCGGAAGGTGGACGCAGCAGTGGAGGCGGAGGCGATCGTGATCGCAATCGGCGCCGGCGCGGCCGCGGGGGCCCGGGTCGCGGTCCGGGAGGCGGCCACGGAGGGCACGGAGGCGGTGGCGGCGGACGCGGGAGAAGGTAAGAACAGTTCGCAGTTGTCAGTTCTCAGTCATGCAAAGGGCCGCAGGGATGCGGCTCTTTTTTATTTGATGGAGGCGATGACAGGCTAGAACGACAAGCGCTTGAACAGCGTTTCTGGGATGTGTTCGACAGCCGCCATGACGTAGCGCCAGATTTTCGGCGTGTAAAGAACGTCGGGCGAGCGGCGCTCCAGCGCGCGGACGATGTCGCGGGCAACCATTTCTGGCTGCGCAAAGCGCGCGGCGTTTGGCAGATGGTCGGTCATCGGGGTTTGCACGGGGCCCGGCTTGATCGTGATCACTTTGACTCCGGCGGGATGAAGGCGGCTGCGCAGACCTTGCAGGAAAAGCGAGAGGGCACCTTTGGCGGAGCCGTAGACGTAATTGGAGCGGCGTCCGCGATCTCCGGCGACCGACGTGATTGCAGCGATGCATCCGGTGCGGCGTTGTTCCATGTCGGCTGCAAAGAGAGTGAGCAGCGCGGCGGCGCTTACATAGTTGACGTGGAGTTCCGAGAGCAGAACATCGACCGACGCCTCAGAGTCTTTTTGATCCTGCATCGCACCGTACGAGAGCAGAACTGTGTCGTAGCCGGAAAATGAGCGGCGGACAAAGTCGAAGATTCCGGCATGGTATTCAATCGCCGCCAGATCGGCCGCGCAAGTAAGAACCTGGCTCGCGCCGCGAGCCAATAGATCGGACTGTACTTCGGCCAGGCGTTCCGGAGAGCGCGCGACCAGAAGCAATTCGCATCCGAGCCTGGCCAGGTGCCGCTGAACTTCGAGCGCGATTCCAGAAGTTGCTCCGAGGACGACGACCTTCTTCAGCAGCGCGCGCGTCGTCGTGGGCGCGGAGAACGATTTCGCAGAATGTGTAGGGCTGCTCATGGTCCCTCCGTGACGCGCCGCCAGAACGAGGAAGACATTTTCGGATCAATCCAGGGCAAAAAGCTCCGCCAGCGCGGGAACGACGCCTCGAACAGGGCAGGGCTCATACGCGCGTCTTTTGCTGGATAGAGCGCGCCCCCGCTGCGCAGGACTACATCGTCGAGCGAGCGCATGAGCTGCAGTGTCCGCTCGCCGCGCATGGCAAAGTCGAGCGCCAGCGTTAGCCCAGGACGGGGGAATGACAACATCCCGGCGGGAGGCGCCGATCCAAACTGCTTCAAGACACCGAGAAACGATCCCATGCCGGAGCGCGCGATGCGGTCGAGGAGTTCCGGAAAAGCATCGACATTCGATTCCGGGATGACGCATTGATATTGCAGGAAGCCTTGCTTGCCGTACAACAAGTTCCACTGGCGCACGGAATCCAGCGGGTAAAAGAACGAATCGTAGCCCACGAGCGTAGAACCTTTTTTCGCCGCGTGAGCGCGGTAGTAGACCGAATTGAAGGCTCGCACGCTGTAACGGTTGAGCAACCACGCTGGCAAATTGAAGGGAAGTTTCGGCCCGCGCTTGAGGCGAAGCTTTTTTGCGCTCTCGGCGGAGTGATTCCCGCGGAAGAGAATTCCGCGTAGATTTCGTCCCGCGAAACAATCCAGCCAGGCCACGGTGTACTCGAAATGACCATTGCTTTTTTGGCTAAGGTCGACAAAACCAGAGAGCGACTGGAAGGGCGCGAGTTCAGCGTCGATCCAGGGCCCGGCCACGCGCCGCAGTTGAATGTCCGCCCATGCAATAACGCCGGTCAGACCGAGACCGCCGATGGTCGCGCGGAACATCTGCGGATTCTCTTCGCGGCTGCAGACAACCAAGCCGTCGTTCGAGCGAAGCAAGCCAAGCTGGTGGACGTGATCGCCAAACGTTCCGGCACAATGGTGATTCTTGCCATGAACATCGTTGGCGATGGCGCCGCCCACCGTGACGAATTGGGTGCCGGGCGTTACCGGAAGGAACCAACCCTTGGGAAGGAATACGCCGATGATATCGGCGAAACTGACGCCGCCTTCGCAGCGCAGCATGCCGGTTGACTCGTCAAAACCAAGAATGCGATTGAGGCGGCGGCAATCGACGAGTTCACGATCGGTGTTGAGGCACGAGTCTCCATAACTTCGGCCTAAGCCATACGGAAGCAGCGAAGCCGGCGGCGCGGCTTTGAGAATGCCAGCCAACTCGTCGTTCCAGGCCGGCTTGTGGACGTGCGCATGGGTTCCCTTGGGATACCTTCCCCAGGAGGCAAGCCGATCCGTAGACGCGGCGAGCGACCGTTTGCGACCGATTGCAGCAGCTTCAGCAGGCATTGTGTTTTCAGTGCCAATCTAAACTTAAGTTCCGCGAAGGCCGTTGTTACCCAGCTTGCCAATCTTGCCCGGGCCCTACCATCTCACGTGGATCATGCTGGCGGCGATTACGGCTGCCGAAGCCAGCGCCGCTCCGTAACTAACGCGGTCCCGGATGGCAAGAGTGACCGGATCCTCGCGCAGTTCTCCGCGATGGGCTAAGAGCCAGGTTCGGCCGAGCCAGTAGAGAACGATCGGGCAAAGCAAGAGCAAATATTCGGGCGACAAATAAAGCACGCGCACTTCCGGGCTGTGGACATATAGGCTGAGAATGACGACGGCCGAGAAGCTGCTGCCAACGCCAAGCGAGAGCAGTAACTCGCGGTCGTCAACGCGATACCCACGACCCGAGTTTCCGGAGGCGACGAGATCATTCGCATGCAGCAGTTCGGAATACCGTTTTGCCATCGCCAGGCTCAAAAAGAAAAATAGGGAGAAAGCGAGAAACCACTGCGATAAGGGCGTCGCGGAAATCAGGGCTCCGGCGAGAATGCGAAAACTGTAAAAGCTCGAAAGGACGAAGACATCGAGCAAAGCGATTTTCTTCAGATAGAGCGAATACAACATCGTCAACGCCGCATATCCAATCAGAGCCAGGCCAAATTGCGCATCGAGCAGCAAACCAACACCCAATGCAGAGCACAGAAGCGCAAACGACGCGGCTAGACCTTCGGGGATGGAGATTTCACCGGCCGCGAAGGGGCGTTCTTTCTTCCAGGGGTGTTGGCGATCCGAATGCAAGTCGAGAAGGTCATTGAGAATGTAAAGCCCCGAGGCGCAGAAGCCATAAAGCACAAAGCCGATGGCGGTGCGCAGAATGGGAACGATGGTCAAGTTGTGCGAAAGAGCGAGAGGCAGAAACAGCAGCAGGTTTTTTGCCCAGTGGTGACCCCGCAGTGCGTTCACCCAAGTGCGCCATGAGGCCCGTTCGGTGACGATGTTGGCTTGGAGCGTGGTTACGGTAGCGGCCTGCTTTGCTCGCGCTGGTGTGCCGACGACGTATGCCGCCCGCGCATGTCGCCAGACGGCAACGTCGGAAGCCGAGTCACCCATGTAGTCGAAGCCGGATGCGGCGAAAAGTTCGGATAAGAACGCGGCCTTTGCCGGCCCTTTGAGGTTGAGCCGGTCGTCACTGCCGTGGACTTCGTCGAAGAGCCCAAGATGACGGGAAACCGACTCGGCGAGTTCGCGGTTGGCAGCCGTTACCAGGGCAATACGGCGGTTGCGAGCTTTTTCTTCCCGCAGCAGATCAAGAACCGGAGCGCGATAGCACAGGCGAGCGGGATCGAGACGGACGTGGCGCGCAAGCTGCTGTTTCAAATAAGCGCGGCCTCGCAGCAGCCACACAGGCAATAAAAACAGTGTAGTGGGGCGGGCTTTCAAAAGAGCAAGAACGCATTCCCACAGCAGATCGCCCCGGATCAAAGTGCCGTCCAAATCTACGCACAATACCGGCGACACTCCTCGGGCGACACGGGTTCCTGCAGCTCCCATGAGAATCATGGTCGCAAAGGAAGGTGCAAAACAGGGGAAGAACCGGCGCGCGCAGGTAACCTGGGTAACATGCGCGCCGCTGGAACGAGGGATAGTATGTGACCGATCTGGAGCGGTTTCGCAGACTCCGGGCAAGGTTACTAAAGTTGGAAGCTGAGCGAGCCAACTCTCAATCACGACCCTGGCGCGTGACAACGGCTAGAGAACCGGAAGCCAAGATGGGTTTGGCGGTGCTGGACGCAAAATGAAGAAGGAACAAGCGCGGGGCAGTCCGCGCGACTTCAGGACAGGGTGATGGAACTAAAACATACAGATCAAAAAGCGAGCGCATGGGACCTGCTGGCGAACTATTACTCCCATCCGGCAATTCTACTAACGACGATAGCCGCGGCGACTGCAGTACTGTACAGCGGCACTCTGATGTTCCAGTTTGTGTGGGACGACAAGGCGCAGATTGTCGACAACCCGATCATTCGTTCGATGGGCAAACTGCATAAGGTCTTCATCAGCGACCTTTGGTATCACACGGGGCGTTTTCAGCTGTATTACCGCCCATTGTTTGTAGTTTGGTCGATGCTGAACTACGCGCTGGTCGGGCTGCACCCATGGGGATGGCATCTGGGAGCGGTCCTGATGCACGTAGCAGCTGTGACAGCAGTGTTCTGGCTCGTGCGCAAGCTCGGGTTGGAGTATTGGACTGCTGCGTTGGCCACAGTTATCTTCGCGCTACACCCGATTCATATTGAGTGCGTTGCCTGGATCTCCTCCGTCGCCGACAGTATGGCCACAACATTGGCGGCGCTGTCGTTCGTAGCCTTTCTCAGCGCCCGCCACCCCGGATCCAAGCACGCACTTCCGTGGCGTGTCGCATCGCTTGCTTTCTGCGCATGCGCCCTGCTCACCAAAGAGATCGCTCTGGGTTTTTGTCTGCTGGTCGGCGCCTACGAATTGCTTTTTCCCGCTACGAAAACGTCCGGCTACGCGCAGAGGATATGGAGGGCAGTCCTGGCTGCCTTTCCCTATGCCGCGGTCACGATTGCCTACTTACTGCTTCGCAAATTCGCGCTGAATGCGGTAACCGGCAAGTTCGACCCTAATCATACGTTTGGCGACATGCTGTTGACGCTGCCCTATGTCCTCGTTTTTTACCTGCGGCAGCTCCTATTGCCGATCAGGCTAACGGGCCTCTATTTCACGCCGTATGTGACCGCCGAGGACGTGGGCCGGTTTGTCGTGCCTATGTTCGTGCTGCTCGCTGTGGGCGGCCTGCTTTACTTCTGGGCGCGACGCAAGAATGACTTATTGGTCGTCTTCGCAGCGCTTTGGATGATTATCGGTCTCGCCCCAGCGCTTTATTTACGGAGCTTTGTGGACGGGGATTTTGTACGGGACCGGTACATCTACCTCGGTTCTGTAGGATTTTGCATTCTCGTGGCAAAGGCCATCCGCCTTCTTCCCCGCGCAAAGCGGTGGAGCGCAGCGGCAGTGCAAGGAACGGCAGTGATCGTGCTCTCCTTGGGTTATGTGAGCCTGTCCTTACCGGAGCAGGGATACTGGGACTCAGACCTGCTCATCTATTCCCGCGGATACGAGCTTTATCCGCAAAATCCATACACCGAAGTAGGCTTGGCGCGCGAATACAGCCGGCTGAAAGCCTACGATCGCGCGATACCACTTGTCGAAGATGCCTTCCGGCGCCGCCCGGACTATCTCTATGGAGCTTATGCGCTGGCCGATGTCTACATTGCCGCAGGACGCTACCAGCAAGGGCGTGCCGCGCTGCAGTTTGCCCAGAGCTTGATGCCCGAATACGCGAAATCGGATACGGGCGCTGTTGCCGTTGCCGCGATGTGGGGAAAACTTGGAGATTACGATCAAGCGCTGGGGCTTTGCGCGCAAGTTCTGGCGCGAGACGCGGATCTGTATTCGGCCGCTTACAACTGCGGAAATATTCACTTGACGGCAGGAGATTATCGCGCTGCCGAACCGCTGCTTCAGCACGCTGTCCAACTGTCGCCGGAATTGGCAGCGCCACGGCACTTCCTGGGTCGGGCTCTGTTTCTTGAGGGGAACAACACGGCTGCGCAGGCTTACCTGCAGCAGGCAGTGACGATGGATCCGACCGTCTACGACTATCACTACTGGCTGGGCCTGTCGCTGGAGAAGAGCGGCGAGAAGAACGCTGCTCGGGAAGAATACCGGCGGACATTGCAGCTCAACGGAGAGAGCGCGGACGCCAAGCTTCGCTTGACGGCACTGGAGCCAAAGTGAACAGCAAGGTCGGGACTTCAGAGTCAGGGATGGTGAGGAGCGCGACGGCTGGTCGAGAGGCTCTCGATATTGAACTGAGGGTTCGGGAAGAATCTCAAGAGGAAGCCGCAGTTGGCAAGAAGGGAAGGGTGGTGTCAACCGCGATTCCGGAGCGGACTGTTCCCCTGTTGGTACTGGGCGTGGTCTTGTTCACTTCCGCCGTCTACGCTGGCCTTCACATCGGCAGCGGATGGGTTCCGGCCGATGAAGGCACTCTTGCCCAAAGCGCACTGCGTGTGCTCGGCGGACAGCTTCCACACCGAGACTTTGTAGAGATCTATACCGGCGGGTTGAGCGTAATTCATGCTCTGGCGTTTCGTGCCTTCGGCGTAAATCTGATGTCGCTACGCATCTGCGTGTATCTGTTTTTTCTGGCGTGGCTTCCGGCCATCTACTACGTTGCGCTTCGTTTTACCTCCGCGCTCGGGGCCGGACTGATTACGGTTCTGGCGGTGTCGTGGAGTTTCCCAAATTATCCCGCAGCGATGCCGTCCTGGTACAACCTGTTCTTCGCCACCTTCGGAGCGGCTGCTTTGCTTCGATATCTCGAAGTGCGCAAGACGCGCTGGCTGTTTGCGGCGGGCGTCTGCGGCGGAATATCCGTACTCATCAAGGTAATTGGCGCCTACTACATTGCCGGGGTGCTGCTATTTCTGGTTTTTGTGGAACAGGGCGATCATGAATCAGACGAAACGAAAGAGCGAGCGAGCGCGTATAGGGTCTTCAGTACGAGTTCGCTACTGCTGTTCCTGGCCGTGGCAATCCACCTGTTTCATGGGCGATTGGGAGGCGGTGAGCTCTACCAGTTCGTGCTGCCTGCAATAGCGCTAGTGGGGCTCATTCTGCTATCGGAGTGTCGAGTTCACTCCGCTGGAACCGTTACGAGATTTCGCGCGTTGCTCCGGCTGGTCATTCCATTTGTCGCCGGAGTCCTCGGTCCGGTCATCGGGTTCCTTGTGCCTTATGCCCGCTCCGGAGCGGTTGGCGCATTCTTTTCCGGTGTTACAGGGAGTGCGATCGCCCGCTCGGCTGGCTTGGGAGTAATTCGTCCTGTCGGCATGGAGGCAAGCGTATATGCGCTAGCCTTGATCGGACTGGTTGCGGCGGCAATGTACTGCGGCGAATTCCAAGGGAAGGTCGTGGGCGTAAGCGTTGGTGTGGGGCTGGCGGCGCTGCTCTATCGGTCAGGTCAGGCGATAGTTTCCGGTGTATGGTTTTCGGCCGCATCGCTAACTCCGCTGGTTGTGATGTCAGGAGCAGTTGTCGTACTGACGGCGGCAAAATCGGGCAGCCTGACAAACTTGCAGCGGCAGCGGGTGATGTTACTGATCTCTCTGGCCGCCCTCTGCAGCTTTGTGCAGTTTCCGTTTGCGGCGCCAATTTACTTGTCGTACTCGCTGCCGCTGACGTTGTTGGCCGCGGTCGCGATTGTGGCAACTGTGAGGAAGCAGACGGGAACGTATGTTCTCGCGTCCCTGATGGGATTTTATCTGCTGTTTGGCGTGGTGAGGCTGGTCCCGGATTACATCTATGAACTGACCCACAAAGTAGGGTCGATGGACGAACTGCGGGTCGAGCGCGCCGGAGGGCTGCGGACCGAGTTTGCATCGAGCTACGACGAAATCGTTCATCTTGTTCAACAACACTCCCCGAACGGACTGCTATACGCGGGGAACGATTGCCCCGAGTTCTATTTTCTGGCGGGGCTGAAGAATGTTACGCGAGACGATGGGGGCGCCCAGCCCGGCAATGTGTTGCAGGCCCTGCAAGCGAACGACGTGAAGGTTGTGGTTATCAACGAAAGGCCATTCTTTCCGGGATCTGAGACGAGCCCCGCGGTCCGAGCCGAGATCATCCGCAAGTTTCCGGAGAGCCGGCTGATCGGCATATTCCATATCTTTTGGAGGGAGTGATTCGGTGCGCGCCAGAGAGTTGATTTGGCGCGGCGATTCGACACTCCGTCTAGATCCCCTGTGCGCGGCGTTTAGGAAAGATGTCTCCCACGCGCCGGATCTCGGCGCCGACGCCCTTCAGCTTCTCTTCGATGTTTTCGTAGCCGCGGTCAATGTGATACACGCGGTCAATAATCGTCTCGCCATCGGCCACCAGGGCGGCCAGCACCAACGACGCCGAAGCCCGCAGGTCGGATGCCAGCACCGCCGCGGCGCTGAGGGGCGTTTTCCCCCTGACGATGGCGCGGCGTCCTTCAATCTTGATGTTGGCGCCCATGCGCACCAGTTCCTGCGCATGCATGAAGCGATTCTCAAAAATATTCTCGACCACAAGCGACGTGCCCTCGGCCTGCGTCGCCAGCGCCATGTATTGCGCCTGCATATCGGTGGGAAAACCCGGGTACTCCTCGGTGTTCATATCCGCCGCCTTCAGCGGATGATCCCCCATCACGCGCACGGAATCGGGTTTCACGGCGGTCTTCACGCCTGTTTCGGAGAGCTTTCGTAAGACGGCGGTCAGGTGGTGAGGATCGCAACCGGTGACATTCAGGTCCCCGCCCGTCAAGGCGCTGGCGACGATGAAAGTGCCGGCCTCGATACGATCCGGGATGATGCGATGCCGCGCGCCGTGCAGCTTGCTGACGCCCTTGACTGAAATGGTCGGCGTTCCCGCGCCCTCGATCTTCGCCCCCATGGCGTTCAGCAAGGCCGCCAGATCGGCCACTTCCGGCTCGCGGGCGCAGTTTTGCATCACGGTTTCGCCGTCGGCCAGCGCCGCGGCCATGAGGAGATCTTCGGTGCCGGTCACGGTGATTTTGTCGAAGACGATCTCAGCGCCCTTGAGGCGGTCGACGGTTGCTTCGATGTAGCCGTGTTCCTGCGTGATTTTGGCGCCCAGGCGCTCCAGGCCTTTGATGTGAAGGTCAATTGGGCGCGCCCCGATGGCGCAGCCGCCGGGCAGGGAAACGCGGGCGCGTCCGCAGCGCGCTACCAGCGGCCCGAGTACGAGGGTGGAGGCACGCATGGTCTTGACCAATTCGTAGGACGCCTCGGGAGTTGCCAGATTTTTCGCGCAGATCGTGGTGCGATGCTGCGCGCGTCCATAGCCCAGTTCGACCTCGGCGCCCATGGCGGCCAAGAGCTTGCGCGTGGTTTCAATGTCGCGTACGTGCGGGATGTTCTCCAGAATGACCGGCTCTTCGGTGAGCAGGGCGGCCGCCATGCAGGGCAGCGCGGCGTTCTTGGCGCCGCTGACGCGCACCGTACCCAGCAGGGGATTGCCGCCGCGGATTACGAGTTTATCCATACGTGAATTCCTGAGCTGCTGGCTTCATTCTATCGGGGAACGGAAACGCGGAGGGGATGGAATCATAAGGATGAGTTCCGTTTGTAACCCTGGGTATAAACGATACCCCGACGGAGAAAGGAAGCAAGAAATGACTCAGTTGCCGGAGCGCACCAGTGGTTGAGCAGCCTTGGCCATCGTGATGGCTTTCCTGACGTGCCCTTGAGCCTGTTTCAGCGCGGCACGCGCGCGGCCGCGCGTGACCCCCGCTTTCGCCATGACGAGCGCAACCGGCACGCTGTTGTGCGCCGAGCGCAGAAACTTGCGGGCATCCCCGCGTCCAACCCCAACAGCCTCTTCCAGAATGGCGATGCCGCGCTCCGCCAGCTTCTCGTTCTTCAAATGCAGATTGACCATCAGATTGCCATAGACATATCCCAGCCTGGTCATGGCGCCGGTCGTCAGAATATTCAGAATCATTTTCTGCGCCGTACCGGCTTTCATTCGCGTTGAACCGGCGACCACTTCCGCTCCAACATCGGCCACAATGCCAATGTGCGCGGCCTTCTGCAGCGGCGAGTTGCGGTTACATACGACGGCAACGGTCTTTGCCCCCTGCGAGCGCGCATGCTCAATCGCGGCAATTGTGAACGGCGTGCGACCGCTCGCGGCCACGCCCACTACCACATCGTTGCTGCGCGGCTTCTTCTTCGCCATCGCCTGGCGGCCCAGTTGGCGCGAATCTTCGCTCGCCTCGCTCGCCTCGGCCAAGGCTTTCGGACCGCCGGCTATAACGAACTGAACCATCTTTGGGTCGGTGTCGAACGTTGGCGGGCATTCGGCGGCATCGAGCGCGGCGATGCGTCCGCTGGTTCCGGTGCCGACATAAATCAGGCGTCCGCCTTTGGCGAGCGCGGCCGCAATCCACTCGACCACCTGCGCAATCTGCGGCAGAGCTCGCTTGACCGCGGCCGCGACGCGAGCGTCCTCGGTGTTGATGATGCGGGCAATCTCCAGCGACGATCTGCAGTCAAGATCGGCCGAGGCCGCGTTCGGCTGCTCGGTTTCCAGGATGCGGAGGTTGATGCTCCTCGCTTTGGACGCCACAGCTTTTCGCGTCACGCCCGCTTCTCCGCCTGTAACGCCTCGACCACGGCATCGTGAACTGCGGGCCGGATTTGTTTGATGGCCTGGTTCCTGGAATCGGGCCAGGTGCGGTTGGTGAGCAAGGTGATCGAAAGGTGGCGCTCCGGATCGATCCACAGCGAAGTTCCCGTATAGCCCAGGTGCCCGAATGAGCGCGAGGAAAAATACCTCCCCGATTGCGACGGCGCCGAACGGGTATCCCACCCCAGCGCGCGCGAAGTGCCTTCCGGCGCCGGTTCGCGGTGAGTAAAGAGCTCGACCGTTTCCGGCCGCAGGATCGGGTATCCGCCGTTAAGCAGGGAGTGGGCAAAACGAGCTATGTCACCGGCACTCGAGAATAATCCGGCATGTCCAGCCACCCCGCCCAGCACGCTGGCGTTCTCGTCCTGCACTTCGCCCTGGATGATGCGCTTGCGGAATGTGCGGTCCTCTGCTGTGGGCGGAATGCTTTCGCGCAGCGCACTTGCCGGATTGAACGTCGTGTGCGACATGGCGAGCGGGCCAAACACTTCGCGCTGGCAGAACGCGTCGAGTGGTTCATCCGCCAGCCGTTCGAGCGCCACGCCGAGAATAATGAAGCCGATATCGCTGTATTCGGCGTGCGTGCCGGGATCGGCGGTCAATGCCGTCGCAAAAGCCGCACGCAACAACTCATCGCGAGTCCGAGCGTCGAGGAAGAGCTTCTCGTAGGCCGGCAGGCCCGAGCTGTGCGCCAGCAGCATCCGCAATGTGACTTCGCCGCGCCGGAGATCGCCGGAGGCAAATTCCGGCACAACCGCCGCCACTGGAGCTTCCAGATCGAGCACACCGCGCTCATAGAGGAGCATGGCCATCGCAGTCGTCGCGACGACCTTCGTGACCGAGGCGAGGTCAAACAAACTATCTGACTCCGTCACGCGCGAAGACGGTTCATAGGTAAATCGGCCCAGAGCTTTATAGGCGACTAGTTCTCCGCGGAACGTAACCGCCAGGGAGCAGCCAGGGAAGGTACGGGCTTCAATGGCCTGAGCAAGAAGGTCGAAAGCGCCACGGAGCCGTTCATCCTGCGCAGCCGTGTTGCGCACGAGGAAAGAGAAGCTTGCTGACGGGTTTGAGGCCGAGGTCAAGACCAAACTCAGTGTAGCGCGGACACTCCTGTCCGCGCAGAAAGCCGCTTCACCAGGGTGTTGCATTCCAGGATGCCGCCCGCTCACAAACCAGAGTTATCAGGAAGGCCCATGTTGCTTGAGTGTGGTCTCGCAGGTCGTGTAGAGTCACAGCAACCGTGAAATTCAGGCGTGCAACTCTATTCCTCGTTCTCTGCAACGCAATCACTTTCGCTCAGCAGTCTCTCGAGTCCCGCCTTTCCGTCCTCGATCCCATTATCAACGACGCCATCGCGCAGCAACAGATTCCCGGCGCGGTGCTCGTCGTCGGCCACAACGGCCAGGTCGTTTATCGCAAGGCCTACGGCGATCGCTCCATTCTTCCGCGGCGCGAGCCCATGACGCTCGACACGATCTTCGACTGCGCTTCGCTTACGAAACCAGTCGCGACCACAACAGCCCTCATGCAGCTTTGGGAGAAGGGCAAATTTCGCATGGCCGATCCGGGCGCCAGGTACCTCCCCGAATTTGCGCAGAAGGGCAAGCAGGACATCACCATCCGACAGTTGCTCGTGCATTATTCCGGACTGCCTGAGGATCTGGATCTGACCAAAGAATGGGAAGGTAAAGAGACGGCGTATCGCATGGCGTTTGAGATGGTGCCCGACCGGCCTCCGGGCTCGGCCTTCGTCTATAGCGACGTCAACTTCGTCGTGCTTGGGGCGCTGGTCGAGAAGTTGTCGGGCGAGTCGCTCGGCGAATACGCGGTCCGGCATGTATTTGCTCCTCTGGATATGAAGGAGACGCGCTTCCTGCCACCGGCTTCGTGGCTGCCGCGCATCGCGCCGACGGAAGACGAGAACCATCGCCCGCTGCGCGGCGTGGTGCACGATCCAACGGCGCGACGCATGGGCGGAGTTGCGGGACATGCCGGCATGTTTTCGACCGCCGATGATCTGGCAATCTTTGCTCAGGCGCTTCTCGATGGCGGGCGCGGGGTGCTCACCTCGCCCACCATTGCCAAGATGACGGCGCCGCAGCAACCGGCAACCGGCACATCTCTGCGCGGCTTCGGATGGGACATCGACTCTCCATGGTCGACCAATCGTGGAGAACTGCTGCCGGTCGGCAGTTTCGGTCACACCGGATTCACCGGCACTTCGCTCTGGATTGATCCGGCGAGCAAAACTTATATCGTCCTGATGACGAATGCGGTCCACATGAACGCCGTTCCGGGCCACGAAAAGGGAAGTGCCGTTTCACTGCGGACCAAAGTCGCAACCGCGGTCGCCGCCGCGCTGGCACTCGATCCCGCCGACGCCGAGAAAATGCGCATCGCCTCCATCACCGGCTACAACGAAATGCAGAGCGCCGCGCGCAAAGTCGCGGTGCGCAATGGCGCGGTGAAGACGGGAATCGACGTGCTGGAAGACTCCCACTTTGCCGCGTTGCATCCGGCCAAAGGCGGCGGTCCGCGCAGCATCGGGTTGTTAACGAACCAGACCGGGATCGATTCCGAAGGCCGCCGCACCATCGATGTGTTGGCAAAAGTCCCGGGGATTTCGCTCGACGCCATTTTCAGCCCGGAACATGGCGTGGCCGGAGCGCTCGATACCACCAACATCAGCAACACAAAGGATGCGGCCACCGGGGTCGCTGTCTATAGCGTATACGGCGGAAGTGACGCCGCCCGCCGCCCGCCCATCGACATTCTGAAGCGTTTGGATGCGGTCGTGATTGACCTCGCCGACGCTGGCGCACGCTTCTACACGTACGAGACCACGGTGGGATATTTCCTGGAGTCCGCCGCCAAAGCCGACATTGACATCCTCGTGTTAGATCGCCCCGATCCGGTCACGGGCTCGTTCGTGCAAGGCCCGGTCTCCGACGAAGGCCACGAAAGTTTCACCAACTATTTTGCGGAGCCGCCCCGGCAAGGCATGACGATGGGCGAACTTGCCCGAATGTTCAATGCCGAGCGCCATATCGGTGCGCGCCTCGAGGTGGTTGCGATGGAGGGCTGGCAGCGCGGAGATTGGTTTGACTCAACCGGCCTGCCCTGGGTCAATCCTTCCCCCAACCTGCGAAGCCTGGATGAGGCAACGCTCTATACAGGAGTTGCACTGATCGAGGGCACGAATGTGTCGGTCGGCCGTGGAACCGACACGCCCTTTGAAGTTGTCGGCGCGCCCTGGGTCAAGGGCAGGGAACTGGCCGCCTACTTGAATGGGCGGGCGATTCCCAGCGTGCGGTTCGTTCCCATTGGTTTCACTCCAACGTCGGGGACCGCGTCGGGCGAACGATGCGAAGGCGTGAATCTCATAGGGTTGGATCGCAACACGCTGGACGCGCCGGAATTGGGGATCGAGTTGGCGTCGGCGCTGCACAAGTTGTATCCGGCTGATTTCAAGCTCGAGCGGATGGCCGATCTGCTGGTGAACCAGTCAGCGCTGCAGGCCATCGCCGCTGGAGAAGATCCCAGGCGTATTGCGGAGGAGTGGGAGTCGGGTCTAGAGCGGTTCCTTGAAATCCGGAAGAAGTACCTTCTCTATTGATGCCACGATGGCGCGATTTGTGTCACGTTGAGGGCGCCCCGGCGACTCACCCGAACTGCGCGTGACCCAGGCGCGGTGCTCAGCTACAATTTTTTGTCATGCCTGAGCCGCTTTCCGATCTCAGCCCGTTCTACCGTTGCTCCGGCCCTAATTGTGGCGTGATGAAGGGCGCGAGTGATCGTTGGTGGGTCATGTGGAGTTCGTTCGACGATTACGAGGTTCCGGTAATGCATCTCGCGCCCTGGGACGAAAAGCTGGCTGCTTTGGACGGAGTTCTTCATGTCTGTGGAGAAGGATGCGCCGGGAAGTTGCAGTCGCAGTTCATGGGCAACGTGCTGGCGAGCGAGAAACAGCGCAAGTAGTAGTTATGTTGCTGGATCAGATTGGCCGGCCTCAGCTAACTGTTTCGGCAGTCTCAGCATCTGAGATCGCAAACACGTTTTTGACTGTTCCGGAAGGTAGGTCTTCGATGAAGATCCATGTGGCTTCGGCATTGATAATCCTGTTCGCGGGTGTTGCGGCCGCGCAGTCGACTCTCGCCCCCGACCCGGCAGCGCCCTCGATCGAGTCCGAGAAGCCCAAGCTCACGATTCCTGCCGGAACGAAAGTTCCGCTTTCGCTGAAGCAGGCAATCTCGACGAAGGCCGCCAAAGAGGGCGACCCGGTATATGCCGAAACCGCGTTCCCCTTCGTTGCCAATGACCGCATCGTCATTCCCGCCGGCACGTATATACAGGGAAAGATCACGCGCGTGGAGCGGGGCGGGCGCGTCAAGGGACGCGCGCAACTCCTCATTCACTTTACCTCGATGATTTATCCCAACGGCTACACGGTGCTGCTGGGGGGCTCGGTCGAAAATGCGCCAGGCGCCGACAAGACGTCGATGAAGGATTCGGAAGGAACCATTCGGCAGGATAGCGACGCCGGCCGCAAAGCGAAGGACGCCGTCGAAGCGGCCACTACTGGAACGCTCATCGGCGCGATTAGCGGCGGCGCCAAGGGAGCGGGCATTGGCGCGGGAATCGGCGGGGTCGCGGGCATCGCCATCGCATTGCTTACGCGCGGCGCCGATGTCCGGCTCGATGCCGGAACCTCGATCGAAATGGAAATCCAGCGCGAAGTGACGGTGGACGCAAGCCGCATTCCGATGGAGACCAGCCAAAACAAGGCGGAACGCTAAGCTACGGCAAATACGGTATGGCCGCTTGAGCGTTCGTGGATGCCTTGCAGCCGCATTCCTACTTCAACGTGAACATCGCGTTCACGTGCGCCGTCACCGTCACATTCTGCGGGCTGAACTCCTCGGTGGGAGCAGGGGCCTGCGCCATGGCAGCCATCGCTTTGGCGCGAGGCATAGGCGACATCACGCGGATGTTTTCAAATGTATCAACCGACGCGTAGGAGAGTTCGCCGAGCGTCCGCCCGCTAGCATTGGCCAGCGACTGCGCCGACGCCCTCGCCCGCCGGTAGGCATCCGCGACCGCTTTGCTTTTGGCTTCCTCAGTCGAGTCAAGCGTGTAGCTCAACGACTGGCTCTCGCCCACGCTGGCGTCAGCCAGTTGCTGCGTGACCGGGCCAATCTTCGTGAAGTCCTTGAGCTTCACGCTCACGCTGGTTGTTACCTGGTAGCCGATGATTCGATGCTTTACATCTTTCCAGTTGTATTGCGGGTTTAAGGAGAAGAAACCGATCTCGGCCGACTTGGGGTCGATGCCATTGGCGCGCATGATCTGCCGCGTGGCTTCGGCCTGCTTGGATGCAAGATCATAGGCATCCTTGGCGGTATCGCCTTGCGCCGAGATGTTGAACTGAACCAGCGCGGTATCGGGCGCAGTTTCGAATTTGCCATCTGCGCCAACATAAATTGTGTCGGGCCGGACCGTCACCGACGGGGCTTGAGCCTGTAAAGCGGCACACAGACTGAGAACGCTGCACAAAGCCACAATGAACAATTTCATGAGAGTTCTCCTCGAACAGGGGTCAAGTTCCAATCCGTTATACGCTTCTTAATGAGAACGTGGGGAATTGCGGATGTTGCGAGAGAATTGGAGGAAAAGCCGCCAGCCCGAGCGCTAACTACTCCAGGCCGCCACCGGGGGTGGTCGAAAGATCGTTAGAGGCGTTAACGTCCTTCCGCAGACCTATCCAAAAGTTGGCGGGCATCTCGAGGAATATGCTGACGATCTCGGGGTCGAACTGGGTTCCTGAGTAACGGCGGATCTCGTTCTGCGCAGCTTCGTAGGTCTGCGCGGGCCGGTAAGGGCGGTCCGAAGTAATCGCGTCGAGGGTGTCCGCGATGGAGAAGATGCGGGCCCCAAGTGGAATTCCGTCGCCTTTCAGTCCGCGCGGATAACCGCTCCCGTCATACCACTCCTGGTGGGAGTAAACGATCTCGGCGGCGTCGGCCAGAAACGGAATCTTGCTCAGAATGTCAAAGCCGTAATAGGCGTGCTCGCGCATGATGGCCGTTTCCTCGGGCGTCAGCTTGCTTGGTTTTTTCAGGATTCCGTCGGGGATCGCCATCTTGCCGATGTCGTGCAACCACGCTCCTTGGGCAATGACCTCAATGTCCTCCTTGGGTATTCCCATCTTGCTGGCGATGGCAATGGCATAAGCCGTGACCCGCTTGGTATGACCCAAGGTCTCGGCGTCCTTGAGTTCGAGCGAATAGCCGAAAGCTTGCAACGTGATGTTGTACGATTTCTTGAGTTCGGCTATGGCATTTTTCCATTGTTGCGTGCGGGCCGCAACCAGAGCTTCGAGATTCGTGCGGTAGGCATCATTTTCGCGCTTGAGGCGTCGATGCTCGAGGGCACGGCGAACGGTCGCGAGCAGTTGATCGCGTTCGAAAGGTTTCAGCAGGTAGTCATATGCGCCATTGCGCAATGCCTGCAGAGCCACGGAAAGGTCATGCACCGCAGTAACCATCACCACCGGCACGTCAGGAAAACGTTCCTTTGACTTCTCCAGCAGGTCGTTGCCGTCCATCTCCGCCATCATCAAGTCCGACAACACGAGGTCGAATTCGTCGCCCGATTCCAGAATCGACAGCGCTTCCGCGCCGCTGGCGGCCTGGCGCGACCGGAAGTTCGCGCCGCTCAGCATCGAGGACACAATCTCCCGGATCGTTTCCTCATCATCTACCACGAGAATTCTGTCGTTCGGCATGGCCCTATTATGTATGTATCGCTTATCTTAGGCTTTCAGTTCACGTTCCGAAAGTAACCAATTGGACGCGGAAATCCGCGGCGGCTGAGGCCGGGCGTGATATCTAGAAAACTGGGTATTCGTGCGTCTTGTCATGAGTCCTGCCGGGCTGTTGCAGAATTCGGTGGGCACGCTTGCCGTCCCCTGGCTGACGGAGCGGGAAACCGCCGCCCTGATCCTGGTAGCCGTCAGTTTGGCCTTCTTCCGCGCCTTTCGCGAGCGCTATCTGCTGGTGTGGGCCGCGGGTTGGACGGCGTATGGCGCATTCCTGGTCTTGCTTCGAAGCAATGACCTTCAATCAGCGTCGAAGCCCATGGCCGCAGTGGCGCACGCGGATTTTGTGCTGGCGATTGCGCTGCTCGCCTCCGCAGCGTTGATCTGCGCCCATTCGTGGCGGGCTCTGACGGCCTTGAGCGCGGTTTCCTGGGTTGGCTTGGTCTGCGCCGGAATGCAGCCGTTCTACTTCTCCGCGTCCGGTTCAGCCAGCCTCGCCCTGGAAATCGTCTGTCGACTGCTTGCTGTCGCCGCGGCTTTCGGACTGGTTCGCTCCCGCCTCGGCCGCATCGGTATTGGGCCCTTCCTGTTCGCAGCCGGACTGCTGACACTTAATTTGAATTGGCCTCCGTTCACGGACCGCATTCCGGTTGAAGCCAATCTATTTGCCGAAATCTTGCTCGGATCGAGCATGTTGCTGGTGGCGCTCGACGACTCACGCGCCCGCACGCGCCGCATGGCTGTGCTGAACGAACTGGCGGTCACGATCGCTCGCGGGCAAAGCCACGGTCCGATCATTCAGGTCGCCCTCGAGAAACTGAACCACGCGATTGCGGGCAAAGCAGCCTGGTTTCGGCTGATGGAGGACGGCAAACTGGTGCCCACGCAGCATGTGGGCGTTTCGCCGGATTTCCTGCGCGCCATCGGGCAGGTCGGCATGGATAACAACCTCGCCCACACTCTCGAAGAAAAACGGGCATTGGTTGTTAGCGTCGGTCAAACGCCGGAGCCGGTAGACGAACAATTCCGCAAGTACGGGCTCCAGCACGTCATCCTGGTCCCCGTGTTCGGCAAGAAGTCCGTAATCGGCATGCTGTCGTTCGGCTGCTCAGGATCGCGGCGCCGCAGCCGGGAGGAACTTGAGTTTCTCGAAACGGCGGCGCAGAAGATGGGGATTGCCGTTGAGAACCTGCGTTTGCTGGAACAGGTGATTCGTTCCCAGCGGCAGTGGATGGACACCTTCGATTCCATCCAGGACCCGATTCTGGTGCACGACACGGAATTCCGAATTCTGCGGATGAATCAGGCGCTGCTATCGCGGTTGGAAAAAGCGCCGGCGGATGTTCTGGGCAACTCCTGTGAATCGGTCCTCCCAAGGAACCACCCGTGGAGGGATTGTCCGTATTGCGAGCGTGGCTCGGGACTCACCGAAGGCTCGGACCTCTGTTTCGGCGGCCAGTCTGTCGTGTCGACATCGTCGTACAACGAACAAGGAGGCCAGCAGAAGGGCACCATCCATGTCGTGCACGATTCTACCGACCGCCACGCCGCCGAAGAAAAATACCGCATGTTGTTTGAACAGGCGCAGGAAGGCGTATTTGTGGCAACCCTGGAAGGCGATCTGCTCGACTGCAATGACGCGTTTGTGACCATGCTCGGGTATAACAACCGCGACGAGTTAATGACCCTCGATCTGGGCAGCGTGCTGGGTGCAACCGAGGAGGAGCGCGACGCGTTCCGTCAGGAACTCGAGAAACACAACTACGTCCGCAATTTTGAAATGTCTATGCGGCGCAAAGACGGTACGGTACTGACCGTTGCGCAGAGCAGCTTCGCCACCCGCGGCGCGACCGGAATTATCGAGCGCTATCAGGGTTTCGTTCTGGACATCACCGAGAAGAAACGCTCGGAAGACGAGATGCGCCGGCGCAACCGCGAACTCAACGCCCTCAACGCAATGGCCGTGATTGCGACGCAATCGTTCGATCTCGACGAAATATTGAACCTCACATTGCGCCAGGTAATCTCGCTATTTGGAGCGGAAACCGGCTCGGTGTATCTGGCGGCGGAATCGGTAGGAACCTATCGGCGGCGTGCCGGCTGGGGCCCCAGAAGCGAGGCCCGTGCGCGCATGTCCGAAGTCTCGTTCCCGGATGGCTTGGGCGATCTGGTGATACGCTCGCGCGCCGAAGTCATTACGCACGATTTCCTTCCCCATCTCCCGCCCGTCGTGGTCGAGTTCATCTGTGCCGACCGCTTGCCTTACTGGATCTGGGTTTTGCTTTGGAGTAAGGACAAGCCCATCGGCATTATGGGCATTGCCAGCAAGGAAGACCGGCGCTATTCGACTAATGACGAAAACCTGCTTGTTGCCATCAGCCGCCAGTTGGCCACTTCGATTGAAAAAGTTCAGCTCTACGAGGAAACCTGCCGCGCTTATGAAGACTTGCGCCGCACCCAGGAACAGCTCCTGCAGAGTGAAAAGATGTCGGCTGTCGGTCAGCTGATTTCCGGCGTGGCCCACGAGTTGAACAACCCGCTCACTGCCATCCTGGGCTATGCCCAGCTGCTGGAAGGCGCGAACCTCGATCACACTTCCGCCGATTATGTGCGCAAGCTTTTCAAACAGGCCCAACGCACTCATCGTGTGGTTCAGAACCTGCTTTCGTTTGCCCGTCAGCGCAAACCAGAAAAAGTGAGCGTCGATTTGCTCAAAGTGCTGGACGAAATCATTGCGTTGCGCGAATACGATCTGAGGGTGAACAACATCGTGCTCGAGCGCGACATTCCCACGGATGTTCCTTCGGTGATCGCCGATCCTCATCAGTTGGAGCAGGTGTTCTTGAACATCGTCAACAACGCGCTCGATGCCATGGCGGAGGGAAGCGGCAACGGCGTTTTGAAAGTCAGAGTCTGCACGAAGGATGGCTTCGTCTGCGTCGAGTTCGGCGACAACGGTCCTGGGATCAAGGATGTGAATCGGATTTTCGATCCCTTCTATACCACCAAGTCGGTCGGCAAAGGGACCGGGCTGGGCTTAAGTATCTGCTATGGCATTGTGAAAGAACATAACGGGGAAATCGTAGCTCGCAACCGCGATGAGGGCGGAGCAGCGATCGAAGTGCGTTTGCCGGCAAGCGAAAAAGCAACTGTCCCTGAGACCGTGTCCGCTCCTCACCGCGAGTCCATTCTCGCTGGCCGCGTGCTGCTGGTTGAGGATGAAGAAGCGGTTCTTGAGTTCGAACGCGACGTCTTGATCGGTGCCGGAGCCGACGTCACGACTTCAATGAGCGTCGACGATACCAAGGATCATCTCCGCAAAGGCGCATTCGATGTCATCGTAATGAATGGCCGCATGCCTGGTGGCTTCACTATCCAGGAGATCTACCAATGGATTGCCGCCAACTGCGTGGGGATGGAGAACACTTTGCTGTTCACTTTCTCCAGCATGGTGGACGCGGAAACTCGTTCGTTCCTGCACCAGCATAACGTGTCGTCGCTAGCCAAACCATTCGAAGTCGCCGATCTCATCTCGCACGTCCGTGCTCTCGCCCACAAGCACGACAAACCCGCTCTCGAGACGGCTGAGCCGAAAGCAAATTCCGCCAGCGCCGGCGTCTAACCTTTGTCTTAGAGACCACGAGAAGCAGGGACGGCACATTGTGCCGATAGCTTCTGATTTTGGGTGGCGCAGCGCCTCAAGCGCTGCGATATATCCCGCGCTATCACGCCGGCTTTAGCCGCTGCGGTGGGAAGGGCCACAGCCTTCTACAACTGCCTTTTCAGTTCGCGCACCATTTCTGCAATCAATCTCTCGTTGCGCCGGTACCAGCGCCAATGTCCCTCGCGCTTCGTCTCGACCAGATTGGCCTTCACCAGAATCCGCATGTGGTGAGAGACCGTCGGCTGTGCCAGCTTCACGCGCTGCTCAATATCGAAGGCGCACAGACCAGTCTCTTTCCCGATCGAAGCTCCACCCTTTTCCTTCAGCGCGCGCAGAATCCGGCGACGCGTAGGATCGGCAATAGCATGCAGAAAGCGGTCGAGTTTGGGTTCAACCTCAGCCATGCGAGGAGACAATTGGTAATTGTGTAATTTGTAATCTAGTAATTTGAGAACCCACTCCTTGTGACTCTCAAATTACCAAGTTACCCGATTACCCATTTCTTTTTCTATTTTTTCAGAATCGGGTTGTACCCATCGGCGATCAGCCGCGCCCGCATCGCCTCGGCGTCCTTAAACGCCGCGTAAGGCCCGACCTGCACGTGGTAATACTTGTCCGCCGAAGGGTTGTTGGCCGCAAACGCCGGATACTGTTTTTTCTTCAGCGCTGCAACCAGAGCATTGGCGTCTTCCTCGCGGCTGACCGCGGCGACCTGCACAAAGTAGCCGCCGGTCGCGGGCGAGGCACCGTTCGCGGGAGCCGATGGAGCAGTTGCCGAGACCGCGGCCGGTGTGCTGCCAGTCGACTGCTGCGCGTCCGGAGTCGCCAGCTCTGTGCTAGCGCCACTGGTTCCAACGGACTTGTAGAAGCTGAAATCGGCAGGTTGGGAACCCGGCTTCGCCGCCCCATCTTTTCCGGCCGCAGGCCGCACCACCGCCGCCGGAGTTCCCGCCGTGGCGTTTTCCGCGTTACCGGCAACCGCCATCGTCGTCTTTCTCCCCAGCGAAAAGCCAATCGCAAAAAACACCGCGCACACCAGCACAACAGTGAAGAAGAGCGCCAGCATGCGGCCGGCGCCGAGCGTGATTTCGGTGTCCTTTGACGAAGTGGGCATGAGCAACGTAGCGCCAGCGACTCGCCGGCTTTAACTCCCCGTACCGGTCATTGGTGCAGTTGGCGCCGGCTGCGTGCCAAGCAGCTTCTGAATTCCCGAAAAGAAGTCGACCGGTACCGGGAAAACGACGGTCGTGTTCTTTTCGACCCCGATCTCCGTGAGCGTCTGCAGATAGCGCAGCTGCACGCTGACCGGCTCCGTTGCCAGCAAGTGCGCCGCATCCACCAGCCGCTGCGCTGCCGAGAACTCGCCCTCGGCGTGAATGATCTTCGACCGCTTCTCTCGTTCCGCCTCCGCCTGCTTGGCCATGGCGCGCAGCATCGACTCCGGCATGTCCACCTGCTTCACTTCCACGTTGACGACTTTCACGCCCCATGGAGCGGTGTGCTGGTCGAGAATGCTTTGCAGGCGCAGGTTGATCTTCTCGCGGTGCGCCAGCAATTCGTCGAGTTCCTGCTCGCCGAGCACCGAGCGCAGCGTAGTCTGCGCAAACTGCGAGGTCTGGTAGACGTAGTTCGAAACCTCGACCACCGCCTTATTCGGATCGATCACGCGTAAGAATATGACGGCATTGACCTTCAGCGTGACGTTGTCGCGCGTGATGATGTCCTGCGGGGGCACTTCCAGAGCCTCCTGCCGCAGCGACACGCGCACGATGCGGTCGATCGGCACAAACACCAGTATCACGCCGGGCCCTTTTGCGGTTCCCAGCAGGCGGCCCAGGCGGAAGATGACGCCGCGCTCATACTCGGCCAGGATTTTGATGGAGCTGAGCAGGTAGATGATGACAATGACGACCGCAATGGCAACCAGGGGAAACCCGAAATCCGGCATAAGTGCCTCCAGGCGACTGATTATTCGCGCTTTAGAGCGTTTAGTGTCTATGCGGATTGTAGCGCAAGGGGGCGGCAAGCGGCGGTGAGGAACGAGCGATCGGAGTGCTCTTGATGGTGCGGCGCAGGTGCGCTAGCTTTTTGGGACTAGCCGCCTCATCGGGGGGGGGATGTTCCACGTGGAACATCGTGCGGTTGAATATGTACGTACAGTACGTATGTTCTATATGTACAGATACGTATGTAATGCGGCGGGCGACAATATTTTTTGTCGATTACTAACGAGATAATAATCAGAAAGTAAAACAGGAGGCAACTTCGAGGCGGATCGGCGTAAGTTATTGATTTCATGGGTTGCGGACGGAGGCTGGTGGAGGGCGGGATTTCGGGAGGGAGTCGGGTCGATACGAGACATGAAATCAATGGGATAGGAGGGATCAGGTGAGGGCCGCGGAGTTCGAGAAAGTTGCCATATATCATGCCTGTCAAGAGGTAACTTGAAGGGGCGATTTTTGCCGGTTCGTTAGTTGAAGGCTGGTTGAATCAATGAGATGGAGCGAAACGCCGGCAGAAAAGCTGTTGACTACATAATAAATGGGGATGCGAGTCAGTCCCCGAATTTCCTGGAAAAGCGCGCAGCCTCGGGCGGCCAGCCGCTGTTTTCCTGAATTGATACCCATACGCTAATAGAGTATAGATTAAGAGATAGGGGGACAGGTGAAGAGAGATATCTTCGATGAGTTGCTGACGGGTGGGGCGTCGATGGAGTGCCAACGCGAGGGGAAGATCACGTTGAGGAGTTACAAGGTCGAGGCCGCGCCGCTGCCTAAAGTGGATTCGAAGCTGATCCTGGATACGCGGAAGAAGCTGCGGTGCTCGCGTGCGGTGTTCGCGCGCAGGCTGCGCATCAACGAGAGAACGCTGGAAAAATGGGAGCAGGGGCGCGCGAAGCCGAATCCGCAAGCGGCCGCTCTTGTGCTCCTGGTGCGCCGGTATCCGGATACGCTGGCGCGATTGGACGAACTGGCGGTGCGGTAGGTGGGGCAGCCGGCCGGTGAACGTCCCGTCTGTCCCCGGGTTTCCCGGGTTTCCGACCAGGTTTCTGGTTCTTGGTCTCGCGTTCTTGCGACCGGCAAACTTGCGGGTGCTGGGTTTGCGCGGACAGGAGTGTCCGCGCCACACTTAATCAGAGACTCTCTAGCGCGTCCCCTAAACGGGAAAGATCGAGGGCGGGCTTTAAACCATCACCGTTCAAGCCGCCGCCACCGGATCGACTCGCAGGGTTAGGCCGTCTACCTGGCTTACCACTACGCGGTCGCCGGCAGCTATGGTGGCGGTGGAGACTGCGTCCCAGATCTCGCCGTGAACGAAAACTTTTCCGCTTGGCGAAAGTGGGGTTTCGGCTACTCCGATTTCTCCTACTAAGCCTTGCTGGCCGGTTACTACTTTGTTTCTTCGGGCGCGGACTGCGATGCTCATCAGGAAGGCTGTGATGATTCCCAGCGGAATGCTTACTGCCAGCGCGGTCAAAAGGTGAACGCGCATTTCTGGAATCGGCCCATCCACCAGCAGCAAGCCGCCGATGACGAGCAGCGAAATGCCGCCGATGGTCAGGACGCCGTGCGTGGCGAATTTGGCCTCGAGCGCGAAGAGCGCGAATGAACCGAAGATCAGAACCAGCGCGGCGAAGCGGACGGGCAGAAGATTAAGCGCGAAAAGGGCCAGCAGGATGAAGACGACTCCTACGGTGCCGGGGATGACGGCTCCGGGGTGGTTGAACTCGGCGTAGAGCGCGAGCGCGCCGATGGCGAGCAGGATGAAGGCGACATTCGGGTCCATGATGTAGCTGAGGATGCGCTGCTTGAGCGTCATGGGATAGTCGCGCACGGGCTGATCGGCCAGGGCGAGCGTGACGGTCGAGCCGTTGAAGCGCTTGAAACTTTTTCCGCTGACCTGGCGCAGCAAATCCTGTTCGGTCGGAGCGATGTATTCGATCAGCTTTTTGTCGAGCGCCTCTTGATCGGTAAACGATTTGGATTCGCGCACCGCGCTTTCGGCGAGCTCGACATTGCGGCCGCGCTTGGCTACGACAGAGCGCATCAGCGCTGCGGCGTCGTTTTCCATCTTTTGTTTCATGATGTCATCCATCTTGCCGCCTAGGATGACGGGATGCGCTGCGCCGGTGTTGGTTCCGGGCGCCATCGCGGCGATATCGGCGGATTCCAGGATGAAGAAACCGGCCGAGGCAGCGCGGCTTCCGCTGGGGGTTACATAGATGATGACTGGAACTTGCGAGGCGACGATCTTCTCGATGATCTCGCGCGTCGAGTCGACCAATCCGCCGGGCGTGTTGATTTCGATCAGTACTGCCTGGTCGTGATCCGCCTGAGCTGTGTCGAGCGCGCGGGCAATGTATTCGGCGGTGATGGGCTGAATGGCATCGTCGACTACGATCTTCAACACTTCGGCAGAACAGGGAGCGGCTAGAACGGCCGTCGCCAGGAGCGCGCAGAGGAGCCAGCGTGACATCGGGCCGATTTGACGCGAAACCTGACCGCTGCTGGTGGCCGGTTTTTCGCGGGCGAGGGCGCCCGCGCCACACTTAACTTCCTTGCCACACTTAGTCAGATTGCCCCTAAGGCCTCTGAACGGCTTCATGGCGACGCTCATAGCTTCATTATAGCCACAGGGAAGAACGGCGGTTCAGGCGCGCTTGCGGGCCGGCGCTTGCGGTTGCTCCGCTTCGTTATTGGCTCCAGCAGAGCTCGCTGGCTCGTTCCAGCCGGGCAGTTCGTTGCTGCCGGTGATGAGGCGAGCGCCGCGCTCGTAGGTGAGATAGGCCCACGCCCAGTTGATCATGACGACGATGCGATTGCGGAATCCGATGAGGAAAAGGATGTGGATGAAGAGCCACGCGAGCCAGGCGAAGTAGCCAGATAGTTCGAACTTCCCAAACTGGGCTACGGCGGCGGCGCGGCCAATTGTGGCCAGGCTTCCCTTATCGTGATAGTGGAACTTGCGGCGCGGTTGGCGCTCCCGATCGCGCGCGATCATCTCGGCGGCCCAGATACCCTGCTGGATCGCAACTTGGGCGACGCCCGGAAGCATCTTGCCCCGATGGTCTGGGAATGCCGCCAGATCGCCAATGATGAATACCTCGGGATGCGCGGGAATGCTGAGGTCGGATTCCACAAGCACGCGGCCAGCGCGATCGATCGGCACACCTAAGTTTCGGCCCAGCGGCGAAGCAGCGACGCCCGCCGCCCATAATACAACGGCTGCCATGATCTTCTGGTCGCCAATCCACACCGCGCCGGGCTCGATCTTGGTGACCGTCTGCGACGTACGGACTTCCACGCCCAAGCGCTCTAATTGCTGTTGGGCCTTGCGCGACAAGTCATCCGAATAAGCAGGGAGCACGCGTGGACCGCCCTCGAGCAGCAGAATGCGGCTTTGCTCGGGCTTCACGTTGCGGAACTGGTGCGTCATGGCATGGCGGGCGATCTCGGCCAAGGTTCCAGCCAATTCCACGCCGGTCGGTCCGGCTCCTACGACCACAAACTGGAGCGGCATGGAGCCTTGTCCCTGGACGGCCTGGCGCTCGGCCAATTCGAAAGCCAGCAAAACGCGGCGGCGAATCTCGATGGCGTCTTCGATTGTCTTGAGGCCGGGGGCCAATGGAGCCCAGTCTTCGTGGCCAAAGTAGGCATGGGTCGCGCCGGAAGCGACGATCAGGTAGTCGTAGGCCAGAGCCTGATCCTTTGTAATAACCCTCCGTTCATCCAGGTTGAAATCAACCGCTTCTTCAAGCAACACTTCAACATTGGGGTGAGCGCGAAGGATCCAGCGGATGGGCGCCGCGATCTCGCCGGGAGAGAGGCCGGCGGTCGCTACCTGATAGAGCAGTGGCTGAAAAGTGTGATGATTCTTGCGGTCGATGACGACGACCTGAACGGGCAGGTGAGCAATGGTCTGCGCGGCGGTCAAGCCGCCAAAGCCGGCGCCTACGATTATTACCCGCAGTTTCGGCTTGTTATCCATCCACTAATATAGATTCGCGGGCCGAGCATTCAGACGAAAAGTTTTGTGGCCGATGGCGGCGGACTAATGGGGGCGGCTCGGGCATTTCAACATTCGAAATTACGCGCCGATCTCAACCAAGGCATCATTGTGCTGGCTTCGTTGCGCGTTGCCGCATACACTGCTTTTTCATACGTTAATGACTGACGCCCCTGCGAAGTTCCGGCTAGCCGCCTCGCGCTTCCTACTGCCCTCCGCCAGGGACATCATCTTTATTTTTCTGTTCTGGTCGGTGCTCGTTGGACCGTTGTCCAAGCTCCCTCTGGCCGATCCTGACATCGGATGGCACATTCGTACCGGCGAGCAGATTCTCATCACTCACGCGTTGCCGCGCACCGATCCCTATTCCTCGACTATGCAGGGGCAACCCTGGTTTGCCTGGGAATGGCTGTACGACCTGGTGCTTGGGATCCTCCATCATTTCTGTGGCTTGAACGGAGTGGTCTGGCTGTGTGCGGTTGTCGTAGCGTCGACGTTCACGATTCTGCTTTCGCAGATGCTAAAACGAGGAACCGGCCTGCTGCTCGGCATCGTGCTCATGCTGCTGGCCGAGTGCGCGGCGACCATCCATTTGTTTGCGCGCCCGCATATTGTGAGCTGGCTGTTTGTGCTGCTGTGGTTCGTCGCCCTCGAGAGATGGGAGGAGGGAAGCGCGCCGCAGCGGCTGTACCCCACTCAAGCCAACAACAGGCTTGAGTGGGCGACGTTCAGCGCATGGTTTTTTCCCGTGTCGATGCTGTTCTGGGTGAATCTGCATGGGGCATGGATATTGGGCCTGATTCTGCTGGCGATCTATTTCGTGTCGTCGGTCGTCGAGAGTTGGCGTGCACACGACGCCTTTGCCGCGCTCAACGCCACGCAGCGCGCGCGAAAGATGGGCTTGTTCTGGATAGCCTCAGCCCTCGCGACCTTCGTAAATCCGTTTGGCTGGCGGCTGCATTCCCATATCTACAGCTATCTTGCGGATCGCTACCTGATGAGCCGCATCTCCGAGTTCCGCTCGCCGAACTTCCACTTCGTGCCGGGACGTTGCTTCGGTATCATCCTGGTGCTGGCGGTGTTCGCCTTAGCCGGCCGTCGGCGGAGCCTGCGCCTGAGCCATGTTCTGGTCTTGCTACTTGCGGTGTATGCAGGCCTCCTGTCCGCGCGCAACCTTCCGGTGTCTTCCATGCTGTTGGTGCTGGTGACTGGCCCGATTCTCTGGGAGAACTTTGCCACGCTAGCGACCAGGCCCGGGGCGTGGAAATGGAAGCGAACTCGGATTGCCGGCATAGTCGAGTTTTCCGACCGAATGGGCGGGCAGGAGTTGCAATTGCGCGGGCACTTGTGGCCGGTTGTCGGCGTGATGGGCGCGCTGGTCCTATGCTTGCAGGGTGGGTGGCTAGGCTCGTCGCAGTTGATTCATGCGCAGTTTGATGCGAAGACCGTACCGGTTGCGGCAACCGATTTCCTACAGAAAGAGCCCAGTGCGGAGCCCGTATTTTCCACTGACACCTGGGGAGGCTATCTCATTTACCGCTTGTATCCGCAGCGGCAGGTGGTAGTCGATGACCGCCACGATCTGTACGGCGCCGACCGCGTTCGCCAGTTCCTCGTGGTCATGCAGGGAGAGCCGGGGTGGAGACAGGCGCTCGACAATTTACAGATTCGCACCGTCCTGTTGCCGGCCGACTCGACGCTGGCCAGCCTGCTGGGTGAGTTGCCGGAAGAGTGGGAGGCAAAGTATGAGGACCAACTTGCGGTCGTGTTCGAGAGACGTGTACGTTAGTATCCGCCATCGCGCCACATTCCTTGTCACTCTCTGCGACCTCTACAGTTGAGCGACATCTGATGAAGTTGGGTTTGTGTGTTGGGGAGAATGTGCAACCACTGACTTTGGATGAGTGCCGGAGGGCAGATCGCGGTGCGATCTCCGAAGGGCGACCTGGTACTTCGGTAGAGAAAACACATGCGGATGACAAACTGGTGTCCATGTGCGGAGATTCGCCGGTGAACGCGCACTGCTTGCCTTTCCGGGAAATCCCCCATACCAACCGCCTGTTCCTCGACTACCTTAGCTATTCCCCTTCCATTCAGCATTTCTATGCGCGCTCGCCGAATTTCTCAGAATGGCTGAAAGAAGAAGCCGCGCTCGTCCGCTACGACAAGGACCGCCGCGAGAAGGTGGGAGCGATTCTCGATCGGCAGAATCATTTCTGGGGCGCCTCGGCCAAGACTTTGGCCAATCTGGAGCGATTCCGACGTGGCGCTGTTAGCGTTGTCACCGGACAGCAAGTCGGTCTGTTTGGCGGTCCTCTATTTTCCATTCTTAAAGCGCTGACTGCGGTCAAGCTAGCCGAACAGGCTACGGCCGCGGGCGTCGAATGCGTCCCCGTCTTCTGGCTGGCGACCGAGGATCACGATCTGGCCGAGGTCAATCACGTCTCCTTGTATTCACACGATGGCGCGCCCGAGCGCATGGCGATCGAAAGCCGCGGGATTCCGGACGCGCCGGTGGGAGCGATCAAGTTTGGGCGGGAGATTGAGCCGGTTGTCGAGATTGCTGCGGCACACCTAGGGAATTCCGAAGTTACAACGTGGCTTCGCGAGTCGTACCGGCCAGGAGAAACGCTCGGCACCGGTTTTGCGCGGCTGTTTGCGCGCCTGTTTGCCGACTGGGGAGTGATCCTGCTCGATCCTGCCGACGGGGAATTTCACCGTATTGCCCGGCCGCTTTTGCGCGCGGCAATCGAAAATGCCCCGGCGCTGGACGAGGCTCTTCTGGCCCGCGGCAAGGCCCTGGAAGCGGCCGGCTATCACCAGCAGGTCAAGGTAACGGCGGCCACCACGTTGCTTTTTGAAGTGAAGGATGGCGCGCGCACGGTGGTTCGGCGCAAGGCGAATGGGGCAACGATCTCCGAGTTTCAAGTTGGCCACGAAAAGCTCACACAACATCAGTTGCTTGAGCGGATTGAAGCCGCACCCGAGGATTTCAACCCAAACGTGCTTTTCCGTCCGGTGGTTCAGGATTATCTGCTGCCGACGCTGGCCTACACAGGAGGCGCGGCTGAAGTCGCCTACTTCGCGCAGGTGGCTGTGGTCTATGAGAAGCTGCTGGGCCGTGTCACTCCGGTCCTGCCGCGTTTTTCCGCGACGCTGGTCGAGCCGAAAGCTGAACGGATTCTGACTCGCTACGGGTTGCAGCTTCAGGATCTGTTGCACGGTCCGGACAAAGTGCGGGAAGCAATCGCCGCGCGCTCGCTACCGCCGGGGCTGCAAGCGCGGTTTTCCGATGCCTACGCGAGCGCAGAGCAGTCAATGACCGCTCTCCGCGAAACGATTGGCAAACTCGATTCCACGCTCATTCGATCCGCCGACCGTGCTCGCATGCGCATGTGGCATCAGGTCAACCGCCTTCATCGCCAGGCAGCGCGCGCCGAACAGCTTCGGAACGAGGTAATCAGCCGCCATAGCGACGCTGTTTGCCATGCCTTATTCCCGCACAAAACGCTCCAGGAACGCGAAATCGCCGGCGTAAGCTTTGTGGCACGTTACGGCCCCAGTCTGTTGGCGAATCTGTACGATGCAATGGACACGACCTGCCACGACCACCAGGTGATTGCGCTGCAGTAGCGAGGCGGCACTTAACCAGAGCTTCCTTAACAGTCCGTGGTGAAACTCCAGCGCCCAAACTCAGCGCCTAAAAGCGCATTCATAACACAGCACTTGCGGCATGCCTGAGGGGTGTGCCCTGATACGAATCCCACTTTCACCACAGGCTGTTAGCAAGCATGCTCTGCAGTTGTTCCAGCGACTCCACTCGCGCCGCTCCCTTATCCGCATACGCGCCAGAAACGTCCATCAGCACAGCGTGCATCCCCGCCCCCGTTGCGCCCAGATAATCCACCGAGTACACGTCGCCGACATAGAGACTTTCTTCCGGCTTGACCTTCAGGCTCTCAAGCGCCTGCCGAAAGATCTCCGGGTGCGGTTTTTCATGTCCGACCAGCCCGGAATCGGTGATGCTCAAGAAGCAGTCGGCGATGCCGCAGCGCCGCAGCACATCCTCAATCCGTCCGTCGGCATTCGAAATCACCCCGATCGGATAGCGCGCTGCAATCTGTTGCAGTTGCTCGCGTGTGCCCGGAAGAATCTGATCCCAATTGCCCGAATCGCGGATGTTGCTTACGAGTTGATCGCGGAGCGCGTCATCCTTCAGCCCAATTTCCGAGAACAAATGGGTGTAGTACATCCACCAGAAACTGTGGTCGTGGTTGCCACTTGTTGTCCGGGAATCAAATTCATTCTTGGTGCGCCGCTCCAGGTCGCGGAGGTGGCCGGCGTCGGCCGCGATGCCGCGCTTCGTGAGCGGCGCGTGAATGCGCTCGCGGTTCGGAAACAGCAGGGTATTGCCGACATCGAAGAAGACAGCTTTGAGCGCAGATGACATAACGTTGGAGATCGACCTTTAGAGGCACGAACAGGGTTCAGCCAACGATCATTGTACTGCGCTAATCAGAAAGGCACGTCGGGCTGACTGGAGCCTCCAAACAAGGTACACTCACATTTTCGCATGCGAATTCCCAGCCCATTCGCTACGGCTCCGCGCACCTACTCCTCGGTGTTGTTTGCCGTCGGCCAATTGCACGAGCGGGTCGCGGGCAGCAGCCGCATCCTGCACCAACTGGCGGTCGGGCTTTTTCCGGTGGCGCTCTTTCTGCTGTCCACGACGACTCGCGAAGAGATCTACAACATCCTTTGGGCGCTGGTTTTCGGATTTGCCACTCTCAACATCCTCAGCCTGGGCGCGCGCCGTTTCGAACAAAAGAGTGGGTTGAATTTCGGAGAACTGCTGGCGATTCTGGTGGTGGTCGTTTCGATCGCACTTCTGGGTTGGGAAATGCTCTACACGTTCCACGTGTTGCCGATTCGTTTGCACTGATCCGGCCCATCATTATGCGGATTGCGGTATGATTCGCCTAATGGCGAAGCGCGAATCCAGTTTCGATGTGACGTGCCCTTGCTGCGGGGCGGTGCTGAAGGTCGACTCAGCGACCCAGGGCGTGATCTCCCACGTCGCTCCCGTGAAGCCCAAAATGTTTCAGGATATGGAAGAAGCCGCCCGGGCCATGAAGGAGCAGGATGGGCGCCGCGACTCCATCTTCCGCCAGTCGGTCGAAGCGCAGAAACACGCCTCCGAACTGCTGGAAAAGAAATTCCAGGAAGCGGTGAAGAAGGCCAAAGAGACGCCCGATACCGGGAAACCGATCCGCGACTTTGAGCTGGACTGAAGGTCTTGTGTTCTTCCGTGTTGGTCAGCCGGACCGGCCAGTTTCGTGGTCATTCCTACGCTTCTGTGGAGAAAGAGATCCCTCACATCGTTCGGGATGACAACGCGTGAGGGTTCGAGATGACGATCTTAAAAAGGGTGTCGGCGTCTCTGCGGTGAAGCGGCCTTTACAGCTGCCGGTTTCTAATCCATCCTGAACGTGAATGCCTCGCCCTCTGTTACTTGGCCACCGCGGCGCCCGGGCCTCGAAGCAAGTTCCGGAAAACACACTCGGATCGTTCGAACTCTGTCTGGCGCACGGTTGCGACGGGTTCGAGTTTGACGTTCGCCGCTCGTGCGACGGGGTCGCTGTCATCTGCCATGATCCGGCCGTTCGCGGACTGCGGATCGAAAGCACAGCCGAAAGCGAGTTGGCGCTGCCCACGCTCGATCAGGTGCTGCAGCAGTTTTCCGCGAAGGCCTTCCTCGATATTGAACTGAAGACGCCCGGCGTTGAAGAGCTGCTAATCCGGGCGCTGCGCCAGCATCCACCATCTCAGGGCTATGTCGTCTCCTCGTTCCTGCCCGAGGTGTTGACTGAGCTTCACAGTCTCGAACCGAGTATTCCATTGGGTTTTCTCTACGACCGCGCGGCGCAACTTCCGCCGCCCGCGCTGCCTCTTGCGTGGATGATCCCGCATTTCAAATTGGTGGAGCAAAGGACGATTGAAGAAGTCCACGCGTCGGGGCAGAAGGCTATGGTCTGGACGGCCAATCGGGCCGCCGACATGAGACGCCTTGCCGGATGGGGCGTGGATGCGATCATCTCGGACGAAACGGAATTGCTGGTGCAATCGGTCCGCTAAAAAGGCCGCGCGGTGCTCTCGCCGCCATTGCCCGCAAAATCCAGCTCATTTACTCTGATCAGTCATGCCCACTACTGGCGAGCGTTTCGAGCGGGCGGTTCAAATCATGGAGAAGTTGCGTGCTCCCGGGGGATGCCCGTGGGATCGCGAACAGACCTTCGACTCCATCAAGCCCTACACGCTCGAAGAGACTTACGAGGTTCTCGAAGCCATCGACGACCGCGACTGGCCCGAACTGACCGGGGAGCTCGGCGACCTGCTGCTGCAGGTGCTGTTCTATTCGACGATGGCGCGCGAGGCGGGACATTTCTCGATTGATGACGTGCTCGACCGGCTTTCCAACAAGCTTGTGGGGCGGCATCCGCACGTCTTCGGCGATGTAAAGGCCGACACGCCCGCCGAAGTGCTGCGCCATTGGGAAGCGCTGAAAGCAGAAGAGAAGAAAGCGGAGAAAAAGAAGCAATTTGAAGCCTCCGGAGAAGGGAAGGGCGGAGCCGACAGCAGTCAACCAGCCGACTCGCCATCCGTGCTCGCCGGCGTCTCCTCGCGCGTTCCTGCGCTGCTTGAAGCGCACAAACTTAGTGCGCGCGCCGCGCATGTGGGCTTCGACTGGCCTGAAATTGAAGGCCTGTTCGAAAAGCTAGCCGAAGAGACCGCCGAACTCCGCGAGGAGCTGAAAGCCGCGCCCATCAAGGGTGCGGCGGGCACTGGCGTTGCCGGGTCGGGCAAGCCACACATTCCTCCCGATCAGCGCGAGCGCCTCGAAGACGAAGTGGGAGACCTGTTTTTCGTCCTGGTCAACCTGGCGCGCTTTCTCTCGCTCGATTCCGAATCCGCGCTGCGCAAGACCAACCGCAAATTCAAGCGCCGTTTTCAATGGATGGAAGAGCGCTTGCGATCGGCTGGCCGCGGTCCACAACAGGCCAGCATGGCCGAACTTGAAGAATTATGGCAACAGTCGAAGCAAGAGGAAAAACGGGCGTGACCACAAAAACGTGTTCCGTTGCGCCCACGCTCACCATTCGAAAATGCGAATCGCTGGAAGAGATGCAGGCGGCTTTTTCGTTGCAGAAAGAAGTCTGGAAGTTCAACGACGGGGAACTGGTTCCGGTTCGCATCTTCGTGCTCGCCAATAAAATCGGCGGCCACGTCATCGGAGCCTTCGACCAGAACGAAATGGTCAGTTTTGCGCTGGCCCTCCCCGCGATTCGGAATGGACACACGTATTTGCACTCGCAGATGCTGGCGGTGCGGCAGCAATATCGCAATGCCGGTCTCGGGAGACGCATGAAGCTCTTCCAGCGCGAAGACGCTCTGGCCCGCGGCTTCGAGCTGATGGAATGGACCTTCGATCCGCTCGAAATCAAGAATGCTTATCTGAATATCGAGAGGCTGGGCGCCATTGCCCGCCGCTATCACGTCAATCAGTACGGGATCACGTCATCGCCGCTGCAAGGCGCCCTGCCCAGCGATCGGCTGGTCGCCGAATGGTGGATGAAATCGCGCCGCGTGGAGGGAGTGTTGGCCGGTGGCCATCGCCCCGCTTGTGAGGCGCAGGTGCACATCGAGGTCCCTGCCGAAATCTACGACTGGAAATCCGCTAAAGCGACTCGCGGGCAGGCGCTGGCGGTGCAGCAGAAGAATCGCGACGAGTTCATGCAGGCTTTCGGGCGAGATTTGGCAGTGCTCGGCTACGAACGCAACGCCCGCGGCGACGGCCGCTTCCTGCTCGGCGCATGGGACGAGAGCTGGCATTACTAAAAGGACAGTCATGAAGATCGACTCCATAACTCTTCGCGAACTCCACATGCCGCTCGTGCATTTTTTTGAAACGAGCTTTGGGCGGGTTTATAGCCGTACGATCCTCCTCGTCAGCATTGACGCCGATGGGGTTCGCGGTTGGGGCGAATGCGTTGCTGGAGAGGATCCTTTCTACAGTCCGGAATGGGCCGAAACCGCGTGGCCGACGATCAAGACCTTTCTCGCACCTACCCTGCTCAGGAGCGAGGTCAAATCCGGACGCGACTGCTCGGCGTTGTTCGCGCGCGTGCGCGGCCATCGCATGGCGAAGGCAGGCCTCGAAAACGCGGTGTGGGACGCCGAAGCGCGACTCAAGCAGATGCCGCTGTGGAAGCTGCTTGGTGGATCGCGCCGCGAAATTGCTTGCGGGGTCTCGATTGGCATTCAGGATTCACATGAGCAGCTTCTCGAAAAGGTCGCAACGGGGCTGGCCGCCGGTTACCGGCGCATCAAGATCAAAGTTAAGCCCGGCTGGGACCTGAACGTCCTCGAAAAGATCCGCTCGCGCTGGGCCGACATTCTGCTGAGCGTCGACGCCAATTCCGCCTACACGCTCGACGAAACCGAGCACCTGCGCAAATTTGACGCGTTCAAGCTATTGATGATTGAGCAACCGCTGTGGGATGACGAAATCTACCTGCATGCGCGCCTGCAGAAACTGCTCCAGACTGCGATCTGCCTCGACGAATCCATCCACCACGCGCGCGATGCCAATTTCGCTCTCGAAACCGGCGCCTGCCGCATCATCAACGTCAAGGTCGGCCGCGTCGGCGGGTTCACCGAGGCGAAAAAAGTTCACGACGTTGCGCAAAGCCACAACATTCCGGTGTGGTGCGGAGGCATGCTGGAATCGGGCGTCGGGCGCACGCACAACATCGCGCTATCTACGCTCGAAGGCTTCCGGCTTCCGGGAGATGTTTCGGCATCCAAACGCTACTGGAAACAGGACATCATTGACCCCGAAGTTGAAGTACGTGCGGACGGGATGATTGCGATCAGCGACGCGCCGGGTACGGGCTACCGCGTGCTCGAGGACCTGGTCGAGAAGTTCACGGTGAGGAAGGAAACTTTTGGTGCCGGCAGCGTCTAGCAGACTGCGAAAAAAAGTCGTTTCTAAGCAAGAGGCGTTACCGCAGCGCTGAAGCGCTGCGCCACCCAAAATCAAGAGCAATGCGGACTTTTTCCGTAGCCTGCTAGGTCATCCGAGCTGCCGCCCTCACTTGCGCGCGCCGTTCGTTCCTGGTGAATTCTCCGCCACATCCGCTTCTTCTTTCTTCAGCATCTCCAGCGCCTGCGCATAGGTCAGATCGGGCGATACTCGCTTGAAACCGCTGAATACTTCCGTCGATTCGATGAACAGGCTCTTTACCAGCAGGATCTTTCCCGTGAACTTCAAGGTCATGCTTGAGATTTCCCAGAGATTATCTTCAACCGCCGCCTGGTGAACAACGAAGCGGCCGCCGCGGTCGAGATGACCGAGAATGCCCCAACCGAAACCGACCTCTTTGAACAAGGTGCCGTCGATGCTGGCGAGGCGGTAGTGAACCGCATCCAGGAGCAACTCGCCTTGCATACCTGTCAGCACTTCTTCCACGCGCGAGGGCGAGCGGTAGTAGGGATTCGGGTGAAACCTCAGCTTCACCAGCGGATCGCCCGCGTGCCCAATCTCGGCCGTACCGGTTACTTCGCCCGCGTATTCATAGAGAAATGCATCCGGCATTGCGCGCACGATGCGCATGGTTCGCTCGGCGTCCTCATGTTCCTGCGCTCGTTTCCTGCGCATCTCAAACGGGTCCTTGACCACTCGCTCCACCCGCGCGTCCTCCTCTCGGCGCTGTGCCGGAGTCAGGGGTTTGCCATCATAGGCCACGGCCATTCCAACCGTTGCTTCGCTGGTTTCAACGTAGATCTTGGTCGTGGATCCTTTTGGCGTTGTCTTGGTTCCGCGGAACAGGAAGTGCGCCGATCCGCTGGATGCGTCGATTTCGTTCTGCACCGCTTTGCGCACGAGTTCGACCGGGTCGGCACGCACCGAAGACGGTTGCGCCAGGCTCGCCGGGCTTAACGCGAGAATCAGGACGCCAGTTCGGCAGACTGCGTCGGCTACTGAGGCGATGGATTCGGCGAAATTCATTGCTCTAGGACGATAGTAACAAACCCCCGCGTTGCCTCAGGAGGCTTCCGCATGCGGCAATGCGGCCTTTCATCGGAGCGCGCGAACCATCGGACGAACCTTCGTGTGAAACGTGCCTGGAGCCGGATGATTTACAATCAATCCACTCGCCGTGCTGTTTTGGCGGGACGAGTGGAGGCAAGACATGGATGTTCCGCAGGCGAACGTTCCGCAGTCCGGTAATTCCGAGAGCAGGGAACGGGCCACGATTGGGAAATCGGTCGTGATCAAGGGAGAAGTATCGGGGTCGGAGGATTTGTATATCGACGGGAAGGTTGAAGGCAGCATCGATCTCCGCAATCACAGCGTGACCGTCGGGCCCAGCGGCAACGTGAAGGCTGGAATCACCGCGAAGTCGATTATGATTCAAGGCAAGGTCGATGGCAGCCTGACCGCTTCCGACCGTCTTGATCTGCGCAAGTCGGCGGTGGTTACCGGAGATGTCACCACGCAGCGCATCGCCATCGAAGAAGGCGCCTTCCTGAAAGGCAAAGTCGATATCCAGAAGGAGATGGGGAAGGGCGCTGCTTCCTAATTGTTATCTAGCTTTCAACCATTGATGAAATTCTTTCGCTCCTCCTCGAATCAGGATGCGCCTCAGGCGGCCGCGCACAAACTCACACGCCGTTCCAGCGGCATCGGCGAGATGGTCCGCATTTTGAATTCTCAGGAAGGTTTGTGCGTGCTCGACGTAGGCGCCACTTCCGCCAACAACATTCAGTTCCTTACCAGTCAGGGGCACAAGAATTACAGCGAAGATTTACTGCGCGCCTCGCTCGACCCAGCGCTGCGGACCCAGGACGCTACCGGCAATACCGTCATCGACAGCAAGAAATTTCTGGATGAAAATCTGGTCTACCCCAACGGGCGCTTCGACATCGTGCTCTGCTGGAACCTTCCCGATTACATGGAAGAGAGTCTGGTGAAGCCGACCATCGACCGTATGTGGTCGCAGATGAAGCCCGGCGGGCTGCTGCTCGCCTTTTTCCACACGCGCGATGCCGGCCCGGATTCAACCTGCTATCGCTATCACATTACCGGCACCGATATGCTCGAGATGCAGGAAATCAAGTTCGCACCGCCGGGGCGTCCCGCTTCCGAGAAACAATCGCCGCGGCTGCAACGCGTGTTCAACAACCGCCACATCGAAAATCTCTTCCGCGACTTCGCCTCGATTAAATTCTTTCTTGCCCGGGACAACATCCGCGAAGTCCTGGTGGTGCGCTGAGATTAGTGTGCCCCACGCAAGCCAACTTCAGGCTTGAGTGGGCCACCGAGGTTCGCACACACCGAGGTTCGCTCAGAAGCTGGATAGGCAAACCGGACAGGTCTTCGAGTGAGCGAGGCGGGCCTTGTGCGCCCGCTCGTAGGCTTCCATCGTTTCTTTCTCTTGTCTTCTGCGCGCTCGATCGGAGAGCTTCGGCTTGTGTTCGTTGCGATAGAGGAAGGACGTCCAGGCCGCATGTGCGCGGGTCTCACGATCTTTCAGGTCCTTGTAGACGGCGCACTCCGATTCGGCCATGGCGTGACCTGATCATAGCCGAAAGGCCATCAGGAGGGCCGCAGAAGCCGAAGCGATGCAAAATGTTCAGAGGGACTCAAGCAATCGATCTTGATATATCCTGCCGTGGCGAGCGCCTAATGCAACGGCCAGTCCAGTCAGCCTGCGATATTTATCGATGACATTGACGCCGCACTGGACACGCAACGTGGTCACGCCCGGAATCAGTAGGCCGGGCCAGAGGTGGGCTCGAAACGCCACCCACGACCAGATCTTGAAACCGGCCACAATCGAATAAATCTTAAGCTCCAGCGCAAGTTGAGCGGCCTCGGCAACCAGTGAATTTCTCTCCGCACCGTCGTCGCATTTCCTGGCTTCGAGCTGTTGCTTTTCCCGCATCACCCAAAGTTGGATCAGGCCGGTGTTATGAGTCAGGCGCCGGAGGTATTCGCGCGCCAAAAGAATGCGTTCTTCTTGCGCGGCGCGGAAGGCCGCTGCTGTGAGCGATTGGCGCAGCCGCCATTCTTCGCCGACGTCCAGCAGCGTTTCCAAATCGGATGGGTCCAGCTTGCGGGCGAGCAGGATCACGTGGTCTACATCATGAACACGCGGTGCATAAACCGTGGTGAGCAGTATGACGAAGACGAAGGCGATCCCAAAAACAGCCGGGATCAGCACGGCAATAGGCATGATCGACAAGGTCGAGATCTTGCTTATCTCCTTTTCAGCAGTCCGCGAACGATTGCCAGGTCTCCTCGCAGGCGGCTTACAAGCTCTTCCAGATCTTCTTGCGTAGGTCTCTGGCCATCGGAGGCAACCTTCGGGGGAAGTCGGTACGCCGCTGCCGACAGCCAGATTCCCAGCGCCAACAGGTATGACACGGCGGGGAGCATATTGCTCACAAACGGGAACCTTGTTACAAAAACCGAACGAACTCCGGCGGCGAGAGCAGTTACTCCGGAAGATAGTCCGAAGCCCGCCACGATCCGGTACTCGTGGATTCTCCATGGGACTTGTAAAAGCTTGGCCAGGCCGAAGAAAGCGATGGAGATAGTCAGGATCACGTATTGCGCCATTAGCATTCCGGAGATGATGGCGGAGTAAATCCCATGGGCGTGAGCGGGAGGGGAGAAGTAACCCGTCAGGAGCGAATACAGCATGGCGAGCGCGATAGCTCCCGGAAAGCAGAAGCGAAACCAACGAACGAGATAGAAGGCGCCGAAGACCCGGCGGAAGCTTTCGTGGACGGCGAGGATGCTTAGAATCACTTCGACCGGAGCGGTGATCCAATAAGCAAGAAAATAGAGATGCTCGTACGGGAGGAGTGCAGAGCGCAGTACCACCTGTAGTATGACGTACGCGATATAGCTCGCAAAAACCGGAAACTGGCGATAAAGGTGCCTCTTGGCCATCAGCACAAGAATGCCGACCTCGAGTGTGATGCCCGTTACTGCGATAGTCAGGTCAAGCCGGTTCATGGAAATTCGAGTGGCCCAGCATAGCTGGGCCACCCATAAACCGGCAAGGATCAGGCAGCTGAATTAGCCGGTGGCTCGGTCGTCGTTGTGGGTTTGGGCCAGGGGATGGGCATCTGATCAGCAACTATCGTGGGCAAGCTTATCGCACTGGCCGGTGGCTCGGTCGTCGTTGTAGGTTTGGGCCAGGGGATGGGCATCTGATCAGCAACTATCGTG